>Ga0209512_1000093_pt1 | contig 208297 bp, 154 predicted proteins | sample frozenSSSSmetaG_FD_184142 | JGI IMG/M metagenome (GOLD analysis project Ga0209512, IMG submission 184142) | Glacier valley bacterial and archeal communities from Borup Fiord, Nunavut, Canada, to study Microbial Dark Matter (Phase II) -... | ecosystem: Environmental > Aquatic > Freshwater > Ice... | reverse complement strand
AAAATACTGGAAAATATTAATCCTATTGCTGGTTGGAAGCAAATTATGGCACAATTTATTATTATTTTTGAACAACGATGGAATATCAATTAATTATCCTTTCTGACACAGTTTATTGAATAGACCCCATCACAGCCTAAACGTGCGACATCGCAGTGCATACGTGTAAAAGTGGTTTTAAAACGAACAAGGTGGTTATATAAACTTATTTGTATTTCAGCCCCGATAGCGATCGAAATAAAAAAAAACAGGTTCACTCAATAAAATGGAAAGAACCGGAAGAGAACATGTATTGAGTACATTTGACATTGAATCACGTCAATACTAAACATGACAAAGAATAGCAATATTTAGATTTTATTCTTTTTGTTGATTCTTTAGAGTTATAAGAATCAACTGTGAAACATTTAAATACATAAATTTATTACATCAATACTCTTTTAAAAATGGAAAACGTTTTAAGATTGGATTTGCGTTTGCGATCGATGATAACGGGATTGCTCCTGTTGATGCTGCCTGCTGCTTCCCGGGCTGCGACGGGTAACTGGCCCAGCATGGTAACCGGGGGTAACATCGTTTACACAGCCACCGAAGCCGCTTCACCCTTAATGGATAATGCGGGGAAATACCTGACCGTTGTTTATCTGGAGAATATGAACTTTCGTAAAATAGGAAATAACACCAATGCCGCAGATGTGGAATGGTTGCTTTCAAAGGGCTATCGGGTGATCGAACTAAATTACGCCAACCACGTTAATGCCGTCTCTCCCACGATTAACGCGGATATTATCGTCTTTAATGACGCTATTGCCGCAGGATCGTTCTGCGGATACAGCAATTGCTCACAATTCAGATCCTATGTTCTGTTCGAAGGGTACCGGATCTCACGCGACCGGCCCTACTTCAGGGACGATCCTACAGTTTACAATTATTCGGCTTCCTATACCGAAGGTGATTCGCTGTATATGGATATCATCTATCCCGCGAATGCTTCTGAGCCTGTTCCGGTAGTTTTGTCTTTTTCCTATAGTAACAGTTATTTCGGGGCTACCAACCAACGGCTGAATCTTGGAAATACACTGGCCGGGTTTAATGATTCATTCCTGGAAGGTGCACCTGCCAACGGCATCGCGTGGGCCATCGCCGACCACCCGAAATACTGCCCGTGGGGAAATGGAAAGCCCGTTAATGCTACCAATAATAAAGCTTACTCATCATACGAAACGAATCCCGATGCGGCTCAAAAGGTGAAATCTGCTGTGCGTACCCTGCGTGGACTTGGTGCCGGCCTGGGACTTTCCGGCAAGATTGGTATCTATGGATTTTCACGCGGATCGACTGCCGGTTCGATGGCTGTTGGTGACCTGTCGGTACCGAATTTCGAAAATGCAGGCTTAAATATCGGCACTTCCGATGATGTACAGGTAGCAGCACTTGGATCGGGTGTTTTTGATTATACCCAAATCTATAATGCTTTGGAAAGTGATGCCGGAAGCCTCCTGACTTATTGTCCATTGGGTTGGGGACCTATGGAAAGCAATTATGCACTCTGGCAATCTCAGGGTTCTTATTCTCTGGCTCAATCGTCCGCATCAGCTCCGGTGATCTTTTTCTATAACACCGATGATGCGCTTTATTACCAGCACCAGATTGCACATTTCAAGACCAGGCTGGACTCTCTGGGTGTCCCCACCTCTACTCTGATTAACTACGGTGCCGGACATGCGGTTCCCCAAACCAGTGCTTCTTTAAATACGGTCTATAATTTCTTCAATCAGTACCTGACTCCACCGTCTGTAATAACGGGGATAAATGAACAGGTGCAGACATTTACAAATGATATGCAACTTGCTTTGTCACCCAACTCAGTCACCGGTGAAGTGCTGTTGACATTCAATCTTACTGCAGCCGGGAAGGTGAAAATTATTTTGTACAACCTGTCGGGAATTAAGTTGTATAACACTGAAAAACAGTATGTCAATGTCGGTCTTCAAAGAGAATCACTGCACTTAGACGAATTAAACCTCCCGCAGGGTATTTACTTTGTACAAGTTCTTAATGATGGCATGCAGGGGATTAAGCAGTTTGTAAAAAAATAAAACTGCCGTCTCTGAGAGATCAGTCTGGAATGGTTATAATACAGTTATTAAAAGAAAACATTCAACCTGCATTACCCAGGGTTGAATGTTCTTTTTTGTATACATCTCTCCCATAATACATCCTGAAATAATATTTAAAAAGTACGTCCGTGATAAAGTGAAAATATAAGAATTATCTTTCATTTGATCTTTGCGGCCTTTGCGTGAAAGAAAAAAAACTTGTAAAATGGCTTATACCTGCCGAATAGCGGTAGGCAGATTTATCAGAAGAAAGAGCGTTCAACAATCTGTATTTATTTTAAATGTAGGTCATTATAATGTTCAAATTAATTATTTAGGTTTTAATTATCATTCTGTCAATAAAAAATGCTTACAAAACGAATTTGTATACCTTTTTTTCTGTAATTTTGTGGTTAAATATAAAATCTATAACATTATGAACATAACCGACCGTTTTTTGAAGTATGTAAGCTTTACCACTACATCCGACGAAAACACCAACATGACGCCCAGTACTCCCGGGCAAATGGTATTTGCCAACTATCTTGTCAAAGAACTGAATACTATTGGTCTGCAAGAAGTTGATCTGGATAATAATGGCTATATCATGGCCACGTTACCCGCAAATATTGATAAAAAGATTCCAACCATAGGATTTATTTCGCATATGGACACCAGTCCCGATATGAGCGGAAAACACGTGAAAGTACGTATCGTAAAAAATTACGATGGAAATGATATTCTGTTGAATGCAGAACAGGCCATAGTGCTCGAAACTGTCAAATACCCCGAAATACTGCAATATAAGGGTCAGGACATTATCGTAACCGATGGTACTACCCTGCTTGGTGCCGACGATAAAGCCGGATTAGCCGAGATAGTTACCGCCATGGAATACCTGATTGCCCATCCTGAAATTAAACACGGCAAAATACGCATAGGATTTACACCCGACGAAGAAATTGGTCAGGGTGCCGATCATTTCGATGTGCCCAAATTTGCTGCCGAATGGGCTTATACCATGGATGGCGGTGAAATCGGCGAACTGGAATACGAAAACTTTAATGCGGCTTCTGCCAAAGTGTTTTTCAAAGGTTTGAATGTGCATCCGGGATATGCATACCACAAGATGATAAATTCGATGCGCATTGCCCAGCAATTTATCGGAATGATACCACGCCACGAAACTCCCGAACATACCGAAGGTTACGAAGGATTCTATCATTTGACGAATATGGATGGAACTGTTGAGAAATCAACCTTGAGCTATATCATCCGTGACCACGATCGTGACCGTTTTGAACGCCGGAAAAAAGAATTCGAACATTTGGTGCATAAAATCAATGCTGAATTCGGTGAAAACACTGCAACCCTGGAGATGAAAGATCAATACTACAATATGCGCGAAAAAGTGGAACCGGTAATGCATGTGGTTGATCTGGCCTTTGAAGCGATGGAAGCGGTAGGCGTAAAACCAAACGTAAAACCCATACGCGGTGGAACCGATGGCTCCCGTTTATCTTACGAAGGTCTGCCCTGCCCCAATATCTTTGCCGGCGGTCATAATTTCCACGGACGATTTGAATTTGTTCCCGTTCAATCCATGGAAAAAGCCATGATGGTCATCGTCAAGATTGTTGAGATCCTGGCGAAGAAATAGACATTAGCCTTCGGCGATATTAGTAGCACGATATTATTTCATGATATTAAATATCTTTGATATTATCGGTATATTTCATTGATAATCAAAAAAACTGATTCAGTACACTACTTACTTCTTACTACTTACTACTTATTACAAACTACTTACTAAATGAAAACTACACCATTCACGAACATCCACATTGATTTAGGAGCAAAAATGCATGAATTTGCAGGTTACAATATGCCAATTGAATATCCCGACGGTATTACTGACGAACACTTGACCGTACGTAACGGAGTCGGTGTTTTTGATGTATCGCACATGGGTGAATTTTGGGTAAAAGGTCCAAAGGCATTGGCATTTCTCCAGAAAGTTACTTCCAATGATGTTTCCATTTTAGGAATTGGAAAAGCGCAATACTCCTGTTTTCCGAACGGAAAAGGTGGTATCGTGGACGATTTATTGGTTTATCATTTCGAAGAAAATAAATACTTACTCGTTGTAAATGCTTCCAATATCGAAAAGGACTGGAACTGGTGTGTGAGTAATAATTCCGAAGGTGCAGAACTCGAAAATGCGTCGGACCATATGGCTCAACTGGCTGTTCAAGGTCCAAAAGCGACAGCATTGCTTCAAAAACTAACTACGGTAGATCTTTCGCAAATACCTTATTATGGTTTTGCAGTGGGTGATTTCGCAGGTATTGACAATGTGATTTTATCAAATACAGGATATACAGGTGCTGGTGGTTTCGAAATCTATTTTTACCCCGAATACGGACAAAAAATATGGGATGTGCTTTTTGCAACCGGAGCAGAGTTTGGAATCAAACCGATCGGACTTGGTGCCCGTGATTCATTGCGTCTTGAAAAAGGTTACACTTTATACGGGAATGATATTGACGATACAACTTCTCCTATTGAAGCCGGGTTGGGATGGATAACCAAATTTGTTGAAGGCAAGAACTTTATTGATCGTCCGGTACTCGAAAAGCAAAAAATCGAAGGTGTCAGCCGGAAGTTGGTCCGTTTCGAATTGAAAGAACGGGGTATTCCACGTCACGGATACGATATTGCAAACGATAAAGACGAAATCATCGGACATGTTACTTCAGGAACTATGTTGCCCGACAGCAAGAAAGGCATCGGCATGGGCTATGTTCAGACAGCATACAGCAAACCGGGTTCTGTTATTTATATCAAAATCAGGGCGAAAAATATGGAAGCTACTGTGGTGAAATAATAATCTATTATTAAGCGATATCCGGTAAGTTAAAGTTCAACCATTACAATCACAACCTAATTGTTTGGAATCCTATAAGCTGCTAAAAATAAGAGAACTATTTACAATCTCCGCCGGTTGGCGGAGATTGTGCTTATTTATATTGATAGGTTCAATACAATGCGTTATTGCACAGGAAAAACATGTACTTATTGCGGACACACTGGATGCAGAATCGATTACCAAAAAGGCAATCGACATACAAGAAGTTCAGGTCATTGGTCAACGCAGGGATGCCAATCTGACTGCCGGTTCCACCGGTATCAATGTCGATGTAAAACAGCTCCGGCAGTTACCCAAATTTGCCGGCGAAAGTGATCCATACAAAGCATTACAGTATATGGGTGGCGTTTCGCAGGCAGGTGAAGCCAATTCCGGACTATATGTCAGGGGCGGAAATAACGATCAAAATTTAATTCTGCTGAACGGAACCATGATCCAGAATCCAACACACGTGTTGGGCATGTTCTCCGTTTTCAATCCCGACTTAATCGGCCAGATGCGCTTTGTGAAATCGGGAATGCCTGCTGAATATGGCGGACGACTCTCCTCGATAGTCGATATCAATACCATCAATATCATTCCCGACAAAATTCATGTGAATGGTTCCATCGGACTTATTTCATCCCGGCTTTCTACTCAAATCCCGGTAAGTAGTAACTTTTCTGTGTATGCATCCCTGCGGGGCAGTTATATCAGTTCAATCATCCTCCCTACCCTGGCGCTGGCCGGCATTGACAGTTTGCTTACGCAAAACAAGTATGAGTTTTGGGACGCAAACGCCGGATTTATTTACAATCCGGGTCCCCGTACCAAACTTTCCGGACATTTCTACACCGGAAAAGATGAATTCAAGGTGCAGGAGCTGAAGAAGTTTAATCTGACAGGCAACACTACTTTCTGGCAAAATACAGCCGCAGGCATACAGCTAAACCATATCTTTAATGATAAGTTGAGCATGAACCATCAACTGAATTACTCTAAATTTCAAATTCAGTCTGCATTCGATTGGTATAATTCATTGCAAAGCCTTCAATCGCAATTTGAGAACATAACATATAAAGCTGATTTTTTTCATGTTTCCGGTTTTCATCAATTGAAATTTGGTACCGAACTGGCATTTAATAAGGCTAATCCTAACTCTATGACTGCCGATTCTATTTTACCGGTCGAGAGGAATTCCGATCATAATATCTTTCATACCACAATGCTGACAGTTTATGCCCGCGATGAATGGACCCGCGAAAAATGGCAGTTCAATATCGGCATACGCGCTAATTTATATGCACATGTGGGTCCTTACACCGATTTCGACGAATCCGGTGACCTCTTATTCCCGGAGAATCGTATTATTAAAACATATTCAGGTCTTGAACCGCGCTTTTTCACGCGATATCTGATTAATTCCCACGCTTCTATTAAATCGTCTCTCACGCGTCACATTCAATATCTAAATCAGATTCCTGTTTTTTCTTTTGGAATTCCCGCCGATTTACAAATCCCGGCCTCATTGTATGTCAAACCACAAGGCTCGTGGCATCTCTCAGGTGGCTATTTTCACAACTTCTCCGATAATAACTGGGAACTAAGTATGGAAGCTTATTACAAAACCCTTGAAAATCAACTTGAATTTAAAAATGGAATTGCCACAAGTTTTTCAAATGGGATGTTAGAGAAGGATTTGTTGGTAGGTAAAGGCTGGACCTATGGTGCCGAGTGGAAATTAAGTAAAAACTATGGGAAACTGACAGGCTGGATCTCGTATAACTTAGCCTGGAGTTACCGGCAATTCGCACAGATAAACAGTGGTAACCCTTTTTTAGCCGGAAACGACAGAAGGCATGACATCTCTGTTATCGGCATGTATGAACTGAATAAACGATTGAACTTTTCTGCAGTTTTTGTATACGCCACGGGAAGCAGATTTAATTTACCGCTAAGCTGGTTTTATATTGATAATAAATATGTACTCGAATACGGAAAATACAATGCATTCGAAATGCCACCTTACCATCGGATGGATATTGCGGCAAATTACAAACTGAATGCCTGGCGTGGAATCGAATCTGAATTAAATTTTTCAATATACAACCTCTATAACAGGGCCAATCCTTTTCAGGTAATTTACAGTGCAAGGGTACAAAAGATAAGAATGTCGTATTTATTGCCGGTTATACCTTCAGTTTCCTGGACTTTTCATTTATAGCTGCTTAATTATGAGATATTTTTCATTTTACATATTGCTGTTTTTGTTGGTTACATCCTGTCGGCCGGATCTGGATTACTCAATTAGCGGTTACACGCAAAAAATAATTGTGGAAGGATTTATTGCAAACGGTGAGTATCCTAAGGTTTATTTATCACTAAATATACCGGTTTCAGAAAAAGTGGATACCATTACCATGCTAAACAATGTGATCAGATGGGCAAAAGTGACAGTCTCGGATGGTATAAACACCGAAGTTTTAACCGGTGGTTGGGATAAAAAACACTATCCGCCCTATGTTTACCGGGGTACTGAATTGAAAGGTGAAGAAGGTAAAACTTATTCTCTGAAAGTAGAATACAGCGGTTATACACTTTATTCACAAACTACGATTCCTTTCTCCACAAGTATTCAAAAATTCAATACCTCGCCGGTCGAAGGAAATGATACGTTGAGGATTTTATCGATGACTTTAAATATTGATGCATCCAAAAAAAATGCATACCGGGTTTTTAGCATGAAGAAAAAAGATGGTTATTATATTCAGACACAATTTGTATATAACTCCGAATTCACACTTTCGGGAAATAATAGCTTTACAATTAGTCCAAAACCAACGGTAATGGATTCAAGTTACGCCGAAGGAAGTTATTTTGCAAAAGGTGATACCATTCGGGTCCGGTTATGTACTATCGATAGTGTTTCCACGCAGTTCTTTAAAGCACTCACGCTGTTTTCATCATCCACAGGAGTTGGAAATAACTTCTTTATAGGTGAGAAAGATGCCCTGAAATCAAATATCAGTTCGCCCGGTTTTGGCATTTGGTATGGTAACGGAACAACAAACTATACCTATGTTATTCCATAAAAAAAAGAGAAGATAATTCTTCTCTTTTTTTATATACTACCAAAAATAACTTGTTATTATTGATAACTTTCCAATTTCGTAATCAAATCTTCAAAACCGGTGCTCATGAAGTCTTCCATATCTTGTTTAGAGCCATCGCTTAAAACCAAACGTGGTTGAAAATCGTAGTAGGTTTCAGAAACATTTACAATATCATAATCTTGAGTTGTAGGATTCCAAACCCAATTTTGATAGGTTTCGGTTTTTTCAACCACATAAAACTCCACATCAGCAAATTTTTGATTTTCTTTTACAAAATAGCCGTACATTTTCAGGTATTTGTTGATTGCTACAACCTGTTTTTCTGCCCGCGTTTTGTCGCTGTCTTTTTGACCATCGATAGCGTCCATTTCATCTGCAAAAGATTTAAAATCTTTGAAACCACCTAAGATAGCAATATTCATTACCTGTAAATTAACCGCACCCGATGTAAATACATCTTGTGGTCCTTCACTGGCTTGCAACGCGTCTGCAGTTAATGTTCCCGCTGCACCAAGTTCAAAATTAAACAAAACTTCATTGTCGTATTTGAAACCATAGGATGCAGTAGCATCTTTTGCATTATTGGTAAATTTGAAACTCCAGTTGTATTTATCAATTGCCAGTGTTTGAGTGATGCTTGTCGGTGTAGCATCTGCATTATAAGTTCCCGCAAAATCCGCTTTCATAGCTTCAACTCCACTTACTTTCATTACTACCGAAATACTTGAAGGCATGTACATAACAGGATCAGTATCGGGTGCAACAACAGACGATTCAACATAAATCATCTTCAATTCCCCTGTATTAGTAGTCGCATTTTCTGTTGCAGGGAAAAGATAGGTTAAAGTATTTTTAGTGCCGGCAGTGAAATCAAAGTCCTTGGTCATGAAATTCCAGGTCCAGATACCCCAGTTTTCATCCCCTGATACTGCTACAACACGCATTTGTTGATTAAAAGTTTCCAGTGCTTTTCCATCGTTTTTCAATAAATTAGCACGTAACTGACTGAATGGCTTTACAAATTCCTGTGAACCATTTGCATTGGTGATGAATGCTTCCATAGCAATCATTGCCTTGGTATCCTGCATACCATCCATTTTATCAACTAAAGCGATTCCATTTTGTTCAATACTTTGTTTTTGTTCTTCAACAGTTAATTTGGAGAATTTCAAAGTTTTGTCCAGATCTAACACATCAGTCTCAGTTTTACAGGAATTCAGGGCAAATAACATGGTTACAGCACCTGCGAGAAGAAAAAGATTCTTTTTCATGGCGATAAATTTTTAATTAATTTCATTAAATAGAAAATCAGTATACAAAAATAATATATTTATTTATAATATTACATTAAAACATAATATTTTTTTCCGTTTTCCTTAAATTTCTTTCTTAAAATTATTTAGCATAAAAAAGAGGTCTTTCAGAAGTAGCAAATGCTTCTGAAAGACCTCCGTTTTTCAACCCTGGAATTTACAATTCGATTTTTGCCATATTTTTTGCTTTATGTTCTTCAACAATGGCATCCAGTACTGCAATGGCAGTCATATTGACGATGTCTTTTACTGAACTTTCCACATCTAAAATATGAACCGGTTTGTTCAATCCCATTTGAATCGGACCTATACTTTCAGCCAATCCCATTTCAATCATCATCTTATACGCTGTATTCGATGAGCTTAAATTAGGGAATATCAGGGTGTTTACAGTTCTTCCGCATAATTTGGAGAATGGATATTTTTCATCCCGAATGTCTTTGTTCAGGGCAAAAGTTACCTGCATTTCACCATCCACTATCATATCCGGGTATTGAGTATGCAAAGTTTCGACAACGTGGTGTACACTCGCCGGACTTCCCAGCTTGTCTGAACCAAAGTTTGAGTACGAAAGCATTGCCATCACCGGTTCGTGTGCAAAAAACTTAACTGTATCGTGTGTCAATTTTGCAATATCAATCAGCGCTTCAGTTGAAGGATGACGATTAAAGAGGGTGTCTGCCAGGAAAAAAGTACCTTTTTTAGTATTCATAATGTGCATGGCAGCTATATGTTTCAAGCCATCGCGAATACCAATCACGTCCTTCGCTGCCTGAACTGAATCGGCATATTTGGTATAAACTCCGGTAATTAAAGCATCAGCTTCACCGGTTTCTACCATCATCATACCGAAATAATTGCGTTCGTACATTTTTTCGTACGCTTCATCATAAGTCATACCTTCACGGCTTCTTTTTTCTGATAGTTTGTGCGCGTATGATATTCTGCGTTTTTCTTCACGGTCGTGTCGTAAATTCACAATTTCGATACCGGTCAGGTCAATATCATTTTCTTTAGCAATACTGGCGATTTTTTCTTCATTACCAAGCAGGATCGGGAAACAAATTCCTTCGGCGAATGCCGTTTCGGCTGCTTTAAGCATATTGATGTGATTCGATTCAGAGAAAACAACACGTTTTGGATTCTGACGTGCTGTGTCATAAAAGCGACGAAGCATTTTATTGTCATTCCCCATCAATTCGTTTAATCTGTCGTTATAGGCATTCCAGTCGGTTATTTGCTTGCGGGCTACGCCGGAGTCCATGGCAGCACGCGCAACAGCCGGTGCAACGGTAGTCAATAATCGTGGGTCAAGAGGTTTTGGAATAATATAATCGCGCCCAAAAGTGATCCGTTTCAGATCATATGCAGCATTAACAACATCCGGAACGGCTTGTTTAGTCAATTCAGCAATGGCGTGAACGGCTGCCACCTTCATTTCTTCATTTATCGTTTTTGCCCGTACGTCCAGCGCTCCACGGAATATATAAGGGAATCCCAATACATTGTTGATCTGATTAGGATAATCGGAACGACCGGTTGCGAAAATCAAATCCTCTCTTGATGCCAATGCATCTTCGTACGAAATTTCCGGATTTGGATTCGCCAATGCGAAAACAATTGGATTTGTATTCATGGTTCTAACCATTTCAATGGAGAGTATGCCTGCCACCGATAAACCTAAAAACACATCAGCATCTTTCACTGCTTCGGCCAGGGTCGTAATGGTACGATCGGTAGCAAAAGGTATTTTCCGCGAATTTAAATCTTTACGTTGTTTGTTAATAACACCTTTAGAATCAACCATCACAATATTTTCCAATTTTGCACCCAGCTTCATATAAAGTTTTGTACATGAGTTGGCGGCTGCTCCTGCTCCATTCACAACGATTTTTATATCTTCAATTTTTTTACCGACAATCTCGAGTGCATTAATCAGACCTGCAGATGAAATGATTGCTGTACCATGTTGGTCATCGTGCATAAGCGGAATATCCAGTTCCTCTTTCAAACGTTCTTCAATTTCAAAACATTCAGGAGCTTTAATATCTTCGAGGTTGATACCTCCGAAAGTTGGTGCTATGGCTTTTACAACCTGAATAAATTTTTCAGGATCCGTTTCATTTACTTCAATATCAAAAACATCAATACCGGCAAATATTTTAAATAACAAGCCTTTTCCTTCCATAACCGGCTTCCCGGCAAGGGCACCAATATTTCCAAGTCCAAGTACTGCGGTTCCGTTCGAAATAACAGCCACTAAGTTTCCTTTTGCAGTATAATCGTATGCGGTTTCAGGATCTTTTTCAATTTCTAAGCAGGGCTCTGCAACACCCGGAGAATATGCTAATCCTAGATCGCGTTGAGAACTGTAAGGTTTGGTTGGGATAACCTCAATTTTACCAGGTTTTCCTTGTGAATGATAAAGAAGTGCATCTTCTCTTGTTGCTTTTGCCATAATCGATGAATATAAAATTAAATGTATTATAAATGGGTTGTTATTTTTTTAATTTGGAGCAAAATTACAAATAATAATGTCAATATGAAACTAATTAGTCGAAATTCTTGCATAATATTTACTTTTCAAAATGGTGATCGTCCCAATTACGGGTAAAACTATGTCCCCAACGCAAGCCACATTTTTTGAATTCGATATTCACCGGATTTTCCGGATAAAAAGTGCCCGGGACTTTTGGATTGTAAATTGCTCCAACCGGTTTATTCGTTCTGTTTTTAAATGCATCTTTCCAGCGTACAGGATTGAAATAGGGGTTAATATCTATCGCCATTCCGGTTGCATGCTTCGAATAGCCTGCATTCCGGTAACAAAAACTGTAAGTATTATTTGCCTTCATGGACAAATCATCATTCCATTTAAACTTTACGATTGGTATTGCACGGCCTATAGGAAATTGTTTTTCGTACATAAATTCAAACATGTGTTTTAACACCGGAACCATTTTCTTATTCGTAAGTATTTGTCCTGCATGGACTTTGTTGTCAATAGAATAATATAAAACATCTATTAACTCCAATTGATTAAGAATATATTCGGGAGCTACAGAGCCGGCTATAGCTTCATCGAATGTGTAGTTACAGTCTATTATGATCTGTTCTTTTGCCTCTTTTAATTCTATTGGTTTTCCATTTTCACTATCCTTTTTTTCGTGCGAACAGGAAGCGAAAATAATTGGGAGCAAAAAACTCAGATAAAGAAAAATTTTATTCATAATATTTTGAGGCTACTTTGCTGTAATTAAACACAATAAATATTCAAACATCAAAAATGCACAGGACCAGACTGTAAATACTAATTGTATTTTATGTTTTAAACTCAACAAAAAAGGAGAAGGCAGTTGTAACTATTCTGGTTTTTTTCAAAGTGAGCAACAGAACTAATACAAATATAAAATAAATGCCAGGCTGATAATGGCTATAAAAAACCAGAGTGTAATGGCCAGAATTAGCGGTTTAACACCTACGTTTTTAATAACTGAACGCGACATCCCGGCTCCTATAAAAAACAAAGTCAACGTTAAACATTGGCGGGCTACGGTTACTATACCATCTGTTAAATTAATTGGAATGGGCAAATAGGTATTCAGAACCATGGCCAATATAAAAAACAATATAAACCAGGGTATTACAATTCTATCGCCTTTCGATTTGAAATAGAATGATGTGAATACAGACAAGGGAATAATCCATAAGGCGCGGGTCAGTTTTACGGTTGTCGCCACTTTTAGCGCTTCTTCACCAAATGTGGCTCCGGCACCTACAACTGAACTGGTGTCGTGTATGGCAATTGCGGCCCAAAGTCCGAATTGATGCTGCGAAAGATCTAACCAATGTCCCAATACCGGAAACAAAAACAAGGCCAATGCATTCAGAATGAAGATTGTTGCCAACGATATGGACATTTCACTTTCATTCGACTTAGCTATCGGGCCCACGGCTGCAATCGCACTTCCACCGCAAATAGCGGTACCCGTAGCAATTAAATAGGCCGAAACACCGGGGATCCTAAACCGTTTCCCCAGAACAATCCCTAAAAACATAACACTTACTACCGAAAATAGTGTAAAAAGCATGCCATCCGAGCCTGCCTTAAATGAATCCAGCAGATTCATACCAAAACCCAAACCAACCACGGAAATTTGCAGTAAATACTTTGAAATATTTTTATTGAATACAGGAAAAGGCGTGCCGAGTGTCAATGCAAACAACAATCCAAGAAACAAAGCAAAAGGTGGTGTAATATAGGGAGTCAGACATAGCAAAGATAACATTATATACACAACTCCATAAAACCGTTTGAAAAAAGCAGGAATTGATCGCATGTATCTCATTTTGCATTTAAACCACAAAGTTACATTTTAAAGAGATTGTTTGTAAAATTATGAGTATTTTTTATATGTAATTATTTAGTTTAACAAATCCCGGTCTTCAGGCTCCTGTAATTTAAACGCATTGTTTGTTACACTCCTATTTTAAATATTCAAATCAAAGTCGAAGAGAAATACTCTTACTTCAGTTATTATTTCCTTCAAATAAAACCGGTTATTTTAACTCGTTAAATTAGATAGATAATTCTATTCACTTGTAAGTATTAGATTTTCAATCTCCCGCGAATTGAAAATCACATGTAATGATTTCTGCGTCACATTTGAATATTGCAGATGCCCAAAAAATATGTACATTTGCAGGAGAAATTCAATCCATCATTTCATGCATCTAAATTCCCTCTCCATACTGAATTACAAGAATATCCGCGAAGCAGATCTTGTATTTTCACCAAAAATAAACTGTTTCATTGGAAACAATGGCATGGGGAAAACCAATTTGTTGGATGCAATTTACTTCCTTTCCTTTTGTAAAAGTCATTCCAATTCCATAGACTCACAAAACATTTATCACAATGCCGATTTCTTCTTGATACAGGGCAAATACGAGCTGGGTGACAAGACTGAAGATATTTATTGTGGTATGAAGTACCGCCAAAAGAAACAATTCAAACGAAACAAAAAAGAATACGAAAGACTTTCGGACCACATTGGCTTATTGCCGCTGGTATTGGTTTCGCCCGACGATTCGGTTTTAATTTCAGAAGGCAGCGACGAACGTAGAAAATTCGTGGATGGCGTAATTTCGCAGTTCAACAAAAACTATCTCAATCAGTTGCTGCAATACAACAATGCGCTTAAACAACGTAATGCACTGCTCAAACTTGATACTCCGATTGACGACTCATTGCTGGATATATGGGAAGATCAAATGGCCTTATATGGCAATTATATTTATGAACAACGCAAATTGTTTATTGATGAATTTATTCCGATTTTCCAAAATTTTTACAGCTATATATCCAGTGGAAACGAACAAATCAGTTTGAGTTATCATTCGCAACACGAAGAACACGAAATTAAAGCCCGCATGATTGCCACCCGCGACCGGGATCGTATTTTAGGATATTCTACCCAGGGAATACACAAAGATGAGTTGGAAATGTTGCTTGATGGGTATCCGATAAAACGGGTTGGATCACAGGGACAAAATAAAACTTACCTGATCTCACTTAAATTAGCACAGTTCGATTTTCTTAAGCGCACACATAATCTATCCCCTCTGCTTCTGCTCGATGATATTTTTGACAAGCTTGATTCAAAACGAGTGAAACAAATTGTAGAACTTGTTTCCGGAGAAACCTTCGGTCAGATTTTTATTACGGACACCAACCGTGAGCATTTAGATTTAATTCTTGAACAATTAGGACAAGAAGCCACTATTTTTCATGTAGAAAATGGTGAAATATCCCACAAATAACTTTCATTATGTCACTTTTTTGTTTTTGTTTTGTTAAATGTCTCTGTAAAGAAACAATTAACAGCTCATGTATTTCGAAAAAGTAAAATATTTTTTTCGAAAACTTTATCGTAAATATAAAATTATATACATCAGATATACAATGATTTAAAAATTAATTTGGAAAACTTTTATTTTTTACAATAAATACCAATCAATTATATTGGATATTATAAAATAAATAACTAACATTGTAATCTCAAATAACAACAACATTTCAAAATATAAACTACTTATAATAATCTAATTATGGATTTATTTGAAGAAAAACAAAAAACTTATACTCTTGATGAGATTAGTGCAGCTTCATTGGAGTATTTTAAAGGCGACGATTTAGCTACCAAAGTTTGGGCAACTAAATATGCATTGAAAGATTCTTATGGTAATACCTATGAATTAACTCCGGATGATATGCATCATCGTTTGGCAGGTGAAATTGGTAGAATTGAACAGAGATATCCCAATCCTTTATCTGAAGATGAACTTTTCGAATTATTTCGTAATTTTAAATATATAGTTCCTCAGGGTAGTCCTATGACAGGGATCGGAAATAATTTTCAGGTTGCCTCTCTTTCAAATTGCTTCGTTATTGGTTTCGATGCCGACTCAGATTCCTACGGTGCCATCATCAAAATAGATGAAGAACAGGTTCAACTGATGAAACGCCGTGGTGGAGTAGGTCATGATCTTTCGCACATCCGCCCAAAAGGATCTCCGGTTAAGAATTCTGCACTAACTTCTACCGGTATTGTTCCGTTCATGGAGCGTTACTCAAATTCAACACGTGAAGTCGCTCAGGATGGTCGTCGCGGGGCGTTAATGCTTAGTGTATCTATCAAACATCCCGATTCCGAGTCGTTTATCGATGCAAAAATGGAATCAGGGAAAGTTACTGGTGCCAATATTTCTGTGAAGTTACACGATGATTTCATGGAAGCAGCCATCAACAATGAACCATTTACACAACAATATCCGGTTCAATCGAAAGAACCGTGGTATAAAAAAGTTGTAGACGCGAATTCTATCTGGAAAAAAATCGTTCACAACGCATGGCAATCAGCCGAGCCGGGCATTTTATTCTGGGATACCATAATTCGTGAATCTGTGCCGGATTGTTATGCCGATTTAGGTTACAAAACCGTTTCGACGAATCCATGCGGTGAAATTCCACTGTGTCCCTATGATAGCTGTCGTTTATTGGCCATAAATTTATATTCATATGTAAATAATCCTTTTACTCCTGAAGCTTCATTTGATTTCGAGCTATTCCAAAAACACGTTGGCCTGGCTCAGCGCATTATGGATGATATTATCGACCTTGAAATGGAGAAAATCGATAAAATTATTGCTAAAATTCAAACAGACCCTGAAGATGACGTCATTAAAAGAACCGAATTTCAACTTTGGGAGAAAATAAAAATTAAAACTGAACAAGGTCGTCGTACCGGAGTTGGTACAACCGCCGAAGGTGATATGTTGGCAGCTATGGGTTATCGTTATGGTACTGAGGATGCGACAGATTTTTCGGAAAAAGTTCACAAGTCCGTTGCTTTAGCCGCATACCGTTCATCGGTAACCATGGCCAAAGAACGTGGTGCATTTACTGTTTACGATGCTAAACGCGAAGAAAACAATCCTTATATTCAACGTTTGCGTGATGCTGACCCTGAATTGTACAAGGATATGGTTAAATACGGCCGGCGCAATATTGCCTGTCTGACCATCGCTCCTACAGGAACTACCAGTATAATGACTCAAACAACTTCGGGCGTGGAACCGGTATTTATGCCGGTTTATACACGCAGACGCAAAGTGAATCCGAATGATAAGAATGTCCGGGTTGATTTTACCGATGAAAATGGTGATGCCTGGGAAGAATACATTGTTTTCCATCATAAATTTGTAACCTGGATGGAAGCGAACAACTATCCTTCTACAAAACAGTACAGTAAAGATGAGGTTGAGGTAATGGTCGCTAAATCACCTTATTATAAAGCAACAGCCAACGACGTAGACTGGATGAAAAAGGTTCAGATGCAGGGACGTATTCAAAAGTGGGTTGACCACTCGATCAGTGTAACTATCAATTTACCAAGCGATGCTACGGAAGAATTGGTTGGCAAATTGTACGAAGAAGCATGGCGTTGTGGCTGTAAAGGTGTTACGGTTTATCGCGATGGATCACGAACCGGCGTTTTAGTTGCTGTGGAAGATAAAAAAGATGACAAAAAAGAGGAACGAAAGATTTGTTTCCCATACGAAGAAGGTCATCTCATCAGACCAAAAGAATTGGAATGTGAAGTTGTACGTTTTCAAAACTCTAAAGATAAATGGATTGCATTCGTTGGTTTAAAAGAAGACCGACCATATGAAATCTTCACCGGTTTAGCTGATGACGAAGAAGGTATTTTACTCCCCAAAACCGTCACGGAAGGTAAAATCATTAAAACAGTTGATGAAAACGGTACCAAACGGTATGACTTTCAATTTGTAAACAAACGTGGTTATAAAACTACCATAGAAGGACTGAATCATAAATTCGATAAAGAGTTCTGGAATTATGCCAAACTTATTTCAGGTGTTTTACGTTATGGAATGCCTATCGATCAGGTAATTAAACTGGTTTCAGGACTTCAGCTCGACAATGAATCTATTAATACATGGAAAGTCGGCGTGGAACGTGCATTGAAAAAATATGTACCCGATGGAACGGAAATAAATGGAAAATCATGTCCTGAATGCGGACAAAAAACCTTGATTTATCAGGAAGGATGTTTAACCTGTAACAACTGTGGTTACTCACGTTGCGGATAATTGAAAATTACTCCCTTTGAATAAAAAAAAACGAGTCCGAAACGGCCCGTTTTTTTTGTTTGAAAATCTGAAAATTTTGATTATAAATTGATGTTAAACAATTCAACGGTTTAAAGCATTGAAAGTTCTTTTCAATTTCAAATAGTATTCTAATACGATACTTTTTTTTAAAATTCCGGAACAATCGACACAGGTCGAAAAAAGAACATTTTCTTTCCGCTTATTCTCAAAATTAGGACGCATACGCTTATAATCGGCCCTGGCTTTAAATACACTGCGCGCATTTTTTGGTTTTCCGGTGACAAACAACTGTAAAGCAGCTGAATAATCGAAGAAAAAGCGCCAGCACATTATTTTTTTCAACTGGTTGTTTGGTAGATTCTTATAGAGCAACAACAGATTATTCCGAAAATTGAGATAAGTTTTATGCGGACTCTCTGCATTTAATGTTCCTCCACCAATATGAAAAACAGTACTTTCGGGAATACATACAATCCGGTAGCCCCTACTCTTTAGTCGCCAGCACAAATCAATTTCCTCCATATGTGCGAAGAAATCATCGTCCAAACCGCCGGCTTTCCAAAAGATGTTTGACCGAACCATCATGCAGGCACCGGTCGCCCAAAACACATCAACTATCTGATCATATTGACCCTTATCTTCTTCAACTACACCAAAAACCCGTCCCCTGCAAAAGGGGAAACCAAAGCGATCGATAAATCCTCCGGCAGCACCTGCATGTTCAAAATGAGTCCGTTGCAAATAGGATAAAATTTTCGGTTGACAAGCAGCTACATTTTCATTTGCATTCATATATGCTACAAGTGGCTCCAACCAATTCTCTGTTACTTCCACATCCGAATTCAACAGAACATAATAATCAGCTTCAACCTGTGCAAATGCCTTATTATAACCACCTGCAAAGCCGTAGTTTTTATCCAGTACAATTGTTCTTATCGTTGGAAACTTATCTTTCATCACTTCCAAAGAAGCATCAGTAGAAGCATTGTCGGCAACAATGATCTCAACATCAGAAAGTGTTGTATTTTCTATTAATACCGGCAGGAATTGCTGTAAATATTTTTCTCCATTCCAGTTTAATATTACAATTGCAGTGGTCATTTCTTACTAATATGTTGTTTTACAGATCTGTTTAATTGAATTATTGATGTGCACCTTTTAAGCTTATTTCACCAGCATTAAATTGTTGATAAATTCCGTTTATGTTTCCAGCGCCGGTGTGACCAAAGCCAGTATTCGGGATTTTTTTCTATTGTTTTTTGCAATAATTGCATGTATTTTTCAGTGATTTCAAATTCCTGAGTCTTTGTAGGTTCGAGTGAAACGGGAATGAATTCACACTTGTAATAGCCTCTTTTGATGCGGGTTATTTCAGCATAATAGACAGGGTAATCAAATTTACGGGCTAAAACTTCCGTTCCGGTCAATACCGGAGTATCCTGATTCAAAAACTTTGTCCAATAATTCAAATTTTTCGCATTTGGCGTCTGATCGGAGATCATTCCAAACATAGCCAGTTGCCCATCATTTTTAAGATGTATCATTTTGCGGAAAAGATCATTCTTTTCTATGTTTTTTCCTGTTGATTTACTGCGAAGCTCATAAATCAGGGCATCAAAATTCTTATCTCTCAGTTGTTTATAAATACCGTAAAGTGGCTTGTCGGGAGGCAGTGACAATGAAAGTGCTGAAGCCCATTCCCAGTTGCCGTAATGCGCAGTCATCAGCAGGCAACTTTTACCTTTTTCATATTGATCCCATAAAACTTCTACATTGCAAAAATTCATGCGTTTAAGCATTTCCGCTTTAGAGATGTGCATTTCATAAACGGATTCTACAATGATGTCGCAGAAGAAACGAAAGAACCGGCGTTCAATCCGGCGTCTTTCATGCTCTGATTTGTCGGGGAAGGATTTTTCAATATTCGTACGGGCAACCTGTTTTCGGTAACCAACCAGATAATATATAATCAAATAGGATAAATCCGATAACAAATAGAGCACACCGAGTGGCAACCACGTGATTAGCCAAATAAAACCGTAGAACAGGTAGTACATAGGTAAAATTTACGAATTATTTTTAAGTCAATTCGATGACGTATATTGAATAAATTTCAGATACAAAAAACACCAAGCATGCGTCACTTTGCATTGGTGTTTTTTTATTTTTTCGATAAAACGAAAAGTTTATAATCGATAATTAACAACGAATATATTATTAATTATCAATCATTTAATATCAAGTGATCTATTCTTCGTCTTCGTCTTCACGATAAATTCCAAGGGATTTACCATATTCGAATTCACCATCCAAAATGAGTTGAATATCTTCTTCATTCAAGTCCATTTTATCTTTTTTGGAACATTTCAAAATAAATTTAAACATTTCCTCTTCGTCTATGCTGGCTTCTTCAGTCGAATCTTCGTCAATCAAACCATTTTCATCATAATAATCATAAACCACATCCAAAACGTATTGAACTTTATCGTCGTCAATTCTTACTTTGGCTTCGGCAGGTATATAATCGAGAATGAATTTAACTGCTTCATCTTCATCGTAAACCAATAGATCGTCTTCTTGCGTTTTCATAATGTATATTTTTTAGTTTGTATAAATAATCACTTTATTTAAGCTCAAAGATAGATTAATTTTCTTATTCACTGATTTTATTCTATTTTTTTTTAAAAAAAATAAGGATTTCGAGTATTTTCTGGCCCTGGTTAAATCTTACAATGCTTTTTCTGGCTGAAATTTCTTAAATAAATACTGATACCCCTTATTAATTTGAGTTTTTTTGCAATCTTTGCATACCAACGAAGTAATAAGAATAAAACAATGTCTTATTTCTATCTTCTGTTAATTTTCCGGCATCAACTACATCTCATTACTAATATGTATTTGGGCAAATTGAGTTTTGATGGTGCAAATGCATTAAACTAACTGGGACAGCAGTTTTACAAAATTATGTAAATGGATACAATTGAATTAAACGGCATCAGATTAGAAAATCAAAAGATTGAATCTTCCGAATTTACTACAGTAAAAGCGCTCGTTAGTTGGATGGGAGCGTTGCAGGCACAGGATTTTAATATGGCAAAATGGGCTTTAGGACTTCGGATGATAAATGCTACGGATAAAACCATTTTAGATGCCTATAACAACGGGGAAATCTTACGTACACATTTGATGCGACCGACCTGGCATTTTGTTGCTGCCGACGATATATACTGGTTGCTTGAACTGACTGCACCGCAAATAAAACGGATAATGAAATTCAGAGACAAACAATTGGAATTGAACGAAATGATTTACATCCAAAGCAATCAGCTGCTCGAAAGTCAACTCTCCAATGGCATAAGCCTCAGTCGCGTTGAATTAATCAGGATTTATGAACAGGCAAATATTAAAACGGACGAAAACAGATTCTCACACCTGATGATGCGGGCCGAATTGGATGGAATTATTTGTAATGGTCCGATAATAAGCAATAAACTTACTTATTCACTTCTTGCGGAAAGAGTCCCTGTAAGGAAGACATTGTCACGGGACGCAGCATTGGCAGCATTAGCCAAACGGTACTTTACAAGCCATGGACCGGCAACATTAGGTGATTTTGTATGGTGGTCGGGTTTGTCGGTCACAGATGCCAGAAATGCCCTTGAAATGGTAAAATCCGGGTTTGAAAGTGAAACAATAGGTTCCGGAAAGTATTGGTTCAAAAATAAGACTGCTGTCAGGCAGTCTGAAGAAATCTCCATTCATCTTTTACCTGCTTATGATGAATATCTGATTGGTTACAAAGATCGTAGCGCTTCACTTTCGGAAGTAGATAACAGAAAAGCTGTTTCAAACAATGGAATTTTCCGACCGTTGATAGTGATGAACGGACAAATTGTTGGATTGTGGAATCGTAAAATACTAAAAGACAGGGTAATCATAGAAACAAATTTATTTCAACCCTGCGATATAGCAATTGAACAAAAAATAGAGCAGGCAATAGCGAAATATAAATACTTTTTAGGATCAGAAACCGGATTTAAAATTAAAAGATGAGTATAAAAATAAGGGTAATAGAAAAGAAAGACAACGCTTCGTTGGCAGGACTTATTAAAACTGTTTTCAGGGAATTTAAAATCGATAAACCCGGTACGGTTTATACTGACCCGCAAACTGATAGTTTATATGAATTATTCCAAACTCCGGGATCGGTATATTGGATTGCCGAAGAAAACGGAGTCATACTGGGAGGCTGTGGAATATATCCTACCGAAGGATTACCCGAAGCCTGTGCCGAACTGGTGAAATTTTATTTATCGGCTGAGTCAAGGGGAAAAGGAACAGGCAAAGACTTAATGCTAAAATGTATACTTTCGGCAAAGGAATCGGGATACCGACAATTGTATCTCGAAAGTTTTCCGGAACTTGAGAAAGCGGTCGGCATGTATGAAAAAGCCGGGTTCAAAAAAATCGACAAACCACTCGGGAATTCGGGACATTATGCCTGTACACTCTGGATGCTAATGGATTTATAAATAAGACATCCATTATGCCGGATATTTATTGCCGGTTTTAATTGAAAAATATTTAAAATTTTAAATGTAACAAATAACATGAATACAATAAAAATCTATCAGGTTGATGCATTTACCGGCAGTTTATTTTCGGGAAATCCGGCTGCTGTATGTTTACTTAACGACTGGTTGGAAGATAATATATTGCAATCGATAGCTGCTGAAAACAATCTCGCTGAAACAGCTTTTGTTATTCAGCAGGATGATTTCTTCGAAATAAGATGGTTTACTCCTACCCTTGAAGTAGATCTGTGCGGACATGCCACATTAGCAGCTGCTTTTGTTATTTTTAATTGTTTGAATTATAAAGCATTGGAAATTGTATTTCATTCACCCCGAAGTGGAATATTAAAAGTAACGCAGCAAAACGGAATTTTATATCTTGATTTTCCGACAGACACCCTGGAATCAAGAATAAATTACAATCAGATGAAGGATTGCCTTGGCGTTTTACCTGTTGAGATTTATAAAGGTAAAACTGATTATATTGCAATTGTTGAAAGTGAAACGGTTGTATTGAATATTATTCCGGATTTCACTGAAATTGCCAAATTAGAAGCAAGGGGATTAATAGTCACCGCAAAAGGCTCAAAAGTAGATTTTGTTTCCCGTTTCTTTGCTCCTCAATCTGGCATCAACGAAGATTCGGTAACCGGTTCGGCTCATACCTCGCTAATACCCCTTTGGTCCGAAAAACTGGGGAAAAATGAAATGACTGCAGCGCAGTTATCGAAACGCGGTGGAAAGTTGATTTGTATCCATAAAGGAGAAAGATGTATGATCGGTGGTCAGGCAAGACTATATATGACTGGTGAGATTTATATTGAGTAAGATCACTACAAAAATAAACTTATAATTAGCAGTTGATATATAATGTGCTTTTTTCTTCTTTGCGACCTTTGCGGTCTTTGCGTGAAAAAAACAAAAAAAGAGGACTTACCGAATGTATCGATAAGTCCTCTTTTTTGTGTCGGGGTAGCGGGATTCGAACCCACGACCCTCCCGCCCTAACGGGATGTGCTAACCAACTGTGCTATGCGAGTATGACTCTTCCATGATTTAATTTCCATTTCACGATGATAAGCTTCGGGGCGCGAGTTGAATTCTTCATTTAAAACTAATTTCCACGGACCACCATTTTTTGTGGCAATGCTACGTCCATTGTAATGCCGGATAAGTCTATCTTCAAGATTACCGGTAGAACCTACATAAAATTTACCCGTTTTATCTGATTGTAGTATATACATATTATACATAAGCCTAAACTTATAAGTTCCTGCAAAAATAAACAAAAAAGAGGACTTACCGAATGTATCGATAAATCCTCTTTTTTGTGTCGGGGTAGCGGGATTCGAACCCACGACCCTCCCGCCCTAACGGGATGTGCTAACCAACTGTGCTATGCGAGTATGACTCTTCCATGATTTAATTTCCATTTCACGATGATAAGCTTCGGGGCGCGAGCTGAATTCTTCATTTAAAACCAATTTCCACGGACCACCATTTTTTGTGGCAATGCTACGTCCATTGTAATGCCGGATTAGTCTATCTTCAAGATTACCGGTAGAACCTACATAAAATTTACCCGTTTTATCTGATTGTAGAATATACATATTATACATAAGCCTAAACTTATAAGTTCCTACAAAAATAAACAAAAAAGAGGACTTACCGAATGTATCGATAAGTCCTCTTTTTTGTGTCGGGGTAGCGGGATTCGAACCCACGACCCCCTGCTCCCAAAGCAGGTGCGCTAACCGGACTGCGCTACACCCCGTGCATATCATTTCTGAATTGCGAGTGCAAAGATACGCGCTTTTTCCGATTATACAAACTATTTGTTGTAATTTTGTCAAATAAAAGAAACAAACATTTTGCAAATTAAGCAAAGTGTTGAACAATAAAATTTTAACAATGGCAGGTATTTATATTCATATTCCATTTTGTAAAAAAAGATGTACCTATTGCGATTTTTACACCGAAGTTGCACCTCAATTAATCCCGACTCTTATCGATTCTATCGTCGAAGAACTCCGGATTCGGAAAGATTATCTCCGGAATGCATCCATTCAAACAATATATTTTGGAGGCGGAACGCCAAGTATTCTTACAAAAATTCAGTTTGAAAGAATATTTGATGCAATTTACACGCATTATTCAGTAAACAATGATGCTGAAATAACTTTCGAAGCAAATCCGGATGACCTGACAAGTGATTTTCTGGAATCAACACGGTCACTTCCTTTCAATCGCATCAGCATTGGCATTCAATCCTTCGACGATACGGACCTTAAACGTATAAACCGCAGGCATACCGGGATACAGGCTGCAAAGGCCGTTAAAATGGCTCAAAAGGCGGGTTTCAGGAATATAAGTATCGATTTAATTTACGGCCTGCCTTTTCAGACAATGGAGGGCTGGAAAAAGCAACTTGATTCCGCTTTCAGTCTAAAGGTTCAACATGTTTCGGCTTACGGGTTAACTTACGAGGAAGGAACTGCATTGTGGAAACAACGTGAAAACGGGGAACTGAAAACAGTGGATGATGAAACGATGATAGAAATGTACGGGCTGTTGATTGCGAAAATGAAACAAAATGGTTTCGAAGCTTATGAAATTTCAAATTTCTCACTTCCTGATTTCCGTTCGAAGCACAATACAGCCTATTGGAAGCAGGAACCTTATATTGGTATCGGACCGTCAGCACATTCCTATGACCTGAAATCGAGACAATGGAATATTGCTTCAATTACCAAATATGTGAATGCCATAGCGGAAAATACAGTTTTTTTTGAAAGAGAAGAATTGACTCTCAATGACCAGTATAACGATTTTGTAATGGTTTCCTTGCGTACTTCTGATGGTTTGGATTTGTCCCTTTTGGAAGCAAAATTTGGTGCGGAATATAAGGCTTATTGCTTAAAAAACATAAAAACCTATATAGATACAAAAAAAGTTGATTATTTCGTTGAAAGACTTCGTTTAACAGCCGAAGGTATACAGATTTCGAACCTTATTTTAATAGAATTAATGAGGGTGTAAGTTATCAAAAAAATTAGTACTTTTGTGACTTGTAACGTAACGTACATTATGGAAAAAATAACTCAAAAACGTAGTCCCCGATCAAAATTTTTACGGATATTTTGGCAATTATTTGCATTCGGATTTCTTTGTGTAGTTTTAATTTTTGTTTTTATCAATATCGGCTGGATTGGTTACCTTCCTCCTATCGATGAATTGCAGAATCCCAAGAATAAATATGCCACAGAAATATATTCATCTGATTTACAACTTTTAGGTCGATACTTTTACAGTAAGGAAAACCGCGTTGGAGTTCGTTATAACGACATTTCCGAAAATGTAGTGAATGCGCTGGTTTCAACAGAAGATGTACGGTATTACAAACACTCGGGCATAGATGGCATGGCTTTGACCAGAGCAGTTATACTTACAGGAATTCTCCAACACAAGAGTTCAGGCGGTGGTAGTACGATCACGCAACAATTAGCCAAACTACTCTATTCACCACAGGCCGAAAATATTATTGAGCGTGCTTTGCAAAAACCAATAGAATGGGTTATTTCGGTCAAACTTGAGCGTTTGTACACGAAAGAGGAAATTATGGCCATGTATCTCAATAAATTCGATTTTTTAAACAATGCGGTGGGAATTAAATCAGCCGCTCAAATCTATTTCAGCAAGGCTCCAAACAAATTAAAAATTGAAGAAGCTGCCACATTAGTTGGGATGTGTAAAAACCCTTCTTATTTTAATCCGGTTCGTTATAACGAACGTACTTGTAACCGTCGAAACGTTGTTTTAAATCAAATGCGCAAGGCTGACTTTTTAACTGACCAACAATATGATTCTTTAAAAGCACTACCACTGGTACTGGATTACCAAAAAGTGGATCATAAATTAGGACTGGCCGCCTATTTCAGAGAGTATTTACGTATTGTGTTGTCAGCAAAAGAACCTAACAGGAGTAATTATGCCAGTTGGCAACAAGATAAATACGATGAAGATCGCATTTCGTGGGAGACAAATCCCCTTTACGGCTTTTGTAATAAAAACAGAAAACCTGATGGATCGACTTACAATATTTACTCCGATGGGCTTAAAATTTACACTACTATAGATTCACGCATGCAACAATATGCAGAGGATGCAGTTGAGGATCATATTCAGACACTTCAAAAAACATTTTTTAAAGAAAAGAAAAACAGAAGTTATGCGCCATTTGCAAGAAATGTAAGTAAGGACGAAATTAATTCCATCATGATAAATTCGATGAAACAATCGGAACGTTATCTGAAAATGAAGGCAGCAGGAAATAGTGAATCTGAAATCACGAAAGCATTCAACAAAAAAATTGAAATGGTAGTATTTTCATACAAAGGAGATGTTGATACCATTTTATCGCCAATGGATTCAATTCGCTATCACAAATACTTCTTACGTTGTGGTTTCATGTCTATGGATCCTCATAATGGTAATGTAAAAGCGTATGTTGGCGGACCCGATTTCAGTCAATTTCAATATGATATGGTGAATGTGGGGAAACGTCAGGTTGGATCAACGATTAAACCCTATTTGTATACCCTGGCCATGGAAGAAGGAATGTGGCCTTGCGATAAAACGATTCTGCAACCCATTACTTTGATTGACGGAAACGGAAATCCATGGAGTCCTAAAAATGCATCCAAGGGTCCGGTTGGTCAACCGGTTACTTTGCGTTGGGGTTTGGCAAATTCGAATAACTGGATTTCAGGATATTTGATGAGTTTGTTTACCCCGGATGCGTTGGTTAAACTGATGCGCTCCTTCGGTATAAAAGGACAGTTAGATCCCGTTGTTTCTCTGTGTTTAGGACCTTGCGATATATCAGTTGCCGAAATGGTTGATGCTTACACAGCTTTCCCAAACAAGGGAATCAGGGTGGATCCGTTATATGTTACACGAATAGAAGATGCCAATGGAAATATCATAGCAAAGTTTTCACCTCAAATGCATGAGATATTCAGCGAAACTACTGCGTACAAAATGATTTATATGATGCGCGCTGTAGTAGATGGTGGTACGGGTAGCCGTATTCGTTTTCGCTACGGATTGAATATGCCAATGGGTGGAAAAACGGGTACAACCCAGAATAATTCCGATGGTTGGTTTATGGGTTACACACCTTCACTTGTTTCGGGTGTTTGGGTTGGTGGCGAAGACCGTTCCATACATTTTGATAATATTGGTGAAGGACAAGGTGCCAGCATGGCCTTACCTATTTGGGCATTATATATGAAAAAAGTATTAAACGATCCGGATTTAGGTTATTCATCTTCCGAACAATTTGATATCCCAAGTTCATTTAATGCGAATGAAGGTTGTGATGTTGAAGTTACGGAATAAAAAGCGTTTCGTGTTTGGTTAATTGGTTGATTAGTTGATTGGGGTTTGAAAAGTTTGTTGTTTGAAATGTTTAATCATCAGAGCCCTGGTTCTTGAATCTTGTTTGAAAAGTTTAAACTTCAGCGTCTTGTGTCTTTGTTCTTGAATCTTTGTTCTTTGTTCTTGTATCTTTGTTCTTGTTTGAAATGTTTTATTAATAATTTGAGTAATTTGTTTGCATTGAAAAAGTTTATCATAATAACCCTCGGTCTGTTTTGTCAGGTTTTTGCCATGGCACAATGGAATACAGAACGCATTTTGACCATTGGCCAAAATGCTTTGTATTTCGAAGACTATGTGCTTTCAATTCAATATTTCAATCAGGTAATTAAAATTAAGCCCTATCTGGCCGAACCATATTTGTACAGAGCCATTGCCAAATTAGAGTTGGGCGATTATCAAAGTGCCGATCAGGATTGCACCGAAGCCATAGAGCGAAATCCATTTATGCCGCAAGCCTATTATGCAAGGGGATTTGCACGCAGGAAATTGGAGTATTATCCCGAAGCAATTGCCGATTTTACCAAAGCACTCGAATTTAGTCCAAATAGTTTGTATCTGCTTATGAACAGGATGGATGTGATGGAGCAAAACAAAGATTATGATGGTGCTTTAAAAGATCTGGAGTTATATATCCGATTGAGTCCTAAAACTACAAGCATTTATTACGAAAAAGGCAGATTACAATTAGCCATGAAGGATACGATCGGCGCAACAGCCAGTTTCGACAAATACCTGCAAATGGACAGTCTCAGCAGTTTGGGTTGGAGTGCCCGGGCTTTCCTGAAAATGCAAAAGAAAGATGAGGAGGGTGCTTTGAAAGATTATAACCAGGCTATTAAAAGAAAATCGACTTATGTTGGCGATTATATCAACCGGGGTATTCTGAATGTACAGAAAAAAAATTACAACCAGGCTTTAAGTGATTATAATGAGGCCATAAAACTGGATAATAAAAACGATTTAGCCTATTACAACAGGGGTTTATTGCGGGCAAACTTAGGTGATAATAACAATGCGTTGACAGATTTAAATACTGTGCTCCGCCTGGATTCAGCTAACACAGAGGCACGTTTGAGTAAAGCTTTACTTGAATTAACCCTTCGGGACTATAGAAATGCGATTAAAGATTATAAAATCATCATCGAAAAGTACCCTTACTTTATTCCTGCTTATTCAGGTATCGCCGAAGCACTTGATGCGTTGGGAAATAAAAAAGAGGCATTTCGTTATCGTCAACAGGCTTATAATATTGAAAAAAATAAAGATTATATCTCCCGGAAAGAAAAAGAAAATATTGTTGCCGGTAATAAAGTGGCTGCGAATACGCAGAAAAGCAATTCCGGAAGCAAGACAAATCTGTTTAATAGATTTATTGCTCAAAATGCGGAAGATACGGATACAGAAACCGAATCAAAATATGATAATACAACGCGTGGTGCTGTGCAGGATAAATACACAGATGTGGTTAACGAACGTAGTTTTGTACTCACTTATTATGCGAAAACAGACGAGATTCGCCGTACAAATATATATTATCCTGCTTTGGAACAATACAATAAAGAAAAAAGAGCCAGTTCTGTTTTAAAAATTACGAATAATGAATTAGCACTTACTTCTGAATTAATCAACACCCACTTTGATGCTATTAATAACATTTCAATGCGTTTGACAAATGAAAACTCAAATCCGGATCTTTTCTTTAACCGTGCGTTGGAGTTTGCCCTTGTACAGGACTTTAGCAGTTCTATCGATGACTTGAATAAAGCCATAATATTACGTCCAAATTTCATGTTAGCTTATTTCTTCCGTGCCATAATACGCAATAAATTAGTGGAATACACCAAAAATACAGCAGAACAGACAGGGAATGTTACAATTGAAAGTGCTGACAGAGGAGCATCTGAAAGGAATAAAAAGTTGTTGAAGGAAAAGCAAACTATGTTTGATGTAGAAATGATTATGCGCGACTATGATAAAGTGAATGAACTGAGTCCTGATTTCTCATTTGCCTATTATAATAAAGCCAATATTCTGTGTACACAAAAAGATTTCAAATCAGCCATTTCCAATTATTCAAAATCGATAGAAATCGATCCGGATTTTGCCGAAGCTTATTTCAACCGGGGCTTGACTTATTTGTTTATTGGAGAAGATGCCAAAGGATTGGCCGATTTGAGTAAAGCGGGAGAATTGGGAATTTATAAAGCGTATAATCTGATACAAAGATTTAATAAATAACCCCCAAAAAGGTGTCAAAAACCGTAATTTGGGGATTAGGATTTACAATTTTATCGCAAATTTCTTTAGTCGCGCATCCAGCATATGGGAGGGAATGATTTGCTTAATACATTCGGCTACAGCATTCAGTATTCCTTCACGAACAAAATCATGGCGTATGACAACCGATATTTCGCGCGTTGCTTCAGGCTTAACAATATCACGTAAATTTAATTTCTGTTTTTCACTCAGTAATTCTATATGCAGTTCAGGAATAACAGTATAACCACCGTTAAAATCTACAATTTTCACCAGGGTATCAATGCTTCCGGATTCATAGATCGAACTTTGTTGTGTCTTTTCATTACAGAAATTAAAAACCTGGTTACGCAAACAATGTCCTTCCTCCAATACCCATAAATGGTCTAAGGGCATATCAGTAGCCGAAAGCTCTGTTTTTTCGTAAATTGATTCTTTAGGAGAAATGTAGGCTAAAAATTTTTCGTAATACAACGGTACCTCCAGAATTTTTGGATCTTCAAGTGGCGTGGACAATATCGCCATGTCGATTTCGGCAATTCTCAACTTCTCAATAATTGTACTGGTGTGCATTTCACTCACTTTCAATGAAATATCTGGATAAGTTTTTTTGAAAGCAGCAATAAACTGAGGTAATAAATAAGGTGCAATGGTCGGAATTATTGCCAAATTCAAAGAACCTGAAAGTAATTCTTTTTCAGCCTGAACCGATTCCTTCAACTGATTTGACTGATAAATAATCTCTTGCGCCTGTCGGATTATTTTTTTTCCAATTTCTGTCGATTCTATGGGATTCCGTGACCGATCAAAAATCTTACAATCCAGTTCATCTTCCAGTTTTTGAATCATAGCGCTGAGCGTGGGCTGTGTAATGCCACACAATTCGGCTGCACGGACAAAATGGCGCGTTTTTTCTAAAGCCAATACATATTCCAGTTGTTGTAATGTCATAATTTATTTCGAATTTACTGAAATTCAAATACATGAAAATTGAACTAGGAGTCACCAATGAACATGAATTTCGATGTTTTTAACATTGCAAAGATAATAATAAAACAAGTATGAATCGAAAATTTAGAAACAAGATTATCCTGACGATTGCCAATTTTTACGTTGGAATTCGAAAATGTGCTATAAATTAACACAAAAGAGTTAGACAAACAAGCTTTTACCTATCTTTGTCAAAATTATTAATACATTTCACTCATGAAGAAAAACATCGTTATTATCAGCTTGTTTTTATTTAGTGTTTTTTCAATTCAGGCTCAATTACTCTGGAAAGTGACCGGGAATGGATTGAAATATCCGTCCTACCTTTTTGGAACCAGTCAACTTATTCCCATTCAGTTCCTGGATTCAGTACCGGGATTGTATAAAGCATTTAATTCCTGCGAAATGGTAATCGGCGAAATGGTTATGAATAGTGTAGATGCAACTGCAAAAATCCAACAGGCGGCCATAATGCCTAAACATATAAAAATGACGGATTTGTTGAGTGATGATGAATATAAACTTGTGGATGCTGAATTACAGTCGGTATTAAAGTTTGGAATAAAAGAAGTTTCGATCCTGAATCCTTCGCTGATACTTTCTTTATACAAATTGGAAATCTACAAAAAACTGACCGGATTTTCGGATGATGTTCAGTCCGACTCCTATTTTCAATTAGTTGCAACTGAAAAAGATAAAAAGGTTGTGGCGCTGGAAACCGTTGATCAACAAATTACCTTCCTTTTTGGTAATGGCAGTCTGGAACGCCAAACCGACAAACTGATTGAGACAATCCAACATAAGGATAGTGTAATCAATGATATGATTATATTTAACAAACTCTACAAAGCCGGTAAAATTGATTCTTTGGTAGATTTAACGAAAGGGAAAGGTAATACAATTGACTTGACATTAGAAGAATATGCGAAACTGGTTGATGACAGAAATGCCAACTGGCTTGCAAAATTGCCAACTTTATTCAACGAAACATCCTGTTTTGTAGCCATAGGTGCAATACATCTGGGTGGAAACAAAGGTTTGGTAAAACAATTGCAGAAAGCTGGATATAAAATAAATGCGGTGGAATAGATATCAAAAACACCCCTAACCCCTAAAGGGGAATTAAATTACTTTTGTCGCTTAAAACTTCTTATTCAGATTGTCATTCAAATGCCAGGTATTTAAGCCATTTTAGGGGTTTGGGGTTCTTTTCTTGTTCCCCTTTAGGGGTTAGGGGTAGTAAATCAAAAGATCTTCCTGTAAATATGACAATAGGGACTACCGTTTTTCTTATCATAATATTCCTGATGATAATCTTCGGCAATCCAGAAATCAGGTGCTGATTCCAGTATAGTTGCCACTTTATATCCTTTGTCTGTCAGTATTCCAATATATTTTTCTGCTATCCGCTTTTGATCTTCAGTGACATAGAAAATAACAGAGCGATATTGATCTCCAATATCAGGTCCCTGCCCTCCTACTTGTGTAAAATCGTGCGTTTCAAAAAATAATTTCACCATATCTTCATATGACGTTTTTGTAGCATCAAAAACCACCTCAGTGGTTTCTGCATGTCCTGTTTCACCCGTGCAAACTTCCTTGTAAGTCGGATTTTTAGTTCGTCCACCCATATAACCAACTGTGGTCTCAATCACTCCTTTGGCTTTCATAAAATGATATTCGGTGCCCCAAAAACATCCGGAAGCAAAATATGCTTTTTCAATATTTTTTTTTGTTGCCGGAATAAATTTCATTGATATGGAATTGACACAATGGCGCGTATCCTTATTTGTATAACCTTCTCCTAAAAATACATGACCCAAATGCGCTCCACAATTGGCACATACAATTTCGGTACGACGACCGTCAGCATCGGTATTTCGAATCACTGCACCCGGAATTTCATCATCAAAACTTGGCCAGCCGCAATGTGAATCAAATTTATCTTCGGAACGGTACAATGGCACATCGCATTGTTTGCAAACATAAGTTCCTGTATCTTTATTATCTACATATTCGCCGGTATATGGACGTTCGGTGCCTTTGTTTAAAATAACTGCCTGTTCTTCGGGTGTTAACTGATTGTATTTCATTTGCTTTTTTGATTGAGTGCATGCTGTTTGAGTAAACAATAGAAGTACTAAAGTTACCAAAAATGTTATATTTGATTTCATTTTGTTTCTCTGTTTTGGTCATCAAACAGTTGAAAGCAAAATTTTGTTCATTGGAGTCAGAAAACAACAAACGCCCTGTTTCCAGCGGCGTTTGTTGTTTTCGGTATTACCGTGATATCATGTTTATCGCAAACGATTCAACGATTTAACCAATGCTTCATCTTTTCCAATGGCCCGTATTGCCAGAAAGTTTAATACAATATTGATTAGCGGGAATGCAGTAATAAGGTGTAAATTCCATTCAGCATGTAAATTTTGACCTGCAAACCACAGATATATAAATAATAAGGCATAATATCCGGCCATCAGAACCATATTGATGATAGAAAGACGGATTTGGAGAATTCGTTTATTATATAAAAAAATTGTCAACAGTGAAATTACCGGAACTAATGCTGCAATAGCAGTTAATCCCCAAACACTTGATTGAAAAGTATTACCGGTTGGTTGCAACAAATAAATGCCTTTGTAATTTACTAAATAGAGTAAGGAATCCGATTTATTTATCAAATCAGCTACCGGTGAAAATAGTGTAATGCATGATAGCACCACTATAGCCAGTAAATATAATGTCTGGAATCGTTGTAACATAAATTGATTGAAAGTGAAACTACTAACCTCAATCCCGAAAGGGGAGTAAGAAGCAGCCTATGATTATAAATTTAAAAAACTAAGTTATCGTAGATATATAATGAACTATCTGATAATATCCAGAATCCTACATATCAGCGTACTTGCAATTATTAATTATTAATTTTGAATTAAGTTTCCCCTTTTTAGGTTTAAGGTTTCTATTTTTTCCATTGCGTATCCCGCACGGCATAAATTCGTTCGATGATCTCAACTACTTTCAAACCTTCGAGCACATTCGTTGTAATGGTACCTTTATCTGAAAGCTTTTCAATCACATTTTCAATCACATAATGGTGATTTTGAGCCGAACCTTTATACAATCCGTAATCATTGGGAGGATTAGATGGAGCCAATTCGGGCATAACATAATCTTTTACGTGACAATAAGTAACTTCGTTCATATATTGCCCGGCTACTTTTACTGTTCCTTTCGATCCGATAATCGTAATGCTGCTTTCCAGGTTCGTATCCCATACTGCTGTTGAATAGTTCAAACTACCCATGCCTCCGTTCACAAAGTCGAAGGTTACTACGCCGCTGTCTTCAAAATCGGTCAAATATTTGTGACTAAAATCTGCAAAGTTCCCGCGGATATTTTGAATATCACCAAATAACCAGTACATGATATCAATAAAGTGCGAAAACTGTGTAAATAAGGTTCCACCATCCAACTTCGCATCACCGTGCCAGTTTCCTTTTTTATAGTAGCGGTCATCCCTGTTCCAAAAACAATCCAGTTTCACCATAAACACATCACCGAGTATGTTATTGTCAATCAAATTCTTCAACCATACCGAAGGTGGAGAATAGCGATTTTGCATCACACTGAAAACATGATGTGACATTTCGAGTGACTTGAATAAAATCTTTTCGGCATCCTGTTTGGTTAATGCAATCGGTTTTTCAAGAACGACATGTTTTTTTGCCTGCAAAGCTTTGATAGCATACTCAGCATGAAAACCATTTGGAGTACAAATATTAATTACATCAATTTCCAGATCAGCACCTAATAAATCTTCAATATTCGAAAAGTACGCTTCTTTGATATCACTTAAACCAATTTGTTCTTTGGGCAATACATCACACACTGCCACCAATTCTGAATCCGGATTCAACCGTATCATCTCGGCATGACGTTTTCCTATATGTCCCTGCCCTATTACTGCAAATTTTATCATTTATCTTGTTTTCTTTATTTTGTTGCAATATCTTATTTAATTCTTTTTACTTCACCGTCTGACAATTCGTAAATCTGATTTGTTTCGGGGCAAACAGCTCTATTTTCAATACCAAACTCCAGTTTATGACCATTTTCGCTTACCCAACCAATTTGTCGTGCAGGATTTCCAACTACCAATGCAAAAGGTTTGACTGGTTTAGTAATCACTGCTCCGGCACCTATCATTGCATATACACCTATCTCATTCCCGCAAACGATCGTAGCATTAGCGCCAATACTTGCTCCCTTGCGAACAATAGTCTGAGCATACTCATTTTTTCTGTTCACATGACTACGGGGGTTTATGACGTTAGTGAATACCATGGAAGGTCCCAGAAATACATCATCCTCACAAATCACACCTGTGTAGACCGATACATTGTTTTGTATTTTCACATTACGACCTAAAATAACAGAGGGCGAAATTACTACATTTTGTCCTATATTACAACTTTCACCAATGCTACATCCCGACATAATATGCGAAAAATGCCAAATCCTGGTATCTTTTCCAATTGAGCAATCCCCATCAATAATGGCTGTTTCGTGTGCAAAGTAGTCCATTTTGGTTAATTCGTTCATTAGTTATTGGTTAATTAGTTATTGATTAATTAGTTGGTTGGAAAAAACAAAGTTGATTGACTTATTTTTTGATGAAATATAAATATTAATATTCTTACAACAACCAATTAATTTTGTTGAATGAAACTACAAAATGAACTAATCTACAAACTCTAAAACACTTTTCGTTATAAATACCAGTTGATCTTCCGAAAGTTCTGTATGCATTGGCAAAGACACTACGCAATCGCTCAATTTTTCAGACACCGGAAAATCACCTGCTTTGTAGCGTGCATCCTGATATGCTTTCTGCAAATGTAAAGGAACAGGGTAATAAACCATAGCCGGAATGCCCTTTTCTGCCAGATATTGTATTAATTCTGTCCGATTTATTCCGGATAACTTCAATGTATACTGATGAAAAGCATGGGTTGAATGAATGCTCTTTGCCGGGATGATCAACTTATCGCTCTTTGCAAAAGCTGTATCATAAAACGCTGCTGCAGCTTGTCTATTAATGATATATTGTTTTAAATGCTTCAGTTTTACTTCCAGAACTGCTGCCTGAATTGTATCCAAACGGGAATTAACACCCACCATATCGTGATGATAGCGTACCACCATGCCATGATTTGAGATAGCGCGCATCCTGGCAGCTAATTCATCATTGTTTGTGAATATGGCACCACCATCCCCAAAACAGCCTAAGTTTTTGGAAGGGAAGAACGAAGTACAACCGATATCACCCATACAGCCTGAATGAACCTGACGTCCATCCGAAAAAGTGTATTGTGAACCCATTGACTGGCAGGCATCTTCTATAACAAAAAGATTATGTTCTTTGGCCAATGATAAGATTTCTTCCATGTCTGCATTTTGTCCAAAAAGATGTACCGGTACTATTGCTTTTGTTTTCGGTGTGATGGCTTTCCTGAGCGATTCTATTGATATGTTGAAAGTATCGAAATCGACATCAACTACTACTGGCGTTAAACCCAACAAAGCAACCACTTCGGCAGTAGCTATAAAAGTAAAGGTGGGTGTAATTACTTCATCACCGGGTTTTAGCCCCAGTGCCATCAATGCAATTTGTAGCGCATCGGTACCATTTCCAACCGGAATAACATGTTTTACATTGAGATAAGCCTCTAAATCAAGTTGAAAATCAGTAACTTTTGAACCTTTTATAAAAGATGTGGAGTCAATAACTTCTTGAATTCCTGCATTTACTTCAGTCTTAATTTTATCGTATTGACTGCGTAAGTCAACCATTTGAATTTTTTTCATAGACTCCAAACCCCAAAAGGAGATTTTGTTTCAGTAAAGTTTTTGTATTTATTTGATTTAAAACACTTTGAAAATTCATTATAATGTGTTTTAAACGATTAGTTATATTTCCGGGACTCTTTTTGATGGATTCAGAAGAGTCTACTTTTCTTCTAATATAAATTCCACTTCTTCAGGTGATATCCTTATATTAGAAATGTAGCTGGAATTATTGACAATTTTGAGTTTTTGCTTACTATGCTTACCTAATTTCAAATCATTATAATCCAAAAAGACCTGAATACCATTGGGAATTAGGGTGTTAAAATGACTTAACACCACTGTATAGGTTGCATTTACAATTGCTGGAAAAGTACGGATAATTAAATTATCGGGACAATTGACTGATGTAATCGGGATCTGTACTTTTTTCTCAGTAAACTGTTCTACAAAAAGGCTAACTTTGATTTCTTTTGTAGAATATCGCACATTTTTTATCGGCGTTAACTTGCAACGGGAAACATTGGTGTCATTCAGATTTTTAATTTCAAGCAATTCTGTACGAATTGACTTTAACGTATCAAGAACCTTTCTCGGGCCAAAAACTGTGATCTGATTTGGTTCAAGAAGTATCTTTTCGGTCAACATATATTGCGGTGCGAATTCAATGTTTGAAACAAGCTCTATAGGTAAGGTTTTTTCACTTAACCTGGCATATTGAATGAATATTGAATCGGGCTTTATTTCCAATATGTTAGTAGTGGGCAACAAATACTTTGCAATTTTACTCCTGATTTGATCGGAAGTAATCAACACTTCACCTTTTTCGTAGAAACTCCGGTTTAAATCGATAGTAAACGGCGTCAGGTGATTTCTGTAATATGAAAAAAGTTGTAATCCCTGATCCTTAACACTTATAGTCAACTCTGAAGGAGCCGTATTTGTTATCGCAACATTCTGAGGAATACCCACATAACGAATTGGTATTGTTATGCTCGTTTCTCTTTCTTTTCCTAAAGCGTTTACAAACCAAAAAGCTGATGACAGGGCAACAAAAAGCAAAAAGCTTAAAATATCTTTTGAAAAAAAGAATGATTTAAGCTTTTGCGTATAATACCTGATTAATTTTAAGCCGCTGTGATCAGCCATAAAAACTGTTTTATTTTGCTTGTGATTGAATATCTTCCGCTGTTGCAAAAACCGAGTTTTTATCTACTTTAATACGTACATTTTCAGCTATTTCAACAATAACTGTTGTCTCTTTAATTTCCTTTACTTTGCCATAAATACCACCTGTGGTAACAACTTTATCGCCAACCTGCATGGCTTCACGTTGTTTTTTAATTTCTTTCTGGCGTTTTGATTGTGGACGAATCATGAAGAAATAAAACACCACAAAAATCAACACCATCATTAAAATTCCTGTGTAATTGCTTGCACCACCTGCTGCAGGAGCTGCTTGTAACATAATGCTTAATAGGTTCATTTTTTTTATTTTTTAAAATTATTATTTGCAAATATAGTTTATTATTTTTTATTTTCGCTAAACATCACTACTTTAATTAATTTGTTTTCCTTTTTCAGTTCACCAACGATATTGTCAAGTACTCCGTTGATAAAAGTTCCGCTTTTTTCAGTACTGTATGCTTTGGCAATTTCAATATATTCATTCAAGGTTACATTGACCGGAATAGTTGGGAAATCCATCAATTCAGCCAGTGCTACTTCCATGATTACGATGTCCATGAAAGCGATACGATCCAATTCCCAGTTTTTGGTATTCTTATCTATCATCTCACGCAGTTCATCTCCTTTGGTCAATACACTCCGTAAGAGTTTACGTGCAAATTCGGAATCTTCTTCGTCTTTGAACATTGGCAATAGGGGTTGTTCTTCACCATTCTGCAGTTCGAACCTTTTAATGGTCTTGATAATAAAACTCACTACCATTTCGATATCATCCGTCCAATATATATTCTGATCCTGAATTGAATCATCCAGATCTTCGTTTTGCAGGATCACTTTTTTGAAGATTTTCCGCCAGATATCTTTATCAGCTGCATAATCTGCTGTTTCAGCGTTCATATATTCCGTGTAAAAACCGGAAGATATTACCTCTTCAAACAATTCTTTGATAATTTCGGGATGATTTACCCATGAGAGTTTATGAGCAGTCAAATAATCATTAAACTGCAAGTTTCCGGACAGTTGCTTAACGAAGGAGTTATCAATGAAACGCGTATTGGGATTCAAATCTTCGGTTGTGGGACGAAGTCTGTTTCGTTTCGTTTCGATTTGGACAGTTGCATAACGTGTAACTTCAACCGACAATTGTAGTAGGTGAAAATACAAATCGTATGTTTTCTCAATACTGTGAAATAACTCTTTTTCAGCTACCGGCAACGACTTGCTATCGCTTTTGTAATAGGAATATAAGATCTGAACAATCTTAGTTCGTAATAATACTCGATTAATCATAAAATACAGTGAACACTTTTTATTTTGGAACAAAGGTACTGTTTTTTTCTGTTTCAACACAGTTTTGTCCGCAAAAATACTTTTTGAAAGTAGAAAAAATGTATTGTGTATGCAGAATTTATATACTTATTAAAATAAATTCAACTTTAAACAACAAAAAAGGGATAATTGTTTGATATATTCAAAAAAAATACGGAAATTTGAGGGCTTAAAAAATTGATGAAAGGAAGAGGAATTGATAATCCGGCAAGAAGGACATTCTAATGACGGTTTGAAAATTCGATAATTGAAATTTTATATTTGTCTATAAAAAAACAGCAGCATTATGGAAGTAGAAAAAAGAAAAATTGAAATTGAAAAAAAAGACAACGAAATAATTTATTCAAAAGCGATTAAGGCGGGGAAACGAATTTATTATTTGGACGTTAAGAAAAGTAGAAATGAAGATTTGTATTTAGCCATTACTGAAAGCAAGAAAAAAATAGTAGGATTTGATGTGGATGCACAGGTTACCTACGAAAAACACAAGATATTCCTTTATAAAGAAGATTTTGACAGATTCATTGAAGGTCTGGAAGATGTGATCAGTTTTATTAAACGTGAGCAAGGTGAAGCACCTCAACGCGAATATAAAGAAACCGATTCAAATGAAACTACCTCGACTGATGAACCAAAAACCAAGAGTTTCTTCGATAAGTTTAAATTTTAATGACTCCCTACCCCTAAAGGGGATTTTAAAGTTGTGATATTTGAAACATATTAATATTGCCGTATTAAATAATTTAAGAACATCATTCTTCATTTCAAATCCCAAAGTCACTTTTAGATGATTTAAGGGGTATAATCGATATATAAATGAAATCATTTGCCAGCGATAATTATTCGGGAATTCACCCCGATGTCCTTGAAGCCATACAGGCTGCCAATATACAACACGAAATTTCATATGGAGACGATAACTACACACAGTCAGCTCAAATTCTTTTTGAGAAAGAATTTGGGAAAGTAAGCGTTTTATTTGCTTTTAACGGCACCGGTGCAAATGTGATCAGTCTGAAATGTTGCACCTTGCCTTTTGAATCTGTAATTTGTTCTGATTTAGCGCATATTCATATCGACGAGTGCGGCGCCCCGACGCAAAGTATTGGCTGCACGCTCCTACCCGTCCCAACACCCGACGGTAAACTGACTCCGGAACTTATTAAACCCTTGCTATCCCGATTGGGAAATGTACATCACACACAGCCTAAAGTGATTTCGATTAGTCAGAGCACAGAATTAGGTACCATTTATTCGGTTGAAGAATTGACTTCATTGTGCAGATTCGCTCATAATAATGGTATGTATGTGCATTTGGATGGTGCGCGGATTTCAAATGCAGTTGCCGCATTGGGAGTTAGTCTTAAAGAAGCTACCGTTGATTGTGGTATTGATATTATGAGTTTTGGTGGCACCAAAAATGGTCTGATGATGGGTGAAGCGGTTTTAATTTTCAATGAAGAACTGGTTAAAAACGCGCCCTATTTTCAGAAACAATCTGCACAACTTTTCTCAAAAAACAGATTTATTGCGGCTCAATTTATAGCCCTGCTTACCAATGATTTATGGTTACGTATGGCTACGCATGCCAACAAAATGGGACAGTTATTGGCTGAAGAAATGCAAAAAATTCAGGGAGTGATAATCACCCGTAAAGTACAGGCAAATGCTGTTTTTGCAATTATTCCCGAAAAAGCAATCGTACCCTTACAAAATCAATTTCCATTTTATGTATGGGACGAACAGACCCATGAGCTACGTTGGATGTGCTCGTTCGATACAACTGAAGAAGAGATAATAAACTTTGCAAATACGCTTCGGAATTTGATTTAAAAACAAAAGACACCTTGAAAATAAGGTGTCTTTTGTTTTTCCCCATCAGGGGTTAATGGTGTTTTCTTATTGTTGTTCTATATATGCCAACACTTCGCCTTTGCGAACCATGTCACCTTGTTTCTTTTCCACTCCTACAATTCGTCCGTTACAAAAGCTTCCAATATGTTCCAGTCCGTAGTTGGTCTGAATGGTACACAGTGTTTCGAATTCCTTTACTTCTTTTCCATGTGCCGGTTCAACGGAACGTTCATTATAATCGAGTTCCCAGAGTACGCGACCTGTCACATGTGAAACAACTGGTTCTGCGTTTGGATATTTCAACGCACGTAAATCGGGAATTTCAATTGACTGAGATGCAAACTTTTCTTTTATAGCAGTTTCTAATTCAAGCTCAAAGCGTTTTTTAGCTTCACCCGATCTAAAGTCGCGATATTGTTTTTCGTGCATAGCAAATTCAAACAATTCTTCATCATCCTTGCCCCTGTCCCAACCGAGTTCTTTCATTTCGGCAATGAATTTATCTAATTCATTTGGATAATTATCCTGCGGATTGCCTTCAAAGAATTCGTAGTTATTCTTTTTTGCCAGGGCTATGATTTCGTTGTCTAATTTTCCGGGTAGCTTACCTGCTTTTCCCAAAATCATGTCCCAACTATTTTTATCTATCATACTCCATCGTGGTTGACCTTTTATCAGGAACATCACATTCATCAAGGCTATATTCTTTACATATTGGCTAAAAGGGGTCACCAGAGGTGGATTTCCTAATTTTGGCCAGATGTATTTTACTTCGTCGAATAACATAATGAGCAATTCATCGGTACTCAATTCTTTCTTGTTTACACCTTTAAGATATGAATTTATTGCCACATGCATTCCTTTCAAATCAGCCATAAGCGAGCCCATCATACCACCGGGAAGTCCACATCCAACGAGCAACGAAGTCATATATTTGTTTCTTTCGTCAATAAAGTATCCCAAAAAGTCATCCACAAAACTCTGTGTCAAACGGCGAGCTTCCATATAGGCCTTCATATTGATTTCAGGCACTTTAAATCCGGCATCTTTCAGCATCGCCTGAATGGTGATCACATCCGGATGGACCATACCCCACGATAATGGTTCCATGGCAACATCGAGATAATCAACTCCTGCTTTGGCTACTTCGAGCATAGAAGCTACCGAAAAACCCGGACCTGAATGACCGTGATATTGAACAATAATATGTGGGTGAGCCGTTTTAATAGCTTTCACAATTTTTCCAAGCATTTCAGGGCGACCGATTCCGGCCATATCTTTCAGACAAATCTCATCGGCACCTGCTTCAATCAATTGTTCAGCCATTTTGATATAATATTCCGCAGTGTGAATTTCGGAATAGGTAATGCACAAAGTTGCCTGAGCAATCATGCCGGCTGCTTTGGCATAATGAATCGAAGGGATAATGTTTGTGACATCATTCAATCCGCAGAAAATGCGCGTAATATCAACACCCTGGGCTTTCTTTACCTTGTACATCAACTCACGCACATCAGCCGGAACCGGATTCATACGCAAACCGTTGAGTCCGCGGTCGAGCATGTGAGTTTGTATACCTGCATCATTAAATGGTTTTGTAAAAGTACGTACCGCATCGTTTGGATTTTCGCCATACAGTAAATTTACTTGTTCCGATGCACCACCATTTGTTTCAACGCGGGCAAAACAGCCCATTTCGATAATTACCGGTGCAATTTTTGCCAATTGGTCTTTTCGTGGCACATATTTGCCCGATGATTGCCACATATCACGGTAAACGAGACTGAATTTAATTTCTTTCATTTTTTTATTTTGATAATATATTTTTTCGGGAATTCTCTCAATATAAATTTATGCAATTTGCACGCTGTATGAAAATTTCAAATGATTCATTTTCAGGAATTTAAAATTTAGTTTTAGTGCAGTGAATTGAAGTGCAAATATCAGTTATATTTTTCAATTCACAAAGGAATTAAAGAAATATTTCTTTAATTATTTTCATTGATTTTGACAGTCAAAAATCGGATTGAAAGTTATATGAAGAATAAAATGAAAGATGTAAAATGAAAGGGATGAAATTAAATAATTACCAACTAAAGAAGTGATTAATATATCAAATTATAAGTTGAGAATTTGTTTTTCGGATAGGACTCCGTTGGATTATTGATCAAAAATCAAATTGAATTGAGGCAAATACGTTTTATCATTACTCCGTTCATTTCAAATACCGAAAAAGCGGCGCTAACACCAATTGTTACCAGGTTGCCACCCTGTGAAGGATCGTTTTGGGCTTGAATTAGATTTAAATGAATAACTTCTCCATTTAAAAGTATTGGCTCTGAAATTAAGTTATTATTCGATCGGGTAAGCGCTTCATAGGATGTATCAGGAATAAGCGGGAAAAGTATTTGTAAACAAAAGGCGGAGAGCGATTCGTATGTTATCCAATAAACCGCTTTGGGAGTAAAATACAAAATTGCATTGGGAGTTCCGGTATGTATCCAACCTAAAGTACCGGGATATTTTCTGTAAACCTCCACATACAAGTCGCCGAAATCCTTATCTCTGAATTTCTCAGATACACGATAGTTAGTACCGTTTATGGTTAGTAACACATCCACATCTTGCCGTTGCATTTCCAAATCTGCATCGGAACCGGAATTAAATCGCCTGATTTCGGATACATTTAACACTTCACGGTAAAACTTATCAGTATCAGTTGTTTGTTCCCGCTCAAAATGAACACTATGATCAAAATTGTGAATCATTGAATTATTTTCAAAATGAATAAACGTTTCATAAAATGAATTGATCTCAATAAATGAAATCACAGCAAGTAAATCTCATCGAAAATGATGCATTTGAAATAAGCTTAAAGCTTAATCTCACCAATAAAACTGATCACATCCCGGTTGTAGGAATTAACTGTAAAGGAAGAACTGCCATTATTGAAAACATTGATATAAAAATCATAGCTGTTTTCCTTCGATTTCACTTTAAACCGGATATCCCAACCATTGTTCTTTTTATTGGGAGTGATCGTATAATTACTCATTGGTTCACCAAAAACTATGCCACCATCTCCTCCATAAGAGGCCGTGTGTGCAACACCAAAGTATGGAAGATAAGCAAAAGCCGAATCATTTAAAATCCGCAAATCATAGTCTGCAGTCAGAAAAACCGTTCTCATTCGGAGTGGATTTGCCGACTTAATTTCAATGATAAAATCCTTATTCTGAACCTTCCGGGTAATTTCATTGATGACTTCCGGTGTTGTTTTGGTTAAAGAGCAAGAAGACATGATTACCAAAACCATTAAACTGACATTAACAAATTGTGATTTCATAATTTGACTTCTTATTACATTAGTTTGATATTCGGTAATATTATAATGCAAATTTCATTGATTTCGTTCAAAATTCTACTAAAATAATTCAATTTTATTTTTTAATCTAACTCACTTGTTTTAGTTTAATAATCTTACCTTTCCATGCCGGCATTTGAGTAATAAAGGTTTGTTTTGAACTTAACGAAATAGATTTATGAATATCTGTTTCATCTAACAGGTTGACACAGTCATATCTGTTGCCTTCTTCTAAGTTTAGAAACTGAAAGGCTTCGAGTGGAAACATAATCTCAGTATCCAAATGTTTATCGTCGAAATTCAATATTATAAGCAAAATTTCATCTTCATATTTTCTGAAATAGGCAAATTGTTCGTGAGAATTAAATTTGGGATTATCAAAGTTGGCAAACTCTAAATCGTACATCAATCCATCGGTAATAGCCTTTTCTGACAATGTAACATTCAACAATTTTTGATAGAATGCACGTAATTCTTTTTGTAAGGGAGTCAGATGCTGACCATCAAATTTACCTTTGTTAGTCCATGCCTGAATGGATTTCACGCCCCAATAATCGAAAATTGTGGTGCGTCCATCCACACCGCTAAATCCTTCGCTGTCCATTCCCAGTTCATTGAGCTCCTGCCCGCAATATATCATTAGTGGCGCCTGAGTCAGTGTAGCAGCAACTATCATAGCCGGTTGAACAAACATACCATTGCCTGAAAAGAAACCTGAACCTATCCGTTGCTCATCATGATTTTCCAGAAATTTCAGCATCTGATTCTCTATTCCACCCAGTGATTGCCAGGCATTTGTAATTTCGCGTACAGGGTAGTTTTTACTGCTAATGTTACGCAACATTTCGTACATTCCCACTTTGTCATACAAATAATCGAATTTTCCATTGCAAAGAAAGTTGCGATATTCTTCTGGTTTATACACTTCAGCAATAAATAAAATATCGGGGTACTGCCCTTTTACCTCTGAAATAGCCCAACCCCAGAATTCTACAGGTACCATTTCGGCCATATCGCAACGGAAACCATCCACTTTTTTTGAAGCCCAGAAAAGTAAAATATCGCGCATTTTATACCAGGTGTCGGGTATCGGATCGAATTGTTTTTGACCACCTTCAACATAGTTCACACCATAGTTTAATTTCACAGTTTCATACCAATCGTTTACGGTAGGTGATTCAGTAAACTGATCATTACCGGTGGCTTTAGCCGGGAATTCGGTATATGACTGCAGGTCAAATTTTGGTTGAAAAGGTTTACCCGGCAGGTAGTAAAAGTTGTTAAGTGGCGAAAATGCCCATTCAGTATTATCTTTTTCACCTAAATCGACTACTCCTGCAGGTTTTGAATCGGAATGATACTGACGGGCCACATGATTTGGCACAAAATCTATGAGTACTCTCAAACCGGCTTTGTGAGTTCGTTTCACGAGATTTTCGAATTCAGCCATACGATTTTCCACATTTTCTGCCAAATCGGGATCCACATCATAGTAATCTTTTATGGCATATGCCGAACCTGCTTTACCTTTCACTACCCCCGGATGATCTTTACGAATGCCATAAGCAGAATAATCGGTTTGAGTGGCATGCTCAATTATACCGGTATACCAGACATGGGTTATGCCAAGCTGCTTTATCTCATTTAATGCTTTGGCAGTAAAGCTGTTAAACTTACCACAACCATTTTCTTCAATGGTTCCGTTGTGTTTATTGCTTGTATTATAGTTGCCGAAAAGGCGTGGTAACACCTGATAAATAATAAATTTTGACATGAATTGAATTTAAATTGAAACTTATTGGTTATAAGTAGTATTTTGAAAACTGACAATAAATATATTGAAGCTATTAAGGGGAATAGATTACATTTATTGATTTTTTACATTGTTTTGATTGAGAGATTTCACTTTGACTACCTCGTAATCAAGCACTTGACTTTGTACCCTTTGAGAAGATACTCCAGAACTATTTTTTTGAGAGATACATAAATTATCCAGCAATAATACCGCTTTTGGAGGCACCATAAATCCGAAATGTTTTCCGGCATCTTTTGCTTCCATTTCGGAACAATAACAATATACATTGTTGATAAAATAATAAAGCATATTACTTATTTTCAATACTTTGAGCTTGTTTTTAGCATATGCAATTATATTAGGATTACTTAATTGTGTATAAAAGCTATACCATGTCCGGTTTCCCATGAAAATTTTCCGGTTGTTATTGATATTATAATACTCAATTGATTCTTCAATGGTAGGATTTGTTTCTTCAGCTCGGGTACCGAAAACCAGACCATATTGGTTTGTCAGATCTGATGCAGGATATTCAAAGGTCATTTCATAGGAAAAATCCGACTGAATGTTGATTGTTGTACTTGTAAAAAAAAGTAATGCCATATCGAGCTTAGATTGAAATCGAAGCCGCCCATTATCTATACTTGTTTTAAAATCTTTATTGTCTACTAAATCAAATCCGGCATCTTTCTTTGTCTCAGTATCAAAACTCAATTGTAATACAGGTAAATATCCGGAAGTATCGGCCAGTAGTTGATTACTTGAGAAATCAGGCGCTAAAGTACTTTCGTTGAACAATTCGTCTATATAATAATTACGACGCATACCCCGGTAATTAATATTCCATGGACGATCATCTACTTTATCGCCTCCACACATGATGGATTTCCAGTCATCATTTTCGAGTGTTGTATTAAGGTGTTTTCTTCCGAGCAAACCATGTCCGAGTTCATGAAACAATAAATCTTCTTTCATCATGTCAGCACCGTTCGTTTTGCTGATGTCATTCCAATAAGTTTTATCAATCTCGATACGAATAGGATCCTCGAAATGGCACAATCCGGCTTCATCATTTTTTAAATCGGCAAATTCAACAATTAAGCCATTGGTTTTCAAATCAAAGGTACGGCCCCGGGTCAGTGCTTCATTTTCAAAGCGCTGAACATAAACGGCAAAAGTGTTGTCTACTTTGTACTCGTTTGGGTCTTTGCAGGATTCCAAAGTGAAAAGTAACGATAAAGACAGGATAAATAAGTATTTTGCTTGGGCCATAGATATAAAAATGTGATGCAAATATAAACAAAAAACCCCTGTATGCTGTTATTATCATATTAACAAATTTATTTTTAAACTAAATTATTAAATTGAATAAAAATGGCAACAGTAAAATTTAAAGGAACCGATGTTCATAGTAACGGACAATTACCCTCAGTTGGAACTCAGGCACCGGACTTCACATTGATAGGCAGCGGTTTGCAAGAAATCCATTTGAGCGATTACAAAGGAAAACGTGTATTGTTGAACATTTTTCCGAGTTTAGATACAGGTACTTGTGCGACTTCTGTCCGCAAATTTAACAAATGGGTATCCGAAAAAGAAAACGTTGTTGTAATCTGCGTATCTAAAGATTTACCCTTTGCACAGGCACGATTTTGCGGAGCTGAAGGATTGGATAAAGTAATTACTGCTTCCGATTTCCGTTTCCACACTTTTGCAACCGATTATGGCGTATTGCTAACTGATGGTCCTCTCCAGGGATTAATGGCCCGTTCGGTAGTGGCTATTGATGAAAACGGAAAAGTACTTTACACGGAATTAGTATCGGAAATTGTAAACGAACCGAGTTATGACATTACTGTGTTTTAATAAAAAATAGTGGCTTGTTTGTAGCAGGCACTTTTATGTGTGTAAATAAGAACGAAATCTACAAATGATAACCTCCTTCTGCTGTGAAGCTCAAGGAGGTTTTTTTAAGATAACAACCTCCAACTCCCTAAAGGTTAAAAAATTTGAATGATCTGCATATCAGACTTTAAAGTATGAATTGATAAATTAAACCCAATAATTGGAGAATCATCAACTGAGTTTAAAACTCCCTTTAGGTGTCAGGGGTCATTTAAAGTTTTTTCAAAGCTACTCCCAAATTTTTCAATCCATCTTCTAAAATTGCTGCTTCTACTGTTTCAAAAGCTTTAAGGGCGATACGCGCACAAGCTTCGGCATCGTCCCCGGCGCGATGATGATGGAAACGGATATCATGGAATTCACAAACAGTACCCAGAGAATGACTGGGCAATTGTTTCCATGCTTTTCGCGAAAGGCTGACACTGCAAAAATAATCTGCAATGGGTACCGCCAAATCGTAAAATGCCAGAGTTGCCCGTAAAACACGCATATCAAAGGCTGCGTTATGTGCAACCAGAATACTGTCATCGAACCAAGGCTTCAGTTCGCTCCACAGTTCTTCGAAAGTTAAAGCATGAGCTACATCAGCCGTAGAAATACCATGAACCTTTTGGTTCCACGGATTCATGTAAGGAAAACAAGCCGGTTTTATCAACCAGGACTTAGATTCAATTATTTGAGCGTTTACAACTCTCGTCAGTCCAATTTCGCATGGATAATTGGCATGTGCTGTTTCAAAATCAATGGCAACAAAATTCATATTCTCAACGAATGACAGTAATATTAGATAATTTAGAGCGTCAAAGATACAATTTTTTTATATGAAATCATATTTGTTTTTTAGAATATAAACTATATGTTTAGTCAGGTAAATAATTTATAAATTAATCTTAAACGGTTATAATGATGATAGTTGTCATGAATTATAACTTGTTATGTCATATCTTCTTAAAACATTGGAAAGAAAGTTCACCAGCCCGGAATCTGTTAAATTTTAACCAATCAGTCTGCCCACTGTACTTAAATCCGCCAAAAAGATGTACTTTTGCACACTAATCGTTTAAATGTGCAAAATGAATAATTTGAAAATCGGAAATCTTACAGCACGTCTGCCTATAATACAAGGTGGAATGGGTGTTGGAATTTCATTATCCGGATTGGCGTCCGCTGTTGCAAATGAGGGAGGAATAGGCGTCATTTCCTGTGCTGGAATCGGTCTTATCTATCGCAACACTGCGAAAGACTATATGGAAGCATGTATTATTGGTTTGAGAGAGGAGATTAAAAAAGCAAGAGAAAAATCAACCGGAATTATTGGGGTGAACATCATGATGGCCCTGACCAATTTCAGTGATATGGTAAAAACCTCAATCGCTGAAAAAGTAGATGTGATTTTTGCCGGTGCCGGTCTACCAATGGACTTACCAAAATATCGTACTGAAGGTTGTGTCACTAAACTGGTGCCAATCGTATCTTCGGCAAGAGCTGCCAGAATCATTTGTGAGAAATGGAAAACTCTTTATGACTACTTACCTGATTTAGTCGTTGTTGAAGGTCCAAAAGCTGGAGGACACCTGGGTTTCAAAACAAATCAGATTGAGGATGAAAATTTTTCTATTCAGAAATTGATTCCTGAAGTAGTTAAAGAAATAGCTGTCTTCGAAGAAAAATATAATCAGGAGATACCCGTTATTGCAGCCGGAGGTATTTACACCGGTGAAGACATGTATAATATTATGCAGTTGGGTGCCAAGGGAGTACAAATTGCAAGTCGTTTTGTGACTACAAACGAATGTGATGCGGATATAAAATTCAAAGAAACCTACATCAAAGCAAAAGAAGACGATGTTGAAATTATTCAAAGTCCGGTGGGCATGCCCGGCCGTGCTTTGAAAGGTGAATTTCTGGATAAGGTTAGACGGGGTGAAACAGCACCAAAATCCTGCCCCTACAATTGTTTACATACCTGTGATTATAAAAAGGTACCTTATTGCATTATCGTTACCCTTTACAATGCTTATCAGGGTAAAATGGATAAAGGTTATGCCTTTGCAGGTAGCAATGCTTACCGAGCAACCAAGATAACTTCAGTAAAAGAAATCATTGATGAACTGGTATCAGATTATAGTATCGCTGAAAAAGCAGCTATTGCTTAATCAGATTGAAACCTGATTAAAGAATCAGTGAGACATATTTAAAAGGACAAATCAACCTCTCGGATGTTTTGTCCTTTTTTTTTGTCATTAATATAAATACCTATTCTGTTTCAGGTTGCTGATTCAATTGAATTCACGTGAGCATACTAAAAATTTCATTGAAATTTCCTGATAAAAAAAGAACTATCTCAGAATTTTTGGCTAATATTGCAGAAATTTCCAAAACAATAAAAAAGAATGAAAAGTATACAAATTCCCTACAACGAGGCACTGAATGAAATAGATATTGAATTCGCCGGAGATATACTTGATGCCTTTGGTAAAAACGATACGGTAGAAACACTTAACTGGGTCAATGAATATCCATATCGCCCCATCACTTTATTCAATATTGCCCGGTCGAAAGACAGCATTTTCATTAAATTCAACGTACGAGGAAGTATGCTTCGTGCCATTTATTCGAATGATCAGGATCCGGTCAACGAAGATAGTTGTGTTGAATTCTTTTGTCAGGTTCCCGGAAATGAAAAATACATGAATTTTGAATTTAATTGTATTGGTACTTGTAAGGCCTCGAAACGCGTAGCCCGCAACAAAGATGTAACACCTTACAGCAAAGAAGAGTTATCTATGGTTAAACGGCTTCCATCGTTAGGTCGCAGGGCTTTTAACGAGATGGAAGGTATGTTCGACTGGGAATTGACAGTTAAGATCCCTTTACGGATTATGGGCATTGACCCCAACAATTTACCCGAAAAAATAAAAGGGAATTTTTATAAATGTGCCGACGGAACAGATTCACCTCACTTTGTTAGCTGGAGTCCAATAAACACAAAAGTTCCCGATTTTCATCGCCCGGAATTTTTCGGGGAATTGTATTTTTAGAATTAAGACATTAGAACCAAGAGCCAGGATATAAAGGAAAGGCAACCCAAATACTAATATTTATTCAAAACAAAAATCGTCATATTAATCCAAAATGGATTATATGACGATTTTTGTTTCAACTTATAACTTTGAGTTTTGCTTTTAATCTAAATTTCAGGCTCAAATATTTAGATTCTTGTTTTATAATGATTCGATTTTAAGCTTTTAGTTCTGTATTCCTAAATCCACCGGATTAATTTTTAAATTGATATTCTGAATAATCCATTCTTCCAGGTCAATTTCGCGGTTAAGTCCAATACGTTCTTTTATAATCCTGCGTCTATGATACATCGTTTCTTTTGACATATTCAGCAAGCTACAAGAGTCCGTAATGTCCATACGCAAACAAATATGTGTAATTACAATAAAATCCGACCTGGTTAATTCATTATTACCATCTGATAATGAAGTAATTTTTTTTTCAAATATATTGTTAATCTCATCAATATAATACTGCCATTCCTTATCCGAAAAAATTAATTGTTTTGCAATTTCCTCCAGAAATGCTTCCTTTTTTTGCTCCGAAAGACCCTTTTTTAATCGATTAAAACGAAGCGTATTATCAACCTTGTTTTGAAGTCTTGTTAATAATAGTTTGTGTTTTTGCTCATTTTCTATTTCTTTAGTTTTAATTTCATATTCCATACGTTGCTTTTCCATTTGATAAAGCACTTGTTTTTTCTTAAGCTGTTTTTTAATCAATAAAAGTGTGATCATTGAAATCAAAAGAGCAATTACCGATATAGTAATCAGAATCACATTGTTTCGTATTGTGATTTTTAATTCTGTATTCTCCTTTTCCTTTTGTGTTATATCATACTGTTTATCAATTAAGTAAAGTTGACTTCGAATGCTATTCTGTAAAATTGAATCCCGGTTTAGATATGCTTTTTCCAAAGATAAAAATGCTTGATTATGATTGCTTTTTCCTCTTGCCACATATGCTTCGGCAAGGTATTCGGCTGTCTTCGTTTTTAAATTCAGGGTATCTGCTAATGAAATTCGAAGATAATATCCGGCCGAGTCGGGTTTGTTTAATTTTGAGTAAACAAGTGATAGAAAAGCAGCATAATAGGATCGCAGTGCAGGGATATGCTGAAAACCGACCAGTAAATACTCTTTGGAACGTAAGTTGTCGCGATTATAATAGAATTCTCCCTGCTGTGACAAAACACTATAATAATTAGTTGAATCGCCTCTGTCATTCGACAATTTGAGAGCTAAAGCGGAATAATGCATCACACTGTCAAATGGATAATTCATTTTATTATACGTCTCTGAAATTTCACGATATGCATAAGCCTGAGAACCAATATCTTTTGCAAGAATATAATACTTAAGCGATTTTTTATAATAATTCAATGACTGAATATAAAATTCGTCCGCCATACAAATTCTTCCCATATTAAAGTAAACTTTCGCCATTAACTTACGCTCTTCAGTTTTTTGCAATTTGTATTCAGCTTGTTTATAGGCCTGCATGGCATCATTATATTTAAAATGCGATTCTAAAATGCAGCCTAACAAATAATAAGCTGTCCCACTTTCTTTGTACAATTTACTTTTATCATAATAGTCGGTCGAAATGCGGATTAAGCTCTCTGACAGAATATTCTGATGTAATATATATTGAGCATGTGTATAATACAGACACCAGGCAGCATAATCGGCTCTTGGAAGTTTTTCAGGATGTGGGATTGATAATAAAATATGTAAAGCACTATCAGGGGCTGGATTCAGCATAGCTTCAGCTTCCCTGATTTTTACATTTTTGGGATATTGTGTCTGACAGGATACCTGGAAAATTCCGATAATAATAAACCACCTTAATTTCATAATCTTTTTTTATTTTAGTTTAAAGTACTAGCATCATGAGCCAAAATATATAGTTCTCAATTATCTAACTTTTCTTGATGCAATTAATTCTTTAAATTCCCGAATTTATGTAAACGGATGTGTTAAAATAGCCCTTTTTTGAAGGCTAAAAAATTCGCGTACAGGTATTTTTTTGGGGGGAAAATATATAAATCTAATAATCAATGAATTGCAAAATTATTTTTTTTGCCGCGTACAGGTATTTTTTTTGGTTTATTGAAATATATTCATTAAATTTGAATACAAATATAGACAATATATTTATTCTTTTATACTAATAGGAAAATAAGTTCAATAAATATTGCGTTTTTCTTCAATTTTATCATAAATGGAATATGTTCGGTTACTGAAATACAAATTGGCTTAAATATAGTGTGCAAAATGCGTTACAATTACTCAGAATCAAGAAGTGATGACAAGTTTTGTCGTGAAAATCGTTTTAAAACTCAGAAACATCTAAATGATAATGATTAGAAGAGCGTAACTTATATAAATATTTGCTTACAACGATTAAAAATGCTTCACTTGAGAGAAGCTAATAAATTAGACAAGGCAAAAGAATATCCGATGAAATTGCCAAAAAAAGTTACAAGACCTGGATGTGAAAGCATTAAAATTAAAAGGCTGGTAAAAAACAAAAAGATTCGCGATTATGACAGAAATTAATATCAATCCGGCAAAACAAACATTGAGTGTGGAAGTGAAATCACAATCGCTGCATGTGTTCGCAATTTCCATAACTGTTTTTGATACAGACAAAGAAAAAAAGCTTGAACAACATACCGTGAAACTCGATATAAACGATGAATTTAAACAAGTACTTGCATTAAAGCCTTCCGAGGCGAAAGGAAAATATATCAATTTCCTTTTTACTATAGTTTCGCCCGATGGTAAGGATAGCCAATATTCAGCAATTATTATGATATTGGAAGATAATAATGCACTAAAACCGGAAATTGAAATATCAGGTTGCACTTTGTATGGAGAAGGTTCAAATGTTGCCCGTTTTCATATAAACTAAAATCCCAAATTATGAAAAAATTGATTTTTATAATATCTATTCTGCTATTTTGTAATGTGATATTCGCTCAAACGGATAGCATATTAAAAAAAATCAGTGCGGCCTGGGGAAGTCTTGATTACAGTATTCCCGAATCGCCTGCATTTAATTTATTGGGTAATAATCCTGACAATCTGCTAAAGCCAACTTCGGTGAAAAGTATTGCCATTAGTCTGGGAAATTATTATTTATCTAATGCTGCAGTGATTCCCCAAAATATAGGTGTAGAAATATCTCCTCTTTTATTAAATCCTAAGGCATCGTTATACGATTTCAGAAGAAATTCTTTTTGGTATCGATTTCGTTTTTCTTTAGGGACAAATGTTCAGGAGAAAGGGGCTTTTCAAATTGCAGAGGGTTTCAGATTCACTATAATTGATAAAAGCGACCTGCGGCTTGACCGCGAATTTCTTGAAAAATTAGGTGATCTGGCTGTTGACAAAAACAAAGCGAAAGAAAAGGCGATTCAAGAATATTATAGTATGCATCATGCAACATATCCTGATATTTTTGCCGTGTATGACGCTTATATAAATAACATATCTATCCGGACAGAGATCGATGAAATCGCCAAAAAATACACTTTAAATCCGGACACTATAACTAATTTCAGAAACCTGAAAAAGCAAAAACTCTGGAATGCACAGATTTGGGAAATGGGTATGGCGGCTTTGCAACAATCTCCGGACTCGTTGATAAGTAATGCTAAGTTTGCAAAATTAAGTTTTTGGAGTACATATGGTACGCATTTCAACCTAAATGATCAGTTGTTGATTGGGTGTAAATTTGAAATGGCAGATTCACTCAGCAAATGGAAACCAAAAATATCAATTGGTACTCGTTACTATTATGGAAAAAACGAATTACGGGGATTCGTTCAAGGTGAATATTCACTTATAAATCAATTGAATTCTGCAACTGCATCGGCAGGACTTATTTTTAATATAACAGATGGAATATGGGGTCAACTTGCTATGAATTTCATTTTCGACTTAAAAGGAAATGTAACTTTTGCCCCTGGATTTAATATTGGATTGGGAACAACGGAAAAAAAGATATAGTGGTGAAAACTAATTTAATCGGTACTCTGTACTATAAAAAATAAATTATGTGTACAGGCACCAAGAGCCAAAATTAAATTGTTAATTATCAAAATAATACTATGATGAAAAAAGATAACATTACTATTGATAAACAAAGTTCGTGGTGGTTACGAAATATGATAGCTGTATTAATAACCGCTCTTGTAGTAGGAATAACTGTATTTATAGCAATTTACATTCTATTAAGTCCGAACAAATCAGGTGATATAAATCTAAGTTTTATCGGTCAAACCCTGCTTCCACTCTGGGGTACCTGGATAGGCACTGTGTTGGCATATTATTTTGGGAAAGCCAACTTCGAAGCAGCCAGTAAATCTTATCAGGATGTAATTAAAACGTTGACCCCCGAAGAAAAAATCGACAAATTACTGGTTAAAGATGTAATGCTTACACTGAATAAGATTGAATATCTTGATTATGAGGTTGAAAAACCTATCCCAATAAACGATATATTAGGATATCCCCGATTTAAAGAATATAACCGTTACGCTGTTTTCGATAAAAATAAAGTAATTAAATACATGATTCACCGGAGCACTTTCTTCGAGTTCATTTATTTAAAATATACTGACTTTAAAAATGAAGGCAAGAATCCGGACAATGAAATCTTAACCCTCGATGACTTGCTAACTTACAACAATGAAAAGATAAAAAATATGCTTTCAAGAGGTTTTGGTTTTGTGTCTATTAATGCAACCTTGTTAGATGCCAAAAGGGTGATTGATTCAATTGACGAATGTAAGGATGTATTTATTACTGAAAATGGAAAATCAACAGAACCTGTTTTAGGACTTATTACCAACAGTCTTATTTTCGAGAAAGCAAAAGTTTAGAAATGAATGATATATTGGATTTGTTGAATAGTTACTACTCAAATAAAGATTTATTAAAAAGATAAAATACTCTGGACTCATTGGTTTCAACTGTTCAATTACCGAAAAGAAAACTGAAAAGCATTAACCGGAGGTAAAATATAATTTTAATTATATCAACCATTGAAAGTGGTAAGTATTCTCCTAAATTATTGAAAGTTTTTTTTAATGAAATAACTGATATTTTCAAATAAATTTTTTCTATTTACTTTTAAAATATACTAAGATGAAAAAGTACTATTTATTAGCAATCTTTGCGATAGCATCGGTTGTTTTGCTTACAACATGTAACAATGAGGAATTTAACCTTATGAATTCAGTTGAAACTTCCCAGGAATCGGGGAGATTAATGAAAAGCAGTGGCATATTGAACGCATCAGTACCAATTGGTACCGCCTACAACTTCGCAGTATTAGGTGGTACTTCGGTTAGTAACGTGGGTGAAACTTACATCAATGGTGATTTAGGTGTAGGCCCGGGTTATGCTATGTCTGGCTTCCAACCTGAACCTATTAACACTATTGAAGGGTCAGTAACAGAAGGATTGGGTGTTGTAAACGGAACTATTTATGCAGGAGGCGCTGTTGCTAATCAGGCACATAACGATGCTGTCTTCGCATACGATTATCTCGTAGCTCAAGAGCCAATAACCTACGTTGGTGATATTCAATTAGATGGAATGACATTTACACCTGGCGTTTACTTTTTTGAAGAATCTGCTAATCTAAAAGAGAATGGAAAGGTATATCTTGATTTCGAGGGAAACAACGATGCCTTGTTTATTTTTAAATCTGGTTCTTCTATTGTTACTATGGACGGTTCAAATGTCATTGCCATCAACAACGACCTTGATTCTTGCACCGGTGCCAACGTTTATTGGGTTGCTTACTCATCAGTAACGCTTGCCGGTGATTATTTTATTGGGACTGTAATTGCAAAAACGGATATTTCTGTGAATTCTATCTCTAGTATTGCGGGTAGAATACTGGCTTTGGATGGTGCAGTTAAGATGATAACAGATACAATCTCGGTATGCAGCCTTGTTACACGCAATCTACCTGGTATTGATTTTATTACCGGTGAAGGATGGATCAATAACCAAGAGAACTTCAAAGTTTCAGCCGGCATCAAAGACGAACAATTCTGGGGTGAACTTACATACACTGATATCATTAACAATTTGAAAGTCACGAGCACGAGCATAACAACATATATTGTAATCGATGCTGTGACACGACAATACGATGGTATTGCCAAAATAAATGATGCAGGTTCGTATAACTACAGAGTGATTGTCGTTGACAATGGTGAACCCGGAGATATCGATTTTTTTATTATGCAACTTTCAAATGGGTTCAACACTTCTGGAATTCTATTGGGTGGAAATATAATAATCCATACTAATTACGACACCGCCGAGAATGTTGATGAAGAGCCCGTTGATGACAATCAAGAAAGTGATAGTGTCGACAACTGCACTAAAAATTATGGTCATTATAACCACCATAACAATAATTATAGTCATAACAACTACAACAAAAACTGCGATAATGACTATAATAAGTATTCTAACAAAAAATACGGTTATAAAAACTATAATAATAAACAGTATGGTTATAATAAGTACTCTGATAAAGATTGTGGTCAGAAATCTTACAATAAGAACAAGAATGATCATAGTAGCTGTTATAACAAAAATAAAAATGTCAAGAAATATTACAAGAATTGAGTATTATCAGAATTAAACGAGATTTTTTACTTAATGTATTAAGAGCGTTGTTTGTTAATAGACAAACAGCGCTCTTTTTATTATTAAAATTTCACAGTACATTAAAATTATAAACGTAGTCCAATAAGTGGCAATGTGAATGATAGTGACATTCGAGAATTTTAAATGAATTTCATATGCTCACCAATTATGTAATTCAGCAGTTGTTAATCCTGATATTATGGGCTTCAATATTTTTTCGGAGAAACAATCGCGAGTATGTTAAAGTGCTCACTGTGAGTGTTAAAAAGATAGGAATATTGCAAATTAATTTCGAAATTATGTAACAATTTTGGGCATAAGATAGTTGATATTTGCACCGTAAAATTAATCTATCAACTTTTTAATAACAAAAAAAAAATGAAGAAGAAAAACTACTTTCTAACAACCTTTGCGATAGCATCGGTTATTTTATTTGCAGGGTGTAGCAAGGATGAAATTGATCCTTTAGCATCGAAAGGGATTTCACAAGAATCCGGAGTATTTATGACAAACAATACCTCATCAGGGTCAACAGTACCATTTGGTACTGCTATCAACTTCGCGGTATTAGGTGGAACAACAGTAACTAACGATGGGGCATCAGTCATCAACGGAGATTTGGGCGTAAGCCCGGGAACAGCTATCACAGGCTTTCAACCAGAACCAATAAACACAATTGAGGGTCCGGGAACAGTTACATCAGGATTGGGTGTTGTGAACGGAACGATTTATGCAGGGGGTCCGGTTGCGGCTCAGGCTCATAATGATGCTGTTATAGCGTACAATTATCTCGTAGCTCAGGTGCCATTGACAACCTACTCAGGCGTTACTCAATTAGATGGTATGACGTTTACACCCGGTGTTTATAATTTTGCACCATCTGCAAATCTACAGGTAAATGGAACAGTTTATCTGGATTTTCAGGGCGACAACGACGCATTGTTTATTTTCCAATTTGGAACTACACTTGTAACCATGTCCGGCTCTAATATCATTGCAATCAACAATAACACTGACTCATGCAGCGGTTCGAACGTTTATTGGGCAGTTGGTTCTTCAGCAACTATTGATGGCGATAATTTTATTGGAACTGTTGTTGCAAACACGAGCATATCAATGGCTTCAGGTGCGAGCGTATCGGGTAGAATGTTGGCTTTGAATGGTGCAGTGACAATGATTACCGACACAATTTCTGTATGTGGTTCAGGTGGTGGTGGAGTTACACCTCCAAATCCTCCTTGCAGAGATTTTGTTACAGGTGGTGGATGGATCGATGATAAAGCTACCTTTGGAGTATCCGGTGGTATTAAAAACTACAAATTCTGGGGCCAACTCTCATTCAATGATCATAGTGGAATGAAAGTAAAGAGCACGAGCGTTACAGCTTACATAGTAATTGATGCAGTAACTCGACAGATCGAAGGTTTAGCTAAAATCAATGGTGAAGGTTCGTATGCCTACACGGTTATTGTTGTTGACAACGGTGAGCCAGGACGTGACGACAGTTTCAGTCTGGTAATCAATGGATACAGCGCTTCAGGCATCCTGGAGGGTGGTAATATCCAACTCCATAATAAATGTGGAAAAGGTGACAAAGGCGATAAAGAGTCCTATGATGATAAACACGAACGGGATGGAAATAATAACTGCGATAATGACAAGAATGATGTCAAAGGTCATGACAAAAAACATGACAAAGGTAACGGCAGACATTAAGGCCTATCATAATTAAACGATAATTTTACAAAATGAATTAAGAGCGTTGCATGTCGAAGGACATACAATGCTCTTTTTCGCATTTAGAATAAAATCTCTCATAAAAAAAATTGTGAACATTGTCTTGTTTGAAATATTGTATACGAAAGTAACTTTAATTCAATGTTAAGTTTAGTGTTGCATTGAACTTGAAAAATATCAGTTTGGAATTGTAAGTCATAGAACCAAAGATATAAACAATATTTACCGGTATAAACTTCCTTTCAGGCTGATTGTGAACTTAGTTTTGATCCACACATACATTTTCTCAAATACGATTAAAAAACAGCAAAAATGGAATTACATAAAGTATAGCATGTGCATTTGGCTACTTTAAATCTAAAATAAATCAGGGAATAAACCTTAGCAGGACTTCAGAATTTTTGGATTTTATTGAATCAGAAATGAAAACCTTTTCAATAAGTTATGAGTTTCTGTCAACAACAATCTGATTGATAAAATGAAAGCGTATCGTAATCACTACGGCACGCTTTCCTCTAAATAAACTTTAATCTAAATCATGAAAAACTATAAATTCAGCACAATTTTGAGCGTACCTATACTCTTATAACAATTTGAAAAACCTTTTGTACAAAAATTTGTGTTTCCTTTTTAAAAAATAAACTTGTAATCCGAAACATTCTAATACATGAAAAATTTCGATGAACTTTTATCAGTATGTTTTGATCTTCAAATTAGGTGTTGTTGAAAAAGAAATCTGAAATTCAGATAACGACTTCAACCAGAAAAATAATTTTTAAAATTCCGATGTAAAAATAATACATATTGAAAAAGACAGCGTGTAATAATTGACTTTATGAGTGGATTAATTGACACTTAGCAATGAAAAGTCAAGATTATTATTGTTTCTATCCTGTCAGGAACGGATAATAACTTTTTTCATTACTAATCCATTGATTACCAATAAATACAATCCTTGTTGACAACATGAAACCGGGATACTAATATAAGCCAGATCATGCCCTTGTCTACTTATCATTTCCTGGCCCTTACAATTATAAAGGGTAACGTTTGATAGCATGTTTGAATTGGATTGAATCGTAATTGAATTTCCGTCGTTTCCAAGTTTGTATTCATTTGTGCTTACATTCTTTTCCTGATTTGAAGAAATATTCAACTGTGAAAGTTCAAATTCTATACTTGCCATAATAAACGGACCTACTCCTTTCAAATCGTTGGAAACTATTTGGCCCGCATCACTTCCATTCAAATAATAATATATCGATCCATCACGGCTTGTATCAGAGGCAGGGCCTAAGCCGGCAGATTTACATATTTGATTTAAAGATATGTTACCCAACTCATCTTCGGAAATAAAGTTTTTGATTAATCCTTCATAGGCTTTCTTTCCAACCGGTTCGTATTCTGCTTTGGAAATAAGTCCCAAACGGACTGCTTTTAATATTGCATAGGTAAACATGGAAGATGCAGATGCTTCGAGGTAATTTGCTTTACCGTTCGAAATTAGTGTATTATCATATTGAATCAGTTGATACCAACAGCCGCTGACCGGATCCTGCCACCGTTTTACACCTGCAAGCACCTGATTCAGTATATCGATTAAATCTTGTCTCTTTGCATAATCTGCTGGCAGGATTTCCAAAACATCAACTAATGCAGCAGTGTACCAACCTATACCGCGTGCCCAGAATTCGTGTGAACAACCAATGAAAGGATCGGTTTGTCTGGCCCAGAAAGAACTGGCTTCGGTTTGGGAGGCAGACCAGGCATGTAAATTAAGCTGATTTACAGGATCGTACGTTTTTTTATGAATAAGAGTAAATTGTTTGACGATATCATCATAGCCCAATCCGTTATTATAGCTCTTTTCGTATTCTGCATAAAAACGGGTTCCCATATACAGTCCATCTAACCACATTTGATCGGGATATATTTTCTTGTGCCAAAATCCCCCCAGGGAGTTTCGAGGCTGTTTTTCGAGTTGTTTCCGAAGTGTATCCAATGCAATCTTATACTGATTGGCCCCATCCTTTTTATAAATATCTAACAAAAACATTCCCGGATTGATATTATCCAATGTGTAATCTGTAAATTTATATTTTGTACCAATTTTACCTGTTGTTACATTGATAGTTGCTTTTGCATAGTTTAATGCATAATCGTAATATGTAACTCCCCCGTACAAGTCGTACACTTTCAGAATGGATTCTACAAATAATCCATTCGGATAATCCCATGAGATTTGGGCACTACTTCTCGTCATTTGAGATTGTGCCATACGTTGCGAGTAAGGCAATGCATTAGCAGTAAAAATGCTAAGTGTAAAGCCTAAAATTAGAGACAGGGTTAAACTTAATCTTGTATTGTTCATTATAACAGTATTATAAATTATTTACGAGGATCCCAGCCATCGTAACCTTTCAACACATTTTCTATGGTAAATTCTTTCGCTTCTTTCGGAGTTAAAATCTTTGCCCACGGTGCACGCTGACTTGTGCCGGCACCTTCACCCCTATTATTATATTCCATGTAGCGGGCAGTCTTTTCATTTTCTTTGTTTCTCCAGTTATCCCAACCAATTGGTTTAATCCCTTTCGGTAGGTGACAATTCATAAACAGCGTCATGGCATAAGCACGCCAGGGTCGTCCTAAATACATCGAAACTGAATCGGCCAGGGTAATGGTACAATTATTGAAAATATAGCCGTATGGGACCTGAATGGGCGTGCTGGCTGCAGTTATGTAAGAATTTCTTTTGCAAAATATCTGACATCCTTCGAACCAGGCAGTTGACGGTCCGAAAATAAAATCAGTTGTTCCTTCAATATAACAATTTTCGAAATACTGTCTGGCATTTTCCTTTCCGGTATAAATGGTATCCTGATTACCTAAAAAGCGGCAATTGCGAAAAGTAATACGGTCGCCTTCAACATGTAATGCAACAGCCTGACCCAATTGAGCGGCCGAATTTTCAATCGTCAGGTTTTCCATCACGATATCGTTTCCACTAACTTTTAGTGTATAAGTCCGAAACGTACCCATGTGATTAATATTGGCGTGATCGTCGTAATTGATAATGGTTTTTTCTTTGTCTTCGCCAATAAAACGAACATTGCAAACATGAGTCGGAATTTCGAGTTTTTCCTTGTAAAATCCATTCTTTATCAGTATTGTAACCGTTCCTGCAGGATTAAATGCCCGCACCGAATCGATGGCTTGTTGGATAGTCCGGAAATGTCCGGTTCCGTTTCTATCCACAACAATGGTATTGGCTGGTGTTTGTGAGTAAACACCAAGACTACAGATCAGTAAAGCAATCAACAGATTTAACTTTTTCATTTGAATTTTATTATTAGTTTTGAGCACCTGCATTTTGATTTAAGGTAATACATTGAACCAGACTGTTGAGATACAGTTCGAGGTAAGTATATCCTGCTTCATTCAGGTCGTTTGCAGTTTTTCCGGGATAATTTGTGTCGAGCCAACCGTCCGGAATGCCATCGTTATCAGTATCAGTAGGTGCAGTTTGCGATTTATATACCGGCCATCCACCCACATCGGTTGGTGAGTCAATTAAGCCCGGCCTACCGCTGACTGATCCTTTGTAAGTAGCAGTTCCCGTACGAGTTTCATAAGCAATACGTTTGTCAACAGTATCTCTTGAAAGTGATGCTCCGGAATATGCCAGTACTTTTTCAAACGCAAATTTGGCAGTATGTTGAACAATTGGAACAAATTGAAACGGTTCGTTTACCTTACAGGAATCTTTAATAACACCTTTTGCTGTTACCACATTGTTCCAATTATTTTGTGTACTCTCCGGACTTTCGAAGACATAATTATCAGTAATATAATACTTACCATATCCCGGTGGAAAGAGTGAAGTAGCATCGTCAATATCCACTTGCGTAATATTATATTTTTTGGAAGTTTTCGTTCCCGGACCATATTTAAAGTAATTACCCACGATATTATACTTCCCGGCACTTTCTCCACCATAGGAACCATTGTCACCCCAGTTATAGACAACATTATTACGGAAATCCACTCTTTCTTCGTCCTGCGAGTTTGAGTATTTTAATCCGGAACGCTTCCACCCGTTGAAGCGAGGGTTCCGGCTGAGGTTGTGAGCAATTAAATTGTGGTGGAAGCTGGCATTTTTTCCGCCCCAGATGCCTCCATAACCATGAATACCTTTCGAATGTCCTGAATTATTGAGTGATTCTACTATAATTGACCATTGTAACGTAAAGTTCTCGTTCGAATAAAACGAAGCAACTTCATCGATGCTCCAACTCATTGAACAATGATCGATCATCAAATTCCTGCAATTTCTTCCGCCAAAAGCATCGCTTTCATTTTCCAGATCTCTGTTTCCCAAACGGAAACGTATGTACCTAATGATCACATTATCAGCGTCGACAAATACCTCATGATCTTTAATACATATACCATCTCCCGGAGCTGTTTGTCCGGCAATGGTAAGATTTCCATTTTTAATACTTATTTTACTGCTAAGTTCTATAATGCCCGAAATTTTAAAAATAACCGTTCGCGGAACTTTTTGATTTAAAGCCCATCGCAAAGTTCCAACCGTGCCATCATCAGCGAGCGAAGTTACATACAATACTTTTCCACCACGACCACCGGTAGTGTACATTCCACCACCTCCTGCCCCAGGAAAGGCCGGAGTTTGAGAATTTACATTTATAAAAAATATAGCTGAAAATACGAAAAGAAGATTCTTAAACATAAAATTATACTTTATACTCATAAAAAGAACTACGCTAAATTACGATTTTAAATGCTTTTACACGCAAATCATCTGTAAAAACAGTTATAAGATAAACTGAAGAAGATAAATCAGATACATCCAGTGAAATATCTCTATCAACGAAAATCTTGGTTTTCAACATTCTACCCGACATATCGCACAAAACGACTTTTTTGATATTTTGATCTGACTTCAGGAGTACTTTTTTGTTTTCCTTTTGATAAATCACTTGTATGTCGTTACCGGAACTATACTTTGGATTGAAAAATCCGGAGATAACAGCATCCTTATTTTGACCTTCAGTTAAATTCTTTACCAGGCTATTTATATATAATTCAAGGTAAGTATAGCCTTCAGCGTTTAATTCTTTTGCCGTTTTGCCGGGATAATTTGCATCAAGCCAGCCATCAGGGATTCCATCAGTATCGGTATCGGTGGGTGCAACAGTAGAATTATAAACCGGCCATCCACCCACATCGTTTTGAGTATCAATAATACCTGGTCTTAAAGTAACAGAACCAGAATATGTAGCTGTTCCATTGCGGGTTTCGCCTACAATACGCGTATCAACTGCATCTCTAGATAGTGAAGCACCTGAAAATTCTAAAACACGTTCAAAGGCAATTTCTGGTGTATGTTGAGCAATTGCCAGGTTTGCAAACGGAACTTCAGCTTTGCAGGTTGTTGTATTCACTCCGGAAGCATAAGTCACACCGTTCCAGTTATTTTGAGTTATTGTAGCACTTCCAAAAGTATAATTATCCTGTATATAATAGGTTCCAAATCGTTGACCATAAGCAGAAGATGCATCAATATCCACCTGTGTTACTTTATATTTAATAGATGATTTTGTAGCTGGTCCGTATTTCAAATAATTGGCTACAATATTGTATTTCCCTGCTGCTTCGCCACCATACGAACCATTATCGCCCCAATTATACACCACATTATTTCTGAAATCAAGTCTTTCTTCGTCCAATGGATTTGTATAACTTAAACCGGACCTTTTCCAGCCATTGAATCGTGGATTCCGGCTATTGTGATGCGCAATTAAATTGTGGTGAAAACTTGCATTTTTTCCGCCCCACAAACCACCATAACCGTGAGCACCTTTTACATGTCCGGCATTATTTAATGATTCGGCAATAATGCACCACTGCATGGTAAAATTTTCGTTTGAATAAAATGAAGCACATTCATCGATACTCCAACTTGCAGAGCAATGATCGAGCATAATATTTTTTCTGTACCTTCCCCAGACAGCATCACTCTCATTACCTATCACTTCGTTTCCTAATCTGAAACGGATGAAACGAATGATTACATTATCAGCACTAATATTGCATTCGTAGTTTTTCAAACAAATCCCGTCACCGGGTGCAGTCTGACCGGCAATTGTCACATTTCCATTTGAAATTCTCAATGCACTTTTCAGCGTGATTAAACCAGATACTTTGAAAAGTATGGTTCGCGCACCTGATTGATTAATTGCCCAGCGTAATGTTCCAACTGAACCATCGTCGGCAAGTGAAGTCACATAAAGTACCTGACCACCACGCCCGCCGGTAGTAAACATTCCGCCCCCGCCAGCTCCCGGAAATGCAGGTGTTTGAGCCTGAACTATGTTCAAAATGAAGAATAAAAAAATGAAGAGGATTTTATACATTGTATTTATTTTCAGTTTAAGCATTTACCAATTAATGATTTGAGCAAACCCTCACAGTAAATTCTTAATTTATTGAAATTATTTTTATCTTTTACTTCCCTATTGAGTTGGGAGTATGCCTATTTATTCAACAAAACACTAACCATCATAAATGGTGCCACCGCTTTTGGGTCATTGTCTCTTTTGGGTTCGGAAATGTAGTATGAATAGCTGCCATCGCGGTATTTTTTCTCACCTCCAAGCCCTGCAACAGAACATGCATCGGTAACTGAAATAGTGCCATTCGTATTTTGCTTTACAAATTGCTTTACATATTGTGCATATGCTTTCTTCCCTTTTTTCAAAAATACTTTTGGTAAATAACCTTTTTGAGCTCCTTTCACCCAGGTGTAAATAAACATCGCTGACCCACTTGACTCAACATAATTTCCGGGTTCATTCATTTTATCGGTCACCTGAAACCACATTCCTGTTTTAACATCGCGAAATTTTTCGAGCGAAAAACTCAAATCCGTTAGTATTTTAATAATTTCGTGTCGCCTGGGGTGATTTGCTGGTATAAAATCGAGAGCATCAACCATGGCCATCATATACCATCCCATGCTCCTACTCCAAAAGTTAGGCGAAGTTCCGGTTTGGGGATTTGACCAGCGTTGATCACGGCTTTCGTCCCAACCGTGATAATATAGTCCGGTTTTAGGATCGTAACTGTGTCTGGCCATGGTCAGAATTTGATGTGTAACTTCATCGAATAATTCTTTTTCGCCAAAACGGAAAGCATATTCTGCCAGAAAAGGCGATGCCATATACAATCCATCGAGCCACATTTGGTGCGGATACACTTTTTTGTGCCAAAAACCGCCATCACTGGTGCGTGGATGGGTTTTCATCTGACCGCGAAGAATTTCTATCGTTTTACGATATTTTTCATCCTTCGTAATGTCATATAATGGGAAAAGCATTTTCCCCGGATTTACCCTGTCGATATTATATTCTTCAGGTTTGTATCCTTTAATTATACCATTCTGATCGATAATGGTGTCAGCATAACTTTTCACATAGTCGAAGTATTTTTTGTTGCCGGTTTTTTCCCATACTTTGTAAATGGCCTGCAATTCAAGTCCGTGACAATAGTCCCATTTTAATTGAGATGCAAAATCTATCATCCAACTTTCGGGATTGCGTTTCATTTCGGAATCGGCGATTCTGATATAATACGGCTTGGCGGCAGAAATTAATAACGATGAAGATATTAACAAGCCTATAAATAGTACTTTAATCTTTGAAACAGACATTCTAGATTTACTTTTAAAAGTTGATTTTTAAATGAAGTTATCATGAAATTACGGAAATGAAAATTCACACTACAAAAATGGTCATTTTTATAATACAAAAGGTAGACAAATTGATTTTTTGATTGGATTTTTTGATTTTCCGCCAAACAGGTAATACTTACTTTTCGATACGAAACCAATCCACATCAGCATATCCCGAGTCGTTCAATGGTTGGGGACGTTGGCAGAAAAGACCGACCTTTGCTCCTATCCATTTTCCTTCCCAGGCAGTAAATGCATTTCCGATTGGAATAAATTTATTGCCATCCAGACTGTAACTGAATGTACAATTGGCTTCGGGCTGTAGAATTTTTTCCTTATTTTTTAATTTTGTTTGTTTTACAAAGACACGTAAATAAAGTGTTGATTGTGTGAGCGGAACTGTAGCATTAATAATTTCTGTCGTTCCTTTGGTAACGTTCTTATTACTTGTCTGGTTCAACACCAATCCATTTCCGGAATTTTCGATGGATAAAGTAGCATAATCCTGACCCATAACGACTAAACCGGCACGTTCTCCTTTTTTAAACGGACTAAATGTCAATTTTGTTGTTGCTGAAAAATCGGGGGCAGGGAATTTTTGCAACAATAAATTTGGGGCATCCCAAAGGTTTTTGGCCTCGCCAATCAGGTTCCAGGCAAACAATCGAAGATAACCTTTATCGCCAGCCGGATAATACCACAGTGGATTTCCATTAGCCTGCCATTGCCACTGAAGTCCGAGTGTGCGACCGTCAAACTCATCATTTTTAATTGGTGTTGCAACCGGATAGGTCTTCCCAACATTTGGTTTTTTATAAGTTTCAACTGGAGTTCCACATCCGTCACCGTCTTTATCCTCGCCCATCACCGGCCAGTCGTTTACCCAGCGCATGGGTTGCAGCAGCACGGCGCGTCCGTAAGCATACAAATCCTGAAAATGCATAAACCAATCCTGTTTGCCATCCGGCGTATCAATCCATGCACCCTGATGCGGTCCGTTAATGTCCGATTTTCCTTGTGCCAACACAATTTTTTCTTCGTAAGGCCCATAAATGTTAGTGGAACGTAAAGCCAGCTGCCAACCCGGTTTCACTCCACCCGCCGGTGCGAAAATATAATAATAACCGTTGCGCTTGTAAAATTTAGGTCCTTCGACGGTTGTGTTTTCCGGATGTCCATCGAATACCAACCGACTTTCGGTAATAGCCGTTTTTCCATCGGGAGTCATTTCGAAAATTCCCAGCACACTTTTCATCCCCGCGCGACTTCCGGCGAATCCGTGCACCACATAGGCACGACCATCCTCGTCCCAAAGCGGACAGGCATCAATCAAACCTTTGCCTTCTTTAACCATTACAAGTGGTGACCACGGACCGGTGGCCTGTTTGGCTTTGGTCATGTAAATTCCCGCATCCGGATCGCCAAAGTAAATGTATAATTCCTTATTGTGATTCCGAATACTGGGCGCCCAAACTCCATTTCCATGTTGCATTGTGCTGAAATGATCTTCAGGAGTCATTTTTTGAATTGCATAACCGAGTATCGACCAATTTACCAAATCGTTGGAATGAAGAATTGGCAGCCCGGGCGTGTTGGCAAACGATGAAGCGACCATATAATAATCGTTTCCAACGCGACAGACATCGGGATCGGAATAATCGGCATACAGCACGGGGTTTTTATATTTACCGTTTCCCAAATCAGAAACCCAAACCTGTGAAATGTATGGTTTAATATTTTCTTTCAGCTCTTTGGTCAAACGGACAATTTTCTCATTTTTCAATCCTTCAACAAAAAATCCGGCAGCAATTCGTGCACCTTTTTCGTTGAAATGAGTGTTATCATCCAAACCTTTTGGGTATAATTTACTAACACCGGGTGCAAATTTATGGAAGTATTGTTTTGATTTTACAACACCTTCAGATTCGAGCCAATCAGTGGTTTGTTTTTGCATATCAATCAAAGGCACTTTTTTATCTTTGGCTACTTCGCGCGAAATAACCGGATAATCGCCATGCGTATCAATGAGTTTTCCGGCTGCGTCGAATTTCCGGCGCATTACCGAAGTACAAATAATCGGGTTTGCACCTTTTTCCCTGACTTCGTCGATAAACCGGATCAGATTCTTGCGGTAATCTTCAGGACTAGTATAACGATCCGGTTTATCTTTCGCTCCATCGTTGTGTGCAAACTGTATCACCACATAATCGCCTTGTTGAACATTCTTCATCAGCTTATCCCACCAACCTTCTTCAATAAAACGGCGGGTACTGCGACCATTTTGTGCCAGATTTTCAACAACTACATTCTCTGTAAAAAACTCAGGAAGCAGTTGTCCCCAGCCACGTTCGAGGAAGATTTCCACGGATATTTCGCCTGTCAAAGAATCAGTCACGTTTTTATAAAACACTTTGTCGGCCATGGTGGAATCACCGGCCATAAAAATATGAACCGGACGATCTTTGGCTGCGACGAAAACCAGGCAAATTGCAATAAGAATTAAAAATTTTCCTTTGAACTTCATTTTTTATTATTTTATTTTCATGTACTTGACGACAAATATATTGAAATTGTAATAAGTTACAGTCTAAAATTTGACAATTATTATATATTTACAATTATCCCGCAAAAATATTCAGCCCGAAAAAAATCCGGGCTGAATATTTCATCTATATAAATATCAATCGTTTGTATATTTCATTAGTTTAGTTGTTTCTACGCGACCATCAGAATAAATTGAACGGATGATCACAGTTCCTTTGAATCCTTTCAATGTATTTAGCTTTTTACCATCAATACTGAAATAACTTTGACTGAGAATAGTTGATTCCATATTCGGATTAAAAAATCCGGTTGGAATGTATTCAACAATGTTGGAAATTTCACCAAGTCCACCCATTTCATTTGCAGCCCGTACAGTATACAAACCTGAAGAAACCGAAGAAGGAATGGTATAACTATTTGTTGTGACAAAATTTACAAATACATTGTCTTTAAATACAGCCCAGCAAAGTACATAGTTGTTATCAGCCCAGCTAATTGTGTTTCCACTGACAGAAATAGCCGGAACAGCAGCCTGATCGGTATAGAGTTTAGGTTGCCATGCATCGGAGCCACCAAGAACATTGTCAATGGTGTATGTTGCTGCCTGTTCAGCAGTCAGATATGGATTAACCGGTGTGGTAACACCGCTATATGTAAAGCTTTTCTTACGTGCACTCAAGTCAACAGGCGTTCCCGAAGTGGTAACGCTATTATATTCGGCAAATAATCCGGGTACAACACCCATTTCAGTCCATCCTGCAGCCGAAGGTAAAACTTTCATAATCGTATTAATATAAATTGCCTTTGGTGAGTTTTGCCATGGACGTCCCAGGTTGTAATTTCCGTTGGTAGAAGCAAAACCATCGATTGTACAGCCCGAGAAAACATAACCCCAGTTTGAAGCTGTAGAAGGAGCAGTAATACAGTTTCCTCCACGATCTTCGAGATAGAGCAAACTTTCGTTAAAGAAAACATCGCCGCCACCACAAAGAAAATCGACAGTTCCGTGTAAGCTACCACCCTCGAAATACAAACGACCCGAACCTGAATAATAGGTATCCTGATTACTCAACACATTTACATTTTTGTAAATGTTTTTGTTTCCTTGATCTTGTAATGCCACACAACGACCTATGGAAGAAACTCCACTTCTAAAGTCTCCATTTTTCAATGATAAATCCTGCAAATACAGATTGTTTGCTGTATTTGTAAAATACATGGTTGCTGTAACACCTATTCCTTCAAGAGTATTTTTATTGTAAAGAACTACACCGTCGGCACTTTGACCGATAAACGAAATGTTTGGCAGCGCAATAGTTGTTTTTTGGTTGGCATCACCTGTATTTGCTCCGATATTGTAATTACCATTCGGGAAGAAAATACGAAAACGTTCGCCTGTAGAAGAAGCTGTGGTAGCGGCCTGCAGAGCAGTTTTGAAATCGCCATCTACACCCACCACAAAATCGAAAGCTTTTTTCGACACTACCGGGCGGTTCATTGTTGTAAATTTAAATTCAATCTTATTGACAATTTTATTGCCACCAAGGTCGGAAACATTGTTTTCGCCAAATGAGAATGTGTATTCAGCATTATAATCTAAACCTGAATATGCAAACGTGATGGTTTTACCTGAAACAACAGGAGTAAGTAACTTTGTGCCTAAGTAAGCCATAGCACCATTGGCTAACTGTACTTTTTCGTCGAAAGTAAGTACGATTTTCCCGGTAGTGGAAGCGCCAGTTCCATTGATAGCAGGAACAGAGGAAGATAATACCGGCGCTACTCCATCGTTGAGTACAGCTGTAGCTCCAAATACAAAAATTTCAGCTAAACAAGTTCCATCGTTGGCAGAAGCAGTTCCAATAATAGCCGAATTATAGTTTGGAATCCAGCGAATGTACACTTTTGCTGCATGATTTGCATCTGCAGGCAAAGTAATTGTTTTCGGATACCAAACTTTAGCTGTAGCCATTTCAATAGAATCTAATTTTGTAAAAGTGGTTCCATCGAGTGAATATTCAATGCGTTGAATTGAATAAGCATTGTAATTCAACAACATTGATGAAGAAACCGAGATGTTTGTAAAATCTGTAGCATTGAAACTTACCTGATAATAATATTTATCGGCAATTGGTTTCCAGTTTACTGCGGCAGGTTTACCTTCGTAACCACCGGCAGCCATTTGCGATTTGTCGAGCCAGCCGGAAACTGTACCATCGGCGTTACGCAGAATTAACGATGAAACCTGATTGTCAGGGTTTGAATAAAAATCGGCAGTGCGACTTGAACCGCCTGTGTTGTAGAAATCCCATCCGGCAACATAATCTATACCGCTATAAACTGCAGTTATCGTTTTGTCGGCATCCATAGTAACCGGAAGTACAGCATTGGTTTCGCCACTGCCCCAGTTGTTGAATGTAAAAATGGGGTTGTTACCGGCAGTTAAAGTTATTATTGTACCAGTTTCGTACATTTTTTTCAAATCTACCATAGTTGGTGCCGGTGCAACTCCAATCATATAATCTTTTGCACCACCCTGAACATCTAACTTAAATTCGTAGGTATTTATTGGACTAAAAACTGCTTTTATTGAAGTGTTTGCAGTTATTTTTACTGTATATGGATTTTCACTTGATAAAACGTCGTTGGCATCGTTGGCCCAGTGTGAAAAGTTGTAACCAAAATTACGCGTTGCTGTGAGCGTTACATCCGTGCCTTCGTCGAACTGATTACCGCCGGGTACATTTCCTACACTACCAGCACCAAGGGGCGAAACTGCAGTTGTTAATGTATATATGGGAATATTTACCAACGTACCTTCAATTTTTCCGGATACTTTTACATCAGCCAAACCAACTTGTTTGGTGTTACCCAAAGAGTAAATATAAATCTTTAGTGAACATTCTCCACTAGAGGCTGAAATTCCAAGTGTGCTTAAGTCGATAGAAACTACTGTTCCACCAGCAACATTATTATCACGGTTAGGTTTAATTGCAGTTTGTAAACTTGTTACAGTGCCATCTGAGGATTTCCAGGTAACATCAATGGCACCACCATCCGTTCCGTATCGCAAACACGAAAATGAAACCGTTGCAGGAGTAAAACTCAATCCTGTTTTTGGTTTAATATTGAATGAAACAAAATCATTCTCGGTTACAGAGTTGTTTTGAACAACCGGTTGAAAACGGGTGTAAGTATTTAAATCGATAGTGCTGGCCCTGAAGTCTTTATATGTAATATTACTTCCGGCTCCTACATAATCCTGACTGAAATAACCCTCAGTTCCAGCCGTGTAGTTTGCAACCTGTCCGGCTGTTCCCAGATCGAAAGGCCACAAAATTTGCGAGGTAGTATTCACAGTTTGAGCATTTAATGCGAATGAAAACATCAGCATACTCAAAATAAATAAATAAAAGGAGTGTTTTTTTTTCATATTCAATTATTATTTAATGATTTGTATTATTTGAAAACTCTATTTAAAAAAGTCAATTTATATTTCAATGTTGGTTCGAACCAGGGATCATACATCCAAAACGAATGTGGACTATCAGCAATGGAATGCGATTCGGAATATATTCCGTTTTGGTTCAATAAATCAATCATTTCATCTTTTCCGGCATGAAAACGTGGAACTGAACTTGTAATAAACAAAACAGGCACTGAATTTTTTCCCACCCAATAAATTGGAGATGCTTCTTTCCAAATCATCGGTTTTTCTTCAAAAATTCCACCAAGCCAATACGCATCAGGAGATTCAGGTTTTCGGGGCGTATTAAGCGAGTTTGGCGCTAAGAAATCGACCACACCATCCACATCAATAGCTGCATGTACGGTGGACGAAGATTTACTTCCATTTTTATCTCCTTCAAATTTGTCCACATTGTTGGTCATTGCCACCAACAAAGCTAATTGTCCGCCGGCCGACTCGCCTTCAATGGCAATCCGGGCAGTGTCAATATCATACTTTTCAGCATTGTCCTTCACCCAACGAACAACAGCCTTAATATCATAAACTGCAGCCGGATACCGAGCCTCTAAAGAAAGACGATATTCAACAGAAATTGGAACATAACCATGTAATGATATTCGTTGTGCCATAGGTTTTTCCATGCTTTTGTTTCCCGATCGCCATCCACCGCCGTGAATCATGATTAATGCAGGATATTTTCCCTTTTTTTCAGGTCTGAAAATATCCAAATGCAATTCTCGTTGTTCTCCATTTTCAGAAATAATGGTTTTATATATCACATCTTCCTCAGAAATCATGTTTTTATCCTGAATGGCATAAACTATTTTTGTATCAGGATATTTCTTCTGAATTTTTTGCCAGGTCTGATATGTAGTATAGGATGTATCTTTTTTAAAAGTATTTGCTTTAATGCTAAGCATACAAACCAGAATAAAAAAAGATACAATCGAAAATGTTTTAGTGAATGACATTGTTAATCTTTTTATTACTATTTATGGTTCAACTATGATTGAAAATTTGATTCTATTTTAATTTGCAAAAGTGTAACTGTTATAAAATCTTGTAACTTAAAAACCAACGAAAATATAAATGCTAAAAATACTACGAAAAACATTTCAACATGTAGACTTAAAAACTTTTTATGTGGATAATTTGATATTTTATTTGATCAACACGAACATTATAACACTGTCGTTTATACTGAAATACATTAGGGCTGTATAATTACCTTCTGAACATGTGATTTACTGTTTATATCCTTTACCCGAACATAATACAGGCCTGAAGCCAAAGTATTTTTATCTACAAAAAACTTTGATTGAAAAGGATTTGCATTATAAACTAATTGTCCATTAAGATTAAGAATAGCAACATGTGACATTTCTACACCTTGCAAATCGATTGTAAATCCGGTGGATGATGGATTTGGATAACAAAGCAAAATGGATTTATTCTCCGATAATGTATTCAATGCGCTTGGCGCTTTTACCACAATATTGCACGTGTCCGACTCTATACGACCATTTGCATATTCAGACCTAACAATAAGTGTATGCGAACCAGCCGAAAGACCTTTAAGCCAGATGTTCATAGCAAAAGTAGTAACCATCCGGGGTGCTTGCTCATCAATAATCAAGTCGAATTTATTCAGCGGACTTCCTGTATTTTTGTTTGCAAAAGCCATAACCGGAATAGAATCGATACTGTTGAAAGTCGTATTTGGAAGTGGGCTTGCAAAAATGGTTGTGCCATATTTTGGTAACCATGTATTATAGGAAGTAGCAACATCATTTCCGGAAGTATTGTACCAACTGTAACCATTTCGGCGTTCGTAGCCGATTTCGGCGAGTGAGTATTTAACAATTCCATCTCTGTCGCAAAAGAAAGGGCGGTTGTCGGCAAGTGTGTAAAATCGTGCCCACATATCGGCAGCTGTGGCATCCAATACAACTTTCTTATCGCTTAATCCATCCGAATTTGTGAAACTTACCAGACGTTGACCTTTAATGCGAGAGCGATCGTACCAAGCCGCCGCGCTATGAATAGCTCTTTTTATTTCTTTTGAAGGATTATCGAGCGACACCAATAACTTAAAAATATTAGCTGCCTCGCCACCACTTAACGAAGCCAGTTCGTACGAACGCGCCATTGCCGGAGCAAGGGTTACATAATCGTGTTGAGCACACCAACCTGTAAGTATTTTATTTTGAAAATATTGCGTTTTAAGAACACATAGTACACCCTTGTCAAAGGCTATTTTTGCTACATTGGCAATGCTGTCCGAAAGCGTGATAGAATAATAAGTATCTTTTTTATAAATGCGACGTAAAATTTCCATCACATTGATCATCGCATTATCGTTGTAGGTAATATGGTTGGAATAACCACCCCTGTAGGGAAAATACTGTGGCCACCCGCCATTGGCATACTGTGCTTTTTGCAAATACAAAATCCCCTTTGTAAAGGCCGTTCTGATTACGTTTTTCAAAGAATCATTGCTAATGGCTTTGTGTACTTTCGATAAATACATCAATTCATAAGTAACAGCTCCATTGTCAATGCAACAATCGGTATTTTTTGGTTTGTCAGCTTTTAAAGTGGCCTTTTGAGCATCGGTAAGAACCAGTTGCATATTGATATTTTTGCCAAAACCCCCGCAATCTTTTTGGTACAAAAGTACATTATTGGCAATTCTTATTGCTTCAGCAGAGCTCCACCAGGCGGTATTTTGGTCGCTGCATCTACCATTCACCACATTGCTCCAACTATCGTTAAGAACAGTGGCTGCATTTATTGGAAGCTGAAAGGCAAAAGAAAGGCAGAAAAGTATAAAAAAATTTTTCATGGCATTTTTAACAAGTAATTTGTTGACATTATCTCAAAAAAAAATGATTTTCAAATCCCTACGCCATTTATTTAAACATAAATAGTAACAAATCATTGTAATTTCGAACAATCAATTTCACCCATTTGCCGCATACTTGGCAAATGGATGAAAATGATGAATAAAAAAGAAAAGATTATTTGATTACTTTCAAACTCACTGTTTCTTTATCAGTTGTAACTTTTACGATACAAGAAGAATTAACAGGAAACTGTAAAATAGAACCTGAATTCTTTTTTGAAAATAAACGGCTACCAGTAAAACTATATACATTTACCGTTGCGTTTAATGGCAAATTGCCAATTATCAATATATTATTCCTCAAATTAGCAAAAACATCAATTTCTGATTTAGCAGGTACACTTGTCGCTACTTGGTTTATTCCCCAGCGTGGGTCGCCCAAATTGCTGATTGTGTTGGGATCAGTGGTAATAGTCAGTGCTGGGTAATTATAAGCGAAAGTAGTTGTTTGAGTTTTAATATCGGTAGCAAGAATAGTGCTGTTAAATAAAGTAGCGTTCATATTGTTACCAAAAACTACATTGTCTATAACTCCATAATTATCTGTACCATTAGATCCAAATTTAATTTGCATGTTTGTTGAACTACCATCAAACGAATCGGAAATTATAGTATTTCTAATTGTGCGGTTTGATCCGATATTCCCATTATTATAAATAATTAGTTTTGAAGCATTTGTCTGAGGACCTGTTGTTGAAATATTCGTAGTTTTTAATATACAGCAATTTTCTATCAAAAATGTCACAGGTCTATCACTATTTTCATTGTACCAAACTCCACTAGGTGAATTATAGAATGTCGAATTTTTAATAATAACATTAGTAAATTTTCCAGTTTTACACGCAAAAATTGAGTAATCAGCACGAATACGTGAAATGTCGTAAATCAAGCAATTGTATACAAACAAAGTTGTAATATTTGGAAAATTTGTAGCAGTTGAATTATCGGCACGAATTAATCCACGACTATATCCGTGAATATTACAGTTTCTCAAAGAAATCAATGGGATAGTTACCGTAGAGATATTTGTAGCCACTACCTGAAGAAAGTATTTCGAATCTACAACGGTTGCAGCTTCAGTAAAATAATAGGCTTCAATGCCATTCATTACAAAACTTGCTGCTGCTAATCCATAAATAAACTGGCCAGCCTCAATAATCGGTTTTGTAGCATTAGCTGTGGTATCGGCAGCCATTATAGTAACCGATTTAGTAATTGTTTTATCTCCGAATGCTGAATAAGTTCCGGCAGCCATAACAATAGTATCTCCAGCTACATAAGCGCCCCATGCAGTTGTAAATTCTGCGGTTGTTGTTACTACATGTTTTGTTGCCCATACATTGCTAATTGCTAACAAGCAAAAAGCCGCTAAAAAAGTAATTTTTGTTTTCATAATAATTAATTTTAAATTGTTTGTAAAAATATTTAGAAATTGGATATTTTATTATTTTGTATCGATTTAAGTATGTCAATATTTTTTGAATCCTTTCCTTTAATATCAATTGGTTGCAACACGTTTTTAGGAAAAGTCAGCTCTTCAGCTTTTAAATTCTTTACATTGTTCAGAATTAATGCTGCACCTTGCTTGGGCTCAATGTGAATATTTTTTAAAATAATACCGTCGGATTCCGAAAGTTCAGCTCCTAACAATGATGAAATATATGCATTCTCAACATGAATGTTGGTGATATTCATTTCGGGCAGTCCATTGAAGAACATGGCTCTGCGGGCATTGCGTGAAACAATATTTTTAACATAGATATTCCTGAATACAGGCGTTGTGTCATCGGCGGACATCATTTCAGGTTTAGAGTTGTTTTCGTCTCCATCTTCGAGACTTTCGCTGGCAGATTTTCCTCCGTAATACAAATCGAAAAGGAATGAATCGGTTACAATATCGAACATACTGATGTTGTTGATATAAATATTCTCAACAATTCCACCACGTCCCCGGGCACTTTTAAAGCGTAAACCCACATCGGTACCAATAAATTTACAGTTTGAAACCGATACATTGCGAACACCGCCCGACATTTCGCTACCTACCACAAAGCCACCATGACCTTTGAAAACAACGCAATTGTCAACAATTACATTTTCGGTTCGTCTACCACGTTTCCGTCCTTCTTCATCCTTCCCCGATTTAAGGCAAATGGCATCGTCACCTACATCGAGTGTGGAGTTGACGATAATCGCATTTTTACACGATTCCAGATCCAATCCGTCGCCGTTTTGCGCATAGGCAGGATTGCGGATAAATACCCCATCCACAATTACGTTTTCGCACATCAACGGATGAATGTTCCAGCTCGGTGAGTTTTCGAACAGTACACCTTCGAGCAAAACATTTTTACACTCTATAAAGCTCACCATCACCGGGCGCATAAAGTCTTTAACCGAATCCCATTGTGCATCGTTAAGTTCCTGGCGTGGTACATTCAGGTTCTGTTCGCTCATTTTTTCGCCTCTCAACGATTTTTCAGTTGGAAACCAATAATCCGGAGTTTTAAGCACACCACCCGATTTCAGCACTGCATTCCAATGTGCTTGCGTAACCTTTGCTTTTTTCAATGGTCGCCATGCTTCACCCGAACCATTGATGGCTCCCAGGCCGGTAATGGCAATATTTGTGAGATTTCGCCCTGAAATAGGCGATTGACACCTGCGTGTTTCCATCCCTTCGAACGAAGTATGAATCAAAGGATAAGCATTGAAATCGGGAGTGAAAAGAATCAGAGCTCCTTTTTCGAGATGCAAATTGATGTTCGATTGAAATACGATGGGACCTGTAAACCATACCCCAAAAGGTACAAGTAGAGTGCCTCCCCCCTTAGCCGAGAGTTTACTCATTGCCTTTTCAAATGCTTTTGTATTCAGCGTGATACCATCTCCTACTCCACCACACGTTGTAACCGATACCTCATTTTTCGGAAAAACAGGTTTCTGCACTTTTGGCATTTCGAAAGGTAGGTTTTTGTAAATATCCGAAAATGGATATTTCCTGGCAAAACCTGAAAAGGTTACTAACAGCATTGAAATAATCACACTGCCTGTTCTAAAAAATCTATTCATTTGTATATAGTTATAGTACTCTAACTATTTTCTCGTCACTTTTTAGAGTGGAGAAAGTCAGTCATGCAGTAAAAGTTTACATTAAAATAGTAATAAAAAAATAAATATGGATTTATATCTCCAGCGAGGATCTACAGTAATTGTCACTCCTCCGAAAGACGAATCTTTTATTTTGAAATTGGAAAAGATCAACAAATAAAATCATTTGAAGAATAAGTATATCTCCGTTTACAGCACTTGCATAAGCTTCACTAAGAGTGGTCGAAACAGGATCAACTATTATATCAGTTGCCAAACATTTAACGACAGTGCAAGGGATAATCCTGCAAAAAAAGTAAAAGATTTTTTCATGATAATTAAATTTAAATGATTAGTAAATAATTTATTTTTAATTCTTAATAATTTTTGATATGCTTGGTATGTTATATCCTTCACAAAATACTTGTATAGCATATATACCGGGAGGTATATTTGTTAAATTAATATCTTTGGTATTATTGTTAATTATGACCGAAAGCAATTTGATGCCTGAAACTGAGTAAATTTCTGTTTTTTTAATGAGTCTGTCAGCTAATACAGTAAGTATATTGTTTTCAGCATTTAAATAGGCTTTTACATTTTCCGGACGATAAGAAGGTGTTCGTATATCCGAGAAAATACCATCAGCCAGTTGAGCACTTGTAATATCTTTTACAATATCATTCAGATATACTTCGAGGTAAGTATAGCCTTCTTCGTTAATATCTTTTGCTGTTTTGCCCTGGTAGTTTGTTTCGAGCCAACCATCAGGAATTCCATCTCTGTTGGAGTCTTTTACTGCAATGCCACCTGCAAGCGTTGGCCATGGTGACCAATCGGAAGCCGCACCATCAGGTTTAATGTAATTTTGGCTGTCGATAATTCCGGCTTTTGGATATGGAGATGTGTTTAATTCAGATAATCCCTTAAATGCCGCAGTTCCGTTAGTGGTTTCATTAATTACCCGGCTATCGTGGCTATCCCTTGACAAGCTTGCTCCGGCAAAAGCAATAACTTTTTCGTAAGCTTTTGCTGCTGTGTGGGTGGTAACAATTTCTGTTTGAAATGGCGTGGAAACTTTCATGTTTGCTTTGTCGGTAGTAGATACCGTACCATATTTACTTGCAAATTGGTTGTAAACGCCGGAATCCCAGTTATTGGAAGTAGCGTTATTGCAAACAGTAGCATTCGATCCGGTACTTGTAGATGCATCTACAACGTTTCCTTCAATATAAAACTGTCCCCATAAATTGTTGATAGGATAAAAACCATCTGTTGTTGGCAAATCTATTTTCTTATCAATGGAAATTATTTTCCCCCTTTTGGTTCCCGAATTTGATCCAGGTCCGGGTTTGTAAAAATTATTCACGATATTGACGTTCATATTTTCGGCACCGTAACAACCTTCACCGCTATAGTTGTAATACACATTATTTCGGATGTCAGTATATTCCGATAACTGAGTTTCGGTTGAAGGTCCCAGACGTGGAACGCGACTATCGTGATGAGCCATTAGGTTGTGATGAAAACTTGCATTTTTTCCGCCCCAGATGCCTCCGTAACCATGTGCACCTTTGGTATGGCCCGACAAGCGAAGACTTTCAGAAACAATGCACCATTGAAGCGTGGTATTTTCGTTGCCGTAAATAGAAACGCATTCATCGGTACTCCAACTCATGGAACAATGGTCTACAATAATATTTTTTTTATACCGGCCTCCTAAAGCATCTGCACCATCTGCATTCGAGTCGAGCGAGTCACCCATGCGGAAACGTAAATATCGTATTATTACATTATTTGCTGATACAGAAACAGGAAAACCGCCAATGCAGACTCCATCGCCCGGAGCCGATTGACCTGCAATAGTTACATTATCTTTAGAAATGGACAGGTTTGAAGATAAGAAAATGGTTCCACTTACTTTAAAAAGGATGGTTTTTGTTCCGTTTTGATTCAGACACCAGCGCAAAGAGCCTTCGCGTGTGGTTGAATTTCCGGTATTTAGGTCTGTCAGATTGTTTACATAATATACTTCACCACCACGCCCACCGCTTGTATTGCGACCATGACCTTCGGCTCCGGGGAATGAAGGAGTTTGAGCCACGGCAATGGTTGAAAAGATGAAAATCAGAATTGGTAAAATTCTTTTATTCATGGTGTTTTTTTTGATAGTATAGATTTAGACTGCAATGATAAGGAATAATAATATAAGTGAAGGGGGTTAAATTGCTTTATAATGTGGGTTAATTCACTTTAGGAATTATTAAACATGAATTTTAACCAATAATCAACTTAGAATTGATGATATTTATTGATATAATTGTTAATACCAGGTTGGTGCAGCGCATTCACTGAATAATCAATCGCACTTTCACTGGAAAAATCTATAAGTATTATTATGAAAATCATAATAATCGGGGTTTTTAGTAGGACACTATATAAGAATAGGGAGAATCGCTCTCCCTATTCAAATTTCATCTACATTTTCTGTAGCTTAAATTTAGGCTTTACTTAATCAGAACTTTCTGTACTTCAGAACCAACCCGTACAATATAAATGCCCGAATTGAGACCCGTAAATTCATTTAAACCTGTATTAAGAACTGCATGCATGATTTTCTGTCCCATTACGGTATATACTTCGGCAACTCCTGTCGCTTCAGCTTTTATCATGAGTTTTTTTGCATAAGTATAAATTTTATATTCGTTCTTTGCTGTTATATCTTTCACAGCAGTATATCTACTGTCGATTACAATGATTTTTGATATATATGCATAATCATAATCTGAAGTAGTTACACCGGTAACAAATAAACGTTCGGATGTAGGATCGGCAATCCAACGAACCCATACTGAATCCTGGTTTTCTGCAGCTGTAGGTAATATACCTGCTAAAGGCATCCATACCATATCGATATTTCCGCTGATAGTATCCACTTCAAAATCGGTATAGTTTTTGCCATCTAATGCATATTGCAGTTTCTGTACTTTTAACATAGAGTTGTCGGTAGCAATTTCTGATTTTACTTCAAGATTAGTCAGCCCTTTGGTGGAGAATTTAATAAACAAATAATCAGGATTACTGAAATTAGCAAGAAGTGTTCTACGTGCCACACAATATGCCAATTCCTGACCAACACCGGTAAACTTGTTGTTACGGGTCGATACTGTTCTGATGGTATCCAACATTACATAGTTCATTACGCCTGGATTATTTACATCAGATGCAAAGTTTGCTGCCAGATTTCTAAATGAGTTGTTGTTGCCTGTTAATTGACTAAAATCCCAGGCAAGTTTATAAGGATGTTCTGTAAAGTTGGCTGTAAGCGCTATATCACTACTTGCTATAGTAATGGTACGTATTAAATCAGTATTTCCATCGCTCCATCCGGTGAAATTGTTGATATAGTGTTTATTAAGAACTACAGTAATTACATCCCCTTCAAAATATATACTTTTATTTGGGGTAATTGCATAGGAAGCAGTTGTAGAGCCACTTACGGCGACGGATACTTTCCTTTCCTGAAGCAAGCTATAATTTGCTATTAAGTTTACATCAGATGTTATACTAAATGTATAAGGATTTGATGTTGAAACCAACGATCCATCAGAGGCTTTTTTCCAACCACTAAAAATATAACCATCAACCGGTGAGGCTTTAACAGTAACAGTGTACGCATCTTCATAATATGCTCTTCGGGGAGAGATGATAGCTTTCTCGTTATTTGCAGTGACTGTCAACGTTCTTGGAGTTACAAATGTCTTTACCCAACGCGGATCACCAACAGGACCACCATTAGTCCCGGCAGTTGCAGGTTGTTTTATAGAAAGATATGAAAAATCATTTCCCTGCGCATCAGCAAAATCGGTCCATGAAAAATCAAGGTCTTTCATTTTACGTGTATTAAGTGTATCTATAACAACAAATCCACCTTGACCATCAACATCCAATATTTGACCTGACAACCAAGATCTCAGACTATCAACTATATTATTATTAGCTGTAATAATTCCACCTACACATTTTAAAATTGAAGGAGTTATATATGCTGAAGAATCAGGCGATAAATTTTTGTCATCTGACCAATTTGGAGAAAGAAACATGTTATTTTTTATATTATACAGAGCTTCTTGTCCCAAATAGTTACTTGTTGCAATCACTCCATCGGCTCTGGCAAATGTATTAACCACAGTATTATTTTCAAAATAAATTTCTGAGTTTCGACCGGTTTCATTTGTCATTTTAGTAAGTTGGTAAATACTTTTTGCATAAGGTATATCATAGAATGTATTATTCTTGATATGAACATACATTGGAACATGGGCACTGTATAGAATTGGCCAAATATTAGCAGCACTATTCATATCGTGAACCAAACAATTAGACAATTCCAACCATTCCATTTCGCCGGAGCTTAATTTACCTGTAGGTGCTCCACCTCTAAGAAGGCAACGTGAAACATTGGAAATTTCGCAATGACGAAAAGCCAAAGTATCCATACTAAAATATCGACTACTAAAGCTTATTATATAAGCACTATTTGTAGTCATATTACCATAACGTCCCTGTAAGTGTAGGTGATTAAAAATTAAACTTGGTTTTTTAGGATATGCATTATCTTCTACATCGGCAGCAGCTCCCATTTCCATTTGAATAATTGCTATACTATCAAGTTTGGAAGATTGAAGAACAATTAATCCTGTTGGTGGAATTTTTAGTTTGTTACTTACATTATAAGTGCCAGGCATTAAAGATATGGTATCCTTATCTTGTGCACCATTAAAGGCAGTTTGCAACGTAGTTGCTGTGTTTACTACAATAGTCCTTGCCTGAAGAACGACTGAACACATTATTGCAAAAAGCAATAGTAAATAGTTGATTTTTTTCATGATATTTAATTTAAAGGTGAATAAATATATTTTTATAATTCTAAATAAATTATTTTATTATTTGTCATCTCCCTTGAGATTCCAATTTACCCAGTATCCTCCTGCTACTATAACAGACCTAACTTCTGTTTGTTTTGCAGCCGGATATTTGGGACAAACCCTGTCGGCAATAATGGTTGCATCTCCATACCGTTGTGCCATTTTTATCAGGTAACTATATGATTTCCCTTCGCCGGTATATTCGAGCAGATACTCATCGGCCAGAGCAAGGTCATATAGTTTCATACGTTCTTCTTCAGTGATATTATAATTGACATCTGTTGGTTTGGGCAGAGGATGATTTACACCACGTGCGCAACCAACAATTCCTACATCGCCATATCCTCCATTGGGAGCAAACCACGATGCGTAAAACGGACTCCAGTCTGAAGGTAATGAAGTAGCATACGGAAACTCGTTTGTGAGCCCCTGATTCAAAATACATTCTGCTTGTCGCCAATTACCCAGATGGTTCTCTGCTTCAGCTAACAGAAAATGAAAATCGTGCCCGCGCTGTAAAATAATGGACGGCATAATTTCGAAAATTTTTGAACGAAGATAAGTGCCTCTATGGTAAAAATATTTCGAGAAGCTTACCTGTCCATTAATTGAATTCATCACCAATCGTTGTGTAAAGCTTCTTATATCACCTTCCTGATATTTACCGATAGCAAATTCTGAAGGACGAAGGTAATATCCTCCCCCGGGATAATTGGGACAAAAGTACTGTACCAGTCTGTTCGTCTGATCGTTGGTATAATCGTACATGATACTTGACACGAGTTGCATATTATAGCCGATACGTTCAGTAAAGAACATTGTATGATATTGACCAGTGAGAGGAATACCACAAGAAAACATAAAGTCTGAAATTGTATTATGTTGAATATCTATATATTCAACGATATTGTCCCGTATCCACAGCCAGTCATTCTGAGTTCCGCGCCATGCGAGTAGTTCACTGCGTAGCAGAAGATAATTGGGGGTAAGATATTTCCAGTATTCATACTGGGCTTCGTTTTGTGTTTCTTCGTCGAGATATGCAACCCAATTCATATCGAGATTGGCAGGTATGGTCACTCCATTTTGTTGTACGCCGTTATCCAGCAGTCGTATACATGCTTCAACAATTGAGGGCATATCATTAAGGTGTGTAAATACGCTGATTTCGTTCAGATTAGTAAGTTCTTCGAGCGGGCTATCGAACCAGATTGCTTTTCCATAAATCCGACCGAGTGTGTAATAAGCCCATACTTTGATACGCAATGTAGAACTAACCATAGCATTATAGTTGGTAATGGTTTTTTCATCAAGGCTTACCGCGTTCTTTTCTTTGTAAATTCTTACTTTATCAATAAAATCGTTACAAGCTACAATTACTGAATAATAACAAGTTGGATCAGCATATTCGTTGCCATCAGTTTCTTCGTAGTTGTATATATTCTGAAGTGGCACCGGTGCATTTGGTGTAATATCCAAATAATCTCCACGTGTATCCGTAAGGAAAATTGCCTGATCGCCGGCAGCCTGCATTCGGGTAATGATTCCCATAAAGCCTTTGTAAGCATCATCATTTTTCGAAATGTAATCTTTCGAATTGAGGATATTATCAGGATTTGTTTCGAAAAAATCGTCACAGGATGTTATCGCCACAAGCACACTCAGTATGCAGAAAATTTTTATAGTGTTTTTCATGATATATTAGAAGAATAATTGAAAACCAAATTGAATTGTTTTAGGTCTTGCTGCTTTAGCGTAATCAAAACCCTGCATATATGTTGCATTAGAGTATGAAAACTCAGGGTCGCTTCCCAGATATTTAGTCAGTGTTAATAAATTTTCACCTGTTATAAACACATGTCCACTTTGGCAAATATTTAAAATGTTACCAAAATCGTATTGTAAAGTCAAACTACGCAACTTCAAATAGGAAGCATCCTCTATCCACCGGTCTGAGAACACATTGTTCCCGGCTGGATCACCATATATTGCTCTGGGCAATGTTGCGTTTTGACCTTCTACCTGCCAGCGATTTAATACCGACATGGATTGGTTACGAAATGTACTCATCGACTCCAATTCGCGTCGGACAGCATTATAAGCGTTGTTTCCAACAGAATAACCAAAATCGGCTGACATGGTAATTTTTTTAAAGCGGAACGATGTATTGAAGTTACCGAAGAAATCTGGTGTAGCAGATCCGAGCAATACTTTGTCTTTGTCATTAATTACCATATCATCATCATTTACATTTTCAAATATCACATCACCCGCCTGATAAGGATTGCCATAAATATTTTTCAAACCCGAAGCATTCGCTTTTGCAGTTGTTTCATATATACCATTGGTACGGTATCCATAGAACTGATAAGGCGAATCGCCTTTGTGCATAATAACCATAGCGTCATCATTATTATAATCATTAAAATTGATGATGAGTTCATCGCTGTTACCCAGTGATAAAATCTTGCTTTTTGCGTTTGATATTGAGCCACCAACACTCCAGCCGAATTCTTTTGATCTGATTAGGTTAAAGTTAAGCGATAATTCCATTCCGTGTGTGGCAATTTCGCCGGTATTGTCATAATATTCAGACGATCCGTAAACACTTGAGATATTACGAGCTACCAATAAATCATAAGCATTTGCAAAAAAGTAGTTTGCCTTCAAGTCAATCAAACGATTAAACAGTGACATGTCAAGACCAAAATTTAATTGATCGTTTTTTTCCCATTCAAGTTGTGTATTAGGAACATTTGCCCTGACAATGGTACCCAGATTGAAAAGATTAGAGTTTTGATAATAGTTTTTTGCATAGTTCGATGAAAACCGGCTATTACCTGTGCGACTAACATCAGCCGTCAAGTTCAATAATGAGATCGCCTCTGGTAAAAAGTTCATATTCCCCAATAAAGCTGACACCCCAACAGATGGAAACAAACCAAAACGAGGAGCATTTATTCCGGAAACTGATGTGCCATCAATTGCCACATTGAAATTTGTTTTCAGGATGTTACTGAATGTATACTCACCATTCAGATAATAATTCATCCATTTCCATTCAGTATTAGCACCAGTTATTTGCTTGTATTCTGTAACAAAGTTTAAAGAGCTAAAGTAGTCGTTGGATGTATTATATCCTGATGCAAAATCAGACTCAAGTGTTTGACCCATATAACGCATACCCGCACCTCCTTTAAACTCATGCAATTCATTGAAATTTCGCTGATAGACAGCACGAAGTTCGTAATAATCAGACCTGTTTTGGATTACGCCTCTACGAACAGTATTATATCCTACACCGTAGTATTGTGGAAGAATTGTATGGTTGGTAACCCCGGGAATAAAATTACTTTCTTCGGTATAATTTATATTTATATTCAATAATCCGCTAATAGTAAGATAACGATTTTCATGATAATTTATGCCCAAACGAATATTGGCATCATATATCTTGTCGGTTGCCTCAACTGTATTTACTATTGCAAGTGGGTTACTGACATTATCGTAAGCAAAAGTAGGATTTGCGTTCACATTCCATTCATTGTAATTAGCATAACGATTTAATATATTACCATCCGATTGTTTTATATAAGGACTGAGTAAGGGCATAGCAAGCGAAGCCGCCAGGATAGGATTTGTCTCCATGCTTTTACCTTGTTCCTGAAGTTTACTTGTCGTATAGGCCAAACCTACATTTGCGTAGATATCTACCTTACGGCTAACCATTATATTGGTGTTGATTAAAGTATTGTAGCGATCGCTTTTTGTTTGATCAATTACGCCGCCATCCGATGTATATCCGAACGACATATTGTATTTGGCAATTGCATCACCACCTTCGACACGAAAAACATTATCTGTTACTAGTGCAGGCGACTGAATTTGAGACTGCCAGTCGGTATTGTTGTTAGTCAAATAAGAATAATAGTTATCGTTGTTTGTAAGGAACGGATAATCAGCAACCAAGGCAGACTGGCTACCATAACGTGTAATACCAATATCCTGCAGGTAGTTTTTGAAATCGGAAACGCCCAAAGTAGGAATTGTCCGGTTTGGCCTTCGCATTCCATATTTTCCGGAGAATGATATTCGAGTATCCAAATTATCAGAGGTAGCCTGCTCTGTTTCTATCAGAATAACACCGTTAGAACCTAACGACCCATAAATAGCAGCATCAGCCCCTTTCAACACAGTAACACTTCTTATATCGTTCACATTAATCGCGGAAAATAAGCTTCGGGAGTACCCATTAATTATGTTCGACACGTCTTCGTTTCCAATATACGGAACTCCGTTAAGTACCAGTAACGGAGAATTTGAAGCATTAAATGTGTGTATTCCACGAATATTTAAATATGCTCCTTCATTGGGCATTCCACTTTTCCCGACAACAAATAACCCTGGTATTTTATCCTGTATGGCATTGTCAAGTGACAACTCTTTGCTAAAATTATTTTTTGAAACAGTTGAGCTAAAAAATGCGGTCGTATCCGTCATCTGAGCCTGTACAATAAAAGCAGGCAATAAGACAATCATCAACACAACGACACTCAAGCGATAACGCCATTTATTAATCTCAACAATTTTACAATACTTCATATTTTGCCTTATTAAATGATTAATAATTACGGTTTGTGGGTCTCAAACACCAATGATACATCATAAGTTGTGTTACATTGTTTTTTGTACGTCCGTTAGTCGGATCGTAAAAACGGGAAATATCTTTGGAAGTAATAGTTATTGTGAAGTTTCCGTCGGATGGTATATTCACAATAGCAACCTGATAACCATCAGTATCATAAGCAACCGCTTTAGGGTCTTTCTCTATCCATTTTCTCCAGTCGTAACCTTCCGGAAAACCTATCGAAGAGTTTCCATAATAATCCATATCGCTTACCGAACCACGGTCGAAATGAAAATTGGAACCTTGTGCGTAGAGCATCATATTTTCTACTAATAGTTGATTTTCAAAATAGATATCAACAGAATAACGCAGACTGTGTTTAAAACCCATTCGAAGATAATACTCACCTGCAGGGAGATTTGCTTCGACAAGTTTTTTTGTTGTCGAATTGTAAAGTAAACCATCATAAGTTACACTACAGACAGCAGTATCGGTAATTGCTTGTGCAGATGGAATGGCCGTCAGTTCATGGTAATACATTGTGGGCAATGTTTCGGACAGGGTAAACGATGACTGAGCATCGTTTACGATTATAGGATCTATAAAATTTGTCCAGCGGAAGTACTGTTTCTTTTGAGCATCGGTCATAGCCCCCCACAGTTCATAAAACTTTGATTTAACCCTGTAAATAACCACATGGTTTGGAATTTTAAATTGAGTAACATTATACACTACTCCATTGCTCAATTGAACAGGATTATTTATATCTACTTTCTGAATCGATGGACGCCAAACTGCAGGATCTATAGGTTCATAAGTTTTAGCATCCTGAGCAACATTTATTTTTTGCTGATAACCATCTATGCAATATAAATCATTGGCTGCAGTTGAAGAAACGGTACTTGCATCCAAACGTCTGTTAACAAAACAAGCCCTAACTATCCATTCCTCAAATTTGGTTTTATCAGCAACGGTAGCAGCTCTGTTTAACCATTTTGGTACATTGCTCAAGGCTAAATCTATTGCATTTGTTACAATAGTATTGTTCGGAACAAACATAGTAGTTAAATTAGCCTCAGAAAACATATCCCATTTTTTAAGTCCATCTTCGGTATATCGGTCAATCAGAGTGTTTCGTGCAGTCATAACTGTGTCATATACCGTATTTCCCATTGGATCTACCGAGACCGGAGTACTTTTATCTTTGTCGAAATATTTTTCCTCATATCGTTTCACCAACGATTTGAAGTAGGAATAGTCAGTGCCAAGCGATTCAAAATATTCATAAACCGAAGGTCTTGCCGGTATAATTCCACTTACATAATACACGTAACCATTTTGTGTCTTTACAATTTTATTCAACTTAAAATTGTCAAGATAAATATCGCCGTTTGCTTTGAGGCTAACCCAAATATTTTTATTCAAACGGGTAGTTATCCCATAACCATCAGTCAGTTTGGATGGAGAGATTGAAATATCTGACACACAGCTCTTTGCAAATAATGCCTTATCAATCGACAAATTGGTGTCCAATACATCATTGGTACATACAATAAATGTGTATTCTTTTGTGTTCTGAATACTGTCGTAAACACCATAATCTTTGAATATTGAAGATATTGAAGATAAATTATTTTGGCTTTGAATATATGATGCGATATTGCCTGAATAAATCTCTACATTATCCGATTTTGTATCTTTTGGGGAATAATAAATATCCCATGATTCGGTACAAGAAAATAAACCTAAAATCAGCAATAGATAGCTGAGAGGTATTAATTTATGAGTTTTTATACGTTTCATTTTTTCTTCCTGTTATTACTTCGTTTTTTATTCTATGATTGGAATAAATTCCACACGATCCCACATTTGACGATAACTTGAATTAGTTTTAGCATTAATATCCATCATCGTGGCTTTAAAGTTATGAATTCCTGAGGCATCAAAAGTAACCTGATCCCATAATACATCCGAAGCAATTCCATTTGCATTTATATTGGTTTTCAATGCATCATCTACGAAAGTAGCAGGTATTCCTTTCCACATAAATATTGATTTCTGATAGTCATCCAGATTAAATCTTGTAGTGCTTCCATTGGTATAATAAGTCTTAAGACCGGGCGCTCCGGCATAAAAGATCACCACTTTATATTTACCTTTTATAATTGTAGGGGTTTGCATAGTAATATTACCGGCATATCCTAAATTCAGAATAAGCAAGTTATCCATATACGCACCATATTTATTTTTAGTTATATCAGCTGAGCTATAATATGAACATTTGAAAAATCCTACTTTTCGCCACGACCTGGTTGAAGTCTTAGCTGCGGTAGCAATATATTGGAAAGATGTGATATTACCATAATTTCCTTCCAATTTGTCTGCACTTAAATCAATTTGATATTCTTTGTTTGTTAGTGCAGATGTGAATAATTCGCCAAGGTTTAAAGATGCACCATAAGCATTTACAAGTGACTCAATGTCAGGAGTATTACAAAAATCCCAAACTACTTTAATCGGTTTTGGGTCATATACTTCCAGTATATTATTCATTTTATGTATAATTCCATTTCGAGCTTTAATATTACTACGATCAATTGCAGCAATATTATTTATTAAGAGACTTCCGTTATTCAATTGCACTGTTATTACTTTTCCGGTAAGTTTCGTATCGTAAATCTTCACGTCTCCAGTATCTTTAAAATTGGATAAAACAGACTTAAGATAAGATTTCCCCATAAAATGATATGCAACATATTGATAAAGCACATTTTGAGGACTTTCAAAGTCACTGCCGGCATGTAAATATGCTACTAAATCGTCCGAAGAACGAATGCCAGCCTTATTATATACGGCATCAGGAACTGCCAAACAAGTAAATCGAATGTCGTTTATCGAAATACTACCATTAACATTCTGAACTGTATCGGAGTATACAGAAACAACCTTATCAAATCCGGTTTTTTTTGCAAGCTCAATAAAAATTTCGTATTCTTTGTATGACTGAAGAACGCCTAAAATTGTTTCCGACAATGGTCTAATCACATCTTCCAAGGTATAAATAGTTCCGTTTGCAGTAGTATCAGCACGACCAAGTTTTGCTACTTTAGCCTGATTATTCAGATATATCGAAAGCGGATCAAGAACGACCGGATCTATTAATTCATCGTCGACATCCAGGTTTTGGTAACCATAGGAAGTCGTAAGGTACGAACCAAATAATGTCATAACGGGTATTGAACCGGCATCAATTTTGGCAACAAAATCGTTCTCTTTCAGCACTCCTTTCATTATATGTACCTTAGCAACATTACGGGCATATTCCTGATCCAGTTCCTGAACAGAGTTAACACCTTTCCATGCCAGAAATTTCGTTACTGCTTCGTTGTCGGGGGCAAAAACTGTTGATGTTGATGAAGCATCATTGAGCGCATTCTACATATTGGCATATTTCAGCAATTCTATCCATAAAGAATACTTTTCGCTGTTTTTTTGCAAAAACTCAGCATTCGACAATTCAAGATTTGTGTTATTTTTATCAATAAATTGTGTACCCAAAAAAGGGTCCGTGCAAGCTGTCACCAGTGTTGCCAGAATGATAAGTATCGTTATTATTTTTTTCATATCAAACAAAGATTAACATTTAATAAATCAATTGTAATACGGATTTTGAACTAACAAAGGATTCACTTTAAGTTCATTTTCCCAAACGGGAAGAAAATGGGCATCATCATTACTAAGTACCGATCTTAACCATGATTCGCTTGCCTGTTCATTATAGTTCAATACATTTTGAATAAGGAATAATTCTTTGTACTTATTGTTATTCCGTCTTCCGAATCGCAAAATATCATACCAGGATTTACCTTCACCTACAAATTCAATCTGACGTTCATGTAGTAACATTTTTAGCATATCCTCTTCAGACAGACTTGGCGTGTATTCCAACTCATTAAGATTTGAACGTCGACGAACTTCGTTCATAATATCAATTGCTTCCTGCCAGTCACCTGCTGATCCTCCTTTACTGCGTAAAATCAAAGCCTCAGCTTTCATTAACATGATTTCAGTTACGCGGTAAATGAAGATATGAGGATCGTAATATGTTCTTGTACGCTTATCAGTATGTGTTTGCGCTCCGCAATATTTCCACACATATCCCCTTGAGGCCGTTTCATAAGCCACAGGATCATCAACATAATAACCACCGTACATAGTACGAACAGCTTCTTTTTCGACTTCTAATGTTTCTGTATATTCCATATTAAAATCCCGAAGCAGCTGGTATGACATTTCATATTTTCTATCTAAGGAAAAATTATCAAAATAAATCGGCAACAGATTTGTCTGATTTTCCTGATAGTTCCATTGTAGTTCAAAAATTGATTCGTTACTGTTTCCGGGATTAAATATTGAAAACCACGATGCATGTGTAGGTGATAGTAAAAAAGCCGGCTTTTTGGGCGACGTCGTTTCAAGTAGAAAATTACTATACTCAATTGCCATATCGTAATCTTCCGACCAGAGGCATACATCTGCCATCAGAGCGTAAAAAGCCCAACGGGTTGCTCTACCTTTGGTTTCCCAGGTTGTACCATAGTATTCCTTTGCGGCTCCGGTTGCCAGGGCAGCTCTTATGTCGCTTTTAATCAATGCGACTAATTCGGCCTCGGATGCTTTCTTTTTTTGATAAGTATTCGAATCATCCTCATAAGGTTCAGTAATAAGTGGAGCATCGCGCCAGTTTCGTACAATATAGAAATAACTCAAAGCCCGTAAAAAATATGCTTCACACAGATGTGAATTCATTTCCTCCAATTTATAAGTATCATCATACTGCTGAACTTTTGGGGCATTAGTTAAAACCACATTGGCAATATTAACAATCTGATATAACGACCCCCAATTACTGTTTGCTTTATTAGAAGGTTTGAGTTGAAACTTTTGTAAATCATTACCTTTAACATCAAAAATAGCTCCCGAGCGTAACTCTCCCCAAGGCAACAACGAGTTGACAGATAATTGTCTTAAATAATAATATCCGGAAACGACAACCGCTTCAACGTCCTGTTTCGATTGCCAATACTGATCACTTACCTGAGCATTTTCAGGGTAAACAGTAAGCCATTCATCGCAGGATGTTGCTAATGAAATTAAAATTATTGTAAGTAATATATATTTAATTGTTCTCATATAATTCCTTTTAATTTTTTCGATATTTTGATCTGAGAGTTTAAAAATTAAGATTCAATCCAGCTGACAAACGAAGACTACGAGGAGTCTGGGCATTATCAACAGCCAGGTCAAGTACTTTACTCGGCAAATTTACTTCAGGATCCTGCCCTGAATATTTTGTCCACGTGAATAAATCGTAGGCCGTAGCAAAAAGATTTAACGATTTAATATTCAAGCTTTCGCAGAAACGTTTCGGGATTCGATAATTCAAAGATACGCTTTGTAACCTCAAAAACGAACAATCTTCTACAAATCGATCGGAACCTAAATAGTTAAGACCGTACTTCCATAATGCCCTTGGAATGGTAGTATCATCTCCTTCATTTCTCCAGCGACGAAGAACAGCTGTACTTTGATTATCAGTCCCATACATCGACTCGCTGTTCATACGTGCTTCATTTACAATTTTCTGTCCTAAACGATAATGAAAATTCATATTGAGCGAAAAATCTTTATAGCTGACATTAACACCGGCACCTCCGGTAACAACAGGGTTTGAATTACCAATATATACAATGTCCTTTTCATTAATAACACCATCATAATTAATATCTGCATACTTGGCATCGCCCGGATAACAAACATAAGTGCCATTTTTTGAAACTATCGGATTGCCATCTAAATTATACATTACGTTATTTTCATTATCCTTAGCATAGGTATCTTCAGTATTTTGATACACACCTAAATATTTATAACCAAAAAATGATCCGGTAGGAGTTCCGATAATAACTTTTTGAGCATATTCACCGTTTTTCAGCGTATAAGTGATAGGTGTCATATTTTCAGGCAATGCTTCAATCTTGTTGATATTTCTTGCGATATTGAAATTTGAGGCTACACGCCAGTTCTTTTTTTCAAGAATAGTATAATCGAAACGATACTCCCAACCCTGATTACTCACTTCACCCGAATTAAAGTATGCTATTGTACTTCCATTAAAATCATATCCGGTCGATGTAGGTATGCTTATTCCCTTCTGTAATAAATCTTTGGTATATTTGTGATAATAATCAAATGTCATTGTCAGTTTACTATCAAAAAGTGACAGGTCAAAACCAAAATCATATTCGCTTGATGATTCCCATTTAAGTTTATCAAGTTGCATCGATGCTGGTGCTATGCCATTTAATGTATTGTATTTACCAACCGATGAATAAGTTCCTACATAGGGTGCTGTTCCGTCGGGTGCTTGTCCGCTTTGTCCGTAACTTGCACGTAATTTCATATCATCAATCCATTTCTTATCACGCAAAAAGGTTTCTTCATTTATATGCCACGCAGCTCCCAATGAGGGGAAAAGCCCCCATCTGTTTGATTTACCTAAACTCGATTTACCTTCTTGATTAAGGGTTCCTGATAAAATATAACGTTTTAAAAATGTATAATTCAAACTTTCGATTCCCGACAAAACGCGCCCTTCGGAATCGCCCGAGCCCAACGAAGAGACTGCTCCGCCCGATACCGGGTCAGAGAGACTGGGTGTAGATGCACCATAAATTTCACTCAAATAGTTTGAACTTGTTGATTGCGACGTTCTCCATATGGCAGTTGCAACTACATTGTGTTTTGATCCCCAATCTTTACGAAACATTAATTTATTCTCGGTAAGCAAAGCTAAATTATTCGAATATCCATCTGAACTACGGTTGGCGTAAAGATTGTCAGCAGAAACATTGGTAGCAGACTGAGGTAGAAATTTCCGGTTTTTAGTCGTTCTGAATTTCATACTCACATAATTCGAAAATGTAAATCCCGGTAAAAAATCATATTTCAATCTTACTATCATTCTCTCCTCATTCTGATTTGTATTATTAAAACTTTCGTTTGCCATAATAATGGGATGAAAATTTGAATTACCGGTAAATGCGCCCTGAAATTCTTCGCTGTTTTGCCGGGTAAAGAAATTATTTGTAGCAACAACATTCCCGTCAGCGTCGGTTGTCATCCAATAAGGGCTTTTATTTGGCATTTTTTCATATGCCTCCAAACGAACAGCATTTGTCCAGTTATCCTCCTTATCTGAGCCCGAGTAACTAAAATCTGCTTCCACACGAAGTTTATCAGAGAAAAAATATCCAACGTTTAAACTTGATGTTAAACGCTTAAGGCCTGTACCAATTGTAGTTCCACCCTCGTTTGTTTGCGACATCGAAAAGCGATATGTTGCTTTTTCACCCCCTCCCGACATAGAAAAACTATTGTCGGTTGTAAATGCATTTTTTACAATGTACGACAACCAGTCGGTATTTGCGTTATATTCTTTAAAATACCGCCAATCAGGTTTATAATTGATTTCCGGAGTATCAAATAACAATTGAAGTAATTCACCTGATTTTGACACACCCCGTGCATTTGCAGTATTCCATATTGCATCCTGAATAAAGGCAACATATTGATTTCCATTCAACATAGGCATTGGACTGGGTTCAAATTTTATTGAAGATTTGGAAGAGGCTGTAAAACTGGTTTTACTTCTTGATCCTTTTTTTGTAGTGATCAATAAAACTCCATTTGCTCCGGCAGTACCATATATAGAAGTCGAAGCCGCATCCTTAAGCACTTCAATAGTTTCAATATCATTAGGATTTACACTAAGTAATGCTGCAAGATCCTCATTATTAGCCGTACTGAAGTCAAATGAGTCATTAATTTCTGTTGAGTACGGAACACCATTAATCACGATAAGTGGGTCGGTTTTTGAATTAAGTGTTGCTGTACCACGAATACGAATTGAACTTTTAGCACCGGGATCACCACCTGCAATAATATCTAAACCTGCAACCTTGCCCTGCAAAGCTTCCTCTACGCTCACAACCGGAATGTCTGAAATTAATTTATCCATGTTAATTCTCTGAGATGCAGAGGTTTGTTCTCGTTCAGTTATTCCTAATTCACTAACTGTACGATTGGCTGTTATTACTACATTTTGTATCGTCTGAGTATCATCTGTCATAGTTACATTCAACGACTGTTGACCCGTATATTCAAAAGTGCGGGATTTCAATCCAATATATGAAAAGACTACTTTAAGTTTACCACTGGATTCAGGTACCCGAAGTGAATACTTTCCATTCACATCAGTAACAGTACCAACCAATGTTCGATTCTGTTCATTGGCAAAAACGACGTTCACACCAACTGCGGCCTCAGTCTGTCCGAATAATTTTTCCAATACAACTCCCTGTAATAGTCGGGTACGCTGAGCGTAGCCTACAGAACCAGAAAAAAGCAAAAAAACCATTAATATATTCCTTATTTTCATTATCATAGAAACAATTTTTTATTTGAAATCCGCAATATATATATTTCAGAGTACTTCTTTTATAAAATGAACGCAACCATCATCAAACACAAAGGGGAAATAATGATAATCATCTATTACATCTGTCCAATTTCCTGTAGGAGTTCCATTGCTATCAATCACCTGAATACTGATTTTGTTATTGGCATCCGTTACCATCATTTTAGTTGTTTTTGTTTGTACTTTTCCACCACCCAGGGGCACATCGTACGACTGTAGGGTTGGCAATCCTGTGGTAATGGTTTCCTGCCAACCTACATAAGGGAAATTCGAAATTACAGCTGTACTCAATGGAATAAAGTATTGTAACATATAATATTTCAGCGCGTTAATATCAGTGACATTACTATTCACAAAGAAATTTACATCGTTGATATCAGTACTAGTAGTTATGATTCCAGGAACTTTGCCATCAAGTATACCTTGTTTTATTGCTGTTGAAGTAGGAATAAACATCAGACAACTTTCAACAACCGGTATAATCGATTGTGATACTGTTTCAACCAGTTCGGCTTTGTCCAATAACTGAATAAAACCATAATAGAGAGAAGTAGACTGATTACGGTTGCTTAACATCATAGGAATAAATGAACCATAAATTGCATTTGCCTGAGATCCTTCGAACAAACATGGTTTAGTTGTGTTTTCGTAAGCGTAACATTTCCCATTTGTCCAGCCATCGCGGAAAGTCAATTCACTTATCTGACTGTACACATCATTTTCGGTTATGCCCGGAACATATAATAATTCGTTGTGTTTTATGCTATTGGTAATTTCTCCATCTTGCATATACCAATAAAGATTCATTGTAGGTGATAATGTACGGAAAACATGTGTTCCTGAAGTGGGTAAAGATTGATAGGTGCCTGTTGTCCCATCGAGACTTACAATATGTGCAAAAATATAATTTTGCTGTGCACCAGATGACAATCGTTGTGCACCGTTGTATAGAAATCCATCAACACCTTTAGTGATACCAACCGAATTCATCAATTCATTGGAAGGATAAAGCATTATATATCGGGTTTCGTCAGAACTTAAAGTTAACACTAAATCAGAAGCCTTGAGCATATCTAAGAAATTGTTGTATTTTTTATATTGAAAGGCCGGACCTGTAACTGAACCAAACATTGCTGGCGGGGTCAACTCATTCAATCCATACAGTGCACCGTTGACACATATCTTTCTGTTAGCAGCAGGAACATTATCAACATTAAAATGTATCTTAGTCCCATAGCTATTAATAATCAATCCTTTTTTTATTTCCTCCGGGAAAACGATTGACGAAGAATATACACAATTGAATAACAAGTATTCTATAGATGTTTTACTTACTTCGGCCAACGAAGTATACCCACCAACACGCCAGTAATCGTCAAAGAAAGTGCGAAATGCATTGTTATTTGGCGCAAATACAGTGTATGATTTAAGAGATAGTTGGTCAACCATTCTATAATCTGTAACAGGCCACTCACATGCTATATTCGGTAATGGCGCCGTGTGATAATGCTGATACAAATCAGTTCCGTTTCCAGATTCTAATGTCAGATAGGGATCCAGCTGATAATAATCATATGCGTTATACAATTCCAAAAAGTCAGAATAATCAGTATTAGAAGCCAATTCTTTATATATTGTTTCAAGTGGCCGTATCACACGGTCAACTGTATAAATATATCCGTTATTTGCTATAACTGCAAACTCATTTACAGCAACATTCGAAACGTTAAATCCATCAGCATGTTTCCATTGCGTATTCGGGAAAAAATACTCGTAGTTGTATTTGGCATCAATTTGTTTCGTTTGAAACATTCTGTAAGAAAAAACCGGAAGAAAACGCTCCAGGTGATAAACGCTGACATCCTTTCCGGCAGTATCTTTTTCAATGGTAATTCCATCCATACTTTTGGTTCGGAATTTATAATACAAACCTGCATTTATGTTTTTGTCAGTGGCACTTGCTCCATCCCCATCCGAAGGACGAAAATTTATCAACTTGCTTTTATCGAAAGAGTAATATAAAACATGGAAACCTATTAACTTTGAAATTTCATCCAAAGGCAATTCTTCTATTTTTTTGCCTCCGTAGTATTCATTTAAATAAGCAGTAAATGCCGAGTCGTTAGGTGCCATGACTGTCAGAATACTTTTCCCATCTAACATGGGCTTCATGTCCGCCAATTCAATCCCTTTCAAAAAAATTGAATAATTCCCCTGTTTTTCCAGAACCTGGTAAATACTCCCCTTCAACCAGCTTGGAGTAGCGAAATAGTCGTCCTTGTTGTTACAGGAAATGAGCAAAAAGCACAAAAAGAATAAAGAAATTAGTGTTTTACTCAAGTAAGACTTGTGTTTCATGTATTTATAGATTTATAAGTAATTCAAATTCAACAATTGTCACGTAAATCCTGAATGTTTAATTAAAGATATTTTATATTGTAGTCAGCATTCGTGTCGGGAATTTTCAAACCGTAAACTGACAAACCGAATGATTACATTATTTGCTGATAATGAAACAGGAAAAGCACCAACGCAAATACCGTCGCACGGAGCCGATTGACCTGCTAAAGTTACATTATTTTTGGAAATATAAAGGTTTGAAGTTAGAAAAAAGGTTCCGATTCCTTTAAAAAGGATGGTTTTTGTGCCGTTTTTATTCAGACACCAGCGAAAAGAGCCCTCGCGCGCGATGAAATTTCCGGTATTAAGGTCGGTCAGATTGTTTACATAAAAAACTTCTCCGCCACGTCCGCCGGTTGTATTGTGTCCATGGCCTTCGGCTCCTGGGAAAAAAGGAGTTTGAGCCATTACAATAGTTGAAAATATGAAAATCAGAAATGGTAAAATTCTTTTATTCATGATGCTTTTTGGTAGTACAGATTTAGACTGCAATGATAAGGAATAATAATATAAGTGAAGGGGGTTAAATTGCTTTATAATGTGGGTTAATTCACTTTGGAGATGATAAAGCGTGAATTTTAACCTATAAACAACTATATTTGTATCGTGTTACATATTTACTCCCTATATTTAAATATTCAATGAAAAAACAAGGATTACTACTTTGCTTATTATTTATATCACTTTTTCAATTGGTACATTCTTCTGAAACGTTAAGCCATTTTCAGCATTTCAGCACAAAAGACGGATTGCCGCAGTATACCATAATGGACATGTTGCAGGACAAAAAAGGTTTTATGTGGTTTGCTACCTGGGACGGGCTGAGTAAGTTTGATGGATATAAATTTCAGAACTACAAAGTGCAATCCGGCGATAACTATATCATGAAAAGTAATCGTATTGAGAAAATTTACGAAGATAAATATAACCGAATCTGGATGCTTTCGTACGATGGGGAAGCACATAGTTTTAATCCCAAGACCGAGAAATTTTGGGGACTACAATCTGTCGAAAAATTCCTGAATATGTCATTTTCACTTTCAAAAATAAGTATCCAACCTTCAGGAAAAGTTTGGTTGCTTTCCGACAAATCAGGCTGCATTGTCATTACCGATTCATTATATAATACAGCAGTTTTCAATTCTGAAAACAGTAGTTTGAAAGACAATTTGGTTCATTCTGTTTTCGAAGACAAAAATCTTAATTCGTGGATTCTGACAGATAAAGGACTAAGTATTCTTCCAAAAGGAATGTCAAAAACAGTTTCTTACTCCTTTGTTACCGATAAAAACAAACCGCAACAAAACTCATTTTATTCGGCTTTTGAATTCGAAAAAGAAATTTGGTTTGGTGTAAATGAAGGCCGTATCCTGAGATATTCGAAGTTGGACAGAAAATTTAAACTCCTTAAACTGCCAGTAAATTCAGAAATAAAACAAATTTTACAAGCAAAAAATCACCAGGTGATTTTTATCACTTCGCAGGATGGTTTTGTTGTTTTGAACAGCGGAAATAATAAATTTAAAATATTTAATTCCATCAATTTACCGCAATTAAAGTCAAATAAAATTGTATCGGGAAGTCTTGATCAAATGAACCGGTTATGGCTGGAAACCGGAGCAGTGGGCATTTATAAATTTGATCTTAACACCGAAAAAATTAAATACTATTTTGTAAAAACCGATGATCTTTCCACCAGCATATTTCCTCCGCCTATTATATTACTCGACGATGTAAACGGCAAAACATGGATACAGCCAAAGGGTGGTGGTTTTTCATTATTCAACCCCGCAACGGATAATCTGGAGCCATTTATGCTGCTTAAAAACAAACCCGAGTTGAAATTTTCAAATATTTTGCACTCTGCCTATACTGACCGACAGGGAAACTTATGGTTTTGCACCCGGTCGCATGGTTTGGAAAAAATTACATTTGACAGAAGCATTTTTAATCCGCTGGTGATCAACAAAATTGAAAAAACGACGGTAAGCAATGATGTGCGTGCAGTTTTCGAGGATTTGGATCATAACCTGTGGGTTTCGACCAAAGACCGTAAACTAACATTGTTCGACACAAACAAGAACCTGATAGGAAGACTCTCGGGCGAAGGGAAAGTACTTCCAGATGCGTTCTTTAAAGCTGTGGTTTACAGTATCACACAGGACAACGAAGGAAATATATGGGTTGGCACAAGAGGAGACGGTTTATTCAAAATCCGCAAAACAAAAAATAAACGTCAATTTTCAATAATGCATTTTCAAAAAGATCCCACTGATGTTTTTAGCCTGAGCGACAACAGTGTTTACAGCATTTTTCAGGATAAAAAAGGCAATATCTGGGTGGGGACTTATGGAGGTGGATTGAATTTAGTGAAATTTACACCTGAAGGCAAGACTTATTTTATCAATCATCGCAACAACCTGAAAAATTATCCTATTGATTCGGCAAATCGCGTCCGGTTTATTACCGAAGACAACCGTGGACATATTTGTGTAGGAAGTACCGGTGGACTCATGATTTTCTCAACGGGATTTACAAACCCCGAAAATATTGTTTTCAAACTCTACAGTCGGATTAAGGGGATGAAAGAAAGCCTGAGTAGCAACGATGTACACAATATCTGCATTACACAAGATAACGAGATGTATATCGCGACCTTTGGTGGTGGTATTAATAAAGTCGTGGAGTACGATAAAAATGGCTTACCACTTCTTTTTAAACAATATATGTCTAAAAGCGGTTTACCATCGGATATTACACTTTCCATTCTCGAAGACAAAGATAAAAAGTTGTGGATAAGCTCCGAAAATAACCTGACAAAATTCGACACAGAGAAGGTCGTTTTCGAAACTTTTGCTGAAATCAACCGGTTGATGTCTGTCAATAATTTTTCGGAAGCATCCACCTGTAAAACAAGCAAAAACGAGTTGATTTTTGGCTATTCAAACGGAATACTCATTTTTTCGCCCGAAAAAATTGAACGAAATTTATTTAAACCAAATATATCGTTTTCAAATTTTCTACTTTTCAATAAAGATGTAATTATCGGTAACAACTCCCCGTTAACAAGCAGCATCGACAATATTTCAAATCTTGAACTGACTCATAAACAAAAATATTTCAGCATTGAATATGCAGCACTTGACTTTGTAGACCCGGAGAACATATTGTATGCCTATAAAATGGAAGGGCTTGACGAAGACTGGAATTATGTTCAGAAACAACGCGTTGCCAATTATACCAATCTGCCAAAAGGGAAGTATGTATTCCGTGTAAAATCGACTAACAGTGAGGGAGTTTGGGTGGAAAACGAACGCCGGTTACCCATCGAAGTGTTGCCTTCGTTCTGGGAAACGCCCTACGCCTATTTTTTATATTTCTCAATTTTTGTGTTGTTGGTGATGCTTAGTGTCTACATTCTCATTACCATTTATCAACTCAAAGCCAATATGAAGCTCGAAAAAGAAATTTCGGAAATGAAACTTCGCTTTTTCACTGATATTTCGCACGAAATCCGTACCCCACTCACCATGATTACCGCTCCGGTGGAGTTTTTGCTCAACGATGGTAATACACCGGATCCGGTAAAAAAACATTTGAAAATGATATCACAAAACACCAACCGCATGTTACGGTTGGTGAATCAAATTCTCGACTTCCGCAAAATACAATTTATGCATCTAAAAGTGGTGGAAACAGAAGTAGCACCGTTTATCGAAGAAATTTGCGATAATTTCAGGGAAACTGCTGACACGCAACACATCAATTTTAACTTTATAAATCAAACTTCAGGTGCAAAAATATGGGTTGATCCCGATTGCCTAGAAAAAATCGTGATGAACCTGCTTTCCAATGCTTTCAAGTTTACGCCTTCGGGCAAATCCATTCAGGTAGCTGTGAAAGAAGAGGCGAAATTCCTTTCAATTGAAGTGCGCGATCAGGGTACAGGTGTTACCAAGGAAAAACAGAAACGACTATTTACCAGGTTTGCATCCTTCAATGTAGATAAAAGTAAACCCAGCACCGGTATAGGTTTGTCGTTGGTAAAAGATCTGGCTGAAAAACACGGAGCCAAAGTTTCAGTTGAAAGTGAAGAAGGAAAGGGAAGTACCTTCACAGTAAGCTTTTTATACGGTGTTGAACATTTTGGAAAAAATGTGGAAATCATTGTGGCCTCCAGCTCTGAACCTTTGCTAATGGATGGAATTCAAACGGAAGGTGTTTTATTACAAGCCGAACCTAATGAAGAAAACCCAAAACTCAGCAACAAATCTTCGGTGTTGATTGTGGAAGACGACAGCGATTTGCGTTCGTTTATAAAGTCAATTCTTGAAAATGATTACACCATCTACGAATCGGAAGATGGGGTTGATGGACTTGAAAAAGCGACAAGATTCTTTCCCGATTTTGTAGTGAGCGATATAATGATGCCTCGCATGGATGGCATTGAATTGCTCCAAAGTTTGAAAAAAAACATCATAACCAGCCATATACCGGTCATTTTATTAACAGCCAAAACCACCATAGAAAGCAAACTCGAAGGACTGGCTTACGGTGCCGACGATTATATTACCAAACCTTTCAGCGTTCAGTACTTCAAGGCACGCATAGCCAATTTAATTCAGCAGCGTAAGCTATTGCAGGAAATTTTCCGAAAGAACTTAATAACGCATAACACTTCCGAATTCAATCCTCAACCTTTAGCAATAAGTGTGCACGATAATGAAATAATGCAAAGGGTGATGCAATTTATTGAAGAAAATATGGAGAATAGCGAATTAACCGTCGAAGAACTCGGACAGTTCATAGGTATGAGCCGTTCCGTTTTTTTCAATAAAATTAAAAGTCTGACAGGTTTGTCTCCGGTGGAATTCATACGAGACGTAAAAATGAAACGGGCTGCACAAATACTGGTTTCAGGTCAGTATATGGTAAAAGAAGTTTCGTATTTAGTGGGCATTTCGGACACGAAATACTTTGCCAAATGCTTTAAGGCAAAATTTGGAGTCACGCCATTGGAATACAAAAATCAGAAGGTTGATTGAAGTATGCGGATAATTTGAAATATCGCGGGTATATTGAATAAAGTATTATAATATAAATGAGGCTGTTGCACGTAAAATTGCAGCAGCCTTATTTTTTATGTACAGATAATTTGTGCGAAATTATTTCCTGAATCAATTTGACAGATCGGGTGAATTTATTTTTTTTCAACAATCTTGCTTTTATCTATCGAACCCGGAAGTTGAATATTTTCGTTAATACCTTCCATATTGATAACTACATCCAAAGATTCAGGATAAGAAAATTCCGTCATCTCCAGGTTTTTTACATTATTGAGGCTTAATGCCGACCCGTTTTTTGGAACGATACGAATGTTTTTCAATTTAATTCCGTTCGATTCAGAAATTACAGCACCATATTCAGCTGAGAAAAATGCATTTTCAACATTGATGTTTGCAATGTTCATTTCAGGTAATCCGTTGAAGAACATAGCCCTTCGTGCATTGCGTGAAACAATATTTTTTACATAAATATTGCGAAACGAAGGTGTTTCGGTTGTAACTGCCGGAATAAGAGTTGGTTTTGGAGTTTCATCGCCATCATCCAGTGCTTCCGAAGCCGATTTTCCACCATAATACAAATCGAACAGGAAGGAATCTGTTGCAATATTAAACATATAAATATCACTGATATAGATATTTTCGACAACACCTCCCCTGCCCCGGTTGCTCTTGAAACGCAATCCGACATCGGTTCCAAGAAACTGACAATTACGAACAGATATATTCCGGACACCACCCGACATTTCGCTTCCGACCACAAATCCACCATGACCCTGAAATACTTTACAGTTGTCAACAATCACGTTTTCGGTGGGTCGGGCACGCCGGCGTCCTTCTTCATCTTTTCCGGACTTGATACATATAGCGTCATCACCTACATCGAAAGTACTGTTTACAATCAGCACATTTTTGCATGATTCAACATCCAGTCCATCACCATTTTGTGCATATCCGGGATTTCGGGCAAAAATATCATCAATAATCACATTCTCACACATCAAGGGGTGAATGTTCCAGCTTGGTGAATTTTCGAACAAAACACCCTGCAACAACACGTTTTTGCATTCAATCAGACTAATCATTACCGGGCGTAGAAAATCCCTGATTTCCAACCACTGCGCATCGGTAAGTTTGCCGCGGGGAACATTCATATCACTTATTGACTCGCCTAACATAGAACTTTTTGAAGGAAACCAATACGATGGATCTTTCAGAACACCTCCCGATTTTATTACCTTATTCCAGTATGCTTCGGTTACTTTCGCCTTTTTCAACGGACGCCAGGCTTCTCCCGAACCGTTAATTGTTCCTTCGCCGGTAATCGCTACATTCACCAAATTTCGACCCGAGACTGGCGATTGGCAACGACGTGTTTCCAATCCTTCGAAACTTGTATTTACCAACGGATACAAATCAAAATCAGTTGAAAAAAGTATCAAAGCACCTTTCTCCAAATGCAGGTTTATATTCGATTTTAAAACGATGGGACCTGTAAACCAGATACCTGCCGGGACGGTAAGTTTACCACCACCTTTAATAGAAAGTGCATCAATTGCTTTGCTGAAGGATTCCGTATTTAATGTATTTCCATCGCCAACTCCGCCAAAATCAGTAATCACAACTGTATTTTTCTTAAAGACAGGTGCTTTAATTTTCTCCATCGAAAATGGAAGCTCCTTGTAGAATTGATTATAAACGTTTTTTGCTTCAATTCCACTTGAACCAAAAACGAAACTCAACAGTAGTATGTGTGCGAATAATCTTTTAATTAATTTCATTCTTTAAATTATTATTATATTTGACAATAATTTCTTAAGTATGTAATAACAAGCCTATTGACAAATCTCTAATTTTACAAACAAAAATAAAAATGCTGAGAAACATATTTGAATATGTTTCGAAATGTTTGAGATATTTACCCTGTAAAGGAATAAATATCTCAAACATAGTTTTTATTTAATACCACCGAAGATCACCGGCTGTTCCTTTACCTGCAAAGCTGGTAGCTTTTAATGTAAAATCTCCGTTTAGAGGGTCATTCCATAAAGCAGTAGAAGCACTTGGGTAAGCAGTCATCATGCTTTTAATAGAATATGAAGTAACTACAACTGTAGGTTCATCTACATAATCAGATGTATAATAGCTGCCCGTTACCGATAAAGTTCCTGTGGTTTTTCGAACTCCATTTGCACCAAGTGTTCCACCTGTAGTTCCGAAAATACATTTGTCGATTTTGATACCTTCTGCGAAAGTTGCAGTATTTGCATCAATCAAATAACGTGAAGATGAAGCATCCTGCATTCCCTGATTTATTGTACAATTTGTGATATTAATCGATTTCAGACTTTGCCCTGTACGTAGTACCAGGGAACCTTTAAAATTGTAAACCGTGCAACCATCGAAAGTAATATTATTGATTAAATCGGCGGAATTGCTGTTAACTACTGCATAGGTGCTGCTAAATCCAATATCCCAGATCGTACAATTTTTGAAAGTTGCATTTTCAATCACCTGGTTTTTAGCTCCCTGAACTCGTAAAGGTGTATTTCCAAAATTATGTAATTTACAATTAGTAAACGACAATGTGTTTACAGTTGTCAACAAATTATTGTTAAATAAATATCCAATCTTTATTGATGTTAAACTGTTATCACACCAACCGGTAAAGTCGATATTCTCAAATTTCACATAATCAAGTACCGAACCATCGGCAAATCCCAGCATACTTGAAGTTGCAGTTGGAGTGCCTGAAGTCATTGCCATTACCGGTAAATTGGTTGGTAACAAACCGCGTACTTTGATACTTTTATCAAACCGGAATGTTGCCGAACCAGTAAGATACAATGCACCCGGTTCAAGAACAATAACCTGTCCTACTGTTGCAGCGGTAATTGCAGTAGTTAAATCTTGTCCTGCAGTAAGATAAATATCACCTTCTACCACAATATTAATTTCTCCTCGTTTAATCGCATCGTTGAAAATCTCAACTTTGTAGGTTGAATTTGAAACTGATCCCAATACCTTCATTCCTAAAGTTTTTTCTGCCAAAGAAATGTCAACAGTTGTGCTTGTCATGTCTGAAGCGGTTATTATAAGTTTTGTAACATTTGCTTCGGGTAACCAATTAACTGTTATTGTATTTAATGCTGTCATCATCGAGCTGTATCCATCAAAGATATTTTCAGATGGCGTTTTAAAAGTCAATGTCTCATTGAATTTCGAATTTTCAACTAATACAGTTGCATTTGCTCTTACTCTGGCATAATAGTCAGTAGAACCAGCTAACTCTTTTGTGAATGTAGTTGTAGTTAATGTTTCATCAACAACCAAATTATTAAAATCAGCATCGTCGCTTATTTGTAAAGTATACGATTCGGCACCGGTTACAGCAACCCAGGTTAAAGTAACTTTAGTTTTGTTTAATGCGAATTCAAAACTAATCGGGCGGAACAATCTGTCGGTTTTAAGTTCCTTCACTTCGTTGAAAACGTCACTGCATCCTGATGAAAACAGGATTGCACTGAAACTTAAAACATAGAATATATTTCTAATTATTTTTTTCATAATATCTTATTTTATTGTCCGTAACCATAATCATTCGATAATGTCCCATTGCTTGAATCGATAAATACCTGCCAGATAGGCCAGAATTGTCTTTCGTCAGGATTACGCAAGAACAAAGAATTTATTTTTTCATTTGTAAGTGTATTGACACCACTACTAACAAACCAACCTTTGTTGGATGGATAACCCAATGCTGCACCTTCGGTGTCGGTTTGACCTTTTTCCAAACCATAAATTACAAGTGATTCGCCATCAGCTGCAGTTTTGTAATAAATTTTATCAGGATAATCAGAATAATTGCCTGTTCTGTTTGCAAGTGCCGTCAACTTTGTTTTTGCCTCACTCAGTTTCACAGAAAGCAGGTTCCAGCGTATTAAATCGGCTTTACGTAACATTTCACCTGCAAACTCCAATGCACGTTCATCAACGATTGCATTGAAAAAAGCAGTTTTACTTATTGTAGCCGAAGCCATAAATGCATTTACTTTTTCCGGGTTATTAGGAAATGCACGTTCATGTATTTCTTTTAAATATGGAGCAGCTGCTGCTGGTCCATCCAGTTCATTAATAGCTTCAGCCGCCATTAAATATACATCAGCCAAACGCATAACTTGCCAGTTTACACCATCATCGTTAGTAGAAGTAACTACGCGACTCATCCATTCGTAACGGAGTTTTCCAAAACACCAACCTTTTAACTGACGTGGAACCTGCACCCCATTTGTCCATTCATAAGGCACACAAGTAATATCACGACGGTTATCATTCCTGTCATAATCATAAAACAAAGTTGGTAATGGTCCATTCGTTCCACCCTGAGCCTGCTGAGTGTATTTATCAACAGTTGTGTGTTTAACTCCAAAAGTATAAAGAACACGTCCCCGTCCATCCGAAAAAGGTAGTTCGTAAAGCGATTCCAATCCGGCGGTAGTTTTATCCTGACAAAGGTTTTTGAAATTTTGTTCAAATGAGCCTAAAATACAGGTTTTACTATCAATTACATCCAAACAGGCGTTCCTGGCTTTCAAATACATTTTATCAACTGTCAATGCATCATCCGTACTTCGACGAATTGTTCCATCAGCTCTTTGTGCAAAACCTGCAGCTTGTAAGCACACACGTGATAAAAGTCCTTTTACGAATGCTTTGTTCACGCGTTCGGTAGATTGAGTGGCAGCAGTTGCTTTAGGCCAGGGAACTAAATCAACCGATTCTTCCAGGTCGACAATGATTTGTTTAAAAATCTCATCTCTGTCAGACTTCGGAAAATAAAGTGTTTCGCTGGTCAACGGTTCAAAACGTGCCGGCACATCTCCCCATGCTTTCATTAAATCATAATAAATAAATGCACGCAAAGTCAATGCTTCGCCTAATAATTGTGCCAGCAGGGGATTGTTTCCAACATCACCATAAGCCCGTAAGCCACGGATACAAATATTGGCACGTTCAATACCTTCATACATTTTAGCCCATGCATTGTTGTCGGTATTCATTTGCGTGCTTCCCACATTCGGATTATATCCTGTAAGTAAAGCACGGTCATCAGCAACATTTTCAGAAGAATTCCACCATTCGAGGTCGGTATTCAAGCCATAAAACGGAATAAAACGTCCACGATATGAATTCGTTTCGGCAAACGACTGATGAATTCCCATTACAGCTCCTTCAGCCAAAATTGGCGTTGAAAAAATCACCATCTCGTCCATCGACGATTTTGTGGGAGCTTCCAGAATATCGCTACAGGAGCTTATAAAGCCCACTAACGATAATAGAATAAATGATTTTAATATTATATTTTTCATCTTACTAAACATTACATGAATTAAAAACTTAAATTTAAACCAACAATAATCTGACGACTCTTAGGATAAGCTGAATAATCAACTCCCGGAGTTAAAGTAGTTTGACGACGGGTTGAAACTTCTGGATCGAATCCAGTATAGTTGGTCAGACAAAACACGTTATAAGCTGAAGTATAAATACGCAAACTTGAAATTCTAAATGCATTTACAAGATTCTTGGGTAACGAATAACCCAATGTAAGCGTGTTTAAACGGAGGAAAGAACCATCTTCAATTGCCCAGTCACTGAACACAAAACGATCCATATAAGGTGACCACATGGTTGTATTTTCATTCATGGCTGTTAATTCTGTGGGATCGTTGCTGATTGTTCCGTCAGCTTTTAAATTTGTCCAACGCTGTCCGGCAGCCATTGTAGAAATCATATTCCGGTATTGATATTTACTGGTAGAGGTATATTCGATTTTATTTGCATTGTAAATATCATTTCCAACACTCCAATTAAAACTGGCACCTAAATCGAAACCGTACAAACGTGCGTTAATGGTCATACCACCTGTATGTACAGGATTTGCATCACCAATAATTTTACGGTCATCCACGGTAATGTTGTTGTCGCCTTCGGTCAGATTTTTCAGTTTCATCGAGCCAGGACGTAATGCACCAACTATACCGGTTGCATCAGCCACACCATCTTTTAACTCCCATTTTTTGGTTGTTGAGTTATAACCCGTAAAGTCAGTTACTTCATAACGACCATCCGAAACATATCCATACATTTGACCTACAGAACCGCCTGTTGATATCCAGTAATCGCTTCCTATTTCAGTTGATGCCCACCCGCTTGATCTTCCAAAGTCTTCCATTAAACCTAACGAAATAATTTTGTTATGATTGAAACCAATATTACCGCTAAAATTCAAACCATAGTTTTTCTTATCCAAAACGATCCAGTTCAATGTCACTTCCATACCAGTATTACGGGTTTCACCCATATTACGGAATTGGGAATCATAACCCGTTCCTGGTATTGGAAAATCTATTAACAAGTCTTTGGTCGAATTCCAGTATCCTTCAACAGTACCATTCAATTTGCTGTTAAACAGGGCAAAATCTAATCCCACATTACGTGTAATGGTTGTTTCCCATTTTAAAGCGGAGTTTGCCATTGTTTTCGAAGCTGCCCAATAACTGCTATAACCATTAATCCAGGATGTTGATCTCGACTCGAACGATTGAGTCATCTGTCCCGAAGGGATATTATTATTTCCTGCCGTACCATAACTTACACGTAATTTCAAATCGTTGAGCCAGTCTTGAGTACTCCCCATAAATTCTTCGGACGAAACGCGCCATGCAGCAGCTGCCGATGGGAAATAACCCCATTTGTTTCCTGCTGAGAATTTACTCGATCCATCAGCACGAAAAGTAGCACTCAATAAATATTTACTTTTAAAATCGTAGTTTGCCCGGGTAAAAAACGACAATAATTTATCATCAGGGCTTAAATTATTATCAATCGAATAAGCGAAACCTTGAGTAGTTAGCTTAAATGCATCGTCCGATGTAAAACTAACAGGGAAACCATGAACCGTTGTTCCTAATGTGTTAGATTCGGTGAGAATATATTCCTGACCTAACATTAAGTTTAGATTATGATTCTTATTCAATAATTTTTTAAAATCATAATTCAGTGTATTTGTACTACGGATTGTATTACGATCAGTATTGGTCAGAATTATAGCAGGATGGTTTTGATTTACAGACGATGGAGCATTTTTGATATAGTAGGTTGTCATACCATAATAACGGTTGTCCTTGTTTGAATAATCATCTAAACCAACTTCTGCTTTTGCTTTAAGGCCTTTTAATATTTCCCAGGTCACAGATCCTGCCATATTATAGGTTTTACGGTGTTGCAGACGGTCATTGTCCGAAATATTTACCAACGGATTGTATAAGTTTCCTACCTCAGTATCATCACTTGAGCCACTTCCAGCTGTTAAGTCTTTGATAGGATAAGGCGTATAAATCATGGCGTGTTTCAAGCGTGAGTCAGCACTCGATACTTCTTTTTGTTCGTTGGCACCACCTCCAAATATTGCTGTATTAGAATATCTTGCCGAAAAATCCAATAAAATTTTATCAGTTGCCTTCGTGTTTAACTTAAAATTGAGGTTGTCACGTTTGAAACTTGACATTTGCATAATAGCTTTGTCATTGATATTGCTATAGCTGAACGAAAACTTACTTTTATCTGTTCCACCATTAATAGACAAGTTATGATTGAAAGTAAAACCTGTTCGACCAAACACCAGATTTTGCCAATCATTGGTAGCAACATTGTCGTATAAATCAATATCATCGTAACTTCCAAAGAATTTTTCGTACGATTCAGGATCATCTTCATTTTTTAATAATGCCAGTTCATATTGCCATTTTGTATAATCGGGAGCAGTTAATACCGGCATGGTATTCGCAATTTTTTTCCAACTTGCAAATGCATTGTAATTGACAGTTATTTTTCCTTCTTTACCCGATTTTGTAGTTACAATAATTACTCCATTTGCACCACGTGATCCGTAGATAGCAGTTGATGATGCATCTTTCAATACATCTATCGTTTCAATATCACTTGGTGAAATATCGCTGATTGATTCCACAGGAAAACCATCGACTATGAATAATGGTTTATTATCACCTGTAATTGATCCACCTCCACGTACCCGAATTTTAACCTCGGCATCTGGCGAACCTTCTGTGGTTGTGATCTGTACACCTGCTAATTTACCTGAAATTGCCTCCATGGCAGAAGTAACTGGTATTGCAGCCAAAGATTCGGCGTTCACCGAAGCCACTGAGCCGGTAATGTCTCTTCGTTTTACCGTTCCATAACCGATAGCAACAACTTCATCGAGCATTTTTGAATCATCTTCCAATGTTACATTCATCACATTTCCACTTATGGCAATCTCCTTCGTTTTCATCCCTACGAATGATACTACAAGTGTTTTGGCGCTGGCTGGAACTTCAAGTTTATATACTCCATCAATATTGGTAACGGTTCCTATCGCGGTTCCTTTTACCAAGACCGATGCGGCAATAACAGATTCGCCTGTTGCATCCTTAACTACCCCCGAAATTGTTCTCACCTGAGCACTTACTGCACTGACAGCAAAAACGGACACGAGTAAAGAAAGCACCAAACACTTGAATAGTCGGTCTTTTTGTTTTTTTGCTTCTTTCATTGTTTTTTCATGTATTAAATTATTTATTAAGTATAAGATTAACGGAACAAATGTATGGATTTGATTTATTATATGTGTGTAAAAAATGACATATATCGGTGGAATATTTGACTTTATTGCCATTTTAAGGCAAATTTTTCAAATTGAAACGATATATAAATCCTAAAGATTGAAAATTTCAAGAATTCTCTTTTTTACTCATAGCTTTTAAAATTAATTATTTCTATCCGATAGTTCCGTTAATCAATTCAAAGAATTGAAATCATAATCCGTAAATTCCGGTGATCATCCGAAATCAGAGTCCTAACTTAATCATGGGATTTTACAAAAGAGTGATTTGAAATTTACTTAGAAGAAGCTGTTCATTAAGAACAGCTTCTTCTGACTTGTTGATTCAAATTGCTTATTGAATAAGTATTTTTATAGCATTATTACCATCTGTCGAAATTGTTTTTACAATCCAGAAATCTTTTTGAAGCGTAAAATTAGTATCAGCAGTAATTACTTGAGTTTGAAATAAAGTTCCATCTAATCTGTAAATATTAATTCTGGTATTCGATTTCACATTGGTAATGAATATTCGGTTTCCATTAGTATAGATCTGAATAGAAGACAATTGAGGTACAGCAATTCCGGTTACCGGATCATTCGCAATCAAATCAGCAATTGGATCCCAATTGTCGGTGCCTTTGGTAAAGTTAAAGCATGTGATCGGTGTTGCATCTGCCAAAGCAGGAGTAGTCAATACATGTGACCAGGAAGCACGACCGGCTGAATTGTTTTCACCCGAATTTTCTATCGTTCCATATTCATAACATTTGTCGGATGCACCACCCAGGGTACTCAACCAGGCTTCAGGGGCAATCATGGATTTACCTTCGAATCCGGGAGCATTTGTTGCCTCGATGGTAGTATTGTAGAATACCACTTCACTGGTTACACCCTGCCACGGACGACCAAACTGACCGGGTTTTGATAAATAGGTCGAAGCCGTTTCGGTTCCCGGTTGTGCAGAAGTTACAGTACATTCATACATCAAAAAACCACGTGCGGTAGTTTGTTGTGCCGCTGTGATATAAGAAACATCGGTACTGACATCACTGGTGTTCATAGCCAGTTCAGTCTTGTAGCTAACCAGCGTCATACCTCCGAAAATATAGTCGGTACCACCCATAAGCGAACCTTTGTAAGCAACTACCCTGGCACCTTCGGCACCGTAGAAGGAGTCCTGACGACCAACAACTCTGCATTTATCGAGCACTGTCTTATCAGCACTTTTGGTAAAGGCAATGGCAGCTGCTCTTTCAACAAAGCTCTTGTTCTGAACGGAAGTATTACCAATTATGGTCGGCCGTGTACCTTTACCTCCTGATGTCCATTCAACAACCACATCTTCCGATTCTTTTCTGGAAATATACTGGTTGTATGAGTTTTCAAATATAATATTTTTAGCTTCGAAACCCGGGGCAGTAACCACTACGGTTGCGTTCCAGTATGAGCCATTTGTTGTTCCGCTACCGGTGTTGGAATAATTCGTATAACCATTTTCCTTATTCACCCTCAACGATTCTGAATTCCATTTCTGGTCCGGACTCATACTATAGTAGTTGTACCCATGCCCATAATAAGAAGTGATGCGGACAGCACCTTCAGCAATATCAACTCCCTTGTTCAGCAGTGCAACGCTTGGAGCAACTGCAGCATTTATCAGGGAGATATTTTCTATATCAAGCATCAACATTTCCTCGTAATTACCGGGATCAATCATAATCTCAACACGTTCCAGGTTTGGACGAACCATGGCACGTGCAGCTATCAGTGCCTGGTTGATAGTTTGATAAGTCTTATCAGCGCCAACTGTGATGGATGCTGAATAAGGTAAGGTCTGAGCTATCGTCACATCAGTGAGGTAAGTGGTAGTTCCTGTAACATTAGAAATAGTCATGAAATCGGCTACTGAACCCGGATAAATATAATCTTTTGTTTCAAACACACTTGTGCTTCCACTTGACGTTTTCACTGTATCACCCGGTACAACTATAAATTTAGCAGAATAGTAATAGGTAATAACCAATTTCTGACCTGGAATCACAGGAACCCTGACAGTTCCGGTTCCACTCAGAACTAAATGTCCTTTTGCCTTTTCATTTGAAACAGTACCTGTGAATAGCATACCTTTATAGGCAGTAGTCGTTCCGCTGGTAATGGTTGCATCGTCAAACGACCAGTTTGTCACAGCAATAAATACAAGGTCTTTTGAGGCAACTGTACCTGACACCATCAAATTTGAAGTAGCGCCCAATTGCAGTGGATATTCGTCCAAACCGCTGGTTGTGATTGTGTAAACGCCGTCTCTCAGATAAATACTGTCCGGTTTTGAGAAAGTGTACGTGTAACCTGATTCATTCAGATTTGTGAAAGTAATTTTCAATTTTGTTTTCTGAATAGAATCCAAACCACTAGTGTTGATTGTCACCTTGTAAACAGGTTTCAATGCAAATGCAAGATCTTTGATTACATTTACCTGAGCCATAGCAATGGTGTTATCAGCCAGAAAATAATCATTTATACCGGTAGCTGAAATATTATAATTAAAATTGGCTTCCAATTGAACCGAATAAGATCCGGCTGTTGTATTAATAACCGGCTCGGGAATATATGAAGAAACCAATACAGGAGTAAAAACCAGAGCAGCTTTTGAAATTCCGGTACCTAAACCTGTGATTGCACCGGTAACTGTGTACAATTCAACTTTTTTAATCGCAATATTGAAATTATTTGTCAGCCCGGTCACATCCAATGTTTTTGGGCTGGTTATCACGTATCCGTTTGCATCAGCCAGACTAATCGAGTAGTTATAACCGGACGGAACTGTAATACTATAATTACCGCCTGTGACAATGGATTGCCATGTTTTACCAGCTGCATTTTTATAAACTATACTATATCCATCTGCAAGATCTAAAGCCTCTGTTTTGTCAATGGTTCCGGTAATAGTTACATAAGTTGCATCTTTACGGTAAATACGGAAATAACTTGGTTTGCCTACATTATCGAAAATTTTATAAGCTCCGGCAGTTTTGGCAACAAATTTAAGTGAAACAAGATCGGTAACAGTGATCTGATCAGTTTGTCCTGCAGGATTGGCAACATTTACAAAATTCAGTTTTCCTCCTGCATCGGTTCTGGTTACAATTGTTACTTCATCATTTTCACCCAGTGTCAGAGTCAAAAACCGGCCTGTGGCAGCTGCTCCATTAACATACAGACGACCCGTATAACCTACAGCACTTGCAATGTTTGCATCGTAGCGTGTAATGGTTGTATTGGTTGTTCTCAGCCTGTCATTCGATCCACCTGTCCATGTCAATACACCTGCAGTAAAGCTTGTTGGCAACACATTCCCTGAAGTTCCGGGCGTAATAGTGCCGGCGTACCATGCATTAATAATTTCCACAGTAAGTTTGTTGTTATAAATTGCAGTATCGAGCTGCTGAGCGCCAAAATCCCAAACATCAATTTTGCTGGTTGCTGATTGAACCATTAAACTATTTTGGATTACTTGCCCCTGTAAATGGCTGAAAACCATAATTAAGACAATAAATAAAAAGTAAAAATTCTTTTTCATAATAGTATATATTAAAGTTAACACTAGTGATTTTTGTTCTTCAGAAAAATTGAAAGGAAATTTTTCCGTTTATAAAATTGATGATATTGACATTGCAAAAATAGACTAGAATCATTTAATTAATGTTCATTTTTTATCGATTAGTGTGGATAAATTGACTTTCTTTTAATTTGATATAGTTCAGCTTATTTTTTTGTTCGTTTTTTTCAATATTGAATAAAATGGAAAAAAAATACTCTGTTCCGTGTCCGAACACAGAATAATAAAATCAAACAAAACATGCATATATTTTGTAAATATAAAATTATTCGTATCTTCGTGGGCGAACACGGAAACCAATTTTAAATCAGTAATTAATCGTATCTTTCTGATTAAATACATTTTACAAAATTATTTTCTCAGAATTGAATTTATGTTTAATCCAAAATGGATTCATTTGAGTTTATGTAGCCTGATTCTCTCTACAAATCAGGTATCATTCATTGTATTATTTGCAGGATTTTCCCGTGTAAAACTGTTAATTACAAAATTTAAAATCATAATTTATCTCAAAATACAAGATCATGAAGAACTTTTTAGATGAAAACTTTTTGTTGCAAACCGAAACAGCGCAAAAACTTTACCATGAGCATGCCTCGAGAATGCCAATCATCGATTATCACTGCCATTTAATTCCTTCTATGGTTGCCAACGATCATCAATTCAAGACTATTACTGAAGCCTGGCTGGGTGGCGACCATTATAAATGGCGTGCAATGCGTACCAACGGTATTAATGAAAAATACTGTACCGGAAAAAATACCAGCGACTGGGAAAAGTTTGAGAAATGGGCTGAAACAGTTCCAAATACCATGCGTAATCCACTTTATCACTGGACACATCTGGAACTTAAAACCGCATTTGGCATTAATAAATTACTTTCTCCTAAAACTGCCCGTGAAATTTACGAAGAATGTACTGCCAAGCTACAAACACCTGATTACACCGCTCGTAACCTGATGCGCCACTACAATGTAGAAGCTGTTTGTACCACTGACGATCCCATTGACAGCCTCGAACACCATATTAAAACAAAAAAAGACGGCTTCGAAGTTCAGATGTTACCAACCTGGCGTCCTGACAAAGCCATGGCTGTGGAAGATTCAGCGAATTTCCGGGAATATGTTGAACAACTTTCGAAAGTTTCAGGAATCTCCATTTCTACTTTCGACGATTTAATACTGGCTTTACGCAAACGTCAGGATTTCTTTGCCGAAACAGGCTGTAAACTATCAGACCACGGCATTGAAGAGTTTTACGCCGAAGATTATACAGAATCGGAAATTAAAGCTATTTTCAATAAAGTATATGGCGGACAGGAACTGACACACAGTGAAGTGCTGAAATTCAAATCGTCCATGATGGTTATTTTTGCCGAAATGGACTGGGAAAAAGGCTGGACACAACAATTCCACTACGGAGCTATCCGTAACAACAACACCCGTTTATTCAATAAACTTGGAGCAGATACCGGCTTTGACTCTATAGGAACTTTCAATACTGCAAAAGCACTTTCTAAATTCCTGAATCGTTTGGATTCGCAAAACAAACTGGCTAAAACGATCCTATACAATTTAAATCCGGCTGACAATGAAATGATTGCAACCATGATTGGTAATTTTCAGGATGGAACGGTTGCCGGAAAAGTACAGTTCGGTTCGGGCTGGTGGTTTTTGGATCAGAAAAATGGGATGGAAAGACAATTGAATTCTCTTTCTGTGCTTGGCTTATTGAGCCGTTTTGTAGGTATGCTTACAGACTCACGCAGCTTCCTCTCCTACCCCCGACATGAATATTTCCGCCGGACACTTTGCAATCTGATTGGCAATGATGTTGAAAACGGATTGTTACCACATCAGGAACTTGACTTTATTGGCAAAATGGTAGAAGATATCAGTTATAACAATGCAAAATCATTCTTTAAATTCTAAATAATGAAATAAGTGCACCAAACAAGTCAATTTTTGAACATGAATGATTTAAATAAAATCGATCTTTGTTTCAGATTTCAAAAAAAAGCAGTACTTTTGGTCAACCAATTTAAAAAAAACAATCATTAATACAAACCACAAAGAAAACAATGAGTAAAAAAATTGTAACATTTGGAGAAATTATGCTTCGCTTAGCAACGCCCGGTTTCGAACGTTTTAATCAGTCTACACAGTTCAATGCAACCTTTGGTGGTGGCGAAGCGAATGTAGCTGTTTCGTTGGCAAACTATGGTATGGATACCGAATTTGTCACCCGTTTACCCAAAAATGACATTGCCGAATCGTGCATCATGAATTTGCGCAAATACAATGTTGGTACCAAAGAAATTTTACGCGGAGGTGACCGTGTGGGCATTTATTTTCTCGAAACAGGTGCAGTAGCACGTGCCAGTAAAGTTGTTTACGATCGTGCTAATTCAGCCATAGCGGATATTAAACCAGGGATGGTTAACTGGCGCGAAGTATTCAAAGGAGCTGACTGGTTTCATTGGACCGGTATTACTCCTGCCCTTTCGCAAGGTGCTGCAGATGCCTGTCTGGAAGCAATTCAAATTGCCAACGAAATGGGTATTACCGTTTCTACCGACCTGAACTTCCGCAAAAACTTATGGAACTACGGTAAAACTGCAGCAGAAGTGATGCCTGCATTAACTGCCGGTTGTGATATTATTTTGGGAAATGAAGAAGATGCTGAAAAGGTTTTCGGAATTAAACCCGAAGGTTTTGATGTAGCTCATACCGGTGGCGAAGTGGATGCCTCTGAATTTGAATCAGTTTGTACACAAATGATGGCTAAGTTTCCCCGTGCAAAAAAAGTGATCATCACCTTGCGTGGGTCAATCAATGCGAACCACAATACCTGGGGCGGTGTTCTTTATAGTAACAGTACATTATTTCAATCTAAACGTTATGATATAACACACATTGTCGATCGTGTAGGTGGTGGTGACTCATTTATGGGTGGATTAATCTACGGATTGCTCACCTATACCAACAATGACCAGAAAGCATTGGAATTTGCAGTAGCAGCTTCGTGCCTGAAACATACCATTTATGGTGATTACAACTTAGTAACAGTTGCCGAAGTCGAAGGACTTATGGGTGGTGATGGAAGCGGAAGAGTAGTAAGATAAAATAATTAACCCCTAACCCCTAAAGGGGAATGAAGAAAATGAACCCAAATCTACTATTGGTGGATTAAAGACCAAGTTAATCACAAAGTCAATTTTATATATGGGGTTCTATAAATAAAACAATACTAACATCTCTTATCCCCTTTAGGGGTTAGGGGTCAAATTTTTAAAAATGAGATTTTCAAAGATTCAGGTTCTTACAGCTATGAAAGAAACCGGTATGGTTCCGGTATTTTACAACAGCGATATTGAGGTATCAAAAAAAATCGTAAAGGCATGTTACGATGGTGGTGTTCGTGCATTCGAATTCACCAACCGTGGTGATTTTGCACACGAGGTTTTTCGTGATCTGGTAAAATATACAGCTAAAGAATGCCCCGAAATGATTATGGGTATCGGTTCTATTGTAGATGCTCCAACTGCTGCACTTTATATACAGATGGGTGCTAACTTTATTGTAGGTCCATTATTTAATCCCGAAGTGGCTAAAGTGGCTAACCGCCGGTTAATTCCTTATGCACCGGGATGTGGATCGGTATCCGAAGTTGGTTTTGCACAGGAAATGGGTTGCGACATTTGCAAAGTTTTCCCGGGCGATGTATTGGGAGCTGCTTTTGTGAAAAATCTGAAAGCACCCATGCCATGGTCTAATTTAATGGTAACCGGCGGTGTAAAACCCGAAGAAGCCAACCTGAAAACATGGTTCGATGCAGGAGTAACCTGTGTAGGAATGGGTTCAAACCTTTTCCCCGCCGATATGATTAAAGCCAACAACTGGTCAGGAATCAGCAAGTTGTGCAGTGACACCTTAGAAATAATCAAAAAAATCAAAAAATAATCTATGAGTACAATTGGAAAGATCAACGAAAAAATGACGCAGTACAGATGGACGGTTTGTTCATTACTGTTTTTAGCTACGACAATCAACTATCTCGATCGTCAGGTATTATCACTTTTGCAACCAATTTTGGCCGAAGAGTTTCACTGGACTGATAGTGATTATGGAACAATAACGGCAATCTTCTCTTTTGCATACGCCATTTCCATGTTATTTGCAGGACGATTTATCGACAAAGTGGGAACCAAAAAAGGATATGCATGGGCTATCGGAATATGGTCATTAGCTGCTATGCTTCATGCATTAGCAGGTTTGGCAACCGAATGGTGGACTGGCATTCCAAATGCCTCAGGATTAACGAATGCTACCGGATCTGTTGTAGCTACTATTTCATTGGTCAGTGTTGTTATGTTTGTCATCGCCCGAGTAATCCTGGCATTTGGTGAGTCGGCCAACTTTCCGGCAGCCATCAAAGCTACCGCCGAATACTTCCCAAAACGTGACCGTGCATTTGCAACCGGTTTATTTAATTCCGGAGCAAATGTAGGTGCAATTTTAGCTCCGCTTACCGTACCTTTTATGGCAAAAGCATGGGGTTGGGAAACAGCGTTTCTTTTAATTGGAGCAGTCGGATTCTTATGGTTAGTTGCATGGCTCATTTTGTACAAACCACTTGAAAACAACGAAAAAGTGAACGATGCCGAGCGTGCCTATATTAATCAGGATGACATTACCGACAAAATAGTTGCCGATGAGACAGTCAAAGTTGAAAAAATGACTTTTACACAAGCCATAAAATTCAAACAAACCTGGGCATTTGCTTTTGGTAAATTTATGACCGATGGCGTTTGGTGGTTTTTCTTATTCTGGACTCCTGCATATTTGAAAGCAGAATATGGTATGTCTCCCGATCAAATAGCATTACCAATTGGGTTACTCTATACTATTACCGTTTTCGGTTCGGTATTTGGTGGCAAATTCCCAACTTACTTTATCAATAAAGGTATGAATCCTTATGCAGGACGTATGCGTGCCATGATGATCATTGCATTTTTCCCTTTACTGGTTTTACTTGCACAACCATTTGGACATTTAGATATATTGGGCAACTTCGCTTTCTGGGTTCCGGTATTACTTATTGGTATTGGAGGTTCAGCTCACCAGGCATGGTCGGCAAATATTTTTACAACAGTAGGTGATATGTTCCCAAAATCGGCCGTGGCCACAATTGTTGGTATTGGTGGAATGGCTGGCGGTTTAGGCTCTGTTATTATCAATAAAGGTAGCGGCATGCTTTTCGATTATAGTTTAATTGAATGGGGAAGCAAAACACCGGGTTATACCATCGTGTTTTCGTTCTGTGCGGTTGCTTATCTTATCGGCTGGATAGTAATGAAAACATTGGTTCCTAAATACAAACCAATCATTGTCGATTAAGAACAAGTCTGATCAATTATAATAAAGAGTCTCTTCGGAAAACCGGAGAGGCTTTTTTTATTTATTGAAATGAAGAATAGCTTTTCAGTGTTCTGTCCGGAACAGTATGACATTCAATCAAGACAGAAGTAACAGGGGCAGTTTAATTTTATATAATAATCTTGTTAATATAGTTACCGCATTGGATGTTTTTTGTAAATTTGAGGTTTAATAAAAGAATAAACTGTTCAAATATTGAATTCAGCAGAATTTCAGTTATAGTAACTGAGCGAAAAAATATTCGAATAATTAGTTAGAATTACGCTTTCAAATTAGTATAAATCATTTAAAAACTAAAAAAAATGGACCCAAAAATTGCTCAAAGAGGACCTTTTACTGTAGATTTAGAATCTGGTAAAAATTATCATTGGTGTGCTTGCGGTCAAAGCAAAAACCAACCTTATTGCGATGGTTCACACAAAGGAACTGAATTCACTCCCCTTGCTTTTATGGCAAAGGAAACAGAAACTGCTCATTTATGCGGATGCAAACACTCAAAAAACAAACCTTATTGTGATGGCAGTCATACAAAGCTTTAAACAAATTAAAATCTTAATTTGCAATATAAAAATAATGGCCTTTGATTTCAATAATCAAAGGCCATTATTTTTTTTGTAATACGGATTAAGATCTAACTGATTGTAAAACAACATTTGTTGAATGTTTTACCTTGTTAGACCGTCATTTTATGAACCGTTCTTTCAGAAAAGGATATTTGTTCAACAATTCCAACTTCTTTTTCTCCGTACTTTTCATAAACTTTTTGAATGCTTCCGACCCGGGCTGCAAAGGACGGTGCGATAAATCGGTTGAAAGTTGTTCAAACTCCTTTATCATACCAATGGTAGCTTTATCAAAGTAAGTATCGGCAAAACGGCTCCAGATATAATCTATTGCCACGTCGGACGGATGCAGCATGTCCGGTGCATAAAAGCGATAATCGCGCAGTTCATCCATTTGAATTTCGTATGCCGGAAAGTATTGCACATTTTTGAATTGTTTCTGCAACGCATCAATTGCCAATAACAAGGTGCTTTTACTAATGGTATTCTCATGTGCTCCATCTTTCCAGTGACGAATGGGGCTGACGCTGAAAATAAATTTGAGGTTGGGAAATTGGTTTTGAAGTCTCAAAATAAGTGCAGAATATTCAACTACAATTTCATCAACAGACAACCGGCGCCTGGCAAACTCAGCGGAAGGTAACTTATGGCAATTGGAAACTACGCTCCCACGCTTCCGGTCTTCAAAAACCCAGGCTGTGCCAAATGTAATCAGTAAAAAATCAGTTTTAGTCAGAAATTGTGCAGCTTTTTCGAAACGGCCGTTGATTTTTGTCAAACAACCCTCCGGAGTAATATATGAAAACAAACTGCTGTGTGAAAAACTTTGCCACAGTGAATTATATTCGAAAAGGTCCTGTGGGGTAAATGGTTTATTATCTGACAACAACTCAATGCTATTTTTTATCGAAACCGGATTGTAGAGCACTCCAAAAGGATTTACTTCGGTTCCAAAATAAACTTCACACATTTTCCTGCCAATATTTTCGGCAAAACAGGAGCCTAAAGTCAGGATATGATCTTCGTAGGTGATTTTAAAATCCGTGGAAGGTATTTCTACTTTTGTTTGAAACATTCGGGTTTATGTTTATGAGAAGCGATAACAAAAGTAACTTAAATAATTACAAGTACAAAAAAAGCCCCGGGATTTCCCGGGACTTTAATTACATTATAAAATTTAATTTATTTTTTTGCAGGAGCTGCTTTTGCTACTTCCTTGCAGCAAGCTTTTCCTTCAGCTTTTTTGGTACATGTTTTTGCATCTTTTGTGCAGGCTGCTTTGTCAGCAGTTGCAGATTTGCAACAAGCTTTTGTTTCAGTTTTGGCTTTTGCAGGCACAGTTGCTTTTGCTGTTTGTGCAGTTACAGATGCAAAAGATACGAAGATCGCTACAAGCGATAAAATAATTGCTTTTTTCATTTTGTTTTTATTTGTTTATTGTTAAAAAATTGTTTTCTATTTATTGATTGTTTTTTGAAATTTGAATAAAACCATTGCCGGGTACTCAAATGATAAGTACAGCCTTTAAAGACAGGATTTCTCGTCCCGATAAAGGGAACAATTGATCCGGCGGTGGATACATGTTTTGCGAAACCAACTGTCGTTTAATTTTCAGATCATGTCTGATTGGAAACAACAGGTCGATATATTTCACCGAATAATCCGGTATAACATTAAATGTCTGAATTAATGGAATATCAACAGTCACCCTCATAAAAAAGCACTTGTCTGCATGTTGATTAACCGTTAAAACCGAACCTAAATTCTCAGGAATTGGTTCATTATGTTCGCAACAACTTTCAACTTTAGGAGTATCAGTGTTTTTGCATAGAAGCGGCTCGGTGGTTACAGCATTTTGCATTTTACAACCATTACAGCAATATTTCACGATATTATATCCCGAGCCTGCAAACAAAAAGTAAGCTGCAGACAAAAACAGGAATATATATTTAAAATTTTTCGCCATAATAATCTTTGCAAATATAATAACATTCATTAATTCTCCAACTATAAACAATGATAATTTATAGTTTTCAGCACTTTTTTATTCTTAAATGATACATCAACAGCTCATTTCACCGGCATTCTTCTTGGCTGAGAGCAAATTATAGGCACCCTGAATTACAACTTTAGTCGTTTTTATATCGAAATCCCCGGGTAAGATTATTTCTGTAAATTTACCATCAGTTACTCCTTTTTGAACTTCAACCATGCGGTATTCAGTCATCGACTTTCCGTTTTCGATTTTATTCTTGTCAAACACAAAAATATAATCCTTATCGTCGAAACTAACCACTGCTTCAGAAGGTAGAGCCGTTAACTGCCTGCCTGTTGCTTCAATCAAAGCATTAACGTACATACCAGGTAAAATGTTCTTACAAAATCCTGAAACTTTTGCATAGACTTTATAGCTTTTATCGTCATTTATCGATTTTCCCGTTTGGTAAATGATAGCCTCGTGTTGCTCAGCTTCATTATTTATGAAGAACCGGATCTTCTGATTGACGGCAACTTTATCTGCATCTTTTTCAAAAAGGGTGAGTTCAAGGAATAGTTTTTCGCTGTTCACAATCTCGAATAAAACGTCGGAAGAAGAAACAGATTTGCCAATACTCACATTTACCGCTTTCACATAACCTGAAATAGGCGAAACCAAAGCAACTGAACGACTGATATTATCTTCAGTCAACTTTGCCGGACGGATACCGATAAGTTCCAGCTTTTGTTTCAAAGCATTAGTCATTGATTTCAGATTTTTATATTCGGTGGTCACTTGTTGCAGGTTTTTCTGTGAATATACATCGTCTTTGTAAAGTTCCTTATGACGCACATATTCTGCTTCGGCATATTCGAGTTTGTTTTTAGTTTCCAGATAGTTCTGTTGCATATCAATAAACTCCTGATTTTCTATTATAGCCAGTGTTTGTCCCTTTCTGACCGCATTTCCGGGTAATAGTGACGTGCTTTTAATAAATCCGCCCATTGGCATACAAACTGTTGCCAGATTTTGAGGTGCAACCGAAACGGTACCGTTTACCTTCAGCGTTCCACTCATCGACCGCATTTCGACATTTCCGGTTTCGATTTTAGCCAGTTTAATCTGATCGTCGCGCAATTCGACAATATCTTCCGCCAGAACTTCCTCATGTTCATGCCCTTCGGCTTCTGATTCGGCATTTTTTGCTTTGCCACATGACAGTAGACTAAAAATCAGCGTTGAAATTAATATGATTGATTTGAATTTATGTGTTGTCATATTCTTAGTTGTTAGTTGATTGCAAATATTGAATCTGCTCTTTAAATAGTAAATAATAAATTGTAAATTCAATAGGTTTTTCCAGTAATATATTCAATTGAAATAATGGTTTGATTATAGTTATTCAGCGCATCCAGATAATTCAGTTTAATACTAAAGGTTCTGCTGAGATTTTGTATATAATCCAGATAATCCATTGCTCCTGCTTTGTAGCTCCTGGTGGCCTGATCAATAATGATATTTGCTTCCGGAAGCGCTTGTTTCTCGTAATAATTCAGGCTGTTGTTGTATTTTGTGTAATCGCCCAATAAAGCTCGGTAATTGCCCGACAAGGATTTTGAATATTGTTCAACATTTGTTTTCGTAAGTTCTTCTTTCAGTTTTGCAGCTTTGATGCCTGAAGTATACGAGCCAAAAAACAGAGGAACCGAGATACCCAACTGTACTCCGCTGAAACGATCGCCCGGACCGAAATTACGTGGAATACCATTTACCTCCTGAGCGCCCAGCATAGTCTGACTAAAATAGCCAATGCTCAGGTCGGGCAATATTTTGCTTTGCTCCAGATTCTTTTCAATACGCGACAGCTCAACTTGTTGTTGTTCAAATGAAAGTAATGGATTACCGGTTAAAACATCATGATCAAAAACAGGCAAAAAATCAATACGTACCAACACTGTATCGGCAGGAATAACAGCATATCCGGTGTTTAAAAGTGTCTGCAGCTTTTGATTATAATTCAATATATCAGCATTTATCTGCTGCAACTGGTTGCGCAATTCCATACTTTGCGAACGGGCCGAAATCATTTCCAACTTGTTGGTCTCACCGGTTTTCAGTCTTAACTGGGCTGCCCGCAGGAAACCTGAATACAAGGTATCCTGCCAGACCAACATTTTTTGTTTCGACTGGAGGTAAGCCAATTGCCAGTAAACCTGTTTTACCTGCGAGGCAATTTCAAGCTGCTGAGCCTTTAGCTGCCATTCGCTGCTTTTCACGTTGGCACCGGCCAGCTTGCTTTGGTTGATGTAAACCGTTGGAAACGCGAACGACTGTGACACAGTGTAGCTGTTATCTTTCGAGTAGGAATTAAACTGACCAAACTGACCTTCGATGCTTGTTTTGGGAATATCCCAGGCGGTACCTTGCAGGGCTTTCCGGACATCAACCGAAATTGCAGAAGATCGCACTGACAAATTGCTGTCCAGAGCCATTTGAATGGCCTGCTTCAAATTGATTGTTTTGGTTTGCTGTGCTTTTATTTCATTACCGTAAGTAGTACCCATCACCAATAACAATAATAAAGCCAGCGTCTTTTGTTTTTTTCTTCGGAATGGAAATCTGAATTTAAATGTGGTAAAGAAAATATAAAAGACAGGTAAAACAATCAATGTCAACAAAGTGGAAGTAATTAAGCCACCGATAACAACTGTTGCCAGTGGTTTTTGAACTTCTGCTCCGGCAGAAACGGACAAAGCCATCGGAAGAAAACCCATTGAAGCCACAGCAGCCGTTATGAGAACCGGACGCAGGCGCGTATGCAATCCTTTCAAAACCCTTTCGGTAATGTCGGTGACTCCTTCTTTTTCAAGCCTGTTAAACTCTGCAATAAGCACAATTCCATTCAGTACTGCCACACCAAACAAAGCGATAAAACCTACACCGGCTGATATGGAAAAATTCATATCGCGCAGCCAAAGTGCAAATATCCCGCCTATGGCCGACATGGGCACAGCCGTAAAGATTAAAAGAGATTGTTTTACCGAATGGAAAGTAAAAAACAACAGGACAAATATCAACAACAAGGATACCGGCACGGCAATTAACAACCGTTCTTTGGCTGCCTTAAGGTTTTGAAATTCACCGCCATAATTTATATAATAACCGGTCGGAAGCTGCACATTGGCATCAATCTTTTTGCTTACTTCGGCAATCACACTTTCAACATCACGATTACGGACATTAAAACCAACAGTGATCCTTCGTTTCGTATTTTCGCGTGACACCTGTGCCGGACCTGACTTAATCTGAATATCGGCAAGCATTTCAAAAGGAATCTGTCCTCCGTTTGGTAAAGTTACCGATAGATTTTTCACATCCTCTATGTTCTGACGATAGTCTTTATCCAGCCGGACTACCAGTCCAAACCGTTTTTCTTCGTCAAAAACAACTCCCGCCTGACTACCTGCAAATGCTGCCCGTAACACACGGTTCACTTCTTCAACCGAAAGTCCGTACTGCGCCAACCGGTCGCGATTATATTCAACCTGAACCTGTGCCAATCCGGTCACTTTTTCTACATTGATATCCTCCACACCTTCAACATTTTGAATTAAACTTTCAATATTTGTCGCTTTTTCAGATAAAGTATTCAAATCGTCACCGAATATTTTCACCGCAATATCCTGTCTCGAGCCCGAAAGCAATTCGTTGAAACGCATCTGTATTGGTTGTTGAAATTCAAATTTCACTCCTGCCAGTACAATCAACTTTTCTTCCATTTTTTCCACCAGTTCTTCACGTGTTTTGGCTGAAGTCCATTCGCTTTTATCTTTTAAGGTAATAATATAATCACCTGTTTCCATGGGTGTTGGATCTGTGGGTATCTCCCCTGCTCCTATTTTACAAACAGCATGTTTTATTTCAGGAAAATTGTCGAGTAGTATTTTATTTGCTTTAATAACCGTTTCAATGGTATTTGTAAGCGAACCGCCCTGCAAAGTCATGACGCCCGCTGCCAGATCGCCTTCTTCGAGTTGTGGAATAAATTCACCACCCAATTGACTAAATACCAACAAACTAATCAGAAACAGGCCAATGGCTGAAAAGGAAACAAGTTTTTTACTCTTCAACGCAAAAGCAATAACCGGATTAAATACTTTGTGAAACCAATCCATTATATTGTCTGATATATTGCGTTTATGTTCGGTGCTTTTGCTCAGGAATAAAGCCGAAACCATGGGGACGTAGGTTAATGAAAGAATAAACGCTCCTAAAACAGCAAAAGCAACTACCTGTGCCATTGGGCCAAACATCTTTCCCTCTATTCCCACCAAAAACAAAATTGGCATGTAAACGATCAGAATTATTATTTCACCAAAAGTTGCAGCGGTTCTTATCCTGCTCGAAGCCTGAAAAACCTCTTCGTCCATTTGTTCTTGTGTAAGCCGCTTAACACCCTGATGGTGTTGCTTACTCATGGTGATGCGATGAACCACACTTTCCACAATGATAACGGCTCCATCCACAATGATTCCGAAATCGATAGCACCGAGGCTCATCAGGTTTCCCGACACACCGAAAAGATTCATCAGCGACACGGCAAAAAGCATAGACAAAGGGATGACAGAAGCAACAATTAATCCGGCCCGCATATTACCCAACAAAAGGACGAGAATAAAGATTACGATCAATGCTCCTTCGATCAGATTTGTAGAAACGGTACTTATGGCACGACCAACCAAATCGGAACGGTTCAGGAACGGCTCGATGGTGACACCCTTTGGTAAGGATTTCTGGATGGACTCGATGCGGGTTTCAACATTGTCAATTACTTCGTGCGCATTTGCACCCTTCAGCATCATCACCACGCCACCAACGGCTTCGGTGGTATCCACCACAAAGGCTCCGTAACGGGTAGCACTGCCAAACTGAACGGTGGCCACATCCCTGATTAATACAGGCAATCCAGAAGCATTGCTTTTTACAACAATCATTCCAATGTCTTCGAGCGTTTTAACCAGTCCGATTCCACGAATAAAATAAGCAGTCGGTTTCTTATCAATATAAGCACTACCAATGTTTTCGTTGTTGCGTTCGAGCGCCTGAAAGATGTCGGTGATGGTCACATTCATTCCCCTGAGTCTTTCGGGATTTAAAGCCACTTCGTATTGTTTTACAAATCCGCCGTAACTATTTATATCCGCTACGCCGGGAGTTCCAAGCATTTCACGCCGTACTACCCAGTCCTGGAGCGTACGTAGTTCCATGGGCGGGAATTTGTTTTCCAGCCCTTGATCCACAGCAAGCCGGTACTGATAAATCTCTCCCAAACCTGTAGAAATGGGTGCCAGTTCAATATTTGCCAATCCTTCGGGTATGTCTTCTTCGGCTTCTTTGATCCGCTCGCTTAACTGTTGACGCGCCCAGTAAACATCCACACCATCTTTAAACACGACACTTACAACCGACAAACCAAGGCGGGAAATGGAACGAAGTTCAATAATATCAGGGATATTGGCAACTGCCACCTCGAGTGGAGCTGTGATAAAACTCTCTACTTCCTGCACAGCAAGCGATGGGGCAAGTGAAATAATCTGAACCTGATTATTCGTGGTATCAGGAATGGCATCTATGGGCAACCGGGTTAATGAATAGGTTCCCCAGGCTATCAGTGCAACCACAAATAACCCAATGATGAATTTATTTTTAATTGAAAAATGGATGATACGTTCTATCATAAATGTAATGTATTGAAATGTATAAATGAATCAGAATCCTCAGTCAGCTAAAAAAGCAAACAGAGAAAGGCAAACAAAAATAAATTTGTCTGCTAACATTTTACAATTCAATAAATCAAATCAGAAGTACAGCGTGGTAGGTTATAATTTCTCTTCCGGTAGAAAGGAAATAACCCCCGGGAGGATAAGCAGTGTTTTGAACGTTTATTACAGGCTTTACATTTAAAAAGAGCACCGAAGTAAACAACAAGTTGCAGGAGTTTATTGTATTCACAGATAATTCCTGTGTTGTTTGAAATATTGGAATATCAATACTCAACCGTAGAAGATGACAACTTGTAGGTTGATGATTTACATCGGAGCATGACATATCACCGTTTTGTGGATTGTGATCATTGGAATGGGTATGATGATGCACTGCGTTGCATGAACTGGTTGCAACGGTTTCAATTCCTTCATTGGCACAGATCTGGCAACAATAGTTCACGACATTATAACCCGTTCCTGCAAACAAAAAGTAAGCAGCGGATAGTAATGTGAAAAAGTATTTTACGGGTTTTGCCTTCATATTGAGCGTAAAGATACGTAGTTTTTTAGAAAACAAAAATAATTCGACTTATTTTGAAAATTATTAGACATAATCTGTATTAAATATTGTATTTTTGCTGCCTAAATATATATATATATCTGAAAATGAAAAAACAAGCTATAATGCTATTTATTAGCATTTTAATTACCGGTTTATTTTCGTCGTGCACACAAAAAACCGTAAAGACAGTGGAAGAAGATTTTACGAAAAAGTATTTCTTATCTTCAGATACAACAAAAGGTGCCCTCAGTGTTGACATTCATGTCGAAATTCCGGTGGCTTATGCCGATAAAATGGTATTGAATTCAATCCGCAAAGCCATTATTAATAATTTATTTGGCGAAGAATTCGTACCTCACGCCAATGACTCGGTTGTTCAATTATTTACAACAATGCTTGAGACAGATTATAAAGCCAATAATGAACCGTTGGTCAATGAACTGGACACTGCCAGTTCCTATTCGTTCAATAACGAACACACCCTGGAAGGGTTTAGTTTACTGAGTGACAAACATATATATTCTTATGGAATCGACCGGTATATTTATATGGGTGGAGCGCATGGACTTAACAATCGTAATTATTTCAATTTCGATTTAAAAACCGGAAAATTAATCACCGAAAATGATTTGTTTATTGATGGTTTTAATGTCGAGCTATCTGAACTGATCAAAAAACGAATTATTGAAGAAAGTAAAAATGTAAAAGGAGCTGAAACTGATCCGATTCTCAATCTTGAAGATACTGACTATTGGACCGATTCCATTAAAGCGAACGGAAACTTTTATATTACTGACGAAAGTATCAACTATATTTTTAATCCTTACGAAATAGCACCGTATTATATGGGATTAACTGAAGTCACCCTGCCTTTCAACCGCTTATCTAATCTTTTCAAACCCGATAATATTATTGCATATCTGGTTGAAAAGCAGAAAAAGAAATAAATACCAACTTTCAGATTTTAAATCAGGAATTACATCAGAAGTCATGAATACATTTTTTGAATTATTAAAAACCCGACGCAGCATCCGGAAATATTCTGCCAGAGTTGTTGAACAGGAAATAATTGATAAAATAACAAAGGCTGCACTAATGTCTCCGGCTTCTAAACGGAGTAATCCCTGGGAGTTTATAATTGTGCAGGATGCCGAGATGCTTCGTAAATTAGCCGATAGTCGCCTGCATGGATCTCAATTTCTGGCAGAAGCTCCTTTGGGAATTGTTGTCATTGCCGATACCACCAAAAGTGATGTATGGATAGAAGATGCTTCTATCGCAGCCATTATTATACAATTGCAGGCTCACGATTCAGGATTGGGCAGCTGCTGGATACAGGTGTACGGACGTGAAAAAGACGAGAACACAACTTCAGAAGACTATATTCGCCGGTTACTCGATATACCATCCCATTTCGCCGTACTCAATATCGTTTCGATAGGATACCCGGATGAAGTTCGAAAACCATACGATGAAGATAAATTGCCTATTTCAAAAATTCATACTGAAAAGTATGCATAATCTGCTGTTTTTTCAGTTACAACCCGGATACTAAAAGCAGGTTTATTTTTAATTATTAAAACAAAGAATAGAGACATTAGAATTTAGATATTATACTAACCACTAATCACTTATTGTATGGCAGCAAAAAATGATAATCGTTTAGCCTGGGGAGTTTCCCTGCTGGTTTTCGGATGCATGTTTCTGGTACGTCAGCTTCAAATTCTACCGGCTGAAATTGCTAACGTTGTGTTTGATTTTAAAAATTACCCCTTAATTATAGGCGTAATCTTTCTCCTTTGTCATTCAAATAAGAATATTGGGATCGTGCTGATTGTTGTCGGCTTACTTTTCAGACTGTCTGACATCATACACTGGACTAAAAATATTTCAGACTATATCTGGCCGGTTTTACTGATTACAGCCGGTGCCATTATGGTATTTAAGCGGAAATAAAACGTCCATGAATCCATATATTTGAACTTAAAACGAAGCACTGAGATATTAGTTATTCGTAGAATAAACACTTCTATTATCACGAACCTGAACCCCCTTTAAGGGGAAGGGGGTAATCAGACAAAATATGAAAGTAGTAATTATCGGTTCGGGCAATGTAGCCACTCATTTCGCCTTGGCATTACAGGCCAAAGGACTCACCATCTGTCAAATTTACAGCCGTACATCTTCAAACGCCGAATCCCTGGCAAAGAAACTGGATACTCCGTTTACCAGTGAAATTTCAGACATTTACAGAAATGCAGATGTTTATATTTATGCACTGAAAGACAGTTCCTTTCTCAAATTGTTGAAAAAATTCAATTTGCCCAATACGGCACTTCACATACATACCTCGGGAAGTATTCCCATGAATGATTTCTTTGGATATGCTGATAAATACGGCGTTTTATATCCACTTCAAACTTTCTCGAAAAATAAAGAAGTTGATTTCAGTCAGATACCCATTTGCGTAGAGGCAATTAATCAGGAAGTAGAAGAAGCGTTATTAAATATTGCTCATTTATTGACTCCGAAAACCTTTGTTATGAGTTCCGAAAAGCGGAAAAAGGTTCACCTGGCAGCTGTATTTGCCTGTAATTTCAGCAATTATATGTATGATATTGCCTACGACATTGTAATGAGTGCCGGGGTGGATTTCGAGATTTTAAAACCGCTGATTGCCGAGACTGCCAATAAAATTCAAACTATGACTCCACGTGAAGCACAAACCGGACCTGCCGTGCGATACGATGAGAATACGATAAACAAACATCTTACCTTACTTAACAGGAAAAAGAACTTAAAGGAAATTTACAGGATACTGAGTAAAAGCATACATAAAAGACATGGGAAAAGTAAGAAACCCGGGTTTATTATCAATACCCTGAACAGATTGAGGAAAAAAATTGCTTTACAATTTTCATCAAACTATAAACTATGATCGCTTACTTAAAGCTTGTCCGCTTTCAAAATCTGATTTTCATTGCATTCATTCAGTTTGTAATGCAAAAAGTAGTGCTTGTGCCCATTTTACAGACATTTGGTTTCGATGCCAATATTGAAAATGACATGTTAAGTCTTCTGATTGCTGCTACCGTTTTAATTGCAGCCGGCGGATACGTGCTGAATGATTATTTCGACCTGAAAATCGATGCCATCAACCGCCCTGACAAGCAGATTGTAGGAAATTTAATTTCCCGGAGTACAGCCATGATATTACACCAGGTATTAACCGGTTTGGGTGTATTTTTTGGTCTGCTGTTGGCTTTCTTTACACGCAGCTATACCCTGGCTTTTATTTTTATAGTCGTTCCAGGTTTATTGTGGTTTTATTCAGCCAGTTATAAACGTCAGTTCATGATCGGAAATTTAGTTGTTGCTTTTATTGCAGCGCTTACAATTTTGGTTGTTGGCATAGCCCAGCTGGCTTTATTACAAAAAGAATATGGAACATTGATTTACGAGACTCCCATACCCGGGCAATTTTACAGTTGGATTGGTGGTTTTGCGTTTTTCGCTTTTCTGTGTACCTGGATCCGTGAAATCATCAAGGATCTGGAAGATGAAAAAGGTGACCGCGAAATGGAATGCCGCACCATGCCCATTAAATGGGGTACCGGCAAGGCTAAATTATTTTTATATGCTTTAATTATAATCACGGTAACGGGCTTATTTCTGATCAACGGATTGTTTATTCACTTCGAGGGATCGCTGAGCATCCGTTATATCATTTTCGGACTTGCATTACCGTTCGCAGCCTTATGTTATTTGATATTCAGGGCCGAAACCCCGGATGATTATCATCAGGCTTCTATCCTGACCAAAGTGATCATGGTGATTGGTATTTTATATAGCTTTGCATTCTATTATTTACAGGCAAAAACTTTTGGAATCAGCCTTTTTAATATTTTCAAGGTGCAATAAAAGCCTGGCTGAACTGTTTATATAAGTAATGAGATAGTTTCGGAAAAATATCTGAAAACAGAAATTTAAATAGAACCTGCCTGCCGCATTTATCTACATTAGGCAAAAGCAGATACAGTTTATATTATTTTAGAAAACAAGACATTAAATTAAGAGACAAGTATAATGTTCTTTTTTTGAATTAATTGATAGATTCTAAAATTTTCTTGATTTGCGATCTTAGCGCCTCTGCGTGGTTTTTATTTTCTTTCACGCAAAGACCGCAAATGGCACATATCGATTTATCGGTAGAAGAGAAAAAACAATACATTATATTTTTACTTCGACTTATATTATTCCGGTTACTTTTATCTCTTTAATTATTAATTATTAATTTGTAAATGCTTTCACACCTAAAAAACTACCATATCATTCTCGCTTCCCAGTCGCCCCGCCGGCTGGAACTTTTCAGTGGTTTGAATATACCATTTGAAGTATTAAATATTGAAGTGGATGAAAATTATCCAAAAGAACTTGTTGGCGTAGATATTCCCATGTATTTAGCCGAAAAGAAGGCGAATGCCTATGAGAAAATAATGAAAGATGACACTTTGTTGATTACTGCCGACACCATTGTTTGGCACGAAGGACGCGTTTTCAACAAACCGAAGGATAAAGCTGAGGCAACCGCCATGCTTAAATCCTTGTCGGGTAAAACACACCAGGTTATCACCGGAGTTTGTATCAGCACACTGAAGAAACGTAAAACATTTCACGTCATATCCGAAGTACGTTTTGCGAGTCTGAATCCGGTAGAAATTGAGTATTATCTTCATAACTTTGAACCTTACGACAAAGCCGGAGCCTATGGTGTACAGGAATGGATCGGTTATATAGGCGTGGAACACATCGTTGGTTCTTACTTCAACGTGATGGGATTACCCATTCAACGCTTATACAATGAGCTGAAACGCTGGAAGGCATAATACAAATTACCCGAACCTGACTGCAATAGTGTGGTTCGGGTAATTATAGGAATTTTCAGATTGTGAATGCTCCGGTTAATATCTTTTTCTTGTGGTATACCTGGTATGCAAGAGTTGATGTGATTTTTCGCCCAGTGGTTTCTCCAGAAAATCTTTATAGATCTTTATAATCTCAGGATTCTGATGAGATTTCCGCAAAGGCATACCAGCATCTTCGGCATAAATAGCTTCGGCACGTTTGAGACGTATTTCGGGATTTGTAGGAATCGGTTGCCCGCCTCCACCCAAACAACCTCCCGGACAAGCCATAAACTCAATAAAATGGTAATCGGACTCTCCTGAAACAATAGAATCCATAACTTTCTTCGCATTATCCAAGCCGTGTGCGATGGCACATTTCAATTCGACACCTGCCAGAAATGACCATTCTTTGAGCGGATTCTCAATCAGGATAGAAGTTTCTTTTACACCTTCCATACCGCGAACCGGCGTAACGTTCAGGTTTTCGAAAGGCACATCCCTTCCGGTAACCAACTCGTAAACTGTACGCAGCGCAGCTTCCATAACACCGCCGGTGGCTCCGAAAATCACACCGGCACCGGTTGATTCACCCATTAGCCGGTCGAAATGCATATCTTCCAGTTTAACAAAATCAATACCTGCCTGTTTAATCATGATGGCCAATTCGCGGGTTGTCAGCACATAGTCTACATCGCGATAAGTACTGGCATGCATTTCCGGCCTGTTTGCTTCAAACTTCTTGGCGGTACAGGGCATAATGGATACGGAAACAATACTTTCAGGTTGCAGGTTGCGTGCTTTGGCATAATAGGTTTTTGCCAGTACACCAAACATTTGCTGTGGCGATTTGCAGGTCGATAAGTAATCCAAATAATCGGGATACATGTGTTCGATATATTTTATCCATCCCGGAGAACAGGAAGTAGCCATGGGTAATTTTACTTCCGGATCGTGATCAACCAAAACACTTTTTAAACGCATAAGTAATTCGGTTCCTTCTTCCATAATGGTCAGATCGGCAGTGAAATCGGTATCCATTACTGCATCGAAACCCAATCGTTTTAAGGCTGCAACCATCTTACCGGTCAATCGCGTTCCTGGTTCAAAACCCAGTTCTTCACCCAGTCCTACACGTACAGCCGGAGCCGTTTGTACTATCACGTGTTTTGATTTATCGGCAATAGCATCCCATACTTCTTCAATATAATTTTTTTCTACCAATGCACCGGTAGGGCAGTGAATAATGCACTGACCGCAATTTGTACATACCACATCGTTCAGGGTCTTCTCGAAGAAAGTTGTGATTTTCATCTTATCACCCTTGTAAGCCACTGTCAACGCATTCACTTCCTGCAATCCGGCGCAGGTTCTTACACAACGCTGACAACGCACGCACTTACTGTCATCTTTTATGATTGAAGGCGAAAACATATCGATGGTGTAATTTTTAAACGGAACCAGGCGAATAAAATCCTGCGTCATAATTTTATATTCGGATGCCAGGTTTTGTAATTCGCAATTCCCATTTTTATAACAACGTGTACAATCGGCATTGTGCTCCGACAGCAAAAGTTCTATTATATGTTTCCGGGAGTTTCTTACTTTGAATGAGTTGGTTAATATCTCCATTCCCTCTTCGCAAGGAGTAGCACAGGCAGCCGAAAGTCTTTTTTGTCCCGCGATTTCTATCACGCATACCCGGCAGTTACCTGCTATACACAGGTCTTTGTGAAAACACAAAGTCGGAATAATAACTCCTGCCTGACGCGCTGCATCCAGGATGGAAGTACCCGGTTCAATCTCAACTGTTTCACCGTTGATAGTTATTTTAATTTTCTTTTCCATAACAGATCAATTTTACAGCATTAGTATATCATTTCTTCCCTGAAATTTTCAACTATCGACGAGAATGAGTTCGCTACCGATTGTCCTAATCCGCATTTGGCAGTGTATTGCATGGTTTCGGCCAATCGCAGGAGTTTATCCAGATATTGCGCATTCTTTTCACCACTCTTTACGGCTTTGATGCCTCTCAGCAATTGCTGACATCCTACGCGGCAAGGCGTGCATTGTCCACAGGATTCTTCATTGAAAAATACCAGATAATTATCAAGCACATTAAACATGGAACGTGAACTGTTGAAAAGCATCATGGAACCACCTGTAGGGAGTGAAATTCCGGTGAGCTTTCCCTGAAAACCGATGGTTGTTTCATTAAATCTTTTGCGCGGAACTAAAAATCCCGAAGCGCCGCCTACCTGAACAGCCTTGGTATCGCCATCACCAAATTCATCCACAAAGTCGGACAAACTCATACCCAGCTCCAGTTCATAAATTCCCGGTTTGGGTGTGTCTCCCGAAACAGAATACAATTTCGATCCGCGCGAATATTGCACACCCAGATCATAAAATCGTTTGGCACCAAAATTAAAAATAGTATACGCATGTGCCAGTGTTTCCACATTGTTGATGACAGTTGGTTTCCCCATATAACCGTATGACGAAGGATAAGGAGGTTTATTTCGTGGTTCACCGCGTTTTCCTTCCATCGATTCGAACAAGGCAGTTTCTTCGCCACAGATATAGGCTCCACTGCCCATAAAAATATTTATGGTAAAATCGAACTTTATTTCGTCACAATAATACTTGAACTCGCTGATTGCCTTGTTTAATTCCGGTTGTAAAAAAAAGTATTCACCACGGAGATAAATGGTTCCAATTTTTGCGCCGATCACATAACCGCAGATAGCCATTGCAGTCAACACTTTAAACGGAACTTTTGACAGAATCTCCCGGTCTTTGAAGGTACCCGGTTCTCCTTCATCGGCATTGCAGATGACGTATTTTGTTTCATCTACTGCTTCTGCCGAGAGTTTCCATTTCAATCCGGTGGGGAAACCGGCGCCACCCCTACCCTTTAACTCTGAGCTTATCAATTCATTGATTAACTCTTGTGGCGTATGGCTGAGATTCTTACTCAACACTTCTTCCCAGTCATTTTCATTTTTAAAAATGAAATCGACTCTTTTCAGTTGATAATTATTGGACATCGGTGACTCCTTCCTTTTTCTTGTTCATATACACACTCAAAATCTCCCTTACTTTTTCAGGAGTCAGATCAGTATAAACATCGTTGTTGATCAGCATTGCCGGTGCCTGGTGGCAAAAGCCCAGGCAGTTGGTTTGGAGTAAGGAGAAATATCCATCGGGGGTGGTTTCTCCCACGGTGATTTTCAACATATCCTGGATAGTGAGCAGGACCTGATTTGATCCTTTCATGGAACAGCTGATGGTCTTGCAAATACGAATGATGTATTTGCCCATTTTTTTATGTTCCAGAAAAGAATAAAAGGTAGCTGTACCGAAAACTTCAGCCGCGGGTAAATCGAGCTCGCGCGCTATCTCGATCATAGAAAATTCAGACAGGTATTTTTCCTGCTCAACCACTCCCTGAAGTATCGGGAGCAGATTCTGTCTTTCCCGGCCATGTTGATCAGCCAGGTTCTTAACAAGTACTGTAATTGCGTTCATCCGAAAATATTTAAATGAATAAATCGATCGTCTGATAAAGGGAAAGGACTCCCGGGAAAGTTGAATTGAAATGTGGAATAATTTATTTACCGATTTTCAATCAGGTGTACTTGTAACGATATTTTTTCCCGTACACAATTAAATAGTTATCGAGTCCTCAACATAAAAATGCAAAGCTAATGCAAATATACGAATAAAACAAAATAAAAGTGAAAATGTTGTTTCCCGGGTGCAAAATACTGCATTTTAATTAAGAACAAGCCACAGATCTTGTAATTTCATTTGAATCAACGGATAATCATCCATATGCCGGTTGTGATCGGCTTCATAAAAGTATCCCGGGAATTATTTTTTTCAATGCAAATATAAACATAATTCGGCTCTATAACGAACAAGGTGTATAAAATATTTAGTTCAATTTTCAAAAAAAAAAATCGACACATAGTAACACAAAGTAAAAATCACACCTGGACACGCATAGTTCTCGTAAAAAAAAAACACACATAGCAAAGCAGATGAGTTATTTGCTTGCAAATGTATCAATTATGCTTCACTTTCTTTTATTATTTGCAAAAAAATAAAAGCTATGTGTTTCTATTTCTTATTTCCAGTATTGACCATGTGAATGACTATGTGTAACAATGTGTCTGTAATTTTAAAATATTTATCCACCTTACACATTATAGAGCCCATAATTCTAACAATTATGATCACAGGAACAAGATTTTCCTTTCGCTTTTTCAAAGGCTTCTCTTCCCTCGGAAACCGAAAACCAGACAAGACCGGCTGCACCGATCACATCGGCGTAAGCAAAGCCTGTGAGCTCGTAAATGAGACTTGATGCTAACAATACGATGGACATATAAACACAGATTTTGGTGCAATTGCTATCGGCTATGATGGGTTCGGAATTTAATTGCTTTCCCACACTTTTCTTTGCATACATAAGCCAAACCATCACCAGTATGGATACCAGCGAAATAATTATCCCCCAAAATGTTGTTTCAGGTTTGTGATTGGTAACCAGATTTAAAACAATTCCAACCAATAGGCCTGCCGATAAAAGATAAAAGGCGGTACCGGTAACTTTTAATGCGGTAATCTCGAATGTACTTTTCGAACTGTCGGGATTTTGCCGGATGCGTAATATCATGATCGCGATGCCCAGTCCTGAAATCACTTCGATAAAACTGTCGACTCCAAATCCAAATAAAGCCAGCGTTTCATCTTCGTAACCCAAAGCCATAGAAACCACTCCTTCGATAATATTATAGAATATTGTAAACAGACTCAGCCAGTAAGCCTGTCTGTATAATTTTTGTTCTCTTGTCATGTTAGTAAATTGAATAAATGAATGATATTTCTTTTAGACCTACCTGCAGTAGGCAGGCAAATTGCCCGTTATCTATCAAGGCAAAGCGTTTTCATAGAAACAAATAGTCAACTAATAAGTTTTTTCATTGGTATTTTGACCGCTTTTTCAAATGAATAGCCTCCAGCTTTAGCTGGAGGAAATAAATTCAAATGTATATATAATTATCAGATTATAAATTAGAAAAAAAATTGGGCTAAAGCCAATAAACAGCATCCCATCCTCTCTCCCTCCCTCCAGCTAAAACTGGAGTCAATTCAACTAAATAGGAGAAATGACATAGTACGTTCCGGCTCCCCCCAAACCTTTCAGAACTGCAATTATGTATTCTTGTTCTTTTAGAATAAACTAATAAACAGCGCGATATTAAGTGCCGTTACAATAGCACCCAGCCCATAAAGCAAGATTTTGGAAGCCGTGGAGTTTTTGTATTTCCCCATTACTTTTTCGGAGGATGTCAGATAAACCTGTAAAAAGATAGTGAAGGGCAACTGAATACTCAAAATCATTTGCGAGATGATAAGTCCTTTAAATGGATTTGAGATAAGAAAAATAATTCCCAATGCAATGACCAACGAGATACCAACGCCCATTCGGGAGTGGTTGTCTTTTATATCGTACGGTTCTTTGTACATCCCGGCGAAAATACTTCCTGCTGCCATTCCCGAAGTTATCGTCGAAGCTACACCGGCAAATAAAAGCGCGACGGCAAATACGACTGCAGCATTGTTTCCCAGCAATGGCACCAACAGGTGATTGGCCTGCTGTAGTTCTGTTACCGGTGTTTTTGTCCTGAAAAAAGTGGCGGCTGCCAGCAAAATCATGGCACTGTTAATGGCCCAACCAACGAGCATGGAGACCAGCGTGTCCATAAATTCGAATCGCAACTGTTTTTTAATCACTTTTTCATCCTGCAGGTTCCACTGCCGGCTTTGAATGATTTCCGAATGCAGAAACAAATTGTGAGGCATAACCACCGCCCCCAGCACACTCATAATTACCAGCATAGATCCTTGTGGAAACGATGGCGTTACCCAACCGGTAACTGCACTGTTCCAGTCGATTTGCACCAGCGACAGCTCATATAAAAACGACAGTCCAATAACTGATACAAATGCAATGATCCACTTTTCCATAATCTTGTACGAGTTGGTATAGAGCATGATCATTACAAAAATGGTAACCAGGAACGCCCCGGCACGTACAGGAATATTAAACAACATATTCAGTGCAATTCCGCCCCCAAGTATTTCGGCCAATGAAGTTGATATGGAGGCCATCATGGCCGATGAAAGCAGAAATTTCGAATAGCGCGGCTTCAGGTGTATGGCTGCTGCTTCCGACAAACAAAGTCCGGTGGCAATACCCAGGTGAGCCACATTGTGTTGCAAAAATATCAGCATAATGGTCGATAATGTCACCATCCACAAAAGAGCATAACCATAATCGGCACCTGCTGCCAGATTCGATGCCCAGTTTCCCGGATCAATAAATCCCACTGTTACCAATAGTCCGGGACCTATGTATTTGAATATCTCTAATCCTCCTAAAGTAGGTTTGTAATTCTTACGATCTATATTTTTAAAAAGTTTGAACATGCTTATTTTGTTAGTTTATTATGCTAAACAAGTAATCGAAGATTTTTATTAAACTATTTGCTAGACTACAGTTGCCTACATATCAGCATACTGGCAATTATTAATTGTTCATTATTCATTATTAATTCTTTAAATCATTGGGTATAATTTTCTTTGATTTTTTCAATCACCAGGATATAAACTTCTCCTGTTTTTATTACTATTAATTTCTCAATAATATTAATGTAGAAGCAAGAAATATAATGTTATAGTAGACATCAAAGATAGGGATAAAAAACTGTAAAATGTGCGCAGGTATTTGTAAAAAAATGATCCATAATCACGGAGAACCCGTCTTATGGATCAATTTTGGTATGCAATTTTTGTAACTGAATCATTGAGATTTTATTTAAAAGTCAAAAAAGAGTGTTTCCCCGATTAACAAATAAACACCTTATTGATTGCATAATGAAACAGATATTCCAATTAGTAAACACCCTTCAAAGGTTGCAGTGCTGACTGATAAAAGTTTAAAGGGTTACCAACCATTAAAATAGCTTTTGCATCCAGTAATGTTTCCGGTTATGCCAATGTCTTTCCTCATTTTCCTCCTTTTCTTCCGAAACCATCATCCGGTAACCAATCAGATAGAAGATCACAGCGCTTATAAACACTACAAATCCGGTTATACTCGAAAGAATAATCTTATCGGCCTGATCAAGGTTAGCCAATAAATAAAATATAGCTATCAGCAAACCCAGTATACCAATAATCAGGTAGAAATTCAGTGCCAGAAATAAAACCCTGTACTTTCTGCTTTTTAAAAACGGTTTAAATTTCTTGATTCTATGAATTGTTTTCATAATGTCAAAGTTTATTATAGGTTATTTTTCACATATTTAGAATTTACAGAAGCCTGCATATCAGCACACTGGCAATTATCAATTATTAACTACTCATGTTTTCTATTTCTTTTTATAAAACGCGATTGTTTCCTTAATTCCGGCTTCGTACGATATGGGTTTATATTTGAAGTAATCATTAAATTTTGATGAATCGAAATAATATTCTGCTTCATTCTGATAGAGCATTTCGTACATTTCCAACAATGTTTTATTAAAGATAGCTGCCAGTCGTATCATCCATTTCTTAACTACCGTATAGTTGGGTGAAACGCCAAGTTCTCCGGCTATCATTTTAATAAATGTTTCACCGTTAATGGGTGGGCTATAGGTTGGTAAATGCCACAGCTGTTGATAGCATTCAGCTTTTTTGCTCAGCAAACTCAATCCTTTTCCACAGTCGATGGTGTAGGTGAACGAATGTCTTTTATGTGCATCCACCAACCATTGAGCCTTTTTACCGTGCATCATCTTATCAATAGCCATTACCCAGGGCATACTGTTTTGCGTAATAAAAGGTCCGTACAAATCAGCCGACCGTGCAATCATCGCCTGTAAGTTATTATGCTTCATTTCTTCCTCCAACCGGTTGGCAATAATGGCTCTGATCTCACCTTTCCTGCTGCAGGGATTATAGGGTGTGTTTTCGGTCATTTTCCCATCCACTTTCCCATACATATACACATTATCGAAGAATATTAATTTTGCTTCCACACTCTTGCAGGCATCAATAGCATTTTGCATGATCTCAGGCCACAAGTCATTCCAGATTTCCGAGTTATAGGGAAGCCCGGCGCACAGATAAACCACATCTGAGCCTTTCACGCTGCTTAATGTTTCCTCATACGTGCTCAGATCGGCTTTGAAAGATTCAGTTCCGGGAATGGAGAAATTGCTCCGGGATACCAGCCGGACATCTTCCCCTGATTTTAATAACTCATATGTCAGGGCATTCCCTATTGAACCTCCTGATCCCAAAACAGTGTGTTTCATATGCTGTTTTTTTTAAGGATTAATATTCTATATTAAAAACATATTAACCAACTTATGGTTCATTTGTACCCTGATTTTCCTGAATCAAAGCTAAAGTCATCAGACATTTTTCCCGTTCCAATAAGTTATACACATTGTTCTTCTGTTGTCTTTCCGGGATTTTTGCAATTAATGATTTACTGCACGCTATATATCACTCTTATATTTGAAAAGCGGATGTATTTTAAATGAAAAAGACACTTTTCACAGTGCCTGATTGCCTGAAGATTTACTTTATGAACGGTCCCTTACCTGCAGCGTTGTATGTAATACCTTTTTAGTCCATGTATACTCAGTATCACACACTGGGTAGTACTGAACGAAGTAGAAGCCTGGCCCGATAAGCTTTATTATAAATCCAAATCTGATTAATTCTCATACCAAATCTCTATTTCATTAATGCTTTTAGTTTTTGGACACTCTTTGGTGTTATAAATAAATTTGGGAACACATCTTTTTGAGGAAGAAAAATTATTTTTCGAACACTTACCTCATTTTCAAACGTAACACTATAAAAAAATACAAAATATCGTTCAATACATTTTATATCATTCGAAGGTAGAATATATTTATTGATATAATTTGTTGCAACAATATTGTTTTTATACAAACAAACCATGTGTAGCTTAGAATTAGGTATTGCCAAAATAATCCAGATAATAAACATAAATTCTAAAACAAAAAATATACTGATATCATCACCTGGATATATATTGAAACAGATTAATGATGTGTTAAAAACAAAAGCAACAATAAATATTGTTGGAAAGTAAAATTTATATATTGGTGTCAATTGACTCGATATCCGTGTATAATTTTTATAATTCAAAATAACTGTGTTTATCTTTGCAAAGCCATATATAAATGTAGCTGCCAACAGAATTATACCAGTTGGTTTAAAGACATGAGGTACCTCAAAATCGAGTCGCAAAGGTATTAAGCTTATTAAAACAAATAATAATCCGATAGCGAAAAGTATAAGTGTTATTGAAATTCTTAGTTTCATAATTGTCATTTAAAAATTTAATCTCTATTTAATCCAAAACTACTCAGTGTCACACTATGGATAGTACTGAATGAAGTGGAAACCTGGACAAAGCTGCGCTATCCACAGACTTCAAATTTACTGACTTGGACGAAAAAGAATAAATACCCACCATTTACTAACTGATTTTTGTAAATCATCTCTGATTTAAGATCAGTTGTTTTTCAATCTCAAAATCTGATACATTACAACTTTAACTTGATTGGAGTTTCACACCAAATTATATCTTTTTTATGGTTCTTTTTCTTAAGTAATATTTTACTAAAATTGGAATAAGAATATGATATATTCTCACTTACAAAGACAAAACCTATTCTTAAATTTATTGTTTTTTCTAAATTTGGGATTTTGTAAACTTCCAAACAACCATCATAAGTTAAGGTATCCCCTGATGCCAATTTTTCTATATCAACAATATTTTTATCACATCCTGGTAAAATAATGCGAATAGCATCCGAATTTAAAACAAAGTTTTTATCCCAGGAACAAGACATTGTCCAGAAATGTAAAGTAGAATCAGTATTATTAATTAAGCTAATTTTAATAGGATAACATTCTTGATTTCTTCTATAATAATCGTGAAAAGTGACTTTATCAGCTACAATCACTTTGACTTGAAGTATCTTTTGATTTGTTCTATTATCATTGCATGAGCAAATCATTACAATTAAACTTAAAGTAAAAATTATTTTTCTCATGATTTCTTTCTTTTATAGTATTCCCTTTTCCTCCAAGTCTGTAGAATGCACTAATGTAGTTAGTTCGAGTTTAACGAAATGTAGCATGGACCTACCTCTTCCTCTACTATCGGTAGATAAATCCCGGTATACTGTCACAGGTTATCGCTGCGCTTAAAACTGCGCTATACACCAAAAAAAAATTTACAAACTTGGACGAAAAGCAGAATCCACGCACAAGTACCAACTTAAATCATCTAATAAACATATCCGCTTGGACAAACTTTTTTTCAATGAACACTTAAAACTTCAGTTTCCATACTCTTGTATTATTCCGTTTTAAGCCTTAAGTTATCACGGACTCCAAGTTCTTTCTTTTTAGTTATATAACCATCCATATTATATGGTCCATATACATTTGAATAAATTCTTTTTTTTTCATCAAATATTGATTTCTTTTCTTTGTCGATAATCCAATACTGACGAAAAGTGTTTTGTTCAAAGGCTTCTTGATACTTTTGCTGTGTCATTGTTTCTATACCTGAAATGCTATCTCTTGGGCATTGTGCCACAAGTATAAAAATTGAATCAAATGAATAATCCAAAATATGACCATCTATTACCACTATATTATGTTCTTTAATAATTGTCAAATCTCTAAAGCTAGCTGAATTGATTAACCTGTATTTACAGCCTAGGTTAACGTTTGCATTTCTTTCACAACTTGTAGCTATCATTAGTATCAGCATTGTGAATAATATTACTGTATTTCTCATGGTTTGCTATTATGTAATTGTAACTGTGCCCTTAAATATAACATTGTATGGCTCTCCAAAATTAATGGTTTTAATGCTGCCGCTTGACTTATCATAAAATTTTAATTAACTTCTGCAGCAAAAACTGTCACTCCATCTCTTTTCCAAGTAGTTCCCACTTCCTCCAAGTCTGTAGAATGCACTAATGTAGTTAGTTTAAGTTTAAAGAAATGTAACCTGGACTGAAAACAGTAAATACACAATATTCTCTATACTAAACTTATAAATAACATTTGATATTCAAGCTTCTATTTAAGAAACATCAAATCTGATACATTACCAATCATTTTTCTTCTTTTATTTTACCAACTGGATAATCAATATTATAGTATTCTTTCAAGTATTTACTTCCATATTCAAAACCTAGATCTGCTGTTTTTTTTAGGTCTCTAATAGCCAATTCCTTTTCCCCCAGCAAATAGTATAAAATACCACGATTTATGTAAGCACCTTCATAGTTGGGATTTATCCTTGTTGATGCATTGAAATCAGATAAAGCTAAATCGTTGTTTTTGTCCCTATAACATATACCACGAAAATTATACGAAACATAATCATCAGGGTTTAGATTAATAGCAGAAGTATAATCTTCTATTGCCAGTTTTTCTTTTCTTTGAGCAAGATAAAGATCTCCACGACTACGATAAGCAAAGAAGTCGTTTGGATCAATTTCAATGGCTCTGGCAAAGTCTTGAAGCGCTAGATCAAAATCACCTCTTAAATAGTACATATACCCACGATTATAAACAGCGTCATATCCATTCGGGTAATTTTTTATCTCTGAAGTATAATCTATTATTGCAAAATCGTACTTATCTAATTTGCTATATAAATAAGCTCTCATTCCATATCCATATTGAAATTTAGGATTAATTTTTATTAGAGAAGTATAATCTGCTATTGCCAAATTCAGCTTCCCTATCGAATCATAACAAGTAGCACGTAGATAATAAATTTCCTCATTTTTAGGGTCAATTTCTATAGCTGAAGAATACATATTAATTGCTAATTCAAACTGTCCCTTATTTTTATAAACATTCCCTTTGTCTACAAAATATTTTACTTCATTAAGCCCGCATGAAATCAGCAGAAAAATGAATATGCTTGTAAAAAAAAAAAATGATTTCATTTTAATGTTGTTTATTTGTTTATTAATTGCTATTAAGTGGATTAAAATTTGTTGGATTTCCGTTTTGATCATATTTAACTCCGGGTATTGTAAAAGATATTGGAATTCCCTTTTTAGTCCAAGAATTCTTAATGTCACAAACTGGTTAGTTCGAGTTTAACGTAGTGTAATCTGGATCTACCTTTGACTCTACTTTCAGAAGATAAATCCTGTAGATAAATGCGGTAGGCTGTCACAAGTTTCCGATTGGCTCAAATCTGCGCTATCCATCAGTGAATACCTGAACTTGCCATTCTTTATTAACCTCAGTCTAAAACCAGTACTTTTTAGAGGAGGATATGATAAATAAAACTTACACTTTAGCTTATCTTTTTTATATTTAAAAATCATATATGGAGGACCTTGCCCTCCAATAACTAAATTGGGTCCTGCTAATATTCTTAATGCTTCAGCTTTTATTACTGCAGTTGTTTTACTTAACCCAAATTTTACAGGATCTGCTTTGCGCTTACTGTCTACAATTATTAAAACCAGTTCATTGGCAACATGGACATAATGGGTAGGGTGCAAATTATCATAATCATCATCATTAACAATGTAATTAAGAACAAATTCACCCGATGTTTTATTTATTCTCATGATTTTCATCGTAATTACCATGTACTTATAATACCCAACATGTTTTTGCTGATGGTACTGCATGACAGCTTGCCTTATTGCTTTTATTGCAAATTGGTTGGTGTCCTGCACTTCATTTTGTGCAAACAAGCTGATTTGAGATAGCATAAAAACTAACAATATTCCAATCTTTATCATTTTAATTTCTTTTGAATTAATAAGTTGGGCTCTAATGCCATTCATTCGTTTCAGCTATTGCAAATTGATTTACACTCCCTGACCTGCCAGATATGTCTTTTATTAAATGAACAAATGGAACTGATTGTCGTTTTGTCCCTCTCCTATCGGAGATTCCCTTCTTTAAAAGTACAAATATCCTTCTTATTGATGGAAACCTACGCTCATAACCGAAGGGAATAATTATAATCCGCTGACAGATTCAATTAAAACCAGGTATCTTCCAACAGCCAATTCCCTCCCGCATAATCAATTGCCGTAAAATAATGTTAATCACTCAATATTATATGATGATAATGATCCTTTTGAATGAATTTATAGTTGACAAATATAGTTAAAATTATATTATGAATAGCATGTAGCGGATAGTAAATAATTATAGTAAAAAAGGTGGTGTGACACATGAATGGTCTCGTTGCATTTTCGTTTTTTGCTTATCTGCGGCGCCGCAGGTAGTTGATTTTTCGTTTTTCCCTTATCTGCGGCACCGCAGATTGTTGCTTTTTCGTTTTTTGCTTATCTGCGCCGCCGCAGGTAGTTGATTTTTCGTTTTTCGCTTACCTGCGGCGCTGCAGGTAGTTGCTTTTTCGTTTTTCCCTTACCTGCGGCACCGCAGGTAGTTGATTTTTCGTTTTTCGCTTATCTGCGCCGCCGCAGGTAGTTGATTTTTCGTTTTTCGCTTACCTGCGGCGCTGCAGGTAGTTGCTTTTTCGTTTTTCCCTTATCTGCGGCACCGCAGGTAGTTGATTTTTCGTTTTTCGCTTATCTGCGCCGCCGCAGGTAGTTGATTTTTCGTTTGAAATACCTTCCCCAGTTTTTCGGAGCTATATTTTCCGATTGAAATGCCTTCCGCAGTTTGTCGGAGCATTAATTTTCCGATTGAAATGCCTTCTGCAGTTTTTCGGAGCAATAATTTCCGATTGAAATGCCTTCCACAGTTTGTCGGAGCAATATTTTCCGATTGAAATGCCTTCCACAGTTTGTCGGAGCAATATTTTCCGATTGAAATGCTGTCCGCAGTTTGTCGGAGCATTAATTTTCCAATTGAAATGCCTTCCCCGGTTTTTCGGAGCAATATTTTTTTTAATTGTACGATGTGGTTTAGTCAGGAAACGATGTGGTTCAGTTTGGAATTCACAGAATAAAAAAAACTAACCGCCCCGACCCACTCCCTATAAATTGGAAGGGGCCGGGGCGGCACAATCATTATTTTATGTTTTTTCTTTAAATTTATATTCCGGTTTTTCCTTTCAATAATGATAACTCAATACACTCTTCTACCGGCTACCGGCTACCCACTACCGACTATAAACTATAAACTACCGACTACTTATTCCCGGCGTCTTTCCGTCTTTGTCGTGCATGACTGTGTTTTATACCGTAAGTAAAATAAATCACAAACCCGATAACCATCCATCCTATCAGTCGCATCCAGGTATCGAGTGGCAGGGAAGCCATCTGTGCAAAACAGACCAATGCACCCATTATGGGTACAAAAGGAACCCAGGGTGTACGGAACCCGCGGGGTGCATTTGGTTCCGATTTGCGCAGAATGATAATGCCTACACTCACAATAACAAATGCCAGCAAGGTACCGATAGAAACCAACTCACCCAACAATCCTATGGGAAATATACCCGCAAAAAAAGCTGCAAAACATCCGGTAACTATGGTTGTGATGTGGGGTGTTTTGAATTTCGAGTGTGTTTTGGCAAAACTCTTCCACAATAAGCCATCACTCGCCATTGTGAAAAACACGCGCGATTGTCCCATTAGCAATACCAACACCACCGAGCTTAATCCGGCTATAGCTCCTATCTTTATGATCGGGCGCAACCAGAATAAACTCTGCCCTGCCCTGTCGATGGCAATGGCAATGGGTGCCGACACATTCAGGTCTTTATAGTTCACGATGCCCGTCATGGTTAGGCTCACAGCAATATACAAAACCGTGCATACAGCCAGTGAAACCAAAATTCCTATCGGCATATCCCTTTTGGGATTGATGGACTCCTGCGATGCCGTTGATACAGCGTCGAACCCAATATAAGCAAAGAAAACCACCGCGGCACCCGTCAGAATCCCCGACCAACCGAATTGCCCCCACACGCCTGTATTTTCAGGGATAAAGGGTTTCCAATTTTGTGTATCGATATGCGAAACACCAAATCCAATAAAAAGCAGTATAACCACTACTTTTACAATCACAATAATATTATTGAACCTGGCCGACTCTTTGATACCGATAACCAACAGGGTAGTCATCATGGCTATGATAAACATGGCGGGAAAATTGAGTATGGCACCCGAAGTATGCCAACCGTTTGCGTCGAATACAAAGGGACTCTGACACATCGAAGCCGGAAGATGTAGTCCAAGATCGGCTAAAAAACTCACCACGTATCCCGACCAACCCACAGCCACCGTTGCCGATCCGAATAAATATTCCAGAATCAGGTCCCAACCGATAATCCAGGCAATAAATTCACCCATGGTGGCATACCCGTAGGTATAGGCACTACCTGCAACCGGTATCATGGAGGCAAACTCTGCATAACACAGCCCTGCCAACATACAACCTATGGCTGAAATGATAAACGAAATAGCTATCGCCGGTCCCGCATGTATTGCTGCTGCCGTACCCGTGAGTACGAAAATACCTGCACCGATTACACAGCCTATTCCCAACAGGGTAAGGTTCATTGCATTCAGATGACGTTTCAGTACGTTGTGCTTGTCGTCGGCCTGCAACTCGAGTTCGGCCAGTGTCTTCTTAATAAATAGGTCTTTTATCATATCGAAAAAGGATTGCAGGCAGCAAACATTTAATCACTTTGATACTATTCTCCGCCGTTTGCTTTATAACTGTTATGTTTTCGGCACAAAAGTAACATTATTACCCGGTTTTTACAGTGCTTCCCTTAAATTATTTCAAAACAAAAATAACCCCTAACTCCTAAAGGGGAATTAAATTAGTATCGTCTCCTATAAAATCTTCAACAAAACGTAGAAAATTCTGAAACCACTCCTTACCTCTTACTCCTTGCTTCTTACTCACTCCTTCCTCAGAACTCAGAACTCAATACTCAAAACTCAATACTCTGAACTACTTACTTCTTCTACCGACTACCAACTATCTACTAAAAAACCGCCCTAGCTCCTAAAGGGGAATTAAATTAGTATCGTCTCCTATAAAATCTTCAACAAAACGTAGAAAATTCTGAAACCACTCCTTACCTCTTACTCCTAGCTTCTTACTCGCTCCTTCCTCACTCCTTCCTCAGAACTCAGAACTCAATACTCAGAACTCCTTACCTCTTGCCCCTTGCTCCTTACTTCTAAAAAATAAAACCGGCCACCCAGTTTCCTGAATGGCCGATCATATAATTCTTAAAGCAAGGTTTACATTGCATCGATTTCTTTGGTGATAGCTTCGTAATCAGCATCCATTTTCAACCGGTAATACAAGGTTTTAAGTGTTTTTTTGAACTCAACTTCTTTCGGTTTTAGTTCTACAGCTTTTTTGAAGTAAGGTACTGATTCCATAAATACTTTGTCTGACTTTTTCAACTCAGCATTATAAAGTTTGACATCTTTAATGCTATTGGCGGCATCAACCATTTTTACTGCTTTATTGTAGTACAAACGACCAATTCCTGCGTAAGCATCTGCTAAAGTCGGATCCAGTTCAATGGCTTTATCGAAGGATGCACGGGCATCTTCCAGATTTCCCAACGATTCATCCAGGTTACCTTTTACATAACGGTATTCTGACATATTTGGCTGACGTTCGATAGCTGTATTCAGGTAAGTCAACGCTTCGGCAGTTTTACCTGAGTAGATAAAGTAATTAATCAGGTTTTGAAGGAACCATGCTTCCGATGGGAATTTCTCGAATCCTTCTTTCAATGTTTTTACGTAATTTACAGTGTCTTGTTTGTTCTTGTATTCTTCGTAAAGCAACTGATAAACAACAAGCGTTTCGTAATTATCGTCTTTAAGGTCTTCGTACAAAGCAATTGCCTTATCGGATTTCTTGGCATTGGTTGAGGCAATGGCAGTATAATATTTAATCATATTATAGGTCGAATCCATTACGATTTCGTTATTCAACAAAGGCAATTTAGGTATTTCCAAAAACACTTCAAATGCTTCAATGGCACCCTCATAATTTTTCTTTTCGAACAAGGCAGCACCATAAGCAATCAGGTTTTGTTGTGTCTTGTAATAATCTTTAAGCTTTTCCTTAATATCATTTCTGAATTTAGGCTTTACTTTACCTTTTTTATCGGGCAACTGATCCAGCTTATCGGCTTCCAAAAAGTATTTGTAAGATTCTAAAATGGCTTTACCTTTAACATCTGCATCAAATGGTTTATTCAAAAGTGCTAATGCATACAGGGCTTCATTTTCTTTGTTTCCGATCAAACCTGCTACATACCAGGTATTAGCTTCGTTTTTTGTTGTAGAATCGTTCAAAGCCAGTTTGATAGCTTCACGTGCGCCGGCAAAATCCGGGTTCTCCATTAAAGCTTTATTCTTTGCTTTCGAAACGTTTGACTTTTGAGCAAAAGAAAATGTAAAGCTTATCACCAAAAATAAGGATAAAATAAGTTTTTTCATGTCGAATTGTGATTATAATTAATATTTATATTTATAATGAATTTTTTGAGTGAACTGACCTCTTCAGACCAGTTCACTTATCTTTGATTATTTATTCTTCTGTTTCTTCTACAGTGTCTGAATTTTCGGAATCTTCAGAAACTTCAGTATCATTCTCTTCAACCGGAGCAATCTCATTCATTCCTTCCGGAATTTCATCAATTGTTTCTTCCAGTTCAACTTCCGATAACACTTTACAAACCGATGCAATTTCGTCGTTCCGTTTTTCCAGGTTGATTAATCGTACACCTTGTGTGGCACGTCCCATGACGCGGAAATCGGCAACTTTCAGACGAATGGTAATCCCTGATTTATTGATAATCATCAGGTCGTTATCATCAGTAACACTTTTGATAGAAACCAGTTTACCTGTTTTCTCAGTGATATTGATTGTTTTAACACCTTTACCACCGCGGTTGGTTACACGATACACAGGTACAGTTTCAAATGGTTTTCCGTTTTCGTCAAGCAGTTCATCACCATTTTCATCTACTCCCGGTTTTTCATCCAGCAAGGTACGTTTACCGTAACCTAGTTGAGAAACAACCATAATGTTTTCATTGTTTGCCTTGTTTACACAAATCATGCCAATCACTTCGTCCTGACCATCGTCATCCAATGTCATTCCGCGCACACCGGTTGCAGTACGTCCCATTTCACGTACTTTCGATTCGTGGAAACGGATAGCGCGACCATTGCGGTTAGCCATCAGTACTTCTTCATTACCATCGGTCAAACGAACCTGAATTACCTGATCATCTTCGCGTATGGTTATGGCATTCACACCATTCTGACGGGGACGTGAATAAGCTTCCAGCGAAGTTTTCTTGATTACCCCGTTCTTGGTACAGAATACCAAATAATGTGAGTTAATATATTCGCTGTCGTTAAGACCTTTTACGCGGATAAATGCATTTACTTTATCGTCACCATCGATATTCAACATATTCTGAATGGCGCGTCCTTTCGAGTTTTTACTTCCTTCGGGAATGTCATATACTTTCAGCCAGTAACATTTACCTTTTTGTGTAAAAAACAACATGGTATTGTGCATCGAAGCCGGATAGATATACTCAATAAAGTCTTCATCGCGCGAATCGCTACCCTTTGAACCTACACCACCACGATTTTGAGATCTGAATTCGGTAAGTGCAGTACGTTTGATATAACCCAAATGCGAAATGGTAATAATCATTTCATCATCAGAGTAAAAATCTTCGGGATTAAATTCTTCGGAAGAATATACTATTTGTGTACGACGAACATCACCGTATTTTGCTTTCACTTCCAGGAGTTCGTCCTTGATAATTTGCATTTGCAATTCATGACTTTCCAGAATTTCTTTTAAATGTGCGATAATGGCCAACACTTCCTGGTATTCAGCACGGAGTTTATCCTGCTCCATACCGGTAAGTTGACGCAGACGCATTTCAACGATAGCACGCGATTGAATATCCGATAACCCGAATCGTTCCATCAAAGCATTACGGGCTTCTTCGGGTGTTTTTGAATTGCGGATCAGTTTTATGGCTTCATCCAGATTATCCAGAATAATCATAAAACCTTCCAGTAAATGTGCCCGTTTTTCGGCTTCAGCCAGTTCGAAACGTGTACGACGTACAACCACTTCGTGACGGTGTTCAACAAAATAATGAATCAAATCTTTCAGATTCAACATCCGTGGACGACCGTTTACCAGTGCAATATTGTTAACGCTGAATGACGATTGCAAAGCTGTCATTTTAAACAGCTTGTTTAATAAAACGCTTGAATTGGCATCGCGTTTCACATCCACCACAATGCGCATACCTTCACGGTCAGACTCATCATTGATATGTGCAATGCCTTCTATTTTTTTATCAACGACTAAAGCCACAACAGCCTTAATCAGTTCCACTTTATTTACCTGGTAAGGTATTTCATTGATAACGATTTTTTCACGCCCCTGAGCATCGGCTTCTATTTCAACCTTCGAACGAACCACGATACGACCACGGCCTGTTTCAAAAGCATCTCTTACGCCGGAAATACCCTGAATAATACCACCCGTTGGAAAATCGGGTGCTTTGATATATTTAATAAGCTCAGAGATCTCAATATCATTGTTATCGATATAGGCAATAATGCCATCCACTACTTCTGACAAATTGTGTGGAGCCATGTTGGTGGCCATACCAACTGCAATACCCGATGAACCGTTAATCAGCAAATTAGGAATCCTTGTAGGCAACACGGATGGTTCTTTCAAGGTATCATCAAAGTTAAACTGAAAATCAACAGTTTCCTTGTTGAGATCAATCAACATATCTTCAGTGATTTTGCGCAAACGGGCTTCGGTATAACGCATGGCAGCAGGGCTGTCGCCATCCACCGAACCAAAGTTACCTTGTCCATCCACCATAGGATAGCGCATCGACCAATGTTGTGCCATACGTACCAATGTTCCGTAAATGGAAGAGTCACCATGCGGGTGATACTTTCCCATTACTTCCCCAACGATTCTGGCAGATTTTTTATAGGGCTTGTCGGAATTGTTTCCCAACTCATTCATCCCAAATAATACCCTGCGGTGTACCGGTTTAAAACCATCACGCACATCAGGCAACGCACGCGAAACTATCACCGACATGGAATAATCGATATACGAAGATTTCATTTCTTCGTCAATATTTACCTTAATAATTCTGTCTTGGTCAATCATCTATAATTAGTTTTGTTTCTATCTTAAAAATCGCACTAAAGTACTGCTTTTTGTTGGATTAGGCAAGCATTTTTATCAAAAATTCACGAATAAAATACATACCTATTAAGAGCTAAAACTGTTTGTCCAAAATACTATTTATTTTACTTTTCAAAATGAAGACTTTATTTTAATTTGGATACTGGCATAAAAAAAAGACATTCGAAATCGAATATCTTTCTTTTTGCCTGTTCTGTGATCTTATCTTTTAAAAAGGTCAAGAAAAAATTTTCTGTATTCTTTTTCCAAGTAAATAATCAGCTGAATATTTACCCCCACCCAAAAAAGCCAATGCAAAGTAAAGGGATAAATAAAACAAAGACAATTCTTTAACTGAAAATGGATCATTACCATGAATTACAAATGCTGCTACTATCATACCAATAATAAGCGGAAGTGTAGCAAGTCGGGTTAATAAACCGAAAACAATAAGAATCGAACAAAAGAATTCAGCAAATATTATTAACGCCAGTGATACTGAAGAACCTACACCTATCGGATCTGGAAACACTGCACTTAAAGCATCGAAATTGGTTAGTTTCTGCCAACCATGTACCATCATAAATCCACCTATTGCAAAACGAAAAAGTAATAAACCTATGTTGCGGAACATTTCATTATCCAGCTCCATGCACCAAACACATTTTTTTGTATCCATAAATTTCAATGTATATATTTTCAAGAGTTAACATACAAAATATTGTATTTGTTCAGCTATAAACTTATTCAAGTACACCTCCGGTTATAAAACAATTTTCAAATTCTTTATTCATAAGAGGTTCTATTTCAAAAACCCCATACACCGAAGACCCTGAACCTGACATGGATGCATACAATGCGCCCATATCATACATTTTGTTTTTAATATCCTGAATGGCAGGATATTTTGCAAAAACGGAAACTTCAAAATCATTCTTTATTGAATCTTTCCATGCTGTTACAGGTTGTTTAATCAATTCCAGCAATGAAACTCCGGGTATTTGGGGCACAACAAGTGAGTATGCCTCGGGTGTGGAAACATGAATATCGGGCTTTACCAATAACAAGAAGTAACCTTTAAGCGATAAATTAACCGGAGTGAACACATTACCTGTTCCGGCAGCAAATACAGGCTTATTCCTTATAAAAACAGGACAATCGGCACCTAACTTCCCGGCCAGTCCTTCGAGTTTTTTGGGTGTAATCTTCAATGCGAATAATTCGTTTAATGCCTTGAGCATAAAAGCTGCATCCGACGATCCTCCTCCCAGACCCGCTCCAAAAGGTATTTGCTTGCAGAGTGAAATGTCGATGGGTGGGATTTGATACCCTGAACGAAGCAGGCGGTACGCTTTTACAATTAAATTATCCTCCGGATCGCCTCCCAACGCTATGCCGGAAGAAGAAAAACTGTAATCGGAACAGGTCTCGGAAGGCATTACCTCGAGCACATCGCTTAAACCAATGGGATAAAACACAGTTTCGATATTGTGATAACCATCCGGGCGCCGCTCAACGACATTCAAACCGAGATTAATTTTGGCATTTGGGAAAAGAAGCATTTAGTTGGTAGTTTATAGTTTATAGTCGGTAGTTTATAGTCGGTAGTTGGTAATTTATAGCATTACAGATTGGAAATACCATTCTAAAAATTAAATAAAACATTAAAGCAAAATTATAGAAGACGATACTAATTTAATTCCCCGCAATTTATCCCGTATGCGGGAGGGGCCAGGGTCTTGTTTCATAAGTGTTATCAGAAGCGTATTTTTGGTTTCTAAACTTTATTCAAAGATAATATTTTTTTTGTAAACCGGAAAACTCTGTCAGGCAACTTAATCTCGAATCGGGATAAAGTTATGAACATCCTGTTCAAACATTTTTCATGGAACTTTGGAAAATCTTTAGTACTTTTGAAACCCGCAAAATTGTAAATTATAAATCCGCAAATTGTAAATATAAAGATGGCTGAAAAACGCAATTATACCAAGAAACCGACAGGTCCCATTCCAATACCGGCCAATGAATATGGCAAATTACCACCGCAGGCTCCCGAACTGGAGGAAGCAGTACTGGGTGCCATTATGATTGAAAAAGATGCCTATTCGCTTGTATCTGAAATTCTAAAACCTGAATGTTTCTATAAGGTAGCGCATCAGAAAATATTTGAGGCCATCATGAACCTCGCCATGCGTCAGGAACCGGTAGATATGCACACGGTTACCGAACAATTGCGAAAAAGTGGTACCATCGACGATATTGGTGGCCCTTACTATATTACTTTGCTTACCGCCAAGGTTTCGTCGGCAGCGCATTTGGAATATCATGCCCGTATCATCGTGCAAAAATTTCTGGCCCGTGAACTGATACGTATTTCCAGCGAAATTCAAACCAAGGCATTTGATGATAAATCGGATGTGGATGATTTGATGCAGGAAGCTGAAGGTATGTTGTTTGAAGTTTCGCAACGAAACCTGAAAAAAGATGTTACACAAATCAGCCCGGTTATCGATGAGGCTATTAAACGTATGCAGGCGGCAGCGGGTAAACAGGGATCAAGCGGTGTGCCAACTGGCTTTCACGGCCTGGATAAAATCACTTCCGGCTGGCAAAAGTCTGACCTTATCATTATTGCAGCCCGTCCTGCCATGGGAAAAACCGCTTTCGTGCTTTCTATGGCTAAAAATATGGGGGTTGATTACAATCAACCGGTTGCTATATTTTCGTTGGAGATGTCAAACGTTCAATTGGTGAACCGATTAATAATGAACGTTTGTGAGCTTGAAGGTGAGAAAGTTAAAAACGGACAATTAGATCCCGATGAATGGATAAAATTAGACAAAGACATAAAAGATTTGATTGACGCGCCCATCTATGTTGATGATACACCGAGTTTATCGGTTTTCGAACTGCGAAGTAAAGCACGCCGGTTGGTAAAAGAACACAATGTTCAATGTATCATCATTGACTATTTACAACTGATGAATGCCAGTGGAATGAGCTTCGGTAGCCGCGAACAGGAAGTTAGTATTATCTCCCGATCGTTGAAAGGATTGGCAAAAGAGCTTGACATTCCAATCATTGCACTATCGCAGTTGAATCGTGGAGTGGAAGGACGTTCAGGTCTGGAAGGAAAGCGTCCACAACTATCAGATTTACGTGAGTCAGGATCTATTGAGCAGGATGCCGATATGGTTTGCTTTATTCACCGTCCTGAGTATTATCATTTAACGGAAGATGCGCAGGGTAATTCGTTGATAGGTATTGCTGAAATCATAATTGCTAAACACCGAAATGGCGCAACTGCCGATGTGCAACTGAAGTTCAAGAATGTTTTTGCCAAATTTATGAATAAAGACGACAAGGACAGCTCGGATAATCCATTTAGCAATGACTATCAGACCATACCTTCGAAAATGAATGATGGTGGTGCCAATTTTTATGGCGATACAGCTTTATTAACTCCTTCAACAACAAATCCCTTCCCAAACACCGGACAAAAAGATATAATGCCTTTCTAGTGGGTAGTGGATAGTCGGTAGAAGAGGTAAGGAGTTCTGAGTATTGAGTTCTGAGTATTGAGTTCTGAGTATTGAGTTCTGAGTAAGGAGCGAGCAAGGAGCGTGTAAGAAGTAAGAAGCAAGAGGCAAGGAGTGGTTACAGGATTTTCTTTTGAAGAAAATGTTATAAGAAACGGATCTAAACACACATCCCCACAATTTTCCTTTTTGCATGAGGGGCTTGGGGTTAAAAAGAAATGCGGAGAGTAAACTTTCCGCATTTCTTTTGTTTTCAAATCAATGTTTAAACATCTGTAATTTGTCCGGATCGTGTTTATGTTTGAAGAATACAGCAAATAAAACAGCTACCACCAGTGAGTATAAAGCAAATGTGATCCAGATTAAATGCCAGTCTTTCATACCATCGTGTGTGAAAAAGTTTTGAATCAGAAAACCACTCACACTACTGCCAATGATTGCTCCAAAACCGTTGGTCATCATCATAAATAATCCCTGAGCACTCGATCGCATAGTAGGATCGGTCGAAGTTTCCACAAATAACGACCCCGAGATATTGAAGAAATCGAACGCCATGCCGTAAACGATACAGGACAGGATAATCATCCAAAGCCCTTCAGCAGGATTTCCGAACCCGAATAGTCCAAAACGGAGTACCCAGGCAAACATACTAATCAACATCACTTTTTTAATCCCAAACCGTTTTAAGAAGAAAGGAATAGCCAAAATGAACAGGGTCTCGGACATTTGCGAAATGGACATGATAATGGTTGAATACCTGATAACAAAAGAATCGGCATATTCCGGGATTTTTTTAAAATCATCCAGATAAACATCACCATATGCATTGGTCAGTTGCAATGCAGCACCCAAACACATTGAGAAAAGAAAGAATAGCGCCATTTTACGGTTTTTGAATAAACCGAATGCGTCGAGTCCCAAAATCTGTATGAATGTTTTCTTCTCTGTATTATGAGCCAAAGGCGGGCATTTGGGTAAAGTAAATGCATACAGACCCAATAAGAAAGAAAAAGCAGATGCAATATAAAATTGATTCTCAGAACTTTTATTTCCGGTCAGGTTAACGATCCACATAGCGACGATAAAACCGATCGTACCAAAAACCCGTATGGGTGGAAAAAACTTCACAACATCCAGGTTATTGCTTTTAAGCGCCGAATAAGCGATTGAATTTGCCAGCGCAATAGTAGGCATATAAAATATCATAGATACCAGAATCCCCCAAAAGAATGAAACAGGATTATTAATCTGCGGAATAAAGAAAAGCGCTACACCACTCAAAATATGTAGAATTGCATATAGTTTCTCAGCATTTATCCAACGGTCGGCTATCATACCCGCAATCGCCGGCATAAACAAGGATGCGATACCCATAGTTGAAAAAATAATTCCGAAATCAGCACCTGACCACTGTTTTGTTTGAAACCAATAATTACCGATAGTTATGAGCCATGAACCCCAAATAAAGAACTGAAAAAAATTCATTAGTATTAGACGAAACTTTAATCCCATAATATTTTAATTGGTTTAATTGTGTGATTTTTTAATTGCAGAACTGTGTAAGTATTTAATTTTAAATGTTTATTCGTCTATTGGCATGTGTTTGCGTTTAATAGCATCACGGATATTCACAGCTAATTCATATCTTTCTTCTTCAACGGCAATTTTCAGCATTTCTTCCAACGCTTCCAGGGAAAGTAGATTCAGGTCATCAATGGTCATTTTTTCCATATCTACTTCCTGATCTTCCTTTTTCTCATCTAAAACAGAAACATCAATTTCAGTACCGACCATATCAAGGATTTCCGATTTAATGTAGATCGGGCAATCGGTGCGTACAGCCAAAGCGACTGCATCAGAAGTACGGGCATCCACGATGATCGTTTTGTCTTCTTTCAGGATATAAAGTTCCGAATAAAACACATCGTTTACCATGTCGTAAATCAACACCTTCTTTAATTCGGCTTCAAACACATTCAAAAGACTTTTGATTAAATCATGTGTCAAGGGACGGGGAGATTTTTTATTGTTCATTTTCAGCGCTATTGATTGCGCTTCAGGTTCACCTATCATTACTGAAAACCGGCGATTCCCATCTTCTTCACTCAACACAAGTCCATAAGTCCCTACTACAGTCTGGTTATAAACCAAGGCAGTAATCGTTAATTTTATTTCTGAATCCATATACAGATTGAATATAATAAAGTTTCAAATATCATTTACAACATATAAGAAACCCGGTTTGCTGTTTTTTTTTAAAGGTCAGCAAATATACAGAAATTTTTAAACCTAAAAATCATATTTTACTAAAAATTCAATAATCTTCTTGAAACTGATTGGAAAATATGACATTACACTGATGTACAAAATGAAACAGATTCGAAAATCGGGAATGAATCATATCCTGCAAATTGGTTAACTTCTTCACGCTCTTAAAAAAACACAGTTCAGATAAAATCCGGCACTCTAATTTTAGATAAACAGGCTCAAACTATAGTCAGAAATGAAAATTAGTTGTACTTTTGTCCGCCAAATTAAAATGAAAAGAAAAATAATAAATATACTGGAACTACCCTGGAAGCTTATCATCTCAACCATAGCTACCTGGGATTTTATTGCTTCATCGCATGTCAGCAAAAAGGAAATCCGTAATCAGTTTGTATTTCCGTGGATAGCTATTACGGTGATGGTTGTGTTTATTTTCGAAAGCTTGTACGCATCCGATAAACCCTTACAAACCGGGCTGATCCATGCCATCATAAACACTGTATCACTAATTGGAGGTTATTTTCTTTCCAATACGATTTGTTTTTGGTATCTTCGCAAACAAGAACCGGAAAAATTCACTGCATTAGATTGCGAAACAATTGTAAGCTACTCATTCTCTGCTATTTTTTTACTTAAAATAGTTACAACCGTAATGCCGAGTTTGTTTTTTCTTCAAATTTTGAATATCTATACTGCGTATCTGGTGTGGGAAGGTTGTAGGGCAGTCTTGAAAATGAATGAAGAAGAACGTGGAAATATTGTGTTGGTTTTTACCATATTTATCATATTCTCCCCCGTTATAATCAATCAGATTATTCATTTGATGCTTCCGAACGTATAAATTACTTCAAAAATAATGAATTGCGATGTATAAAAAATCGAACATAGTTATCAAAAATAAACGGGCCACATTCGACTATGAAATTATCGAACGTTATATTGCCGGCATTCAGCTTTACGGAACCGAAATCAAGTCAATTCGGGATGGTAAGGCCGGTCTGAGTGATACCTATTGTACCTTTATCAAAGAAGAATTGTGGGTCAGAAACATGCATATCTCCACCTATTTTTTTGGTACCTATAATAATCACGATGTCCGACGCGACCGCAAGTTGCTCCTAAATAAAAGGGAACTTCACAAACTTTTACGCGGAACCAAAGAAACCGGCTTAACAATCGTACCCACCAAACTTTTTATTAACGATAAAGGCCTGGCCAAATTGGAAATAGGCATAGCAAAAGGTAAGAAAACCTACGATAAACGACATACGCTGAAAGAGAAAGAAGATAAAAGAGATATTGACAGGGCAATGAAGCAATAGAAACATTTCAGGTTTTGCGTTCAGCGTTACGGGTTTGAGGTTTGAAAAGTTTGAAAGGTTTGAAAGGTTTCGCGCTCCGGGTTCCACGTTTCGGGTTGGAGGTTTAAAAGGTTTGGAGTTCTGAGTACTGAGTTCAGAGTTCCATGAAAGATTGATGGTTTGATGTTTCGTGTTCCTGGTCTTTTGTATTGACTCTTGGTTCTTCCTACCAACTCCCGACTCCCGACTCAGAACTCAAAACTCAAAACTACCGACTATTTCCCATGTCTTAGTTCCTGGCTCTTGGTTCTTGGTTATAACAAAAAAAAGAGCTAACTGGCTCTTTTTTTGTTTTCGGATTTTTTATGTGACTTTGTATACAAAAAACGTTTGATTTTCATCGAAGCTGTCTTTTCAAAAGGCTGATCAATTATATCAACCCGTTTAATCTGTGAAACGCGGTTTAATTTTGCATTCACTTCCTTCATGAAATTACGGGACCAAACCTGATGTTTTTCATCCAGTTCACGAATGACTTTTCGTCCTTTTTCTTTTTTATCTTCAATGACTAATTTCAAATGATCTATACTTTTCTCAAGATTATCCAGGTCTAAAAGTACTTTGGCAACCAAAAATCCATCTTCTTCAATTACCAGCGATTCCACAACAAATTGATGACTATTAATAACCGTCTCAATGTCTTCGGGATATATATTCTCACCGCTCGCTCCTACTATCGTATTTTTCATACGACCTTTTATAAACAATCGTTTTTGCGAATCGAAACGTCCAAAATCACCTGTGTGAAACCAACCACCTGTAAGAACTTCACTGGTTGCTTCGGGATTTTTATAATAGCCTGACATTACGTTAGGACCTTTTGCCCAAATCTCTCCTACTCCTTTTTTATCAGGATTATTTATCTTCAATTCAACGCCCTGCACTGCAAAACCTGTTGATTGTAATTTGGTCTGATGGGTGGCAGCACCGGCAAGAAGCGGTGCAGTTTCAGTCAGTCCATAACCAATGGCATAAGGGAACCTGGCTTCCTTTAAAAATCGTTCCACCCGTGAGTCGAGCTTGGCACCACCGATTCCGAAAAATTTCAATCTTCCACCAAAGGTCTGATAAAGTTTTTTTCCTGCTATGCGGTGAATCAGTTTACGGAACACAGGAGTTTTATAAATCATCCGTTTAAACCGATTTTCTGCAAACTTACTTTGAATCTGATTTTTATACAATTTCTCCATAATTAGAGGCACCGATAACATCATGGTGGGCCGTATCTTTGTTAAGGCCGGTAAAAGTGCAGCGGGTGTTGGTGGTTTCTCCAGATAATAAATTGCGCTTCCGTACAATATCGGATAGAGCATACCAATGGTATTCTCGTAGGTATGCGACAAAGGCAGGAGCGACAGAAACACATCCGTATGATCAATTGGTTGGAAAGTGTAGGATTGCATGGCCGTAAATGTCAGATTCTTATGAGATAACATGACACCTTTTGATCGACCGGTTGTTCCGGAGGTATAAATGATGGCAGCTAAATCATCTTCTTTAACAACAATTTCCGGTATCTTGACAGCTTTTGTTGCATCAACATTACCCATCTTCAGGCTGAAATCATCAAGTAGTATTTTGGCCTCCAAATGAGGGAGTTCCAGACCTTCAACCCTTGACATTAATCGTTCACTGATAAACAAAATTTTTGACTCGGAATGAATCAATACATTCTCAATTTCCTCGCGCGTAAAATCGGGTAAAATGGGAACGATAATGATGCCATTAGATACAACCGCAAAATAGGCAATCACCCAGTTTGGCATATTATGACTCAACAAAGCAACTTTATCGTCTCTTTTTATTCCCAAAGAAAACAACAACGCTGAAATTTCCTTCATTTTCTGACCCAACTCTGCATAAGAAATCGGATTTCCATCAACGAAAGAAACTGAAGGTGAGGCAGCAAAATTCTTTATCGAATTATTAATTAAGAATTGTAGTGTAAGGGGTTTTGGTTCTATTTTCTTATGCATAAGATTCATTTTATCAAAAATAAACACGTGAATTGAACCGTAAATATAAGCTATAAATTCTGAACTTATACACGTTTTGTGTTATTATGAGCAAAAAAGACAGTTAATGAAACCCAATCATTTATAAATCAAAAATATACAGGGACGTTTATTTAAATCCGGAAGTTGAGTTTTCCACTCTTTTACAGTTTTAGTTTTTATAAATTCTGTTTCTAAAGTTATGTCTACAGCTATACAAAGACGTGTATTTGGCTGACATGCCTGCATTATCTCTTCCAGCATTTTCATGTTCCGGTAGGGAGTTTCAATAAATATCTGCGATTGGTTCTCGGTGTAAGCTCTTGTTTCGAGCTTACGGAGCATTTTGGCACGTTCGGCAGGCTGAATGGGAAGATAACCTACAAAAGCAAAACTTTGACCGTTAAAACCGGAAGCCATAAGCGAAAGCAAAATAGAAGAAGGTCCCACAAGTGGTACGACTGTAAAATCATGTTGTTGAGCCATGGCCACTACATCAGCACCCGGATCGGCAATTGCGGGGCAACCGGCTTCGGATAATACACCCATATCATTTCCTTCGACCATAGGACGTAAAAAGCCGCTCAACTCCTCAGGACTTGTATGTTGATTGAGAATAAAAAAAATTAAACTGTCAATATCAATGGCAGGGTTAGCTTTTTTCAAAAAACGACGTGCTGTGCGTACATCCTCCACAATGAAATACTTCAGACGATTTACAATCTCTGTATTATTTGCCGGCAATATTCGATCGAAAGAGCAATCACCGAGTGAAGTTGGAATTAAATAAAGGGTCGACATTTTTAGTTCTAAAAGTTTGTGGTTATGTGTTCCTTGTTTGACGTTTGAAAGGTTTGAAAAGTTACGGGTTTGAAGGGTTGAATGGTTAATTCGTTAATTGGTTGATCGGTTAATTCGTTAATTGGTTGATTGGTTAATTCGTAAATTGGTTGATTTGGGTTGAAAGTTTCGTGTTCCGGGTTCTCTCTATCTACTCGATACTCAATACTCAGGACTCAATACTCAGGACTCAATACTACCAACTATAAACTACTTATCTGCGCCAGTTCCTCGCTAAGCAATTCCCATTCGTAGACTTTTTGGTCTAATTCACGTTTCTTTCGTTGGTAAAGTTGAATATATTCGTTGTCGGAAGCTTTTTCGGGTTTCTCGAGTTCATTATCCATTTTTGCAATTTCATCTTCGAATCCGGAAATTTCTTTTTCTATTTCCTCCACAGCCCTTTCAGCTTTTTTTATTTTTCGGTTTTGTTCTTTGCGGGCTTCATAGCTTAACTTGTTATCAGAAACATTTTTAGTGAAAGATTCTGAAGCGGATTTCAATGATGTTGAAATCTCTAGTTCCCTTAAGGTGTCCATTTTCTTGTATTGCAGAAAATCATAGATTCCACCCATGTGCTCACGCACCTTTTTGTTTCCAAATTCGTAAACCTTGGTTACCAGACCATCCAAAAATTCCCTGTCGTGCGAAACCACAATCACTGTTCCATCGAAAGCTTTAATTGCTTCTTTCAACACATCTTTCGATTGCATATCCAGGTGATTGGTTGGCTCATCCAGAATGAGCAGATTGACCGGCTCCAACAACAAGCGAATCATAGCCAACCGACTGCGTTCACCACCCGAGAGTACCTGAACTTTTTTATCGGAAGCCTCACCACCAAACATAAATGCACCGAGAATATCCCTGATTTTAGTACGAATATCACCCACTGCCACATAATCGATGGTTTCGAATACCGTACGGCTCTCATCCAGCAAAGATGCTTGATTTTGAGCGAAATATCCTATCTTGACATTATGTCCCAACTTTAATGTTCCTGAATATCCTATTTCGTCCATAATACACTTCATCAGTGTACTTTTTCCTTCACCGTTTTTACCTACAAATGCCACTTTTTCACCCCGGTTGATAATCATCCCGATATTATCCAGAATTAATTTATCGCCGTAAGCTTTTGACAAATGCTCAATTTCCACCGGAATACTTCCGGACCTGGGTGCAGGAGGGAATTTTAAACTCAGACGCGAGTTATCTTCCATATCGACTTCCAGCCTTTCAATTTTATCAAGATGCTTGATACGTGATTGCACCTGAATGGCTTTGGTGGCTTTGGAACGAAAACGATCGATGAAATCTTCGGTTTCCTGTATCAGTTTTTGTTGATTTTCGTATGCTCTTACCTGTTGATCGTGTCGTTCTTTCCTTAATTCCAGGTATTTGGAATAATGTACATTGTAATCGTAGATCTTACCCAATGATATTTCTATCGTGCGGGTAGTTACAGCATCAATAAAAGCCCTGTCATGCGAAACGAGTAAAATGGCACTGCTGGTAGTCGTTAAGAAGTTTTCGAGCCATTGAATAGATTCTATATCCAGGTGATTGGTTGGCTCATCGAGTAATAATACATCGGGACGGAGTAACAGAATTTTTGCCAATTCAATCCTCATACGCCATCCACCACTGAATTCAGAACATTGACGTTCGAAATCTGATCGCAAAAAACCAAGGCCTAACAGTGTTTTTTCTATCTCACCATAATAATTCCCATTTCCTATAATTTGCAACAGTTCATTTGAATGAGTCAGTTTGTCGATAAGTCTATGGTAGTCTTCACTTTCGTAATCGGTGCGTACAGCCAGATCAATATTTATTTGTTCAATTTCGGCTTGTAAATCGGTGATATGCTCGAATGCTTTTTCAGCTTCCTGCATCACCGTAGTGCCCTCATTGTGTATCATGTGTTGCGGTAGGTAACCAATAGTAAGATCTTTGGGAATGGTTACTCTTCCTTTTGTAGGCTGCTGTTTACCTGAAAAAATTCGTAACAGCGTCGTTTTACCTGCACCGTTTTTACCGACCAAGGCAATTTTATCTTTTGGATTGACCAGGAAAGTTATTTCATCAAATAGCGGCGACCCACTAAATTCAACGGTAAGTTGTTCTACAGAAATCATATATTGGGTAATGGTGTGAGTAATGGGTAGAAAATCGGGAGTTTGTTGAAATAAAGTTTTAAGAAAATTTTTTTCACAGATAAGAAAACCTGAATCTTATTGATAAATAATTTGAATTAAAGGCCTAAACAATATTCATGAATTATGATCACCTTCTTTTAAACTTTCATTTGATGACTTAAACTTTCTTCTGTTTACCTTCAATAAACTTACTAAAGAATTTCTTTTTTTATCAACCAAACGCCACAGTATATAGGTTAGCACCGAAGCCACTGCAAATACCAGTAGTGTAAGTATTTCAATAGGCCAATTACGTCCAATAATACCCAACATAATAAATCCAAAAGTTACGCTTAAAAGAACAAAAGTAACCTGGCGATGTTTTAAACCTGTTTTTAGTAACAAATGGTGGATGTGGTTTTTATCGGGACGAAAAGGAGAAACACCTTTTTTTATCCGGGTAAGCATAACGCGCATTGTATCAAATAATGGTACCGAAAGAACACTGACAGCCACAGCAGGTGCAGCGGTCATGTTATACTTGAATAAACCTGGTTCTGCATTCATTTCACAAAATTCAAAAACATAAAGGGTTAACATATAACCCAACAGTAAGGAACCGGAATCGCCCATAAATATTTTGCGTTTTCCTCCAAAGACATTGTAAAGAAAAAAAACGATAAGTGATCCGGCCATGGCAAAAGCAGAAATCGAGAGGTCTAATCTGTCTGTAAGTCGGAAATAGATTGCAAAAAACAGGGAGTACAGTATTCCAAGACCAGATGCCAGTCCATCAACTCCATCAATCAGATTCAAGGCATTTATAATTACAATAAATACAAAAAATGAAAGCAGATAACTTGTAAGTATTGAAATTTCATATATACCCAAAAAGCCATGTAAATGTGATAATCGGATATCGGCGACAACAATTAAGAAAAAAGCGGAAGCAAATTCACCAAACAATTTCCAGGAGACTTTTATATCAATTAAATCATCAACAAAGCCAACAATTAATATGATGAAAACACCAATGATTGTAAATTGCAGATCACTGATAATAGAATATGAAAACAGAAATACTGTCAATAAGAACGAAATAAATATATTGACGCCACCTATATTTGGTATGGCGCCTACATGTGAGGTTCGTTTATTAGGTTTAACAACAAAATTCCGGCTTTTGGCTATGTCTATTACCAAAGGCATAAAACAGAGACCTATTAAAAATGAAACTAATAAGGATAAAGCCGGAAAGCTGTGTATGAAGTTATTTAAATAAAGCATCTAATAAAATATTGAATTGAATATGTTGTGATTTGATTACTTTTCACTTTTCATCTTTGCACAAATAAAATCACCAAATGTAGTTAATAATCTAATTTTAAACATCCAACCTTTCATATTGGGAGTTCTTACTTAAAAACTCGGGAACAATAATTTTCATTAACGAAACAGTAAGGAAATTTTTACACTGAACACTATAAATGATTAACTCATCAATCTGAGCTGAAATTTTTTCATAATCATATACCTGCACAGTGGCAATCATTATTTTCGGGTGATAAGTTGGTTGTGTTGTTTCTTTATGATTTAAAAGCTCTTCGTACAGTTTTTCGCCAGGACGTAATCCGGTAAACTCAATTTTTATATCCACTTCGGGAATATAACCGGCTAAGCGAATCATTTTTTTTGCCAGATTGACAATTTTCACCGGACTGCCCATGTCGAAAATAAAAATTTCTCCGCCTACGCCCATGGAACCGGCTTCGAGTACCAACATACATGCTTCGGGTATGGTCATAAAATAGCGCATAATCTCGGGATGCGTTACTGTTATTGGCCCCCCTTTTTCAATTTGACTTTTAAAAAGTGGAATAACGGAGCCATTTGAGCCCAGTACATTTCCAAAACGTGTCGTTATAAATTTAGTGGTTGTATTACCCTCTGCTACAAGTTTCCGGTATAATGACTGAACATAAATCTCTGCAATCCGTTTTGAAGCTCCCATCACATTGGTTGGATTTACAGCTTTATCAGTTGATACCATCACAAAATGCTGAACTTTATATTTAACTGCTAAATCGGCCATGATCTTGGTTCCCTTCACATTCGCCTGAATACTTTCGACCGGGTTATCTTCCATCAGTGGAACATGTTTGTAGGCTGCCGCATGATATATATGATCGGGTCTGTACATATCCATCATGTATTCCATCCGTTCTTTATTTCTGACATCACCTAAAAACGCACTGAAATTTTGATTGGGAAACTGCTCATCTAACTCCAGTTGTAAGTTATGCATCGGTGATTCAGCCTGATCCAATAAAACAATTAAAGCCGGCTTAAATTGAACGATCTGACGGACAATCTCACTCCCAATAGATCCTGCAGCACCTGTAATAAGTATGATCTTTGATTTTAACTGTTTTGCAATGTTCTCATTTGAAATGTCTATTTTGGGTCTTTCAAGTAAATCCTCAATTTGTATGGATTTAATTTGCTTAAGTGAAAGCTTATCATTTTTCCAGATACTCATTGGAGGTGAAGTCAATACTGCCAGATTATTATTCAAAAACAAATCTAAATCGGTATCCGGATTTATCTGGTTCATTTTGTTGGGTGAAACAATAATCGCTTTCGCTTTTTTTACTATTATTTTTTTTACAGTATTTTCATTTAGCTGATACACCTTGACACCCATTATCCTGCGTTTAGTAGAATTTTTATCATCGTCTATAAATCCAACCAATTTATATTTAATTTCTTGTGTTGAACGATTTATCAATGTGGCAATGCCAATGGCTGAGGACTGCGTACCAAATATCATAACAGGTGTGATCTGACCTGAATTTTGAGTGAAAAAATCATAGATCATTTTCACACTTAAGCGTAAAATAAAAAGGAGTAAGAAGGCTAAGACTCCATAAATCAATAAGGACGAATAATTAAATAAAAGCGATGAGGTTTTAAGGAAAACAATTAGATTTAAGGTTGATAAAATTGCTGAATTGAGAAAAACTGCAAAAAGCAATTTAACGGCATCAATATAACCTGAATAACGTAATATACCGGAGTAAGTATGAAAAATCCAGAAGAACAGAATTTGTAAACTTAGAATAACACCCATGAGTTGGTAAAACGATAATAAATTATCATTGGGGATATTAAAGAAAAATTTCGATGAGATGAAAATTGAAATCCAATAAGCAATCAGACACAGACAAACGTCAACAAATAAAACCAGCCAACGGGGGATATAATTTAAATTCGTTATATGCGAAAAGATATCAGAACTCCCCAAAGAATTTAATTTATCTTGTATATTCATTATAATATCGGTTTGTAAAAAACAGTCTGCAAAGATAAGTTTAAAATATGAAAAATATAACTATTCGAATCATATAAGTAATGTTTTATATATAATACGCTATTCGAAATCGATTATATCATTGATATATTGCACGATACGGAAATCAAAATAATTATAAATAATGTCAAACAAAAACAGGTTTTTGTGATCGTTAATTGAGTTGACTGATCATAATTGCAAGGTTCAGTTTTTTTGTTAATCAATAAAATTGCGCTTGAATTGTAGATTGAAAATATAATCCATATCTTTGCAGGCTCAATCAATAAAACTAAAAATATGTCGATACATATCGAAGATTCCAGACGAGTAACCACCCATCGGTTATTAGAAATGAAGCAACGTGGCGAAAAAATAAGCATGCTGACCGCCTATGATTTTACCATGGGTAATATAGTAGATCAGGCAGGTGTAGATATTATATTGGTAGGTGATTCAGCCTCAAACGTAATGTGTGGAAATACAACGACCTTACCAATTACGCTGGATCAAATGATATTTCTGGCAAAATCTGTTGTCAGGGGGGTGAAACGGGCCTTGGTCGTAGTTGATATGCCTTTTGGAAGCTACCAGGGCAATTCCAGGGAAGCAATTGCTTCGGCCATTCGTATCATGAAAGAGACACATGGCGATTGTTTAAAAGTAGAAGGAGGAGAAGAAATTCTGGAATCGGTAAAACGCATTTTAAGTGCCGGTATTCCTGTAATGGGTCATTTAGGTTTGATGCCTCAATCAATCAACAAATACGGATCGTACACCGTACGAGCCAAAGTAGATATTGAAGCAGAAAAACTTATACGGGATGCCCATTTACTCGAAGAAGCCGGTTGTTTTGCGATAGTGCTGGAGAAAATTCCTGCCAAATTAGCGCAACAGGTTGCTTCTGAACTAACGATCCCGATTATTGGAATTGGAGCAGGCGGAGGCGTTGACGGTCAGGTATTGGTATTACATGACCTGGTTGGACTAACACAGGATTTTTCACCCCGTTTTCTTCGCCGATATGCTAATTTACAGAGCATCATGAACGAAGCCATTGAACATTATGTTGCCGATGTGAAATCAGGAGATTTTCCAAGTGAGAAGGAACAGTATTAGAGATTTAAAATAGACAGTTGAAGAAGACTGAATTTGATGATTTGAAAATGTGATGATTTGAAAATTTGAAAATTGAGAAGGAACCATTTTTTTTGGAAAATGACAATTGAAAGATTTATGATCTATAATTAAAGACAGAATTTGTTGATCTGAAAAGGTTTAACTATATAGCAACAATATAAAAAATGCCTTCAGCAAAATTTTGCTGAAGGCATTTTTTATATTGTAAATTTTTAATTTACTCTACCATATTGTGATAAACGTTTTGAACGTCCTCATCATCTTCAATTTTATCGATCAACTTCATCACCTGAGCTTTTTGATCTTCGTTTAGTTCCTTCATATCATTCGGAATACGCTCAAATTCGAAACTTAAAATCTCATAACCGTTCTCTTCGAGATGTTTTTGAATTGAAGAATAAGATTGAAAATCACCGTATAAAATAATGCCTTCCTCATCTTCTACTAATTCATCTACTCCAAAGTCAATCAACTCAAGTTCCAGATCATCGAGTGAAACACCCGCTTTTGGTGAAATTCTGAAAACACATTTGTGGTCGAACAAAAACTGTAATGAGCCGGTAATACCCAGCGATCCGCCATTACGGTTGAAATAACTACGTACATTCGCCACAGTTCGGGTTGGATTATCGGTAGCTGTTTCTACCACGATAGCAATTCCATTCGGACCATATCCTTCGTACACTACTTCTTTGTATTCAGATTCATCTCTCGAAATGGCTTTTTTAATCGCACGCTCCACGTTTTCCTTGGGCATGTTTTCCTTTTTCGTTGTTTGAATCACCATTCTTAAGCGCGGATTGGTATCCGGATCGGGTCCGCCTTCGCGAACAGCTATTGTAATTTGTTTTCCCAGTTTAGTGAATACGCGGGCCATATTCCCCCAACGTTTCATTTTTGTCGCCTTTCTATATTCGTACGCTCTTCCCATGATTATATTTTATCTACAGATTATTTTATTTTCAGAAGAATTTTCAGTTTTGCTATACAGTGTATCTATCAGCGTAAAACTTCATTCGGACTGCAAAAGTATTAAAACACTTGCAAAGAACCATCGTTTTTTGCTATTTTTTTTTAAACAAATAGAAATGAGTTGTTTGCGTAACTCATTTCTATAAATAATTATTTTCAAAAATCTACATGGATCATTAATTGCAATTACAGTCTTGTTTCTTTTTTCTAAGCTGTAAACCGTTAACAGGTATTAACTGATCAAGAACAAGATTCAGTCCCAATGAAAGGTTAAAACTTTTCGTATTATAGGGAATCGGGATTTTAATATCCGGGTTATTGGCATTAATTTCTTTTAGTTTCAGGGACGATTTCTGAAAGGGTATATAATCAGCAGCTGCAAACCAGTGAATAAAACCGGTGCGCAATCCTATACCTGCTCCTACCGAACTAAATCGCCCTCCAAAAACAGAATAACTGAGGGTGGTATTCATCCAGTCAGTTGGTTTTGCATTTACCGAGGCGGTTATTTCCTGGGTTACTGTCTTTTTGAAAATAATGGTCCTGCTAAGCAAACCAAAACTCAAACGATTTTCCATAATACTGTATTCTGCTCCCAGATTAAGTTTAGTTGGTGTCCCGGTCATATATGAATTGTACGATTTATTCACTTCTGCAGCTGTCTGGAAAGCGTTTAACAACGAATCAGCCAACGCGTTCCCCACAGATATTCTTTCAAAGACTGTACTGACACTATTAAAATTCCGGATACTGTCTATCTGACCAATCCCATCGAATGAATAATCTATCTTATAATTAAGATTTTGAGAATTTTTTTTCCAACGTATAAAGCCTAAGTCGGTGATGGCTGCTGAGAAAGTCAAACGCTTTATTGGATTAAAAGTTATTCCCAGATCAAAACCTGCTCCCAAACCAGAAGGCTTTAACCAATCAGATTGTGAAGCAGGTGCTTTATACGTAAAAGATTGAAAGTTATCACCTAAATCAATCTGAAAGGGGCCGGATACATTGGCCGAACCATTTCCTTTCAACGTCCATTGTGCTAAACCGGCTTCCAGACTCAGCTTTTTATTGTTAACAGACGCATTGGCAGTACCATATAAAAATTTTAATTTACCACCAACCGACCATTTATTATTAAGCTTTTCAGCATAACCCAAAGCTGCTTCGGTGTAATAAGTAACATCAGCTTGTAAGGTTGTAAAGTCAAAAGAATTATTGTCAATTTCAGGTGTTCCAAAAAGAGCTATCAGGAAAAAATCCCGTGGAATACCAATCATTGCGTGTTTTTTATTGTTGAGTGAGAAACTCCAGTATGCACTTTTATGCTTAAATCCGAAAGAAAGCAGGCTCGTTTCATAATCAGCATGAACACTTGTGGTAGATTTTAAGTTATTGTAAAACTGCTGGATATTACCACCTTCAGGATGTAAAAATGAAACCGTTTGACCGTTATAATTATAGATAACATCTTTTAAAGTCAATGAATTATTTCCCAGATTGATTTGTTCTAAACCTATATAAGGTAAACTAAAATAATAAAAGGTTGAAGGTTGAAATGCCGGATTCAGGTTATGCCGGATCGGCACATTATCCATAAAATATAATGTATTCACCTGTTGAGCGCTTACAAAGGACGGAATGACACTGATAAAAAGCATGAAAATCAGTCTTTTATAAGTCGGGTTCATTAGGTAAACAATTTTAGCAGTTTAATATCTTACAATTTTGTTGTCAAATTTCCTTTAACAAACAAACCAACTTTCAAATTAAATGAATCATTCTTCGTAAAATAGATACTGGAATTGATATCTCCACCAACTATTCGTACTTTAAAAGCTATTTTATTCGCCTTTCGTAATTCAAACAACTGGTCCTTTGAAAAAGTAATACTCAGTTGTTGTTTTGTTTGTTGACCCGGTTGAACAATTCCGTTCTGGTCTGCCTTACCGGCGCTTATTTCATAGTTTTGCATAAAACCGGTGATTAGTCTTATTTCATGATCCTCCGAATCGAGTAAGACAATTGATAATTCAGTTTTTACAGGAAGTCCGTTAATAACATCTAAGACCAACGAAGTGGATTCAATATCGGCTACAGTAAATTGGTCCAATGTTTCAGCTATGGGTTCGAATACATTGAGAATAGTGTCGTTATACTCGTAATAACTTCCCGGACTAAACTGCAAAGGGATACTGGTTTTCATATAAACTTTAATACTCCCATCGGGTGTAATAAAATTGGGTGTCGGATCATTATCAGCATTGCTGTACGCAGTAAATTTATATTCTAATATTTCCGGTCTGTTTTCGATCAGTTTATTTGTTTCACCCCAGTCTTTGTCGAAAGTACGAAGTTTGATCAGAGCCGTATCACCCGGTTTTTCAGGTTTATTTTCGAATAAACTGGTAAAAGATTTATTACCGTCAAACTGTGCATAAACAGTATCGGCATTGGTATAAGCTTTTAAATAATCCAACCGAAAGCCAAGCTGCATACCAATATTGCTGACCGCAGTAATATCAATTTGTGGATTTGAAAGTTTAAGAACTCCATTCGGAAGCTTCCTGTTCAACCCAATAGTTACCATCTCAGCGGCTGATGCTATTTTTGTCAGATCAAACATACCGTATATCACTTCCCAGTTCAATTCATTGAATTTGAATTCAATATCAATTTTCGAATCCGGGCCAACGGTTACAGGCAAATTTCCGGTTGTAGCCTCCAATGTTATCAGAAGCGGAATACCATTGGCACCTCCTGATGTATTCATTACAAAATTTGTAATGTCAACATTTTGGGATTGATTGAATGCGTTTGGTGTAAAGTCAAAAGAGCTTGTACTGCCATCGAGCATTCGCATTTTTCCGTCTGAAAAAGAAAGGGTGAATTTAAGATTCGAAGGGTCAATATCCAGATTTTCAACAGTAACAACAATACCTAAAGTAGCGGTAGCTATTTTCACACTGTCAATGCGTTCGGTTGCAACATATCTATTAAGTCCTAAATCAAAATCCTGATTGCTGCTAATTAGCGGAATTTTGAAATTTGCAGGAAAAGTGACGACATCATTGCGCGACGGATAAAGTGATTTTGTCAATACAGGAGCATATTGTAACAGATTTACAGTTTTGAATTTAAATTCAATGCTGTCAAAACTCTGAAAATTAAGTTCCTGTAGATCTTTTTCAAAGAGATTGAGTGTATCGTTATAAGTGATGAGATCTCCTAAACTAACACTACCACCACCTAAAGGTACAATCAGACTTGGATCCAGGCTGACATCTCCCGAAATATTGTGTAAATCAATACCAGCGTCGCACGAAACGAATAGGATGGATATGTTGATAAATAGCGTTTTGAGTAATTTAATTGTCCTACCCATTTTTGAAATTTAATTTGAAGTAATGAACAAAAGACGATGATATCTTCCGATTTTTATATTTGCAAAGGTAAAAACTTTTTATAATAATTTTAAATTTTCCTACTGAAAACCTTATAAAAAACTCTTTTCGGGGAAACTGAGGAGGTAAACTGTTTCGGTTGCCCGGGTAAGCGCTGTATATAACCAGCGGTAAAAATCGCTGTTTAACTGGTCATCAGCTATTTGTCCGGGATCGACAAAAACTTTTTTCCACTGACCGCCTTGTGCTTTATGACAAGTCACCGCGTAGGCAAACTTTACCTGTAAGGCATTGTAATATTCATTTTCAAACACTTTCCTGAACTTTTCGCGTTTGGTGGTAATTTCGGGATAATCTTCTGCCACTGCTTCAAAGAGTTTTGCTGTCATTTCGTTCATTAGGGCCGGTGTTTCCGCCTGTAACGCATCGAGCCAAATGCGCGCATCTATTTCCCAATCGTAATCAAGCGAGCGCAAGGTCAGATCCACGAAGCGAAAACCATACATTTCGTGGCTTTTCCGTACCCGGACGACTTTCAGAATATCGCCATTGGCAATAAAATCTATTTCTTTATAGGGTTTGTTCCAAAAATAATTATTCCGGGTAACCATCAGCAAATCACCATTGGTCAACTCATCTTCTTTCATCATTACCCGTGCACGGATACCGTTATTATACATATTGGCCCGCTTATTCGAACGCGTAACCACGATGGTATCCTCCACGCCCACTCCATCGTACGACCGTTGTATTTCATCTATCAGTTCCATACCACCCAGTTTTTGGATATCAGTAAATCCATCCAGTTCGAAGTGCGGGAACTCACTGGTACGTTCATCTGCAAGTTGTTGACGCAATAAGGTTGCATTGTGCAGAATTCCGCTTTCTAATGCCTGACGAACTACATGCGTCAGTGTAAACTCATGCAGGTGCAATCCGTAACCCAACAACTTTTCACTTTCCAAAGCCGGGCTGTGTGGCTGCATTACCGGTGGCAATTGAGCCGTATCGCCCAACAACAGTAAACTGCAACCCTCGCCGCTGTAAACAAACTGTACAAGGTCGTCGAGTAACCGCCCGGAACCGAAAGCTGTATCTGTTCCCGTGTTCGAAATCATGGAAGCTTCATCAACTATAAAAAGTGTATGTGTATTCAGATTGTCGGCCAGTTGAAAGCGAAACTCCGACATGGATTTTTGCCTGTAAATTTTTTTATGAATGGTAAAAGCCGGAAAACCCGAATAACCGGCTATTACTTTGGCTGCCCGTCCGGTAGGTGCCAGAAGCATGGTCTTTTGTTTTAATTCGTTTAGCGCACGCACCAACGCACTGACCACCGAAGTTTTACCTGTTCCGGCATATCCACGTAACAGAAAAGCCTTTTCATTATCGGTAGACATCAGAAATACGCCAAGTGCATCCAACAATTGGGTTTGTTGTTCAGTAGGTTCAAATGGAAGTTGAGCCAAAATGCGCGAAGCGATAAAATTTTGTAACATAACGCAAAGATAAAAATAAGAAATTAGAAATGAACGATTATAAATTAATAATTGAACTATAGTTTTCAGTGTTGAAAAGATTTTCTACTTTTGTCACGGAAAATTGATTTTTCACATCAAGGGTTCAAGGTTAAAGAATCCGTTTGTATTTTTTCGTTAGCTTTGTAATAAACAATCTTATCTGTGTAAATCATTTTTTAATCTGTGTAAATCATTTTTATAACAGTGTAAATCATTTTTTTATGAAAAAAACAACCCTAATTTGTATGGCAAGTCTGCTAATGGCCTGTGGAGCTGAAAGAGCAACCACACCGAAGATAGAAGATTTTAAGTATTCGGTGGATAAATTCGCCGATATTGAAATCCTGCGCTATCGTGTTCCCGATTTTGAAAAACTGAGTCTGAAACAAAAAGAGATGATTTATTATCTTAATCAGGCTGCATTGGAAGGTCGCGACATTCTTTACGATCAAAACAATAAATATAACCTGAGCATTCGCAGGACATTGGAAGCTGTATATAAAAACTACCAGGGTGACTGGAAATCAGATAATTTCGAAAGATTAACGACCTATCTGAAACGCGTCTGGATGGGCAACGGCATTCATCATCATTATTCCGAAGATAAATTTATACCTGAATTTTCGGAGAAATTTTTCGCTGAGGCTGTCCGGAGTATCGATCCCAAAACACTGCCACTTGTAGCAGGAGAACAACCAAACGATTTGATTAACAAATTAACACCAATAATTTTCGACCCAACGGTTTACCCAAAACGTACCAATCAGGAAGAAGGCGTTGATTTAATACTTACCTCCGGGAATAATTATTACGAAGGTGTAACGCAAGCCGAAGTGGAGAACTTTTATAGTTTAATGAAAGATCCGAACGACAGCACACCCATTTCATACGGTTTGAACAGCAAACTGGTAAATGAAAATGGCGTTCTGGTTGAAAAAGTATACAAAGTAGGCGGATTATACGGAGCAGCCATCGAACGCATCGTAGGTTGGCTCGAAAAAGCGGCAACTGTTGCTGAAAATGACAAACAACGCGATGTGATTAATACGCTGGTTGCGTTTTACAAAACAGGTGATTTAAAAACCTATGATGAATACTCCATTAAATGGGTCGAAGATCTCGATTCGCAAATTGACTTCGTGAATGGCTTTACCGAAACGTATGGTGACGCACTGGGGCTGAAAGCAAGCTGGGAATCGATAGTTAATTTCAAGAATATCGAAGCTACGAAACGGACGGAGATTATCAGTTCCAATGCGCAGTGGTTCGAGGATAATTCACCGGTGGACAAACAATTTAAAAAAGAAAAGGTAAAAGGCGTTTCGGCAAAAGTCATCACGGCAGCTATTTTAGCCGGCGATTGTTATCCTTCTACACCAATCGGTGTAAATTTACCCAATGCCAACTGGATTCGACGCGATTATGGCTCTAAATCAGTTACCATAGAAAACATCACCGAAGCTTACGATCAGGCATCCCTGGGAAACGGATTTGCAGAAGAATTTATGTGGAGTGATGTGGAACGCCAACGCGCCAAAGATTTTGCATCACAGACCAACAACCTGCATACCGATTTGCACGAGTGCCTGGGACACGGTTCAGGGAAATTGCTTCCCGGAGTTGATCCCGATGCATTGAAAGCCTATGGTTCGACAATAGAAGAAGCCCGCGCCGATTTGTTCGGATTGTATTATATGGGTGATCCTAAAATCGTGGAACTTGGATTGTTGCCCGATAAAGAAGCCTACAAAGCCGAGTATTATCAGTTTATCATGAATGGTTTGATGACACAACTTACCCGCATCCAGCCAAATAAAAACATAGAAGAAGCACACATGCGTAACCGGCAACTGATCGCCGGCTGGGTGTTCGAAAAGGGGATGGCTGATAAAGTAATTGAAATGCAGAAACGGGCAGGCGAAACTTTTGTTGTGATCAACGATTACCAGAAAGTACGGACGCTGTTTGGTCAGCTATTAGCCGAAATACAACGCATCAAATCAACCGGAGACTTTGAAGGAGGTAAAAAACTGGTGGAAAACTATGGTGTAAAAGTGAACCAGACATTGCATGCCGAGGTATTGGAACGATACAAGAAACTCAATCTGGCACCTTATCGTGGCTTTGTAAATCCGGTTTATACTTTAATACAGAATAAAGATGGGAAGATTAAGGATGTAACGATCTCTTATGATGAAAACTATGTAGATCAACACATGCGATATTCGAAAGATTATTCAGCATTGGGGAATGAAAATTAAGAACCTTCACTAATTCCCGGAACGAGGCTATCTGTTTATCAGATAGCCTCGTTTTGTGTTTGAAAGGTTGAAGAGTTTCGGGTTTCGGGTTGATAGGTTAATTCGTTGATTCGTTAATTGGTTGATTCGTTAACTGGGTAATTGGTTAATTAGTTGACTGGTTAATTGGTTAATTGGGATTCTAAAAGAGTCATTCTTCCATTCTTCCATTTTTCCATTCTTTCATTTTTTCATTTTTTCATTTTCACATTTTCAAATTTTCACATTGGCACATTGGCTCTTGGTTCTTGATTAATCATTTTTCAACACTCTTCAGCAGTTCTTCCAATACTTTTCTCATCTTTGGATCAAGGGGTTGATTGTCATCAGAATGTATTATAAAATCGGCCCGTGAAATTTTACTTTCGTCGGGAAGTTGATGTGCCATGCGTGCACGTACATGCTCAGGACTAATAACATCCCGTTTCACCACCCTGGCCAGACGTACTGCTTCGGAAGCTGTCATTAATATCACTTTATCGACTAAAACATTGAAACCGCTCTCGAATAGAATAGCAGATTCAACGAATAACAACTTTTCATTGTTGTGATTTTTAATCCAGCTTATAAAATCTTTTCGTACTACCGGATGAACAATAGCATTCAATTGGGCAAGTAAATCAGCTTTCCCAAATACCAGCTTAGCCAATGCAGCGCGATTGAGACCTTGCGACGTAAAAACCTCATCTCCGAATAAATCAACCAATTGTTTTCGTATTTCAGGATGTTCATTTTGTAAGCGTTTTGCTTCAACATCGGAATCGTACACCGAATAACCTTCTGTGCGTAATTTGGTGGACAGGGTGGATTTACCACTACCTATTCCACCGGTAATTCCTATGATTAAAGCCTTATTCATTCTTTTTGCGTTTCTTGTTTGAAAATTTGTTGTAACAGTTAAACAAAATAACATAACAACAGTTCTCTTATCTGTGAAAATCTTTTTTTAAATCTGTGATAATCTTTTTTTTAATCTGTGAAAATCTGTTTTATTAGAAACCTATACTAAATCCAACCGTTATGGTCGTATTTTCACCTTGCAGGTAATCGGGAGTAAACAACCCGAGATAGCCCTGGGCTGTTTCACGCACTTCACCATCTATGGGCGTTGAAGTAAGATCATATCCCTGAATATTACTGTAAGCTACATTTATTATTGCGTAGGCATTATTAAATACTTCGTATTGCGCATTGAAAGCAAGGGTTTTATTTGTCCACGTGATTTCTTCCAACGCGGGTTGACTGATAATTTTACGGATCGCATCTGCACCAGCCGGATTACGACGAAGATAAGTATACTCATTTCCATGCAGGGCATCCATGTACGAAAGACTCAAATCTAATCCACGAACCGGTTTATATCGCAATGCCATATAAATTTCCTGCGAGTTATCACCCAGATAATGACCCAGATTATAGCCATTTGAAGCCCAGGTAAGTGTAGGAATGGAATGTTTATAATTAATAATATTGGAACGGGTAAATTCACCGGTTACAGTTAAATTTTGAAGCGGAAAATTACTCAGATTGGCACCAATTTTATATGAAACAGGATTTTTCTCCTTACTGCCGGGCAGAAAACGTGAGAAATCAACCTCATCCAGATAGATTGAAGTATACAGATGCAAATGTTTGATATTGCGTGAACTAAAATTCAAAAACACCTGCGAATTCTGATTCTCTATTCCCAATCCTTTGGTCATGGTGTGATCGAGCGATTTGTAAAAGGCAATGGGAAGAAAGTATGCTGCCTGCACATTGGCTTCGGCATAAACAATGGAATTGCCGACTGATAAATTCAGATTCCGAACCGGTGTAAATGTAAACATATTGGCAGCAATAAATTTATTGGCCATACGATAGTGTTTTTTATCAACATTATCGGTGTAAAAACGCGTTGAATCAAGCACATTGGAAACCAACCAACCGTGGAAATACTGCATTTCGAACCACTTAGCCGGTTTCAGGTGCAGAGTAAGCATTGGAAACGACGGTGCACGACCCGACAGAATATTGGAGCCATGATAATTATCGCCCCAGATCACATTGTCTTTAACTAATCCTACCGATCCCCAGTTCCAGGCGTACTTGATGCCACCGCGCGAATCACTGAAATCACCTCCAACTGAAGATTCTTTATACTCACTACCCGGATAATCGTTTAAATAACCGGGGCGAGCCAACAATGCCCCTTGAATGGATATATCGCGCAGACTACCATAAACGCTCAGGTGTTTGCCCATCATAACCTGAAATTCGGCCCCATACCAACGTTTAATAATATTTCCGTTGGCATTGCGTGTGATATGCATCCCCAGTAAGGGTGTGAAGCGTGCACGAAGCAGCGTATCGCGATAATGAAAAGCCGGTTGAAGCAATGCTGCCTTCGACAGATTATTTTTCCACAAATTCAGGTGTGAGTCGGGAAGTTTATCCTGTTCCAGGGCGAATTCGTTCAGAAAAAAAGCTAATTCATCCTTTTGACGTTTATTCAGTTGCTGACTTTTGGACTTGATTTCCAGCAGTTTTTCGGCAATAAAACTCCTGGCATAAGGTTTTGCCACCGAATTCAAATCGATGAACCCCTCACCCGCCAATTCATCCAAATAATCGTAAATCCGGGTATACGAAATATGCTGTGGAATATCCTGTGAGAATACTGTTAGAATTAAAAACGGGAAGCATAAACTGAGTATAATTTTCTTCATAAATATTTGATTTTACTAAGACAATAGAACCAAGATAAAAGAATTTGAAAATGTGCCAATGTGCTAATTTGAAAATGTGCCAATTTGAAAATGGAAGTTTGACTCTTTAAGAACCCAAAACAACCAATAAACCAATCAATCAACCGATTAACCAATCAACAAATTAACCAATTAACCAATCAACCAATTAACCAATTAACCCTTCAAACTCTTCAACCCGAAACACGGAACGCAGAGCGTTATGCACTCCTTGCTTTCCGGAACAGAATATTTTCCAGAATCAACAGGAAATATCGTATATCAGTCAGAAAAACACCTCTCTTTTCACAGGCATTGAGGTATTTCATTTCTGATAATTCAATTTCTTCGAGCGTGCGCGGCATATCGGCATAAAAAGGAGGCAATAATCCCGGTTTGTATTTGATCCGTTTCTCTTGTAATGCTTTACTATATAAACTGAAATACTGCGAACTCAGGGGTCGTACACCCACCAGTTTCATTTCTCCTTTCAGTAAATTGAGAATAGTCGGCAGTTCATCCAGCCAGTATTTCCGCATAATCCTGCCCAAAGTTGTCACCCGGATATCTTTATGAAATTTGCCACCTGCACTCAGGCTGTTTCGTTCGTATATATAAGTCTGTAGATACTCGGAATAGGGATGCATCGTACGCATCTTATATACTTCTATTGGTTCTGCATTTTTACCATACCGGTGTAAACGAATTAAAGGACCATAGGTATTTTGCAGCATAGCTTCGGGTTGTTTAACCCTTTGTGCAAACACATAGATCAATTGCCCTACTTTTTTCTCTTTAATAACTTTAAAACCACAACAATATAACCGGCCCATGACTTCTGCTTTGGAAATAATCCTGTCTTTTCCGCCGGTTAAATAATAATACAACTTGTGCGTGATAAATACTTTTGACAATATGCGTCTGAACAGAAAATTAAAGGCATAAATAATATATTTAAACCCCGTTTTATACCGTTTCAGGAATTCTTTTTTGTAGGTACTTTTCGATTCAAAGCAGCAAACAAAGATTCCATCATCCGGCAATTTATCGTTGACCGTACAGAGCATTTTATTAATACCCCGGATATTATTCAGTCTTTCGAGTTGTAAGATGGTAGAAAATTGATATTGAAGTTGATATTTTAAAATCATTGCATCGGTTGAAGCAAATACCAGGGTATTACCACAACCTAAATTTACATTGTTTTTTAAAAAATTCAACGCACATATTCCGGAATGATCTTCAATGGTTGAACACAAATTCTCCAGACTTTCCTCGTCCAGCGGAATGGCCGGTTTTACTTTAGCATTGATACGATCAACATCCAATGATATTGTAAAATCTTTGTATTCAACCGCATAACGGTAAGCATAATAGACATTCAGTGCTAAGTAGTTCAGCGTAAATACAACTACAGAAATTGAAAATAGAACATATTCAGAAAACTTATTATCGAAATAAAGTTGAATGATCCCCCAATAACCCAGGGAAACCAGCAGGGTAATATAAAATAATTTGAAAGCATTCCGAAAAAAAGTTTGTTTACGTAAGGGTATATAACGATTTAAGTAATAAGAAAACACAAGCCAGGTAATCATATAAAAAATAGATGGCCATGAATACTTACTAAAGGGTGTATTTGTCGTTAGGGGGAACCAGTTCAATACGATATAAAAACTAAATATCAGTATGATCAGGTCAAAAATTACATATAAAACAGACGGTTTGTAAAATACTTTCATGTCATCAAAGGTAATATAATCAAATGAATGACAAAAATACAATAAATAAAAGATGAAAGTATGCCCTTACCGGTAATTATTTTGAATTTCATGGAATTATAATAGAATAATCATAGAATCAAACACTGTTTTTGGATTTTCAGGGATAAATACAAGTAAAGATATCTAATTAATGTCGGAAAATTAACTGAAAATTGAAATAAGAAATTATATTGTACTCATAACTTAGTAGTTCCTTAAGATATAAAAAAAAATAATTAAAATAACCTGAAAATAATTTGTAATCAGTATTATACCGCCCCAAGCCCCTCCCGCAAGCGGGATAAATTGCGGGGATGTAATTAATGATAATTATAGCAATTTTCCAATATATTGCCCTTACAGGGCGCAAATTGTATTTCGTAATTTAACCCAAGGCGCTGTCCTTTCAGGACGTTGCCATTGGGCTAAGTTATAATGGGCTTTCAGCCCGAAAACCAAGTATTTACCAAAATAAAAACACCTTAACATGACGGCTATGCCCCTTCAGGAGCTTGGGGTGGTTGAAATATAGTTGCCTTGTACACAATTAGATGCACAAATCAGACGCACAAATTAGATGTACAAATTAGATGCACAGATTACACTAATTGCATTATTTGCACTAATTGAACTATCAGACGCACAGCCGTGCGTCTCTACGAAACATAAAACAACTGTTTAATTAAATTTTTCAATCGCTGCATAAATAATTCAACAAACCATTCAATAATATTATCGGTCCAACGTTGGGGATGGGTGGTAATCATCATCACGTTTACTGTAGGTTTTGTTTTCAGCCAATTGATAAAATCGAAGGTGGAATGAATCTGTATTCCCTTTAGTTTGCGGTTTACTTTCACGTCTCTTACTTCCAGTATCCTTTTATCGCGGACATTGTATTTATCGCCATTCCACATACGGGCAGTATCGGTGAAGTAGGCTATTTTTCCTTTTGACAGGGAATCTGCTGTCAATAAATCTAAATAAGGCTCGCCGATGATGCCATAATCGCGGTAATTATAGGTTTTCCAAAGGTCACGATTATCCCATTTGGATGCCGGACTACCATGCATGGAGATGGTACGAACAGGATAAAACTGACGGAAATGTGCCAGTTGTTTTATAAAATGTGCCATTGAATTTTCCACATCGCCCTTAAACAGGGTCATATCCTCATAGTGGTAACCTATTTCATGGTTTAATGCAGCTATGGCGCGTATAATAACCGGTTGATTGCTTTGGTGAACAATCCTGAAATAATAACTGGCCCGGATTCCCATTTCGGCTTCTATTCTGGCCGTTGCCAGCGAATGACCGGCTTTCAAATCAACATCGTGGCGGAGAATGATATAACGTCCCGAAGCTTTGCCATCGCACCAATCTTCAAAGGTAAAAAATACATAACCAGCCTGTTGTAGTGTTTCCAGCAGTCGGCGATAAGTTGAGAGTGAGAAATCACAATCATTCATCAACTTATTGAATGGATGAAAAGCAGACCGGATTTGTGGATTTGGAATTACTGTTGTGGAATTAAAATTATTTTCATGTTGTACAGCCGGAAACTCAATGGATGTCTCTTTTTCAACAGTTTCAATAAGCTCAACGTGCTGTTCAACAACAGGTCCGGCTTGCAGGATTTTATTTTTTTCTTTGAAATTATTTTGAAAAGCAGGGTTTTCTTTAATAATCTCGTCGCTTTCGGGATAATTTTCAATAAACCAAACCATAAAGGCAGTCACATCAATTTTATCGGCAAGCATCAGTCGGCGGCGTTCCTGAAAAAGCTTATGCAGCCCTTTTTCAGAAAGTAATTCAATAACCCGTTCAATTAATTTTTCAGGATGATTGGTACGGATACCAAAAGTGAGTTGATATTTATCCTCCAGTTCTTCCAGAACGCTGATACGGCCTGCAAAATCACTGTATCGAATGGAAGGAACTCCCAACATGGCAGCTTCAACCGACATACTTTGACTATCGGAGATTAACAGCGAGGCAAACGCCATCAGATGATGTATATCGTTTTGATTGATTTTCAACTGATAAGCAGAAAAATGCGTATCCAGTTCAGCTTCGGAGCTGATATAAACCCGGTAACCTTTTTCTTCGGCTATTTCAATTATTTCCCGTACCAGCATTTCATTCAGCCCTTTGATACCGGCATCGTGATGTGCTGTTAACTGTGCCAGGCGAATAATGCAATACTTTTCAGATTGCAAATACTTTCTTACAATTTTTTTATCGGGGGTAAAATAATTGGGATGCAGGTAAGCCAGTTTCATATATCCCTGATAGGCAATTTTTTTATGATTCCATCTGCCCACCTGGCAAACCGTTGGCACCACTATAGAACTGGTAAAAGGATAAGTCAGATTTGCCAGCTTTGAAATAACATCAAAATCATCTTCGAGCGTCGTAATTGCAGGTCGTCGCAGCAAGAATCCGGCCTGAGCAATGGAAGCATCGGTTCCCATCAAGATATCCGCATCAAATTCCCTGGCTATCTTCAATACGCGAGTGGTCCGCCTTAAAGCAGCCCATAAAATGGCTGTTTTGGTATTTTTCCTGTTTATTTCCTGGATATTTTCGTAGGCAAACCCATTCGATTGAATCAATTCTTCCAGCATATCTTTAGTCTTCAATAGAACCTTCACGGCATGCCCTTGAACAATCAGTTGCGTGATAATATTTTTGAAGAAATGAAATTGTGCCGGATGACCTAAATAAATAAGTATTTTCATAATGTTGACCTCCCCTAACCCCCAAGGAAGCGCATAAGAGCGGGTTAAGTGGATTTTTTCTAAATTTTATTCTTTAATATAAATATAATGCGAATATTTGACCTCACCCCTAACCCCTCTCCAAGGAGAGGGGCATAAGAGGAGTAAAGTCAGGTTATTTAACCTGCCTGCCGCAGGCAAGTTCGTGTTATTCGTTTTTAAAATTCGTGTAATTCGTTTTTTATCTGTGTAAATCAGTGTGGTTTTCGATAAACCTCACAAAATAATCAGTTACATCAATTTTATCGGCCAGCATCTTTGCCCGGTTTTCAGAAAAAACAGTTGCTGTATTCACATCATTCAGTAATTCTTCTATCTTATCAAAAAATTCATTGGATTGTTCCGGAAGAAAGGAATAACACAATTGATACCTGGTTTCAAGTTCATTCGGAACCGATAATTTTCCCGCAAAGCTGTTGCATTTCAAGGCAGGTGTTCCAAGTACAGCCGCTTCGGAAGTCATGGTCTGACTATCGCCTATCAACATGGTGGCATAATATATCAGCGAATGTACTTTTTCGGGTGATAAAAGTAATTGATATTTTTTAAATTCCGCGTCTATATTGCGTTCGGTGGTAATAAATACGGTACCTCTTTTTTCCAACATGGCTATCAACCTGCGTTTATTTTCTAAGTTTAATCCCTCTACCCCTGTATCGTGATGGGCTTTAAAGGCATTAAACCGGAGCACAAAATAAATATCACCTGCTTTTAATCCAATTTCGGACAAAACAGTTGGATCCGGGGTAAAACGATTGGGATGTAAATAGGCCAGCTCGTGATAACCATTGTATGCAATTCCTTTTTTAGAAGCCCTGTTTACACACGCCGGACTCAATATCACATCGGCGTAGGGATGCGCATATTTTACAAACAGCGGTTCTGCTTTATCATCATCATCGTCCAAAATAATGGAATGCATTTTTGTAAACCGGGAAATATGAGCCAAGGTTAAAGAAGACCCAAAACCGATATCAATTTTTTTGCTGTACACCAACCACCAAACTTTGAAATTATACATAAATTGCAGAAGTACCTTCCCGATTAATGTGTCATTTTTCCCACCCAGGTACACATAGGGTATCTGATACTTTTCCAGCAGTGAAATAGCCGATGGAATATCTTTAACCGTGACATAGACCTTATGACCCCGTTTTATTAATTCAGAATAAGTATTCCGGATTAAATGTACATGTGCCGGATGGGCAATATCTATCAGGATATTCATTGTTTACAAATTAATTAATGAGTTAGGTATGATGCTAAGATATTGATTTTTTCTTTACTGAAATCAATATCCATGGGCTTTGAGCATACCAATTCTTAAGATTAAATAACTTTTCTATAAATACAAAGAACGAAACAAATATACTGTTTGACGAAAGCGATAATGGAATCCAGTTCATGCCTTCCATTTTTTCAATTTCAAAATTACATTTGTTTAGCGTAGATTTTAGTTCAGATAATTCCATCTCTTTATAAGGATGGAAACCATTTTTCCTATGTTTAATTTTCCGAAGAAAAAATCGCCAGCTGTCTGGATTTGTATATAAAAAAACAAATCTACCATCATCTTTCAGTAATGTATTGACTTTATTGAAAAACACTTCCCAATTTTGAAAATAACCAATAGCTTCAATACAAAGAATGAAAGAAAAAATATCCTGAATTTTTTTTGTCGTAAAATCGGCATTTAATATCTCAATATTATTATCTCTATCTCTTAATAATTGAAGGGCAGAAGGATTGAGATCAATCACGGTAATATTCTTCGAATAATCAAGTAAAGGCAAAGCAAACCTCCCGGAGCCGCCAGCTATATCAAGAATTTTGTCAAAATGAGTTTTTCCATAATCTAATATAAATTTATACTGACGTCTAAATTTATAATGTCCAACTTTATTATTGTAAGCTTTTTTATCTAAATAATCCCAGTTATAGCCCATATTATTGTCATATCCTATTTAAATATTTATTTTACTAAAATCCAATTTTTATTGATTTAGAGTGAATTACTTATCACTTTGTACTTTTAAGTTTTCGAATAATATATTTCCCCAGATTATACAAAAGAGGTTTACAAATATACAGAAATCGTCCATATTCTACCAACTCACCGCCAAATTTCGATTTGAATTCACGTACGCCATAACCTTCATCCGGTTTTCCGGCTCCCATCATATCAAACCTGGCATAACCATTCGATGCTGCATACTCAATGGCTGCCCATGTGGCCAAAGTGGAAGGAAATATATTTTTTGTTTGTCCATCCAATCCACAAACAAACCATTCGTAAACCGATTGATCCGGTAGCAAAACACAGACTGACCCGCCGATAATATTACCCCGGTATTTCACTACAAAAAGTTTTCCTTGTGGCAATAGAACCAGTTTTTCGAAAAACTCATAGGGGAACAGGGGTGTCTTTATTTTGGTCTTGTATAAGCTTTGAAGCAACCCATAATATGTTTTTAAATCTTCCGGATCTTTAGTCTCCATCCAGTCAGCCCCTTCTTTGCGCGATAGTTTGATATCTCTTCGTTTGGTCGTGTTGAGTTGCATAAGCGCAGTCTCCACATTGGGTGTTGCCACATGAAAATTCAGATGCGGTTTGAAACTGAAGCCTGCCGATTCGAAAGAAGTATGATAAATTGAAAAATCGTTATAATTGCGGATTTCGAGGTAAATGGCATTCCGGCTTAATTCACGGGCCGCATGTTCCAGAAATTGTTGCAAGGCTTCGTGAGAAATACTTTCATCCAGCAATAAACCACCCGGTACGATAGCTCGCCGGCTAAAAAACCTTTTCAAGATATTACCGTCGGATATTATATACCCACACAGTAAACCCATCAACTGACCTTCAACCGTCACCCCATAAATAAATGGTTTCAGAAAGGAAAGAGAAGCATAAAAATCGTAACATTCCCGCGTCTGGAAAAAACTCGAAGTCGGTGATTTTATTACTAATTCATCCCATTGGTTTTGATCGATTTCTGAAACAGCAGAGCTTATATTATTCATAATTAAATTACCTCAATACTTTTTTATAAACATCCAAAACCTTTCTTGCGACTGAATTACTATCTAATCCTGATTCCAGAAAACGTTCCCGCCCATCATGCAGTTTATTCACTAACAAGGCTTTTTGAAGCTTTTCTGCAATATCATTTTCCGAATAAGCAGCAATAAAACATCCAGGTACCTTCACTATTACTTCCTGAACATCACCCACCGGTACTGAAACCACCGGACAATTGCATGCCAGTGCTTCTTTGATAATTTGTGGAGAACCTTCAGTAAAACTGGTCATCAGCACCACATCCACCGCATTCAACAGCAACGCCACCTGTTCCCTGCTATAACCACTTAATTCTATTAATTCCACGGTTGGTAGCAAGGCAGCTGCAGCTTTCGCCAAATCGGGATTCTTCACGGTAATATTAAATGCTCCGGCAAATAAAATATATTGTTTATCTGCATCCAGACCCAATGCATTACGAGCATGTTGTTTGTCTGCCGGAGTAAAAAGCTCTGTATCTATACCACAGGGAATCAAAGATTGATTAAATTGAAGTCCTGCTTTCAACTTATTTTTTTCAGAAACAAAAATATTATGCGCCGACAGCATCATATTCAACCGTGAAAAAGGATATATTTTTGCGTTATTGATATCGCTGCCATGATAGGTGGTGACTACCGGAATGCGCCGTTGTGAATTTGCCAACAAACCCGATAATCCATAGTGTGCGTGTATCAGTATCGGTTGAAAGGATTTAATTTTAGCCATTAATCCTTTCCTGTTCTTCAGATAGCCCCAAAAACCCTTTCCTTCTATTGCATAATAATCCAGCTCCACCCCTGCCCGCTTCAGGGCTTCACCCTGCTCGAGAATAAATGGAGCGATTTGGCCGGAATTGCGGCTGCAAACTATTAGAATCTTCATTATTAAAGGATATTCACAGATTAAAAAAAGGATAAACGCAGATTAAGAAAAAGGATTTACGCAGATCAAACTTATGGATAAGTACTTTACCATATTAAGTAACAATAAAATTATTTTCTACCTGCCTTGCTCCTCCCAGAATACTTATATTAATTAACGCTTCCAACTTATTACTATTTATTTCCTACTATAACCTAATCAACCAAGCAATTAACTAATCAACCAATTAACCAATCTACCAAATACAAATTTACGCTGACAAGTCTTCGACGATGTCAGGTTAAACTCACTGACCTGTCATCGTGCTTGCACATGACAAAGTCTCTTATAATAAATTAGATTGAATTTTTAAGTATAAAGTTTTCAATACAAGTATACTCCCAACTTTTCACTTCCGACTAAAACCAAATCAACTTATTAACCTCTAAGTTCGCTTAAAAATTGATATACAGGTATAACTTCGATTCTTTTTCCTTTATTTAGAATTACATCTTGTTGATTGTATGTAACAATAATAGCCATTTCCAATTTAAAAAAGTCCATTGCTTCAAATAAAGCTTGTTGTTCTCTGGTTTCATTCTCTTTATTCAAATCATAACAAACTTGTATAAGCTGTTCAGGTATATTGTTTTTACAAACTACAAAATCACATTCTTTGCCATTTTCATTGTAGTAATACAATTCTTTTTGTAGCCGACGCAATTCCCAAAACACCATATTTTCAAGCTTCCTACCAAAATCTTTATTAAAAGAAGCAGAAATAGCATCCAACAATCCGTTATCAATAAAATATATTTTTCGCGGATTAACTAATTGTACTTTGTATGAATATGAAAATCTTGGCATTAACTGTATCAAATACGATTGCTCAAAAAAAGAGAAGTAATCTAAAATAGTGGCAGAACTCTTAATTCCAATGGTTTGTGTTAGTTTTGTAGCTGAAACCAGATTCGCAACATTGGATGCCAAAAATATCAATAGACGTTTTAAAGATTTTATGTCCCTTATATTATGTCGTACCGCAATATCACGATACAGAATATCATCGATTAAAGCAGCAAGTATATCTTGATTTTTGGATTTTATAAATTCGGGAAAGCCTCCGGTAAGCAAATATTGTGTAATTGATTTTTCATTTGCCAACAGACCTTGATATGCACAAAATTCATTATATGAAAATGGAAACAGTTCTTTTGTAACATGCCTTCCTGTTAATTTAGTACCCAATTCTTTGCTTAAAAGTGAGGCATTTGAACCCGTTACAATTACGCGAAATCCTTCATCTAACTTTTGTCTGACGTACAATTCCCAACCTGATACAACCTGAATTTCATCAAAAAAAAGTATTTTTTGTCCCTTTTGGTTTATTATTGTATCAAGTAACTCAAAATCCCTTAATTCAAAATTGTAAAGTTTTGGGGTATCAAAATTGAGAAAAAATGAGGCTTCGGCTAGCCCATTTATCTGTTGCCTGAGTAAAGTACTTTTTCCACAACGGCGAATACCCGAAATAATTAAGGCATGATGAACCAAGCCAGAGGGCAATTTTGATAATAAATCCCGCTTATACCCATCATCCATTTCTAATAGGTTATCCTGTTGATATTGAATAACTTCTTGAAGGTCAGATTGTTTTATCATATAAAATATATTTAGGTAATTACACCTGCAAATATATCTATTAATTCACAATAAACAATAGTATTCATTCATAATAAACAAAAGGAGTATTTAGTTCTATGAAGGTAGTACTGAGTTCTGAGTATTGAGAATTTAGTCACATTCCTTAAATATTTAAAAGACTCAAAATCACATATTACATAGGAATAATACGAATAAAATCACATTAATCAAACGAAACAACGAATGCATCTGAGCAACAAGTAATGAGTTTTGAGTATTGAATAATGATTGTCAGAACTATTAACATGGAACTCAGTACAAAAAACAACTTTGAATTATTAAAGCTGACATGTCTTCGACGATGTCAGGTTAAACTCACTGACCTGTCATCGTGCTTGCACATGACTGCGTCACGTATAAGACCAGGATACTACCAACTTTTAACTACAACTTAAGAAAATAATACTTCTTAATTCGTGTAATTCGTTTTAAATTAGTCTAATTCGCACCTTCTTAATTCGTGTAATTCGTTTTAATTAGTGTAATTAGCACCTTTTAAATTCGTGTATTTCGTACCTTCCTAAACCATCCCTCTTCCCGCCAGTTTAAACCAACTCCATGCAACCAAAGCCACAAAAATAAAGGCCATATACCAGGTAAAATATTTCTTGGTACTGTTGGTTATTTTGCTGACACCAAAGGCTGCGAAAACCAATAAAAAAGGTAGGGCGGGTTGATGAAAGCGCTCCGCCTGCGCAAAGCTCATGGCAATTATCGCCAGGTAACCGATGGTAAATGCCCCGATCAGTGTATAATCCCGCCACTTTTGGTTTTTAATTACCCAAAACAGGGCGAAAAACACAAAAAATGCCATGATGTTTTTAACATAGTTCCCCCCGTGTATCATTTGAGAATTCTGCTGCCCCGGGGTATTGACCATGGTAGGAAAGGGCATTACGAAAATAATGGGTGCAAATATCGCCGACGATGCATATTTGGCAAAAGAATTACCACCGGCCTGTACCGAACGATAGGCTAAAGAAGATGTCTGATTTGTTTTTCGTGCCGCCCATACTGCCTCCACTTCGTTGAAAATTTGACCTCCGATAAAATAGCTTACCGTTACCAGCACCCAGACAATTAATATAATACGTTTACCCCAACCGACCACCTTTGTTGGAGAAAACATCAGGGCGGTAAACAAGGCGAACAAAGCGGTGGCACCCAAAACTGTACGAAAAAAGAAGAGCAAACCGGCAATAAGCAGTGGTGGAGCAATTTCTACAAAATTAAAGTTTTTATTCCGCAACATCAAATCCGCCCGTTCCACAAAAAAAACCGTGAGAAAAACCATTTCCGCTTCTTTCACATGAAGGCCCGAATAATAGATCAGGTTGGGCATCAACATACAGAAAATTGCGGACATACGTCCCACCTCTTCCCCAAAATTACGCACGGAAAGTTTATAAATCAACACGCACATAAAAGCACCATACAAAACTTTCAACAAACGTGCAATCAGAATCGAACCACCTGTGATCCAGTACTGTCCACCCAGGTAAAACGGATAACCCATGTCAGAATAACGACCGTTTAGATAAGTATAATAAGGTTGTAGATCACCATTATTAATCATTTGCACCACCCACAAAGCTTCATTATGATAACCAAAAGAATCTGCTGCTTCAAACTCAAAAGGCTGACCAAACAAATTGGAAAATAAAACATAAGAGAACAGTACCCATACCAGGCGTATTAAAATGGCTGTTTGAAAGAGTTTTTTATTAAATTTTTTATCGGAAAAATTCGACCATTTTTTGGTCAACAGATTTGCAAAATAGAAGAAACCCACCACCTCCACTGCGCCAAAAGCCATAAAAAGAACGGGCAATGAGCGAGCATAAAAGAGTACAGTAACTAAGACCAATATCCCAAAATAGAGTAAAATGGCTTTGTTGGTAAAATATTTGGGGAGGTAGTTTAGCATAGAATACTAATTTCACGAATTATAAAACGAATTACACGAATTTAAAAGGTACGAATTACACGAATTTAAAACGAATTACACTAATTTAAAACAGATAAACACAGATTATGAAAAAATAGATTTACACAGATTAATAAACAGATTATCACAGATTATGAAGAATGATTATCACAGATTTAAAAACAGATAAACACAGATAGAAAAACAGGTTAATATAGAATTTAATTCGTTGATCATTGGTTCACGAATTGAGAATAACAGATTTAAAATGATTGATATAAACGCTACATTAAACTGTTATATACTTTTTTAAGATTTTGAATATGTTTTTCTATGCTGTATGTATCCCGAACAAAACGGGCAGCATCAATGGCTTTGGATTTATAAATTGTTCTGTTCTGCAAAAATAGCAAAAAATGCCGGAGTAAATCTCCCGGATCTTTGGTTTTATAGAGCGTGGCATATTTTCCCTGTTCTGTAATTTCAGTCATAACTCCCCAATCGTTTACAAATACAGGGATTCCTACCGCCATGGCTTCCACTACGGCTATGCCAAAGGTATCGTGATCAGTGGCATATACAAACGCGTCCAACTGACTCAGAATAACAGGTACATCATTGCGGGAACCCAAAAATGAAACTAGTTCGGACAATCCATTTAACTGACAATAGTCTACACAATCATTATATAAATAAGGGTTACTTTCATCTCGTTTCCCTACAAATAGAAAATGAAATTTTATATTTGCGTCACTTAGTTTTTTTAAGAAACGGCAAAGGGTTAGTTGATCACGAACAGAAACAAAATTACCTACAGTTCCCAGTAAGAGGGTATCATGAGCTAATTTCAATTCATCCCGGAGTGATTTATTCGTATTTAGTATAGAATCGGGGATATTAAATTTATCAAATGAAATACCATTATATACTACCCTTTGTTTTTGAGATTTTAACGTGTATTTTTGTTGATAATATTCTCTTTGGGTATCGCTTACAAATATATTGATACTGGTTCGCTTGATGATAAAACTTAATATCTTATTTGCCAATTTGGTATTATTATAATCGTAACCATGTAAGGTCAATATAATCTGAATGCCTGTTCCCATACAAGCCAACCAGGCATAGAGTGCATCGAGGGGCTGTTGAGCATGAATTAGTTCAATTTGTTTATCTATAAATAGTTTGCGTAACCTGAATAAATAACCCAATACATTCTTTTGAAATGAAAGTTTAAACAGGGGCACTCCGCTTTGCAAAAAGTCTTGTTCCAGCGTTCCGGTTTTTCTATACACCCCAATAGCCTCCAGACCATTCTGATGTGCATTTCGAAACACATCCAACAGCAGGGTTTCCGTTCCACCACGATTAAGAGAACCAAGAAGATAGGCGATGCGCATATAGATACAAATTACACGAATTTAAAAAGACTAATTACACGAACCTGCCTACCGCAGGTAGGTTAAAAAACTAATTACACGAATTAAAAATGAGTAGTGATTAATCGTTTACCGTTAATAATTAAACATTCATTCTATTTTTCAAAATTGATCCTAATTTCAAAAACTTCATATACAGTTTTACCACACTTTTTGGTAATATCCGATAGTAGAATCTGTATTTAAAAGCATGTTGTTTCCAGTTTATTCCGGACAGTATGGAATTTACTACCTTTTTACTTTTATTAGTCAAATAATAGGGTAACAATCCATATACTGCCAGACGCTCATATAAATACCGGAAATCGGTATTTGCATTTAGTACACCATAATCTGTAAAAAGCATATGCTCCTGCGGTTCGTAAAACTTCCCTCCTATTGCCCTGCCGGATAATTCCACATCCTGATTATAATTCGTCAACGGTTTATTCAGCAAAGCCACCGGATATTTTATCGCCACCCGTATCCATAAATCGAAATCCTCACCCAGTTTTAAAGCCGGTTTAAAGCCATTTTCCGATTCAAAAATTGATTTCCGGATTATCGTTGCTCCGGTCCAGAGTGGCATACAAAGTGTTTTGGCATAAACCTGACAATAATTAATTATTCCTTTCTCAAAATCAGGAGCTACACCAATCGGAGCTATTCGTTTTTTACCGTTTTTCACTAAATAATAGCCACTGCCATAAATACCGGCTTCCGGAAAGGTTTCAATTAATGTCTTCATTTCTTCCAGATAAGTAGGTTCCCAGCTATCGTCTGCATCCAGAAATGCAAAATAATCGTATTTTGCTATTTTTACTCCATTATTTCGGGCAATAGAAACGCCCTGATTATCCTGATTAATAACCACCCAACCCCCTGAAGGGGGTGTTAGCGTAGTAATCATCTTATTCACAATTTCCAATCCATTATCTAAAGAACCATCATTAACCACGATTATCTCAAACTTCTGATAAGTTTGAGTTAGTATAGAACGAATAGCCTTTTCTATATAATCTGCTTTGTTATATAAGGGTATTACAATTGAGAACATATTCTTATTTTTCACACAAACTCATTAATTTCTCAACTACATTATTTTCGTCATTCTTTGGATAAAACAGGTAGTCATTAAAATCGTAACTTTCATTTGTCCATTGTTTTATCATAATTGTATCAATCATTTTTATCGCTACTAACTTATTATTGATTGTCTGTAATTGTATGATTTTGTAGTCGAGCGTAGCTAATAGTTCACATACCTGAGATGCTCTTTTCTGTGTAAAATCAAGTACTGCTGAATTTAGACTATCTAATACCTCGCAAGTAATAATTGGTTGATGTTTTTCAATTGCATTGGTCATACCAGAAAGAACCTCATATTCGCCTCCTTCCACATCTATTTTCACAAAACCAATTGGTTCATACAAATAAAATGACTGATAATCTAAAGCAAGAACGTGTTCTTTATCCTGGAAATAATCCGGTCTTAAAGCAGAAATAAGAGACGCACGAGAATCGACTACAGACGTTTTCTCCAGAATTAAATTTTCAACTTTAGATGATAAGGCTGTATTCTGAATGATACAATTCGAAAAGTTATTTAGTTTTACTAATCTTTGAGTATAAGCCGTACAGGTTGAATTAGGTTCGAATCCTATATATTTTATTTCAGGACATGTAGTTTTTAATCGTATCAATGTTTGTCCAATATTTACACCAACATCAATAAACGTTTTATTCTCCTCATTTACAAACAAATCAATTAGCGAATCCAGCCATTCTCTTTTCAGAATAAGATTAGTTAGCCCTATCCCATTTGTAAAAGGAATGATAACTTTCTTTCCATTGTATTTTTTCCTGATCTTAAAGTTTAATTTATCAAGCAAACCTAACTTCTTTAAAACTATAGCAAAGTATATTTTAATCATATTTCTAATTATTCAGTCAATAATACAAATGTTCTTTTTTCCGTTTTGTCTTTCTTTTCTCTATTTTAAATAAACAACGTTCAATAAACCAAACTATATGATAGGTAATCTTATATCGATGTATACGTTTCATTTGTTCTATATCAAACCAATGTTTATCATAATCAGCAAGTATCATTGGTGGTACTAATTCCTCCAATACCTGACGTCGTTCAACTTTATCTAATACAGAATTGGTATTACTAATTCCTTTCATATCAAAATAACTAACATCAATATTGAAATATTTAACCTTTTCATTGTGAAATACAACACTTATCAAATAAAATTTCCAGTCAGAAACAATTTTAAGTGACTCGTCATAAAGCCCATACTTTTTAAATAAATTGCGCTTAATATAGGCCGATGAATGATTAATTGAACCAAGATAAAGCGTAAGAAAAGAGATCTTAGGTATTTCCCTATTATAAAAGAATGTTCCGTCCGGCAATACTTTGAGCATATTGCCATAATAAATTCCAACCCCCTCTGACTCCCCCATGGGGGAGGAAAATAGATTGGATAACATCCTTTCCGTTACATCCGGAGCAACCAAACTATCCCCCGAATTCAAGAACTGGATATATTCCCCTTTAGCCAGGCGTATCCCTTTATTCATCGCATGATATATCCCTGAATCCTGTTCACTAATCCATTGAAAACGATTAGAATCAAATTCTATCTTTTCATTTTCAAATTGTTGAATTTTCAAATTTTCAAATTGGCCTATAACTTCCAGACTATTATCAGTAGAAGCACCATCTACAACAATATATTCAAAGTCCTTTGACGTTTGACACGATACACTATCCATGGTTTTTTCCAAACCTTCGGCGTTATTATAGTTAATGGTGATAATGGAGAGTTTCATAAATACTATACTTTTATTAATGTCAGATAAAATACTAAAGATAAAATCTAAATTGATAACACACAAGCATTATATAAAACTAGTTTTCTAACTATCTTACCAACTTGTCACAATATGATTTTCATTATCCATCATATATATCTTTGTAATAATTTAAAATTGTACAAATTCAAATAAAATATCAAATATTTCTTCGCAAAATAATTGGCTTCAAAGTATTTTTTTTGACAGTTTAGCATCTTTTTTACATCTTGCTTTTTCTACAATAAAGCCAACGTTCACTTTTCCAGATTGCATCAGGATCAGGGGTTCCTACATAATATTTTTCATAATTCTGAGGAAAACCCCAATTTAATTTTGCTAAAGAATCTGACATCATTTCATAATCATAATTATTTAGAAAAATAAAATCAGGTCTTTTTATTTTTTTTTTGTTCTTAAACACCAGGAAATCATTTGGAAGTTGAAAAGTTTCACTTGGTACAGCATCCATTGCACATATTGTCATATGATCAAATGTAGTAGCAAATATTATGTCTTTTTGTGGACGATATTGATAATCAAGCAGTATTGAATACACTCTGTCAAAATACTCTTTTTGTATTCTATTTAACTTCATATTACTAATAGGTTTTTCGTCAGTGAATTTGTAGAGTTTTTCGTTTTCAAAAATAACATTTTTAAAAGGTACAACTACAGAAACTATTAAAATAATCAATATCAAAAATTTCAAATCAACAAATTTATACTTTTGTGCTTTCCATATCTTTATGTAAAGGACACTCCAAGGTAGAATAAAAGCAACCATTTTAATGGATAATGCTGTATTTGTACCAATAGCTGATAATATTGGAGTAATAAAGAGGAAAAGCAAAATTAGAATTTCAGATGTGAAAATTAAACGAAAAGATATTTTATTGTATATTTGAATAATTGCAAACAACAAAATTGGGAATGCCAATAGTGAAGAAAAATACATAACAGGCTGTTTTTGATAAAATGTAAAAATGAGAATACTAATTAAAAAAAACATCTCAGAAACCCATTTTTTCGTATATATTTTTATTAATAAAGATATTCCATAAGCGCCAATAAGTAAACATATATCAATAAAAAAATCGCGAAAAAAGAATAATAATCTTGTTATATGCGACATCGGATTATAACCTCTGTCAGAGCCCATTATATTTATAGCACCATCTATTATATTTTCTTTAATTGTAATTATATCTACAACAAAAAAATGGATATTTACTACTGAGATAAAAAAACCAACAAAAAATAAAATTATTGTGAAGTAAATCTTTTTGTTATCAAATCCACGCAACAACTGAAGAATAAATAATCCGATAGTTATAATTAAACCAGATGGAAAAATTATTAATAACGAAAGAAATGAAAAGAAACCAATAAATCCCCAAAACCAATAAGAATATTTTGAGTATTTGACTGATAATAAGAAAAATCCAATCATCATTAGAAGCAAAAATTCTTGAATTTGATTAAAAGAAATAATTATACCCCCTAAAGAAAAATAGCCCATTAAAGTTACAACAATTAAATAAAGAATTTTTTCTTTCGGTTGTAATTCATTTTTTAAATACAATAATATTATAATAGCAAATGAAATAATTGAGAATACTCCAGTAAAGTAACCAATATATCTTAAATATAAAATATCTGAAGTAATCTCATCATTGAATATTGAATTTATAAAATATGGCCATTGGCTTACCCCAATATTTTGTATTCCATTTTTCACTTTCCATATAGTTAAGTAAAAATATCCTTCATCATATATTGTATATAGGCTTTTATCTAGTTGATAAAAATTAAAAGCATATAAAAAGAATACCATCGGTATAAGGACTAATAAAAGAATATTATTTTTCTTCATAATATTCTTTTATCAATTAAACAGCAAACATTTACTATAGATTCTTCATTAAGCTCATAAAACATTGGCAACCTCACCAAACATTCAGTAAAACGATCACAATTGGGTAATTCCCGTCCATCGTGTTTATTTTTATAATAAGGACTACTATGTAAGCTCATATAGTGAAATACCGACAATACATCTTGTTTTTTTAACAGTGAGATCAATTTATTTCTTTCCTCCAACGAAGGACAAACTAAATAAAACATATGCGCATTATTAGTCTCATAAACAGGTTGTTGCGGCAATGCAAAACAGCCCATATCGGCAAGTGGTTTTAATCCTTCATAATATAGGTTCCAAAGAAGTTTTCGTCTATCCTGAATTTCATCTAAATGTTCGATTTGAGCCCATAGAAAGGCTGATATAATTTCGGAAGGTAAAAAGGAAGAGCCTGTATCTACCCAACCGTATTTATTCACCTCTCCCCTAAAAAATTCTGCCCGATTTGTTCCCTTTTCCCATATAATTTCGGCTCTAAGAAAGAAACGTTCGTCATTAATAGCCAACATGCCACCCTCACCTGAAATAATATTCTTCGTTTCGTGAAACGAAAAACAACCTAAATGGCCAATACTTCCTAAAGCTCTTGGTTCTTGGTTCTTGGTTCCTGTTTCTAAGTAATATGAATCCACCGCCTGCGCAGCATCTTCCACCACCAACAGATTATATTTTTCTGCCAATGACATTATCTTATCCATATCACAAGCCATTCCAGCATAATGAACAGGTACTATGACTTTAGTTCGTATAGTAATTAAAGCCTCAATCTGATCTGCATCTATATTCGGATGCCAGTCATAACTATCGGCAAATATAATCGTTGCACCCTGACGTACAAATGCCAATGCTGTAGAGACAAAGGTATAGCTCGGAATAATCACCTCATCACCCGGTTGAATATCACAAAGTATAGCCGCCATTTCTAATGCATCGGTACAGGAAGTTGTCAACAAACATTTTTTGAATCCATACCGTTCTTCAAAGAATTGCTGACATTTTTGTGTAAACATGCCGTTTCCGGAAATTTTTCCCGATTTTACAGCCTGCTCAATATACAGCGTTTCATTGCCTGTTAGATATGGTTTATTAAAGGGGATCATAACCAGAAATGATATATATTTGTAATTGACTTTATTTTAAAACCACATTTTTCATAAAACCTGCAAGCAGAAATATTTCCCATTTGCGTAGGAACTTCTAACTGCTGAAAACCTTCTGAAATTACTGCATTTCTACACGCATTTATTAAATCTTTACCATAACCTTTATTTTGTACTGTTTCTGAAACTGCAATAAGTCCGATATTCCCTACTTCTTTTTGAAACTTCAAAGTTACTATTCCAACAATTTCATTCAGTTCACGGACAACAAAAACTTTATCCGCAAGTTCCCCGGATAAAGATTTAGACATCCATGTTTTATATAAACGGAAAAATTCTTCCGGTTCAAAATGATTATCCAACCGAAACCGGGAACAGGCTCCGCTTAAATATGATAATGATTCCAATTCATCTGTAATAATTAGATTTTTATACTCTTCTACTTTATTTATTGTTTTTTCGGTGGCAACTAATGATTGTGTATAAATCACTTTTCTATCAACTAGTTTAGCATAATACTTTTTTAAAAATAGTTGGTCTAAAAATAAATTTTCTTCGCCGAACACATAAACTAATTGATAGCCTTGTTCTTTTGCTTTTGATAATAATAATCTAAGTTCTGATTCAGCATTTGAATTACAACTTATTTTTCCAATTTTTTTCGAAAAAAAATCAGAATCCCACGATAAGTATTCTAAATTCATAGATTACACTTATTTTGTATTATAAAAATCGGTCGATCTTTTACTTTCTCAAAAACTTTACCTACATACAATCCAACAACGCCTAATATCAACATAATGACACCTGCAAGAAACCATACAGAAAGTATAAGTGTAGTAAATCCCAAAACCTGAATATGGCCAGTTATATACAGAATAAAATAAATGACAGCTATAAGAAAAGACAAAGTAGCAATTGTAAATCCAATTTTGATGGTAAGGCGTAAAGGTTTATCGGAAAAAGCTATCATGCTGTTTAAGGCCAAACGGAATAGTGTTTTAATATTATAACTCGATTTTCCTTCAAAACGATTGGCATGTTCAACCTGCAGATAATACTTTCGAAAACCTGCCCATTGTACCATAGTTGGAAAAAAGCGAATCTGATCTTTCATATCTAAAATTGCTTCAATTACACAATGACGATATATACCAAAATTAGCCACAGTTGGATCTTGTTTTGTTTCGGTCAGGTAACTAAACAGAACATAAAAAATCCCTGATAAAAAACGTTTAAAAAAAGTATCATTCCGATTTGCCCGTTGTGCAAATACTGAATCAAAACCTTCCTGTGCTTTACGGTATAAATTTGGGATTTCACAGGGTTTGTCCTGCATATCGCAATCCATAACGACAACCCACTCGCCTTTTGCATAATTTAGTCCGGCTGTAATAGCATAGTGTTGTCCAAAGTTTCGGCTGAGATTAATACCTTTTACCCGGCTATCTTTTTCACATTCTTCCGTTATTTCGATCCACGAACTATCTGGTGAATAATCATTTACGAGTATGATTTCGAAATCATTTGTAATAGTAGAAACGGCTTGCTTTACCTGCTTTACCAATTCTTCTACAATATTTGCAGCCATGTAAACCGGTGAAACTACCGAAATATGTACTTTTTTATCCATCTTAATTCGTGTTTTTGGCTTCGCTGACCGTTTGTTCGTACTAATTAGTGTAATTCGTTTTTAATTCTTGAAATTCGTACTATTAGTATTTTACTGTGATGATTGTACCCAATATTATCAACACCAAACCGATTACCTTCCCAATTGTAAAAGTCTCGTTCAATAGCCAAACTCCAAGTAAAAAAACAATAGCAGGTGCCAGACTCATAAACGGATATGCTTCGGTAATTTCGAATTTAGTCATAGCAGCCATCCAAAACAGTGAGGCTACAAATGCTGCCAAAAATCCCGAAAATATATAAGGATCAAAAATCAACTTAATTAAAGCAACAAATTTGGAGATAATACCTGATTCAGGCAAAACAAAATGTAATTGCGTAATTCTCCATTTCAGGATAAGTTGGCCATAAACTGTAAAGAAAAGGGTCGCAAAAATGTAGAGGTAACGCATTTATTGAATGTTTATTAGTTGACTTTTTTGATTAGTTGTAATAAAAATAATTTTAATTCTAATCCTTCACAATTTATTCAAAGTCCTTTGACGTTTGACACAATACACTATCCATGGTTTTTTTTAAACCTGCGGCGTTATTGTAGTTAATGGTAATAATGGAGAGTTTGGGCATAGTGGGTAGTCGGTAGTTTAAAGTTTGTAGTGGGAAGTTTATAGTTCATTTTGAATATTTTTTCATATTTGAATAAGTATTTTTTTCAGGTCGTTTTCCAGGTCGTTATCTAGGTTGTTATCTAGGTTGTTATCTAGGTTGTTTTTTTATTTTCAACATTACCGGAGTTAAAAACCGTCAAATAAAAACCATTTGACATATTTTAAATCTATCCTTCGACAAATATATTAATAATTTTGTACATAAAGCGAAGCATTTGAAATTTTATTTGGAATAATCAATGAAATAGACTCTTTTCACAGTGTTACACTGTGTTTTTTTCTTTCACGGTGTAATTTCAACAATGTAACACTGTATTTTTATACTGTGTTCTCTGAGTAATTAAAAACCCCTTCAGACTATCAGTCCAAAGGGGTTATCAAAAAATTCGAAAACTTTATCAAACGATCAGGTTGGTGTTTCTGTTTCCGGTTGAGTAACATCACTACCTTTAAGACCCTCACGTCTTTTTACAAGTGTATCATAAGCCTTGCGGGTAGTATTCATCAATTTCAAGCTGTTATTATAGGGTTCCTTGTCAAGACCATTGACCAATGCAAGAATATATCCGGTAAAATGATTGTAATCTTTTTGCAAGATTCTCCTTAATACCAGCGCTTTGTAAGCAGCTTTTGTATTAACTTCGTTAATCCGCGAATCAAAATGCTGATTGAATTTTGCTTCACTGATTTTGATTTTGTTTACATAACCACCCAAATCCAACAGAGTCACTTCAGTTCTGAACTGATCACTATCTATGGCTTCCAAAAACTTCTTCATTTCTTTGGTCTGAGCCTCATAGTTCAATACTTCAAAACCTTTGTAGGTCGAAGACAAGATCAACAACTTATGATATGCCTTTAATTCTTCCGGAATTTCGGAATACTTAAACTGTTTCAATGCATGATCATAATTTCTAACCGCTCTGTCGCGTACTTTGTCTAACGAAAACAATAAGTCCGAATAGGGACTTTTTTGAATCTGCAAAATCGCCTGATGAAAATCCAACGCTATGGTTTTCAATACTGCCAATAACTCATTCATTGTTGCATCAGTCAACACTTCTGTTCCCTGTGCTTCAATATCACTAGTTTGTCGATCTACAAACTGACTTAATTCAGGATTAGTCAACTTGTAAAGATTCACACTCTCAAATATTTTTTCTTCTTTTGCCATTAGTATGGATTTTATAGAAAGATTAAAATATTATTACTTCCAAGTTTATTAATTATCAATGCTAAGATTGTTAATTATACATTAGCTCCACGAAGGAGAGGTCCGGTAATGCAAACTTAAAGCGTTTTTTATGTATTAAATTTCTGCAAAGTTTGCTACAAAGAAATGCTAAGGTTTGATTAAGTATTAAAGATTCGTATTTAATTATTACTTAGCATAGTAGTACCACAGTTTGCGGTTGGGTTTGTTTGTTTTAAATATACTCCCGCAAATTGCGGCAAGATTTTGTAGATTTATTTTATGTTTATATAACTCTGTATCATATTTTTGAATATATTTTTTATCTCACTTTAAATTTCCGACAGGATATCGATATTGTTCTTTAAGACATCTAATATTCCAGGAAAGTCAACAATATTTAATTTTGAGCTCCTGAGATTTTAGGGAGACTGTTCATGAAACTGTGTCTGCAAGCTAAAAATTATTAATTTTGCAGACCAATGAAAAAAGAAGAAAAAGAATTTAGTTACTCAGACTTTGAGCGCGAAGCCATTCAAGGGCTTTATCAAAAG
>Ga0209512_1000090_pt1 | contig 214580 bp, 217 predicted proteins | sample frozenSSSSmetaG_FD_184142 | JGI IMG/M metagenome (GOLD analysis project Ga0209512, IMG submission 184142) | Glacier valley bacterial and archeal communities from Borup Fiord, Nunavut, Canada, to study Microbial Dark Matter (Phase II) -... | ecosystem: Environmental > Aquatic > Freshwater > Ice... | reverse complement strand
GACGCTCACCCGCTAGGCCGGATGGCACCGTTCTAACTATTATCCAGGTGATTGCTCCAGATCGGCAGATTAGTAGTTGGGTGGGTGACCACCAGCGAATACCTGCTGTTGTATGTTTTTGTCTGTTTGATCTTTTGCTCTCTTTAGGCTCAGTCCGTCTTTCCCTTGCAAAAATGCACACGTATCACTCTCTAAACGGACATCGATCTCATGCACTAGTACTACCCTGGCCCCTGGGATAATCCTCCCCAATCACCCCCTTAAATATCTCCGGCACAATCATTGCCGCATCGCCCTCAAACACCCAGTCCTGCGCTCCGAGCTTCCTCATCGTCCCGATCTCTGCAGCATCCAGATTCACGACCGCGACCCTTGCACCCTTCGCGCGCGCCTTGGCGATGTAGTTTGCCGCAGGCCAGACGACAGCCGATGTGCCAATGACGAGCATGAGGTCGATGTGCTCGGAATCCTCGATCTAGGCGTCCATCTCGTCGATAATATCTTCGGGAAGGTCTTCGCCGAACCAGACGACGTCGGGGCGGAGGAGGGCGGTTTGGCACTTCGGGCAGTGCGGGAGGTCGGCGGGGGAGATGGTTGGGGGACGGAGGAAGGGTGGGATGACGGAGGGGGTGGCGGGGTCGGAGAAGTTGGGCGTTATGGTGAGGATGGGGCAGAGAGGGTCGGTGAAGTTGTCTTTGTCGTGGTAGTCGCAGGTTGGGGAGCTGCATTTGAGGTCCATGAGGCTGCCATGGAGGAAGTGGATTTGGGAGGGAGGGTGGTTGGTGCGGGGAGATAGACCTGGGATCTTGTTAGCTCGTGTTGCTTCATGATTCCCTATAGAACGGCAGGTAGAGAAAGGGATTCACGTGATGATGCCGGCCTCTGCATCCTATGTATGTAGGTAGATGGTTGATTGACTGAGAAAATAAACAGCTGACAACATAACGTACCATCAACATTCTGACTCAATGTCACAAATCCCTCCTTCTTCCTCGCAAGCTCGGCCAGGGCGTAATGCGCGGCATTTGGCTGTGCATTGAGGGCCATATGCCGTCTATACGCATAGAACTGCCAGACCAAGCCTGGGTCGCGCCGGAACGCTTGAGGCGTAGCAAGGACCGTCGCATCATGATTCCTCCAAAAGCCGCCCGCGCCGCGGAAAGTCGGGAGACCGGAAGATGCTGAGAGGCCGGCGCCGAGGAGAGAGAGGATGCGTGTCGATGAAGAGAGGGCTTCTTGGAAGGAGGCGATGTCTGTCGAGGGTGTGCCGGGCATCTCGGGAGGGATGGGGAAGAGTGAGCGCGACTGGGTTCGGGAAGAATAAACAGAGGGGTAACTTGAGAATTTAAAAAGAGGATGTGAAGGTGAGGATGAAGATGAGCCCAAGAAGAAGGGAGGCTGTTGATATATGAGACGAGCGGCGGCCCGCATGGCATTGAGGCTTGAGCGGCGTCAGATGGTAGGGAAGCAGTGGATGGATGTGATATCTTGCAGTAGTTAAGGCTCGGACGACGACAGAGAATAAAGAATAAATAGATCCTTATAGCTTAGATGTACAATGGCTTACAATGGTTTGGTGTACTACTGTACTTGGAGTGGTTTTGATGCAGAAGCCTTGCACGATATGTAGAGGAGGAAGCTGAATGGAAATTGGAAATACAGAGAGGCCTCCTTCCGATCAAATGAATAAGGCAAATTTTGAAATATTTTCAACCCATCTGAGCCAATACTTATAGAAGATAGATATATCTATTAAAAAAAAAAAAAAAGGTTATAGCCGTATCGTTTTATAACGTTAATAGTTCCAATGTTTCTCTGTTTGGCCTCGATTTGTGCCCGTTATCCTAGGCACAGCTGCGTCACTGGTAGGGTCGCTTTCCGAGTCATGCCCCACCATCACCAAATCTATCAAAATCGATGACACCCCAAGCGACAAAATTATTTACTCCTCCGCCACCTTTGACTGTCTGCGCAACTGCTTGAAGAACAGCAACACTCACAAAAACATGGCGGACGCAGCAGCACCATCGGCTCCTATTGAGGAGCAAGTCGCAAACCTTCATCTCGACGAGGTCACCGGCGAGCGCGTGTCCAAGTCAGAGCTCAAGAAGCGCCAGAAGCAGCGCATGAAGGAGGAGGAAAAGAAGAAGAAGGAGGCTGCTGCACCGCCAAAGCCAGTTAAGGAGAAGAAGAGCAATGCTGAGGCCGAGGAGAAGGAATTGAATCCCAACGTGAGTCTTGCATAGCCATATGCCTGTCACTGGTTCCAGCTAATGGCGGGGTAATAGCAATATTTCGAGATTCGTTCCCGTGCGATCAACAAGCTGAGAGCTTCGCAAGACCCGATTCCTTACCCGCATAAGTTCAAGGTGAACACCGACCTGAGAGACTTTGTCAAGGAGTACTCTCCACTGAAGTCGGGAGAGCATCGCAAGGATGTCGAGGTCAGACTCGGAGGCAGAATCTACAACAAGCGTACCTCGGGACCCAAGCTCGTCTTCTACGATATCAGGTCTGAGGGCGTCAAGGTCCAGGTTATGTGCCAATTGCAGGAGGCCAAGGAGGGCGGTGTTCCATTCGAGCAGCAGCACGAGCATCTCCGCCGTGGTGATATCATTGGCATTGTCGGATACCCAGGACGCACTGCGCCAAAGAACAAGATTGAGAAGGGAGAGGAGGGAGAGCTTTCCATCTTTGCGACCGAGGTTCAGCTTCTCACTCCTTGCTTGCACCAGCTTCCAGACGAGTACTACGGATTCAAGGATCAGGAGCAGAGGCACAGAAAGCGTTATCTCGACTTGATCATGAACGAGCCAACTCGCAATGTTTTCGTTACTCGCTCTAAGATGGTCACATATATCCGCAAGTACTTTGACGAGAGGGATTTCGTCGAGGTTGAGACACCTATGATGAACTCCATCGCTGGAGGTGCTACTGCTAAGCCATTCCGTACCCACCACAACGACCTGAACATGGATATGTTCATGCGTGTCGCACCTGAGTTGTATCTCAAGATGCTTGTCGTTGGAGGTCTTGACCGTGTCTACGAAATGGGCCGTCAATTCCGTAACGAGGGTATCGATTTGACCCACAACCCGGAATTCACCACCCTTGAGTTCTACATGGCCTATGCCGATGTCTATGATCTGATGGACATGACTGAAGAGCTCGTGTCCGGTCTCGTCAAGCACGTCACCGGAGGCTATGTTACCAAGTTTCACACCCAGCACGGCGAGGAATACGAGGTGAACTGGCAAGCACCATGGAGACGTGTAGAGATGATCCCTGCCCTCGAAGCCGCCACTGGCGAGAAGTTCCCGCCAGGACCAGAGCTCCATACCAAGGAGACCAACGACTTCCTCAAGGCCGTCCTCAAAAAGATGAAGGTCGACTGCTCACCGCCTCTTACCAACGCCCGCATGCTCGACAAGCTCGTCGGCGAATTCATCGAGGAGACCTGCGTCAACCCCACTTTCATCACCGGACACCCACAGATGATGTCCCCACTCGCCAAGTCTCACCGTGACCAGCCAGGTCTCTGCGAGCGCTTCGAGGCATTCGTCTGCAAGAAGGAGATCGTGAACGCGTACACCGAGTTGAACGATCCATTTGACCAGCGTCTGAGATTCGAGGAGCAGGCGAGGCAGAAGGATCAGGGTGATGAGGAGGCGCAGATGATTGATGAGAATTTCTGCCAGAGTTTGGAGTTTGGACTGCCCCCTACCGGTGGTTTTGGAATGGGTATTGACCGTCTGGTTATGTTCTTGACAGATAACTACAGTATTAAGGAGGTTTTGGCGTTCCCGTTCATGAAGGAGGATCAGTCCAAGGCGAAGGAGACGAAGTTGGCGGCCGAGATTGTGGGTATTCAGCCTGAGCCTGTTGAGGGTATTGGTAAGCCACCCTTCGAAATCCAACGCTACGGATCAGCTACTGATGATGAATGCACAGCCCACAAGTAAATGAGGTACTGTCGATGAATTGTCTTATGAAGCTATGATATACGGCTGCATATGATGTATTCCATCAAGCAGGGATTTTCGATTTCTGTGGATTAGACCTGAACAGAGCAGTGCGATGCGCAAAGCACCAAAATGCATGTTCATTGAGAATAGATCGAAAAAGATAAGAATTCCAGTTTATCATTGAGTTGAGAATTTCAACATTCTAAAATGTTTGCACAAACGCCTGGCTATGATGCGTTGCTGTCCGTTGCCCCCATTTATAATATACAATAATCCTTTGATACACTACTCAAACGTTGCTCGCTCAGCATTGTTCAGCTCTGCGCTTTAGACCTTCTGTATGCGCGCTGCAGCAGGGATTCTCGCCTTGACAGCATCACCCTGCGCCAACTTCGCCAGCCTCTTCTGCACAAGCCTCAAGCTGTGCTTCGGGACCCAGATTCTGTTTCCAAGCACCAGGGCCCCACTCAACAGGGCCATGCTGCCCGCCTGATGCGCGGACGCCAACGGAATAGGCACGAGATAAATCAGCGTGCTGATTCCCAGTGCAACTTGCAGCAGAACCAGATGCACAACTCCCATCATGCCCTTCCTTGCCGCTCTCGGCATTGCCGCCGCAACGCGCTTGTTATACCTCGAATATGCGAAGAGGCCCATTATCACAGTAAATGTCGTAGTAGCGAGGATGCGGTGGTCGAGCTGCACGGTGCTGGGGTTCTCGAGCATATTCCTCCACCAGATATCAGATCCGTCCTCACGGCGCGAATAGAATTTCTGGAACAGCTCGGACGCGGGAGGAGTAAGTCCTTTGCCCATTTTGGGGAATTCGTTGTAAATCAGGCCAGCGTCCAGGCCGGCGACTAAGCCACCGGACATGGCGGTGATGAAGACAAGGATGGCGAGACCAGCGACGGATTTGCGGAAGACGGACAGGTGAGGAGAAGAGCGCTGTAGGAGGTTCTCGAGACCGCGCTGTGGGTTAGCCAACAAGGCGCGGTCACGGAGGATAGAGATGCCGTTCCAGAGCATGGCCGTATAGCAGACGAATGCGGCTGCGAGATGAGTAGTAAGGCGGTATTGTGAGACGCGGGGATGGGAACCGGGAGCAAATAGATCGTCCACAAGTCCCGATTTCACCATCCACCACCCGATAAAGCCTTGGAAGCCGATCAACCCAGCGATACCAAAGAGACGTAGGGCCATAGGCGCAGAGACCTTGCGGCGCGCGACGAAGTAGATTGCTGGGAGGACAAAGGAGAGACCGACGAAGCGGCCCCAGAGACGGTGGCCCCATTCCATGTAGTAGATCTGCTTGAATTCTTCAAGGTTCATATGCGGATTCAACAGCTTGAATTCGGGAGAAGCGCGGTATTTGTCGAATTCGGATTGCCAGTCTGCTTGCGAGAGGGGAGGAAGAGAGCCTGTTACGGGTTTCCATTCCGTGATACTTAAGCTGGGAGGATATTAGTGAAGCTCCAGAACTGGGAAGACTGAGAAACGCGTGCATACCCTGATTCAGTTAACCGTGTGAGTCCGCCGAAGATGACGATACCGAAGACACTTGCTGCGCTGCCGAGCAACCAGTATGCAACGGACTTGGAGCTCGTCTCGGGGAAGAACTTCTTCTTCGTCACCTTCTGTGACCGAGCGATTGTCTGGCTGAGACCCGTCAATGGCGTCCCCTGAGCAACAGGCAAGACGCCGCTGCCCACTCCCAATGGCGCAGTGCTATTGTAGAATCGTATCGTCTGAAATGCCGATTTCCCCGTGGGATTGGTGATCTTAAACGGCGCGAAAGGTGAAGGTTTGGCGCATTGCCGGCAGATAAAGAAGTCCTTCGCCAGCCTGGGCATTGCCCGTCGCAGCGGAGGCAGGATTGAAGCCATTGATCCCGATGCTACCGCATGGAAACTGTTTCAGTCGACGATGGAGAGTTTGGGTGTCATACGACTGTAATCGGCAAGGCGTCTAAAATCATCGGATAGGTTGGCAGGTCCTCGGTGCCAAGCGTTGCGCTCTCCCGCCCGTACGCATGACTCGTGCGCTCGCTCCGAGACCCCGACGCGTCCCTCCACCCTCCGGGGTCAGGCTATAGAGGTGACAGCCACGCTGGAAATTTATTGAAGGCACAGAATTATGGATGTGAATGTTGTCATGCTGATGTGAAATTCGACTCAATTTCTTCCATATCCGACCTATACTGAAGGAATTCCTCATGCCCATCTTCTCGCCACAAGGCATAGACAATCCCACGCCCTTTCGGCCTGCAATCCAGTATCTTTTATCAGGGGCGAGCCGTCCCAGCACTCGATCCCCAAGCAGCCTCGAGGCAGGGCGCCAAAGCCCAAAGCCGACGATGGCGTCGCAAAACCAGTCTCGATTTCTCTCCGGATCAATACCTCTGATCGCCATATCGCGAACGCCTTCTCCACGTATTTCGAAAAGCTCGGCATCCAATGCGAGCTCGGATTCAGAAGATGGGCTGGATGACATGGCTGCGAGGGAATCGTTCTTGTCGCAACAGCAACGGCCGACGGGGTGGAAAGGTTTCATGACGCAGGGCGGATTGGGCATATATTTGTTCGCAACAACGAGAGGATGGAGAGTTTATGTGGGATTCATGTGCTGGTGGCTGATGGCGACTGGGATTGGACTCATGACGATCAACTGGCTGGTCCTGTTGGGTATGTGCCTCCTATGCCCATATTGAAGCCATGCTAACCCTATATCAGCCGGCGTCTACAAATTTCCATATCCTTTAACGGCCACGATCATCGAACTCTTCGGCTGTCACCTCCTCCTCTGGGCCTTCGCAGGCTTTACACGGCTTTCCAGCAAATACCTCGCAAAAGCCGGCATGGCCTCCCTCGTCGCGCCTTCATATCCAATCACGAAACCTCCTCCAACCACTTACGCCACTCGCGGGCAGCGCATCATGCCGCGCTTCATTTCCAAGCTCTCGCGGAAATGCGGTTCTGGAATTGCTGGCGGCGGTATCCTCGAATTTGACAAATCTACTGCCAGGAAGTGCCTTCTTCTGGCGATTGTCTATGTCCTCAAAGTCCTTCTCAGCAACGTCTCCTATGCCTACGCCGAGCTCCCCATGTATGTCCTCGCACGGATCGGAATCGTGCCTCTGACCGCCCTCTTCGCTAGTCTCCTGAACGGGACGTCTCACTCCGTCCCCCTGCTCTCCGCCTCCTTATCTGCGACGCTGAATCTGCTTATTTCTGCATCCCGTGTGCATGTGCACGTTACCTGGGACGCCATCCTCGCCGGCATCTTCTCCTCCATTTTCACGGCACTATTCCCGGTGCTCTTGCAAAACACGTACAGAGACATCGTGGCCTCCCTCAACACCTCCGATCACGACTCAAGCAGCACGCCGTACTTGTCCGCCTCCACTTCCCGCGCCGACACTCGTGCAACATACACGTTGATGCACCATCTCTCCCTGCTCTCACTTCTCATCTTCCTCCCCCTCTTGCTCGTCAGCGGCGAGTTGGGCAATATCGCGCGAAACTGCTATTTTCTAGACGAGTGGTGGCACTGGTTCATGATGGCATGCGGGTCACTGGGCACGTTCTGCGTATTCACTGCCACAATTTTGCTTGTGAAAGCGACGAGTCCGTTGACAGTGAATTTCCTGTCTATACCACGCTATGCATTCCTCATTCCTGTATTGGCGAAGTTTAAGATGCCAGTGTATAGTTGGGTGGGGATAAGCCTGGCGTTTGCGAGTAGCGTGTGGTTTATCAGAGTTCGGCTGCGGGAGAGCAGAAAGGGACTGGCATGATCATCCTGTTATAGAAATAAGTACACATTAATATGCGTGGTATCAAAAATAGACGTAATTAAAGCATTGCTTAGTTTAATCGATGTTCCTATCTTGGAATTGGAAATTGTGTCACGTGTCACCCCTTACCCCTTTCCAGAGATTCACTTCCTCAGAAATTCTCACTCCCACAAAACCAAAGCAATACCTTATGAGCCGAAATAAGTCCCCGCCTATCACTAATAAAGCATTAACTTCTACTACAAACATTAGAATTGTTTTTTCCCTCCTCTAGCAATAAGAGAATTGCTATAACTTAACATTTCTTAAGGAAAAATGGCTGGCGCCCTATTTGCTTTCGAATTACAAGCGTCCCTTTAACAAGGAAGGAGGGAAACATCATGAAGGACCTCCCTCCAGTCCGCGGAAGATCCTCTCAAGATTTCATTATCTTTTCGTGCTTGAGATGGAAGGCAATATATGCAGCAGCTGCAACGATTACAAAAAAGAGACGGCAACTCGTAAATCCGTTCGGATCTGATTGTCTTGAGAATAGTTTCTAAAGGCGTTTTCCAAAGCACTCGTCTGACTATAGTTACGCCTGTCTGAGAAGACCGTGAACGGAGAGGCAAATTGGATTGTTCAGTGTAAAAAGGCAACAGTAGTGTACACTACTCTCTTTTTCAATTTCTCTTTCTCTCTTGGCTACGTAAACATACGCACCCAAGCGTCGGTTCTAGCCATCACTCGCCTTCTCTCTTGCCCTCCTCTGTTCCTTCACTACCTTCCTCTGCTTCGGACTCACCACCCTCCAAATCTTCCTCGCACCACCCAGATACAACCAACTCACCAAGAACACCACAAAGAAGTTGAAGCCATCATACAACCACATCAGTCCATAATCCCTCCACCGATTGCGATAAAACACATTAAATCCTGCTGCATACTGATCTCCATTCGCATACTGGCACAGTCCACACATTCCGTCGGCTCTTGTCGTCACATATCCACCCCTTTCCTTCACGAAGGCATCAGTATATGAATCGCACGTCTGGCCGGGCGGAGCGCTGAAAACCGCAAACTCGTTCTCCTGGCAGACGACAGGAACGTCGTGTGTAACCACCCCCAACATACCCTCAAGCAGGTAATGAAACGGCGTAAGCCAATACATCCAACTCTGCCAAAAGTGCGGCAAAGCAGGGTACGGCACGACGACACCACTGAAAGCGATGACAAATAAGTAAAAGACCGAAACCATCAAACTCGCTAAAAGTTCAGTCGGCGCCATAGCAGCAATAAACTGTCCCATCCCTACATAGAAAACTTCAAAGAGACAAATACACAGATATACATAACCAGCGGGGAAGCCGAGAGGGAGGCCGACCCCGAAATACCAGCAGCAGAAGAACACCGTTCCGCAGAAGAACGAATAAGGGATCTCGGGAAGCGCGGCGCCGAGTACGAAGGCGGGCCAGGCATATATCTTTGAGCCGGATTCGCGGACGCGGTAAACGGAGCGGAAGGCGAGGTAGCGCGGTTGCAGTTGTTGCATTAAGGGGGGCGCGATATTCAGGGTTATGAAGATGGTGAAGATGTGGCTTTGCATATCGATGGTGGACAGGCCGAGTTTCCAGAAGGTGAAGGTGTTGAAGAGGCCGGAGAAAATGTGCAGGGCTAGCTTGCCGATGAAATACTCTGGTGTCCGCCAATACGCCGTAAAACACCTCTTTACGACCGCGCAAATCTGCGTACTATATGGCATTGCATACTCCCTATCATCTTTCTGTACGTGACCATCTTTCATTATTGCTTCTCGCCGTTCAGCTATCAGTTGTTGGATGTCATCTTGCCTCGCCTTCGCATTCGGCGACCGTTCCCAGATATCGGCCCAGTCGTCGCCCTTGTAGCTTGGATCTCCCGCACCAATTACTTCCAGCATGTATTCCGCAGGATTCATATCCTTTGGGCACTTCTTCGCCCCATGACTTTCAAAGTATTCAATCAAGTTCTTGCTGTCGTTCTCAAGTGTGCCATGAAAGACAACACGGCCGCCCGATTGGAGGAGCAGAAGCTCGTCAAATTCATGAAAGAGGATAGCCGAAGGCTGATGGACAGTGCAAATGATAGCTTGTCCGGCATCAGTGAGCTTACGCAAAAGGCGCACAGTATTGAAAGCTGCACGAGAGTCAAGACCTGATGTCGGCTCGTCCAGAAATAACAATAGCTCGGGCTTAGATGCGAGTTCCACGCCTATCGTGGCTCTCTTCCTCTGTTCCTGATTCAGACCGCTCCCAATCTTCCCGATCGTCGCGTCTGCTAGATCGCGCAGCTCGAGCAGATCGATTATTCTCTCGACATACGCATACTTTAGTTTTCTAGAAACCTCTTTCGGCTGCCGAAGTAGGGCAGAGAATCGAAAGGCTTCTCGCACGGTAGCGGTAGGTTCGTGAATATCCATCTGTTCAGCAAATCCTGTCGAGCGTTGGAATGATTTGGGCAGTGGTCCACCATCGACCAAGAACTCGCCTGTAACGACGCCAATGCTATGTCTTTGCGCGAGGATGTTGAGTAAAGTTGTTTTTCCTGCTCCGCTGGCACCCATCAGTGCTATCAGCCTGCCTGGTCGGATGTACCCATTGACTCCTTGAAGCAGTTTCCGCTCCCCTTTCTTGTATGGGATCGTATAATGGACATTCTGGAAAGTGAAAACAGTCTCAATTTTCGGGATATCGTTCCCATCGTCACCTGCAGAAGATTTTGATTTCTCCCCAGCCATACCACTGGAACAGTTGCTACTGTCACTCTCTTTATTTTTTGGAACATCACCTCTACCGATACCCTCGTCAACAGACTTTGGAACTTCACCACGCTTGAATAGTCTGACAGCTCCACCGCCTGCATTGGGCTTCTGATGCTCCATACCAAGAGCTGTGAGAGCAACGAAGAAAAGCCAGAAGCCAATAATGATTCCTACGTTACGCCACAGATGAGCTCGGGTATAATTGAATCCCATCATTACAAAGTTCGCCCCCGAGACACTGTTCCGATTCGGCTCAGAGCCTATAAGGGCACATGCTTGATACCCTGGCTGGGCATGTGGACCAAAAGGTACAAGCATTGGTGGGACGCATTGGATCTCGAGGCCGTCAAATTCGTTTGCCATAAGCGCTTCAAAGGCATACTGCAATGGATTAATCCATCTCAGCCACGCTAGCCAGGGACGCATCTTCTTCGGAGGAATTATATATCCAGTATATGCGAAAAATGCCTGAATTGAAACACCAGTAACCCTCGTCGCCACATCCAAAGACCTGGACCAAGCGCCAATAGCACGGAAGTACGCATACATGCACAACGTTGAGACCCAAAGAATCAACAATGATATGAAGAACTGACTTGGCGTCCTTTGCAAATTCGACAAGAAATACACGACTAGATCAAAGATTGTAACCTGCACTGCTATGAGCGGCAGGTCGATGACGACTTGTGAAATCGCAAATGCCGAAGGTCGACAGAATGAATAGGCTTTATGCTTCAGCAGAACGGCTCGACTCCCAAATGCATTTGTCAACTCCGCCAATGCAAGAAGAGTGTTGAAAAGGAGCATAAAGAAGAGCACACCACCTCTCAAAAATACGCCAGCAGAAGTCTTGGGCATGTTGTAGAATAGAGAGCCGGTGATGAGACTTTGAAAGAAGATGATGCCCCATTTCCCAATCTGTGTTTGCCGATCGCCCAGTATGACGAAGAACTGCCGGGTCGTGCAGGCTGCTACCTGGAGATAGAAGGGGAGAGTATAATTCTTTCTCCTGGACTTTTTCGTCGTCTCTTCTGCTCGTACTCGCCTCTGCTCCTCGAGGGTATTCTCGAAGTCTTCAATGTCTCGCCAATTCCTCTTTTCAGCTTCACTGCTGCGGAATGCCCGCTCGAACTCCTCCGCTGTCTTGGGTATCGCATCCTCCCATCCTTCTTTGACACGGCGCTCGTGCTCATCAGTGACCGAGGTAAGAAAATCAGCTGTCGTCCATCTTGGAGGACGCTCGAATCCCAGGTTCTCGAAATACTCAACAGCGTCGTCTGCAGAGCCAAAATAACAGCATCGGCCCTCATCAATGAGTATCACCTTATCAAATGCTTTATATAAGCTTTCTCCAGCCTGGTATAAAGCAACCGCTGTCGAGATTTTGGCCATGTTGGTCAAAATTCGAATACTGTTCACATATTCCAATGCAGTAGAGGCATCAAGTCCTCTAGTGGAGTTATCCCACATCTGCGTTGAAGCTTTTGTAATCAGTCCTTCGGCGATACTGACACGCTTTCTCTCGCCTCCAGATATACCACGCACACTCTCGCTGCCCACAAATGTGTCCAATGTATGCTCAATCCAAAATAATCGTGTAACCATTCGGAGGAACGCATTCACGTAACTTTTTCGGCTCTCGCCTTCCAGTCTCGATTCCTTCCCTGGCGTTCTTGTCCGAAGAGCAAATTCTAGAGTGCGCCTGACACTCAGTGTGGCGTAATGGAAATCATCCTCGGGATTGTATAATACTTCATTTCGGAACTCGTTCGCCATCTTTTCAGCTGACTCGCCTCCGTAATTCACCTCGCCTTTCACAGCTTTGTACCCGGCTCTTTGATTGCCCAGCACCTTCAAAAAGGTTGAGCAACCGCTACCAGGACGTCCAAGCACCAGCAGCATTTCCCCGGGCCGGATAACGCCACTGAAATCATTTATAATTGTGCGAATTGGAGGCCCGCCGCCCTCTTTCTTCTTTCTATTGAGAAGAGCTCCAAGCTTTCTGGGCAGAGCTAAAAAGATATCGCCGATAGTGGGTTGTATCGCTACTCCGAGTCCTACTGCTTTGACAGTTAAATGCTTAAACACAACACCGACATGTCTCGTCTTTTCTTCTTCCGATTGATGTTGTCTTCCTGGGCCAAATATCGTTGATATCAAACGCTTAATCCCCTCTTCGTTTTCCTCTTCTTTTCCTTCTTCTCCTTCTTCCTCGTTCTCCTCCTCCTCCTCCTCTTCCTGCTCATTTTCCTTCCCCTCTTTATGTTTCAAAGTCTCCGTGCCAGTCATATGCGTCGTATGCATTGTCCTTATCCGTGATGACGCCCCAAACAACCCTTCTCTTGACATCCTTGACATCCTATGTCTCTCGCCCATCCCTGCTCTCTGTTCTGCTGACCACTTTTGTTCTTCTTTTTGTTCTTCTTCTTGTTGTTGTTCTTGTGAGAAAGAATTGTCATCTTCAGGTGGTTTCGAGCCTATGGTTGGCGCAAATGATGCGTCACTCACAGATTCCTCGTACGATGGAGCTGCCTCGCGATTATTATCACTATAGCTCGATGATGGTACGTCTGTCGAGCAGCCTGATGTACCGCTGGGACCTGCATGCTGAGCTGACTGAGAAGAGGCTTTTGATGCTGGGCCGGATCCTTTCTGGGCAAATCCTTGGGTATCCTGATGTCGATCGGTCTCCGGGATTTGAGGTTCATAGCCGGTATTGCTGTCTGCCGGCAGCTTTCCGGTGCCTGTCGGTTATTCTGTCAGCTCCAATGATGCCTCTTGAACGCTGCGGAATGGTAGTCAGGAGCTGTTCACGTACCAAAACCATTATCAATCGCCTGGCTATGCAGGGTCATTGGACCACAGTTCACAGCTCCCTATCAAAGATGGGGAACAAGAAGCTCAAATCTGAAGAGCAATATCTTCCCAACAAATCGCACGAGGAAAGGTAAAAAAAGCAACAGAACATGATAAGATGAGGAAGAGAGATCTGAGTATCAGTCATGCTACAGCTGACAACTTGACAGTGACGGGACTAACGAAATAAGAGAGACATCGAGATTTGATTTAGACCGAGTAAAACAATCCTTGGTACAAAATGTGAAAAGTCCCAAAATTTGAGAAATCAATGATGTCGACATATGTCAACTAGGTACGTCACTGGTCACAGGACACTGCTAGAACACCTTGATAGATTCTCGCCCTCGCAGGCTCGCCCAAAAATTCAAAAAAGCCAATGCCAATACGAATCTTGACACAAGGCAAAATAGGAGGAATGGATATTTAAGTAAAGGAGCGATGAGATGAGATCTAGAAACATATTACCCAGGAATCCGTTTTGCTCAGGATTCACTGTGTGGTCCAGATTCATCGTCCTTTTTCGGATATTGAGTATCACCTGATTAGCGCCTTGCTGCCTTGAGTGCCTCGGACTGCTGCTGCTCAACCATCCCTGTCCAGTGGATTTGCTGCCTGGAAGAGGATCCACGTGATACCGCGTTGACTTCGCGACAGACCACTTCGTGATCCGTCTCCTATCGACTATCGACTTAGGGATGATTGAAGCATAATGGCCTCACTGTCTTAGCATATCCGTGTCAGGTTTGCGCTCCAAGGTTTCATATATAAAAGTCTAAAGTCTTCATTTCCTAAGATTGAACTTTCATTCTTCAATCATCTACCCTTTCTAGTTTCTACCATACTCTACTCTCACGGTCTCACCCAATTTCATTCTGTTCAGGCGGAACGAAGTTCTCCAGCCTCTCAATAACCAATAGCTCTTCCCTGAACTTTCCTCTACTCTCTCTCTCTCTCTCTCTCTCTCTTTCTGCTCTCCTAGGACATACATAATTTCGAGTCAACCCGCCGTTATTCCTCCTCTCTCCTTTTCAAAATGTTCGCGCTGTTCCTGGATCTTCCTCTCGAGATCCAGTTCTCGATCCTCGACCAATGCCCTCCCAACGACGCAACCTGCCTTTCCCTCGCTTGGTAGGAGGACACTCCTGTCTTCTCTCCATCTCACCAGCACGCCCGCTAATACACCCGCCAGCAAACACCTCTACGACCTCCACACTGCCCGCTCATCCACTACCACTACCCCAAACACTCGCAGCCTCGACCGCGTCGACATCCTCGTCCAGATGCTCCAACCTCCGCGACGTCCCACCAACATCAACAGCCCCTTCTATCATCTCATGGATCCGCATCCACAACTCCACTCTCAGCAAGGCCATCACTCATGGCAGCCGATCCCGGCCTGCTGTCCCCTGTTTCTTCGGGACCACATATCCAGAAGAGGCCACCAGGGTGTTTGTAAGAGCAGAGGCTGCACCAGCTGCTGTCCCTGCGTCTCCTGCCCCCTCTGGGCGCAATTGAAGAGCTGGATGCCTCGGGACTTGAAGTACTGTGCCACGTGCCACAAGTTTACCTTGCGGAATAAGAAGAAGCATAAAGGCCGCTGTGAGTTGCTACGTTCCTTCCTCGCCCTGTGCCACATGCTCATGCAAGCCAGGCTCCCACACCCGGCGAACCAGACGCAAGGTCGCGGCCAACAAGCTGTGGACCTACCGCAAGGGCTGTGGAGGCTTCTCAAGGAAATTGTGGAAGAAGTTCTATACGGAGACGGACCTGGCGCGCGCGATGGAAAGGTATAAGGCGCCGAGAGTGCACAATACGCAGTATGGTCTGAGAGAGAAGCCGAAGCCGACGGAGAAGAGAGTGATGCATGTGGAGAATAGAAGGAATGGGGGATATTATCCACGAGACTACTAATGGAAATGGAAGAAGAGCGGAGAAGGCGGAGGAGGGGGATGCTAAAGCTTATGTGATATATGATGAAATGATTTGATGACCTTAGAGTTAGAGATCTACGAAAGATCTTCCTTGAATGTATAACTGGGATCGAGTGTATTTTCCCTAGTTACCGCAAGTCATTGGAGATTTACAATTTTGCTTAAATTCCCTTGATAAGTTAAGAATCAAGATGAGATCTTGACACCGCCCAGAAACACCATTTCTTTCGTGTCCAGAGTACAGGATCGTTGCCAGCAACTGAAATGATTTTATATCCACAGCACAGGACATAAGACGCGCTCTTTACTCTCTAGAATCCATGCACGCATCGTATCGTGAAGGCGCCTTTAGGATTGTCATCACGTGACCACCAGGGACTTCTCTCTACGAGAACACCAATTTCCGTCACCCTCGACAATCATGTCGTGATAGCACACCCGAGGACTCGAACACAAGATCTCGTGCAGAGCTCTATCTCAAACCTGGTGTCTGTGGCGATGTCCTACTGCTTCGATGCGCGTCTCCCCGCACGCCACACCCAGCCGTCCAGCTCACTCGGGGCATTCTCCCACGTTGTTTCGGCAAGCGCGCGACGCATCACATTGCATCATCATTCCTCGCCTTGCGAATAATGCGGGGGCTTCTGGAAGCAGAAAGAGGAAACCTGGGATTTGGCGCCGCAGCACGTGGCTTGGCTGCAATGCAACGGTGATGTGATGGGAGAAGGAGGTGTGGTGGTGAGAAATACGGATACGACGTGGTGATAAGAAGAGGGGGTGGGGTAGGGAACTCAGGAGGGGTAAGTAGATGCGATGGAGAGGGGCAGGATGTGGCTGGAGGAGAGAGGAGTAAGTTCTACTCTAGGTACAGGTACATCTCCGTATGGAGAAAATGGTCAGATGCATTTTTTCACTCAGCTACGACTCCATAGTACAGTACATTCATACATACTCGTAGTACTCTATTAAGTCCTCTGCCAACAGGAGATTTTATCTGTATCCGCGAGAACATGGCGAGCTGCGATGGCAACCTACCCATCTACAGTAGTATGTACCACGGCGCTGTGATGTCGATGAACGAACCCCGCATCCGAGTTAACTACAGGTATACAGTACTATATAGTATCTTGTAGGTACATATGTACATACTGTGGTGAATGGTCGAATCGGGAACATGGTCAGATGACCGGTGGTCGATCCTCTTTGCTATGGATGTGGACATGGATATGGATGTGACATTGGATTCGAGATTGTGGCCGCTCTTGGGAGTCCGAGGGTAGCAACTGCGGTGGTGATGCGACGGAGAGAAGGGGGGGAGAGAGAGGGAGGGAGTAAGAGAACGTCGAAGTGCTTTCCATGGTGACAGAGACAGACATACTTACTGTAGGTTGCAGTATGTCACAGTATATCCCTATAAGGGATTGAATCTGCACTTTATTGTGCAGAGTTTCGAAGAGACATCCCCGGTGCATCGTAGTAAAATAATCCTTATCTTTTGCTATGTAGGGATGTATGTATGCATGTATGTATGTACATATGTATGCGTAGCTATGTACGGAGTACATAGAACAGGTTAACCCCATAGAACATGCCAAGAGCCCAGTTCGGAGATCAATCTCATTTGGTCTTTGTCAGTGTCTCTTGGTGAAGCTTGATCGTTATGGAGGACTCTCTGTAGTGGGTAGTGTGTGGTAGTGTGGTAGTGTGGAGTGTGGAGTGTAGTGTGTAGTGTGTAGTGTGTAGTGTGTAGTGTGTAGTGTGTAGTGTGTAGTGTGTAGTGTGTAGTGTGTACTGTGTACTGTGTACTGTGCCCTGGAAAAAGGCGAAAGGCGAAAGGTGAAAGGGGAAAGGCGAAAGGGAAAAAGGGAAAAGGGGGAAAATTTACGCTTGCGCTGCTCAGTGCCAGAAAAGCGGGTGCCCACATGTGCAGCACGCAGATGCTTTATGGATAAAGCATAAAGGATGGGTATGAATGAGTATGAATGGGGCACAATACCACAAAGGAAAAAAAGCACGACGGCCAGAAAGAAATGCCTTGAACGACTGGTTCTGATCTCGTTCTGATCTCGTTCTGACGTCTGTGTGGCAAATGTTTCGGCATGCCCGTGGTAGAAGTCTGGTAAAAAGATATGCTATTCCTAGCCGAGCATGAAAGAATGCGGTTTCTGAAGTTTTAGATGGCTGATAGCTGGTACCTACGTAGATTGATTGTTGCCAGCCTTGATTCCTAATCGTCGTCGGAATTATACCTATGGACTAAAAGGACCAGTAAGATTCTTCCTTCGATCATGTCTAAGCTTTGCCCAGATTAAGAGTTGATTGATTATGTATGTAGATCTTTGTAAGTAGGTATGATAAGATATTCCCCATCTAATAAATAATATAGGACATATATAGGTACTCATGAGGTATTCTAGGCATCTATGTAGAATATGTACTGTTCCTATCGTGTACAATACATGTACATACATGTAGCTACATAGCTAAGCATGATGTGAACAAGTGAAACACCGGTGAACAGCTCTTTATAACGAGCTATGTACATACATACAGTGAATATATGTATATGTACCTATATCTGACCAGCATGTCTGTCACATCCGTCATCCCTGCTCTGCCATGTGCCATGCACGCTCGTCAGCCCCAAGAATAATGCTGGATGCTGGATGCTGGATGCTGGATGCTGACATTCTTCCTTTGGTGGCATCACTTTGAGGAATGTAAGAGACTGTAGAGAAGGAAGGAATGGAATAATGGCATAATACAATATCGCTGTTGGGGTGGAATGACATGTAGAGTACTTACTGGAGCCGCTGTTTTAAGGGTGAAGGTAAAGATACCTACGAAGTATGCATGACGAAGGTACATCATAATATACTCAAACGACATTAGAGATTGAGGTACCTATCCATAGTACTCCACTACTCTGCGGCTTGCCTTACCTATTTCTGTGGCCATAACCGGTCCACGATGTTCACTAATCAGTTAATGATGTTAATGTAGGTACCGTATTATGGAGACATATGTACGTATGTAGTACCACTAGTACCACATTCCAAACAAGAAGAAGACGTTATTATTCTTATTATTATTCTTATTATTCTTCTTATTATATTCTTATTATTATTGCATGTCGCTGACGCTGACGCTGATAACTCAAACTCACAGACTCAAAGCACTGTTCGGAGCATTGGAGTATCGGGAAGTGTCCGTCTCCCACACTGTACACATCTGCATCCTCATCTACGCTGTGCTGTGCCTCACTTGCCCGTCGATCGCAGTTCCACAGCTACTCCCGGCAATCTCGACGTCCCACCTATACCCGAACCCCAACGAACGATCAAACGAATAAGGTTCTGAAGCGCTTCTTGAACATCTCTCGTTGACGCCTCACTTTGAAACTGTCTGATCCGCGAAACTAGAGTGCTGTCTTGCTGTCTTGCTGTCTTGCTCACCTTCATCGATATCGACTCTACATTGCCTTCACAACACCCGCTCCACCGATCCACCGATCCATCGATCCATCGATCCATCGCTCCATCGCTCCATCGCGCGTCCACCACCGTCCTCTGCCGCCGCCCCATCTTGACCACTTTCGACTACATTTACGGCGTTTGCCCTGCAATAATAGGATGTATGGTCAGCAGAGACCCTTCAACGCTCTCTTATAAAAGTCAATTCGGCGATCATGGGAGCCAATCAGTCGGCCAATGCTGCCTTGAGCGATGAAGGTATGCCGTACCCTCTTTGAAGGAACTCACTGCCTCTCTATACCTCAGATAATTCTCATGTTTACCAAGGCAATATGCTGACGATATATTCCAGTCGGTCTCAACCACTTCACCCTAGGACGCGTGGTGGGGAAAGGAGCTTTTGGAAAAGTACGAATCGTCGAGCACAAGTACACCAAGTTGACATTCGCTCTCAAATATATTCGAAAAGATGACGGTTAGTCAAAATCCCCACCCCATCCCCCAGACAAACTTGGCAGCATATGCTGACTGATTATAGTTGTGAGGACGGAAAGTGTACGAAATATAATTCGAGAAAGACGAATGCTGGAGCACCTGAACCACCCTTTCATCTGTAATTTGCGATATTCCTTCCAAGATACCCAGTACATGTGAGTTAGGGAGATACTTCGCTAACGAAACAATGCTAAATTCGGGCAGGTACTTAGTTGTGGACTTGATGAGCGGCGGCGATTTGCGATTTCATATTTCAAGAAAGACATTTACCGAAGAGGCTGTGAAATTCTGGATCGCAGAATTGGGCTGTGCCTTGAGATATATCCACAAACAAGGCATCATACATAGGGATGTGAAGCCAGATAACGTACTGCTGGATTCGGAAGGGCATATCCATTTGGCTGATTTTGTGCGTTCTGTCGTTCCATTGTGAGAGGCACCACTGACTTTCTCAGAATGTTGCATCGGATTATACTCCAGGAAAGCCATTAACGAGCAAATCTGGATCGCAACCATATTTAGCACCCGAAGTTTGGGCTGGAACGGGATATTTAACGGGAGCGGATTGGTGGTCGCTGGGAGTTCTCTTCTACGAATGCATCTACAACAAGGTTTGTTAAAACCTGCAAAATGAAATTTCTTTGCACTTACTGACATGATTGCAGAGACCATTTGACGGCAGTAACGCTAAAGTGCTGGGAGAGACCATCATGAAAGCCAACCCAGGCTTCGCTATCACATTACCGCCAGTCTCCATGCCTTGCATGCACGCCATTAGCTCAGCACTCGACCCAGATCCAAGCAAACGAATGGGACATACATGGCAAAGTTTCATTGACAACCCATTCTTCCGCTCGGTTGACTTTGAGGCGTTAGAACACAAGAAGATAGAACCAGTCTTTGTTCCATCGAAAGACAAGACGAATTTCGACGCCACCTACGACCTGGAGGAATTACTACTTGAAGAGGCACCATTAGAAGCAAGGACAAGGAGACAAAAGCCCAGAGAACCACTGGCAGAAGGCGCGACAGAGAAGGAGATCCGCGAGGATGAACTTTACAAGATGATGGAAACCGGTTTCATGCCATTCGACTATACTGTTGCTGCATACAACAGGTATGTTCAACGCTCCCAATTGCCTTTCAATTAATCACCATGCTGACTTCCTCAGATATCGAGAAAATGCAGACACCGACACAAGCACACGTCCGCGGAATTTCAACCTGGGGGACGATCTAGCCGCTCCTCGTACTCCTGGCTCTGGCAACGGCGACTCCGATGCTCACCCCATAAATGTGCGCACCAAATCTCCTGGACGTGGTTACTCCTCTCCTTCGTCATCCATGGCCGGCTCACCCCCAGATGCCCCTGTGCGCCTAGTCTCTAGCAAGAATGGCGGATACCGCGCTTCGACGACTTCGCATCCATACGACGCACCACCGGTGCCTTCAGTACCCCAACGAAGCGTGCCGAGACAACCAAGCAGTTCGAGGCTTGCGGGCGCGGGTGGTGGATTATCGGTCACACTGGGAGAGACGGGCAGCTGGAGTGAGTTGGCGAAGCAGGACACGACGCTGCCCGCCGATGCCAAGGAGGTGCAGGGATTGTCGCAGAAAGCGAATGGTGGAATGTTGGGCTTTCTATCAAGAAAGAAGGGGAGAGGACATAGTCCGAAACCACAGGAGAGGGGTGTCCTGGGCAAAGAAGGAGCAAGAGTGGTCATCTGTGAAGGCTAGAGCTCCGTCTTTGCGACCTAAGCGACGAGCCTCCATGCAAGGCTTTCGCAGTTGGACTGGCATATCTCATTTTCCGTCAACGTCGAAGCATAAGACGGATGTGTCACATGCTCATCTGACTGAGTTCGAATGCCGATTCACTTTCTTCGCTTCGTTGTAGGCATATTTGGCCGCTGTAATAACCTGTTGTCTTGTTTCTGCTTTTCGTTGCATTGCCTGGCGGAGTCATTAGTCCTTTTCCCTTAGATTTCACTGTTGTCGAGAGAGCGCGGATGACCCTAAGAGGAGGAGACTGAGAGGAAGATATGATACCATATTGCAGAATACATGAGATACGGCTTTGTGTATAAAGAGAGAGCTTGATGCTGGGATTTGGTTAGTGTAATTAATGGACTGTTTGATACCAGGATGCGCAAATGACGCAAACAGAGAGGGGAGAGGCACCCATATATAGATAGGTGGTATGTTTAGTAATTTAATGAGAGAGTTATATACTGCATAATGTATCAGACGTCTACTGACAACGAGACATTGTGGGGATTGTTTGAGGGACGATTGATTGCATTTTCTGATAAATGGTAGTATATAAACAAAATCCTCCGCTTCGCCGGAGCACTCCTCTTCCAACATAACGCCCGACTCCGTCATCATCATTTAGTCTTTTCGCCCATTTCATTCTCGTATCCACAACATTACCTTTGACAGCAAGAACCAGCATCCACTCCACCAGCTGTAGCAGCCAGCGTGCTCATCTTATCCGCAGCATCAGTCACCGCCGCCTTCGCCACAATCTGGCTCGGCGTGCTGCAGTAGCCAGGCGGCACATCCAGAACCGCGCTCTTCGTGAAGACGTTTCTCGGTCTAAGCAGCAAGCCCGTCGGCTCCGCCGGCATGATAGGGAAGTCCTCTGGCGCTGGGAAATGCGTCAAGCCGAAGGTATGCCACAGCACTACGTTAGTGTTGTCAATCGACGCATTGGGATCCGCGGCAATCCGCTTCAGCAAACCTCGCGATGCCTCACCGGACGTCTGAGGAACGTGGCGGCCGGCGGCCGGCAGAGAGGATCGATCTGCTCGTCGTCGTAGCAAGTCACATGGACGGCGTGTCGTGCGAAACCGGCGCGCTTCAAGACCAAAGATCCCTCCTTTAGCAATAAGCCTGGGACTTCGCGGGAAACAACTTTGTACGAAGCTGGCCGGCTAGAGTATGGGTTGATCTTGTTGGTGTTGGTGATATCCTAGAAGCGGCTCGTTGCACCATTGTAGTTAGACAACGACTCCGCCACTGTGCTGTACTTCGTCTTTGCATAAAAGGCGCTGCCGTAAAAGTTCTCTGCCGAGCCAGCCTCGCTAGCTCCCTGCATGGCATCGCCTTAGAAGACGGTGTTTTCGCCACCGTCGATGTTTAGGTCGAGAGGTAGGCAGAGAGATGCTAGTGGTTATGCGCGTTGACACCTAGGTAGACCTCTGTTCCCCAGCCCTTAGTGAGCATCTGCTTCTTTGGTGTTTCTTCCAAGAAACGGCATTGAAGAAGAGGTCTCCCTTCTCCTTCCGCACAATTGCAACGGCGCCTTAATCTCACAGATGGTAAGATGATCAAATGGATGGCTTGGTGCGGTGTTCCCGGTAACTTGTGAAGCCAAGGACTTCGGTCTGTGAACGGCCATTTTGAGAGGTGTATGAGAGCACGAAACGAAGATGTGATAAAGATTAAATGAGAGTGAAGTTGAGAGCCAAATAGCTGAGCAATTCCTCCACATATATACCTTCATACTATGCTCTCCGAACTTCGGATTGAGAGACCTGATCCGGGGAGAAATCGATACGAGTACGAACAGTTGATACACACTCGAGCGTTCAAAACTTCAACGGGCTGGGCACCCTTACCTAAAGACACATCTTGTGGCCAGCTCATACTCAGCCATGATGCACAATAACTGCTCTTGAGAATGTTGTATTGTTGGAGACTTGGAGTGGTTTATCATTGTCAGTGTGATAAGGTCATGATTTGTTTACGTGCCCAGGCCAAGGAATCACGTGCTCCAACAGATGAATGTGAGGGACGAGAGGCATGTCAGCTGATACCGTGTGCAGGCCGCGTTCAGCCTCGCGGTTCCAACACGCTCTTTTCTTGAACAAGCACAAGCAGTGCACAAGAATGATACTCCTCGCTCGGCAGCGCAACAGCGACGGGCAGAACTGGACCTGCGACGCTCAGATCAATTGCACATCGTACTACTTGTGTGGCCATCAACTCCCTGTTATCAATTCCTCGTCAGTCTGAAGTAAACACGAAATAGGTGAGCGGTGCTTTCAACCGCGCGACGCGCCTGTTGCAGCAACAACGCGGCGAAGGAAACTATAGAGACTTGAAGTTGGGCGCGAATTGGAGCGCATTTCTTCAGTAGATATATCATACGACCTGACCCTGGAGACGGGAACCAACCCTCGAACCCTTCTCACACGCATTCAACTTCGACTTCTCCATACCACTGTATGCGCCAAAAACATCGTTCGAATAGTCTCGGTGCATGTCTTTGCTGACCCTAGTTTGGCCGCATTGCTTCCTAAAACAAAACACCATGGCTGCTGCTCTTCTCGCAAAACTAAATGAAGCTCAAAGGGATGCTGTCTCATCGAGAGCTCAGCAACTTGCAATCCTCGCTGGCCCTGGTAGTGGAAAGACGCACACATTGACTTCGCGCGTAGCATGGCTTCTCATGTCTGGCATACGACCGGAGAACATCATTGTCGCAACCTTCACACGAAGAGCGGCATTAGAGATGAAGGAGCGGATTGAAAAGCTTCTTGGTGATGAGAGCGGGCGGAAGCTCATTCTGGGGACGTTTCACAGCATCGCACTGAAGTACCTCTACTCTTATGGAAACTTAATCAAGATGCGAAAGGGCTTCGGCATTGCAGACTCCAGCGATTCTCTTTCGATCATCAAACGGATCATAAAACGGAAAAACCTCACGTGTGATCCCAAGAATGCTCGAAGTCAAATTAGCACGCGCAAGGCGAAGGGCGCATGGGATGAGAAGCTGGCAAAGGCCATGAAATATGATGCGAGGGCACAGGAAATAGAGATCGTTTACACAGAGTATGAGGATGCTTTGAAGCGGGACAATCTCTTGGACTACGACGACCTCCTGGTGCGATGTGTGGAGCTTCTCAGGGCACATCCTGAATGCGTGGCCAATATCGATGCGGTTCTCATTGACGAATTCCAAGACACAAACTTGGTGCAGTTCGACCTAATGCGGCTCATGGCTGCACGGAAAAAGAAGGTCACAGTTGTTGGTGACCCTGATCAGAGTATATATGGTTTTCGTTCAGCGGAAGTAAAGAATTATGCCAGCCTGATAAGGCAGTATCCTGATACACTTACGATATCCTTAGAGGAAAACTATCGCTCATCTCCTCAGATTCTGGAGGCTGCTATGACGGTCATTCAGCAAGACGAAAGCAGAATCAAGAAGACACTCAAGCCGACCCACGTAGCTGGGACCAGGCCGGTGCTCAGGACTCTTTCCGATGCTGATGTGGAAGGAGATTGGATTTCCACCGAGATCAAGCGCTGTCTAGCACTTTCTGCCAATCTAATGACATACAACGACGTTGCGATACTTGTCAGGTCTGCTTATCTATCCAGATGTATAGAAAGTGGATTTGGCAGAGCTGGAATTCCGTACCGTATGGTTGGTAAGAAGCTACCGTTTTTGATGTCGTTGAAAAATGAGAACATCAGGCTGATCCTGTAATGTATAGGCGGACAAACCTTCTATGATCGCCCAGAAGTCAAGATCATTCTCAATTATATGCGTGTCATAAGTAATCCTACGAACAATGAAGCTTTCACGGCAGTTGTCAACGAACCGAAGCGCGGCGTTGGCGACGTAACAGTGGATAAGCTGATGGCCGAAGCTACCAAACGGCGCGTCTCTATTTGGGAAATGGTTCAAAAGGGGCCGATGACACTCCAACTATCGACAATTGCGAAGAACGGCGTGTCGAAGTTTATAGCCATCATCAATGATGCTAGAAATATGATTGAAAATGACGATAGCCCTTCAATTCTGGGACTAATGGAACGCTTGATCACGACGATTGACCTAGAGAAGCACCTGAAGAAATTAGATGCAGACGACACTGAGAAGTTTCAGAATCGAATGGAAAACGTCAAAGAGTTTCTGACCATTGCAATGGAGGTCGATGACTCAGAGAACTTGGATAACTACAAGGAGCCACTTCCAGAAGTTGAAGGCCTTCAGCAGAACGATATCTCAACCCCTCTATCAGACTTCCTCGCCAACATCTCACTAGCCACTGACAAAAGAGCAAAGGATGCTGAGGGCGAGGACACGCCACGAGTGACAATCTCAACCATGCATTCTGCGAAAGGTTTAGAATGGCCTATCGTGTTCGTGCCCTGCTGCTATGAAGGCGGGATACCTAACACACGTGGTGCTGAAGAAAACATGGACGAGGAACGACGCATCTTTTATGTCGCAATGACGCGTGCCAAAGCGCTTCTGTACCTTAGTCACCCCCTTCAGCGTTCAAACTACCAGCAGGGAATGGAACATGTGTCACTGTCCAATTTCCTCAGACCAAGCAACTTAAAAAGACACTTCGCCAAGAGGGGACCTTCGTTTCGCGACGATGTAGTTCAAAATATTGCGAGTATACTGAGGCTGCCTGTACCTAATGTCATTATCCCTGACGAGAAAATTCCGTTACAGAGTCACGAGGATGATATGTTACCAGAGGACGGGAGTGTTGAAAAACAGGCTCCTAGGTGGAATAATGATGATAGGACATATAGGCCATGCCAAAGACTTGGTGGGTTCGAGAGGCCGCAACTTACAGATAGGAAGAGTGATGGCCCTTTCAAACCTAGCTACGCGACCACAATGCAGTCGATGTCTGGCTTCTCGAGCGCCAAAAACGTGCTCGAAGAGCAGCCTGTCAATGTGTTATTCATTGCACCTTCGAAGCGAGATCCAAGCCTTCTCGAAGAAGAAGAAGACGACGAATTGCCTGAGCGTCCCACGAAAAGGCGAGGCGCCAGTCTCGAGGATGGACAACGTCGGATGCAAGATTTCTTTGGCCGCGGCTCCGGCAATCCTGCCCCAAAGCCTACGTTAACTCGTGGTTTCAAAGGAGACCACCCAAAGAAAGGACCCAATGTGGTGCCATTCCAACGTACAACCTACGCAAGTAAGAAGCCAGTGCCGGTGGCCACGGCTGCAACTTACAACCTCCCGTGTATCGATCCGAGCCTCCGCCAGCACCGCATTGGTACCAACACACTGCCAGCGACTCGCGGAGCTGTGCGTCCTGTTACGCCGCCGGAGTATACAAACGCCTATATCAACATAATCTCTAGCTCTCCGCAGAAGCCAAGTGCCGAAATTGCAGTTCCGGTTATAGACCTTACGGGTGAACCTGACCTGCCTCCTCTGGCTGCGTCGTGCCAATTGCAAGGACGTCAAACAACGATGTCGAGCACCAGCTTTCATAACACAACTGTGGATCGATTAGGAGCCAGAAATGGGAAGAGAACGCTTGGCGTCAAGCGGTCGATGAATGGCTGGGCAAATCGAAAGGGAGCAGGAGATCCCAAACCGCTCGCATATGAGGCAGCGCCATCAGTGGTGAGATGCCCGGGTTGCCGCGCGTTGCCACTCTTGTGTTGGTGCTCTAACAAAACATAGCGGGCTGATATCGACTCTCTAATGGGTGTTGTGCGGGACTACAGCGACTTGGACTAAACATCAACATGGTAAATATATGAAAGTTAGGGGGAGTAGGTGTCTTGGAATCGGATATCACCACTGGCTCTGGAGGGTCTGGATATGCTTAATTACTGGTATAGAGGCCCGAGTCTTTGTTGGATCAATGGTGTGCGAGGTGTTGAACTTGGGATGTAATGAGTTATCCACACTTGCTGGATGAGGCCATCTAATGTGAGTTGTCTCACCCGTTTAACCTGCTTGCATGTGCGTAAAGGGGGCAACGCCTGGAGGGTCTGCTTCAACATTTGCCAACTCGGGTCATCTATGCGTTGTTAAATGATGATTTCACTGCCGAGCATGGAAGAGACACTCTTGTAGCCCGAGCAGCTTGCCATTCTCACTGGTCTTGAAGGGCTCATGGTGGGAAATAAACGTCACTTCGGAGGAGAATTGACTCGAGAATCTTCCCCATGCTGTGTTTAGTCTTTGCCCTGTCGCCTCTGGATCGTACAAACATCTCTTCTGCATATATTGCCGGTCTTGAAAAGGACCTGAAGCTCGACATCGGCGCAAGATACATACTCCATTTCTCTATTGGTGTTCTTCATCGGTTACGCGATATTCGAGCTGCCATCCAACTTTATTATTCGAAAGCTGGGGGAATGTTCTACGCAGGATGGCGATGGATTTTCATCGTAGAGGGAATTGCGACCGTCGTATTCGGCATCCTCGCCATTTTCTACCTGTGTGATTTCCCAGATAAGGCCAAGTTCTTGAGCACACGTGAGAAACGCATTGCTATTGCCCGCGTTCGGATCGATGGGTCTAAAAAGGTGTACGTTCACCCGACCATCGAGGAATCTTTGAAGGTGATCCTTGACTGGAAGTTGGCTGTTTAGTAAGTCACCCTTTCGCGCTGCCCAGTAATAACAACTAACCTCTTCAGCTCCCTCTAGTACTTCATTGCCGCTTCATCTGTGTACTCAATCTCGTACTTCAAGTCTATCATTCTTCAAAAGGGTTTGGGCTTCGGTTACACCAAAGCTCAGCTTCTCGCTGCGCCTCCGTACATATTTGGCATCGTCATGTCCTTGATCATGGCGTGGATTTCCGATAAATACCGCGTCCGTTGGCAGATTCTCTGCTTCCAGGCTATGAGCGCCGTGGCCGGATTGCTCGTCCTGCTCTATTCCATCGAACAGCCTTACGTTCAGTACTTCGCCTTGTTCCTCGCCGTCTTCGATACTCAAGGCAACATCCTAGGAACTCTTGCCTATGGACAGAACCAGACTCCAAAGATTGAAAAATGTGCCATTGCTTCCGTCGTGATGATATCCGTCGGTGCGGCCGGAGGTGTGTGTGGAAGCACCATCTTCCACTCCCAGGATTCTCCACGATACGTGCCGGGCATGTGGGCTACGATTGGGATGATCTTGCTGTATATCATTGTCACCTTCTTAATGTCCATGTACTTGAAGCGCGAGAACAGGTTGGCGGACAAGGGCAAGCGACCTGCTCTGGAGGGTGTGGAGGGGTTCAGATATGCTGTCTAGGAGACCACCTGCATTCGTGTCTCCTCTGAGATATTGACAAGGCACAACTGGAGTGAGACCTGCACGCAGCTCGTATAGCGTCGGAGTTACGCAGGAAAGGAGAACGTTGATATATCAAAAAAGATATTTACTCGTCTTATCAGAGGCGTGTAGCCACAATCACCAAGCAAAAGCAAGAGTGAGCGGCGACTTATGACTTATGACGCAGCTTCCATTGAGAAAGCTAAAGCAAAATAAAATGAACTATCGTTCATCAACATCCTGACTTTGCCCATGTGACGAGTTATGATGAGCTGGTGAAATTATTACTTCTACGTGGTTGACTGCTAAATATCTTCCAGGATTATTGAGTCGCAGTGTCTGTTTCATCGACTCGTCTCAGCCATCTGTCCCATAGAAAACATGTGGCTCTCCCTGTGAAATATAGTGTACGGGCACAACAGTAATACATCATGTATGTATAAATAGATACCATAAGCCAAAGATTGGACGGACACAGAGGCCATCGCAAATCTCCAAGTATGATCCGGCGCTTTTCCACTTCAAATAGTACATGATACATTTTAGATATAGATACAGTCTATCCCATCCGATTACCTACGCAGCGATTTATACTTGTCGCTGGCGTGTCTGGCCTCCCAACCTCTCGCCTTCTGCTTCGGCTTCAGCGCCGGGATTCTAATCCGTTTGAACTCCACATCCGCGCCGGGGATCTCGTGGCGCTGCATGACACCGAGAGTGCCCTCGTCCCACACGCTCCTGAACAGGCCCAGGCCGATTGGCTTCACCTTATGGCGATCCACGAAGCCGTGCAAGTTGAAGCCGTCGCGCTCCGTCTTCTCCTTCAGTGCTGCGACGTCGAGGGTCTGGCCTGGGGCCTGCTCCAGCACGAAGATCGAGTATCGATGATATGGCGCGCCCTTCTGGGAGAATGGTGGCAGCCAGGAGAGGACGAGCTGGGACTCCTTGTCGGCATGCGAGAGTGGAAGAGAGGTCTGGGTTGGGGAGATTGGGATATTGCAGGCGATGTAGTGGCAGCGGGACGTGAACCAGTCCTTCTCTGGGACGGGCACATCGGTGTCGACCACGACCACAGACACGAGACGCTCGCCCTTGTCGAACACTTGGACCTTCAGACGCGCAGGGATCTCGGTGACGCGGGAATCGATGATCTCTCCAGGCTGGACGTTGCGGCGGCCGAAGGCGAGACGCACGTCGGCAGCTGGGATGAAGTGGGGGAGGACATCAGGGACGATGTTGAGTTGGGAGATACGTTGTTCGATCAGCAGCTTTTGGTATTTGCTCCATTTCTTCTCGGCGAGATAGCGGTAGATAGGTTTGTTCATGTCGCCTGGAAAAGTCCATTAGCATTATGCAAAGTAAGGAAGTAGATAAATAGATTGGCGCTCAGAAATTGGAAGGGAAGAATAACATACCCTCTCCATCCTCAAATCTCTTCTTGATCATCGGATCGTTAATATCCGCAAGAATCTTAAGGTGCTCCAAGTGCCTTCTCATGCTATCCAATTTATTCTGTTTCTGCACCTCACCCCCCACACTCTGCGCATCCTGCGCAGCTAATCTCTCAATTCTGCCTCGCTCAACCTCAATCTCCTTAATCTTCTGCTCGCGATCTGCTTGCAGCACCTTCCGCGCCTCCTGGAAGCACTGGTACGGCAGCTGCTCGAAGGGGATATTAGGACTCGTGCTGATCGCCGCACGACGTCTTCTCGATCCAATGGGCAGAATGCCATGCTCGAAGAGGATCCTCTCGCCCTTGCGCGAGGTCACAGTTTCAGGGTTCCATTGGGGCTTCGCGGCAACGATCTCCTGCTCGAAAGTCTTCACGGCCGCTTCGTTGCGGACTACCGACGTTGTCGAGAAGGATTTCGTAAATGATGCAGACTGCGATGTCCGCAGACACCGGGAGAGTGGCTGTGCAGCCCGTTGACACCCTGACATGGTGATGTTGCTGATGCTGATGCTGTTGGTGTTGGGCGGAGGTTCGAGTTTATTTGTCGGAGGGTGCCGACCGTGCCTGAGAAATTTAGCAGAGCCGCATCTTATCTCCGACCACACCTCAAATTATCTTGCTCGAGGTGCCAACTGCCACAACCACATCAACAATGGCATCGAAGTCTCTGTCGCAAGGTCTGCGGACCCTGCGCACGTCAATCGGCAGTAACAAGCCCCAGATTATGGTATGTATATCCCCAATGCGTATAAAATTGGAGGCCAGAATAGCTTACATGCTTGTAGCAATGCCTGGCACCAGCTTTGACACGATCAATGGCTACAGAGACCACCTTCCAATCTGGCATCTCCCGTAACACGTCGCAGACGTTCGATGCTGCCGCCCCGGCATCTTCTCCATTCTGTATGCCTCACCATTCCGACCCGTGGTCAGCTCCAGCTAACCCTTCCCAGCTCCCGATGTCCTCGCAACCATCTACAACTTCCCCACGATGGAGCCCGTCCGTTTCGCCGCATACCCAGCGAACCATCTGCACCTGCCATTACGCAAGGATCTCCTGCACCGCGCCGTAATCTTCGAAGGCGACGCCACGCGCCAGGGCACCGCGTCCACGAAGACGCGCTGGGAAATCCACGGCTCCCATCGCAAGATCCGTCCCCAGAAGGGAACTGGTATGTCGCGTCTGGGCACGAGGCAATCTCCCATGCTGAAGGGTGGTGCTAAGGCCTTCGGACCGCGCCCTCGCGACTTCTCCACCGACCTGCCGAGGAAGATGTACGACCTTGCCTGGCGCACGGCGCTCTCCTACCGATACAGACGGGGAGAGCTGGTGGTGGTAGAGGATGGTGCGGACTTGGAGTTTGCGAGAGCGAGCTTTTTGAAGAAGGTGTTCGGACATAATGGATGGGGAGGTGTTGATGGACGCAGTCTGGTGGTCACGACGCAAGAGAGGAAGAATCTGTTCTGGGCGCTGGGCTATGCGGGAGATGAGGGACGGGCGCTGCTTGAGGGAGAGGTGGATGTGAAGGATCTTTTGGAGCTCGGAAGAATTATTATCGAGAAGACTGCGCTGGATAACATGCTCAGAGATCATCAGACTGATTTGGTCAAGAAGTTGCCCAGTGCGGCGTAAGGACTATGTAGAGTAGTGTATAGATATGTATTTTATTCATCTAAAGATTTTTGGGTTGCATGTTATGATTCTTTCATGATCATATTCATTGCCTTTCCTATTAAACATTTCTGTTAAATATCTGTTTAACAGATACGACAGATTCTTGTATGTATGTAGGGCTCAGCAGTTAGAATTCCTCGTTAAACTTGAACACATGAGCCCCTTTAGCACCGTCAGCAAGTCATGGTAGTTTCTTTGAAACTAATGAATGCTAAAAAAAAAATTGTTAAAAGGGTAAAAGTACTACTCGCGCCTTGTGGTTGTTACACATGAGCCAAGTCCAAGAAATCCTCGTCTTTGTGGGAGTTCACTTGATTAGATTATTTTCGAATTATTGACACCGGAGATAGATTCTTTGGTCACCAAGCGTCAACTGTGGTAATCATCTTACATCTAGTTATCTAATTAAGCTATTAGACCTATTTGTTGGTGAAAGGCCTTAGGTTCTTTGTGCCTATCTAGTTGGATTCGGTCGCGGTCAGGAGTGAATTTTCCGTGACATATTGGAAGGTCCAGGGAGGTCTGGAAGCCCAGTGATCTTCACAGTCTCTATCTAATAGCTATTCCGTCTGCATGTGTAATAATTTTAAGCTACTATTATGCTGGCTGCCCCTAGTAACCCAAATGCTAAACAATGAAGCAAAAACAAGGAACGACGTCCAACCTAGCCTAGCCGTTGATTTTGAGTTAGTGAAAGGCCTTTTTCTTAAAACCAAACCTCCCTTGTTACATCATAACCCTGTTGTGTTATTTAAGCCAACTCGTATAATTCCTCAGCATGTGTAGCAGGAGCCTTCGAATCCAACACTGGTTCCAACGCAAGATCTAAAAGTAGCTCCTCCCCACTGCCAAAGCAAATCAAATCCTCTTCTGACACTTGACTTGACTCAATAATCCGCCTCCTAATTGTTCCCTCACTCCCGGCAGACTCCTCACTGCTAGTTGCACCATCCATTCCGCTGTGAAGCATCGTTCTAATACCATCCATAATCTGCGAATCATGCACAGCTCTTGCAACTGCGTCACTCTTCTCAAGTTTCGCATTCTTTGAATCGAGTATGGATGCGCCGTCACCCTTGGCGTCATTTTTACCCATAGGTGCAAGTTGTGAAAGTCTCTCCAATCGTCTCTCCGCCATCAACGCCCGTTTCTGCCAGCTCATTGCCTCTCTCTTTGCCTCCCTCAACTGCTCGCTCAGAGTACCGAGATCATTGAGACTTCCTTTTGTTGCAAGCTGCCTTCTTAGGTTGTCCACTTCTTCAGTCCTAGTTTCAAGTAGCTTTTGAAGATTCGTAATCTGCGAGTACAACATGCTTGTCCCTCTTCCACGGAGTCCTATCTCGGAGGATCTATGTGATAATCGAGGATCGTTCAACGACCGCAGATCGCTAGTAATAGAGGTAGATCTTGGACGACTAAGGTTCATGTGAAGAGCGACAGGAGGCTCGGTGGGTCTTGGAAGCACTTTTTCTATACTTGGCTGTAGTGGCATTCCCAAACTCTTACCGCCATCGCCACTTGTTTGGAGATTTGCCGAAACCTGGAACAAGGATTTCACGGTGCCTGTGGTCAGGCTAAAGTTTCCATTATCTTGAGATTTTTTCGCTGCACGACGCACTGTCGCCCATCCAGGTGAAGTTGTGGTTGGACCAGAAACGTGCATCAAGGATGCAGATTTTGGATGAAAGCCGGGTAGGCCTGATTTGGTTGGAGTAGTTTGTGGTGATGCGGCATTCCCAGCTTGAAATCTTTGCTTACGAACCGCTTGGAAGGATCGATTGGACTTTGCAGAGTCCCGTGATGGATATTGAGGTGACGGATTAGTGGTATATGTGGATAATATGGAACCCTGAGCAGGCAAAGCGAACTTGCCTCGTGTCGAAAGTGCTAGTTTTGACGGTGATGCTGGAGAGTTGGATAATATTTCTTGTTCGGCGGTATCGAACTTTGCTGCTAAGAATTTGACAGTGCCCATAGCGTCCCTAGCAGAGGTTGCGGGATCTGTTCTCGGTCTCCTTGGTGTCGATGGAGAATGGAGTGGTAGTCCTCCTAATGCTTTGCTCATCGACTCTAGGGCATTGAGCGCAGGTGACTCTGAGGTATTCGTGGCATCCGGCTTTTTATACTTATTAAGATATGACTGAGGAGAAGTCCCTGAATCTTTCTCAGCTCGGATACTATTGGAGGAGCCCAATGGCAAGCTAGAATGTACATTGAGATCCGACGTTGCTAGAGTCTTGTCGTCACCGTCATCTTCTGAGAGAATGACCTGAGCCAGAGACGCCAAAGACGCCATATCTTCCTGATGTGACACTCGTTTCAGAGGATCTTTGGAGAAATGCGAACCGCCATCGCCAATAATAAGGCTAGCTTCGCAGTTTTGGTGCCGCGGACACTCTTCTGATGCTTTAAATGATGAACGGGATCTGGATGGAAAATGTCCAGGATCAGTTGCTCTGTGTCCCACAAACCTTCGAACAATGGCATCTTGCGAAATGCGACTCGAAAGAATCCTTTCTAGGTTTTCCGAGGGAGACTGATCAGTAAATCGTCTTATACCAGACAATTGCTCTTTTTCAGCACACTGATTTTCAGCAGATGATAAGATTTCTCCTATTTCCTTTATGACAGGAATTTTTCCTCCCTCAGTGGACTGAAGCTGAAAACCCTTAACAGTAACAGTTGCATTGGTTGATTTATCCTCCGAGGCTAACTGCCTCAGATCATGTTGAAGTGACTGAGCATCCTCAATCATTTGTTCTTCATCGAATTTGGTTCTTTTTTCGCTTTGGGGCCAACTATCGTCGGTAGTCAGCGGTAGTGATACCCTTGCCTCCTCCATAACGAGCATGTCTTCTTCCTTTGACGGTTTAAGACATGAGCGTAGCTTTCGATGCAAGAAAGGATCGCTGGAAATAGTTTCCATAGTAGGTATACTATATTCAGCATTCGCCCTAGTTTCCATGATTTTCGAGTCCAACTGCTCATATTGAATCTCATCGGTGTCTTCCGTCGGTGGCATAAGGATGCTCATAGACCTTATACCTGATAATATTTGAGTTGAAGCCGTCTTAGGTCTGGATCTCTGTCTCTTGACCTGTCTGTCATCAGATGCCTCTTCTAGGGATGGGCAATGCATCTCCGCTCTTCCGAATTTTAATGGATTACCTGGGTGACGTATGTTAGTCTGGTCAAATATGTGCATGAGACCTCATACAGTATACTTACGGGAAGACAGAATTGGCGATCCATCACGCTCAACGAAGCGTATCGACTGCTGCTCTTGTTCCCAATCTGGAGGTCGCCGAAGAAACAATGATTCGGAAACTGAAGGGCGCAGAAGTGGCATCAGCGTAATAGTATCTTGTTCTTGAATACGACGCTGTTGAATCACAGATAATGTCATGCTTCCTAGGCTTTTCATGTGACGGATCACATCCCGCCAATGTGTGATTAGCATTTCTGCTATGCGGTTTGCTAGCTTGAGCTTTTCGGAGGCAAGTCTCGATTCAAGCAGGCTTTCCTCAGCGCTCTTGGTCTTCTTGTGCTTTGATTTTCGCCGTGGAGATACTTTGCCTGGCATGGACTCAGCCTTCAGTTCTCCGCGATGAGTGTCGTGCTCCTCAATCAGATCTCCCAGCAAAAGAGGACCAAAAATTGTGCCTAGTTGACTATAGCCCATCAGTCCATGTGTGGGAAGAGGCCTTCCATGGTCATCTTCTCGAAGTGTTATTTCTGAGGCACGACCAATCATACATAAAAGCCCGAAGACGGCACAAATGAGATCACGTTGGAATCTAGATGGATGAGCAGATATAGCGCATGCAATCAGCCGAGCTCGAACTTTGCTTTGCCTCGTCTTCGTCCATTCCGGGTCAGTTCCCAGTTGGTTGTGGATCGAAACCAGAGCCTCAAAGAGCCATATATTGCCAAGGATTCCTCCTGGCAATCCAGAGAGAAATTTCTTGAAGACTGACGCCACATCGTGTTCGTCGCACTGAATGCTGTCAGGTAGCGTTGGAAATCGGACTGTGCCACTGATTACATCACCATCCTCGTCCTCATCTTGAGATGCATAATAATTGTACAGATCTGCCACTGTAGTATGGGATCCCGAAATTCGAAAGATCCCTCTAACAGTCGGTCCTGAAGTGAAGTTAGTGGGAGAATGTATTCTCTGATCTGAGTATCATACCACGCTGAACAAGATATTGTGCCGTTGCCCTGAAGCATGTTGGAAGATTTAAAGTCCCCGCGGCATACTCTGTAGGTAGGTAAAACGGACAAGATCCGCAGAGACGTACAAGCTCTGCCAAATGCTTATCCTTAAAACTATCCTTTTTTGTTGCTGTTCTACGCAGAGAAAAGTCGCTGACGCTTCTCCTGTGCTTGAGATCTAACTTGGACTTGTTAAGGGCCAACATAGACGAGGTCCTTTTCAGTATTCTTTTCATGAGCCAGCTGCTATGCTTTCCAGTGATCGTCTCCTTGTCATACTAAATTTAATTATTAGCTTATTGAATGCATTCTGATGGAAGCCGGGCACTGACACTGACGGCCTCGTAGCTATCCCGAACAAGCGCTGAAATGCCGTACTATCAAAGCCATTAGCCAGCGAGAATGCGCCAAAGTTCTAGCTGGTCTATTGCCATACCTGAGTGGCTATTTTGTTGTACTCCTGGACGAACGCTGTGCGATCATCAATTTCGTCGGTTTCTGATACCTCGCCGCCATTGGAAGAAGTCCAAGTATTGCTTGTCGAATTGTGCCTTGAGCGTCTAATTGCAGGATTCATAATACCAGGCACTGAGTTTTGGTTCCCGTAAAGCACCGGGCGATACTTGATGGATGACGATCGGCGAAATGAGCTTCTTCGCGGCGGTAGCCTCGGTTCATCTGGAGAAGAATAGTTCAGTCATTGTGTTTGAAATAAACGCGGGAGGAGAATTGAAGAGCCGCTTACTTCCTGCCAGTAGACCGTGTGCAATCGTGATATCCTCACTCGACACACCATCCAGATGATCGTGAGGTCCAGGTCCATGGATAACCAGTGATACTCTTGATGATGTGGCTGAATTTACCGGAGGTACGATACCAGATGCCTGGTAACTGGTTGCCGAGCTGCTTCCCATCGCGTTTTGAAAAAGAAAAAAAAGGCTGTTATCAACAACGTGTTGTGCTGTTAAGATATCTCCTGCGATCATGGATCCAGCGCTGAAAGGAGCATCCAACGAGGGCTAGACGTCGTTGCTCCTTCCCGTGATTCAGGACATAAACGGACGTGACCTTCTGAAATCAGCAACTACATGATGAAAGAACGTAATTCGGCACCTCGAAGTCAGAAATGCATAATTACAAGTAATGGGCCTTTTTTTCTATGATGAATAAACATAGCTTATACAGCCATGAGTGACTTTGCAAAGCAATATAATATGGCCAGTGCACTGCACGCCCTGGTTTGTACGAAAGGAAATGGTATCCTTCATCTTGGACGTCTATGAAATCTACGGCATCATACTTGATACCACCCTGGAGCTACTACCTTGACGCCTCATCGCTATGCAACGCCTCCCATGAAACCGAAAATACCCCTATATGCTGATTCAAAGTATAGGCCCTAGTCATATTCCTCGCCCTCGAGCAGGACATATTTGAGGATATCGGAAAGAGAAACGACACCCTGGAGATGGTTCCCTTCATCAATGACCACAAAGCGATGGACTCTCGACTTTCGTAACGTATCGAAAATGGTATCAAGCCGATCTTCCATACTACAAGTGTATATGCCGGCGAAATCATCAGATCGTTTCGAGAGCGCGTCGCCCACGCTTGTTTCCAGGCCATCATAAGCACCGCCTTTGATGATGGTGATCACATCCACTGCTTCAAAGACATTCAACACGCAGTTGTTACTATCCACGATCGGGACGCTGGATATGCTCTTCTTGACCATCATATGGATAACATCTATGACAGGTGTATCCATAGTGGCAGTCTGCAAGTTACCGTAAGTTCCCAGACCTATCTCCGAGACACTCTTCTTGAGTAATTCAGTCTCGGTCACGTTGACTGCGATGAATTTTAGGATGCGGTATTGGGTGACAACGCTGACCACCATCTCTCTCTTCGTCTCGTCATCTATATCCACCAGCGGGATACGTCGAGCTCTTGATTCGAGCATGCGGCGGCAAGCTTCATAAAGAGGGCGCATAGGATGAACGGAGAGAGTCTCGATTGGCAAGACTCCTATAGCCTTTTCAACATCTATAATATGTCAATAAGCCTCCCATTGCCCGACAATTATCCGGCATACCTCTTAAACTGCTAAGACGAAATTGGTCGATCTGACCGAGGGCATCTGGATTTTGCCAGTAGTATTGAATGACATTGATATAGTCCGAGGTCGTCAAGAGACCAGCGAAAGTCGATGTATAGGAATCCCACAACGGAGCGGACACAATGCCTGTTGCAACAACGACATCAGTTTGCTGATTGGAAGTAGCTGTGAGGGCTGGCCGAGCTCACCATTCTGTAGCAGGATGTTCAAGCTCTTCTTCACCAACAGATCGGTATTGAGGACAATTAAACGAAATGATAGAGGCAGGACATCATAGCTGGTGCGAACTTTGAGAAAATCCCTGATAGCTTTCTAGATAGAACAGTCTTTGTCAGCCATGTCCTGCACGGCCAGTTCCGTTCCCGTTTCTCGTTTGCCTGCTCCCGCAACACAGCACCTCATAGCACCCCCACAGCATGATGCTCACTCATCGGGCAATCATCCTCAGGGGGCTTGTAATAGGATAGACATAAAGAAGAATAAAGATGCGACGATGGAGCTAGGGAGGATGTCGACATACTAGGCCCTGCATCTGATCCTTGTCCAGGACAGTCAGCAGCGTCGATTCCATTGCTGGGCGACTGGTCTCTAGACGACTGGTATCTGGACGGAGGTACGTCTTCGGCTGCACGTAGGGCGACTCGTGACCACCTTGGTTGTGACCAGCTTGGTTGTGAACGGGTGTTGGGGAGATGAGGCCCTCACCAGCTTTGGCGGGAGCGGCGGTGGCAGCGGGAGGAGCAGCGGGTGGCCGAACTTCTGGCGTATCAGACATGGCTGAGGGTCGCTGTGGTTCGTGGCATGTAATGGTTGTACCTGTACATCGATGATGTCGATTTGTACTAGCACAGGTCGATTGACTTTCTTATTGCGAGCAGTGCTGTGCTTGCTGTAATGTAATGGCGGGTGAATTTGGGCGGCGCGATGTGCTGGGAGAAAGAAGCACGAGGACCTTGGGGGGAGGGGCAGTGGAAAACGGAGGAGCCTCTGTTGTGACCACAGAGGCCTTTTGCGGATAGGTTGGTCGTTGAGAGCTTGAGGGGAGAGGGAGAGGGAGAGGGAGAGGGAGAATGATAGAAGAGGGAGTGGGAGTGGGATGAGAGGTCCAGCGGTACGAGTGTAAGGCCAAGGCAGCGTGGGGCAGGTTCAGTAAGTGGTAATCCAGCTTGAGTCGGATCATTCATTGGTGCGTCCGGAGTATCTTGGAGCCGCTCCGCTCCGGTGATAGGTGCTCCAAGACCTCCAAGACCTCCAAGACCCAACAGGTCTGAGGTCCAAGCTCTCTTTTTCTGTCTCTCTCTGTGTATTCTCTCTCTGTGTGAATCACGTATTCATAAGGTGGATATCATAAGTACAGGCTATCTTTTACTGGGAAACTAACATAGGCATGTCACATGAACATGATCCTATCATAATATACTTCTTGCAATTGTTCTTAATTCTTACATTTTAATATGATTTTATAATGGGGTTAGAAGGGGCTGTTTAGGTACGTGTAGTAGACAACAATAGCAAACAAAGACGACAAAATAGATTATAATTTGTATATCACAAGATGCATGAGATTAGGAAATTACTAAATTAGTGAAAACAAGGAAGAAGAGCAGCACTGTTACTCTTCTCTCTACTCATTCAAAGTCAAAAGCCTCCTTGTATGCATGAGAGTGACACAGTTGCTTGCCGTACCAGGGCAAGATGGCATTCTCGAGTTCCCCCCTTATCGGATTCTGATGCCTGACGTCTTCTGACCACCATGTCTCAACTCTCAACTCTCAAGGCACTCAACACCACCATGATGGAGTGAATATCCTCTAGGTTGGCTATAGGTAACTAGTTCATGGGCTCTTCGAAGTCTGCAAAGTGGGAAGTTTGAGAACTATGTCAATGTCAGAGTCAGAGTCAGTCAGTTTAGTGCCAGTATCAGTGTCAGTTCAGTGTCAGTAGTGCCAGTGCCAGTGTCAGTGTCAGTGTCAACACTCAACAGTGATGCTTCAGCCTTCCTCATCAGCCTTCCTCATCAGCCTTCTTCATCAGCCTTCAGCCTTCAGCCTTCCCTGTGGCTTAGCCGAGTCTAGCGCGTGTGGCATCCTTAACACCTTAACACTGTGACGGCGGCACGAGGAGGCTCCCTCGCGCTTTCCGCTCCCATGCTTGGCGACGTAAGGTAGGTGGTGAGCACTCCGTAGAGGTAGGCACAGTACCACGACACTACCTACTGACTGACCTACTGACTGCCTCATGCCCTCGACCTCGAATTTGACCTCGAAGCGAAGTTCTTCAACAACACAACTTCTCGTCAAGTGTGTTTCTGTGTTTACTGTTGATAGGCCGAATGAAAGCCGGCTTTGATTTGCTTTCGGCACAGCATTGTTGTATTATTGTTCGAGTATTGATGCTGATTCTGCCGACGACACCAGCGGCTTGAGAGCGACATCAAGTACAGGCCGCACTGGCAGCTGGCATTGGAGAAGGGGCATTGACGCCTGCATACTCAGCATCTCTCGGTTGTCGCTGATCGATCGCTGGCAATGGGTAACGCTTGTTCGTCGTGCTGCAAAGGTACTGTATCGCCCTGGCCCTCCTCATCTACCTGTGATGCTAATTTATTTCGTCCTACAGGCAGATCCCGCGATGGCTTATACGAACCAGTTCTCGCCGATAGTGAGAGGGAGGCAGTAGCGGACTTGCTTCAGTACTTGGAGAACGTATGACATTCTGGTCCGACTGCAGCAGATGACATGACTGATAAGAATAGCGAGGAGAGACAGACTTCTTTTCCGGAGAGCCCTTGCGAGCGCTGAGCACACTGGTCTTCTCAGATAATGTCGACCTCCAGAGAAGCGCAAGCTTAACCTTTGCGGAGATTACAGAAAGAGGTGAGAAATTCGATGCAGATCCGGCGGAAGATATTCGACCCCGATACAAGAAATCATTGTTTACCACAGTCTCGGACTGAGATTTAAGATGCTCAAATCTCTGAATCTCCATATGCTTACGCGTGCATTGGACATTACTGACCTTGGCATACAGATGTCCGCGAAGTCGACCGAGATACCCTCGAACCTATCCTCTTCCTTCTCCAAAGCCCCGACATAGAGGTTCAGCGTGCAGCTAGCGCAGCTTTGGGGAATTTGGCCGTCAACAGTATGTCACAACGTCTCGTCTTCCATTTGAAGATGGAACGGCTTGTGCATGTTACTAATGCGAAGCAGATGAGAACAAAGTTGCAATAGTGCTCTTGGGTGGTCTCACTCCATTGATTCGACAGATGATGTCTCCGAATGTCGAAGTTCAATGCAATGCTGTTGGCTGTATAACAAATTTGGCAACTCATGAGGACAACAAGGCGAAGATTGCAAGATCAGGAGCCCTGGGCCCGTTGACACGTCTGGCGAAGTCGAAGGACATGCGGGTGCAGAGAAATGCAACGGGAGCCCTTCTTAATATGACGCATTCTGGTATATCTCTTGAAGATGCGAAGCTGGGTATTATTCTAACTTGTTTCTAGACGACAATCGACAGCAACTTGTGAATGCGGGGGCAATCCCGGTTTTGGTACAACTTCTCTCCTCTTCTGACGTCGATGTTCAGTACTACTGCACCACTGCACTTAGCAACATTGCTGTGGACGCGAACAACCGGAAAAAGCTTGCCCAAAATGAGAACAGACTCATCCAATCCCTTGTCAATCTTATGGACTCGCCATCTCCCAAGGTTCAATGCCAAGCAGCGCTTGCGTTGAGGAATCTCGCATCGGACGAGAAATACCAGCTCGAAATCGTGAGGGCACGAGGCCTTCAGCCACTGTTACGACTACTACAATCATCATACTTACCACTTATTCTATCCGCCGTTGCCTGCATACGGAACATTTCCATTCACCCGCTTAACGAATCACCAATTATTGATGCGGGCTTCCTCAAGCCACTTGTGGATTTATTAGGATCCACAGAAAATGAGGAAATCCAGTGTCATGCTATATCAACGCTCCGAAACCTGGCCGCAAGCTCCGACAGGAACAAGCAACTCGTACTTGAAGCTGGAGCTGTACAAAAGTGTAAACAGCTTGTTCTGGATGTGCCTATTAGTGTGCAATCCGAGATGACTGCAGCCCTTGCTGTCTTGGCCCTCAGCGATGAGCTTAAGAGCCATCTTTTGAATCTCGGAGTCTTTGATGTTTTGATTCCATTGACAGCGTCCGAAAGTATCGAAGTGCAAGGAAATAGTGCGGCGGCTTTGGGAAATCTATCATCCAAAGGTGAGTAAAATATATTTCATAGCTGATAAATACTGACATTCGCAGTTGGCGACTATTCAATATTCATTCAGGATTGGACGGAGCCAAATGGAGGAATCCACGGCTATCTGAAGCGTTTTTTGGCGAGCGGCGACCCCACTTTCCAGCACATCGCGATTTGGACCTTGTTACAACTACTTGAGTCCGAAGACAAGAAGTTGATTAGTCTCATTGGAAAATCAGAGGAGATTGTACAGATGATCAAGACTATTTCTGATAAGCAAATCGAGTCAGACGATGAAGGCGAGGAAGACGGGGAAGGAGAAGTTGTACAATTGGCCCAGCGATCACTTCAATTGCTGGGTCAGGGCACATCACACATCGAGGGATGATGCCAGACGATCCAAGGGACCCCTGGTTGGTCTGTTTAGGGATGGAAAGGCAAGGTGTTTGGCGTATCACGGAGGCATACATCTTTTTGGGAGCGAACATGCATGCGGGATAGAAGGGAATCAGTGGGTTGATATTTCAACAAGGAGGGAGCGGCAAGGACGCAGCTAAAAGGGCGCTCGTCTGAGCCGCGTAGGTCACGTTCATTGCTTGAAGCGCTTTCGTTGTGTTCGTTATTCTTCAGGTGGAGCTTGAGTCTCTGTTTTCGCTATTCCATGTAATTAGACCGAAGTGACACAGATATCCCAGTAATGCGTAAATTGGTTCCTCACCTCTATGTACATGTACAATATTATACCAAAAACTCAATCTGAATGTGATCGACTGTTGCTGTTGAGGGACTGTTGAAGTTGAAGAAGTGGAAGAAGTAGAAGAAGTTGCTCCACCAATCCGCGCCCAGCTAAATCACCCACCACCTACGACGGCACTAAGCATCCTCACGTGACCACCCGATATGCGAACCACCCACCCGGAGCTAAGAAATTTGAAGTCAGGACTCAGGCACACGTCGGGTCCGTTAAAGTACTCTTAGTGCCAGTCGTGTTCGTTCTTTCGTTTCTCTTCCATCTCCTCTCCTTTTTGTATCATCAGACAGGGTCAAGATGCCGGCATTCATCAGATCAATTGCTCCATTTCTGCGGACAGCAAGGGCTGCTATCCAGCAAGGCAATGCTGTCAGCCCGTTGCAGCATGCGCTGAGGCGCCGCAATGGTGTTGATGCCATGCGCACATACGCCGAAGTCTTCGAGCGTACCAAGCCCCATGTGAATATCGGTAAGTCGTCAGTTCCAGTTCTTGTCTTCGATTTTGAAAAGTTTCTGACGTGGTTTAGGTACCATTGGCCACGTCGATCACGGAAAGGTGTGTAGAGACACCATCTCCCTACTCCGAATTGTCCGCATCTAACGTATCTAGACCACCCTCACAGCCGCCATCACAAAGAGACAAGCCGAGAAGGGGCTCGCGTCCTTCCTCGACTATGGTGCCATCGATAAGGCTCCTGAGGAGCGCAAGCGTGGTATTACCATCTCTACCGCACACGTCGAATACTCTACCGATACCAAGCATTACTCTCATGTCGACTGCCCAGGTCACGCCGATTACATCAAGAACATGATTACTGGCGCCGCTAATATGGATGGTTCCATCATTGTCGTTGCTGCTTCCGATGGACAAATGCCACAGACCAGAGAGCATCTTCTTTTGGCCCGTCAAGTCGGTGTCCAGAAGATTGTCGTTTTCGTTAACAAGGTCGATGCTCTTGAGGACCCAGAGATGTTGGAGCTCGTCGAGATGGAGATGCGCGAGCTTCTCAACACTTACGGCTTCGAGGGTGATGAGACTCCAATTATCATGGGATCTGCCCTTTGCGCCTTGGAGGGCCGCAGACCAGAGATTGGGGAGGAGAAGATCGACGAGCTCTTGAAGGCTGTTGATGAGTGGATCCCAACTCCACAGCGTGCCTTCGAGAAGCCATTCTTGATGTCCATTGAGGATGTTTTCTCTATTCCAGGACGTGGTACCGTCGCCTCTGGCCGTGTTGAGCGTGGTGTTCTCAAGCGCGATGCCGAGGTTGAGATCGTCGGCAAGGGCGACCCAATCAAGACCAAGGTCACGGATATCGAGACCTTCAAGAAGTCCTGCGAGGAGTCCAGAGCCGGCGACAACTCCGGTCTTCTCCTCCGTGGCGTCAAGCGTGAGGATCTCCGCAGAGGAATGGTCATTGCTGCCCCCGGCACCCAGAAAGCACACAAGGAGTTCTTGGTCTCCATGTACGTTCTTTCCAAGGAAGAAGGTGGACGCCACACCGGTTTCCACGAGAACTACCGTCCACAGCTGTTTATCCGCACTGCTGATGAGGCTGCCACCCTTATGTGGCCAGATGGAACTGAGGACCACAGCAGCAAGATGATCATGCCAGGAGACAATGTCGAGATGAAATGCGAGCTCCATACACCTGTTGCCGTCGAGGCTGGGCAACGCTTCAACGTCCGTGAAGGCGGGAAGACTGTGGCAACAGGCCTAATCACGCGCATCATCAAATAAATGATGCGTAGTGGTATGTGGATGTGGATGGCGGAACGTACAGCCTCGACGCAATATTTTGACTCGAACACTTTAGCGTCATACAGGCCATAAGAGGTAACTTATGGGGTTTTGGCTGTTTTCAGAGGCTGATATTGGCTAATCCGTCATTTCGTTCCTGTATCAACCCACTGATCGTGTCAGAATTTTGTTTCGAAACTGTAGTTGTTAGGCTTGGCGGCGAAATGTGTTGTATAATTGGCATTCTGGCACGGAAAAGGAGTCCTTGATTTTGTTGCACTGTGGTCTACGACAATACCTCCTCTCTTAAAGTTGTATCATCTTTGTGTACTATAGAAGGCTGATAGCTGTGTCATATAAACCGTTCGTCTTGATTATTTTCCCGAATGAAAGCCGTATTTGGAAGTATGATATGATTGTGTTTTGCATTTTTGTCATAGTTGTAGACCTCGAATATACTCAAATACTGCGCACCCGAACTACTGCTCTCCCTCCTTATCCTTCGCCTTCCCCTCTATATACAGCATAACCTGCACCCCAACCTTTCCTTCCATGCTCTTCCACTCCCTCGCGCCCTCTACCTCCTCCACACATTCCCTCACCTTCCTCAGCGTCTCCTCCGCCTCCTCTGGCGTCGCCTTCCGCTTCTTCCTTTTCCCAGCCAACAGCACATCGACTCTGTATCCTTTCTCCAGAAACTCGCGCATACGTTTCAATCTGTGCCCGAGATCGTGCGGATCGATCGCCCAATTCAGCTCCAACGTCTTGAGGGTGAGCGCCGGGTTGCCCTTCTTTTTAGTGCGCGCTTTCTCGGCAGCGCGTGCGGCCGCTTTGAGGATGATTTTGCAGACGGGGATGGTCGGGGCAGCACGCTCTGCTGCCACTTCTTCGGCGCCCGTCAATGGGGGCTCTGTGGGAAGGGGAGCGCGTTCCCAGCGGGAGCGCAAGCGGGGTGCTGGGAGGGCGACAGTGATGAGGGACTGGGTTTGGCGGTCTAGACCTGCGAGGATCTCGGAGACGAGAGTGGGTGGCGATATCTTCCCATCATCGTCAGCAACATGGACGTATGGATGGTGTAGAGCTAAGATCTGCTCGTCGCGGGGGAGGGTTTTGCTCGAGGAGGCGCTGGAGTAGGTGCGGTAGATGGGGCCCGAGAGCTTGGGGACTGTGAGGAACGGTTGAGGGCGGAATTGGGAGAGGAGAGGTCGCTCAATTGGCGCGACGAAGACGCGATGCAGAGCCGCTGCGGCGCTGAACGCGCATCTTGAGCTCCTCATTGTCGGAAGCGCCAGATGATGTCCGTTGTTGCGGTTGGCGAGATGTGCTCCTGGCTGGTGTTTGTCGTCGCTGGACCTCAATGCGGCCCTTGATTATGTCATCGTCAGCCTTGTCCTCAAGGCTCATGATTATACAACTTCATGACCGGGCAGTGTCTTGAGGTTCAAAATACCGACCTCTATTATGCGATTAAAAAGGGAAAAATGAGTCCTGCCTCCTTCCGCCCCGGCCGTCTCTTCTACCGGACCTACCTGGGCCATCCCGCCCGCGTATTCGGCGCAACGCTCAAAAGCTTCTTCCTCTTCCACCTGTTCTGGGACTACTTCTACGAGTTCTCGCCAACACGGGGTGCTTCCATGCTGCCTACCTTCGAAGTGACAGGCGACGGTGTCATATCATCGAAATGGTATCGAAGAGGGAGGGGGATTGCCGTTGGGGATGTGATCACGTTTGACTCGGTGGTCGAGCCTGGAGAGAAGGTTATCAAGAGGGTTATTGGGCTGGCGGGGGACTATGTGTGCATGGATACGCCCGGAACTGGGAGCGATGCTATGATTCAGGTAGGATGTTTTGCTGGAGGCGGACTTCGAAGAAGGAGGTGCTGATAGGAATAGGTTCCGCAGGGTCATTGCTGGGTTGTGGGTGACAATATGTATGATTCGCGTGACTCGAGGTTGTTTGGACCTCTGCCTATGGGGCTTATTCGAGGGAAGGTTATTGCGAAGCTTTTTCCATGGTCGGAACGAAAGTGGATTGAGGATGGGTTGCAGCGTCCTGTTTTTGATTGAGGACGAGGTTTGGAGGCATTGCACGGCGTATGGGCTGAGAAGGTAGACTCAAGCATGAGCAAGCAAATAGTTCAAGGCATCATCAAACGGGAAACTTATGAAGATCGAGGGTCAATTCGTCGAGGATTGCATCTATTGGGACTGTATTATAGACAGGAAAACGGAAAAATATACATTATATCCATGCGAAATTCCTGAAATAGAGTCACCTCAAAATGTATCTGTGTTGACCTTGGAACTCTTCTGAAATCCTCATCTACATCTATCCTATGTGCATAGACGTCCCATATGGTCAAGTTCCCTTCTCGGATTTCCCAGGTACATCCCACAAAATCTTCACAACAGCCTCCTCATGATCCATCCTGACCATGATAAAATTTGCCCAAGCTTTTAGGATTTGCCCATCCAACTCCAAGTCATCATCATGATATCATAAGTCTCATGCATTCAAACCAACTCCTTAACTCCATCCAGATATAGTCAACACAATCACGCCAGCAAGTTCCTGGTCGCAAGTCCAGAAGCCGTTCAAAGCTCTTCAATGGCGGCCTTCTTCTTGCTGCCTTCCCCGGTGCTATCCTTCTCGGCTCCCATGAGCTTGTCCATCACGTCCTCGTCGTCGGACTCATCTTCGGAACTGGTGTCAGAGGCGCCGGTCTTCTCCTCAAGAACTCCGAGTCCCAGGTTCATTTCGATGTACTGCTCAGTCTTGGAGCCCTCCTCGTTGTCATCAATCTCAAGGCGCCGCGAAGCAATCGTGCCAGCAGCCTTCTCAGCCTCAAGCTCGCGATTGGCCGCATCCATCTGGGCAAGGAAGCCTGGAAGCTTGGACATGAGCGAGGATTTACTCCTCAGGGCCGCGAAATCGAACTTTGGCTTGCGATTCATCGGCTGGACGTTGGTGACTTCCTCCTTGACGGTGTTGGCTGGCTCCACTTCGGCCCCATCACTGGATTCATCCTCTGATTCCGAAGAAGTGGTCTCTGAATCTACTTGGTCTTCCTCCTTAAAATCATCAGCGTCGAGCGAATCAGGGTTCTGATCCGTCATCGAAGTCGAGTAAAATTCTTTATCGTGCAAATGTAGTTGGGGTTATGCGCCCAGCTGGTGATTGGCAACTTGTATATCCGCTCGGTGTAAATGCTGGCATTGAATTGTGAGGATTTTGCAGATGGGGAGTTTTCGAGATGTTCTCCCTCTTGCTCTTTCTGAAATTTGGTTGTGGCGATGAGGACTTTCATCAATGATTATTTCGCTGCCGCTATCGCTATCGCTATCGCTATCGCTATCAGATTTCGATCGAGCTTCTCGCTTAAGCGCCCGAAAACAGTTTGATCCCCGGCCGGAAATCGACAGGCCAAAAGCAGTTTAGCTGCCGTGCCGTTTATGGGACATGTGGCACATGTGGCTGTGGTGCGTGCAGGTCCGCCAGCCACGGAGGACCACAAGCCCATGAAACGACACGACCCCCCCTCCCCCCCACCAAAGACGACAGCTTCTCGTATCAACAATACATAGTCTCCTGCGCGCTCTACTGCGTCCTCCCTACCCCTTGCTTGCTCTGTTGTCTCATCCAGGATCATCCATTTTATGCTTATTAGCTTGCTATTTTCCAAATATATATAATATATGTACATTACTGTTCATCTCTCAGACGCCCTTTCTTGTGATCTATATCATTTCCGCCTTGTTCTTGACGTCCATCCCCGTGGTCCCTGAAGGAACGTGGCATTAGGACGAGGCTAGCACTATAGACTCCTCGCAGATGGCCCTTCGGCAGTCCCTCCTCACTCGAGGAATCGCAGCAGCCCCCGAGGGCTCAGAATTGGCCTCGCCATCTGATGAGCGAAGTGATGCCAAGAACAATATGCTCAAGGCCATGCGGCCCTTGCCTACCCAGCATTACTGGAATGTATACTTTGATCGGTAAGTCTCCATTATCTGAGACGGCTGCGAACTAGTATTACTGGTCTGGCTGGAATAAGAAGACAACTGGTGCGATGTAGCTGACATTCTCCAGACCGCCACCGAAAGACCAGAAAAAGGGGCCGGATGGCAACTATGAGGCGACCCTAGAGCAGATCGGCCACCAGATCGAGAGTGTGCAGGACTTTTGGCGGTATAACAATAACACTCCCGTTGAGCAAATTAAGATGCGAGAGTCGATATATCTGTTCAAGCAAGGCTTCCAACCCGTCTGGGAAGATCGTCGCAACATCAACGGTGGCAGCTGGACATTCCGCGTCCCTAAGGCGAACGGTCCGGATTTCTGGACCAGAGTTCAGCTCATGGCTATCGGAGAGAAGCTGCAGGGCTGTCTTGATGTTGGTAAATGCTCCTCGATCCAATCACGATCATGAGTGGAATGAAAACTCACAGCATCGTAGGGGACCAGCTATGCGGCGTGGGCCTCTCCGTCCGATTCAATTCCCACTTGATATCCGTATGGCACCGAGATTCGTCAAAGCAGAAGTCAATAGATGCCATATTAGCGACGGTATTGGAGGAATTGCCAGATGAGTTGAAGCCTAAGCCGGATAACTACTTTTACAAGAAGCATTCGGATCACGCTGGTTTTAAACCACCTGCTACAACATCTATTACAGATACAGAGAAAGCTGACGAGAAGTGAGGATATGCGAATAATACCAAAAAGCGCTATAGTGGCCTCAATGCGAACGGAGGGGCTCGAGGGAAATCCGCAATAACACAGGATCGCAACGCCGTCTCTAAGCAAGCACAATATGAAGGACCTCGTCAAGCGTTGAGTTTTCTGGCTGCGCATTTGGTTGATTTGTTATAGGGTTGGATTTATGGCATGGAGTTAGCAAGACGATTGCATTACCATTGGCGTTTATACAAATACAACAGGGCAAGAATAAACTCATACACGGCAAGGACAAACTCATATCCCATCAATAGCCAAACTGAAGCATTGTTAAACAGCTCTTTTCGGTTATGCAGTATTCCTCCCGTTACCTCCGTTTCCCATGTCCCTAGTGCTTTCTCTGAACGCCATGAATCAGCCAATATGACACGAATGAACAAGAGACTAGCCAAGTCCTATCAGACCAACTCCCACCAAACCGATAAACCAGACCCAAGCAATCCCTTCCCCCTTCCCCTTATCGCCAAACCCCAGCCCTCTTCATCACCTCCGCAAATTCCTCTCGGCCCACACCTTTCCCTACACCAGCGCCTCCATTCGCCTCCAAAATCATATCTTTCAATACATCCTCCGCCACATCTTCCTTGAGCATCTTGGCGATCCTCTTCAGGCTCGCCAGCGTAATCGGGCCCTCGGTGCCATTCGTAAACAACAAGTACCCTTGTTCCACCTCCTCCTCTCGCGCAGAGCTATCGCCGTCCTTCTGACGTAATTTCAAGGCCGCGATGGCAAGGAATGGCGAAAATGGAGTGTAGCCTTCGGAGTCGGGATCGAGGATGGAGAGGAATTCGTGGAGTTCGCTGGGGGACGGTGGCAAGCCCAGTGCCGTAAGGGCCTTTTTGATATCTGATGTGGGCAGCACACCATCCTTCTCCTCCTCATGGGCGATCGAGAAGAGGGAAAAGGCTTCGCGGATTTCATTTTCTTCGGCGGCGCTGATGTTGTGCTCTTTTGCGAGCTTGGATTGGCGGGGTTTGGGCGCGGTGGGCTCAACTTGGGAGGGGGCGCGGCGCTTTGCTGGCTGTGAGGACTAATTAACAGGAGGATAGGCGTAAGAGAATGGCTCTATTTACCATTGTGAGGTGCTGAAAGACTCCGGCAATCGCTGGTTCTGGTGAATGGGCATGAGTTTGTGACGTAGTTGGGGGACAATGAGGGAGACGCGACGCGATAAAGCACTTTAAGTCCTCACGAAGAGTATCTTTCAGGCGGGACGGAATTTGAGAGAACGAATTTCTTTTGGCTGCCTATGTTCTAGTAGATGCTATCTCAGATCATAATTACCCAGAACAAAGAACTTATATCTATATCGGAGTTTGAAATTTTGAGAAGTATTACAAAACCCGTTGATGGTACTGTTACTACCTTGAAGACCTGAGCTGATATTCGTAAACTTCACTTCCGCAATCAGCACGTGCTCCCAAAAGAGCAAAGCACGCTAAGCACAAACTAGCGTGGTCCATACAAATAAAAACTTCGTTGCTCTCAACATCCCTCTCTCTCTCTCTTCCTTAACAATCCTTACAATCCCGCTGCCGTTCCAAAAGTTGTATTCAATAACTTGTTCAGATTGGAATAGGCTGTATGGCAAGTATCAATCACTTATATCTTTTCATTACAAGTCCTCGGACGATAGACGCTTCTGAATTTAAACGCTAGAGCCCGCCGCATCCATTCCTAGAGCGAGCGAGTGTGGACACTGAAGCAAGAATGAGAGCCAGATCGTGTCTAGCTACTGTCCTGATTATCGGGATGGTGTTTGATGCCTTCTGGCGATATTTCTATAGAAAAATAAAACGTATTTTGAGGACTTTGCTAGACCTACTATGAGTGTGAATTTTGCAACGATACTCTACCTGAGAAGCATCTCGCTGGGCCTGTACGAAATTCTTCCTGCAGGAGGTTCAAGATTTAGGTATCACATGAAGAAAGGCTGGGATGGAAGAATTTGCTTGCTGTATTTGCAAGCGGGGTATCGTAAGTCTAAGAAAATGCCTCCATCATACTATTCCAATCGGCTTCGGCGTCCATAGCCCTTCCCAAAGAGTCCATCCTGCTAGTTTGTCTTCATTCTCCTCTTCGGGGCTTTGAGCTGGTTCTGAGGCTGCAGAGTCCTGCGAGGCGCCATTGTCCTTGCCAGTTTCTATATCCGTGTCCCCTTTCCCTTCTTCGTCAACTGTGCCAAAAGCCTCTGGATCCGCCGTCCCATTCAAAATATCCCTCGTAAGCCTGAGCGACTTGAGCATCATACTCGAATCCATCGCTGCCGGATCCCTAAACTCCTCCAGCACCTCCAATATCCTCACTGTATCCCATTTTCTCAATCTCGCGACAAAGCTTCTCCGTCGACTCCCATTCGAACTGTTTTCGCTGGTTCGCCAATCCATATATTCCCTCAAAACTCTGCTCAGATCCTCACTGATGTCCTCCTCTTCCTCCGCTTCCTCTTCTAGCGGTTCTCCTTTGCCCTCTAAGCTAGACCAGTATTGCTCCCAAATCCACGTCAGAGACCGTGCTGCAGCGCCGCGGAGTTTGGATAGAGATGGCAATTCTTCGTGTGTGCATTGATGTCGCAACTCCACGAATGTGGCTGGGAGACCGATATTCTTCGCTATTGAGTACATGCTCAATTTGTATTTCTTGTCCTGGTATCCATCTAGGAGTCCTGTTACAAATCTATGCATGATCAGCCGCCCAGTCGTTGGCTCTGTTCCGTTTCTCGAGGAAGTCTAAGGAGATATCATACCGACAAAACGCGGCCGAATAGGCAGCACGCACCGCATATGCAGAGTTTCCAGGTATGTCATTGAGTTGCGCTGACGCTAGGAGAGCAGTAGATTCGATGAGGTGAGGACAATTTCCACGCTGAACCCAGATGGAGACGAGTGCGACAGCTTTGCTTCGAGCATCGTCATCATTGTTGATGAGTGGTTGGTAGAAGGCTTGCCGGACTTTTATAAGCTCGTCGCCGTTGCGCCAGGGAGTGATGACATATTGCACCATGCCGACTTAGCGGAAACCGGCGAAGGATGGGTTGTTGTTGAGTTTGAGGACAGAAATGGAGATTCATGAGGCGGCTTTTGCCCAATTTATTTTTCAGCCTTGCTCAGCCTCGTCAAGGGAACAGCGATGACCATGAGACAGAACATATAGACTAAGACGTATTACGAATTTATTTTAGGATAATAGCACCACAGCACCATGTTGCCAGACTTCAAAGGCTTCATTATCGTATCCTACTCGAAATGGTATAATTTTGTCCCACCGACGCCAAACTCCCGACACCATCACCAACGGTTCCAAGATTGATCACAATTCTTCATCGGAATCCTCCTCCAGGGCAGCCGCAACGAGCGTTGTGGAAGTAAAGGTGGCAGATACAACAGATGCCACTCCCATCTGGACATCTCCAACCTCATTCGGCACAGCAGCATCCGCTTGCTCGTCGTCATCGCCAGACTCATCCTCCCAATCCTCCTGCTGCAGCGCCATGGCAGCTTCCAGCTCTTTCTGGGCTAGCATCTTGCGATTTTGGTCTTCCCAAGCTTTGCTTCTTGCCTGGATCGTCCTGGCACGGTCCTTGCTCTTCTCCACCTTCGTGAACTTCTTGTCCATCACCGCTTCTGCCCTGTCCATTGCGCTCTCCTGTCTCCGCTTTGCTTTTGCACTCAAGACTGCCTTTCTGCCATGCTTGGACTTCTTCGTAACTCCGGCACCTTGATGGATAGCGAGAACTGAAGGCTTCTTCTGCTCGACTGGCGCCTTGATCTCCTTGAGGGACTTATCGGTATCGATACTCGGTGAAGACGCCCGTTTTGAGGCTCGGGAACGCACAGAAGTGACTGGAAGGAACCGATCCTCGATTAGTAAATAGCACGACCTCGAATAAGAGACAATTACTCACCACTCTTCTTCTTGGCTGGCGCTGACTTGGCCATTCTTGAAATCCAGGGCGTTGCGGTTTGTATGAGTACGAGTATGAGTATGCGTATGAGAATCGACCCCACGTAATTCTCGAAATTATTTTGGTGGTGCCGCTGTGCAGATTGTGGCCGGGGAAACGATAAACACATGCCGACACTAGCAAGCAAGCGTAGCTTGGTAGTGGAATAAGGCGATCTTAAGATCTGGAATCTAATCCATTGACCATCGAGACATTCCCGTCATTTGGCCCTTACATGCTACCTATTCATTCCACACTATTACTGAACAGCAACCCCAGCCATGCACAATAAGACGACGTTCGCGCCACTTCAACTCGACTTGATGTGAGCAGAAGCAGACACATATCTAGCACCAAGGGTCTCTGCGACGCACACAGTCCACATGCCTTACAATGAGTCTCAAGGAGAACGTGTTGCGCGACTTATACGGTGATGATCTGACTTACGAATACCACCAAGACTACCGCGACGGAGAACTATTGTGGCGGAAATATCTAAGTTTTGGGATTCCTTCGATCCTGCTCATCGGGGCAATCATATACTCCACTCTCTATAGCCTCGACTACAATCTTCTTTCTCTATCAGAGCTCATCTGGAACTGGATCGTGTATTTGACACCTTCGAGACTAATCGATATCCTCGACAAAGACGCGGAAGCGGCCGCCGCGACTGGTGCAGTCCCTAGAAACGCAGCCAGAACTCATGCGGCGAAGAGCGAAATCATGCGACGAGTTGTGGGACTAGACAAGCCGGGTGGCATAATGGGAACGGTGGCGCAAGCCAGTCGACGAAGGCTCTCGACTCTGCCAGGAATCAAAATGGCGATTCAGGGTGAAGATGGGCGTCCAGCAGGTCTTGGAAACTGGGATAATTCTTGCTACCAGAATAGCGTCCTGCAAGGCCTTGCATCGCTGGACTCTTTCTCGAATTACCTAAAGGGTCCTCTTCCTGAAAAGGCCGAGGTCGCAGAGAAGCCGGATATGAAGATGGCGGATTCCCTACGAGGTTTAATAGCAAAGCTCAAGGACCCTTCGAATAATGGAAAGCGGTTATGGACACCTGCGGCACTCAAATCAATGAGTAGCTGGCAACAGCAAGATGCTCAGGAGTATTTCTCCAAAGTCCTGGACGAGATTGACAAAGAGATAGAGCAAGCTGCAGGCTTGGTCAAAAAGTCTCAAGGTCTGACGACTGAAGACCAGGTTGAGCCTGGGGCGGAGAAATCTCAGGCGTCTGTCAACGACGTGACGCCCACCTCGAGTGTTAGAAACCCTCTGGAAGGCATGCTGGCGCAACGAGTTGGCTGTACTCGCTGCGGATATTCAGAAGGTCTATCTATGATCCCTTTCATCTGCCTGACTGTGCCTTTAGGCAAATCGTGGAACTACGATATCTCGCAATGTTTAGATGAGTATACGAAGCTCGAAGCCATTGAAGGCGTCCAATGTGGAAAATGCACCCTTCTCAGGACCGAACGACTGTTGAAAATGCTCATAGACAAGAACCAGGATCCAGAAAATCCTGGTCGCAAGTCTGCATTAGAACGGCTCAAGGTTGTTCAAGAAGCACTCGAAGACGATGACTATGAGGACAAGACGTTAACTCAAAAGTGCAAAATCCCCCCCAAGAACCGTATGACGGCAACGAAGTCACGGCAAGCAGTTGTTGCCCGCCCTCCAAAGTCGCTAGTCATTCACGTAAACCGCAGCATGTTCGATGAGATGACAGGCGAACTCAAGAAGAACTATGCTGAGGTAAAATTTCAGAATGAGCTCGATCTCGGTCCTTGGTGCCTAGGAAGCAACGGCAGAGGCACTGATGACAGCGTCGAGGAATGGCTTCTTGATCCTGCTGAGTCCATGATCGCCAGTCGACGTGCGCCATCCAGGATACGTGGGCCCATCTATCAACTGCGAGCCGTTGTTACGCACTATGGTCGCCATGAGAATGGACACTATGTCGCCTACCGGAAGCATCCTGTCGTAGAGTTGGCATGTGAGCGAGCCGTGGCAGAAAAGGGAACAAAGAAGGAGCAGTGGTGGCGTCTTAGTGATGATGATGTAAGCCAAGTGAGCGAGGAGAATGTTCTCAATCAAGGCGGCGTGTTCATGCTCTTCTACGATCTCGTGGGGCCCTCTTCTCTTGTGCCGCCTAAGTCCTCTTCGTCTACATCTATTGAGGAAGAGGCACAGAAACAGACGTCTGACTTCATGGAGTTTGTGAAATCTCAACACCCCGAATTCCTCGCCAGTCGTAAGCAGGACATTAGTAAGACGGAACAGACAAGTATACCAATGAGAAGGCAGGAGAGCGAGGAAACCGCAAGTGAAAATACAGTCAGTGAGGATGGAAAAACCTTGGAAAATTCTACTACAGAGGACTATGAGCCAGCTAGGCCGATACATGTCAAGCCGTTTGTGCATACGACAGGGATGCAGCATGAAGATGGAGAGAGAAATAATGGCGTACAAGGGGGAACAGGGAGCATGGTCATGGTTTAGGAATTGCATGGTGATTTGGATAACGGTTAGGTTTTGGAAGAACTCATTGTTCTTCGCATTTGCATAGCGCGGCGTTTAAGGTCATCTGTTGAATTGTCAAAGGCGGCTTATTAGGATTCACATAAAATTCACGCCAAGACACAAACAAGCACAATATATTTATAAGATGTGCCCCTAGACACATTTAAGAGTATTCTTATTTAATATTCTAGTGGTACAATACTAGTACAGCGGCTGCCATGTATTTGATGCAATACAAATATATAGAAACATAAGTAATGGCACCTATTCATACAATTCGTAACTCATAAAGTCCTTCCCTAGCACAAGTCAATGCACAGTTCAATACCTGCGCGAAGACCTCATATCATCTTTGTCCCTTTCCCGCTCACGACTTCTACTCTTATATCTTTTCGAAGTGTCCCTGTCACGACTTCTACTTCGCTCCTTCCTATCATCTTTTCTCCTACCATGGCTGCGACTTCGGCTGCGGGCTCTGTCCCTGTCCCTGTCCCTGTCCCTGTCACGCCCAGCATCTCTGCTTCTGTCTCTGCGGCGTGTGCGGCTACGGCTTCGAGACCGTGATCGTGATCGCCGACGGCTGGAATCACGATGGCGACGTGAATCCCTCTCCTTGTCCCGTTCAACGTCCCGTGTATCCCGTTTCAATGTAGGACTGTGAACGGAAACACTCTCGTGACGGGAAACACGACTTGGACTCCTCTCATGTTTTATACTTGAAGCTCTCGACTGGCTTCTTGCGTTCGAATGTCTCTTACTGTGCTCTCCGTCTCTCCCAACTTCGGTTGAAAATTCACGTTCTCTTGGTTGCAGTGGAGCACTGAACCCAGCTGTATCGGCATCTCGCTTGCGAGATTCAGGAGTGTTCCCGCGATGGTCACGCCAATTTGGCCGCATAAAAGGAGCATCCGTCCTTGGTCTGTCGAATCCTGGTATAGGGAGACCTTTCGCTCTGGCCTCTGCTTGTGCCGCCAGATAGGCTTTGGCTTCGAGTTCACGTTGCTTAACGCCTTCCTGTTTCTTTTCTTCGGCAGTCTTGAAATCGCGGCGTGATGGTGGAGTTCGAGTCCGATGGCGACTATCGCGGGTCGAATCTCGCTCTCTATAACTTCTTCGGTCGTCTCGTGGAGTTTTAGATCTGTCACGGTCACGGTCACGGTCACGGCGTGAATCCCGATCCCTTGTATCTTTGATGCTCCGAGTATCTCTGTCCCTGCTGTCGTCTCTTCGTCTGTCCTCGTAATCTCGAACATCACGTCGGCGGTGGTCGTCTCGCTCTCTGCTATCACGCCTTGCTAACTTGTCTTTATCCTTAGCATCAACCCGGTCTCTGCTTCTATTTCGACGATCATCACGATCCTTGCTGCGTCGAGACCGGCCATCTCTGTCCCGACTCTCACGACGAGAATAGTCACGATCTCTGCTGCGACTCCTGGCTCTACTTCGCCTGTCCCTATCGTCTCGCTTCGTCTCATCAGCGGCGCGTGATGAAGTGCGGAAAGCACTGCTGGCGCTGTCTACCTTGGTGTCGAGCTCTTTTTTGGTCTGCATAGGCTTTGTTGGTGGGTCGCGGGAAATTGGCTTAATCGCGGAAGCGGGCATGGCTTTCCTCGGAGGAGGAGCCAATGTTTCATCTACTTCAGGCTCCAGTTGATGTCTTGACCTTTGTGATACTCTCTTTCCCTCCCTCATAAGCATATCAAGCGCCTCTTGTTCTAAGTGCTCGGCTTCTTCGCGGGTCAGAGTGGTCTTAGGCCTGGATTCGTGCGCATCCCTTGAATCGTCCAATCTCCTGCTGCGTCCTCCATCACGGTTACTATCCCGATCACGCTCACGATCACGCTCCCTGTCTGTGCCTCGAAGACGCTCACGTTCGCGTTCTGCTTCGCGCTCAGCTTTGCGCCTTGCTTCACGGTCTTGTCGTCTTTTTTCCTCCTCGGCCTCTCTCTTGCGCTCTTCTTCGCGCTTCCGTGCCTTTTCCAACTTTCTTTTCTCCTCGGCGATAGCTAGTTCCTTTTCTCGAATTTCCTTCCGGACACGTTCACGCTCACGTCGACGTTCAGCAGCCTCCTCAGCATACTGCTCGTCAGTCTTGCTTCCTCTGGTTTCTTCCGCTGCAGCAGCTTCTTCACCAATCTCCTCTCGACGAATAGTCCTTATGCCATCCTCGATTGACTCCATGTGATCCTGAATCAGCTTCTTGATGTGTGTCTCGGCATCTTGATATACTCCGCTTCGATCGACGACTCCCTCAATGAGGATGGCTGCTTTGCCACGACTACTGGACAGAAGACTCTGGTTAACGTCTAGCTCATTCTCAGCGATTTTTGTAATGGAATCGATTAGTTGCGTTTCGAAATCCTACGGCGAGAATCCATGATTAGTTCAGTACTGTTCCCAGGAGGTTTTATACTTACGCTTGCCTCGAGTTTCTCCCAAACTTGTTTCCTCAGAGCATCGTAGCCTCCCTTTTTCTTAAAGGTGTGAGAAAGCGATTCGATGGCATTTCTGGTCGCCGAAGAAAGAGGGAGTTCGGATGCCTTTATCTTCTTTCTTGGAGGCTCAGGATGAGGGTCCGTTGCCTTTACTAACGATACTGTGTCGACATCCATGGCATCCATGGCATCCATGGTATATATGTAAGATTTCGGGAATGAATGTCGTGAGTAGTCTTGTAGTTAACCCATCCTGCCTCGTCGCGGTTTGGATCCAGTTTGGTTGTTAAGAAATGCGACGCGCTTCGCGACTGCCGATAGAGTAGAGGCTGACAGTTGAGGCTGGCCAACCACGCTAAAATCCGGAGCTCGGGGAATCCAAAGCCAGTCAATCCAACGACAACTCGCCAGCGACAAGAACCACTCTTCGACATCTCCAACGTAAACAAACACAGTCAACCATCGCAGACACCACGGTGTAGCGTAGCGCCTAAAGTGTGAATCACGGATTGCGGCAGAAGCAAACTACAGTTTTCATCCACAAATCCCTAGAAATGGTCTCCAAGGTCTTGTTCTGGGGCGGCTTCGGTTCGTCTCCCTCCCATGCCCGTGGCCATCCCATGGTACTTTGACTCTGAGCCATTGAATTATGTTTTCTACAGTTATAATACTGACATTCTCTTCTGAAGGTCTTGCCGTCCGCGCCTGGCAGTTGGGCATTGAAATGCGCCCTTACTTAGGGAAGCAATCGCTCCTGGGTTATCCAATCTTTGCCGGTGTTGGAGCAAGCTTTGGATACTGGTTGAGCGGAGTCGAGCAGAGACAACAATCAATTTTGGCTGCCCGGAAGACGAGCCTTTTGGAGAAGAGAGCAAGGAGGGCTGAGAGACAGGCGGCTGGCGAGCTATAGAGTCTGCGCAGAGGCGATGGGGCAGAGGGCGGACATGACATCGAGCTTGTGGCGGGCTGCAGGATGTGGTTGATGCTCGTGCCATGTATATATATCCTGCCATCGCCAGATGTATTCACGTGGATTTGATTGCGGGTACAGCAATGGCAGCACGATGATGGATGAGGTCACAGGAGACTGTTGTACTGCACATAGGGCTCTATTCCCGATCACACTGTCTGAACAGCAATCAATCAAATAAACAATTAAAACTTCAAGGATAATGTATTTGCATTTGTATTCAATTCCAAATGTCTACATTTTCGGATTGGAATGCGCTTAATTCTTTTGCACGTGTTGGCTAAGAATTGGTTTTCTATTCCTCAAGCCATAGCAGCCAGTAAACCTCGCAGAAACGGACAGCCCGCGCTTATCGCGCCTAATCGGCCTGATATCTTGACGCATACCAAAATATTTCTTGACGACAAGATGAGAAACTCGACATCTCTGTAAGCAGGTTGTATATTTACTCTGAATCAGGAGGCCTCGTTTAGCGGATTTGTATCATTAATCATCACAGCGTATTGCACATCAATCACACATCTGCAAGTTGAGCTGTGCTGGACAAAGTGTGACTCCCACCCTCGACAAGTCGACAACAATCATAGAGCTCGCAGAGCGCACAATATCCTTGGACCAATCCAATTCGTTGAGCGCACTTATACATCACTTATTAGTGGCACATATCTGCTCGAATACCTCAAAAGCCGCGATGCCGTCTACAGACGCCGCCGCCGCCGCAGAGGCGCTGCCAGAGAAGCCATCCAGCCCACCTTCGACAGGCAAAGAAAACAAGAAGACGAATGGCGCACCTTCTACACCTGGCCCTGCACTCCTAGCAGCAACTGGCGAGCCTGCAAAACTCACAGGCGCAGAGTTAAAGGCACAGAAGAAGGCAGAGAAGGCCGCAAAGCGCGCACAAGTTATTCAGAGCAGACAAGGCGGGCCAGTTCAAGCACCATCTGTGGCCGGCTCACCTATAACAATTCTGTCACCTCAGGGAAGCAAAGCGTCTCCAAGATCAGGAAAGGAAGCTGGGAAAGGAGCACACAAGCGCTCAGGATCAACGGTCTCGGACTCAAAGAATATGCCCATCCGACTTGCCCAACAGCAGCAGCAACATATTGCGCCTGTAGAGCCTCCGGTGGAAGACAAGACTGTCGAGTTGTTCCGGCATTTATATAAGACGAGAGCAAAGACGGTTGCTGGCGCGAAGGATGTTCATCCGGCCGTATTGGCTTTGGGACAACAGATGAGCAGTTATGTTATATGTGGCAGTAATGCTCGCCTTGTCGCAACATTACAAGCATTTAAGAGGGTACGCATATAGATATCCTTTTCGAGGATTTAGCTAATCCACTACAGGTTATTGAATCCTATACGACCCCACCTGGCAATACTCTGACTCGCCATCTTACTGCCCATGTTCTTTCACCACAAATCGAATACTTGACCTCGTGTCGGCCAATGTCGATTTCTATGGGCACGGCGATCCGATGGCTTAAGCTCAAGATTGCAAAGGTTGACCCAGATGAGCCAGATGCCGATGCCAAGGAGTCACTCTGTGCAGATATCGATGAATACATCCGTGATCGTGTCACACTCGCAGACGCCGTTATCGCCAAGAGCGCTTCGAACCAATGCATCAAAGATGGAGATGTTATTCTCACCTTCGCCAAAAGCAGCGTTGTCCAGCAAGCACTAGCACAGGCGCACAGTGACGGCAGAAAATTCAGAGTGATTGTGGTCGATTCAAGACCATTATTTGAGGGAAAAGCATTAGCTAAAGCTCTCATCAACTTGGGATTGGATGTCAAGTACTGTCTTATGAACGGCGTCAGTCACTGCATGAGGGAAGTCACCAAAGTTTTGCTGGGCGCGCATGCTATGATGAGCAATGGCGTTCTCTACAGTCGGATTGGTACTTCTCAAGTCGCCATGGAAGCAAAAGATTACGACGTTCCCGTAATTGTTCTCTGCGAGAGTGTCAAGTGCACCGAGAGGGTTGCCTTGGACTCCATCGTTTTCAACGAAGTTGCGGATCCGGATGAGCTGCTTTTGGCTTCAACAAAGCCTCCAGCAGGTACATTGGCTGGTTGGCGCGATGTCAAGAATCTCCAGCTACTGAACCTGATGCACGATGTTACCCCTGCGGATTATATCGACATGATTGTTACAGAGCTTGGTATTGTACCACCAAGTTCCGTGCCAGTCTTGCAGCGCCTTGCGAACGAGGGACAGTGAAGAGACATGGGGTAGCGTCGGAGTGCATATGTAAGATACGGAGTTGATGATGATGGCAGTTGCGGAACATTTTAATTGGGCGTTCTCGCGGGCCACTGGGTGCAAGGAAGAATCGAGCAGCCTCGGGTGGTCTCGAGCAGTCTCTCACATTGTTGGATTATGGACGCTCAGTTCAAGTCTGTGTGTGGGTTTGAATATTTCCGAGCAGCAAAACGATAGATAGATGAGCCACAATGGATCGATGGAATAATGGATGAAATGATGAATAGGGGCTGGGCTGCATCACGTGCTGATAAGAAGATTACCAAGCTTGAATGTAGCTTAGATGACGTTTGTCGGGAGAGGGTCACGTAAAGAAGGTAGCTAGCCATCTTACAACATAGCAACATCGAAACAATAATTAATTGTACTCTTATGCTTTTATCAGCGAAAACTCGACCGACTGTATTCCGCTCCATCAGAAGTCGAAGTCTATTTAGGAATGTAAGCCACTCCTTTTGACACAAATATATAATTATATACAGGAGGAGAGTTGCTGATATTGGTCAGCAGCCCACGCAGAGGCGCGCCATGCATATCAAGCCAATTCCAATGGGTAGGTCTCCTCAAGTCTGTAAAATCGCATCCATCCAAGCAACATGTCGTCTGATGAAGTCTAGCTTGGGGGCGAGGCGATAACTACGCCTACATTGTCGTGGATGAGAAGACCAACGACGCTGTCATCATCGACCCCGCATATACCACCGAGCAAGTTCCACCGCTGCTCCCTCGAGGTAGACCCCGTATTCTAACTATCTCATAGTGTGCTTCCCGTCCTGAGGCCTCTTGTCGACTCCGGCGATGTAAAGCTCACTGCAATCATCAACACCCATCAGTGTGTCTCCTCCCCTACAGCCACTTCCTGTCTCTTTCCTCGATCGCCGTTCTAATAGTTCCTCAGTCACGGCGATCACGCAGGCGGAAACCGCAGAATCGTCCGTCTCCCCTTTCCCTCTGTCTATCTCTCCCTTCTTGCTGCTCACAGCCTCTCCAGCTCGCCGAATTATCCCCCGCCCTCCCCGTCATCGCAGGCAAGGACTCGGACGCCGTGACTCTGACTCCCGGCCCAAACAAGGGCTTCTCCTTCGGCAGCGTCCTGGTCAAAGCCCTGCATACGCCGTGCCACACACAGGACAGCATCTGCTGGTATATGGAGGACGGAGACCAGAAGGTGGTCTTTACCGGCGACACTCTGTTCCATGGGGGCTGTGGGCGGTTCTTCGAGGGTAGTGCGGCGGAGATGGATAAGGCTCTCAATAAAATTCTAGCGGGGCTTCCGGGAGACACCGTAGTATATGTGAGTTGTTCTATGCCGGCGTGAGAGCGGTGGAGAGAGGACGTGAATTGGAGAACGCAGGAGATAAAGGAGTCGATGGGCTAACGCGATACAGCCGGGACATGAATATACGAAGGCTAATGCCGAGTTTGCAAGGAGCGTGAGCTCCAGTGAGGGTGTGAAGGACCTACTGAATTATGCGACGAAGAATAGGATGACGACGGGACATTGGACGATTGCGGATGAGAAGAAGCATAATATTTTCATGATGCTCGACGATCCAGAGATCCAGAAGGCCACTGGGGAGACGGATTCGGCTGGGGTAATGGCGAAGCTGAGAGAGTTGAAGAACAAATTTTAAGTGAGCATTCTGCCCTGGCATGGCAGGTTCATCATGCTCGTACCATCTCAGGGAAACGTTGGCAAGATATGATAGAAATGAAAATATGCCAATTCATATCATGGATCTATATTGTGCTTGTGTCCAAAGCACAACCAAAAGCATGCCACATGCATGAGATATGCAAATGCTTGCTGATTCGCTAAATATATCACAAGATCCATTATCTTAAATCCTTTCTAGCCCATTACCTTCTCACCATACCCCTTCACCTCAACTCTTGTCGAAACTCTTCTGCCTCGCCCTAGTATTCCACCCCAGTTTCGCACAAATACTATTAACCCAATCCTCGCTCCGTCTCGCCGGAGGAGTCACGTTCGCAAACGGATATCTGGACGCACTAACGGTGACATAATCGCCGGGCTTGAGCTCCACCCTTTCCCTGCCATCGAAGCTCGCCCAACTGCTCGTGCGCGCATCGTACGGCACGCCGACGCGCAGGACGATCGTGTCGGGCAGGATGATGGGCCGGAAGGAGAGCGTATGTGCGCAGATGGCTGTGACCAGGATGACCGGATTCTCGGGGTGGCAGAGGGAGCCGCCGGCTGCAAGATTGTAAGCCGTTGAGCCGGTGGGCGTGGAGACGCAGACGCCGTCAGCTTGGATGGAGGTGAAATATTCGTCATCACCGAAAATGTCGATGGAGGTCATTGCTGGGCTGCATTAGCAAACTTTGCTCTGACTACTCGTTAGGGGTAAAATGAACAGCTTACTCGCATTGGGTCCTCGGTCGACGATGACATCATTGAGGATTTCGTATGTCCCATCTGGTCTATGCGTTCTCTCATCGTCTGTCTCCTCGCCGACTAATTCTTCCACCAAATCCCTCTTCTCCCCTTCATCCTCTTGTTCGTCGTCGTCTATTACCAAAACATCATCCATGCCGAAACAATTTTTTTTGATAGTCTCCCTCTTCCTTCTGCGACTCCTCATCACCGTGGCTTCAAAGCGTAACCGCAAGGAAACCTTAACACCGTCTCTAAATGCTGTAGTGAGGGTTTCTGGAAAATGATCGAAGTCGAACTTTGTCAAGAATCCTAGGCTGCCAAGTGAGAAACTTAAGACGGGAGGCACGATGCGCTGGAACAGCCAACTGGCGTATAAGACTGTGCCATCGCCGCCGAGAGTGACGACGAAATCGAAGCTATGAGGACGGGCACGACACATGTCCGTTGTCCAGAAGCGGAGTCTTCTAATGTGCCTTCCCAAGTTTTCATTTGCTTCGCCATCTTTTGGACCCTCTTTCTCCGCAGCGAGCCTTAGTTCTTCGAATATAGATTCGGCATCGAATTTCTTGTTATTTCGAAGTTTGTCTTCCACATAAACGATATAGGGCACGCCTCTCTCCTCGCTCAATAGCCACTTCGCCACTTCTCTCGTATGGTGAATCAGCGTCTCGTCATGTGCCTTAGTTAAGATAAACACCGTCCGCACCCTCAACTTCAGATTGACACGTCCTAGCCGCTTACTCAATTCCCGAACCCCCCAGGCCATGTCCGATAATTGCTTCTTGGTCAACAATCTCGAATACGCCTCCGGACCTGCAAGATTTTCGGCCTTCTCGTCTGGAATCGTCGTCGCACCAGGCTGTCTCCTCCTCCAGGCCTGTTCATCTGGCTGACCAGGAGTGTGTATGCCTGGCGTATGAGTCCCCACGATACGGTCTGGTGTCGAGACCAACTGTGGTGTCGAAACCAACTGTGTGTCATCCAGGAACTTGGGCTCTACCACTCCTTGTTCCGATGTCGGTTCCGCGCTTGCCATCTCGGTGGTGCCATCGAGACCACCGTGAAATGTGCCTTTCTGTCGTTGTTCGTCGAGGAGGGCGTGTACGAAACATGCAGTTCCTCTGCTCAACTGGGCGAGATGCGCTGGTGTCTCTGCTGAAACAAGGGATGACTTACGGCGATGTGCAATTTCGGCATTGAAGATGACCTAGGAGAGGTATATTGCATTAGCTGAATCTAGAGTATTCCACAAGGCCAAGGCGGGGCCTTTGGTACCTCAAGTGCGTGCTGGTATTCTTCCTCGTTGGTATCATGATACTATGAACGGACAGTCAGCCATAACTTTCCTTCATTGAGGAGCTCTTGTTTGTATATTGGATAGAAAATACGACAGATGCCAGGAAAGCTATCTGATGTATTGTACTCACCTCCTCGCTTGGTGTTGCAGGCCTCGCAGCGCCGCGACTACTGGGCCTTTGGGCATCCCAAGCACGAGGTTGGTTGCCTGCCATACCTAAAGTGAAGAGAAATCACTTCTAGTGCGTCTACGTTGAAGTTCCGTGAGACTGTGATAATTGGCCTCTCAAGTCTGCGTCTGCGTCTGCGTCTGCGTGCAGTGATTGAACAACTGTTGATGGCAACTCTGGCACTCTTTGGTGAGGACGAGGACGTTCGTTGGTGACTTATGAGGGCGTCGTCTTCAGCAACCTCTTTAGCGAGTCCTCGAGGAACAAACAATGAGCGCTCGAGCAGAAGAAGGCTGGCTCATCGCCATGAAACTTTGCAGAAATTATTTTGGTAATCGGTAATAGACTGATATAACGCCATTTCCCTTCTCGCTGAGTCTTGAGTCTCGAGTACAAGTAATTTTCGCATTCAGATTGGAGGTTGCTGTTATGGAAACACTACGTCATAGTTGAGGGGAGAGGAGACGAGACGAGACGAGACGAGGCTGAGGGTCAGATAAGGGAAGGCTGTTGTTTATCAGCCCCGCCATCCAAGGCGACAAGTTGAGAGTTAAGACGAGGCTCCTCTGATGTCCATCCTCTGATGTACTCTACCTTCATATACCATATACACATGGGAGACGGAACAGCGAACAGAGACTATCATGACCTCCTGTAAGATAGATGGCAACAGCGGCGTGAGTGTGCGTTATGCGCGATCAGTACAGGACCTAGAATCTATATATAATATAGGTATGCAACTTGTAAATATCCAGCATGGCCTGCCTCATACTTGGATAATTCGCGTGCATATTCTACTCTACTCTACTCTACTCTACGAAGGATGGCTGAAGGGATGGCTGAAGGGACTGGCTGATTCCGTAGATGTCGGCAGCTCCGCAAACGGACCCCAAGGAATCTGCCAAGGAGTGAGAGTGAGTCGTGTCCATGATGAGAGTCAGAGAACATCCTGAGGCTTGAGGCTTAGCCGTGATGATTACCTACCTGTATGTATGAGGTCGGTGAGGAACACTAACAGTCTCCATCTATGACGGGCGACGATGACGATCATAATATCAAACTGGTATTTGGTACTATGTAGTACTATCTAGTACTATGTAGTACTCGGTACTCGCTCTACTCTAGAGAACTCCACAAGCTAGCGCTTGGGTCAAGAACTGGAACTGCTTGCAGTGTGCGGTGCGTGTCGGTGGAGCTTCTTCTTTTCTGCGCAACGCAAGAAAAATTTCACATCCAGACCCAGATCTAGGTATAGGTATAGCCTATGGCTACCTACCTAGGTAACGCCCCGACTCTGCGCTTTGACAAGAACCGAACTGCTGTGCTCGGCCCGGTTAACATGTGCCTGGTGGATACAGTGCATACATGGCAATCAATCAATACTACTCTGATGGAAATAACTGAAACACATATGTATGTTCATAGTATACATACATAGTATATACATACATAGTATATACATACATAGTATATACATACATAGTATATACATACGTACCTACGTATTACGACGTGTTGCCAATCGTGTAAATCTTAAATGTTAAATCTTAAAACGCATGCCACCCATTGGGTTAATTCGCCCTCGTCACCTCGTCTCTATTCCTCTTCTGGAATCTGAAGGCCGATCGATCATTTGAGCCCATCTCCACGTTTACCTAGGCACAGGATATGACCTGACATGACATGACCATAACTTGCTTCGTGTTCTGATCTTCGTCTTCGCTCCGAGTTTCGGGTATCCTAAATATATGTGAGATACAGATACTGATCGGAGTACCTCGAAGTACCTAAAGGACTAAAAGTACATACAATGTGATTCACAGACCTCGACTGCGCCGTGGCTGTAGAGTAGAGTACTCGAACATCTTGGTCTTGCCTCTCCCATCCTTGCTCTGTAGCACTCTGTGATACGGCACGGCATGGCAACTATGGAGTACATACTGTACTGCACAGTCTCGGGAGCATGCTTAACGTATGTAGGTGGTATTCATTCATTCAAAGAGAATTTCGGATGCTCCGTCTTCGCTTGACGCTGCATCAATCAGACAGACAGCCTACAAGTACTTCGTACTACTCCACCTTACCCATCATTCATCAACTTCCAACAACACTGTTGATCACCGTGCACATGTCGTCATACTACCTTTCGTCTCTGCGGGATTGATATTGTTGGACAGTCTTTGCCTCCCGAGACAGTCAAGCGCATCCAGGATTCATGGATGCCTCTTTGTCTGGGATCACATATCAGAAACCGATGTTCAGCTGACGGAAGCCAAATCATCTCACTCTCACTCTCACTCCTCACTCTCACTCCTTGTTCTCGGACTAGAAGAAGCTAGATACTCCGTAGAGTATGCTGAGAGCCGTGTTCCAGAACACGAATAATGGTGCATCCGTCCACATTTTCCCCTCCACATTTTTCCCTCGTCACCCGAGGCATTCTTTGCGGAGTATGGAGTTGGAGTATGGATCCTGGGAAGAGGACCCGCTACTCCATCGCTACCTGCTCTGAGAGTAGTAAGTGGAGCAAAAGATAGGGGTGCAGGATCGCCGGGAATTCTCGAAATCTAGGTAAGGTATTTATCGATCCTTACCTACAATCACAAGCCAGTGAGTTAGATGCTCAGGCAGTATGCTCCTCATGTGATCTCCGACCTTCTCCCTCCCTTCCATGATGCATGCATGCATGCATCCTGCATGAAGGATGAATGAATGATGAATGAGCTTAATGTGTAAGACGCGGGTCTGGAGTAGCGGCAACGGAGCGACCGATATATATATATATATATATTATAAGAATGGCCGAGTTCGATCAATATCGGTACATAGGTATGTACAGTCAGTGTCCTGGCCAGCTTCAGTTGGATATACTCTATACGAGAAACAGCCCAGGTCCCACTATATCGGGCTCGGTGGCCATGCACAACTCACTTAATAGTGATCGATGATTGATGATCGTACTGAGTTAGACGCTTGCTCGACTCTGGGTAATTCACGGCTTCACGCTTCCAAGGTCGACTTCCTGAGTCGCAGTCGCGAATTCATCCTTGTTGGGATCCTTGTTGCTTTGGCGTGACAGAGATGTAGAAATAATGAATGAATGGCTGAATGAATGGCTGAATGAATAAATGCTGAGTGGCTGAATGGCTGAGCAAGTTTTTGAGAGTGAGAGTGAGAGTGAGAGTGAGAGTGAGAGTGAGACTGGGAGACAGCCGCTTAAGCCGCTTAGGTCAGCCACCCTCTATTCGCAGCCGATAATAAACAAGGGTAGAATATATGGGTACATACCTAGGCATAGAGTATGTATGTATGTATGTATGTACGAACCTACTCCTATTCTTACTCCTACTCTACTCAGTACTCTAGACTAGTCCCTTTGCTACACGCGTCCTTCCAAAAAGACATGTCATGTCGACTTAGATGGTGATAAAATGACTGACTGTTTGCTTTGTGAAATTGCCGGCTTCCTCTTAACTAGTTGGGCTGCTCGAGCAGCTCTGTCCAACTACGGGTAAATACATACATATGTAGCATTTTCGACTTCGACCCATGCTGTTTCTGTTCTGCTGCACCTATGGGCACGGTAGATTCGGCGGCTACATGCTGTACAGTCTACAGATATGGACGACAGCAAGGACAGCAGTGGAAATAGGATTCGTTATTGGTACATACATATGTACATATATGCCACTGCACCGGTTTCAGCTTCTTGCCTGAAGATCATGCTTTGGTCGGACCTTGTCTTGAGACGTGCGAAAGGCTAAAACCTACCTACTACTACCACCCCTGCAACCTAGGTAATATTGGTGATTGTGATCGATGACGGTTGCGATCCCAATGCATGTCTGTTCCATAAATCCGGTGGTAGTGTGGTAGTGTGGTAGTGTGGTAGCGTGCCATGCCCGTGCATACTACCTACGGAGTGGAGCACGGAGTACAAATTTGATGAACCATGGCATTGGCATGGGTGCGAAGTAGAGAGAAAGGTTCGAGAAGCAACAGGGCGCCGAGTAGAGTATTCTTCTCCTTTCTCGTCTTGACGTATGTGTGTGTATGTATGTACTACATCCATATTGTACATATACAAATATACATATATATATACATATATGCATATACACGTACAAGATGATCAGATGCATAGTAATACAATACCTCCATATAGCTGTCCGCATGAGCGTAGGTACACATACCAGGGTGTGACGGTAAAGCGCTCGAATCGTGTTCCATCCGAAGGGGCAAGGATTCTTTCTGCAAGCCGAAGTGTTTCGTTCACAGTTTCGTTCACAGTTTCGTTCACAGAATCCCAAAGGGTCATCGCCAGAACTGGTAACGGCCGACGACAATTGCAACTTCGAATCTTCGAATGAGTAATGAGTGTTGGCCATGTGCCCAGAGAGGTCTTTCCAATACTCTACTACTCCACTGCATTGTTGCCACAAGCCACCAGGAGTGGTACATACATGTATATTCGTACGTGTATCGCTCCTTTTACCCTTTACCGCCTTCCGAAGAGCCCTGTCGCATGCATCAATGAAGGAAGCATCGAGGTCCGAGCAGGGGCCGATGGGGATGCAGATTCGGATTCGTTGGGTCGAAGGCGGAAACGCCAAAATAGATAGACCACAATAATCTCGAGGGCATGCCTGCTCCTGGCTCAAGCATGCGCCAAAGCCGCGTCATGTCCGTTAATGGAATTCCTGATTCCTGATTCCTGATTCCCGATTCCTGATTATTGTTAGCTGGGAGGCTACCTACGAGGCTGTGAGGGCATGACTAGTGAGCCACCTACCTATGTAGGTACATGCCAAAGAAAAACCTAACCGACCACAGGAAATCCACAGCAGCCAGGCAATTGCAAATGTGAAGTGAAGGGCCGCGTCGTCAAACACATCGGCATCGGCATCGGCGGCAAGAGAAGAGGCCAGAGCAATATGGGGGGAGACGTGCGGACCCGTGATGCGGTGATGAGTGATGGGTGATGGGTGATAATCATCTCCAGCGGATGATGCGGCGATTTAGTTGGAGTGAAGTAAAATGGCAGTGTGCTGTCACTTGGTCAGTCTCCACACAGCAGGCAGCCCGCCCATGTGTGTTGGAGTGGAGGGAGTACCCAGGTACGTACCTATGCACACTACTGTACCCAACTCCAAGCACAGGCCCCGCCCCTAGCTGAGGCTCACCCTGGCTGAGGCTCACCCTGGCCCTATTCGTCTCTCCGTATTCGTAGAGTGAAGCAGGCTGACCAAGAAAGAGTCCAGGAGTCAGGAGTCAGGAGTCAGGAGAAGGAGTCGATGAGTCGATGAGTCCAGGAGTCCAGGAGTCCAGGAGTCTAGGAGTCTAGGAGTCCAGGAGAGCGTTCCCATTCACTCACTCACTACCTTAGTGCCATAATGGTCTACTGTGTACTATTACTGTTACTGTTACTGTTGCTTCGTACTGTTGCTTTACTGTGTACTACTAATTGTATTTTTTGTTGACTTTTTCCAATCAGATTCTTCTCCTCTTACAGAGTTTACGGAGTAGAAGATATAGAGAGTGTTGTACATAATGCAAGGTACGTACTACTACTACTACACCTGTATTACATATTACTGCTATGCACATGCACGGAGTAGACCGCAACATTCATCCACTATGTCCATCCATCATCCCCATCTCCATCATCTCCATCATCTCCATCATCAGTGTTAGGTATTCTTAAGTACCTACACACTTATGTATATAGGCATAGTACATACACACATACTGTATATACATACATACATACATACATACATACATACATACATACATACATACATACATACATACATACATACATACATACATACATACATACATACATACATACATACATACATACATACATTACATACATACTCCACATGAGAAATTCTCCTTCTCCCATGCACACACCCACCGTTCCACTTCCACCACCCACTCCACAAGTTCATAAGTTCACAACCCCACCCCTGCTCTCAAACAAGCTCAGGCTTGAGCTCAAATGCTGGCGCATTCCTCCATCATCCATCCATCCATTCCTCAATTTCTTATTCCTGACCCGTTCGTCCTCCTTGTCCTTCCTTGTCCTTGTCTTAGTCTTAGTCTTGCCTCCTCTCTACTACTCTGGTCCAAGGGGTTGCGACATAACATGACGGAAGACTACTAACACCGTAGAATCCCACGGACTACTACCACCTACTGCTACGCTCCATCAGCTACTCTCACTCTCAATATCCCACCACTCAATACTGCTCCACAAGGCCTACTAATAATGGATTCCCACTGTTGTTGCTCCCGCCCACATTAGGCAGATGACACACACAGAGATCAGAGACAACGAACAACATGCCGTTCATCACTACCCTACCTACTACCTACCTGCTAACGGAACGGGACCCCTAACTTCCCAGAGTATCCGCCGTAATGTCGGTCGTCCATTATTGTTCACAAGCACATACATACGGCACGTACATACATACTACTAGTAGTACATATATATGATGTGTAGGGTAGGGTGTATCGTATCCATATTCCTATCCGTCCTCAATCTTGAGCTTTCCTTCTCCTCGTTCAAAAGTCCAAGTCTTCCTTCTCAGTCTATTTGAACAACACCTTCCTTACCTTCCTCAGTCCGCATTTCTTTCTTTCAGTCATGTCCTGCTCTCCTTCTCGGTGATGGCTTGACAGAGCTGTGGAAATCCATATCACATATCAATCAACACTGACGGCACAACAATCATTACCGCAATCATCCCCCAGCCCGGCCGCCAAACTCGCCATGCTTCTCAACTCAAACTACCACCCTTCGTCTCAAGGAGATATGGGCGTCCATATGGTCGATACATTATTATTAAACGATGTTTCCACACAGATGACCGCATCCAACCTGTCGCGTCGATTGTCAAGGGGATCCAATGCACCGAGAACAGGAGGGTCGATGCGGATATTGAAGGGCAATAGTGCCAGCAATAGCCCAAGAAACTCGACAACACTGAACCGACGGAGGACAGTCATAGGTGATGGATCATACCGACGCCGGCCCGTGATAATGGATCAAAGCACACCTGCAAATAACAACCAACTCTTTTATACTCCATCGCAAGCACCTATCCAGTCGAGACCCTTAAGCTGGCACCCATCAGCACCTCCGGCATACGATGCACCATATCAACAAGCATTTCCATCGGCGATAATGGGTTATGACTTGCCACTCGGCAATAGCATGGACTTATCGCATACTCCTGCCTTGCTCTCAAATTATGGCTCCCCATCCTCGCCCTTCTCTCCGCCATCACAACCCTGGAGCGGCTATGATCAAGAATTTGAGTTCCATCCTGACGCTACATCCTTTATTCAACCCCCCTTCAACGATATGATGAATAATTACAACATATACGCTCAATATGAGATGCACCTGGCAAATCAAGTCCAAGATACACCAGATTACACAAGCTTGACCGGCGGCATGAATCCATCTATATACTCGCATTTCGACTGGAACAACTTAGCAGCAAGTGGGTTCGAGAATTCGACTGCACCACCAACCCCAGAGAACTTTCTCCCAATGCAACGTTCCAACCCACCATGTGCAGTTGAAGATTCGATTCCGTTTCATCCACTTGATGACACGGAGGAGGGCGAAGTTCTCGTTGGCATGGGGCTGTACGATGCACCTGAGAAGTCTCTCCCAGATCTACAATTGGATCAATACCGATCGGTGATGTCTCAGTACCTTGGCTCGTGTCCTCGAAACACCGAAGCCACCGGGAAGGGTTTGAAGCTTGAAGAGACTTGGGAGCCTCCAGCAAATGAGGACGACGGAGATGAGGACGATGACCAGGATGGAGAGGATGACGCAGAGGGCTCCACTGTGGACGAGGACGAGCAGAACAATGCTCGGCAAGGCCATGCACCTACTATGGACATCAACTATCAACAGGCTGGATGGGTATGAGAACCATTAGAGATGCTTTCTTGCATGATAAGATATTTTGGGTTTGAAATTTAGCGAGCATGGTTTGGGATTGCATGGTTACGGGGTATGCAAAGGGGAGAGTATGGATGGCATTTGGGCCTCGGCGTTGAAAGAAGCAACGAACTCCAGGTCACATGCCTGTCGAGATGACTTTTGAATCATTGATATTATTACGCATAGAAGAATTACAAACAAGTATCAATATATAATACACACACACATATATGTATATATTCTGTCAGACGCCGAGTTTATTGCCCTCTTTACCCATGATTTGTTTGGGCGGACATCATAGCCGTTGGCTGTGGACAACCTAAGCACAGCCACTAATCCCAATCCATGCTAGCTCAGCCTTACAACATCAGCCTCACGAAATTATTACCTACTGAGCTCAGGCTGTCTATCACGGTTATCGTGTCTGCAAAGTCACCCATAACATCCACCAATAACCATTCTCACCATCTCACACCTTTACAATGCCTCCTAAACATATGACCGCGAACCCGGTGAAGGCGCCGCGCTATCGTCCTGGAAAAGTAATCGCTGAAGAATATTCCTCAGAATCCGAAGCACTCGAGTCAGAGGAAGAGGCGCCCCAGCAGCAGCAGCAGCAGCAGCAACAGCTGAAACCGCCACCGAAATATGTCAGTGCTGCTGGGATCTCGAGTAACTTGAGCAAGGTCGACCTCAATGAGCGGAGAAGACAGGCTGCGCTGGCGGAGGAGAAGAGGGTGGAAGCTGAGAAAGCCGCGAGGATAAAAGAGGAAGAAGGGTTTGTGACGGAGGAAGAGAGTGAGGAGAGCGAGGAGAGTGAGGAGAGTGAAGAAGAGAGTGGGACCGAGGACGAAAGTGAGGAGGAGGCGCCGAAGCGAGTGATGATGCGGCCTACTTTCATCAAGAAAGACAAGCGCCAGAACTCGGTGGCGGTGCAGGACACGAGGCCCGACGAGGAACGGCTAGCGGAGGAGACGGCGCGGAGGAAAGCGGCGGCGGACGAGATCGTGGAGGAGCAGATACAAAGAGACATTGCAGCCAAGGCAGCGGGCAAGAAGAACTGGGACGACGAGGAGGAACTCGAAGACGAGGTCGACGACACGGACGACCTCGATCCCGAAGCCGAGTACGCAGCGTGGAAGCTCCGTGAGCTGAAACGCATAAAGCGCGACCGCGAGGCGATCGAGGCACGCGAAAAGGAGCTCGAGGAGACGGAGCGACGACGGAACTTGACGGAGGAGGAGCGGAGGGCCGAAGACGAGGAGTTCATCAAGAAGCAGCAGGAGGAGCGGGAGGGCAAAGGCAAGATGGCGTATATGCAGAAGTACTACCACAAAGGCGCGTTCTTCCAGGACGATGCGAAGGAGGTTGGGCTGGATCGGAGGGATATCATGGGGAGCCGGTTTGCGGATGATGTGCAGAATCGGGAGTTGTTGCCACAAGCACTACAGATGAGGGATATGACGAAGCTTGGCAAGAAGGGTGCCACGAAATACAGAGATCTTAAGAGTGAAGATACGGGCAAGTGGGGGCAGTTTGAGGATAGAAGGCCGAGAAGAGGTGGTGCGCCGTTTGGGGTCGATGAGCGGTTTAGGCCTGATGAGGCGGAGAGGAGTGGTGCGAATAACTTGCCAGTTGGGGAGAGAAAGAGGCCAGCTGCTCCAGATGGACCAAAAGCTATGAGAGAAGGAGATGATAAGAGACGAGTTGGTGATCGTGATTCATACAGACCAAGATCAAGATCTCCAAGGCGAGACAGACGGGAAAGGTCAGGATCAAGATCGCCGCGCAGGGATAGAGACTACGATGACCGGAGTCGAAGGAAAAGAAGCTCATCTAGAAACGGTGGCAGATATGATTACGACAAACGACGAAGGGTGGACTGAGAATACCGCATCTGCAATGAAAGAAGTCATAAATCAAGAAGACTACAAGGCTCAAGGTCGAATTCTCAATGTCATTATACGTGAACTGCATCCTCGCCAGTCCAAAACGCCGAGCTCATAATACATCAAATCTCCCTTCCAGCCAAGGACCTCATCTATATCCGCACAATTTCCACTCTCGCCCGCTTAAACAGCTTATGGGCAACATATGTCCCACATCTCTCCTCCTCCGACATCGTCGCTGGCTGAACTATCACCCTCGCATACGTGCCTGCCGCTTTCCTCTTCGACAGGAATCCAGGATTGATAACCAACACACTCTCTACGACCTTCGCGAACGGCGGCAGCGCACTTGGCACAATTAGCATGTCCGGGCGAACATTTAGCAGCTCGCCAAGCTTCAAGTAACTAAGATCCAACATCGCTCCCGGCGGGACTGCCTCCAACGTGCCCGACTTCGGCAGCAATTTCCTATCTACCGGCGGATAGAGGGGGAAGAAATGCCGTTGCTCAATCAGGTATTTCGGCAGCCGAGCGAGGAGTCCGCCTTCGTTAGGTCGTCCTTGTGTGACTTCCTCGTGCCGCAACTCAGAGATGATATCCTGGCTCGAGATACCTGTTACGATCTCGTTGAGAGACACAGTCACCGGATTCCCGACCATCCTGACCTGTTTTGGCAACCCGAGATCTTTTCGTGGGAATGGTTCTTGCGGCCAAGACACGTGTGCGGCGGTGGCGTCGCGCACTGAAGGAATGAGGAGGATGGTTATCGTTGGGTTTGCGGCGACGAGAGAGTGGAATGCGCGAGCGATGAGATATTTGAATACGGTCTTCAGTGTCGCCGTGTCTGGCTCATTCATTGCTTCATTAGGGAGATCAAAGTCTCCTGATGCGAGAAGTGGGTGTTCGGTATCGAGGAATGGACCGGTAAGAATCAGGGCATCGGCGTATGTGTCGGCTGCTTGACTGCAGAGCGCGTGCAGAGGTTCGAAATCAAGGTTGTCATCAGCGGTGTAAGGGCCCGCGCCGATGAGGATGTTGAGCGGTGCGGGAGGGGAGTCCGAGTCCATGACATCCGGTCCGCCGCGCAGACGCTGAATATGTTGTTCGAGCGTTGCGGGTGTTGAAGCTGCGACGGAAGGCATTGGCGTCTCGAGCACTTCGCTGACAGCGAATTCTTGCCCCGATGCATTGACGCCGCGCAATGCTACAATCTGTCCTGGAAAGAACTGGAAGCAGGGGACGGATCCAAGGCGAAGAGGGACGCGTAGACCGGCGCCCATGCGGCGCGAGGTCTCCAGAACAAGCGAGGCAGTGTTGAGCTTTCCATCTGAGGAGTCGGAGGCGATGCGGCCGACGGCGACGATCTCGTTAATGGATTGGGCGGCTGCGGAGCCGAAGGCAGAGTCGGGTAGGGCGTGATGGGTTTGGATTAGCATCATGAATTCGTCAATTCGATCGTCAAGGATTTCCGAGGCTTCAGAGGATTTCATGGCTAGGGGCTTGTAGGAGAGCTTTTTAAGGTCGGAATTGGCGGTTAGCTTGATGCGAGGCTCGGGATAGGGTGCGAATGGAGGCGCAAAGATAGGGAGCTTGTCGTTGAGAATTTCGACGGTTTGACCGGCGTTGGGACGATCGTTGAAGGCGACGGCTCTGTACTCTATTAGATGAGAAGACGCAACAGGCAAAGAGAGACTTACTGTCCTCCATATTCTCTGTCTCCTGGCTTATATGGTGTCTTGAACTCTGGTGGGCTGCTCGCCGGCTCTTGCTTTACTCGTGAGATCGAAGGTGTCTGATATGCATTGATCTTCCGCTTGCTGCCATTCATCGCACTCCCAGGTGCAGCTCGAGGCGTATTCGGCATCAAACCATCCAGTATACCGAATACATCGCCACTACTCGATATATTGCGCGGGGTAGCCCCTCCACGCTTTTCTGTGTTTCTGCTATGTGCCTTGCCCCTGGTCTCACGCTCCAACGCGTCTTGTATATCCTTCTTGAGCGCCCGTGCTGTCTCGATATCGAGCTTCATGTCGTCCGCGCCCATCTTCATGCTGTAGGACTCCCATTTATAGAATAGCTCCTGGGCAGGGATTGAGTGGAGGCGCATAATCGACTGCAGCTCGGCGAGAACATCTGACTCTAATCCTGTCGCTGATGCTGATGCAAATAGAGCATTAAGCTCTTCGACCGTAGAATCGGCCATGATTGCGCGGTCTTTATCGAATGGCAGTGATGCTTGTGAAGCCTTGACATGTTGAAGTTGTTCGTGACGAGGCTGTACGTGGAAGACGCGTCTCAATCTTAGCGCGTTTGGCGGACCAGGGTGCTAAAGAGGATGCAGGAGCGCGAGGCTGAGGAAATTACACAACAGAAATTCGGGGTCCAGTTGCTGACGCTGATATCCGAGTGACTGACTGACTGTCTTCCCATCAACTCGAGTTCTCATTCAACCTTCCCCATCCTTCCAATTGGACTAAGAAGGAGCCAAGGTCTGTGAATTTCGGGGCTTATAGGTTGGCAGTTGGCCTTGAATTATGCTGATTCCGATTAGATGAGCGCGGCTGTGGAAGATCAACCTGTTGTTGCACAGGGAGAGACAGGCTTGGAGATTAACATCGTTGCATTGGATATCAAGAAGGAGAAATCTTCTGCATCGCCGTCTGTGGCTGCATCATTGAGAGATAAGCCGCGGGGGCCCATCAAAACTCCTTTTGTCGATCCTCTTCCACACGCAAAGCCACTTCCAGCGAAAGCGCTCACTGCGGATCAGCAAGCCAAGTACGATGAGGTGCTCGCGACCGCCAAGTCATGGAAGGAGATCCCAGCCGCGAATGGAAAGGGAGGCCCTATTACTGAGGAGGAGACCATGTGGTTGACAAGAGAGTGCATCCTGCGCTATCTTCGAGCAACGAAATGGCACACTGCCGAGGCTACAAAGCGTCTCTTAGGAACATTGACGTGGAGGAGAGAATTCGGTCTGTACGAGCATACACCCGAGCATATTTCGCTAGAGAATGAGACCGGCAAGCAAATTATTCTTGGTTACGATGATCAAGGCAGGCCTTGCCATTACCTGAATCCAGGCCGACAGAATACGGATAGTAGCCATCGCCAAGTCGAACATCTTGTCTATATGTTGGAGAGGGTTATCGATATTATGGTTCCTGGCCAGGAGAGCCTTGCTTTGTTGATTAATTTTAAGCAGAGCAAGACTCGCTCTAACACCTCTCCCCCTCTGTCGATTGCAAGGGAGGTACTGCATATTTTGCAAACACATTATCCGGAGAGACTTGGACGAGCTTGCGTCATCAACAGTGAGCCACATCAATATTATCAAAACATGCATTGTTCATACTAACATTTTGCACAGTTCCATGGGTTGCAAATGTTTTCTTGAAGGTCATCACCCCTTTCATTGATCCTCAAACCAGAGAGAAGCTGCATTTCAATGAGGATGTCTCTCTCTATGTTCCACGGGAGCACTTGTGGACAGAGTTGGGCGGAGATGTAGAATTCGAGTACGACCATTCTGTTTATTGGCCTGCGCTCAACGGCTTGACCCAGGAGAGATACAATGAGCGTAAAGCTCGCTGGGAGAAGGCTGGCAAGCACATTGGCGAGAGTGAGATACACTTGAGAGGAGGCGATGTTTCAAGCGTGGGACAGGCAGCCGCACCAGAAGCACCGAAACAATCAGAAGCACCAGCTGAGCCAAAGGCAGACCAGGTGTAGAGAACTAGAAGTTGGAGGTAGAAGCTATTCAGGCGTGAAAAGAATTATGGAGTAGGCTTTTGTGCTCTGCTGGAGATTACCAAGGACAAAGGCTGCGATGAGCACACTGAAAGTTTGTTTGATGCTTTCACTGATCATTAATGATATTTAATAGCGCTGGTGTTCATTAAGGACTTGTAGATACCAGAATAGACGTGATAATTAATTAATTGGAAGACCTTGCTCGTGCCCCTGAGAATGCTGTTGCAATCTGGCGCGGCCGCATGTGTTGCCGATTGACGATAGCTGGACTTGGGAATTTCAACTTTAAGCTTCAAGCATCACCCTCGCGACATTCAGCCTTGTCCAACAGCCATGTATACTTGAGCTCACAAAATATATGCGCATCTCTTAATAATTTCTATCCACGATGGCATCGTCGCAGCCCTCGAAACTGCCGCTGGTAGGCCAGGCATCTCCGGGACAGCGTGGTGCGCCTGGTCTCAAATACCCTACGAACGGAAAGACGATATACAATAGACCACTGAATCGTAGTCGGACACAGGAGCTGAGCCAGGCAAGCTTCGCATATTTGTTTGGAGAGATGGTTGGCTATGCTCAACGACGTGTCACTGATATCCAAGATCTTGAGAAGCGGTATGAATCCCTTGAAGCTTCTGGGACTGCGGCTTTCATCTCCAAAAATAATATTAAATGGTATACTGACTATGATCCCAGACTTAATGTTCAAGGCCACCCTATCGGCCTCAAGCTGCTCGACCTCCTCGTCTGGCGCGAACCGCCCCGTACTCAACTCCGCCCCCTCAATATCATCGCGCTCCTCAACTTCATCATCAACGTCATGTGGAAGCATCTCTTCTCTCGCCCCGCCGACGCTCTCGAGAAATCCAACGAAAATCCCGAGCAATACATGATCATCGATAACGAGCCGTTGGTCAACCAATATATCAGTGTGCCGAAGGAGATGAGCCAGCTCAACTGCGCTGCGTTCGTGGCGGGCATTATTGAAGGTGCGTGTGACGGCGCGGGATTTCCGGCTAGAGTCACGGCACATACAGTTGCAGCGCCGGGGAAGGAAGGGGAGCTGTGGCCGGGTAAGACGGTGTTTTTGATCAAGTTTCAGCCGGAGGTTGTGGAGAGAGAGGCTTTCTTGGGGAAACAATGAGCTATGGCGGGGCTGTACGACTTGCTAGCATTTGGATGGCGTTGAGAGCATTGCGAGGAGTTGCGGTTGGGCTTCTTTGATTGTGGGCAAATTCATGTCATCGGTATTTGCCAGCAGATCTGGCATAAACTTATATTGTGACAACTCGGATCCTATAGCATATTGACTCCTGGGTATCTTTTCCTAACGCCCTCCTGCCACTTGCGAATCATGACTCTGCTCTCACCAAACTCCAGTCCGAAAGTAATCCATCATCCTATGCAAGTCCCTAGCGAGGCAATGTCTTGCTCCCCATCAGCTTGAACATATCCCCATTCGCCGGACCTCCTGTTCGTCCTGGTCCTTTCTTCATGAGCTCCGCCAACCCAAGATCCTTCCACGCCGCCTCCTTGGTCTTCTGAGTAGCCCGCTGGATACCGAATGCGGCATGCTGATCTGGTACAACATCGTCTTCGTCTTCTGGGTTCAATGGCTGATTCTGAGGAGGCACATAGATCTCGTCGTCGGGAAGCTTGTCTTTGCAGAAGTCTTCGAAGAGATCTGCGTCTCGCGGACGGTTGAAGTGGACATATGTGTGGTTTGAGTCTTTGGACTGCGCATACGATTAGTTTTCATTCCCTGCGAAATCAATGTTCCATAGCATACCATTGTTTATTCAGGTACCTGTGGTAGGTACCCGTGATACGTCTGACTTCGATTGCCGATGTATCTCTGTAAATCGCTTCTTGGCCTTGATGCAGTAATTCTAGGCTTACTGGCATCTATGAACCTTATGATCTCTGCCAGCCAAGAGACGGTCTCAAGGGAATTTAGGTCTTAAATCGTCCTGAGGTTCTGAATATATCTCGGCGAGGTTCCAATCATTGCAGCCTTGGTCAAGAACAGCATTGATTACCTAATCTATCGTTATCGGCAATCCGCCAGAGCACCAGCCACAGCCGCCCACCAGCCACGAGCCACGAATCCAGAACCGAATTTTTAGCGCGCACAATAGAAAATTGAATATCGCCGGCTCGCAACAACACTTCAAGATCGTAGCGACAATCGACCAATCGACCACCAACGCCTTCGCCCTTAGACAACTCCGCCTTCGTCGTCAACGTTACTACCGCAATCATGTCTCACGAGAGTGTCTGGAACTCCCGCCCAAGGACCTACGGCAAGGGCTCCCGCGAGTGGTACGTCTCCCCGATCTCCCCGATTCCGGTACATTCGAATCGACGAAAGAAGGTTCCAAGACTGCGCAAAAGAGAGAATGGATTCGGAAGAGGTGAACATATGAGCTGACAGGAATACTATAGCCGCGTCTGCACCCACAAGGCCGGTCTCATCCGCAAGTACGGCCTCAACATCTGCCGTCAGTGCTTCCGCGAGAAGGCTGCCGATATTGGATTCGTCAAGGTACGGGCTGAGGACCAGGAGGGATGGAAGATGTGCTGGACAGGAGACTAATGCGATTACAGCACCGTTAAATTATTCCCAAACCGAAGGCAATGGCAAGGACTTGTGAGCGTCGGAGCGTGATGTGAACTTGGCACGACGGCACCCGATGAACTAGCACTGGGATGGAGTTACGGCTTGCTGAATCAAAGGAAGATGATTTGTTTGTTGAGGGCATCTCCAAATCGGACGGCTGTTTGTTCGGTGGACTACGCTCGAGATGGGTTGCTGTGGACATCAATCGGCCATCACCATGATGATATTGCGACAATTTGGTCCTGATGTGGTGGTTTGCGATTGTGTTCTGGGGTGTAGATGGGATCATCCGTTTGCTTCCTCGCAGCATAGCTCTCAATGCCACTTCATTCAACTTTCATATGGATCATACATTGGATTGTTCAAATGTTCTCGGGTCATAATTCTAACCTTAGATTAACCGCAGAAGTTTATCATAGGCAGTCCACATCGAACAGCATCAAACCCAGCATTTCAATCGAAAAGTGGCATTTACGGTCCTCGAAACTCTTCAATGCACCGATCTCCAACTCCCAAACTGCGGGTTATCAGCCAAGCGGGATACATACAGATGATCAGCCGGAATTAATTCACAGTCGGGCAGCCCAGCCATTTTTGTTCTGGATCAGTTTACAATTTTCCACAACATGGCGGATGCCACGTCGTTTGTATTTCTATGCTACATGGGTCCCATTTCGAAATCTGAGCAGCCCAAGAACCAGCGCGAAACCTGCAAATCCCATTCATTTCGAGGGTCGCAAAGGAGCAAGAACAAAACCATGCATTCTCTTAATTCAACCCCCCATTATGACCTCCCTAATCTCACCTTCCTCAGGTTCATCTTCCCTCGTCACTCCTCCGGCGTCTTCCTCGGTATCCGTCTCAGCGATGTGCACAAGTTCATCGTCATGTTCGTACTCTCCTTCGAATATTCTGTCCACCTCATAATCGGGCTCGCCGTCGAAGAGTTTATCGATAAGTGAGTCTGTAGGCGGGGTTCTGCAAAACGGACAGGCGCCACCATATTTCCTATACCACATTTTCAAGCACCTCGCGCCAACATACTGTCCGCAACAGCATACGAGTCGGACTGGATCATCGCTTTCGGCATCTTTCCTGAGAGTACCGAAGGGCTCACTGCAGATGGGACAATTATCTGCACCTTTTGGGAGGTCTCCGACAGAAACGTAGGCCATGCCGATTTCATGGCGGCGAGTTTGACGGAGGGCATCGAGAGCGTGGATGCGGTCTGTTACAATCATAATGACGAACATCTTGATGACTTCGGGGATTGAGTTGACGTGCACGGCGCACCGTCCCTTTTTCCTATAAATCTTTCCATCGGCCGGACCCTGAGTGCTATGACCTGCATCTCCCTTTGGTTCTGGTTGCTGTACACCTTGATCTTGTTCACTATCATTTTGTCCGCTCGACTTTTCTTTGACCTGTCCATTTTCCGGGACTTCCATATCAGCGTATTTCATCCACTTGATGTTCCAGGAGCCAATATCGCTTTCGATGGTGCCGAAAGTCTCGCACCACAGCTCAACCGCCTTGTTGCCGAAGTGCATAATCGTATGCAAATGACGATGAAGGTCGTAGACTTTGCGATTGAATTCCGCTCTCATCATGTCTAGTTCAAGGCACTCCATACAATCTTTCAAAATTTCCTTAAGCATGGGCAGAACGTGAGGCCCAAATTGAGTAACAACAGCGCTTTCTGCTGGAGTGAAGCAGTTCATTGCGTTGTTAGCTCCCAGCAAGACACATGCTCGGTAGTTGTCAGCGCCATCTTCTGGGATGAATGACGGGAGGACTGTGTGTGAATATCGTTCCTAGACGTGTCAGTATATGTTATTTCAGGGGCTGACATGTCCAAAAAGCGACAGGCCTACACACACTTGGAAACCAGAGTTTGGTATATGGAAACGAAGTCTGTATTTCAGAGTCAGTGGATGCATCATTCATATGCCAATCTTTTGAAATGTAAAAACCACTAACTGGTCTTGGGGTTCGTGAAAGCCCGAGTTTTTTCTCCTTTTCTCGTGGATTCACGAATTTCAGGGCACGAATCAGTCGCCACATACATTCCTCAATATCCTCCATTCGTCCTGTGCCTAATGGTGCCAATCTTCTCCAAGACATGTACAGATCCCAGATCCTCTCAGGCAGTATTCCTTCCTTTTCTTTCCCTGTGGTGGCTTCCCTATCGTTGTTTGGACATAATTGGAGTGTTGCAGAGGCAATGCGTTCTGCACACCAGGACGTCAAGTGTGCCAAAGAAATGATGGATGCTTGTCGGTAAGTTGAAAGGCCTGGATCCCAAGTGTTGAAACAGATTGCAATACAATCATGTTTGAGAGTATGGAGGCCAGGCTCTTGGATCTGTTCAGAGGACGTCGTCATTTTGAGAAAGAGAACCGGTCCCGCCCCTTCATCAAATTGAATAATACTTATAAAAAGGATCGATATGGGCAATCCAAGAATAATAGCTGGTATGTTCTCCCAGCTCTGCTATGATATACTCTCTGTGAATGGTGTCGTAAGATATTCTCTGTGAATGACTTGGTTCAAGGTGAGTGAACTGCTGCGACGGTTGATACAGTTAACTCTGGAAAGCACAACCTGAGTGAACCAACGGTGACTCTGTCTGTCATTTTGGCCAGATGGTCGACGTAAGTGCTTCTGAATCATCTCTGAATCATCTTCTGACGTACTTTGAATGGCCGTGTGAATAAAGTGCAGCAAGCAAGTACCTAATTACCTATTCAGTACCGTACCTATTCACACTGAATGTTGTATTAAGATTCACTCACCCGGGTTGTGAGATGACTTAAAGCAGAAGGGACTGAAATTGACTGCCTATATGTGCGGATTGAAGTAGCGCAAACTTTAAAGCTTCAATGATTCAGGCGCAGTGTAGGGGGTATGCCATCCTGCAGAACATTGCAAAGTCCCCGTATATCCCTTTTTATGAGATGGATATCTCTTTTATATGAATGAGAGTGCAGCCATGATTCAAGATTTCCGTTTTTTATAGAAATGAGGGCCATGTCGTCTCACCTTTATGTGTCAAATTGTGTGAGGGCTTGAATATGCATGCACTGTGCATTTATCACGAAGTTTGTGAAGCATCCAAATTGGAAGTTCCAACTTCCAACAGCAACAACCACAACAAAATAAAGCGCATTCCACCCTTTCAGCGATTAACAAATTCACAAAAAGGACATTCTAAGGTCCCAAAACTAACGTGCACGCCGTGAAATTGTATTTTCTCTTTCTCCACGCGCTTTCTCGATCATCCTTCTTCCATCCCCATCACCGGTGCCCTTATCGTTATCGAGGTCGGCCTGTTCTCCACAGCAACGCGCTTCGCCGTCATCGGTAAACAAATAGCTTCCAGTTCATGTACGCGAACTTGCGACGCCGACAAGACGCGCTGCTACATGACTTGGAAGACCAGCTCATTGATATGGCCTTGGACCAAAGATTGATGCCAGGTGTGGCAGCTGAGCTGCGCTCCCTAGGCTCTTCTGCTTCTACACCATCGTTGCGATCGAGAGAGGGCAGTGTGACGCCTGTGGGCAACAGGATGGATCCTGGAGGGAACGTACGTGTGGTGGTGAGGGTGAGAGGGTTTCTACCAAGAGGTAAGACTCCTATGACTTGATCAAAGTCAAAAAGCTCATAAGTTTCAGAGCTCGACAGAGGCGCGGAGTGTCTGGTGAAGATGGATCCCATCACGCAGACTACGAAACTGCTTGTTCCTAATGATACCGACCCAGCCAATTCAAGGCTGAAATCGAGGAAGGTGATTGAGGAGAAGACGTTTACATTTGACAACTCATTCTGGTCACATAACAACGCAGATGAACACTATGCGCATCAGGAAGACGTCTATAACTGTCTGGGCGAAGAGTTCCTCGACCACAACTTTGAAGGATACCACACCTGTATCTTTGCCTATGGACAGACCGGATCTGGGAAATCGTACACTATGATGGGAACACCAAACCAGCCCGGCCTGATCCCTCGAACCTGCCAAGATCTGTTTCAGCGCATCAACGCTGTTGAAGAACCAAATATCACTTACAACGTGCGCGTCTCATATTTCGAGGTTTACAACGAGCATGTGAGAGACCTTCTAGTGCCCAGACAGGATCCTCCTCACTACCTCAAGATTCGAGAATCTCCTACAGAAGGCCCATATATCAAGGATCTGACGGATGCGCCTGTTAAATCTATATCGGAAATCATGCGCTACATGAAGCTCGGCGACGCATCTCGTACCACTGCCAGCACGAAAATGAATGACACTTCGTCTCGCTCACACTCTGTCTTCACCATCATGCTCAAGCAAATCCACCACGACATGGACACGGACGAGACGACTGAGCGCACCGCACGCATCCGGCTCGTCGACCTTGCTGGGTCTGAGCGCGCTAAGGCTACTGAAGCTACTGGCACGAGGCTGCGAGAGGGGAGTAATATCAATAAATCGCTGACAACCTTGGGAAGAGTGATTGCGGCGCTTGCGGACCCGAAGACTAGTCGGAATGGAGCGGGAAAAAGGAATAAGGACGTGGTACCGTATCGTGACTCGATTTTGACTTGGTTGCTGAAGGATAGCTTGGGTGGGAACAGTAAGACGGCTATGATTGCATGTATTGCGCCTGGAGACTACGACGAAACGCTCAGCACGCTGAGATATGCGGACCAAGCTAAACGCATTCGAACGCGCGCGAAAGTCAACCAAGACCACGTATCTGCAGCAGAGAGGGAAGCGCAGATTGCGAATATGGCGGAGCAGATTCGGCAGCTGGAGCATCAGCTGAGTATGAATGAGAGCCGCAAGAAAGAGGTTGGGAGTGAGAAGGTGGAAGAGAGAGTCGAAGAGTACCAGAACCAAGTTGGGAAGCTACAGAGGCTAATGGAGGAGAGGAGCATGGTTGCTGAGGGCAAGATTAAGACCTTGATGACGGAGAATGAGGCGTTGAGATTGCATTTAAAGTTGGCGCTTGAGACGCTGAAAAATCCGATTCCGGAGGTGCCGAAGGAGAGAAGTAGTGTGAGTGGAGAAGCAAAGCCGAATACGGGGGACTTTAGGGAAGAGGAGAAGGAGAACAGAGATGGTGAGGTGGATGAAAAGCACGAGAACGAGAAGGGAGCATATGAGGATGAGTATGATGACCATTACGAGGAGGCTCGAGAGATGCAGGATCATATGCAGGACCTTTTGAAGGATTTGGGAATGTTTAGGAAGAAGATTGGAGATGATAAGTCGAGGTTTTTGGCCCCGTTGGCGGAGAGGGTCAACCGCTGAGGGCTATCGGAAGGATGTTTATGACTATATGAGTTATTTCTGGGGTCGGGCTGGAGTTACGGTTGTCGAAATAAGGTATTTGAGGGGAATGAGGTGGTTGGAGTATAGTGGGTGGACGCCGGCAACGGTGCAGGTATCGAACGCGAGAATGGGCATCTTTTAGTTTTGAAGTATCAAAAGCTTCGAAAAGTTTATCATGGGGTCAATAACGCCTCCAAACCAACATCTAGTGGGTATCCCGCTTTGCTATATGATGATATCCGTAATCATGATCATAAACTCCCAAGTAACTCCTTTCCAACCTCGCTGATCAATGCCTCCTTAGGAAACGCCTCCTTCTTTGACAATACCGTGCCTTGAGCATCCATACTCATGAGTAAATCGACTAATTCGCCGTCTTTGGGTGCGCAGTAGACAAGCTGACCGAAAGCCAGCAAGAATCCCTTCAGTGCTTCAGGCGATTCTTCTTCCAGGCCGATGGCTTCTAATAGTGATGCAGCCAGCTCAATCTGATCCCCTTCTGGCAGAGCTCCGCGGTGCTCTTCTACGCGGATCATTGCGTTTGCAGAAGCAATATTCAAGACTAAGGAAGCAGCAGCGACACGGACGCTGTGATGTTTCTCGTCTAACAATGAGCCTGTAATAAGCTGAACGATTGGCGTCCTCAACCTTTCGCAGCCCAGGATATGGTCAACATACAATGGAGAAGAAAACAAATTACAAGCCGTCTGTACTGCAACAAGTCTCAAAGCGTATGGGCAGCCTTCGAGCTTGTTGACATGGTCTAGTAATGCTACGATAGTCCTGTGGTCATTCTCCTCGGCATAATATCCGCTAAATCGTGGATCAGCCATGGCGACACGGAGCAGGTCCAGCACGGCGAACATGTTCTCCATCGGTACAGTACTCATTGCATCGCGAAGAAAGTGGCCGAAAGCATCCAAGTCAGGTAACGTCGATTCCGCTGCACCATCTGCTTGGCTAGCCGCGATGAAGTGCTTGACTCCTTGCACAGCTGGTAATCGCGCCGGTTCTCCAATCTTTGCTAACAGCTTGTCTAATGGTGGAACCCTCCTATAGATGACAGGTTTGCCAGTCGCATCTCGTAAGTTTGGGAGCCGAAGAGTTTCGTGTGGATGTGCTGGCCAGGCCATTTCTACGAGCATCTTGACGTTACCACGTAGAGCACTTGGATCCGCGCCAGACCAGCGTCTTTCTTCTTTCCCTTCCAAAAAAGTCACGAAAGTTGGAGTAGCGCGTATTGAATGTCTCATGCCGATAACTTGCGCTTTTCCAATATCGACTTTGATGAACGCACATTTATGCGCCGACTCCGCAGCAAGCTCATCATAAAGTGGATAGAGTACTTTGCAGGGTGGACAAGTCTCGGATGTGAAGAAGATGATCGCACAGGACTTTTCGGCGGAAGCGAGTATGAGGTCCAATTCTTGGAGATTCGCAGGTGTTTTGACTGATTCTGCACGCTGACGAGAGGTTGACGGTGTATTCTTGGCTTGCACAGATCTATCTTCCGAAATGCCTAGTAAACCGGATCGACGGTTTCTAATCATGTCGTCGATGGCGGGCTGCAACATCCGCCCAAATGGGCTATCAAGCACAGTTTGGGGCAGGTTGGTGATATGACTTGGTATGCCCTTTCCTAGGAGGAAGGTGGCAAAGTCGTTTGAAAAGTTGTTACAATTGTGCCTCCAAAGGTCATAGGCCTATAGTAATGTCAGCATTTCCGCGTCTATATTCAACCCCGAGGAATGTAATGACTACGACTCACTTCCAATGTGTATATTGGCCTCAAAGACTCCAAGTAATCTTGGATCACTTCCATTGGTAGCTCTGTCTTTCCTAGTTTTAAAATTTGCATAGGCCGGCCAAGATGTGTCATGCCTGGCCTAACCATCTGGATGCCTCCATCGTATACCTAGAAATGTTAGGAAGCTCAGATTCGGAAATACGATAGTCCAAAAGACGAGACTCACATATTCCACATTTTCCAAGACAATAGATGTATGGTACAAGGCGTCAAGCTGGACACCAAGAAGAGCAGCGGACATGGACCGCGCCAAACCTTGAGAAAGATCATATGTATAGAGTTGAACCTCCATGATACTTTAAGATACTTCAAGGTCTAAGACTTCAAGTCTCAAGTATAGACGACCAAGCTTTGGCGCTCCAACTTAAATTGTTGTTGTAGACAGCGAAAAGGGAAATTGAAATGGGATCTCTACGTATTATTATTGCAAGGGTAAAACTGGAAAAAGGAAAATGGAAACGGGAATGTAAGATGGGCATGAAAGATGAGAGAGAGAAAGAATGGATTCAGCTTTAGGACAAGGGGACAACTTTATGAGGGAGGAGGAGGGAGGAAGGATGAGGGACGAGGGGCAACGACGAGGACGTGCTATTGATGGCAAGGCAAGGTACATAGGTACATCAGTGATTACAAATCTAGATGAAGATGGAATCTATCGAGAGATTTCTGTTGTGTCTATTGAGTGTGTGGATTGGTGAGTGGCGAATGTTTTCTAAAATTCTAAAAAATTAAGCTAATAAGCATATAAATTGTAATACCTAGCTAGAGTGAGTGAAGCTAGTTCTCTTCAGGGTATGGTATCAGAGGGCTAGAGGGCTAGTTCTCACAATAGTATTATAGTAGTCTTATAGTAGTCTTATAATATATAGGTCTAGCGCTAGCGAGTTGGCGCAGATGTTTGTTGTTTATACGAGCGATGGCTCGAATGTGTTTACGGATAGGAAGAGTACGAAGTACATATATGTCATGAGCGACACTCCACAATATCTCCACCGATGCTCCCCCGTTGGTGCCAAATGAAGGTTTCTTAAAGAATATTTGTATTTTCGCTGATATTGTACATAACAACCTACGACAATCTCGCTACGCACGAAACAGCATGCAGATGAATGTGCAAGGACCAGAACTCAACTGGTTTCCTTTTCCTGCGGTTGTACTCTTTCACAATCGCGTCGCCTTCAGCTCCCACCAAGTTGTTCTTGAAATGGGGAATTTTATATCTAAGCACATATTCCTAGAAGCAGTCTGATAGCTTGCTCATAATGTCATTACAGTCCTACCTCCAAGAAACCGTTAAGAAGGACACTCTTGAAAGCATCGAGGTTATAGCAAACCAGCCTATCAAGTTGCTCCTCCTTGCCGTCTGGAACGCTGAGGATGCTAAAATCCAACCTCTTTATACCGCGATTGCCGAGTCCTCAGATGCTGAGGTTACAGCCTTCACAGCCCCGCCAGGAACCCTCCTTTGCACCCTCCTCACACTCGCCATTTCTCGGCGCCATGATGAGACAGTGAAGCAAATACTCGCCATCTCTCCTCTTTCAGCACCGTCTCTCTCTGCCTTCCTGGCCGAACAAAACAAAAATGGGGCCAGCCGCTCTATCGTGCCCTCGAGCCCAGCAACTCATAACACCCTCTGGTCGCTCCTTCTCAACAACGGCTTCTTCCAATCTGAGCGCCAGAAAGAGAGCGCCTTCTACGCCCTCATTAACAAAGGCCAGCCTGGTGCCCCGCTGATTCTCCAGCTCCTTGTGGACCACGGCTATAAGCCTGACGTCCGCCTGGCGGTGGAGCTACTCGCCTCCGCGGGCCCTATAACCGGCATCTCGCAGGCCACAGACAGCGAGGGAGTCGGGGCAGTTCCGCGTGTCTGTTGTGCTGGCTGACAATGATGGGGTTTCCCCGGCATAAGAGAGTTTGGAAGAAGTCTTTTTCTCACTGTTGTGTGCAGGCGTCATCAGAATAAAGTCGAATCTGCTAATGTGCAGTATGCCATTGATCCGAATTGTTTCGATTAATGAAGAGAAGGTCTTTCTATGGGTGGAAAGTCGGGCTATATATACAGGGCAAAGTGAGACTGAGCGTATGTAAGTGAATATTGATGATTTAATTTCACCATATAATGCATGATGTAGCTACATTATAGTCTTGATTTGCTGTAGTTTTAAGCGCTCTTTTCAGGTTATCTCTTACTATCGATGTATTAAAAACTTTGATTTAATGTCTTAATATCAAGACTTATAATACAATACTCATGCTGTCACGTAATCTGCGGAAGTCGCACGTGACAATGATGGGAGAGGACACCCACATGGAACCAACAAAGATCTTTGGCCACTAGTAATAGACTACAAGTATAATTAGTTAAGTTTAGTTTAATTAATTAAACATCTAAACATCTATAGGCCATTAAATTAGACAATTGTTTAGCTAACGCACCGTTCAATGCCGTTTGGGAAGGTTGGAGTGGCTAAACGGACGCCGGCCAGTCCAGTGCCGGTCCAATGCTATGTACATATAGTACATACCAGCAAATTCCGCTAAGGTAACCCGACCACAGCCACACAGGGGCTGGCCGTAGATATTATCCATTATCCATTATCCAGTGTCGAGACGTACGTCGTGTGCTCCTACTCTATCTTTTCTACTCTACTGTCGACAACCACGAGTTATCTTCTTTTCCTCTTCCTTTTGTACCTTCTCGAACGTCGACACAGAGGCTTTACCTGTCTCACTCGTTATCATTCATTTATCACGCAGTTGGGGGAGAGCATCTCGCTCATCCCGCGCAATCTGACCAAACAGTTGGCGGAAACCTCTCCATGAGACGCACTTCTGTTTCGCTGCCGACAAGAAACGCTCATCACGATCCATACGAAAAGCTGGCGCGATACGGAAATCCCGAAGGGGCATCGACCCTGAAGACAAAGATAGATAATATTAAAACCGCTTGGATGACACAAAGTCAGCGCTCGCGGTACCTGAAGACGGGGGGTATCCTCCTCTTCATTGTATTTCTTTTCTACTATCTTGCCCCGAAGGGTGTTCACGGACCGACTGATCATAAAGGTCCTAATGTTGAAGGTATGTCCGGACTATTTGATTAGTATCCTCGTTGATCATCTCTAACTGCTGTTTGTATAGGAAGTACTGCTGGCCTTTCGGTTGCAGCCCCAAGCGTTGCTCCAGTCCCAAGCGTGGGAGGGCAGGTAGCTTCAGATCTGAAAACAGGCACGACGAAATGCTCAAAGTCTAGCTCTTTGTCCAAACCGATTGTCCAATATGTCCTTATGATCGATGCTGGAAGCACCGGGTCGCGCATCCATGTCTATCGTTTCAACAACTGCGGCGCAACCCCTGAGCTCGAGAGCGAAGAATTCAAGATGACTGCAAAGGTTGAAGGTGGCTCATCTGGACTTAGTTCCTTTGGAGCAGATGCAGAAGGTGCAGCAAAGAGTTTGGATGTGCTTATGGAGGTTGCAATGGCTACTGTGCCTGAGAAGCTGAAGGGTTGCACTCCCGTCGCGGTCAAGGCCACCGCTGGGCTTCGCAAACTCGGCCCCGAATTAAGTGAAAAGATCTTGAAGGCTGTTCGTCACCGACTTGAGACTGTATATCCATTCCCAGTTGTTTCACATGAGCAAGGTGGTGTTGAGGTCATGGAGGGTACTGATGAGGGTGTATATGCCTGGATCACAACCAACTATCTCCTTGGAAAGATTGGAGGTCCAGACATGACCCCAACAGCAGCAGTTTTCGATCTTGGTGGTGGGTCTACTCAAATCGTCTTCGAGCCAACTTTCAAGAGCCCGTCTCATGGCATGCCTGAGAAATTGGCAGCAGGAGATCACAAATACGATCTGGACTTCGGTGGTCGCCACTTCGAACTCTATCAACATTCTCACATGGGCTATGGACTTATGGCCGCTCGTGAATCTATCCACAAACTTGTCGTCAGCTCTCTCCATGCCTCGAATCCAGACGATCAAAGCTGGCTTCACAAACCAATCATCAACCCCTGCATCGCCCCCGGCATGACAAGGGAAGTCGAGGTCGACCTCGGTAAAGCCCATCCTCTCGGCGCCTCCGTTACAGTCAACATGACCGGACCCTCCTCTCCAGCCCCTGCCCAATGCCGCGGACTCGCCGAGAAGATGCTTTCAAAAGACACCGAGTGCACACTCGCACCCTGCTCCTTCAATGGTGTGCATCAGCCCTCGCTCGAGAAGACGTTCGCCCGTGAGGATGTGTATACCTTCTCGTACTTCTACGACCGCACTGCGCCGCTAGGAATGCCAGAGTCGTATACCCTGCGCGAACTTCATGATCTTACGAATCAAGTGTGCCAAGGCGAAAGCGCCTGGGATGTGTTTTCGAGCATTCCGGGTGCGCTTCGTCAGTTGCAGGGACGGCCAGAATGGTGTTTGGATTTGAATTTTATGATGGCATTGTTGCATACGGGATATGAGATGCCAATTGACAGAGAGGTGAAAATTGCGAAGAAGATCAAGGGGAATGAATTGGGGTGGTGCTTGGGAGCAAGGTAAGATCTTTTTGCCCCTGAATATCTGCTGTAGTTTCTGGATTTATGCTCACAAATATAGTCTTCCACTGCTTGAACAAAGCTCAGGATGGAAATGCCGGATTCATGAGATCACAAAATAGAGAGTCGTTTAGGTCATGAGACTGCATCAGAGGCGTTGGGTTGTCTATCATAATTTGAAATGTATTAATATTGGGATACTGTCAAGACAGGCTGTCTACGCGCTATGACGGTATCCACATCTAGAGATAAATATTTGCTTCCTCAGTATAATGTACTCCTGTACTCCTATGCTGCCATTTGCATTTTAGTTCGCAGCGCAATGTGATTCGTGAACTGAGGTGATGGGCTATACAGGCACTTCTACACTACCAAGGACATCCTCAATCACTGCCTCTGCTCCCATGCCCTCCAGCGTCGCAGCTACAGCATCGATATTGCTCCCCCACTGCACGCTGCGCTCCTTCTCTGGAGGCACAACGTGGATCCGATGGGGGTATATCTTCTTCACGGCCAGCGCTACGAGTGAAGGCGTCACATAACTCAGTCCATGAAGTGGAGCAAGCGATCGCACAAGTTTGCTGCAATGTCTCGTGGCTAGTGGAGAGATGCCACCGAGGACACCGCGGTGAAGACGTAGGAAGGCGATTATGTTCATGATGTAGCGGGTTATTTCTGCTGAGACGGATATGGAGGAGGTGAGGGATTGAATGGCAGAGATGTCGGCTGTGCTGAATACTGGATCCGAGGATGGTTCCAAGTTGGCGGGTTTGCGTACGACGGAAGAAATGGATTCGGCATCGTTGTCGAGCTCCTCGAGGTTAGGGTAGCCGTCTTTAGGATCGTGGAAGTGAGAGATGAAGATGTGATTGTTCAAATGCTCTGTCAGTCTTGGTCCTTCACCGCCAGCGATCACGGCGATGAAGAGGAAGCGCTTGGGTACATACTGTACGGATGTATGTGTGAACAGTCGCTTTGTGCGTATGAGCTCGAGGGCCTGAATCTGAACTGTCCTGGGTGCTTCGTCGAGATTTTTGGCGATAATTACCGATGCTATCTTTCTATTGTCGCCGAATGCCTCAGACTGTGGAGAGGAGTGAGATAGGGAACGAAAGCCGGGGGATTGGGCGAAATAGGAGTCGTGACGAGTGCGGACGGGAGAGTCCTCGCGGGGAGAGTACGAAAGTTCAGTAAAGAGGGCAGCGTCGAAGTCATCGAGGGTGGTATTCTCAGAGCAATCGACTACCGAGTTCGTGAGACCGAAGATGTTGGAGGCAATCTGGAAGGACGTCAGATATAAATATGGAAATGAGAAGTGTATTGCAATTGCGATTGCCATTGCGAGGACTAGGACTCACCAGCCGCAACTCATGGACCAGATCATCCACGGCACCTGGGTCTGTATCAATGAGGCAGTGCTCCTGATTTGCAAGACATAGTAGGGCCGCGAGTTCCAGATCACTCAAGTCTTGGATCTTTTCGAGAAGCGCCTCTTCGGCCATGAAGCCATCAAGGAGGCATTCGTTGCAGTGCAGCGCAGTGCGTATAGTACAGTGTCAGTGGAATGTAATGTACCTAAGGTATGTAATGGGGATTCTTAGGACGAGGCTGACAATAATGTGTTGTGGAGTGGATTCAGCAGGTCCGCAGTGGCAGGCAAACAATCACGTGATGCAAGGCTGTGTGTGGCGTTCATCGTTGCTGAGTCGCTCCCTCACTGGCCAAGCGAGGCTTAATGTGGCGCACCATACGTCCTACGTAGTCCATACATACGATACATGCCTACCTCCGACCATGCGGGCTGCTGCGTGAATGCAAGCTGGACAAGCTCAACCTCCAACTTCCAACTCGCCATCGTTCATTCACAACGCAATCATAATCGAATAATCGATTCCGCGGCATAAATAGCATATACAGCTCGGGAGAGAAAGAAGCGCACTACCATAGTTCTATTTGAGTCCTTCGGCTCCCAAGCAGGATGATGTCGGGGTGGTTTGCATCAAACTCCGCCTTGGACGAACAGATTGAGCGGGCAACGTCGTCGAGCTTGTGAGTTCCATCTGACTGCAGGCATAGACATAGAAAACCAGCTAATATATATATCATAGGGAGGATATCTCCCTGAATCTCGAAATCTCCGATGTTATTCGTTCCAAGACAGTCCAGCCCAAAGAGGCCATGCGATCATTGAAACGAAGGATAGGCAACAAGAATCCGAACTTCCAGCTCAGCGCGCTAAATGTACGCCTCAAGGCTTTCCATTTCCACTTTTCCATCCATCGAGGACGAAGCTGACGTATGCATAGCTTGCCGATACATGTGTCAAGAATGGCGGATCTCATTTCCTGGCGGAGATAGCTTCTCGCGAGTTCATGGACAACTTGGTCTCGTTGTTAAAAGCATACGGACCTGCAGCAGTGAACGACGAGGTCAAGAATAAGATTTTGGAGTTGATACAGACTTGGGCCACAGCTACGGAAGGACGACACGACCTGTCGTATATTGGAGAAGTATACAGGACATTACAGCGAGAAGGCTACAGCTTTCCACCAAAGGTCGACGTAGCCAGCAGTATGCTTGATAGTAGTGCTGTGAGTATTCCCATTGTATCCTCTTGATGTTATCGATGCTAACTTGTATCATAGCCTCCAGAATGGACAGATTCAGATGTTTGCATGCGATGTCGAACTGCGTTCAGTTTCACGAACCGCAAACATCACTGTCGCAATTGCGGGAATGTTTTCGACCAGCAATGTTCTTCGAAAACTATCCCTCTTCCACATCTTGGAATATGGCAACCAGTTCGAGTGGATGATGGCTGCTACATCAAGTTGACCGATAAAGCTTCAAAAGGTGGAACCTATGGGGCTTTTCCGTCTCCAGCTCCTTATAAACCGAAACCATCGCCGATGCAACCCCGAAATGCGAGAATAGATGATGGCTTTGATGAGGATCTGAAACGGGCACTGGCTATGAGTTTGGATGAAGTTAACAGCCATAAAAATGGGGGGTATGTCCCTCAGTCACAATTGCAATCGACTTCAAGACCACAAGAGCCGATAACGAATGGACAGTCAACATCTAGTCAAGCAAAACCAGCCGAAGAAGAGGACGACGATCTGAAAGCGGCAATTGCAGCATCTTTGGCCGATATGGAGGAACAAAAGCGAAAGCATGCTGCAACGTTGAAAGAGCAGTCTTCCAGCAAGCCTTCTTCTGCTCCTTTCAGGTTACCAAAGAACGACTATGAGTTGACACCTGTGGAAGCTGAGAATATAAATTTGTTTGCCACTCTTGTAGACAGATTGCAGACTCAGCCACCTGGAACTATTCTCAGAGAACCACAAATCCAGGAGCTCTATGATAGTATTGGTACTCTTCGTCCCAAGCTTGCAAGAACTTACGGCGAGACGATGAGCAAGCATGGTAAGCGTTTTGAGTATTTTTCTTTAGCTATGTCAGTACTGATCCGTTTTAGATACCTTACTTGATCTCCATGCGAAACTCTCCACCGTGGTTCGATATTACGATCGAATGCTCGAAGAACGTCTATCAAACACATACAGTCAACACTCTCTCGGAGCATACAATCTACCCCAGCAAAATATTTATCCCTCCATACCTTCTAATGGGCCTAGCGGTCCTGGTGGAGCCGAGAGCTTCTATACGGGCAATGCTCCTCCTTTACAACAAGGAGGTGCCGCTCCTTCGTCCGAGTACGGAAGGACTCCGTCAGGGTACAGCAATGCGCCACTTCAGCAATATGGCGGCTATGACAAGATGGCCTCCGTAGTGCCAAGCAATTATCCAGGTCTTGATCAGCGACAAGAGAATTATGTCTCTCCGGTGCAGCCTCAACAGACGGGAAGTTATCAAGGAAGAAATTCGGCAGTGCCAGCTTATGGACAACAGCAACAAGCTGAGCCTTTAGGCTTTGCGCCTTCTCAGCCGCCTCCAAATTTTACTCCTTCTGCGCCTGCGATGAATCCACTCGATCCGAATGCTGCCTTTTACTATGGTAATGGCCAGCAGGCGCAGACTTCTAAAGGACCGCCAGACCAAACGCAGCAACAACCTCCTAATATACAATTACCAGCAGTACAAGGGCCTTCAGATCCAAATCAAAACTATTACTCAAGCCCACAGCCTCAACAACACATTCCAGACCAAAATACAATCCAATATGCGAATGTCCAGTCACGTCAAGGAACCTCTGATCCCAGCCAAAACCAGTATTCTGCCGTCCCGCCTCAGCCCAGTCAACCTGAGAATCAAAATCAGTATCAAGAAGTGCAATCACCACCAACGCAACAGTCTGATACTCAATCCCCAGAACAATTTACTCGACAACCTATTCCTCAGCAAATACCACCACCATCTCAACTACAAACACCATATCAGCACTGGCAACAGCAGAACAATGCTCCACCATCAGCTTGGCAACCTCCTGTAGCTCAGACAAGCTATACTCAAGCATCATTTCCTTCTCCTCCTCAGCATAAACCGCAAACGAAGGCAGCTCCAGTTGAAGAGCCTTTGATAGAATTCTAGCGATCAACAGGAAATACCAGGCGTTGAATCGGATTATCATTAGGATATTTTTGGCGTAGTATTTGTATGATAAGATAATACATAAGGCGAGATCCGTATCTCAGATGGTATATAAAGTCGTTTTGTAGGCTGCGATGTGGTCTGTTGGTTCCACGTGATATTCTGGGCTCGTTTGCCTTAAACCATCCCTGCAACACCTAAGTATATTTGAACCTCCATCTCAACTTTTCTCTTCACCTTTTACTATATAGACATATTAAATATGATTATGTCTTGAATTGCTATGATCTACATTTATTTCAAATATTTCTACGGCAAGGCTAACATCTTATCTGAACAATCGTTTCTGCAATTCTCATCTCAGGATGGAATCTTCCCAGTCACAGATGCGTTTTCAGACATCTGACCTCGACTTGACCTCTATTCCTTTGGAGAAGTACTCGAGCGCCGTTAGCCTTGAAGGATCTCGCAATCATCGATGGGTCCATGATGTGAGAAAGGAATTGACACTTACTTTCAAGACTCTGGATATTCCCGTAGCTGCTAATCAGTATGAGAAACGTTTAATTATGGCTATCACAGCTGGAAGGGAATCCTTGGTAAGATTCTCTTGATCCTTTCCTTTAAAATAAAAAATGAGCATCACCTTCTTTACTGTGCCTAACGTAGCAACAATAGGAACAAGTAGATGCAGACAAACTTGTCAAATTAGTCCGTGAACATGACGAGCGTGTATACAGAGGAATGATCAGCTCTGGAATAGAATCTCCAGTACAAGTAGTTTTAAAGCTCCCATGCATTGCTATGAGATATCCAGGTACTCCTCCGATTGTAAGTTCTGCTTTCTTCTAGTGCCGATCTACTGCTGGAAGAGGCATTTGCGAGTTTCAATAATTAGAAAGATCATGTACCGTATATGATTTTGGGGGAGAGTTTGCTGACATTGGAAAATAGGTTCGCCGCTTCCAGATCAAATTCCGTGACGAAAAGCACTACCTTCAAGCCTTCAACGTATTAAAGCACATGGGATTTCCTCTCAAAGAGTCAATAGTTGGCTCCAAGACAGATATCAGAGCCCAAAGCCGCGAGATGACGCAGACTCCAAGCCTGGTACCACCTTCATCACCATGTCTGCCTCCATGGCCTTCCAACAGTCATCAGAGTTCTGAAGGGTTTTCACCAGAACTTGGTATGGCTGAAAGGTATCCACTGTATTCAACACTTTCAATTCCGGACAGGTCTGACTCCACAAGTGCTTCGACAACCAGGCCTCCGAGCGTGTTCTCTCAGGACTTTGACAGAGGTAGATCCAGCAGTGCCATGGATTCTTCCAACGACAGACCATCCTCTGCCGATTTTAAATTCCAACCTCCACCTCCAAGACCATTCTCATCTGTCCCTTCTATGGGATGTATGACTTCTATCTATGATTCTCAGGTAGAATCGAAGGTAAGCTATCAAAATCCACTGTTTAAATAGTAATGCTTACTTCTCACAACAGCAAAGGACAATTTCCCCAGTGGAGACTTATTCGATTAATAAGACTGCTGAAGTTTCGCAGCCTCCCAGAAATGGAATTCGTGATCTTCCAAACTTTTCCGAGAAAATCCAAGATGTATCACAATCCACTTCTGACGTGTCTTTCAAGCTATCCCACGAAATCAGCCAGCCAGCTCGTGCTGATGTACCAACATCGCAATACTTCGACGGTACAAAGCTCAGGAGATCAGCAACAGTGCAATCTACAGAGAATCCGACCTTGTACAATGTTGAGGCTCTGCAATTAGGACGACATAATTCTCTCCGGTACGATGCCATGCGCCCAATGTCGGCTCCCATTACGAGCGACGCTTTAGAGACTAGTCCATGGATACCTCCAAGACGCGAACTTCCATTTCCAAAGCCGAAAGAGCCAAAGAAGGTAGCGGAGCCTATTCCAAAATCTCAGGAGACTGTAGAGTCAACTATCTCAGAACCATCAGCGACTGCCGTTCCTGGAAAGGAAACTAAGACACCGCCTGCTCCAGCCCCAAAGCGTGGGGGCAAACGTGTTGCACAACGCAAAGCAGCTCCTCCAGCTATCTCGGAAATTCCGAATCTCAGCGAAGGGACACCTCGCCGTAACCCAGGGAGTCTTTCTATCACACCAGAACGAGAGACCGCGCCTTTGGTAGCCAAAAGCGCCGCAATTGCAAGACCATCTATCGCTCCAGGCTTACAATCCAAAGCCACCGTTAGCCGTAAGCGTCCAGCAGAGACAAAGCTGAAAGCAGCACCGGTGAAGATTGTGAAAATGGTTGATAGCAGTACCCAGACGCAGACTGGATCAGGAAGGGACCATACCGTTTTAATCCCATGGACCACTACGCCTGTTATTGAGCATGTTGCTGCCACAGTGCCTGTAGGTATTAGGCCGCCAACGCCACCAGAAAATTTTATGAGCGATTTGGAATACGTAGTTGAGAAGCATGGAAAGAGAACAAAGCCTGTCGAGCTATGGGAGACTTCAGGATGGGAGAAGGCAACAGAGAAAGAGAGACATGTTATCACCGAGAACTGGATATGCAAGCAGCTTGAGGACCCAAAGTTTCAAGAGTTATGCAAGACTGTGGAAAATGTTTGGCAGAGAATCGGGCTTGAAAGTTGAGCTGAGATCGACACGAGTTGGGGTTGAAGATATGCGGTTATACCAATATGTTGCTACATAAATTGCCTGGAGTATTGGCGTTGAGGGTACTTGCTATACTAATCTGTTGCTATACGAGCTGCTTGGGATATTGGCGTTGAGGATAGTTGCTATGTTGCTACATTTAGAAAGTTGCTGTCGAAGAAATAAAAACTGCTTTCCTTTCTGAACAAACGCTATGGATATCAACCATCCAATGCTCCTTTTAACGCTGATTGAAGTCGATCTTGACATCCTTTGTTCATCAATGCCCAACCCTTTTCAAAAAATCCCATCAAAAAGCCGCTTATCACCCAGAAAGCGTTACCAGGCCTCCGTTTCCCTCTCATCCACCGGGATTTCTTTACGTACATACTGAATTACCTTCTCAAGCACGTCCATCACCCATCTTATCTTTATTGTCTTCCACGCATCTCCCAAAACTACCCATCTACACTCCACCACTTCTTCGTCTTGCACGGTCACCTCATCATGCTCTTCGACCGTTCCCACAAAATACGTCACCTGCTTCATTCCTCCCATCCTGCTGGGGTACTGACTCCAAAGCCTCAGAGGTTTTCCACCTTCGGCGACTGGGCTGAGGTCTATGCGTTGCACCGTATCGGGGTTCAGCCCGGTTTCTTCGCGGAGCTCGCGGAGTGCGGTGGCCCACGGCGATGCATCCCCGGGTTCGGGGTGGCCTTTTGGGAAGCCCCAGTAAGGTAGCAAAGGGGGAGGACGTTTTTGATGGATGAGTAGAATGGAGGTGTTCATGATTGTGACGTCTTCATTGGGCGCATGGCGCAGAAGGATGAGGCCGTAACAGCGTTCCGTAATGGTGACATCTGGCGACGGCTCCGAGAGTGAGGTTTGCGTGGAGAGGGTGGCAGGAGTTGATTTGCCAAGCATGATGAAGAATCTGGATAATTGATATGGGCTTCCAGGAGTGTATTCGAGGCGACGAGTGTCGATGGTGTGTGTACGAGGGTGTAGGTGTGAGCGCAGCAGGCGGTAGACAGACCTTGTAGAATTACTCGAGCACTCTTCGTCTCTTCCGCATCACGAGGAATTTCGGAGAACTTGACGAGCTACTGCGACTCAAAGGGGGCACAACTACGAACCTCATACATACCTAAGCTCCTTCCTTCCTTCTTACCTGCCTGGTGCCTGATGCCTGGTACCTGATGGGCATAACATATACATATCAGTCTCGCTCGACCTCGTCGTCGCTTCCTCATTGTCGGCAGGTGTAAATCTAGCCCACTCTGACCCCGCCTTATGGGACATATAAAGCATCGGCTTATAACATTCTTTCATTCTTTCTGACATGTAAGAGAACCTCCCGAGTCTTCGTTCTGTCTTTTGAAGCAAGGCACTTCCCATTCATGTATTATGCTGACTCAACAAAAGGTCACAGCCATGGGCGAGTCTGCCGGCGCAGGAAGTATTATGCATCACCTCGGCTCACAAGGCGGCCAGCTAAAGCCGTTATTTACCAAAGCGATCATGCAAAGTCCGTGGGCGTTAATGGCATCCTGATGAGCTATTATGCGCCTGCATCCACGAATAACACGTATGGCAGCCAGACGGACCGTGTGAGGACTTTCATCCATGACTCGAGCTTTACGTGCAATACACGACTCGAATATATATAATATGCAGTGCTCTGTGATCGCCCGGCTGGCATGCGACAGATCTGGCTCCAACGTTCTACAACGAGGCATGGTCACTCAATGACTTCCTCCAGAATGTTACGTTCGCGGTCGTGCCCCTTTTCCTGGGCATCATGAACGCGTGTCAGAGCTATCTTGTCAGCCACGTCGAGACAGGCGGTCCTAACGGGACCCGTGCAATCATCAACATCCCACCTACTATCAACCGGTCACATCCTGATTCTTCTGGGGGGAGGTGAAGAATGTGCTGAAGTCTGGGACCTGGGATTCTCGACGAGAAGTCATAGTCAGAATATGAGGACGCTATGTGGATTCTGGAAGGATGTTGCCGCTGCCGTGAGCAATCTAGATAGTTATGCGCCACCGGGAGCTGTAGTGAGCGGAATTAAAGGCTTGGATTACTACTTTCAGTCTCCCATCTCCAAAAAAAAAAGGACTAGTGAAAGATAATATCGGCCAAATAAGGACTGAGAAAGGGCAACTCCTCCAGCAGAGTATTGCCATCAAAGAAGGACAATGAAATAGCAGAATGGAAGGCTCGATTTGCTACCTTCAGCAACCCATCTGCCTCAGATTCTGTTCAAAAATTAACGGCCTCTATCGCTCCTTTTATGTCGGCTGGCACCTCACCTTTGTTCACCTTCGGGTCTTCAATTTGAAACCAGCGAAACCCCCGAAGGCTGCCACAAAGCCAAACCCCGCTATATCACCAGGCCTTACAGCGCCAATCTCAGACGCCGAATTTCTCTGCCTGGAAAAGGGAAGTTGGGCTCGGAGGAGAAATACTTCAGCCTCCACCTGGACTGGCTGAGGGTTTCCGTGTTCGTGTTCGTGTTCAATTTTGGCAAGAGCTGGCGAACAAGAGCCATTGGGGAAAGCCCTCATTGCAGGAGCGGATGACGCGAGGCTGCGTGGACATGAGAGGGGCCAAGGTGAGTAGGAAGGAGTAAGGCTGAACTCGATCACAATGCGGAGAACAGGAAGAGTGCCTGTAGGAGGAGATGTACGGAATGGATAATCCCCCATGTCGTGATATACCGTGAAGAAGCAAAATTCGGAAGTGTCCGAAGAGGTTATGATCTCAACTCCAGTCATCCTTCCCCTCATCCCAACTCCAGTCATCCTTCTCCTCATCTCACCTCCAGCCAGAGGCACTGAGACCCCGGAGGAGATGGCAGATGGCTTACGGGATCGAAGGGTAGAGTTGTCATGTCATATGTTGACGAATATCTAGTATGCAAAATAGGCTTACTGACAGGTATGGGGAAATGAACAATGGAATGCGTTTTTACGCTGTGTGGGTCCGTCCATGTTTAGTTTTGAACAGCCTATTTTCCTCTCAATCTACAGATAGGATCGCCAAGGATCAGCCAAGGACACAGCAGAAGATAAGAATGAGAAGATGCTGAAGGACATCTGTGATGACGACTGTCTTGCCTTGGCTTCTACTTCTACATACATCTACTTCTACTTTTACCTCCAATCAAGCCGGGAATGAGGAGATGTGGGGAGAGGCTGGAATGACATCACTCCTACCTTGGCTCTCTTCCTCCCTCCAATCGACCTGATGTCGGCACGCCGCTCGACGAGACGACGAGATGATAAGATGATAAGACGACAAGACGTCAAGACGAGTCACCCATCCAGCCAACGCCGGATTCAGAGCTCGAGAAAGCAGCACCGGCACCAGCACCAGCACTTGTTCACAACCAGGAAATCTGGGCCATGGTCACATCTACGGAGTCGGCATACTCGACTCTACTACTCTACGTCTGCCCAGCCATACCTCTAGACCGGCAAGCTACCCCAAGGGACGAAAGCGGACGAAAGCGGACGTACCAGAGAGTGTCTGACAGCACGGATAGGAGATAGATCATATCATCAACGACACATGATTCCAGCGCGAAGGCGTAGAAGTTTGGGACAGAGTTTTTGAACGTCGCGCCTCGAACCCTCCTCGAACCTCGAACCTCAAACGTCGAAACTCGAAAGAATGAGGGAATAAGTGCTTTTAAGGGATAATAACCTTTGGGAGGACCGCTTCCGGCATTACCGTAGCTACGACTGGGAAAGGAATTTTCCATTTCGAGCTAGGGATGCATGGATGGATATATCAATAACACAGTGCATGCAGGAGTGGGGAATTGGAGAATTCGAGAATGGGAGACTTGAGATACATCGTCTGAGGTCACTCGCTCATGCCGATACCCGTTTGTGGACGACTTGCACAGCCGTGGTGTGGCGATCAGTTGTGGCTGATGCTGATGTGGCTGGTGTGGCGGATGCAAGATGAAGACACACGATGGAAGATGCGTTGACGGAGTCTATGAGGCTGAGATTGCAACAGCTTGATGCTGTGATTGGGCGGATGTCAGATGAAAAAATGCCGGTAAACATCGGTACTCCAACGCCACACATGCACGGTTTTTCGGTGTCGAAAAGTCTTGTTTGGCTTGCTCTGACTTGTACCTGTACCTGCGCTTTGTACTTGTACCTGGGCTACAAGGTGCCATCATCCCGCATCCAGAGGCGTCAATGCCGCTTTCCCGATATCATCATCGATCTTTATATGCATTTCCACTACTTCAGCCAATGGCGCTTCACCTTTCCTCAGGACCTGTTGATATGGCGGCGATTCATGTGGGTAATGATGCCGATTTTCCTCGCTTCGGATTTTATCTTGCATGTATGTGTTGCACGCATTGAGTAAATGGTAGGTATATAGTCTCTGCAAATCCCCCACTCGCAGAGTGTGTGTTCCAGAGCATGTGTTCCAGAGCCTGCCTTCTCCTTCTTTCTCCTATTTCTTGCAGCATTTCCCGTGTCTTGCTGCACCTATACTCTCATTGATTGGGATCTCTTCTTTCTTTACCCTATAGCCAATATGGCCGAAGAAGCTATCGTCAACCCGGGTCAACAGATCGGGCGGATCCAATTCGATCCCATCACCAGGCAGGACACCATCGCAGAAGCGTCGACGACCCCCAATGTCGTCCGCCGCACCACCACCCAGCGCTCCGCCGCGGCCGTGGGCCGGACGCTGACGAGAGAGTCGACAAAGGCCACGAGAGATCCAAACCTCGATATCAACTTGCCATACCGGACATTGACAGCTGAGGCAGATCTTCGCGAATATACGGAGGAGGCAACAGAGGGAGCACTCGAGACTGGAGAGATCGATGGTGTCCCATACACCATGGTTGCCTTTCAGCCGCGCGACAAGGACAACCCGAAGAATTGGTCAAAGGCTTACAAGTGGTGGGTTACCATGGTTGTAGCCATGACCTGTTTTGTCGTTGCCCTCTGCTCCTCTGTCATCACCCCCGACATCGGGGGGGTTGCTAGGGAGTTCAACGTCTCTGACGAGGTTGCTCTTCTTTCCATCACTGTTTTCGTCGTTGGATTCGGTATCGGCCCCATGATATTCGCACCTCTTTCCGAAATTTACGGCCGTCAAATCATCTACGTATCCACACTTCTCGTGGCCGTCGTCTTCATCATCCCTTGTGCTGTCGCCAAGAACATCGCGACGCTCATGGTATGCAGAGCCATCGACGGTATTGCCTTTTCTGCTCCCATGACTCTTGTCGGAGGCACCCTCGCCGATTGCTGGAAGACCGAGGAGCGTGGTATCCCTATGGCCGCATTCTCCGCTGCTCCTTTCATCGGCCCTGCGATCGGTCCACTGATCGGTGGTTACCTCTCCGATGCCAAGGGCTGGAGATGGCTCTACTGGATCCAGCTAATCCTTGCTGGAGCCATCTGGGTCGTCATCACCTTCACTGTCCCGGAGACTTACGCCCCGACCATCCTCGCACGCCGAGCTAAGAAGCTCAGCAAATCCACGGGCAAGAAGTACGTCACAGAGCAGGACCTAGACATGCGCCCCTTCTCCGAGGTCCTTCTCAATTTCTTATTGAGACCCTTCCAGCTCCTCTTCCTCGAGCTCATCGTCTTCCTCATCTCCGTCTACATGTCTGTCCTGTACGGCCTCCTCTACATGTTCTTCGTCGCCTACCCCATCGTCTACCAGGAAGGTAAGGGTTGGTCAGCCGGCAAAACAGGCCTCATGTTCCTCCCTCTCGCCGTTGGCGTACTCTGCTCCGCCGCTTGCGCGCCGATCGTCAACAATCACTACATGAAGATGGTGCGCAAGTACAACGGCAATCCACCGGCCGAAGTCCGTCTCATTCCCATGATGATTTCTTGCTGGTTCATTCCCATCGGTCTCTTCATCTTCGCCTGGTCGTCCTACCCTCACATCTCCTGGGCCGGCCCAGCCTTTGGCGGCTTCCCCGTCGGATTCGGCTTCATCTTCCTCTACAACGCAGCCAACAATTACCTTGTCGATTCATACCAGCACCAGGCCGCCTCGGCTTTGGCGGCTAAGACGTGCATCCGATCTTTCTGGGGCGCCGCGACGGTCCTGTTCACCAACCAGATGTACCACAAACTCGGATACCAGTGGGCCTCCTCGTTGCTTGCTTTCTTGGGCCTGGCTTGCTGCGCCATTCCTTATGTCTTCTACTTCTATGGTGCGCGCATCAGGGCGAGATCCAGATATGCTTATTCGGGGGATGGTGAGAATACAGAGACAAAGGTGGAGCACTAAATTAAGATGCGAAGCCGTCTCTATTTGTCTGCTGAGAATGAGTTTAGTTATGGAGTCGAAAACCATAAGACGCTAAACATTAAAAAGAGAATTCTCTAAAAAGTTCGGAGTGGGGAGAAGATTGAAAAGGTGGTGTCTTAAACAGAAGACGTTTTTTTTTTTTTACTGTACATATATGTCGTGCGATCTGGCGTGGCACCGTTTTAGAGATACCTCTACGTTTTTAATATGTTAATAACTACCGATAAAAGATAAAAATAAAAAACACTATATATATTATGTTTTATAGGTGTGTAATTTTGTGTCTTTTCAACAAGTAGTACTTAAATAAAGCTACACTGGCGTTCGTGAATCATGCATGCTCTTCTTAACTTTCGTGTCTAATACATTTCTAAGAGAGCATAAAAGTGACATTTAAATAAAGCCATGAACTAATGACAGAATTACAGCCCTAATGTAATATAAATTTCAAGCCATTCCCATTGCAAAAATTTCCCAAACGGATGGAACCGGAGGCGAACGCGTCAGAGCGAACGTTCAAGGCGCGCCGTTATACGATTTAATTATCATCGACGCGTCTTTGGCACCTTCGCGTCTCCCGAAACTTTAACCTGCCCGTCAAACTGCGACGCAACTTCAACATTCATTGACACCACATTATAATCTTATAAATATCCCAGAGTCATTCCGAAAGCTTTCAGCCACATGAGAATGGCATAAAACAACGCAACGATGTCCTCACGGCGCCGCCTAGTCTCCCGGACAAACCAAGATGTGCCCTCTTCGTACTCCACAGGCACCGCCCAAGCATCCTCCTCAGCACAACGCACAACTCTTCCCCCATATCAGCCCCCATCGTGTCCTCTCACAGCGTCAGCAAAACAACAACTAGCGAATCTTGCTCAAGAAGCCGATTATGCGAAATACCGAAAGCACCTCGAAGTCTCCATTACAACCCTCTCGAATGCAACAGCCGATAGCAATGACGCGTTGGGCGCCGCAAAGGAGGCTCTGAAGAAGCAAGTTGACAGGAGAAGGGCAAGGGAAGCTCAGCAAGGCAATGCCGACAATGAGGGAGAAGAGAGGGACAAAGAGAACGGCAGGGCGGAGAAAACACAGGAAGAGATAGCCGCAGAGGAACAAGTCAGGGATCTAGAGGCGAAGGTGGACAGGTTAACTAAGGAAGCAGAGAAGGCGATGAGGGAACTGATCGACTATTCGGAGGAACTAAAAGGGCAAGACGCATTAGTAAGAGGAATTGTTGAACAAGTTTACATGCAGGCACCAGCACGCCCCAACAACAATGCTGTAAGAGCTGCGGCTCGCAGACGGAGAGTAGCTGCTGGAACAGATTCGGATGACGATGAGGACGTCAATATGCCAGATGCCGATGATGAAGCACCAGCGGCAGACATCCTCAGCCCTACGGAGCTTCTCAAGCAAGCAAAAGAGGACTACACAACACAATACACAAGAAAGTCGATGAGAGCACGCTATGCCGATAACAACGACTACCAAACTTTCAAAAAGCTCCTCCACGATGCCTCCCATTACGGACCAGATGCGCCTCCCCTCCCTCCTGCATCATCCTGGTTCCCTTCAGATGCTCCTGCCTCCCGCGGCCGTCGCGCTGCCAACAATACGGATAACACTTCCAACGGCGCCGAGGACTCCGACGACGAGCTCGTATTCGCCGGCGAGGTCTCATCTCTCAAATGTCCACTGACTCTTCAAACCTTCAAAGAGCCATACAGCAACCACACCTGCAAACACACCTTCGAAAAATCGGCATTACTGGAGATGTTCGACAGCGGCTCGACGATATTCTATGACAATAGTCACGCACGAGACAGGAATCGTGGAGCGGGAACAAGAAAGCTGAAGTGCCCACAGGCTGGTTGCGACGCCATGTTGGAGTTGAAGGATTTCTATGATGATCAGATGGTGAAGAGGCAGGTGAGGAGGGCGAAGGCGCAGGAGGCGGCGGAGAGGGAGGCAGAGGAGGAGATGAGTGAACAGGATGAGGTGGTGAGGCCGAAGGAAGAGATAACGAGGAAGAGGCAGACGATGGATGTGGAGAGGGTTGAGGATAGCCAGAGAGTGAAGAGGCAGGAAGTAGAAAGCGAGGATGACGTGCTGGTAAAGAGTACACAGATGTAAATGGGAAAGAGGGCAAATGTGAAGGCGGTGGGAGTATGGCGTTTGCAGGCTAGCTTCTGGGGAAATACCAACTAGAATGGCGAAAATAAGCTCTGGCATTTCAAAATTGTCATATCTTTTGAAGGACTCTCAACAGGTCATTTTTAGCTATGACTATTTAGAGATGTTGTGACTTGCTAATTAGTCTCTTCGAAGCATCACTACAAGAAAAGATAGCCCAATAGCACGGAAATGGAAAATTCAACCAGATCTTCATCGACCTTCCGTGCCCCCAAACACTCTCCAGTTCTTTGACCATATGACCGGAGGCGATGGAGCTCGATGGGGAAACATGGCCGAGAGGTAGGGGCCCGTTGAATCGCCGCAACAACGTCTTGCGTGCATGATGAAGTGAGAGATGGCAAAATTCAAAGTATCATCCATCCAAAGTGTACAATCATACATCCATTGAATCTAGGAATTAAGGAATAAAGAAGAGTTCTAGAGCCTATTGTCAAAATTCAAGTGTTTTGACATTATAGCAGTGTCAAAGGGAGAGAATTTCAAAAAGAGTGAACAATATAAGATGTTCGGCTGTATAAACCGATGACTCTCATTTCTTCATCTCCACATAGTTGCTGGGAAAGATCCCAGTCCTGCCATTCAGTGTTCCAGTCCTAAGCATGTTAGTCACCAGCAGAAGGGAAAAGAAGGCCCAAACTTACCACCAGTCCTCTGCCTTCTCCGTCTTCTTCGTTACTGTGATGATATCTCCCTTCTTAAAGCCCAAATCTCCCGGCTGATCTGCATCAAAAGTAAATAATGCCACTGCCTGATCCCTCTGCAGAGCCCCAGTCTTCCCTGGAAACATCGGCTTTGGGGCTGCAGGCCTTCCTGGTCCTACCTTCCCTGATGGCGACCTAGGATTGTCTCGGTAGACGTAATCGTCGCCAAAGCCAGTCTGATTTCGTTGCAATCCAGCAGCCCTTGATGGTGGATCATACACATCATCTGCCCAAGTGCTTGCTCTCTTCGGCCCGCCATATGATTCCCGATTGTAGTCGTTCCCCACGCTTCCTGTCCTATCTCTACCCACTCCCTCATTGTATGCCGAGCCCGTACGTCCTTCCCATACCACATCATCATGCGTATTATCATACACTGGGATATCATTATACATCGCATCGGCATTTCCACCACTTCCAGCAAAAACCCTCGAGTTCAGAACCGCCATGAGCGAAGCAGCCGCAGGCGGAGGGCGCACACTTCCCTCCATCAGCTGCCTTGCCGTGAAACGCTGCCCATACAACTTCTCATTTGCATCTCTTCTCTCAACAATCGCCGAGCCCTCCAACGACACGCCAGCAAACAATCCCTTTGTTTTCGAATAACTGAAGACACCAGCCACGCCCTTCAAGCTAGCTGCCCCTGCGGCTTCAGCATTACGTCCTACAGGTCCTGCCGCTAGGGAGACGTTTCCACCAAGTGTAAGAGAGCCCTGTTGTGAGAATGCTCGAACTGCCGCTGCATCGTTGAGCACGAAGACGAAGTCCGTGAGTTCGAAACCGATCTGTCCACCAAATCCAGCACCTCCAAGGCCAATAGCAGATGGCGCGGACCAAGAACCATCGGCGAGTCGCGCGACAACAATGCCGTTTCCGTATCGCGCCGATCCAAGGAAGCCTGCCTTCAGGACGGTGATAATCGCAAGACCCTGTCTTATTAGCAAGAGCCACGACTTCCATCCATCATCCATAGTATAGTCGGCGTACCTTTGCATTTGCGAGAATTGCCGGGGGAATGACTTTATCAGGTCCGAAAGCCTGTCTTGGATCTATAAAGGACGCCAAGATCTTGCCGCATTTCTTACACTCTGCTGTTGACTGTCAGTCTTGCACAGCACAGCAGAGCACAGCATGAGAGGATGGGGACATACACGCCATAGACGACGGAAGGAAGTTGTGTATTCCGCCCACCATCTTGGAAGCACGTGTCGTCTTCTATTGAACTTGATTTATGAGGTCGTTGTGTTCCTGAGTCGGCGGCGAAGGAGGAGGAGGAGGAGGACGCGCAAAGGCGAATAGTGGGGGCAGGTATGTCGCTCGATATGTAAGTTCGATACACGGTGGTCGGAAGCGATTCACAAGAGTGAAGAATATATACAAGTGCTTGCGCCGACAATAACAAATGCAAACAGAGACTACGCAACGAAGTTGTTGAAGAGGTGAAGAGGTGAAGAGATGAAGAGATGAAGATATGAAGAGGTGAGGAGGTGAAGAGGTGAGGAGGTGAAGAGGACGTCAGCATTGGATTAAGGTTTGGTTACCCTTATGGCTGGGTAAGTACCTCGTACCTCGTACCTACGGAGTACAGTACCCAAAAGTGGCGCCGGTGGCCATTCGGCCGAATCGGTGATCCGTGATGTGATCCGTCATCCGCCGTTCGCGTTCTCGTTGACAGATGAGCACTGTCTACAGACCACAGCCACAGCCACACCATCCACATCCACATCCACATCCACATCCACATCCACATCTACATCTACAATCCACATCTACATCCGTGAGGGAGGAGGGAAGGGTCCGTTGTGGCTGAGCCTCATTAATCCGCCCGGCCAACATCGACATCGACATCGACATCGACATCGACAAGCACAAACTCAACTCGACCGATATCATTACCTATTGCAGTATTCAAGACCATCTAAATTCCAAATTCCAAATTCGCATAATCAAAGACTACCATCACAAATACGACAGACGACATTACGACAACAACGACCTCCGCCTGCCCGCCCTCCAGAGAGGCGGCAAAGGACCGCCCGACTCGGCTCAGCGCCAGTCTTCTCCCCGACTCAGAAGTTCGGAACAAAGGATTTCGAACCCGTCTGACCTAAGTCTCCCCCCATACTGGATCAACGTTTCTCATCATTCATCCTCCCCTTCACTACCCAACAAGCCGCCATGTCAGACTCCTACGACCGCGAGCGCCAGAACAACAGCCGCCTAGATGAGCTGTCTGCGAAAGTCAGCGCGCTGAGAGGCGTCACGGTGGATATCTACGATAATGCGAGGGCACAGGATGTCATCGACAGCACTGTAAGGGAGCCAGATAGACGATGCCTTAAGGGGATGGTACAGATGGCTAACAGTTGCCTAGTCGGACACATTCTCCTCGATGGGCACGTCGCTGAAGGGTTCTGCTCAGAGACTCGGCCGGATGGCTGCGTCGGGAAACAAAGTCGCGGTGTTCAAGTTGGCGGGCATAATTGTCGGAACAGTCTTGGTCTTATGGTTCATCTGGGGCCTTTTCTTGTGAGAAGCATAGGAGCGGGATGTGGAAGACAAAGACTACCCGCAGAGCAAAGCAGGCTTTCGCAGAACCGCAGGATCATACATTACATGAAGTCAAGACATCAACGAAGGAGTTTGTAAGATACCGAGGTTGAATAAGCCAAGAATCATGGCACGGAGTCACGGTTGTAAGGGGCCTCAATGTATAATTGTTCAAATACACGAGTAATGGCTGCATATACATCATTCAATGTGTAATCCACGCCTCTATTTTCAGACAGCCGGCTATGCTGAGTTGCTCGTTGATAAAATCTTGCATTCTCATATCCCCCCCTACTGCCAGACATTGGAAAATAGATCCTCACTCGCCGCTCCAAATCCTGCTGCTGGCTTCACTGCACTTTGAGGCGCTCCCTTGCCAGGAGTTGGAGGTGCAGCACTACTCCAACCACCAAATTCCTCATCCGCGCTTACTTTCGGCGCTGTACCACTAGAAATGCCATTGCCGATCTGAGCTACGACTGGACTGGATATAGAACCCCAGCCGAAGTCATTCGCAGCTGGTGCTTGTGCTTGTGCTGGTTTTGCCGAACTCCATGCATCATTCGAGCCAAAAGCGTCAAAATTGCTACCCCAGGCACTTGTGGCCGCTGGAGCTGGTTGGGCCTTCGGTACTGGTTGAGATGGTGTCAGATTGAACACCGAAGATTGTGAAGCAGTCTCAGAGGTAAGAGGCTTCGGAGGGGGAGATGTGACTGTGGGTGTTGAGAAATCAAAGAGATCGTTCATGCCGGAGCTTGTTGTTGGCGGAGAATTTGGCAATGGTAGAGCAGTGTCAAATGCACCAAACCCGCTCGAAGAGCTCATCGTTCTTGAACTGCTATACTGAGGCTGACTGGCCGGCTTTGGTGCTGGCTTTGCGTCAAAGAAACTGCCACCAAAGCTTTGTGGGGGAGAAGGAACAGGAGGAGACCGATGATTTTGAAGACTGCCTAATCCTGCAAATGCATTATGCTTTTGAGCCTGTGGTTGTGGCTGGGTAGATGTGGTACTGGAAAAGTCGAGGCCACCAAATGCGTCGTTCAAATCGCCAAAAGATGTCTGAGAGTGTGCTGGGCTTGTGGCAGATTGTAAGCCACTAATCGAACCCTGAGAGCCATGCTGAGGCTGTTGCTGTTGTGGCCGAGGACCAGAGGCATAAAGTGAGAGAATAGATTGCTTCAAATCTGGCCTCGATTGCCCCGCAACTCCAGAAGCTGGTGCAGCACTAGCTGATCGATTTTGAGGTGGTTGTGGTTCCTGAGCGAAGAAGTCTAAACCGAGCAGGGAATCTGCAGGCTTCGTGACCTTTGCTGGTGGAGGTGGTGCAGACTCCGCCTTTGCTTGTCTCGAAGTAGGAAGGGGACCCGAATTAGCCCTTTGTGGCGGCGCATCATTTGCAAAGAGATCTGGTTGTGGTGCTCTGCGTATAGCTGCGGGCCCAGCAGCAGCCGCTGGACTGGCCGTGGCCTTTTGTGAAGCTGACCGCTGTAGATCCTGCTTCTCCTTGACCAGGTTCAGTGGTATATCGTCGTCGCCCTCCACATCCAGAGTTGAAGGATCCGGAATCGGTCCATCCATCACCCATCTCTTCGAATCATATTTCGTCCGTATGAAGTTCTCCATCTTGGCTTCTGATGGCACGTGTCCAGGGGCGAGCTTGGCCTCCCAGTACTTGTTCGCTCGTGTATTCCCCCACATCAATACGCTTTGCAATTGCTCGTCCGTCCATGAATCCAAGTCTACTGACTTGACTCTGCTGATATGTGTTCCCATCCCGCGGTGAATGCCTGAGCAACGAATGCAAATGAAGATGCCTAGATTCCAACTCGCCCATCTTGGATCTGCAGAGGAGAAATTAGCACAAGCATAGGCACACAAGGAAAACCCTCAAAGCTCCCTGGAAAGTGTTTGTTGCCCAACAACGTACGCTTATTCCTCTTGCAATCCGCGCAACTCTTGTTCCCTTCCAGCTTCAGGAGACTTTTGATCGTTTGGGCGTTGCGCGCTGTCCTCTCAGCTGCTGGGTCCGGGGCCCTGCGCGACATCTTCAAGAGTATGTAATGCGATGAGAAATCCTTGCAATGAGATACGAAGTTGTGTTTTTTGAGGTGAGGTGAGGAATTTGGAATACAATGGTTACTGGTGGCAAGCTGCGTAAGATAGGTACTCTTCGGTCTTTGGTCGAAGTTGAGGCCAATTGGGGTCAATAGGGTGCCCATTTTAATCTCAACTGCCCGAATCCCAACTGTGGCTTAAAGTTAGCCAGCCTTACGAATTAGGCACAATTCCAAATCACTATCGGTATGTATCTATCGGTCTATCTATCGGTCAATGACGGCATTAACCCACGTACAGTCTATCCCCGATCCATGGCAGGGTTTTGAGGAAAACTCCATGCTTCAGGTGTACAATAATACAAATAATCATCTTACATACATTTATTGCGCCTCATATGATTGCGCCTTGTAACAGCTAGACCCCATAGCCATATCAAATTCATTACTCGTCGCAAGAAACCTCTATAAAGCCCTGATGCATCTACCCAACTGGGCACACATCCTCCGCACAATCTACACATTTAGCAACCACACAGCAAGATCAACGCTCCTTCGAACTCCCGCTCTACCTGTCCGCGCCGTTCTTCTCAGATCCATGCCTACGATCCCTTTCTTGGGCAGCTTCTTCGGCACTTCCAGCAACTCATCAAAGAACATGGCTTACCCCGTCCAAAAGAGCGACGATGAGTGGCGCGCTGTCTTGAGCAAAGGTCCGCCGCCGTTTAATTGCCCTTCGCGCCAGATAGCACTGAGACCGTACTGACAATCAACAGAACAATTCCGCGTCCTCCGCGAAAAAGGCACCGAGGCTCCCAGCAGCGGCACATACGACAAGCATTCCCCCAGCACAGGCGTCTACACATGCGCCGCCTGCTCCGCGCCCCTCTACACGGCGAAGCAGAAGTTCAACTCCGGGTGCGGCTGGCCTGCCTACTTCGACAGCGTCCCCGGCGCCGTGGAGAGACACACAGACAGCACGCTGGGGATGGAGCGTACGGAGATAGTGTGCGCAAATTGTGGAGGGCATCTAGGCCATGTGTTTAAGGGGGAGGGCTATGATACGCCTACGGATGAGAGGCATTGTGTTAATAGCATCAGCTTGAACTTTTCCCCCGAGGATAAGGTGATGGAGAAGGAGGCGAAGGCGGAGAGCAAGGTCTAAGGGATTAATGAGCGGAGTTATAGCTTTGAGAGGGAATATAAATCGGAATTGTGGGAGTGTGATAGTTAAAACGATAATCCATCCAATCGATGGCATCATACTTATATAAAACCTATAGGCTATGAGTCGATTGAGAACCAACTATGGTGGATTTCATAATGAGGAAGCACTGCACAGTAAAGAAGCACACACATCACAGATCGAAGGGTAAAGTAAACTGGATTTATGCTTCATTCCAGTGCAATGCATGTAGATTACATCCCCGACCATAAAAATTCGCCTGCATGTAAAGGTCGCGTGTAATACCCCAATTTAATTCGCCCAAAAACGATATGATACATCTATAGCTCATCGTGACCTGTCTCATCCTCACCCTCGGCTCCACCAGCACCGCTATAAAGCTTGCTGGTAATTGGATATGCGATATTCGAAAGCTTCTCCTTCTGCTCCTCAAAGTCCTCCTGGGTAGCGGTGGCGGCGTTGGCCTCGAGCCAGTCGGTGGTCTCCTTAACGGCATCCAAGATCTAGATCTGTTAGTGAAATGCTCAATCATTCGGAAAGGAATAACTTACGGTCTCCTTGTCCTCATCGTCAATCTTGCCTCCGAGACCCTCGTCATCGTTGACCTGGTTCTTCAAGTTGAAAGCGTAGTTCTCAAGTCCGTTACGGGACTCAATACGCTCTTTGGTAGCCTTGTCCTCATCGGCGTACTTCTCGGCCTCCTGAACCATGCGGTCAATCTCGTCTTGAGTGAGACGGCCCTTGTCGTTGGTGATGGTGATAGACTCCGACTTGCCAGTGCCCTTATCACCAGCGGTAACCTTGAGGATTCCGTTGGCATCGAGCTCGAAGGAGACTTCAATTTGGGGAACACCACGTGGTGCTGGCGGAATACCGGTAAGCTCGAACTTTCCGAGCTGGTTGTTGTCCTGTGAATGAGTTAGAAATTTGTTCATCTTGTCGATGTGGCCTTTGGTCTTGTTGTGCCTGTTCATATCGGCTTGGTAACGTCCAGCAACATTGCAAGGAGACAGTAGAACTTCCTCGAAGCCTTTATCTGCTCCTCCTTCTCTTTCCTGCTGCCTTTGTGCTTGATGGTGGCTACACGCTGCTGTTCCCGTAACTTCACGGGATTATTGAGTTTCAGATCCTGGTATAACTGGCCAAGTCTCACACGGGCCTTCTCTTTGGTCACGGCAGCCATCTCTTCTAGTTGCTCTCTCGAGAGGTCAAAGTTTCCAGGAACCGCTTCAATCAAGGGATTGTGGCTACACAAGCCATCCCACTCCAGCAGGTCTCGGGACCAAGGGCAGAGATCTCTGCAGCTATGCAGTTCCTTTTGGGAGCTCATGGCCCAGAAAAGAAAAGAGAGGGCTGCTTCTATGGCCACGAAGGTAACTCTGGTGGTCGCGACATCTCCTGGCGAGAATATGGGGGCATGTATGAGTATGCCCTTGGATACGATCTTGTAGCCCTGCTTCATTGCTGTCTCCATCCGTACTGTATAGAAGAGGAGGGGAGCAGTTGGCAGAAGAGAGGGTTGATGCGTGTGCGAGTGCTGAGGGTAGCCCAGGTGACGAGGACCAATTGGTCCTGTGGGGTTGGGATGGCAGCCGTTGACATCTTGACATCTCCATGGCTTGAAGGATTGCAAGAAAGCAGAAGAGATTGACGAAAGGAAATGAAGAGGCCGACGAGTGTGAGGGGAAGGTGCGAACGCTCAAGGGGGGAAAGAACGAATCAAATAAAGTGTAAACTACATACCTTGGTCATGGTACGCTCGCCCTCGAATACTTGGATAAGGACGACTGGCTGGTTATCGGCAGCGGTAGAGAAGATCTGGGACTTGCGGGTTGGGATGATGGTGTTTCTTGGGATGAGCTTGGTCATGACACCACCGGTGGTCTCAATACCAAGAGTCAATGGGTTGACGTCCATGAGAACAATCTCCTCAGTACCCTCCTCTCCAGACAAAACACCACCCTGAACAGCGGCGCCGAAAGCGACGGCCTCGTCAGGGTTGATACCCTTGCTGGCCTTCTTTCCGGAGAAGTACTCCTCAATGAGAGCCTGAACCTTTGGAATACGGGTAGAACCACCGACCAAGACGATATCATCAACATCCTCCTTCTTAACCTTGGCATCCTTGAGAACTTGCTCCACCGGCTTCAAGGTCTTCTTGAAGAGGTCGATGTTCAACTCCTCAAACTTGGCACGGGTAAGAGTCTCAGAGAAGTCATTTCCATTGTGGAAAGCCTCAATCTCGATACGGGTGGACATCTGGGACGAGAGAGTACGCTTGGCCTTCTCAGCCTCACGCTTGAGCTTGCCCATGGTCTTGAGATCCTTGGTGATATCGACGTTGTGCTTCTTGTTGTATTGCTTGGCGAAGTGGTTGATGACTCTCTGATCGAAATCCTCACCACCCAAATGAGTGTCACCAGCGGTAGAAAGAACCTCGAAGACACCACGGTCAATGGACAGAAGGGAAACATCGAAAGTTCCTCCACCAAGATCGTAGACAATGATCTGACGCTCACCCTCAGTCTTATCAAGACCATAGGCGATAGCGGCGGCGGTTGGCTCGTTGACAATACGGAGGACGTTCAAGCCGGCAATGATACCGGCGTCCTTGGTGGCCTGTCTCTGGTTGTCGTTGAAGTAGGCTGGGACAGTGACGACGGCGTGAGTAACCTTCTTGCCCAAGTAAGACTCGGCGACCTCCTTCATCTTTCCAAGGATCATGGCGGAGATTTCTTCTGGGGTGAAGGTCTTTGGAGAACCATTGACCTCAACTCTGACATTTGGCTTGCCATCCTTCTCGATAACGTCGAAGGGGAAGTGCTTCATGTCACCCTGAACATCCTTATCCGAAAACTTGCGCCCGATCATACGCCTGAGTAATCGTGTTAGTTATCGCAGATGGACGGCGAGATTGCGACTTACTTGACATCAAAGATAGTGTTCCTCGGGTTCGCAGCTGCTTGATTCTTGGCTGCGTCTCCAACCAAACGCTCCTCATCGGTGAATGCGACATAAGATGGTGTAATTCTGTGGCCTTGATCGTTGACAAGAATCTCGACCTTGCCCTTTTGCATCACACCGACGCAAGAGTAGGTCGTTCCCAAATCAATGCCGATAACTGTTGGAGCTCATGTCAGTCCTCGATCGAGGCTCAGATGCAAGGGAGAAGAGAGGAAGCTTACCCGTTCCATAGCTCTCTTGTAATGGATCTTGATCCGAGGATGCGTGTGCTGTCTGGAGGAATGCGAGAGGGCTGAAGAGAAGAACGAGGTAGAAGAGAGCAGAGAGGCCCATGAAGAGCCCGCTCTGGTTTCCTCTGGCCATGGTGAGCGCCGTCTATGGAGCTCTCAGAGATGTAGATGGTTTCTTCCAATCAAGGTATGATGGAAAGAATGGACCCCAGACTGCGGTTGTCGACTTGCTTCTGACAAGAGTATGTATTCAAGAAGAAGAAGAACAAGAACAAGAAGAAGTGAATGAATAAACAAGAGTATAAGATGGCGTTGCGGCGAACTTTATTATTCTCAGATTCGGCTGAGTGACAAAGTGTCCTCTCCGGAGGCGGCATAATTTGGAGGGGACTTATGGGCTACTTCCAGCTGCGCCATTGGCTGGTTAGCGAAGGCGGTGAGCTCACACAGTGAACGGCCACATTCAGTGGCAACAAGGATTATTCGATGTTTTCATCGGCTGGAATTCGATGGAAGAGAGCTGATTAGGTAATATATCTACCTGTTCCTCTCTTCTCTCCCTCTCTCCTTCTCTCCTTCTCATCCATTCTCTATGCATCTTTCTCGCCTTCAGTATGTACAAGTATGTACATATATGTAGACACCTTACATATACTAATCATAATGTTCCGAAGACAAGTATGTACCTATGTGTATATACTTAATTACCTATGATACACCCCGAATTTAACCTCCGTCCACCCCGTCCGCATCCGCCTTGGTCGCTGTGCGTCCCTGATTCCCTCAGGGGATCCAGGGGTTCTCGAGAGTGTTGGACGGCTTCAGCCATTCTTTGGCCAAAGACCCCTCTTTTCGGTACCGCTACAGAAGGGCTTGGCTTGGATTCACAAAAAGAAAGGAATGCAGTCTCCTTGCTCAGATATGTGATGTCATCCGTGAATTTGGTATCTATATGCCAGGAAAACCAGCAATTGTCTACTCTATCAACCCCGCAGCAATCGTTTCTCCACCGCTGCGCAGAACCACTCTTTGACCCTTTTCCAGAGGAACCGCAGTATCCAACTCCACAGTTACTCGAGCAACCATTGCCGGCTTGACAATCTTTGGCTTCTTCTTTGTCACCTTCCCACTGCTCTTATCCAACGTCGCTATGAGCTCTGTGACTCGTCCGGGGGCATGTAACCGTCCACGGTGAACATCAATACCTGAAGGCATCAAGAACTCAAATGCCAGAACCTTGACCACGAGAGACTTGGTACACTGAATCGGACTTGATGGGCTGCAGAGGACATCTCCGATCTTCAGATGTATCGGATCTATGCCAGTCAAGTGGATCGTTGCATTTTGCCCCGCAACTGCCCAATCTGCAGCCTCGTTGTCAATCTCGAGTCCTTTCACAAAGCATTTCTCTCCACTCGGTTGGACTAGTAGAGCATCACCAGTCTGTAGTGAACCTGCTTCGATGCGTCCAGAGACACTGAGCGGGTTCTGAACCCCACCTCGAAAAATATCTCCAATTGTGAATCTCAATGGTTTGTCAAGTGCTCGAGCCGCAGGTTCAGAGCTATCGAGTTCTTCCACAAGCGTTGGGCCCTTGTACCACGACGCCGCTTCTTCTGTAGATCTTCGTGCAATATTGTCTCCATGCAGGCCAGACACCGGGATGTAGGTGACGTTCTTAGCTTGGAAGCCAGCTGCCATGAGGAACGCCGAGACTTGCTGAGATATCTCATCGAATCGGTCTTGAGACCAGCCAACAGTATCCAATTTATTGATGGCAATAATCAGTCGTTGTACACCCATACTTCGAACCAGTAACGCATGCTCCTTCGTTTGCCCCTTCAGGCCAGATTCAAACGATCCGGTGCTTGCGTCGATGACCAGCACGGCAAAGTCTGCTTGACTTGCTCCCGCAATCATGTTGGGAATGAAGTCTCGGTGACCTGGAGCATCGAGAATTGTGAATGAAGTCTTTTGGGTTTCGAACTTGTTTGTGGCAATGTCTATCGTAACTCCTCTACTTCGTTCTTCGGTACCTTGATCAAGGACCCAAGCTAATGCAAAGGAAGATTTGCCCATCTTCTCAGCTTCCTTTCGGTATCGATCGATCGTCCTCTGGTCTACTACTTTGAGATCATATAGCAATCGTCCCATCAACGTACTTTTGCCGGCATCGACGTGACCTTATATCATGAGCACTAGACCGGCTTTCATCATCCCCGAAAAACTTACCAATAACCACAAAATTGGCAGCATGCTTTGCCTTCTTTTTCTCAAACTCTGCTAAGACGTCGAGATTCTTGCTTGTCGCCCTTGGAGTGTCGTCTATCTTCATCCCTTCTACTCCATTGGCGATTTGATCCGCCTTTTGCTCATTCCTCGTCTTCGCCGGAGGCTTCTCTTTCTTTCCAGCTACGATATTAGTGATTAGTATCAGTTCCTTGGAATTCCGCGTTGTGCCGAACCTTTCAACTGTGCTGCTATCACCACGTCATCTGGACTTGGCCCTGCAAATGCATCAGTTGACAGTAAACGAGGATCTGAATAAGGCAAAGTAAATGCGGCGGCGAAGGACTGGCGAGGACTTGAGGTGGCATCTCCAAACATAGTCATGGCAAAGGCAGAAGGCGCAGCTGCTTCAACTTCAGGCGTTGTAGCTTCATAGTCCATCTGGCTAAATGTATCTTTTATGGGCTCCGCTGGTCGTGAAGTTCTCCTGTGGGGACTTGAGTCCTTTCGTTTTAGTCCAGGATATGTTCTGGCATTCTCCCTTCCAGACGTAACAGGTGTAGGAGTGGCATTCGAGGGCTTCACGCTTCCGCTGCCACTCCTTTCTGTGTTGCCCTTGCCAATAGACAGACTGGCCATAGGCTTTGTGACTTCTTCGGCTCCAGTACCATTCTTTTGTTCCTGCGCCTTCTTTTTCCGGGCAGCAGCGAGCGCCTGTAACTTTGACATCTTCGGCGCTCCATCCGGACTACCGCCTAGCAATCCGCCAGGATGACACAATGGTTCAACGAATGTTGTCTGTCTGTCCAAGGGAATATTGAGCCAGCCCATATCTTTCCAGAAGTCGGCTGGTATAAATGGCCCAGCGATAGTCGTAGGCGGAGGGAATTTTGCATGCTTCATGTAAGGATAGACTATTGGTGTAGTGTCAGTTGCAATCCTTCCATGACTCCCACGATGTATGAGGTGACGCACCTCCTAAGCCTTGGTCGTCCACCATGCCCGCCTCGTCGCCCACAGAGTCCTTATGGCACATGCCCTCATTCGAAATTGCAAGATGAAGAAATATTGACCCACCTTTGGCCTTCTTCTTCTTGCTCAGCTCCTGCTTCGGCGTCCTTGATTGAAGCAGGTAGTTGACGCTTTTCTCGACATCATAGTAGTAATGCCATAACGCCTCTTGTATATCGTGATCGGTGATCCCTGGCACGTCGCCTCCTAACGCGTCACGTACAGCTATTGCACCGAGTCTCATTTGCTCTGTTTGCGGTCAACGGACAGCTCCTGTTCGCCCCGCTGGCAGAAGCGGGGTAGTTTTGAAATGGCCAACCTTTATCCTCCTCGCTGAGCTCTATCAAAGGCGGAACAGTTAGTTTCAGTGCAGCGAATGCAGTAGATTTGGAAGAGTTACCATACCTTCAGCACCATCATCAGCATAATCATCTCCTCCAGCGAAGTCGTCGAGCTCATCGTCGAGGTCCATGTTCTTGACTATCTTATGGCGCGACATTGTGCTGGTTTGTGGAATATTTCGAGATCTGTATAGTTATATATAATATCGAAGAGAAATAAAATCGAATGCTGATTTATATTTCAACCAAAGCCTTCGAAAAGGAAAGTGAATTGTCGTGGTACGAGAACAAGTCAATACAAATTTGCCTGTCCTTGATAGGTCGTCATTATTCATGTTGACAAGTGGCGGGAGTGGGCGGGGACTAAGGGACTAAGAATTACCCCTCCATTTGAATGAATTTGAAGGACTTAGTTTCAGCCTTGCGATGCACCATAAACATCCATCCAATTTCAACAGGGGAGACAGGATCGACGAGTGAAAATTATAAGATATTTTGATGATGCTATACTCCACTACTGAGCGATGATGCCACATGCTATCTATTGCATCCTAAGTCCTTGTTGCCCGATGTAGCCATGGATATCCCAAACTCCTGCAAATGCTTCCAACAAGTCCAGCTATGCCAATTTCGACTCTATTAAGTACAATATTTGAAAAATCCAACTGTAAACGAGACATCAAACTTCTGCCAGCGAAGTCGTCTATTATGGCGAGGCGGGTATCAATTAATGCGCTCTGCCTCTTGCTCTTAGTAAATGCAATCTCCTTTCTGCATCATCATCTTCGCCGATACCAATACGGCGTCCTGTCAATGCCGCAAACCCCAAATGGCCAACATTTGGGAATGATGTGTTCTGCGCGCTCACGTTTAATGTTGGTTGAGTCGCAGGCTCACTATTTGAATAGTTGCTCGCAGAGGCCCGTGGAGTGGCTAAAATGGTGCTTCTCCTCCTTGGACTTGGTGGTGCTGAAACAGCCATATCGTAGTTTGGTAATGCCTCGAGATCGCTGTAGCTCATATTCCTCAATGGCGCTCTAACAGCTGTTGTATAAGATGGCACTTTGTTCAGCGAAAGATCCGAAAAGTCAATATGCTCCGGCGTCTGATGTCCAGAAGTCATACTGGAAATAATACCATTTGGCACCTCTTCATTGCTAGGGTGTCGAGAAAGTGGATTGCTTCTGGGAGCCGCTGGATGCGGAACATGATCGAAATAATCGCCTGACTGATAAGAGCTTGGTATCGAAAAACTGGAGCTGGTTTGGCGGCCATGGGCATCCACGCCCATAGGAACACGGGGAGTACTGGCGCCGCTGGTATGTCCGCGACGGCCAACATAAGCGCCCTGGACTCGTTGGGCTCTGGTGAGGCTTTGCAACCTACTCGACAATGCATCAGGTCGGACGCCGGTACTTGCAATGCCATTTAATGAAGCCAGATTATCGACTGAACCAGAACGGGAATGGCTGTAGAATGGCGTATTCATGCCAGAGGAGGCAGATGGTGTCATATATCCAGTGTTGTCGATATCGGCATAAAGTTGATCTAGAATATGCTCTCCATATAAAGGAGGAGCGTGAGAGTCGATATCAAGTGTATGCATATGGTTTGGCGTTTGATCCAGAAGATTGCCAGCTTCGTCCAATGGCACATTTGGAGAAATGAAAATAGTGACCGGCAATGTGGCTCGCAACTAATTTATTGTCAGCGCAAATCTGCATGGAGTTTGAAATCAACTTACCTCAGAAGTATGTCCGTCAGGATTGTGCAATGCGATGTTAAATTTGACCTTATGTCGGACTTTTATGCCATGTGTCTCACAGTCTTGTAAGCACTTCCTGAGAGACTTTGGAAGAGGTAGCATCTCTTTCAAGAGAAAGCCATCTTGCCCCCCATCATCCAGCACGTCATGGTAGTGCTCTTCCTCGTTCAGTTCAAATGACCAGCTCTCGATATTCCTTGTTTTCTTGAATGACCGATCTACGAAGCCTGGCCCTGGAATGGTGAACTCCTGGATCTCAACTAGTTGGCATTTGATGGTACCAATCTTGAGTCCCTTTAATAGGGATGTAAACTTCATTTCGACTGTGATAGACGTGCCGAAAACAATGGCCTTCTGTGGGATGATGATGGAATATTCGAGCTTGTTTGGCCAAATATTCTCGACCGTCATGGCGTGAGCTAGTTCGAGCGCTGCAGGATCGAGAGTTCTGACAACGCGTACAGCCTTGTACGCATGCAGATCATATGCAAGCCTTCCTCTGGCAACAGTGGCTTTCAGCTTGTATTGAATGTGGCTCTCATTAAGCCCTTCGACGCTTTCTGCCGTGCCACCCGGAATGATGAGCTCAAAGGGCCATTCGTGATTTGTCGCTCCTAGGGTCACTCCTCTCGAAGATGATCCAGAGCCATCTCCACCAACGAAATTCGGCCACCTATGATTCATGACCTCCGTAGTCTTCTCAACTTTGTTATTCGAGATGCCCGTCGCAGTGATCTTTGCATCGTTCCATCTGGGTAAGATCGTGAGTATGAGATCTTGCAGAATAGCAAAAATGAGAATGTATAGACGCACCCGACCTTGCACTGCCCTATCATCCTCAAATGAACATCTTCAACCTTGAGCGGCGCTGGGAGACAGAGCACGACGACGCCTCGTAGCAGCTGGCTCGAGGCTTCAGTTTCTGGGCCCCTCAGCACAATCACATCGGTTTCTAACCTATCGAAAGCACGTCAGCAATTATCTCATCAGCCGTCGCCGTGGAGACGTTTCCACCAACCTGATCTCAAACAAGGTCGCGCTGTTCCTGCCAGTGACGCTCTGAAACGGATTGAATACTGGCATGGCGATTGATGCGTAGACGCTCTCTCACTCTCTCACCAGAGGCCGTACCGTATGTAAGTTGAAATTATGTGCAATTCCCAGACTCAATAATTCATACGAATAGAAACAGGTCAAATGTCTGTGGACAGCGTTTATAGATGATAGCGTCGATATCGATAGATAGCGTCGAATCTCGATAGTTACCGTCACACTACTAGTGAATCAGTAGTGATCATTCGAGCCGTTTTACGACTGAGAATTCATAAGGCATAAGGCAGAAGGCAGAAGGCGCCAACTATTCGGCATCAGGAGCGAGTGCAGAGTTCAAAAGAAGCCGTTGGCAAGTCAGGAACGACAGAGGCAAATAGGGATGGATGGGCCACTAAGACAGTGGCTAGAAAGGCGCTATGGAGGGTTTAAACTTATTAAACCCATGATACTCTGTCAGGTATTCAGATAAAAGATCGGCGGCGGATAGGTACATACTTTAAAATACTTTAAAATACTTTAAAATACTTTAAAAACAGGGTGAGTACTCCTCGCACCTCTTTTACGGACAGACGGTGTGGCAAGTGACGTGGTAGATGGTAATCGGAATGGGAGTTGGTAGTGGGAGTGGTAGTGGAGGGGGAGTGGTAGTAGTGGAACGGGAGATGCGGACGAATTTACATCATGTACGGAGTACATATTAGGTACATGGGTACGTACATACAGAAAACGGAGCAGTGTGCGGCGAGACAAGGACCACGGCACGGCAGGATGGATGGGCGACATACACTACTCACTACTCACTACTCACTATTACTATTACTAATCAATATCACTACCTACTCATTATCCTCATTGTCACTACAAAACACACACTGTGTGGCCTTTGGCCTTTGGCCATCATCCCATGCCATGCATCCCATGCCATCCCATGCCATACACTATTTCTCTCAACAGATCCAAGGGCGACAATAACACCTCATAACTACAGCAAGGGGCATCACATACATATCTCACACACACACACACACACACACACATACAGTATGTACATACCGATGAATGAGTGTAATAATGAGTATAATAATGTGTCATTATTGCTCAGACCCTTGAATTCGAAGCTGCATATTTCCAGATTTCTCCCACGCACGTCACGTCTTCGTTCAGTGATGAAGTTGTCGTTGGCTTTTCAGCCCTGATGCCATCGATGCATGTTCATTGGATATGGCATTTTGACAAAGGAACCCCCACCTCTCTTTCTCTTCGAGACCCCAAAGCATCACACCCAGCTTCCATCTGGGCGCACATCTTGGGGCTCACCTCTCACCGCTTACTACTCCAGCACACCTTTCCTCCAAATCCACTAAGACTCTAGTCCAAGATTCATACTGTGCCTGCCAGAATTATATATTGGCTTGACCAAAACGTGGGATGAGATGATTGAATCCAGAAGGTGAGGTAGTTTTGGTTAAGGATTCTATATCCTCAAAGTCGATGATGACAGATTCCCAAGTTCCTAATCCGAACGCTAAGATACCTACCTAGGTATGTACCTTGAACCACTTTCACTCCTGGATTAGAAGGCTTGAGTGGCGCAGCACGGGCGGTTAAAATGTTAGCTCTAATATGCGGAACCAAAGAATGTTCGAATTTCTTGGCTCAGCAAGAATGCAAGTCGCGCAACGCCAACATTCAGCCTTGTCAACGAATATCACTGCATCACAGAAGTCGCAAAATCAGCAAACTGCAGCAGCTAAATGGTATCCATTGTAACTACTGAAAATAAAATAAAAACGCCAGCTTTTCAGAAAGCTGGCATGGGTTAAGACTTTTGTCTATGACTATGGTACAAGTACGAGGCGTGGTTTGTGGCATCTGGATCTTTTCGTTTCCCGCCAGTGTATGAACGCCCTCCCTGCTACGAACGCCAATATGCAGAATTTCGGACAATGCTCGCTACCATAATTCATGAATCAGAAGATAGCTACCAGCATAGGATCAGCGCCTTTCATCCAAGTACTTAGCGGCGCTGGCCCAGACATCCGTATCTTCGATTTTGCTTCCGAGAACCTTAACACCCGCGTGAAGAGCATCAAAAAACTTGAAGGCAAGGTTAAGATCACCAAGGATGTCCTCGGCATGTGCGATTGGCCACTTCTCATATCTGGCCTTCTCGTGCTCCTTGGATTCGGCATCGGAATGGGCTTGATGCTGCTCGTCCAGGTATGTCTTCACAGTGATACCGAATGCGATGCTGATATCTTCCCCAAAAGGAAGGCTGGAGAGATTAGTATATGTAGATATCGATTGATGGAGGGTTGCATACCTGACACCAAGCTTCTCCCAATCAGTGCGCTGCTTGCGCTCAGCATGGGCATTGATGAACATTGTTGCAGCTACAGTCTCAATGAGATCACGGTCGCATTCGCGAACAGCGCTGATAATAGAATGGTAGGCCAGAAGGTTTTTGCTAAGAGGGCCTGTAAAGCCAATCTCCTTGTGGCGAAGCTTGAGGAGGCAAGCACAGCGAGAAATAAGGAGGCAAAACTTGTTCTGTTCCTCGTCGCCCATGTTCGGGCCACCAATCCATTCGTCGTGACGGTTGCGGGCATTGAGGAGACCAAGGCGCAGGAGTTCGAAGGCAAGTAAAGCAGCCTCTTCCTGATCCGGTGTTGGGAGCGCCTTGATTGTGGTTGTCAACGCATTTCCCCATTCTGTGAGCTTATGCTCGTCATTGACGTAACCCCTAAGATGAAGGAATCGCCAAAGCGCGTTGACAAGCACCGCCTCGGTGGATTTTATTGTTCCAGGCTTGGGTGATTTCTCCTTCTTTAACGTGGCGTTTCTGAATTCTTCGTCCTTCAACGCCTTCAATGCGAATCCAATGGAGCCTGGCTGTGCATCAATGTTGTGGTTCTTGAAAACATCCTCGCCAACGCGCCATGTGCCTGCTTGACGATCAGGCGAAGGGGTGACATCTTGATGGTTCATCTTGACGGTCTTCTTGTCATCATACCAAAATTTCATCTCAATGTTCTTGTGCTGGAATGCTCGATGTAACCTGCTGGCGTAAAGAGCAACAGTCTGTTCTTGGATAGGCACGAGTTGCTGTGTAACGAGCTTCCTATACTCATCCGATTCACCACCGTCCAAGGGAGGGTAGACATACATCCGAAGGGATCCCAGCCAATTCAGGACGCGCGGTGAAATGAGTCCCTTGCCCTGATAGTGATAGATTTCTGGAGGGAGTTGAAGGCCAATGTACTCATGATGGTCGCCGGTCAACTGGGAGAATTTTGTGACTTCCAAGTTGCCATTTGTGGATAGTATAACGGCATGCTTAATGGCCATGCGGCATTTCTGATATTTGTCTTGCCAGTTAGGCTCTTGCTTCTGTAGAGCCTCACTCCAGGTCTCACAGAGTGTCGCAATGGACTTCCCTGCCGTGCGATACATGTTAACAGCATCCAAAATCGTGAATGGTTGCTTCGGGACGATTGCCGGATCATTCAAAGCTGGAAACGGTGGCAAAGATGATGTGCCGGTCATCAAGAACGAATCGATAAAGGTGTCCTCGTTGATGTTAAGCTTCTTAAGCAATTGCGTCTTGACGAGGCCGTAGACGAGACCCTTCTCAAAATCAATCTTGGTGATGAGAGACTCGTTGATATTGTATAGCAGGAATTCAGGTGGGCCCATGATTCCAACTGCATAATCGACGTCCTTTGAGTCAATATATGCCATCTGGGCGCATGCAGAATACGGAGCCACCTCAAAAACGAGCCCCCGCTCAATGAGGATCTTTTGGAAGAACCGATGAAGGTGGCGAGCTCTTACGGCTCCGGTCTTTCCAAACGCAATAACGGCCTCTGTTGGTTGACTTTTGTAGTATGGTTGCCACGCGGCGTCGATCTTGCCCATTGCTACCTTGGCGTCACTCATGGCCAACTCTTCAAAGTCGACGTTCGCCTGCCCATCAAAATAGAATCTCGGAGTGATGCCATGCTTCTGCCACTGGTCCAGATCTGCATTGATATGAGCCCGTACGGCAAGAGGGAACCCCCCGATGGCGGATAGGAGAGGCTCGGCGGATGGCGGGGTATCTAGAAACTTTTGGAGATAATAGGAGGCATGGACGGCGATTGGTGCATCCTTGTATTCGGAGATGGAATGAGAGCTGTACTCAATTAGCTTCATTGCGTGTCGTATTTTGATATTTGCCCTACATCGTCTGAGACTCGAGGTATGAGTCGCCCTCTGGATCTGGAGTAGAAAGATCGTCAGCACGGCACTCTGCGAGAGATTGTGGCAGACTTCGGCTTCAGCTTCACTCTGTGCCAGCAGAATCGAGAGTAGGGAGATGTGGAACAAGTGAATCTTGATATTAGCAAGCCCAATCATGCCGGCCAGGCATGGGAAGACTCATTGGTATGAGTAGCTGGCGCCTTGCATTCTACCAGCTCGAGGGGAGCAGCAAACGTCGCCGACACCGAATGAAAGGGCATGGGCACTTACGAGGCATTGCGGAGGCTGGCGAATTGGCGATTGCTGTCTTCTCGTGAATTCCGTATCGTTTATTGCTGCTGGTATATTCTCTAGTCTGTATAGTCTCAGGCTAGGAATAAGTAACGGCGTGTGTGAATCGAAATTGGCGCAAGTTGAGGGCGGATATGCGAGTTTTGAAGCTCGACAACAGGAGGTCTTGGATGGAAGATGGGAGGATGATGGTGGAGATGGGAGGACGACGGTGATGGGGATGGTGAAGGTGATGGGGATGGTGAAGGTGAGGATGTCGCAGTTGTGATTATTGCTTCGCAAACGAATCAATATTTTGACTTCTGATTGTGAGTGGACGTATACATAGACATGCACATAGGACGGACATGGACGTCTTCCAGGATATGAAGATGAAGCTCAGAGCTCTCGAGAGTTATTTCCATTGTCCTTCCGTCTGCTCTCTGTGCTCAATAATCCCCGTCCCACCACGTCTAACGGCAGTTGCCGCCAGTTCTGTGTACTGTACTCTACTCAATATTAGACAGACCATATATCCAGTTTTAACTTTCGCTACTCTTATGTCATTTATAATTGTATCATCTTATAAATATATCATTTTATAATTATATCATATGTCTTATTGTGCATTGCTATTTCTATTGCAACTGCACGCACTCGATAATATTAATAGAAACTACTATTTACAGGATTATTCACTCTATAATCTATTATTCACTGCTCTATCCCTTACGCAGTAACTCTGAATTCCTTTCCTTCACATGTCAACTGACAACGTAGGCATCGATCGTGTTGTCTGAAGGTCTGAAGCCTAAATAATTATAAAGCGGTTCCTGTTCCGTTAACGCTCAGAGCCCTTCTTTGAACTTCCACTTTGGGAATATCTTGTTTGAAGGTGATGGATAAGCCTCAGTTTCACATTTAAATCATCGAGGCGAGTATCTACGAGAAAGAGACAGTATCCCTACTTCCTCAACCAAAGATTGATGCTTTTCCTATGCTTTGTAAAGGCCGACTGGCCCTGAAGGCTGGGTATTGGGCAACCAACAACATTATTTTTCGCACAGTTCAAAAAGCTTATCGGCAGGCTCCGGACTTAGGAGTACTCAACTTGCCCATCGATAGCTCATAGCTGCCATAAGCTTGGTATTACTACTTACTACAGCATAAATTCATTTGATATCGTCGTGCAGCATCCATATTCAAACTTCCACCATAATAGTAGATTGTTTAAATACAAGGCATCTTGCTTTTGCGGCTTTGGTTAATACCATAATCTGGGATGAATAACGCTTCAGATCTCCGTCGGTCCATATGACTTCTTCCAGCGTGAATCGTGCCAATCTGGCCGAGATTCCCATGATCGACATTTCTGGAACAGAGTCAGAGGTCGAGATTGGCAAGAGACTGGTTGATGCAGCTGAAATTCATGGTTTTGTCTTCATCAAGAATCTGGGCAGAGATATTCCCATTCCTGCAATAGACAGGTCTTTTGAACTGGTATGTTTTGATTTCGGCTGTCAACTCTCAATTCTCCTCTTGCTATGAGCCCATGGAAGAAAACCTATGAACTATGTCCTTTTATTAGGATATCGAAACTCAAACTAACTCATCCTACAGTCCAAAAAGTTCTTCGCCTCCCCCATCGAGGAGAAACAAACATGTCTCTACAGAGAAGACGTAAGCATCACTTGGCATCCCGAACAGTTCCCCAGCCTGACCTCTACCACAGAATAGGGGCTGGTCAGGCATGAACCAGGAGACCCTCGACCCCTCATCCCAAAAGGTCGGTGACTTCAAAGAAGCCTTCAACTTTGGCGAGTTCTCAAACGGCAAGGCCCAACAGCCTCTGACCCCATCCCTCACCTCGGCCGAGGCCGAGATCTCAGACTTCTTCGAGACCTGCCGCGCCATGTGTCTCAAACTCCTTACCCTCTTCGGCCTCGGCCTCGGCACCTCTCCACCAACGTGGTTGTCCTCGCGGCACTCCCGTGACCTGGGTCCATCCGGGTCCGTACTGCGATATCTGCACTATCCATCCCTCTCCGCATCCCCTGATTATCGTCCCGACGTCGACATCCGCGCCGGCGCCCACTCCGACTACGGTTCCCTCACCCTCCTCTTCCAGCGCCCCTCGCAGCCCGGTCTCGAGGTCCTGACACCCTCCGGCGCCTGGGCCCCCGTGCCCGTGTTTCCCCCCGGCACCGAGAATGACCCCTCCCCGCCGATCCTGGTCAACATCGGCGACCTTCTGAGCTACTGGACGAATGGCCTGTTGCGGAGCACAGTTCACCGCGTGATCTTCCCGAGGAAGCAGGATGGGACTCTTGGAACTGATGATAGGTATAGTATGGCGTTCTTCTGCCATCCGGCGAATGAAACAAAGTTGGATCCGGTACCGAGTGCGAGGGTGAAGGAAAGGGAGAGAGGGGAGGTGCAGGAGGGGACGGGAGGGGGGGTTATTACAGCCCAGGAACATTTGCATAATAAGTTGAAGGCGACCTATTTAGGAGTGGATTTTGATAAAAAATGAGACTGAATGAGGAGAGGTGGCAAAGAAATGCCAGATTAATTAGGCTGTTGCTTAGCATATTTGCAATCAATCTATATAATCAATGAAGGAATCAAAACAATCTCATGAAATGTAATCGTTTTACTGTTAATTCATCTGAAACGCTGCGTTGCAACGTGAGGTATCCGGTGCCCAATGCTTTCACCCAACCAACAACGGCCCTATAGCAAAAAACAGCGCCAGCCTTCCCTTATAAGCCATTCCAATCAACCAACGTCCCAATACCATCATTATGCGTCACAACGTTAAAACATTTAAGCCTTCAACCTTCCCATTACCGCCTTCATGTAGCCAAGCTCCTTTTGACAGGCAGCGGCACCAGCCTACCACCAACAATGCTCTCCTCCTCCCTCTTCCTCGCCTCCTCCCCTAACCGTCTCAACTTCTCCAACAAATTCCCAACCGGCAAATACGGCCTCTGAGCCTGCATCACCAGATTCTCCCTGGCGGCGATCTCATCTGCATGCCACAAGAAATGGCTCTGAACCTTCCTTCGCCCCTCCGGCTCGTCTGCATTGGGAATGGTGACGCCGCAGGAGTCTTTGTGGCAGGTCCAGAGGCCATTGGGACCAGAAGGAGAGGCGGACGGAAGCGGCACGGATTTGAGTTGTAGTTGGGGATTTATGTCGGGTAGGTCTGCTACGGGAGGTTCTTCTTCGTCATCTTCAACTTCTTCAACTTCTTCATCCGGTTCTTCCATGTCTACGTCTTCTTCGATGCTTTCTTCTTGCTTGGTACTAGAGCCTGTCCTTTGTCGCTTGCTAGAACGAACATCGGATTCCTCATCACTGGGTGTAGGTGATCGTTTGAGCTGCCGCTGAATAGGCGTGCCTTTTAATCTTAAACCTGCCGCTTTCCCCGCTCCTTTACCTGCGCCCTTTCCTCCTGTCCTCAGTGCAGGTTGAGGCGAAGGCGACAAGTCTATCACATCTCGTTGCGACGATTTTCTCTTACTCTTTGGGGAGCTTGCGGAGTGCTGTGATTGATTCTCCATATCACCATCCTGGTTGATATCATCTCGTACTTTCAATACCAAATTGAGAGCCTCTTTCTGTAAATCGGTCTGCTTGACTTTCCGGCGGCCGATGAGGAGCAATTCAAGCTTTTGATATATGGGACTGACACTCCATTCATCGCCAAGAGCATCATAGATCTTCTTCGCATGCGTTTGGATTATTTCCTTGGCTAATTCCTCGTCCGTGATGTCGAATCGTTCGTACAGATTTCTTGCGAGAGACCTCATATTCATATGTGGTATCCGTAATCTTCCAGAGTTGTGCAGGTCATTCATATAATTCACAATTGTTGCAGCGGTGCCGAATCGACTGCTTTCTCTTGTTTTGGACGTCGATCCCTTTCTCTGTTGGGATCCCTGCGACACCGGTGCAACCACTGGCTTATACAGCTGATAGACGTCTGGTGAATACTCCGTTAGCCACTTGTGGAATGAAGTATTTGGCCAGCCCATCGCGGCTGTGCTTGGGTTCTTCATTTGTGACAGAAGGAACTTCGCATGCTCTGCGCAGCGCTTTTTAAGCTTATTCGGCGTGATACTCCCACCATTATTTTGTATATACTATGAGAACACATATTAGTATCAGCCTACACAACAATGCTGGAGGGCTCAGGTTACCTTCTCAAACACTTGCTCGACATCTAAAGGCTTCCGGTTCTTTCCCTTGGGTTGCTTTTTCGCGTCCGAATGGATGTCAGACAGGCTGTAGAACAAGCCGACGGCTTCTGTCATTTTGTCGAATATGCCTCGATAGACTGGCGCAGGCTGGATCTCGAACCAGCCTGCTTTTCCTGGCGCCCAGATCGTAATTGGTCCGTCGCCTATGCTGAAGCCTCGTACATCCTTCACTACGACATGGCATCCTCTGTAGTCTCTCTCCTTCAATATGCCTTGAACAACGTCAGTCGATTGCGATAGTGATATGCATGCGCCTAGATTGCTTACGAAGATGACCGTGCTCTCTATCTACCTCCAACTTTCCATGAATTGAAAATGGGCCCTCGAGCTCAGCATGAAGAAGATTCGCTGGCGTCTTGCCATCTTTACTGTAGACGACGGCATCTTTGAGAAGATAGATGGGCCAATCGTCGGTACTGATTCCCCAAGGAGCTGGCTGCAAGACTTCCTCCTCGCTCAGGAGCCTCGCCGTCTGCGATTGCGATTGTGATTGCGATTGCGACGAAGCGTCATTGTCGCTCGCGACGGTGGTTGCAGCTTTACGCGCCATTGTGCCTCGAGACGGGATGCGCTCGAGTGTACATGAGATTCCCAACGGTAAGTCAAAGTGATGTGAGGCGACTGCAGGACAATGGATGAGAAACAAAGGATTCACAATGATAATACTGTATTGAGTATTGGGTATTGACAAATGATAAATGATAAATGTGGACAAAGGGTCTGAGCCTCTGAGAAGCGGGCAGGACCCGCTCGGTCTCTCACAAACTGGCCAGGCAACCCGCCTCCGGGCTTTCCACGCGCTCCACGCGCTTCACGCGACCGATTCTTAATGGGCTCGATAAGGCGCGCTAAGAATATCGATAAGAAACCTTAAATCTGACCGATCCGAGATTTTAGAACACAAAGCCGGAAAAAAGGGTCGCGTTCGTACTTATATAGCGATAGAGTACCTAGGTGGAAAGTTACGTCGTCTCGAACTCATGTCCATTTTCAAGACCGGCCAATACTTCTGGAGAAGAATGTCTAAAGGCAAGATCGTCGAAGGCGTTTTCGGTATGTTCTTCTCTGCTCTCTCCCCGTCCTTTGTTTGAATCGCACGCACACTAACCATCCATCCATCCATCAGCGCTGAACAAGCCAACGGGGATTACTTCAGCGGGGGCCATTAGGGAATTACAGAAGGAGTTCGATAAATCGAAGCTGTTTGAGCCATGGCTCGAGACTCAGAAAGCCGCCATGCTGAGGGAATCGAACAACCAGCAAAGAAAGCGTAGAAAGGCCAAGAACGTCAGCGTCAAGACCGGCCATGGAGGAACATTGGACCCAATGGCAACGGGTGTCTTAACAATCGGCGTAGGCAAGGGTACGAAGGTACTTCAGAGTTTCATCGAGTGCACAAAGACATACGATGCCATTATTCTCTTCGGCGCGCAAACAGATACATATGATCGCGAGGGCAAGATCTTGAAGCGTGGCCCATACAAACATATTACAAGGGAGATGGTCGAGAAGGCGTTGGAGCAATTTAGAGGGAAGATCATGCAATTACCACCATTATACTCGGCACTGAAGATGAACGGAAAGCCATTGTACGAATATGCGCGCGAAGGAAAGGAGTTGCCAAGAGAGATCCAAAAGAGGGCGGTGGAGGTTAAGGAGTTGGAAATTCTCGAGTTCATGCCAGGCGGAACTCACGAGTACAAGCTTCCAACAGAAGAGGCAGGATCAGCAGAAGTCGACGTTGCGGAGAAGCTATGGAAACTGGAGAAGGACCAAGAGAAGGATGCAGAGGACCCAGCAGTTCCATTATCTGTCAGGAAGAGGAAACTAGAGGAGGAACAGGATGAACTGGTGACTGAAAGCCCTGCTGCAAAGCGTAGAGGCTCGGTATCTGCGGAGGACCAAGATGCAAAGATGTCAGGAGCATTACCAACTGAGTCCACGGTCGACACTCCAATAGCTGATGCGCCAGATGTTGGCCCACCGGCCGCAAAACTGAGAATGACCGTCACCTCGGGCTTTTACGTCAGGTCGCTTTGTCATGATCTCGGTGAAGCAGTTGGCTCACAAGCAATCATGGCGGACCTCGTCAGAACCAGACAGGGGCAATTCGAGTTGGGAAAAAACGTCATTGAATTTGAAGACTTCAAGCAGGGCGAGGAGGTGTGGGGCCCAAAGCTGGAGAAGATCCTTGATGAGTGGTCAGGAGAATACAGACCTTTCGCTGGATCGAGTGCAGAGAAGAATGCCACTGCAGCTGAGACTCCTGCGGCTGCAGCTGCGGAGCCAGCGGAGCCCGTTGAGATCGGTCAGCCTGCATCTGCAGCTGCAGCAGAGCCTGTGGCAGCGGTCGAGAAGGCGACTCCTGCCACCACAGCATCAGCTTAGAGAGATACCATGAAATTACTGTTGCTGGGCGGGATCCTATTGTAAGATAGTTATTATGAATGGCAGACATTGGCACATTGCCAAAAATCAATGAACACAATAATCACGCATGTCTCCATCTTTCTGTGCTACATTCCGAAAATACTCAAGGCCGCACGTTTCATAAATCATATTCCAACTGAACAAAATCATCAATCATATCAGGCATCTAGAACTCCCCACATAAAATGTCAACATGCTTCGCTCAACCAAGCCAAACTCCAACGCTAACCCAACGCAATGCACCCATAACATGCTCCAAACTCTCATATCAACATCAGTCCAACCTCACCATCTCATTTTCCCCCCGGTGCAAGCAATACTCTAACCCGTTCAATCCTCCCCATCGCGCCCTCCAACCTCTCCAGCCTCTTCCTCTTCTCCACATCCCTCCTCTCCAACACCGCCACCCTCTCCTCCAGCTTCGCCCTTGCCTTCCGCTCCGTCGCCACCATCTCGTTCGCCTGCTCAAACAGCTGCTGGCTCAGCTCCTCCAGCTCGCCGCTCGCCTCGTCGAGCTTTCCCTCCGCCTGCTGGCGCAGGATCTGCTCGCGGGACAGGGCGGCCGCGAGGTCCCTTTCTGACGGTGTGGAGGGCAGGGGTTGCTGGAGACGTGGGTTTGGATTCGATTTGCGCGGGGAGAGGAAGGAGGAGAGCCGGTTTTGCAGGGCGTTGGGGGGTGTGGAGGTGCGCGCTTCGTCGTGGGAGGCTAGTTGGCGACGGAGGGTTTGGAGTTCGTCTTCGTAGTCGGCCCATTTGTCCACTAGATGATATGTATGTCAGTTTCGATCTTCGGCGCATAGTCTGGGCGGCGTGGGGAGAGGAGGCCGTACCAGCAGCAGTGGCTTTCTGGGTAAGGAGTCGGACCTGCGCCTGGAGATCCTCAATCTGCCGCTGCGCATCGAGCGCGGCCTGGGAGGAGGTGTCGGCAGGGAGCCCTGTGCCACAGTTCGGGCAGGACAGATGGTGCGCGGTTTGACCAAGCTGCGGGGAAACTGACAACGTCATTGTCGCAGACATCGGGGCTATGTACCTATGTACTGTTTCTCGGTTTGGCTTGGCGCTGTAAGGTGAAGCTATTCGCAAAGCTTCTACAGAATCGTAGGAGTCGTAGATTTCGTATTAAATCGGTTTGATACTGAGGAGGATGTGGAGGAAAAGTAATAAATTATGTGGCTATTTTAGCTGCGCCTCCGCATGATCGCCATCCCGCGCGTTTGGCGGCTTACCTATACGAGGCTGGAAAGTGTCCTTGGGGGTTTATTGACATGGGGCAGAAGGATTCAGCGTCAGTTTTGACGACACTCGTAAGGATGAATCAACCGCGATTTTTCATGCTCATGCAAAAGTCATAGAAAACATTATAAGGAAGCATCATTGTATTTGAGACTGGTATACATCTATTATGTAGGGAAACTGGGAGACGATAAAGATAACATGAATGTACAAGAACTCTTTGTTTGGCATTATTCTGAGAGGTCGCGAGACGTATTCCACCATAATCACTCAGAATTGCTTGACCATAGTTATTTCCTCCAATACACAATATTAATTGCTGGTAGGTGCAGGGCATATGCCATAATGCAACTTCTTCTTATATATTAAAACTATCATTGGTAAACCTGGAAATATTGAAATTTTGGTCCTCGGGCAAGCACAACAGATGTTTCACATATTTACTGATGTTCTTAGATGGGTATTAAAAAATCCCCTGCGAAGTTCTGTATTAGGTGTAAAACAGTTTACGCTGCCATTCAACTTGGTCTTTGGTCTTCTGAAAGGTAAAATATTGAGTCGTGGCACACGTCAGAAGCCATTGTAACCATGACGATAATGTTCCTTTAAGTTTAGCCAAATCTGCTGCAGTCTTGATATAAAACGAAGTTAAAGATATCCCGTCATATGTACATAGTTATTGTTATTGATTGGGCATAGACCTTGAAAAACATCCACCTTTTTGATGAAAGCCAATTCACATCCTCTGTGATGGAATAATCGGAACCGCCATCATTTTAAAAGGTTAAACATGTACATAGTCGAGGTTAACATATATTCATGCTTACATACATACCCAAAGAGTTATTCAAACGAATCAAAAGAAAGCAGAACATATTCTGGCCAGACCTTGCATTAAAAACCAACATGGAAAACGTAAATAGTAGTAGAAACATGGCCATATGGGACAGTTGAAACGAGAAATTCGGTCAACGTATGGGATTAAATGTAAAATACCTGGTTCAGTTCATGTGAATGGATGGCATGTGCTGAATCTCATATTGAGGGTCATGTTCATCACCGGACAGCATTTTGTTTGCGAAGCAGTTATTCAATTGTGCCGCAGCTAAGACTTTGGTTGAAATCCTGGGGTTCTGATGAAGAGGCATCTTGGAACCAGTTGTCTGGGTCCTCGAAGAGACCTTGAAATCTCCAATCCTTGAATCACCCAAAATATTTCAACCGAGCACGTTCCATGTGTTGGACAAGTTGCATTGATCGTAGAGCATATGCTACATTTTTGCACTGCCTGCCGCTCATGAAAACATAGCACCCCTATCCCATGCGAGAGCCCAAAAGAAACCACTTAAACCTCAGTCGTAACGCGAGCCTTGGCATTGGTAACCTTGACACCGAGCTGCTTTGCGCGTGCAACAATCTCTACTCTCTTTCTCGACGAAACGGCGTGGGAGATCTCGGCGGCGAAGGTCTTGTTGTGCATGAGGAGGAGGTCGACATCGCGGACGTTGTTGACGAGGAAGGCCTTGTGGCCGGATGGCATCATGTGGCGGGTCTTCTTGTTGGATCCGAAACCAATCTAAACAGAGCAATGTCAGCCCTTTCCCTTAATATTACTACACCAATTGTCTTCCCAAACAATCAGCTGCTGATGGCGTCCAAACGTACCGATGGCATAACCATTTGGCCCTTAAAGCGTCTGCGGACACGATTGTCGATACCCTTTGGCTTTCTCCATGATGGGTCGACACGCATGAAGGTGTCACTCTGATGTCTGTGGAAGCGCTTCGTGCCTAGAAAAGATGTCAGTCCTTCGCTCCGGACCCAAGCCTTCCATCTGCGCCAATCGCTACGACGAGGAGAATTTTGGAGGTGTATGTAGATGTATCGACTGATCGAAGATCGAAGGGTAATGTGGTGTTGGGAAGGGCAATGGCGCCGGAGTTGACGTACGCTTCTTCACGATTGGGACATGCTTCTTTGCGGCAACCATCTGGACAACAGTTAGTATATGCGAACTGGCCTGCTTGGCCTCTGTTGAGATGTGGTCGTCGTACCTTGACGTCGGTTTGGCGGTATTTGGTGGTTGGTCGTTGAGTCGAAGATCAGAAACTCTCGCAATCACCAATATTTTTGCAGTAACTTCCAAAATGCTGGTGTGTGCCCTCGACTCGCTAAAGCGGAAAGCGCGACGCTAAAGTGCTTCCGCATATCACGTGATCGTATTTCATGAGCAACAGGTTGTCTTTCAACGATTGGTTGATAAGCGCCACAGCGGCGAAATCAAAACTGAGACTTTTCTCATCCATACACGTGACACATGAACTTGAAGTGGTGAGGGCTCTCCGACGTACGTTGGGTTGGATTCTGATCATTTGGGGAGCCATATCATATGTCCGCTTCCGCGCCTTGACACGCAAAAACCGAATTAGTTTACTAATGGAAACAATACAGTTAGTTTAGTCTAGTAATCATGATTTCTAGCCAGCCATCGACTCTGACAGTCGCTCTCAAATCCTAATTAGCTTCGCACACTGAACAACGGGACATCATTATCTTCTAGAAGTCGGAATTTGATACTGGATTACTCTATGATGTCTCTCATTCCCGTCTTTTACGGGTCGTCTATCCAGTTCCCTGTCCCGGGATTATGATATTTCCAGCCAGGAACCTTCGAGTCTAACTTAGCCCGTCCGACCATGTCGGCATTACAGTCGTAACGTCGTCATTTATTGCTGTGCACACTGAGGCCCTCCCTCAACTTCTTCGTCTTCGTCTTCCCATTCAGCACCGCGACCGCCTTGGCCTGCACTTGCGCCAAACTAACCATAGATTAGCCATGTACACCGTCAAGTAAATGTAGCACTTACCTCCTCAAGATCAGATTCCTCTGTAAACTCCACATCGTCGACCTCGGTGGCCTCAATGGGTGGCGCTGGCTTAGGCAATAACTTTTGCAGGCTGGCAAAAGAGGCTTCATCCTCCATCCAGCCGTTCTCAGGGAACTCGATGTTAACGACCAGGTAAAGGTCCCCCTTGGCATCACTCTTCTTGTGCGGCATGCCTTCACCTTCGACCTTGAGAATCTGTTGAGGCTTAAGGACTTTCCCTCTCGCATGGTCGATCTGTATGCCACGTCCATCAAGGTGCTTGACAACAACTCTTGAGAAGCCACACAACGATTCGGCCAAAGTGATCTTTATTTCTGCCAGCAAATCGTGTCCTCTGCGTTGGAAGACCTCGTGCTCTGCTTCCACCAGCGTGAATACGATATCTCCCGGAGTCTGATCTGGCACCTGATCTGCCTCTCCCTCAAGCACAATTCTGTCTCCCTGCATAGCACCTCTCGGAATATAAATCTCCAGGACCTTCTTCTCCGAAGTTGTCCGCTTGCCTTTGCACTTACGACAACGGTCCTTCTCTTTGAAAACGCTCCCTGTGCCCGAGCATGAGTCGCAAACGATACGCTCCTGAGTGACCAGTCCGGGGCCGACTTGTCGTAGGCCAATCTTCATTCCCTTCCCTTGGCAGGACGAACAGTCTTTCGGCTTAGCTGACTCCTTGCCACCCGTGCCTTTGCAATGACTGCAGATCACATTCTTGGTACTCGCGAATTTGACGGTTTTGCCTTTGTAGAGTTCCTCGAGAGAGACCTGGTACTGCTGCTCCTCATCCTTGCCTCTGCGCGGACGTTTTGGCCCAGGAGCTCCGCCAAATCCAGGCGGCATACCGCCACCCCCCATGCCAAACATCTGCTGAAGGATATCATCTAGATCGACTTCTGCTCCCGTTCCGCCGCCACCCGGCCGGCTCCCATCGAAGGCAGACATGCCATGGGTATCATATAGATGTCGCTTATCCTCATCATGAAGAATCTCATATGCTTGACTGACGGATTTGAACTTGATGTCTGCCTCTTCACGCTGATGCTCTGGGACCTTGTCTGGGTGATGTTGGAGTGCCGCCTGAGATATGTTAGATACTTGTCACTGAACGTTCCTCTGAGAGAACCAACCCTGTGGTATGCCTTCTTGATCTCTGTCTTAGTCGCTGTCTTATGAATCCCCAACGTCTCTGCGAAAGGTCAGCATGTTACGGTGAAATGTGCTGCAGATTGCCACAAACCGTAGAGGTCCAACTCTTCCACCACGCCTTCGAACGACATTATGAGACCGTGGGCAAGTTATGCGTATGTGTATGCGTATGTGGACGTCGACTTTCCCGAAAGTATTCCCCGAAAGTTCAAAAGAGGGACGAAATCTGAAGTGTCGGTAGACGGGCTATGTACGAGTTGCGAAGGGTATAGGGTCTGTACAAGCACAGCAAACAGAAAGGAGAGTAAACTTTCTGAAGGCGGGGATTATTCAGAATCCTGGCTAGCTGGCTGGCCTAGGTATTTTATTTATCTTAGCTCATGAGCGGCGGTCCAGCAAGACGCAAGACGCAAGGCGCTCGGGCCACTCTACCGCTCAAACGAAACCGTTGCCGACCTCCCTGAGTGCCTTCGTGCCTTCGTGCCTCAGTACCTCAGTGCCTCAGGCCTCAGCAACTTTTTAGAGAGGAACAAAAGGATAGGCATGATATATGTAGAGTATTTTGCGTTTGTTTTGTGCCTTGAAACATATCAACGTTGTATAATTCATTCTCTCTGTTCTCCCAGTAATGCACTTGCTGCGAGCTGGACTTGCGAGGACTGCGGCATCATCGCGATGGGTGTGCTGCTCGTGTAGAGGATTGTCGAAGTTGGCTGCCCGCACGACCGCCAAAGCCTTGTATAGACTTCCGGACAGCCCAGCACGAACACGCTTTGCTCCGTCACCAACAGGATATCTTCATTTGGGGTCCTTGAGAACTGCACTTTTCAGCTATCTGCTCGCCAAATCGACTAAAGGCCAGTTCCTTCTCCGCATAGAAGATACAGATCAGGTGACTTGCCCCTGACCCAAGGTCCCTGAGAGAATGTCCAGGCCTGACTGTTGCCAGAGCAGAACAATACCAGATGCAGAAAGTCGAATAAAACAAGATCTGAGATGGGCGGGCCTGCAGTGGGACGAAGGTTGGTCGTGATGCCAGTGAGTTGAGATGACTCTGCGTACTGAAATCTATGGCAGGGCCGGATGTGGGAGGTCCTTACGGCCCGTACAAACAAGTAAGATTATATTGAGACCTCATGTTACCAAGTTCTAATACGAGGCAGTCCGAAAGACTAGATATATATCGAGAGCATGCAGCAAAACTGCTTGATACTGGCAAGGCATATCGGTGCTTTTGCCCGAAAGAAAAGCTGAATCTGACCGACGACATGAATTTCGCTGGTGTGCCCAAGGCTCATGACTGCCATCTGGTCAGTAAGGAGGTTTCGGAAGCCCGGGCTGCACAAGGCAAGTCCTTTGTCGTAAGGTTAAGACTCCCAGACAAAACTCCGGCATATAGAGACCTTGTATATGGAAATGTGAAGCCTCCGAAAGCCACAGCCACCGCCACGGATCCGATTCTCATGAAATCGGATAGCTGGCCAACGTATCACTTGGCCTGTGTAGTTGATGATCATCTCATGGATATTACGCACGTGATCAGAGGCGCAGTGAGTGAAACTTATGGACCGTTGAGATCGAGCTAATTCCCTCTTCTTGTCCAGGAATGGATCCCATCTACTCCTAATCATCTGCTGATATATGAGGCATTTGGCTGGGAGCCGCCGGTCTTTGGTCATGTGGGGCTCCTCACTGATATGCAGGGGCAGAAGCTGAGCAAACGGAAGCTTGATATTGATATTTCAGCATTCGCGAAGATCGGAGTCTTGCCTGAAGCCTTGGACAACTTTGTTGCGCTTTTAGGGTGGTCACATTCGCAGCCAAAGGATTTCATGACCCTCCAACAGCTTGTACAAAATGTTGTTAGCCTTCTCTTCTCTGTTTATTGCCCACTAATGCTTCTGGCAGTTCTCTACCAAATTTACAAAAGGCGACGCAAAAGTGCAATTTGATAAGCTTTGGTTTCTCCAAAAGCATCATGCAGTAAAACTTGTCTCGTCTGCAGAGTCTCCTGAAGCGCTTCTTCCGACCATGATCCAGCCTATCTTGGATATTCTGAAAGAAAGCGGCTCCCCCTGGGTTGCACCAGGCGGCATGAACCCCTCTGAGCAACAACAGCGCCTTTTCTACCTTTTGAAGGCCGATGCATTGAACTATAAACTTCCTCAGCAATTTGTCGAGCGCCATAAGTATACCTTCAACGCGCCATCGGCGGAAACTCTGCGCTTGACTCAGTCGCCAGTAATGGAGCTTGGACACGTCAAGCACCGCTCAACTGTGCACGCCGCCGTCGATATTGTAGTTCCTAATGCCACACTCGTGGATATTGTGAAACGAATCTCGGAGTTATTGCCAAGCGAAGATTCATCTTTACCCATTGAAGACCGATTTAAGAAGCTCAGCGCAGGCGTCTTGAAACTGGTGGTGGACATCTCCAGGGAGAATGCGGCTGCGGCTGGCTTGCCAAATGACGTGGAAACATTTGCGGAGTTGAAGAAATCATGGGCGGCTGTGCTGCATAGGTATCTGAGGTGGGCATTGGTGGCTGATCTGCCTGGTCCAGATTCCTTGAAAGTCATGATTGTTTTGGGACGCGAGGAATCCTCGAGAAGGCTGAAGTTGGCGGGGGAAGTGGCGCTTGATGCTCAGGCTAAGAATCTCAAAAGTTGACATGCCAAAGATGTATGAATGGAGAGAATGGTCAAAAGATGAGTGGTCGATGAGAATATTGAGAGGTAGATTCATGGCAGTCAATGCCTTGCCTGCTTGGGCACTGTATTATTATGTACAATATGTTAGAATATCAAAAGCATGAAAGACACTGGGGAATGCGATATAATTTCAGTTAATAAACGAGGTGAGCATATTCTATTCCATGTATATCTGTTCTAGCTCTGGCACCGAACGCCTATTTTTCCCCAACGCCGCGCAATGTCATTGGATTAATTCTTATCAAATATTCTTGATCAGTCTTTTCTTAATTAGAAGCCCTCGTCTGTCCATTCTTGGCCTGACCTACGCCACTGTAGACTGTGGTCAGGCCGCGGTATTCTCATTTTCGCGCCTATCATTTGAGGCGGCTCCTAAGCCATTGAATAGCTGAGCTTTGACTTCTCCTGCCATCAGCCCTATCATCTCCTCTCCTGCAATCTTCTTGCTGTCCTTGATAATTTTCTCCATTTCCTGGTCCGCTGCTCGAGGCACGGAAGAGCCTGGAGTCAACTTGTTGAGCCGCGTTGTCACGTTGGACGCTTGACCGATCTTGTGGCTCAAGTCTAGCATCTGTTTGCTGCTGTAGTCGCGGTTCGTGAAAAGAGGATTTTGGCTGAGCGTTTGTGCCCAGTATTTATTCCACAGGAGCTCTAACAAGTGAGAATCGAGTGTGCTCTTGAAATGGGAGACCTCCAAGGAGTAGTACCGACTGCTATGGGCGCCGAAGTCCTCAACTTTGGCGAGTGGGATTGTTTGATATCCATCATTTGTTACGGGAGCGTCTTCTTTGTAGTTCTCGGGAAATGTTCTGAAGGCGCCAATTTCGACCTTGCCAGCCGAAATTGTGCGATCTGGATCTATCACAACCGCCAGAAAGGGGTCCGAGAATGTCTGCTGGGTGGCCTGAGTACCGACATCGATACCACTAAGCCAGCATCCATAACCAGGATGGCTGTGATACCATCCAACAGCATTCTCCATTTTTCCTGCAGCACGGCATGCCTCAAGATACCCAACCATGTATTCGTTTGCTTCGTCCTGAGCGTTGACTCTCGTCTCGGTTCCTTCAACAGGCAGGCGAAACGCATCAGTGACAATAAATGTATCACCTGAGATCTTGCCTTGCATCAGGCCCATAACCTCGACCGATCCTCCAGATCTAGCATGCATGACCATTTTGAGGAGCGCGACCGCGGAGATTCGGACATTTTTGAAATGGCGCGGATCGGTTTTCCATGGTTTGGCATCATTGATGGCTTTTTGTTCGGCAGCATCATATGTATACAATGCGTCGCGATGAGGATCCACGAGTTGGACATTGTTGTCGAGCTCTGTAATTCATACTTTTAGCTGGAAGCTGTCAACAGTTGAGGTTGGTGGCTATTACCCCATGCCCTCTGTGCCGTATCCATCTTTGTAACGGTGCGTATCAATCTCACTGAATCTCTCAGGAAAGATTCAGACCGTATAGAGATTGATACTGCGATTATTCTCCCAAAGGTTGCAAAGCTGTGGAGTTGGAGATATCTCGCAGGATGCTGTTTCTGTTGGTGGACGCCGCCTTACAAACATGCGGGGTGTAGCTCAGCGGCAGAATCCTGGCGGAACTGGACTAGTGCAAAACCCCCACCGCCTAATCACTATCGGTTGCTGGGTAACAGCCGCCCCGATCCAAGAATAAACACGCCAACCTAAATCTAATGTATGTACATCATCGCGACCTTGGCCGATCCAGCTGCAACACTACACAATACTCTACATTCACGAACGCGCCGAACTCGAGTTTGTCGCTGATGAATTGTGGTATCTTAACTAGCCAACAAGGCTGTTGCCATTTCAACACATCATCCCTTTAACAACTCTGTCGCTCAAAGACATCTCGTTGCGCGTCGGGCGTTTTCGCCAATCAACATTGTTCGACACAGTCATAAAGCTCACATTATAACGGCGATATACCTCCCATCACGTACATCTCACAAGAAACCGTCGGTGGCTACCAGTAACAACTATTCGCCATGGACACCAGTTACTTGACATCGCAAGTAGCGACCATTATCGGTCAGCTCCATGGTCTCTTCGATGAGATTGGAGTAGCCACGCATGAAAGGGAATCACGCGAATCCGAGGTATGCATGTACAACTCCTTTATGTATTTAACGACACATATTCAGATTCATACAAATCATGATCAGCGATTGACACCTCAGTAGTTGTTCGCTGCTCTATCAGAAACTCTTCACAACCAGGTGAGACTCGTCTCAGCAGAGAAGAGCGAGATGACAGAGGAGGCCCATCGGATTATCACAACAATCAAGCAGATGGAGACATCGCTTGACGATACCAATAACCGCCACGAATACGAAGCCGAGGACGAAGATCTCAAGGTCTCATATCCTTTGACTCGGTGTTTGCAAACTTTGAAAGAAAAGCATTTGCAGATTAGCAAGATACATAAAGAGCGCTTTGAGCAAGTCAAGAGTCAGTATTCAAATCTGTTGAAGAGACGTATTGGACTATTTGTACTGACTGATGTAGAACTTGTCCAAGCTCTGGAATCTTATTCCTCTCACCTTGAATCCTCCTTTATCAAGATTAATTTGCCTCCTACTTCCCCTAATGCATCTATACCTCCCACGTTTGACCTGTCCCCATCATATGTTACTGCACTCGACAATGAATTTACTCGGGTTTACGAAGAATATACACGCCGCGTCGCAACCGTGAAAGCACTCTCAGAGAACATAATCCAACTCTGGGCTGAGCTCGGTACACCACAGGCACAGACTGATGCTACGATCGTCAAGTATTATCGCGATTCTCCTGAGCAGCTTGGCCTCCACGAAGACGATATAGCAAGACTAAGGAGCAAGCGCGATAAACTTGGCGACGAGAAGAAGGCAAGAGAACGACGCCTGAAAGAGCTTCGAACTATGGTTGAGGGACTATGGCAACGCTTGGGAGTCGAAGAGCCTGATAGAAAGAAGTTTCTCAACAGCAATAGAGGATGCGGTGTACGACAGATCAATGAATTTGAAGACGAGCTGGCAAGATTGAACGAGCTTAAGAGACAGAATCTTCACCTATTTGTTGAAGATGCTCGCTATAAGCTGCAAGAACTCTGGGACGGGCTCTATTTTTCAGAGGAAGAGATGCTCGAGTTTACGCCTGCGTTTTCGGACGTCTATAGTGATGCTTTGCTTGAAGCACATGAGCAAGAGATTGAGCGGCTCGAGGCACTTAGAGAGCAGCGTGCGCCTATGCTGACCCTTATCGACAAGCATCGATCTCTTGTAAAGGACAGAGACGACCTTTCAGCAGCCAGCCAAGATGCTTCGCGACTCATGATGCGCGGCCAAAAGGGAGAGAAACGCGACCCAACACGACTCTTGAGAGAAGAGAAGATGAGAAAGAGAATTGCAAAGGAATTACCAAAAGTGGCCGTTGATTTGAGGAAGGCTTTGGAACAGTGGGAGGATGAATACGGCAGACCGTTCTTGGTCCATGGCGAGAGATATCTGGACGAATTAGAAGCATCAGAAGCCAAACCTGCCCCTGGACCACGATCGAGGACTCCTGCAGCTCCACCACCAGTCGCAGCTAAGCCAACAGCAGCAAAGACTCAAAGATCGGCACCAGCAAGCCGCGCAAATAGCACAATGAGACCCCCTCCATCTAGAGCTGGAGCAAAGACTCCAGTGGCCCAAGAGCCAGTCCGGCGCAATCCTGTAGCAAGCTCAGCATCAGCTGCAGGAGGCAGAACACCGTCAAGAATTCCAGCCCGTGCTCCACTCTCCAGTCTCAAGCATGGTAACAATTCTCCCGAGCGAAGGGCGCAAGCCGACAATAAGCCAGGCACTACAACAATTAGAAAGATGGCACCGCCGGCTCGTGCTCCGCCTCCGAAAATGAGAGATCTCTTTGAGCCACCAGAAGAGTCTACTCCAGCTTACCAGTTTAGAGGCGCAAGTGTTGAGTCGAACGCCATTGTTCGCCATGTACCTCCAGAGGATGTCTATGACGATAGGAACTACAACAGCATGTATGACCGCCCATATTCACAGCATACGTCTCATTCGTCCTCAATGCGCCAGGACGAACGTGCGCCGCAATATTCATATCCGCCAGCACCCACCAATCGGCAAATCTCTAATACATCCACTGCCACAACCACAATCTCGGGGTCTGAGAACTGGGAGACATATGACGATGTTTCAGAGCCGGAACAGGACGCTACTGACGAATATTATGCCAGGCTCCGTGCCGCCCGTGGAAAGCGCTTTACACCTGATGATGGTTATGCTCCACCACCAGGGCCCCAGATGAAGAAGCAGAAGGGATATCCGCCTGGATCGCATGCTGGCCATGTGGCTACAGATGCTCATGGCAATCGCATTATCTCGGGTAGCGAGGCAAATTGGACCGATGAAGATGCATTTTGAGCGGAATCCTCGTTCGCTTCTCCGGGATCCTGGCGTTTCTGTTTATCTAGGAGTTTGGGGCCGGTCATGGCCATATTCGATCAAGGAGTCCACAGCAATTTGGGAGGCATTATTAGCTGTTTAGCATATTGTTTGAGTACTATCCTGATGCTCGCTTTGTCACACGCCAAAAGTTGGACGAGTACCACGATATGTTTATTTCTTGTATTTGGTTGGCGGTATTGATCTTCGACAGCTGTTGTGCTTTCTCTAAGCGTTGTACTTTGATGGATATTGGAAGGGGCTTTGAATATGCGGATCGGGCTTATTCTGGCGTATGGGTAGAGATGAGTAACGCATGGGCATTGACAGCAATTGTCAGGAGTAGGAAGGAATGATGATAGCCTTATGTTTTAAAATACAATTGATTGTTAAGGAATTTTCAGTGAAGAATGCTATGCTATAGACTCAATCCAAACTTTTTGAAGTTCTCGAGTCCGCTCGCTCGCCTGAGAATGACGATGAGGATGAGGATGAGGATACATAAGGCTGAAGACAGCAGGCTCACGTTGTCGTCAGCCTTGCGCTGAATCGTGGGTGGAGCTTATCCTAATACGGTCGAGAGCTTTACGTCAACGAACTTCCAGCCTGGGACGTCGAGAAATATTTCTCTCCAACATTCCTCTGTTATGATCGCCAACTGTTGGACACTTCATTGAACGTTTCTAGCATGTCGAAAGCAGGTTATCATGTAATTGTTTCGAGTTTCGGGTTTCTGGTTTCTGGTTCACTCTCCTCTCCTGAGCCCTCTTTACATTCATCCCTCGCAGCTTAATCGCCGCATCGCCGTGCGATGGGCCGTAACGGTTCTCAGCCCAGGGCCGACAACAACGATTCCAAGGGCGTTGCTCCGATGTCCAATGCTGCTCTCCAAGGAGCTGCAATGGCATTTGGCAAACCGCCCGTGAAGCCGAAGCCAACCTCGATTCCAGCCCGGCAGAACGCAGCTCTCGCTGCCGCAACAAGGGCGGATAAGGACTCAAGTTCGCCTTCGAGAACACTACCGGCTGAACATGCTGGTACAATTACGGACGAAGAGCTCATGGACGATTATACAGGCGGGCAGAACGCAGCTCTCGCTGCCGCAACAAGGGCGGACAAGGACTCAAGTTCGCCTTCGAGGACACTACCGGCTCAACATACCGGTACAATTACGGCCGAAGAGCTTATGGACGACTATACAGGCGGGCAGAACGCAGCTCTCGCTGCCGCAACAAGGGCGGGCAAGGACTCAAGTTCGCCTTCGAGGACACTACCGGCTCAACATACTGGTACAATTACGGCCGAAGAGCTTATGGACGACTATACAGGCGGGCCCAATGGCAGAGGTGAGTCGTCAAGAGCAGGCCGGGCAGGCCTGGAGCCAAGTATCGTGCGTAGCAGGCCCAACGAGTCAGCTAGGGAGGAGAGACCGAACACACTCCAGCCACCGCCACAGCAGGAATGGTCGCAGTCGCATATAGCAGCGAATCTGGCGGCATCAAGATCTGCGAGCGCGAGTCCGAATCGGAAGACAAATGCTCCGCAGGATCGAAGGGCATTCTATGAGAGGGAACCACAGCAAGCCATGGGGTCTCAAAGGTCGAGTGGAGGAAGCAATGGTCGCTCCATATCGGTGCCCGCAGGGACTACAGATAGTGCTTCTATACCGTCAACATCATCATTAATTAGGACGTTTGAGGGACTCTCTCCAGGGCAGCGTTCGAGATTCCACACGATACCACTTGAAAAGACACTTAGGCCAAGCAGTCCGGAATCAAAAACTGCAAGCGCGAGTGTAGCTGCTGGCTCTCCTAATCCCAGGACAAATCTTGCAAAGAGCAACTCACCACGCCCTCCTTCGAATCCAGGGCCAAAGTCAACATTAGGAAATCCAGTCCTCAATCCTCCTAGTCCGGAGCCCGCTCCATTTCTATCAGTTCCCTTAAAGAGCCCTCCAAGTCAAAACATCAAGCCTGTACGATCTACCACAGAGCTGTATTCTTCGAGTTCTAAAGGCAAAGTCGTACTCCCGAGTCCTGCCCTAAGTCCTCCAAGTCCAAAACCGAAACCTGCCGAAGCAGGTAGCCAATCCACCGAGACCAAGGCAAAACCAAAGCATACGCTAGAAAGTCCTGTCGTGAGCCCTCCGAGTCCAGAGATAAAGGCCCAGAAAGAGCAACAAGCGAAATCAGCACCCATACCTCCTCCAGCAAGGAGAACAACTAGCAAAACTCTTAATATGCTCACCAGTTTACCCATGCAGGACACAGAAAAGGATAGTGACACCTCATCAGAAGACTCCTTTGTTTCCGCATCCGATGTCCTGCCGTCGCCCGAAGCCGGATCAAGCAGCACAACCACCAAACCAATTCCCATCCCGCCAAGTTTGCGGTCCCGGCCTCCTTCTCCCGCATCGCGCAAGCGAGCAGTCCAAGCCCAAAAGTCTACGCCCGTCACCTCCATCACGAACGCCATGGCGGACGCCATCGTTGCCTCCGCTCTCGCCTCATCCCGGGGTGCATCACCTGCCATCCGCGCCGGGACCTCGCCTCTCGGCAGTCCCATGCGCTCCCCCGCTCCTGCGCCACCACCCTCCCGCCGCACCGCCACGAATCTTTTCCTCAGCCACCACACACATTTCACGCCGCACTCGTCGCGGCCGTCATCTCCGCCCAAGGCCGTGCACAATCACCACACGGGCCCCAAACAGGGGATGCGCACGACGATGCGCAAAGCGCGGGGGTCGAGCGAGGACGAGGACGCCCACCTGCCGAAGCGCGGACGCAAAAATCTGATGAAGAAGCATCCGAATAAGCATCACGAGGGCGATCGCAAGCGGTGGCGCGACGTGGTGAGTGAGCGGGAGAGGAAGCGGTATGAGGGGCTCTGGGCGAGTAATAAAGGGCTATATACGACGCCTCCTGTCGGTTCGTCGAATTCGAGCAACAATCAGGACCCAAGCGGCCACAACCAGCGCCCGCGTCAGGACCCCGCGGACTGCGTCTCCTCGCTCGTCGTGCGCGACATCTGGTCAAGGTCGCGGCTGCCTCCGGACGTGCTGTGCGATATATGGGAGCTGGTGGACCGGGGCGGGACGGGGATGCTGGGGCGGGAGGAGTTTGTGGCGGGGACGTGGCTGGTGGACCAGAGGCTCAAGGGGAGGAAGTTGCCGCAGCGGGTAGGGGAGAGTGTGTGGGCGAGCCTGGGGGGGTTGGGGGGTGTGAAGCTGAGGGATCATGTGCGGGCGAGGGGGAAGATGAAGGGGGAGAAGAAGATGGGTGTGCAGGGGACTGGGGGGAGTGGACAGTGACATGGGATTTAGAGAGGGCTAGTGGGATAGGAGGACTCCTCGGAGGGTGGGCTGGATAGAGTTGGTCCTCGTGACCTGCCGGGTGTATTCAGGGACCGACTGATCGGGGGCTCGGTGGCGCATGCATGATACCCAGGGTATAAAGATGACGGTACATAGAAGATAGATAATGTGGTAGAACAGAGCACGGGAGAGCAATAGAGTTAATGATATCTTCCACATGTCACGAGTTAGGAGCATCTAGATCAACAGGTCCCCAGATCGATCGATCTTGAGACGCATAGACCGAACAGGCACAACGTAGCCGAAGTGGGAATGGAGAGCAAAGTCCAAAGGCAATGCTCCGCAACCCCTCCCCCGGGGGCTCATCACGCAGGCACACTCGAAATATAGATATTCTTCTTCTCATTATTATTGTCGTCTAGCAAATCGTTCTTCTAATGCTTAAAAACGCCCGGGTATGCCCACTCCCAAGCCCAGCCAAAAGCGCCACTAATGTCTCTGCCTTCTCGAGCAGAGATATGTCTGTCTGTATATGCATGCCTAGACGCCTAATCCGAATGTCCTATGGTCCTCCCCAAGGCACGCCGGCCCTATCTCATCTTCCGTGATGATGACGATGCTGATGATGATGATTTTGATGATGATTTTGATGATAATGATGATTCCTGGCGCATCCTCGCCGACCCACGCCGCACTGGCAAGGCGGTTCAGGCACCGTCTGCCGCAATTTCGAGATTCAGACGGCTGCCCGTCATAGAAACGTAAAGGTTTGCTCTTGCTCGGCTAAGCCTTTCGGGTACTCCAGCAGTCCTATAGTCAGGCAGTCAGGCAGTCAGGCACCACCAACAGTAGACACTGCCGTCGAGGGTCTATGCGTCAATGCGGCCATGCTGCGCACGTGACAAGAGTCTAGCTCCGAGTGCCAAAGCGCAAAGTCCATGTGACCTCGATCGATGACTCCATAGAATGACGCCAGTCTTGTCTCAATAAGTCCTAGTGCCCCACCTGCTGGTCATCGGTCGCTGACATTTCCGTCATCAGCGTGGCGGCCCGGCGGGTGGCCGGACAGCCAGGAGGCAGGCAGGAAGACCCCCCCCACAAAAAAAACCCCCAAAACCCGGGTAGTATCGTAATATCGTAAGGCTTGAAACCCACATCTTCTTCTCCGCGGACGGAGCAGAATCTAGAGTAGAACGCCCTGAACGCCCCTAGAGTACTCTAGAAGCCTCGTAAAGGAAATTGCCTCATCGTCGATTGGCTGATATCATCGGATCTCCGTTTGTGAGGCTCCACCGTCGGCTTGAGTAGGTCAACTCCGAGTACTGTCGTACTGTCGACACGAGACCCATCGTCACGCTCGTTGCGCTGTGCACGTTGCGCTGTGTCCTGATGTCGGCGAAAATGGTGATGTCGGCAAAAACGAACATGATTCAACCGGCCGTAACTGCTATCCAGCGTACGGGAACTCCTCCTTCACCAATCTCATACGCCTTCGTCGAGGGCTGTCTCGGTGGCAATGCCCATCTGGCCCTTCCCGGAACATTCTCCGCGAGCTTGCCGTTCTTGCGCATCATCATCTCCATCACCGCAACACGGATGAAGTCGCTGTTCTCCCGCATGTCCCGCTGACGCGCCACTGGTCCACCAGAGACCTCGGCGAACACTTCTTCTGATGAAGACGTGCTTGAGCGTCGACTGATCACGCTGATCACTTGCGTCTTGGCTGATTTTGAGATCTTGTAGGTCTGCATCTGGATCGACGCCGTGCATTTCGCACCGTCGGTCTGGCCTACTGATGCAGGTACGTGAGCCTCGATGGGTGCATTGGTGGTCGGGTTCAGATAGCGGCGCAAGGCTGGCGTGGGCATGTCTTCGAGTCGAGGAGGCATGCGTTCATCCGTGAATGGAACTCTCGGGTCGATGGCAATGATAGACCTCGTGAGAAAATCGTCTGGTGTGATCATCGGTGTTGTCATGTTAGAGATAGATTTGGCGGCCGATCGTAGAGCTCGTAGTGATGCTGTCAGATTTGACTTGAAGGCTGACTTCTGCCGTGGTGCTGGCAAAGTATCCACCTTCTCGCTCCCTTTGCCGTCCGGGTTTCTGAAGACCCTGAAATCTAGCTCGTCGATGTCAAGCACAGGGTCCGACAACGGATGGTCTGCAATCTTGTCGCCTGGAGGTGAGGAAATCGGCTCCAGCTTTCGCGTCGGTAAAGAGCGCTTGCCGCGCGAGGATGGTGTTACTGGAAACCCAGGTGATAGCGAAGCATCACCGATCGAGCCATCGATAAGAGAGGGTACAGAATCCGTGGACAATGTCCGTCTCGACAGATATGATGGCGACCCAGTCTCGCTATCCAAGGTATCCGCATCGGTCAGACCATCCGGTGGGCTCAACAGCAAGTCCATTGGACTTCTGCCGAGAGACGAGTTATAGTCGCTCTCCGATTCTTTCGTGTGGTTGAGGACGGCATCGACCGTCAGACGCTGGTACTGTCCATTTCGACGAAGAGCAGCGGACTTCGACTTCTGTGGCGGGATGGCTGTGCTTGCGAGGAGTGCCGCAACGGCAGGAGCAACGTTCTCCCTCGCATGCTGTACTCTCGGTCTATGCTCTTCATTCATCTTCCCACTGTTGTGTCGTCTCTCCTTGCCTCCTGCATGGTTCCTTTGACTGTCATCCCTGTGCTGACGCACTGGGATCACGACGGGATCAGACGAGACGAGTCTTGCCTTTGCCATATTGACGTTTGCTGTTGGTGATGTTTCGGAACTCTCATAACTCGGCGTGGCGGTGTTTTCTTTTCCTTCTCTACTTGAAGTGCGCGGTTCGGCATAACGCTTCGCTGGCTGTTGTGATGAGGACGAGGAGGAGGACGAGGACGAGGACGAGGACGCGGAGGAATTTGACTGTTTGGCCGAGCTAAATAGAAATGATCGCGGTGCCAACATGGTCACGCACGATTCACGGGAGCCCTGCAGGCCGGCAGAAGGTCGTGCTGGAGCCGGGGCGCTAGCAGTGGCGGGCCAGAGTTTCCAGTAGGTAGGTAGTGGGTAATGAGTACTCCTAGTAGTTGAGTCCTTCAGGCCTTTGCTCGCCAACCAGATGTCGTGTGTTATGTTATGGAAACTCGGAACCATGCGGCAAGTACCTAATGGAATGTAGAATACTCCGTAGATGACCTCGTCAGCAATTACAAGGCTCGAAGCTTGAAGTTTGTGGGGTATTTGTCGGAGGTATATTGGGAATATCCGAGGCAGGCTGGGTATTTTGATGACAGCCCTCGAGACGAGAGGAATGATAGATATGTAGATATGTAGATATGTAGGTATGTAGGTATGTAGGTATGTAGGTATGTAGGTATGTATCTTATGAGAGCAGGTCGGAGGTCTAGGTCGTACGGTAGTTATGAGAGCTGATAAGGTGGAAACGGGCTGGAACTCTCGACTTCTGGGAGCTTTAGGAACTTCTTGACTAAAAGCGACTGGTGGAAGATGTACATATAGTGTAGTCAAAAGCTTATCGGATCTGATGGGAAAGTCAGGCTGATAGAAGGAGCAGCAACAGCAGCGGCAGCAGCGGCTCCCGACAGAGATCGGCCTGGTGTGAGTGGTGAGGGAGGCATGGAAACTCTCCGTGTCGTGCGTGAGAGTCGAGCCGTGGGAATCGAGTTGAGTCTTGTCGTGTGCTCTTGTGCTCTGATGCTCTTGTGCTCTTGTGCTCTTGTGTCGCGTGTGCTCCTGTAATCTTCAGCGTCCGTCCCTCGCTCCCTCGGTGGTCGCTTGGTATACTTTACAGTGGACACAACAATAATAAGGCTTCGAGTCGATCGGATGAGCAATATTCCAACGCAGGAGAGTATCCAAGGAGATGTTGTGTTGATGACAGGAAGAAGGGAAGAGATGTCTATCGTGTGCGGACGAGACAAGAGACAACGGACAACGGCCAACTGACAGCACCTCTTCAAAGAAGTACTGTGTTCTGTATTTACTGTAAAGCGGAATGGGCTTAAGTGAGTGGTTATTATTGTTTAGTGATAATGAATAAGGGTAACGTTTACTGAATTACATATGGACCTCTCTGTGATTGTAGGATAGGTACAGTACATACGTATCTGTGCATGACTGTCTGGCGGAAGATAAGAAATGCTTGGGAGGTGCTTATTCTTCTCTCTTTTGCTCCATTATTACCCGGTGTTATCTTGACTAGGTACTTTATGTACTGTACCAAGTACCTTATTTATCTTTTTTATATCTCCTTAAACAAATAACTCCTTTTAGGCAGGAGCGCATTATATTGCCCCAAATGGCATAGTTCGAAAGAGAAAAGCATACAACCGATAGAGTTTTGTCTTGCAAATGCCGGAACTCTGCACTCAGCTACGCAGGTACACAAAAATCCATATAACCAGATTCCTTCGTCGTATAAAGTTACAAGGGCTGCCTAGAGTATCTAGATATCGATATCTAGAAATCATACGAAGTACGAAGCAAAGCGCAGTGGTCCAATCTCCTGTGCGTCTTGCTCTATTTACTCCCTTCGCCTTATTTCTTCTTCTATTTCTTCTTCTTCTTCTTCTTCTTCTTCTTTTCTTTTTTTCTTTTTTCTTTATGTCTGTCCTTCCTTCCTTCCTTCTCGTCTGCTCTCATCTCCTGCTCCATAAACCCATCCCCCACACCCCCCACAGTCAAGCATCGAGCCTGAGCCTGAGCCTGAGCCTGAGCCTCGGATGAGCTGTCCCCTCCATCCCATCCCACCCCATCCCCTTCCCTAATACAATAATCGTTAATTCACAATAAAATGCGTGCCAGAAGCCGGAAAAGACACATCAGCTGGTCCGTATTGATAAGGCCATTAATTAGCCCTTAGGCCGTAAGGGCGGTGATCATCTAGATAGCAGTCTTGGGCTTCAACTCCCACGCAATTTCCTTTTTCTTTTTTCCACATATAATACGACGAGAGCTTTGGTTGGGTTTCTGTGCAATAAATACTAGGAACTGTACTCCAGAGTACTCTTTCCTCCTACTCTACTATATAATGTACCCTTCACCACTTCACAACTTTACCCAAGTACTCATATCTAATAATATATATACTTATGTACATACTCGCAGTAAGTAATGAGCACCCCCATCCAATTCCGAGCACAGCAGATTAGCTAAGTACAGTAAATTAATAGATTAAGTACGTTAGATTAATGTGTATTGTAAGATTACAATACAGTAGTAACTAGGTCAAGTAGTATAGTATGTAGGACGATTCACAACTCTTGGAGATGTCGTCTTCATCGAACATACCGCTGACAAGCATCACTCACTTTGGTCCTCCCTCTCCTCCCTCTCCTCTACAAACAAGCATTATTACCCCGCCACCCCGCATTCTACTCATCCCTTCATCCCTTCATCCCGTTCATCCCGCCTCAAACTCTGATTCTTTTACCAGACGAGTGTCACATCGAGATCTTGCATTTGCCCATGCTAGCATATACACACGCTGTCATCCAACGGGAGGTCATTTGTTGTATGTAAGAAGATTATTCGGGATGCTCCTTATCAGTTCGTGAACCATATGACCATCAACACTACATAAAAAGCCTCGTATACAGTAAATGCCAGGCCGGCGGAGCTGAGGATTGGAGCCTCAGGCTTAAGATCGACCTTCATAATCGGTCGAATATGTGCCTTACACGTGATTTCGTGTACCTTTCGTGTCCCTGTCACGGTTGCCTATGGACTATGGTACGTCATGCGGTCGACCTCAACATCTTTCTTGTCCTGTCTCCTTTGGTCTTCTCTGCAGTAGTTATCATTGAATTTTCAAAATCCAAAATCCAAAATGCCCACCTAGATCTTCGACAAGTCGGTCCTTTGATAGGTACTTGGAAAACGAAGTTGCTTTTTAGCTCATCAAGTACCTCAGACGTCAAAGTCATGCTCGCTCATCCGCATGCGCAGCCTGCATAGTTCGACTTGATTCTAGCCATAACCCCTTTGACGCCCTGGTCCTCCTAATTGAATCTCAATTCGTCATGTCTCGAGCAATTTCACAAAAACCTGACCAAGAAGCTCTCGAGGATGATGAGCGTCAGTATGGCCATGGACCCTTGAGCAAAGAGGAGCTCGATGTGAAGTGAGTGAACATATTGCATAGTGCATGGCGATAGAACCTCAACACTGACATCCTCAAGGTATCCAAACCGTCCTCATAATCAACACAAGACCTTACTCTTTCCTGACCTTTTAATCTCTCTCTTCAATCCACTCAATGAGAACAAGAAAAAGCCCATTGGACCACCTCGCGCAAAGCAAGGTCCTCATGGCCCAGCCAATCTATCACCACATGAAGCACGGCGCGTCATTATCGAGCGTTTCATCTCACGATGGAGAAATGACGTTGGAAATGACTTCTACCCAGCATTGCGTCTCATCATTCCCGAAAAGGACCGTGACCGTGCCATGTACGGCCTGAAGGAAAAGACCATTGGAAAACTCCTCGTGAAGCTCATGAAGATTGACAAGAATTCAGAAGATGGCTATAATCTTCTCAATTGGAAGTTGCCAGGTCGCACTACTGCTAGCGGGATGGCAGGAGACTTTGCAGGGAGATGTTTCGAGGTGCTTTCCAAGAGACCGATGAGGACATCCATGGGTGATATGCGAATTGCAGAAGTTAACGAGCTGCTTGATCAGTTATCTGCAGCCCCAAAAGAAGAGGATCAGCTCCCGATATTTCAAATCTTCTATAATAGAATGAATTCTGATGAGTTGATGTGGTTGATTCGCATCATCTTGCGGCAGATGAAACTTGGTGCATCGGAGAAGACATTCCTCGACGTAAGTCATTCTGTCCAAAATATGGGCCTTGTTCTGATTTCTTGTAGCTATGGCATCCTGACGCAGAAGCACTATTCAATGTATCTTCCAGTCTTCGCCGAGTCTGCTGGGAGCTGACGGATCCGTCAATCCGACTAGAAAGCGATGAGACGGGTATCACACTCATGCAATGTTTCCAACCACAACTGGCCCAGTTCCAGATGCATTCACTTCAGAAGATGGTTGACAACATGAGACCTACGCCTGACGACACCGAATTCTGGATTGAAGAGAAGCTGGACGGTGAGCGGATGCAGATGCACATGATCGAGGATGATTCGATTCCGGGAGGAAAACGATTTGCTTTTTGGTCCCGAAAAGCCAAAGATTACACTTATCTCTATGGCTCTGGGTTTGAAGACGAAAATTGTGCCATAACAAGACATCTGAAGGGAGCTTTTGATCCTGGTGTTAGGAATCTAATTCTAGACGGCGAAATGATCACTTGGGATCCCGAGGCAGACATCATAGTTCCATTCGGCACTTTGAAAACCGCAGCGATATCAGAACAGCGTAATCCTTTCTCAGGCAGTGGCCCTCGGCCTGTTTTCAGGGTCTTCGACATTCTTTTCCTCAATGACGAGCCTTTAACGAGATACACCCTTCGTGACCGACGGAAGGCCCTTGAACGATGCGTCACCAATGTACACCGTCGGTTTGAGATCCATCCATACACTCCTGCACATTCAGTTGACGCGATCGAGCCTCTCCTCCGCAGAGTCGTCGCCGAAGCCTCCGAAGGCCTTGTGCTCAAGAACCCGCGCTCAATCTACCGTCTCAACTCCCGCAACGATGACTGGATGAAAGTCAAACCTGAGTACATGACTGAATTTGGGGAGTCTCTCGATTGCGTCATCATCGGTGGGTACTATGGCTCTGGCCGTCGCGGTGGACGACTGTCGAGCTTTCTCTGTGGATTGAGAGTTGACCAGAATCAAATACAGAAGGGCGCAGATCCAATGAAGTGTTATTCTTTTTTCAAAGTCGGCGGCGGCTTCAAAGCAGAAGATTATGGGAATATCAGACATCATACCGAGGGCAAATGGATAGATTGGGATGCGAAGAAACCACCTACCGAATATATCGAACTCGCTGGAGGAGATGCACAACTTGAAAGACCAGATGTGTGGATCAAGCCATGTGATTCGGTGGTTGTATGCGTCAAAGCTGCATCGGTGGGCGGAAGCGACTCGTTCAGAACAGGCTTCACGCTTCGCTTTCCGCGCTTCAAGCGCCTACGTATGGATCGAGACTGGAGCTCGGCATTAAGCATCCAGGAATTCATCGACCTAAAATCTCGTATGGAGGAGGAGAGCAAAGAAAAGGAATTTACAGTAGAAACGCGCCGCAGGGTGGTCAAGAAGCCGAAGAAGGAACTCATAATCGCTGGCAACGAGAAAATAGTAACGCCCTATGCAGGGCCAAGCACGAAGGCGTTTGAGGGCTTGAATTTCTGCGTATTGAGTGAGGCCATCAAACCATTGAAGAAGATCAAGGCGGACCTGGAACAGTATATTAAAGGGAATGGCGGAAAGATATTTCAGAATGCGACGGCGCATCCGGATATGATTGTTGTCGCGGATAAAAGGGTGGTGAAGGTGGCGAGTCTGATGAAGAGTGGGAAGCAGAACGTTGTGAGGCCTAAATGGTTATTTGACGCTGTGAAACAATGCGAGGTTGATAAGGGGCGTGGAAAGGGCAGGTTCCTGGTGCCCTTTGAACCGGGACACATGTTGTTTACTGTGCATGAAGAACAAGAGGCTATCGAGCATAACGTGGACGAATTTGGTGACAGTTATGCGAGGGATTTGGATGGGGCGGAGTTGAAGGAGGTTTCTGAGCGAATGCCAAAGGATGAATTGAGAGAGTCGTTCAACGTGAAGGAATTTTTGGATCAGCTGGAGAGACATGGGCATGATCTGGGTTTCAGGGATATGAAAGGGTTTATGTTTAACGGCCTGTGTGTATACACTGATGGAAGGGACAAGCGCATGGAGCTCGGAGATTTGGATGAGGAAGGGCTGCGAAGGTTGTTCGTGGAGGACAGGGTGATATTTGGGAATGGCAACGTGGCGGACGATTTCGAAGACAGGAATATCACTCATATTATTGTGGGGGGAGATGGTCTGGCCTTAAAGGAGATCAAGCAGAGGATATCGCATAGGAAGAAACTACCCCACATTGTGACGATGGAGTGGGTTGAGGAGAGCTGGGCGGAGGGAACGTTGTTGGATGAGCAGAGGTATGCACCTATTGGCTGAAGCAATCAATGAACGCCTCATGTATCCAGAGGATCTCAGGATCAACTGCATAAACTCAGTTAAAAATCCTCCTCTTTTTAGTTTTTATGCCGTTCTGCGTTTGTATGGTTATTTATCCCCCTCGGGATAAAACTCCAGAAGATCCAGCAAACCTCGTCTTACAGACAGAAAGATTCAAACAACCAAGCCCAAGCTGCTCTTGATGCCAGAAATGAAGCCCTGGCTAACACGGTCTGTCTCCCTGCGATATTTCCCTGAACCTTTCGGTTCCACCACGGAGAATAGTTAAAGTGTCAAAAGCTTATGACATTCAACATGATCACCCCACATGATGAGGGTTAAGGAAACATGATAACCAACTACACCATCTGGCCAAAGTAGAGATGTTATTCATAATTATACTAGACAATTGCGTCCAACAATGCACAACATCGATGGCCATTATATCCAGCCACTCAACTATAGAAGACAAGGGAGCAAAATGGCACCTGTTATTCTAGAGCTAATGAGCTTCAATGACAGTACTCGCAGTCCCAATCACGAACCAAATTCCCGTCATGGACGCCCACGATGATGGTTTAATGCTATTAACTCACGATATACCCCATACCTCAATCTCTACTTCCCAATAGTCAAAAACAACCTGTCCCCCACATCTCCCAACCCCGGGCAAATCATGCCCTTCTCATTAACCTTCTCGTCCAGTCCCGCAAGCCAAATCTCCGTACCCTCGGGCCACTCACTCGCGGCCCTCAGCACGCCCGGCAACGCGCCGAGCACGGCGAGGACAATGATCTTCTCCACACCCCACTCCTTCAGCGTCTGGATGGCGGCGGAGCAGGTGCCGCCGGTCGCGATGACGGGGTCGAGGAGGATGGCGAGTTTCGAGGCCGAGGAGTTGTGGGTTGAGGTTGCCGCGGGAGGGACGGAGGGAGGCGGAATGTGGTAGGGAAGGTTGTTGTAGTATTCGACGGGGGAGAGGGTCGTGGGTTCGCGGAAAAGACCGAGGTGGTGGATGGGGACGGGCTCGGGGAGGAGGGTTTGCACGGCTGGAGAGTATGAGTAGGGCGGCGGAGGGGATCGAGGGGAAAGGAAGGGGTGGGTGGATGGGTGGATAGGGGACAAGGAGATGGTTGTGGCAGTGATATCTATGGGCGGCAAAGACGTACCTTCCAGCATTCCAAGGCCAGACCTCAGGATGGGAACGAGGGATATCGACTCCGGGCCTATCGTGGTTGTCGTGTATTCGTATCCAATAGGTGTCTTCTCCTATTCCAATCATCAGCGGCGATCTCAGACAGCGGGACTGGGGAGGGGGATAGGGGGCATATACCGTAGGTCCGTTCTTCGCCGCCGTCAAGCCATTCGCGGTCGCTTCAACGGCTATGATGAGGGATAGGTCATGCACCAGAGCCTTGGTCTCTCTCGCATTGGTTTTGCTGGATCTCAACTGGGAGAGCTTGGCTTGAAGGCATGGATGGGAAGAGACATGGACATTCGCAGGGAGGGATGTCGCAGACATGGACATGCTTACGAGCTATTGTCTGTTGACGAAGGTATAGATAGTATAGAGAGGCAGTAGACAATGTGTAAGTTGTTTCTTTAATGGCAAAGTACAAAATAGACTGAGAACCGCACAAAGAATTTAAATATGGACGTCTTGGGAAAAGATGGAAGCAAGTGTGCCCGATTCAGTGTGATTGTGCAGGCCAGTGTGATGGGATGAGTATGTATCCTTGTGTTGACTGAACGCAATGAGCGCTGAGCCATTCCCGGACGCGGCGAGACCCATGAGGAGCTCGCCGAGGCTGTGATCTTATCTTTATCATTATCGGTATCGTTGTCGGTATCGCTATCGCCTCTTGTACATAAAACAGATATGTACCTCTATGTACCTGTTGTGCCAACCACAAAAGGGGAAGGTGATCTAACCAGAAGCGGCTAAGGCCTGCTGATGGGACAGAAGATGGGGAGGGGAGGAGGGACGCCGAAGACGCCGAGATCACGTGAAAGTATCAAAAATCAAAAAGCTACTCTACTCTTCCTCTACATATCTTCATGTCTTATATGAACATCCCTCAGAACTTTCCGCCCCTCATCTTTCCCAGAATCATGAGAACCCAAATATCAAATGTCTTTATTGGGTATGCGTAAGTTGAAATGGCTATTTGTCTGGCCGAGAGACTGAGTTGAGACAACGCCAACAAAGCCTGCCTGCTCCTGCTCATGCTCCTGCAACTGCCCCCGCTCCTACTCTTCTCAGACTTCAGATTTCAACCTTGTTCAATTACTCGAGAAGGATGTCTGAACGACAGTCAACAAACCGCCCATGCTATGATGAGCCAAGTTTCTTTGCGAACCTGAACGAGGTCGTCGATCCGTCTCCCGTCCAAGTTCCAACCGAGGATGGACTCTACAGGCTCCAAACACTGGAACTGGAACGCTCAAGAAGTAGAGGCCAGGATCTTCAACACCCATTGCGGGTCCAAGATCAAGATCAAGACCAGACAGATGAGGCATCATATAACATACCAGACTCGTATGCCGGCTTAAATGAAGTACTGGGCCCTTCACCAGTCCAAAATCCAACCGAGGCCGATGTATACCGCGTCGCCTCGTTGGAGCGGACAAGAAGTGAGGAAGAACAATATGAACGAGATGAGAACAAGAGACGGGCATCGCGTCGAGAGGAAGCATTACGCACAGGAGGTCTACCTCCCCGGCGACCTCTGGATCTGATGCGTGACCCTCAGATAGTAGCTCGACTCCTGACTGAACTATATACCGTCTCATATCTAATTCTCTTCTCAACCTTCGGGACGCTGGCAAGACTCGGACTCCAAGCAATCACCTTCTACCCAGGTGCGCCTGTTGTCTTTGGAGTGCTATGGGCCAACTTCGCAGGATCTCTCGTCATGGGCTTTCTCAGCGAAGACCGCATGCTATTCAGGCATGTATGCAGGGGGCCGGTCTCAGGATCTTCTCTTAAAAGGGATGAAGAGAACGCATCCGCTGTGACCGGGGACTCTTTTGACTTGGCCGCAGCAAAGAAAGCTCATCATGCAGCCAAGAAGACAACTCCGCTGTATATTGGATTGGCCACAGGCTTCTGCGGTTCTTTTACGTCGTTCTCCTCGTTTATAAGGGACGCTTTCATGGCATTATCCAATCAACTACCCACTCCCATCAATCATCCAAACCCGTCCGTCAACGGCGGCACAGTGTACACCACAGTCTCCCGCAACGGCGGATACTCCTTTATGGCTCTCCTAGCCGTTATCATCCTAACTATCACCCTTTCCATCTCCGCCCTTATAGCGGGCGGTCATGTCGCCATTGCCGTTGAATCTTACACGCCGCACCTCTCCCCAGGTCTTACTCGCAAAATTCTCGACCGCCTCGCTGTGCTTCTTGGCTTCGGCTGCTGGCTCGCCTCAATATTTCTCTCCATCTTCCCTCCCGACCGTAACACTTCGGGACCTGAAATCTGGCGCGGCCGCGCCGTCTATGCTCTCGTCTTCTCCCCTCTGGGATGCCTCACGCGCTTCTATGTATCCCTGTGGCTGAACGGCAAGGTTGCTTCGTTCCCTCTGGGCACATTTGCCGTGAACGTCTTTGGAACGGTGGTGCTGGGTATGTCTTGGGATCTGCAGCATGTGCCTTTAGGAGGTGTTATTGGCTGTCAGGTCCTCCAGGGGATCATGGACGGTTATTGTGGCTGCCTGACGACGGTGAGCACATGGGCTAGTGAGCTGGTTTCATTGAGGCGGAATCACGCCTACAGATATGGTGCCGCTAGTGTTCTCGTGGCATTGGCATCTTTGGTTATTATTATGGGGAGTTTGCAGTGGACCAGAGGTTTCGCCAGCATAGAATGTGATACATGATCACGATGTTAGAGGAGCCGAGCGGAAGCTTGTAGAACAGAACATCATCAGGATAAGATAGTTCTATGTACTCGCATCAGCTGCTGAATAATGTAAATAATAAATGATAGCTTAACATTTGAAAGTCATTGCAAAGGAAATGGATCTAGGTATTATATATAAACGAACTCTATCCTCCCAAAATGTGACGGCAGTTCTTTCCAACATCAATCATTGACGTATCCACGCTCTGCAGATCACCAAGATATATGAACGCCATTAAAGCATTCAGATACCAATGCATCCGCCACATCTGATAACGCCCGCCAATGCTGTTGCCTTCTATTTTCCTTCCGAACTCCCCGAAGCCTTCCTATATACAAGACAAAAAAAATGGGTGTTAAAAGAAAGACAAATTTCCAAATTAAAAGGTCCACTATTCATGACCATGTCCTCCAAAAATCTTCTTTCCATTAAGGAGCTTGCGCTTCAAACTACCTGCATCCGAATGATCCTCCACGTGGGCAGCAGAAGGGCTTGAGGCCGTCTCAGTAGTATCCCGCCTCTTTCCCCCTAAAGCTTGTAATTTGCGGCCCAAGGCACCACTGAGAAAGTCACTCCCACGTTTGTTATTGTAGCCATGACTTTTGAATGAATAGCTATCACCGGAATGTCGCACATTTCCACCTTCGGCGTCAGTTCCATAATGACTTGATGGATTTGACTTTGTCATTGACAGAGATGACGGAATACCTGGCCCTCGTCCATACGAATGAAAGGAGTTTGCACCACTACTACCGGCGCTCGTAGGTCGCAGACTGCTACTCCCATTTGATGCAAATGAGCGGCGCGGACTCTTCGAGCGTTCCCTGACATCAATAGAACTGGTCGCAATACCACTACTCGTGTCGCTGAGTTCTTGCAGCGAGTCCTGGGTTGCCGGCGTGAATAGAACATTGCTTGTTGCGAGTTCTCTCAATCTGTGTTGTTGTGCAACAGATGGCCGAGACTTGGTGAATTTGTTGCCAATTATTGCACCAGTATGAGATATGAGTGCCCTGATGACGTCCTTTTTCAACGCAAGGGCAAGATCAAGGTTCGACCAAGTTTTGTTGCGATACTCTAGAATGGGCAAGCGAAAAACGAAGTCGTGCAAGTCCTCAATATTGCGTTGGTCTTTCCCTTTGTAACTGAGGCAGATGACGACACTTGGAATCTTGACATAAGCCAATGTCATATAATTTGAAGCTCGATTTAACATCTTAGTCAAGTCATCAGATGGTTTCACGCTTTCTTGTTTTCCATTCCGGGTTATGGTGAAGCGTTTGCTCTTTCCTTCGCTGGTCATCACACCGCTGTCCAAACTCGAAAAATTCGACATTGATCCCGAAATCGTTGGCCGACTAGTACTTGAACCCATAGTTTCGACCGACGGCTTTTTGCGAATGCGTTTCATTGCTTGCTGCTTTATAGTATGACTTTTGTTGGGCTGGAACAAACGAAATGGCGTCCCTTCAGTACCATGTGGATGATGCAAACTTCCTATTGTAGTCTTAGTTTGGGGAACTGCAGTCTTCGGACGACTCTCCGAGTTCAATGTCGGTCTCAATCTCAGTTCAAGCGAACCTGCTCTGGCCCCGATATTCCCATCTGATCTCTCCGCATCTGGAGTAAGCACAGTATGGGTGCTGCTTGCAACATCGTTCTCCTCTTCATCATCATCATCATCATCATCTTGAAGGGGGAGTATGTTTTTCTTGAAAGCCGCAGAGCTTTTCATAGGACCTGAAGACTTGTCTCCAGAACCTGGGAATATATACTCAAAAAGTTTCGTGCCAACTTCACGCTCGAGTTGGATCTTCATAGGAAAGAGGTTCACTTCGAAATTGGCCATGACTGGGATTCCAGCAATTGCTTCTAGCATATACCAATACACTCTCAGCATCTGTTGATTGTTGATTTCGGAAATGTTTTTGCGTTCTGGGTCAAGATATGGTGCAATCATTTCAGGGTATATAGCATCAGGAAGGAGATTGAGTCCCACAATCTTGTGGATCTGCATAAGGTTCACATGTGAGCCATCCGCATTGTCGGTGCGATCATATTCAGCCTTCTGCAGCTGAAATTCCATCAAGGGCTGATATTTATCGCGCATCAGATGCCAAACAATCTGCTCTGAAGCTATGTTCCATCGGAGAAGACCATTATTTTGTGAACCGTCATATTTGCGCTGTGACGTGGTGATTGCCTTCATCATGAAGAAGAGCTCATCTTCACAGCTCGTCAAATCGCGGTCCAGCAGAATCCGGTCTTCCCAGCCCTTTTTGTCCAAATAGTTGGAATGTATTTGGAATTGAGTCTTAATTTCTTCAAGTTGGCGAATACGCTCCTGAAGGCGGATAACCATCTCCGGCGCACCACGAAGATCGCTGAAGTCTGATGCAAGCATGATCTTCTCGAGCCTTTCACTACGAGTCTTCTCGAGAGGCTCATTATAGAGTAACAAATCGAGTACGATGATGTACATAGTGTAGTATTGAGAGGAGTCACAAATTGCTCTGACGTGAGGGAAGTGAACCCAAAGATGGTCCATACGATTATCCAGGCTATCGGCAGTGACGTTGTCTTTTCGATCGACCTCATCATTGTATTTCAGGCGTAGAGTATTGTATTTGTCGTATCGTAAGCTCGCTGATGTCTTCTGGACGACTCGCTTGAAACCAACGGGGTCAACCTCAAAATCGAACATAACTTCCATGGGGACCCAGGGCGGCCATGCCGATCCTGCAGGTGTCCCATAGTGACTTCCAGAATGCAAAGAGAGAAGAGGGGACTTAAACAGCTTTTGATGGGTCACAAAAAATTGGGTTCCGTCCATTTCAACAGAGAATCGACGCTGAACTAATCCACTGACTTCATCAAAAATACGATTCTTGTCCATGACTTCAACGACTTTGAGCTCCATCCCCTTCGCAGTGACCAATGCCACTGACTTAGGGTTCTTGTCACTTTGAAGCTGGATTTGTGGAGCAACAAGACGAAGATGATAACTGTTTTGTGGCACAAAATCCTTCCCGATGTTTGAAGTCAGGTGCTCAACAGAAGGTCTGACACCACTCTCAAAATTTGAGGGATCGTTTGCATCAACAAACTTCTTGGAGTCAGCTAGTAATCCTTGAATCCGCTGTTGGATATCGAATTCAGGATCAATTTCCTCTGTTCCAGCTGCATGCGATGGTGCTGGTGGTTGAGGATTTGGTGGTGTTGGAGCCTTCGACTTTGGGCCCTTTGCTTTATTCTGCTCCTCGACAATATCCAGGATAAATTTTACTGCTCGTCTAGAAAGATAATAGATAAATCCACGTCTCTGGCTGACTTGGTGGATATATCTAAGAATCGTATTCCGCAAAGAGTTATTCCACTTGAGCTGGATGTTATGTATAACAAAACGATTATCAAAATCACTGACGAACTCCGTCGGTGCCACATTGTCCGCAACTTTTGCATTCGATGGCTTTTTTTTATGTTTAGATGGAGGGCTATCACTCTGCCGGTCGAGCTCAGGATCGGGTATAGCATTTCGAATATTTTTGTTGATCCGAGTCTCCATACGATGAAGCATAACTTCCAAGAAAGAATGCTTCTCTCGAAGGACTGCATCATAACTGCGCATCTCGTCAAGTTCGGATTTGGTCGAGGTATCACTCTTACAAGCCTGTATGTGGTGAAGCTCAGCTTCTCCCATTTTACGTTTATGTTCAGTCAGTTGTTGCTCGAGTTGATCTAGACGTTTTTGGATGAGATGACATTGAACTTTCCGAGGATCGTCGTCTTTTGACATTATGCAGTAATGCGTAGGCTCGTTTCCAAATGGACTTGTCCGATCTGGATCACCAGCTATAGTCTCCCCATGGTCTGTTTGACGGAAATAAGAGAACCTTGGTGCATATGCAAGTGGCATAATTTTGGTTTCGGGATTTGTTTCTGACGGTAAAATCCAGTCGAGCTCCACGAAGTCATCCATATCTATCCAACTAAAATCATTGTCCGGAATAATGAACTTCGAAATGTCTGCCGTAACCATGTCTTGTTGATCAACAAGCGGCGACACAGATGCCTTCTTGAGGTCTTCTGGTGTAGTTCCTGCAACTGTTGCAGACATGGCTCGAATATCCGCTGAGATCAAGTCTAATTGTGCCTTATGAATCTTCATGCCCGTAGTCTTGCTTTGGGTTTTTCTGCCTTTATCTTGAGTGTTGAACCATTCCCTTCTCTGATGTATATCAAGCATAAAGCTATCCAATTTAATTTTGAGTCCCGTCACTGAAACGACATCCTCAGAGTAATCCTCAGCTTCTTTGTGCTTGTACACATGACTTAGAAAAAGAGGAGCGAGCAAAATGCTATACTTGATAGTAGCAAGATGTCGTCCAAACTTCTTGCTTGACTTCTCGATTCCTGGCCACAGTCGGCCTTGCCGAACTGGGAGAGACATTGTACCCCCAAACATAGACCACCATGCAAAGAAATGTGTGAAGAAGCGTGGAGTCAAGTGGACGCTATTGTAACTATTTGACGGTGTCGCACTGGTAGCAGACCAATTTCGGTTCATCGGAGCTGTCACAGCGACAGATAAATGTATGTAATTGCTGCGAAAGCCTCTGAATGCATCGTATTCCTCTCCTGCAGGCAATTTCGCAAAGGCGGGTTCTTTCAGAATAACATCATAATGCGGTATGAAGTCGAAAGACCTCTTACCGCCAATGATATTTCTTTCGAAAACAAGACCGGCAAGCCATTGAACATTGCCAGACAGCTTCATTATCACCTTCTTGAATATGGCTCCTTTTTTATAGCTATCGCCACTTGCAACACTGCCGTTATCATGATCGGTCGCGGCTGCGTTTCGAAAAGCTTGATGACTGTAATCGGGGATAGCGAGTATGTAATCCCCACTATCTACAGTCATGAATTTCTTGGGGTCATTCTCACGCCATATACTCCATCGAACATCATTTCGCCAACACATGAGGAAGCCTGCCCCATTACCTGTCACTGCATAAGGATCGCGTGTTCCTTTAAGTAAAAGATGGACGTCTCCATCGCCTTTCCATGACACAAGTAAACGTGAGTGAAAGTTCAGACGAATTTTGTCCCAAAAGCCAGTCCGATCCGATGGATCGACCTGTGGTTTTGTAAAGCCTTCAATCACCATCATCATGTCCTGAATCGCAGGTTGGTATGACGCTCCCCAGGTAATTCTTGTGGGAAAGCCGGTGTTGATGTCGACAGTAAGATCTGAATATGATTTCACTGGAGATACAGTACGTCGTACATCAATGGCAAAACCCCCAGTATTTGGCCTGTTCGGGGTAGCATTCTTAGCTGGAACGATATCAACTCTGACGTGGCGAATAGACGGCGGTCCACGGAATTCTTCAGCGATCACAAAATCTGTCTTCAAAGACCAGCTCGGCAATCGTACGGATTGGTCAGGTTTCATGGACGGCACGTGTAGAAGCGGGAGTGGATAGTCTCTGAGCGACATGCGTGCCTCGCCCATGTCGATTTGGACGTGCATGGGTATGAGCAATGAGTACTTCATATCGTACGGCATGCCTTTGCCGATTCTATGAAGAAATTCCGGGAGTTGGCTGAGAGGGAAGGAAGGCTTATCGATGGTTATATGCAAATCACTGATTAGCGTGCTCATAAGACCTGGTCGTTGAGGCACTTCCAGAATATTTTCTGCCTCTTCCATATCGTCTGGTAACTCGTCAGGTCCCCAAAAGACCCCGCGCAAGTCTTTCATACAGTTCATCTGGGTGTTGTATGACTGATCGATCCGTCTCTTCCAACTTTGTGCATTATACTGGAGCAGCCTCTCAAGTGCTTCTTCGACCGAGATCTTTGCGGAAGCACTCATGCCACATAGACCCTCTGGATCGTAGCGCATGCGATAATAGCGTGTCTTAGACCTGGATCGCCCGCGTCGTCGTGGATATTCGTCGCTTTTGCTTCGCTTGTGGGTCCCGCCGTGTTGAGTGCTTCGTCCTCGTGGATGTGCTGAACGGGTGCGGGTTCTAGATTGATCCCTCCTCTGCTCCTCCTCCTCAATCTTTTTAGCCTTCACTCGGAATGCTTCTTCTCGGGCAAGACGTTGTTGCTGCTCAATAAGACCTGACCTGTAGATGTTGCCTAATTTCCACTCGAAGGCCCCATCCTCGATCTCAAAAAGTAGTGCCTTACTACGGACAGAAATCTTTGGTACATGCTTCGGGCCTTCGGGATCCTTCTCCAGGATATACTCATTTGTTCCAGTCTTGAAGCGATGATGAAGCTGCTCGATTGCCTTGACGGTATTCACAATGTTGTCAAAGACTTTGTGCAAGACAACCTGATGTGGCACCGCCAGACGTATAGCTTCTGTGCTGACTTCAATGACCTTATCATCCTGGAAAGTTCCGGCACTTGACTTTTGCCTTGTCTGATGTATATTAATCTTTACTGTCTTTATGCTCACAAGACGAGCCCAGATCCGCCTCATCTTGGGAGGTTCAACATAGAGACGAGCAAGTTTGGTGTTCAAAAATGGCGGCGACCATCTATGACGGCCAGCTTCAATGCCATAAACCTGGAGCATCATAGGCGGGTCCGCAGGCATATTCGCTTTGACTTGGAGCAACATAATTTTCACGTCAATTGTAAGAAGTTCTTTCAGCGGGAACTTGTGCTCCAAGGTCTCGCGCCTGCTCATGTTAGGTACATAGTGCATCGGAGAGAGATAGTCTTCGCCATCGATATTCTTCGTAGAAGCTCGGTTGTCAGGGATATCAGCCTTTGTACGGACGAATGCTTTACGCAAGACTGTGACAGCAATGCCAATAGCGTAATGCCGGTACAACGAGTATTGGATCAACACAGTCTTGATATGCGAGTTGATATGGAAAACAGACCCATGAGTATCGCTGGACGTAGATAAAGCAATTTCGAATCGTGGAATGGCCAGAAAAGGCTCAAAGTCCCATTTATCGACAGATTCGACAACAAATACTTCGAGACCACGAACGTGCACAGTTAGGCGCCTTCCGTCAGTTGAGTGATGCTTATGTTCCGTAGATAAAGAAACATTCCTATGGAATTCAGTCTCAGGGGTTAAAGATCGGCTGCCGGTTCGTCTCCTTGATGATTTGCGATCCATAATCTTTCCTTTGTGTGCCCAGTATTCCGCCGTCCAGGATTCTAGCTGCAAAGCCACACCACGTATATCACTTGAGATGTCCGCATCGATTCCAGCAACTTCAGCACTGAAATTCGAAGCCTGAAACTGAAAATGAAGCAGCCATGGTGGTAAAGCGCGGATAATGTTGGGATCTTTAATGGTCTTCGGATGTGCCTTTTTATCGGGCTCGACATTAGTTCGTAGTTGACGGATAATCTCACGAATGCCTTCACTCAACTCTGGGCGAATCATACGAACAGAAAATGTCTGAAGGCTGCCAGATACTACAACATTTACTTCAGGGCTTGCGTTGACTTGGATCTTGAGTTCCATAGATTCCGTCTGAAGCAAGTCATAACGAGCCCCAGAGCATGTCTGGTAATATAAATCATGCGATTGCACTCGGAAAGTGGAACCTAATGCATAATGTATGTCTCCCTCGGCTGAATGAGATGATTCCATATCCAGAGATACCGATGAAATAGATGATATAATAAGGTCAAAGTCGTCCTCATCCGCACCTTTTTCTACGGGCGGCAGAGCGATACGGAAAACTGGCTCATGCACAGAAAATTTGACATTTGCCTTTGGTAGGAACCGTGAAATCAGTTCGCGGCTGCCCTGCACCGATCGGCCACTTGGCTTTGGCCGTGGTTGCATAAGCGCGAGAAGCAGTGGAAGATGTTTGGGGTCGAGGTCAACCGATGGGGAGGTAATGACGATATTGGCAAATAGAATGTTCGCATTACGTTCATCAGCACTCTGAGCCTTTTCGAAGCCTATAATTTTGGATGGCACGGTCGTCCTGACTGTTGTGGTGGCCATTGGAATATACGCTAGGCGATCCGATTTTCCATGACCATCATCAAAACCAATCGCAACAGACAGAGCTGCCAAGAGAGCTTGATGAGCTATTGTTTGCGAAGAGAAATACATGCGATGGGCCGGAGATTTTGGATCCAATCGATGCAAATCGATGCCGACTTCTTTCATGGAGGCATTAAAATAGAGAGGGATGCCTCCGGGCTGAATAGTTCGGATCTTCTTCGTCAATCCGATATGGCTGACAGCGAACTGTATTTCTTTGATTCCCCTAAGAATGGAACTGAGAAATTCGTTGAAATCTTTCCTGTGATGCGCATCACTTTCATTGCCCGTTTCCAATCCGATATCTGTGACAGACGACCGTATAGTTCCATCTGCTTCGCCGATTGTCCTTGCGAACAGCTTAGAGCATTTTTGGTAAGAATATAGACATGTTTCTATATCATCCACGGGGATATGCAGTCTTCCCAGCTTCAGCTCGATCGCTGCTTCCCGTAGGCCCTCAACATCTTCATAAAGGAGACCATGGATATTGAGTGTTGCATGGTCTAAAATCTCCAAGGATTCATGACCTTCAGCAGTTAGAAGAATACTTCGCACAGTAAGCATCCATTCCGCCGGTCTCTGATGCTTCTTCTCTTGCTTCTTTCGGGAGAAAATATGCCCTTGATCGACCATTTTCCGTCTCGTGTCGACGGCAACCGTATAGCTACCTATTTGTACAGTGCCAACATCCAGGATAGTCAAAGATGAGTTTGTAGCCACGATGTCGACCATTCGAAGCCATCCAATACTGCGGTGGAGTCTTTTTACTCTTTCTTTCAACTTGTTCAGCTCGTCCCAACTCTTCCTGAGACCTTTTGGAACGTCATTCTCCGGCTGTGTCGGATCTCCTTTCTCCTGTTGAGGACGAGGACCGCAATTTTGACGTAGGGTAGCATCTACGCTTAAGTCTGAAGCAAACTTGGACTTTTGTATGCGCTGTGCCTCCAAACCCTCAATATCGACCGTGACAGCTAGCTCGCTCACAACAATGCTGAGCCATGTGGGCTGGGCAAATGTTGGCCGGTGTAGGTGAATACCCAACCCACGTATTTCGACCCTAATACCATCTTTTGGTGCGTATGCCAGCCTTCGCAAGGAAAAGTAGCCGATTCGCTGAATAGATATGCCAGTGATGATGCGGAGTATGGCGAAGAGTATGAAGGAGGAGAGATAGAGGAGCACCACGATCCCAAACACGAATGAGGGACTTAGGATGGCCATTCTGTCTGACAGGCGTCGTACGCCATGGACTATATGCGCTCCGTCTTATTCCAACGGATTCATAGGGTCAGCCTGCTGGAGAACGCCGGTGTAGGAACGTCAATAGAGGTGCATGTGCAGGCCACTGTCACCAGAGAGGAGAAGTTATCGGAAGGAAGGTAGGGTGTCATCGGCGATGGTCGCATATGTAATCTCCCTGATTTCTTTCGGACGACGTATGCTCATGTTCTATGTAGTCATTAATATAACCGCAAGCGTTCAAATTCGATTTCGCGTTCAATTGACCATGACGGTAGTATAGAGCATCGCTGGAGGAGGAAAGCGTATGTGCTGCACCTATGTATTAGAAAATTGATATGGCATGGCTTATCGAGACTCGAGAAGCTCAGTTTACAGTAGTGTTTCTGAGCACGGCCGTCTTCTGTTCGGGGCATTCCTGATCTGGCATGGAGCGTGAATGGGTACGTTACGTAAGGCAGTAGGTGTGGCTGGTGATGGGCTCTCGGACTCTCAGCCTTGCACGAACCTCCTATTAAGTTTTGTTGTATCATATTTAATCCAAAAATCCAAAGACCTTACATTTACTACATATATTTCTCACATATACGAATACAGCTTTCAGTTGTCTCCTTGTCGTCCTTCTTTGGTGGTTGTCAGACCAGAATGTTTGATGATTTCATTGAGAGAGAGCTCATTCAGGATTCTAAAACGACGCATCCTTGTCCTGGGTGTTGAATTGGTATTATATTTTTGATCTGCTCGTCGAAGTCTCGAGATCTTGGGCTTTGTCGTTTGCATCGCTAACATTGACTGCTGTGGAAGCAGCAGAACCACACTCAGCCAGCACAGGAGTCTCAGATGGTGTCCAGACTGGTGGACTTGGACGAGTATCCACACATATCCATCAAAACCCATCAGGATAATTGGTTCGTATATTCTTCATCCATTCTAGAGGACGTCGTCCTCCTCCATTTAGATCACGATCGGCCGCCTTGGCCACCTCCTGTCTCTTTGGCCCGTTCCTCGTCCTTGACAGCCTGGATGCTCTCATCTAGCAAAGAGATCTCCGCATCGACACGGAGGAGCTTTTCTTGTAATAGCTTCTCATACTCATCGTCCGAGAGAACCTTGACAGGACTCCACCTCGAGTTGAGCCAAGAATTCCGGCCGTGGATATCGCTATTCACGGCCTGTTTTCGAGAATCTGCGAGATTATATATTTTCTGCCCCAGAGCTCCAACTATTGCAAACACCACCGCGCCGGGTACAACATTTTTCCTGCCTCCTAAAAAGCATCAGCTTAGTGTATGAGACTTGGATGTCAGGGCTTACTGAGGAGCCCTCCAGCTCCACCACTAACTCCCCCAGCAATAGCACTCGCCAATACCTTATTGACAGGCTCGTTAGTCTCTGGGCCGCGAGAATTGATGGCAAAGGTCCTAGTAGCTAGAATCGTGTCAGAAGAGCCGTCATCGTGGTGAAACATAGCGTATACCCCAAAATGTTGTGCCCAGAGTAAACCATTGCAACCCTGATGCCAGAGCGAACAATGCAGGTGTTGTGGATCGCAATACTCCGCCGACCGCTCCAACTAGCAAGCCGGACATGCCTACGAACCATGGTCTGTCAGTCGAAGATGATGCGCAAATTATCATGGTATAGGGGTTCACGTGACGTGAGCAAGAGACAAAAAAAAAACCAAAAGACAAGTCTCTCGTGGTTTCGGTTTAGAATGAGATGAGAATGGAGAAGCAGCAAGCAAACGAACCGGTCAAGCCTCCGACCTGTAAAGCGGGTGATATGATGTCCATGAGCTCCGATGGCAGTCCGTCCTGTTGTTGTGGACGTCCGCTCTGCTCTGGGCCATCCTGCGCCATCCTTTCCAGTACGTACAGCACAAATTTTGTCGCTCGAGATTCACCGCAGGTAGAGTCGAGTCGATTCTATCTCTAGGTGCTTATGTATGTATATCTCCTGTGGTAGATGAGTTAGGTGTGTAGGTTGTTATACTTGCTGTTGAAGCTTCAGCATCGACCACGAGCCGCAGTATGTATTTATATAGGTGTATATACTCAGGTGGTTGGTTATCGATACCAAAATATGATGCTCGGACTGGAGAGCTGGTGGGATTATAGGTACATAGGTAGGTACAGTGGGTACAGTATCTATAGTACCTGCAGTACCTATAGTACCTATAGTAGTACGGTATGTATATGGCAAACAAACGAGATCTCTACATGATATGTATGCTGCAACGTAGCTAGCTAGATACGTAATTCTCTTCACTCATATCATATTAGTAGACGTAGACTCGTATTTTTATATTAATTTTTACATCGTATTATTTTATCTAGTCGTGTTCATTCATAATCAATAATTAATAAATAATATATATATTCTTGGTTCTTGAAGATTGGAGTGGCGATCGGCGTCTGGGTACATGCCGTGGGTTCCTGTGGGCGCCTGAGAGGAGAGAGGCGGCTTCTCGCTTAAGCATCGGCCGTGCGTGTTCCTTGCGCTTGGTATATTATTCACTACCTCTACACTAAAAACGACGAAAAAAGCATCATCGTCAATTCTGACATTTCGATCATTCTTGAGTCCATTACTCACGAACCGCCACCAGGAACGTTGAGAGTTCAACCACCAACATCAATTAGAAGGCCACAGTCTTCTTGAAAACACTCAACCAAACGACGCGCAAGATCCTGATCTCGCGCACTACCTTCGAAGAAGAACCGCAATCATGGGTGAGCAGCCCCTCAGCCTGGTCCGCACTCAGATATGGCCGCTTGAGGCGCTCCAGTCCAGCGTGCAAATTTGATCAAGACCAGTGCATACTTGAATATGAGTATGGGGCTAATGAAACGTGCTCGATAGCTCCGAAGAAGAAGGAACAGCAGAAGATGTCCCTAGGGGCCTTCATGACTGATGAGAGTAAGCAAAAAGATCTTGCCTCCTCGTCCTCGTCCTCCTTAGTTTTTCTTACTGATCATATGTAGAACTCGGATCTTGGGCCGACGAGATGGAGGATATGCCAGTTTGTGAGTACACTCCCTTGAAATGACCTCTTATCATTCGCTGACAATCATCAAGCTGGTATGTTACGACCATTTCCCATCTGCATTCCTACATTTCTGGACCATTCTCGAAGAAATGCGATCGTGTTCGATCTCTACATGACACGAGTTCACCTGGTCTTTGTGAAGAAATGCTGATTTATTAGATTCTCGCATCGGATATAGCGCCGAAAAGCGCACCTATGGTTCTACAACTGCAGGATATGGCAGTGGAAACTTGGCTGGTTCATCTATCCCACTGACACCTGTTCGTAATGCCATGAGCTGACCGAGTGATTCAGGTTATTCTGTCCGTGAGGAGCTACCACTTCCCGATAAGCCACCCTATACTGTCCATCTTGGAAATCTGTCGTTCGACGCCACTGTTGGAGATGTTACGGATTTCTTCGCCAGCTGCGAGTGCGTCAATGTCCGAATCATTGAAGACAAACTCGAAATGAAGCCTAAGGGGTTTGGCTACGCCGAATTTGGTACTCGCGAGGGTTTGGTCAAGGCTCTGGCACTTTCAGGGTCGCAATTCCAAGGAAGAAATATTCGAGTCAGCGTTGCGGATCCACGTATGTCCACTGATTCCCTATCAACTTTTCCAGACTAATTATTCTGTTCGTCTAGCAAAGCAAAGTGATCGTCCAGATGTCCGCGAGCTTGGAGATTGGAGTCGCAAGGGTCCATTGCCAGATCTACCAGGTCGTGGAGGAAGTCGGGTTTCCGACAGAGGATTTGGGTCGGGAAGGACATTCGGCGATGCTGGCTCTGAAGCTGGCGGTGATCGCAGAGAACGTCGTGATCCATTCCAGCAAGATGATGGTAAAGTTAGGGACTTTGGTAACTGGGAGCGCCGCGGTCCACTCTCTCCACTCCCTCAGCAGGAGCGCCAATCGAGCACAAGAGAAGGAGGACGTTCAAGCACGATTGATGGAGCACGTACAGAAGGATTCAGAGACAGGAGAGCGTCACCAGCAGCATGGGGCGAGGGTCGTGCACAGGGTTCGCAGGATGGCTCCCGGCCTCCAAGACGCGAGTTCCAAGAAAGACCCATTGTTGAGCGAGCTCCAACTGCTGCTGAACAAGATAATCAGTGGCGTACTAAGATGAAGCCAGATGTGCCAGTTGCTACTTCTTCCATCCCGTCCAGAGATGGCAGTGAGGGTCCAGCATCTCCTGCGGCAGCCTCGGCTCCGGTTGGAAGGCCAAAGCTCAACCTTGCGAAGCGCACCGTGCCTGAAGCGACCGATCTTGCTTCACCAGCATCTGCTCAGGGCGATGCCAAGGCCAGCCCATTCGGTGCCGCACGTCCTATTGATACCGCAGCCAAGGAAAGAGAAATTGAGGAGAAGAGAGTTGCCGCTTTGAAAGAGAAGAAAGAAGCAGACGACAAGGCACGCGAGGAGAAGCGTATTGCCAAGGAAGCCACCAAGGTAGAAAAGACGGAAGGCGAGACTGGCAGCGGTGCAGTAACCCCGGACATTGCCAAGAAGACGGAAAATCTTTCTCTCGACGATGCTTCCGAGAGCAAGGATACTACCAGCGAGTCGAAAGTTAAGGAGACGGCCAGACCGAAGCCAGCAGATACCGGGGCTTGGAGACGTCCTGGCGCAGGTCCGAAGCCACCTCGAAACGACGCTCCAAGAGGTCCACGCGGTGATGCACCAACACCACCGAGGGGCCCTCGTAATGATACCCAGCGTGGACCACGTACCAACGGTAGCGCTCCAGCTGCTCCTGTTGCAGCCGTTGAGTCCGAAGCTGCTGCTCCGGAAGAAGATGGATGGAGCACCGTGTCGAAGCCCAAGAAGAATCAACGTGGCGGTGCACGGGCCATTGCTCCGTAATCTATTTGAACTTGCAAAAACAGGCGGAGACGAGATCTGCAGCCATGAATGTTATGTCCCCATGCGCATTTTCTGATCCATTTCTCTATGATACGGTTCCTATATGCAATGGATCTCTCTGTTCGGCGTTTGGTCATGTCAACTGTTGCTGGTATCTTATGAAAGCGCTGCATTCGTTGCTGATTCAGCTTTGGATAGCTCACGAGAGAGATACTGAGCAATTCGCAATACATTAAGGCTGTCTCATAACTGTGCTTCTTTCGTTGTTTCTATGCCACATACATGGTTGCGTTTTCAGCGGGCTTCATCAAAAGTTCAATTGAAAATCTTATTATCACGGGAGGATTGCAATAGTGCATGCGGATGCTTGCATGAAAGTTGAGAATCAGTGACGACAAGACTGACGGGCGTATCATGGTTCGCTGGTATACACGATGGTGTCATAGGGCATAGAATTCTGGATTCTTGCGTGCTTGTACTTTTAATCATTATTTACAGACTCAACTTCGTAGATTCTGTCCGCTCAAAAGTTTTCAAGATTATGTGAACATGTAACACTAGCTTCTTAATCTACTTCGATGCATCCTTGGATTTCATTTCTGCTGCAGCTCGAACCCATTCCTTTGCCTTTGCCCTGACCTTCTCTTGACTCTTGGAGTCACCGTGATTATCTTCCCACTCACTCCAGCGCTTGAACCATACCTTTGCAGCCTTTGGTTTTACGCCTTTAGTCTTGAGCACTCGCTCGAAGAGAGCTCTGATGATACCATCGTCGCCCTGTTGTATCTCGAGGTCGAGAAGTTGGTTCCAGAGGTCCAGTCGCTTTGGATATGTTGATAGAACGCCTTCGAACATGGTTCTGCCACGCTCTGGTGACCCATGAGGAGAATGGAACTCTAAGGCTGCAAACTTGACCGTAATGTTGAGATGGGTATGTGGTGGCAATGACTGTATGGCGCGAGGTAAGAGAAGTCGCGCTCGGTCCGGAGATGACAGAGTATGGTGAAGGAAATGCGCATAATTGTACCAAGTATTAGGGGATTGCGAGAACTTCTTGACCAAAATTTGGAAGAGCTCATCAGCTTTCTGTGTGAAAAGTCAGCGTCTTGTAAGAAACTAAAAAAAAAAGACGGCACAGGCTTACGTTGTGCTTGCCAGACTGAATATAGATGCTCGTCAATCTCTCATGAATCTCGAGAGCATCGTTATATTGACAGGCACGTTTGAAGACCTCTTCGGTAGTCTCATCACTTCCATATGCATTCTCGAGGTTGAGCAATGCAATCCAAACATTCATCTTATCAGTCTCCTCGCGAATGTTGATAGTGCGAATAGCTCGTTCCGCTACTTCTCGAGCTTTTCCAAGCTCGCTGAGCTTCATCTGGAAGGCCATGTATTCAATCCACAACTGAGAAGAATCTGGCTGACCCAATAACAATCGCTCGAAATCGCTTGTTGATTGTGGACCGTTGGCATCGAGTTCCCCGGTACGGTCAATTTTAATGAGGGGCTTACGGCGTTTCTTCTTTTTTGACTCATCTTCTAGCCCGTCTCCATCGCTGCCTGTATGGTCTTGCTGGTCCACGTCGTCCAAAGCAGATGCCGTCCAATCGAAGCCTCCGGCCTGGAGTGGGCCGGTGCTGGATTCTTCTGGAGCATCTTCCATGTCGATATCAATCTCTTCGCCATGGATTGATGCAAATTCTTCATCGCTCTGGTCAGATTCAAGATCTTTATCCTCGTCTGAATTATTTGAACCATCGACACTTAGTCGTACTCCATCCATGCCATCTTCCAGATCACTGTTCATCTCTTCGTCACTTTCAGACTGACCTCCGAAATATGAAGCTTTCAGGCCAAAGCTGACGCGATTCTTTTCCGAATCAATCTTCAGTACCTTGGCTTTTACCACATCACCTTCAGAATACAGCTTCTTAACATCGGTCACGCGGTCTTCAGCCATTTCACTCCTATGGCAAAGACCGCTGACATTCATAGAACCATCTACGACGATGAAGACACCGAAATCCTCTACCTTTCGGATTTTACCAGTGACAATTTGACCCACCTTCAGATCGTTGAAGGTGATCGGTGCAACATAGTCCTTGTCGATGACTGATGACTTCAAGCTCAACTGTACATGGTTCAATGTTGGATCTGCCACAATTACCTTGCCTTTGACGAGTTGATCAACCTGAAAGTTAGATTTCCAATCCTTTAGATATGCATCTGAAAGATCAGAAACACGGACATAAGCTGTCACATCTCCACCAAGGTTGATAAAGATACCATTGTCGGCAACATTCTTGACAAACCCCCTAACGACATCGTTGACCTTCAGCTGCGAAATAGACGACACCTCGGGATCTTTGACAGGCAGAGACGAGTTCAAGACTCGAGATGGCCTCGTAGAAAGTCTGATTCGTTTGTTGGAGGTATCTATATCTGTAATGCACACTCTGACGATATCGTTCTTTGAATGCATAGTCGGATTGGCCTCAGAGAAGTCGTCAGCAAAATCGGTCAAATTCACCGGCCCGGAGAGGTTATCGCTAAGCTGAACCATAATCTGGCGTTCATTGACTCTGGTGACCTTTCCAGGGACAACCATATTCTTGCTCAGATTTTGGAGAGTCAAGGCGTTGTTAGCAGATTGTGCTGATCGAGCACTCAGATCGAGACGATTGTTCGAAACATCTACGCCCGTCACATGGACCTTAATAGCAGAGCCAACTGGGAAATTTGAGTTGAGGTTGTTGAGTAATGATACATCGTCAGAAACATCCAGTGCGCGGACACGTCCTCGAACATTTGGGGATAGGTTGACCCATAGACAGTCATCGCCGACATTGTTGACAAATGCTATCCAGGATGAGCCAATCTTTACTTTATCAAGAGTGAGAGCATTTGCTGGAGACTCTGTTTGATCGGTTGTCTTCGCGGAGAGTTCGAATACTGGAGTTTTTCCAGCGCGATGAGAAATGGGCAAGAAACGATGGTTTTTCGCATCGTGTATCCCAAGAATCCGGACAGGTATAGTCTGTTTAGGCGCGAAGGTCTTAAGCGGATGTTTACGGTCTTTGATGTCTTCCCATGAGCTGAAGACTTGAGACACGTCGATACGACCTTGGATGTTGTCGGCTAGTTGTACATTCACCTGAGTATCTTTGACCGAGGCAATCCTGGCAACAGTCAACCTGCCTACCGTCAAGTCGTCGATAGTTTTGATGCTCTCATCGACTGGGTTGAGGGCTGCTTGGGCTTCACCGGAAGACACCGATTCTTTTCCGATAATTGGCGTAGAAGATTTGACATCTTTAACAGACAGTAGAAACCTCCGTTGTCCATGGTCAACAGAGATAACCTTGACTGTGAGGGATTGGAGTCGACGGAGTCCAAAGTCCGGAAGACTTAGAGCTTCATCTGGTAACTTTGTCTTTGGTAGAAGCCCAGTAATGCCACCTCCAAACTGTACAAAAACAGCCGTTAGGGTGATATTTTTGACAAAGCCATGGACGATTTTGTTTTCTTTGACGTCTTCAAAATCTCTTATTAGGGTCCTATCTTTCGCTGCCTTCAGCAAAGTGGGCTTGTTTGTCAAAATTATGACATGTTTCTGTTCAAATTTGTCGATAATGGCGAGATCTACGAGAGTTTGTCCCACACGTATTTTCTTCAAAGCCGATGTGTTTTTGACCTCAGAGCCATCAGTCAAATGACCAACTGGGAGAACTGCTCGCAGTCCCGAAGATTCGAGCTCAACCGAGATATCGTCGCTGGACTTCTCTGTCACAGTCCCTGACACAATTTCGCCAATTCGAAGCTTCTTCAGGGCGTTTTGCTGTGATAGCCCGAATGCAGACGGATCTTTGCAAGAGACTGTAAGTCTGCTGGCAGCAGGATCAACATTCAGAACGTGTACATTGACTACTTGACCAATGCGGAAATGATGGCTTGGATCGTGGATAAATGACTCGCTCATCTCGGACACTGGCAGGAAGCCACGAATAGTCCCATAAAACTGCACAACTGCTCCTCCAGGTACGATGGTGATTATAGTTCCAGGGCTCTGTGTTCCAGGTGCGATATCTGTATAGGACTTGAAAATTGGAGCTTCGGAATTAACCAAAGTCTTCTTAAGTGTCAGGCGAATCTGGCCTTTGCTCGCATCTGTTGACAAAACACGAGCCGTAACTTTCATGCCTTCCTTGAATTTCTTCTCAGGATGAAGAAGTGTAACGTCCGACATGTGCATTTCTGGCACAAGACCTGTGATGCCATCGGCAAGATTAACAAGCAAGCCTCCGATGCCATTTGCGTTGACAAGGAGTTTCTCAATTTTTCCTTGGACCACCTCGCCAACTCCTACGTCTTCAATACGCAGAAATGGCTGCTCGAGAATTTTCTGCTCCAGAGAAACCAGATAGATGCCATCTAGCGCATTGTAGCCAACAATTCTGCCACGGTGTAACGAGTCCACCTTGTAAGGACCTGTTGACTCAGAAAGAATCTCGATCTTTCCATCGGTAACTCGCGAGATATGGACAAAGCCTGACACTCCTTTGACTCCTATGTCGACGAATAGACCAATTCCAGGTTGAACCCTCTTGACAGTAATGGCTTCGACAATGCTGGATATTGGTAATATATCTAACGGATCCCGTTTCTGTCCGCTCTCTTGTGATGTCTGTGCTGAAAGAGACATTACATGCTCGAGCAGAGATATGCCAAGCTTTTTCGGTTCGACGTTGGGGAAAGTGCAGATAATTCTGCCTTTGACTTTGCTACCTATCTTGTATTTTTTATCCAGATCCTTTCCACCGTTACCAAGTCCCGAGTGCATCAAATCGGCGGTCGCATCAATCGTACCCATGATCTTACCGGCGACACCTCGGGGAGTGATATCCGTGACAAGCAACTCAATGGCTGTTCCGGGCAGAAATGCATCCACAGTTGGGGCTTCGACCAAGTAGCTCGGCTTCTTGGGATTTGCGATCTTTTGCATATCTGCCGACAGCTTCACGATCTTGCCGTTGGAACTAAGTCCCGTTATCATGCAGAGAAAGACGGCTCCTTCCTGTATCGTCGCCATATCAACGGCATACCCAATCTCTTTGGAGGACATGAATCCGCCAATACCCTCTTTCTGCAGCCCTATATCCATGATCAAGCCATGGTCTTCGACACTGACAACAGAAGCCATAACCATGCTGTTTGGGACCAGTTCTTTGGTAGTAAGGCCAATGTTTGCTTGCTGAGTGTGAAGAGACAGCTCGATTCGACGCTTTCCGATTTCTGTCGGCTTATCGGGGTTATTGTCGCTTGTAGAAACAACAAACGCTCGCAGATATTGGCCGATGGAGAAAATAGCCTGAAGATCAATATCATCTCCTACATCTGAGCTCTCATCTGAGCTCAGTGCATCTTCTGCTACCATTTGCTCCACCCTCTCGGTCAACTTGCCGGAAATCGATGTTAACGGGACATAGCCTGTTAAATTATTAGGCAATGCGAGAGCAATATCGTGAGCATTGATTTGTGAAACTTGTCCCAGAACCAATGATCCAGGAAGCAAGCGCTGTATTTCATTAGCACAAGCAGTTTACCTATTAGCAGAAGCTGACCAACCTTGTAACTCAAACCCTCAATCCTGATGTGATCATCCTCAGCATCCCTGATCTCCTCATTCTTCTTCCCTTTGTTCTTATGCTTTCGCTTCTTTGCGCCTGGGCCCGTAGTCGTCTCTCCTTCTCCGTCATCCTTTGCGGTTTGCTGCTCGAAGAGCACATCTCTTGCGGCATCAATGTTGATCTGTTTATGCTCGAGAGGCGTCAAAATGCTTGCCCCTCCGCGGGGAAAGGCTGCTTCCTCTTCTTTAGCCTTCGCAATTTTCGGGACATGTATCGGAGTCGAATTGGGTCCACCTCCAGTGCTGTCGTGCTTCGTCGTCTGCGAGCTCGCAACATCGTCCTGCCGCAACCTCTTCAGCGGTCTGTTGTCATTTTCGCCAATCTCCTTCTTTGAGCGAAGGAATAAATCATTCGTTGGACCGCTCTTTCTCTTTATCGGTCCCATAATTGCTGACGTGGTATTTTGCTCGGACGGCGAAGAAAGTCCCCGACCAAATAATTCTGTTAAACTGAGGCTGCAAAATAAGAATTATTTAGTTTCGTAGATTTCTGCCATCGCTTACCGACTCTGTTATCTGATTAGCGCTTCCAGGCATTCAGTCAGGTACATGTATGACGGAGTTTTGAGGCACCAACCATCTATCCAATAAGGTACCATAAGTCCATAGCATTCACCTACCTAGAATGTCTGCTGAACAACTATCTAAGGTATGAACCTCAAACGCTGAACATATTCTTGTCAGGGCTGTCTTCAAAGTCTCGAGACTCTCAAAGTATTATTTGCTATTACGAAGTATCTCCCGTACATTAAGAGACTTCTCGCTATCTCCTTCTTCGGGCAAGCTCATGGCCCCTCCAAAACAGTCACGGCCAAGTTCCGAGGTCGAGAACTCGGAGGCGCAGGCGCAGGCGAAGCAGGACTCCACGACGGCAACGTCATCAGTCCCTTCGCAGAATATACCCGACAAAGTGAAGGAATCAGGAGCAGTCGCAACGGCTAGCGATGAGGTTGGTACAATACGTAGTCGACTGTTCACGAGTATAATACTGACAAAAGTAGCCACGCTCTCGCAGTTGGTACGGCGGAGGAACGTGGCCACGAAAACAGAAGTCGACTCCTTCTATCCAAGTAGCCAGAGAATCTATATTGGCTGGTAAACCGATCGATACTCCTCAATCGGCGGAACTGGCCCCTTTCGAGCCGAGAAAGACAGAAGTTCAATTTTCCAAAGCAGCTGCCCCGCGCCCAGCCTTTCTAGATCCAGGGAAAAGCAAAGAAACACTCGACCTTGTGTTTAATAAACCATCAGTTCATAGTGTTATCACAAATGATTGTGGCGATGCAAAGGATGGACACATGCCGCTTAATTCAAAGTCTATGACGGGCGATTCACCCGATACGCTCGACGCATTCCTCCGAATTCACGATAACACGAAGATAGAACCGGCAGATAAGTCAGAGCTGCTTAGACCAATCGGATGGTTGGAATGGTTGCGAGTTATCAAGACGCAGCAGGACTTCGACAAAACCCGAGAATCTCGCAATGTTCCCGTTGAATCTCAACCGCCCAACGAAGTCTCTCACCAGGCGTCGATGGATGGAAACCAGCCGCAGAGTCCATTGACTACAGAGCCGAGTTCAGAGCCCGTGCCACTTGATGCGGATACACAACAGAAGCCAGCAAAGGTAACGACGCTTTGGGCAGGACTATGGCAGTATTCAACGACAATTTCTATTTCGGGATCAGCATCTCAGGAAACAAGCAGTCAACCAGGGGTTATAAAGCGAGATTCTGGAGAAGATAAGCCTGCTGAAGACCGTGGCACTGCTATCCAGAATGGATCCAGTTGGGCCTTCTGGTCCAAGCAAACATCGAAGACGGATGGAGGTCCCACAGAATCGGAGTTGGGAGAACTTGCTGTGGCTGGCGAAGTATCTCAAGATCACCCGGTACCAGCTCAGACCAATCGTCCAAATAATAGCAAAGAAGACGTAGCTAAACAGAGCAAACGTGGTATATCGCCTTTGTCGTCAATTCAGGATCAAAGGCTTCCACTAACGCATTTGCCCTCGAAGCCGACTGTGGCTTCAAGCTCTATTTCTACTAAAGCGGTTCCCCCGAATCTGATCCTTCCATCTTTTCTCAATACCTACCGTTTGATGGAGAGTCCATCCATCATAAAACAAATCGCCCGCCTTTTACTACGTGGTCGCCAGTCTCCAGCCAACCATGTATTTCTCACCAAAGATCCACCAAAGATTAAAAAAGCAATCGCCATCGGTATACACGGACTATTCCCCGCTCAGTTTTTGCGGACGGTAATAGGACAGCCAACAGGTACCTCTATTCGATTTGCAAATCATGCTGCAGCTGCAATCAGCCGTTGGGCAGACGAGCACGGATTTGACTGCGAGATTGAAAAGGTGGCGCTGGAAGGGGAAGGCAAAATCGCCGAGCGCGTTGATCATCTATGGAAACTTCTCCTGAATTGGATCGAGCATGTTCGGCAAGCCGATTTCATTCTCGTGGCATGCCATAGCCAGGGGGTTCCTGTGGCTTTGATGCTCACTGCAAAACTTATTGCCCTCGGTGTGGTGACTTCGGCTAGAATTGGCGTCTGTGCTATGGGTGAGTAGCGAACCATTCTTGAGATGTATATTTCGGATTACTGATTAGAATGGCAGCTGGTGTCTCATTGGGGCCATTTCCAGACTATAAGTCACGGTTTTTCAGCGGTAGTGCAGCAGAACTCTTCGAATTTGCAGACCTGGACAGCAACGTCTCCCAGAGTTATCAGGAATCTCTTCGTGTCGCTCTGAAATACGGAGTACGAGTGACCTATGTTGGCAGTATCGACGATCAACTCGTTTCTTTGGAGGTATAAGATCTCACGGTACCCATTAGGCTCTATTTGTTGCTAATGGCAGTAGTCAGCTATATTTTCGCCGGTGGAACATCCTTACATCTACCGGTCAGTCTTTGTGGATGGTCGCGTTCATGCGCCGGATTTGTAAGTGTCCCATAAGTTTTGGGTTCAATAGCTAAGAATGAGCAGCATCGCGCATCTCGTAGGGTTTGCCTTGAAGTTGCGGAATCTTGGCGTATCAGATCATCAGCTTATTAGGGCACTCTCCGCACCCTTGGCCGGCAGTCTTTATACGGGTGAAGGACATTCAAGACTGTATGATGAAGAGAGGATTTACGAGTAAGTTTATGTCATATTAATACGTACTTCACTGATCTTTCCAGCGTGGCTGTGCAATTTGCGCTTGAAACCACATCAATCGACCAGAATGTTCCCTTGAAGGTCGAACGATATGAGCCTCCCATCAACGCCAATCCCTTCCAGTTGCCGTGGAGCATGAGAGGACTTCTCGAGGAAACTGTTGTCAAAACAGAGCTAGATCAAGAGTCAAAGGAGCTGCTACAGCAGTTTGATGAGTGGAAGCCAACTACCAAAGTGCTGAAGGATGTCAAGTACAGACTCGAGGTTATTAAATCAAAAGTCTAAGGCAAGTATGTATAGTTTGAGGGGTCAAGGGGCGTCTGGAGTTCACCATTTAAAAGATACCCGGAGCATCCATAGAAGCATTAGAGGTGAAGGAAATAAAGGGATCGTCCTTGCGTAGCATAGCAAGCCATTCTATACATTACATATACACGGTGTATAGAAGTACCCTAAACATGCGAAATTCAGCTGGTTCGAAGGCGGTGACAGGGATCGGATTATAGTATTGCCGACTAATTGATGGAAATCATTCGTCAACGGGCTGGGCCGTAAGGCTGACCATTTCACGAAAGCGCGTGGCGACCCGGATCTATCGACTTTTACTAACGTCAACATCAACTTCAAGCATCGTTATTGCCTTTTGTCTTTGCTGTTAGCAGTGCTGCTTGGATATTCTTGTTCTTTTGTTTGTTTGTTTTTGGAAAGAACGCAATCTGTCGTACTCGTTAATCATATGTCTTTTTGGAAGAAGAATCCGTCCAGCTCGAAGCCTAATGCTCCAACAATCCGAATCGAAAAGATCGCCATCAAAACATCGTCGAGCACTGTAGCAAAAGCTTCATCACGTTCCCAAAGCCAAGGTCGGCCAGCGCCGAATCGCATAAAGTTAAAGTCATTGCCAGAGACGGGCGCAATATCGACAAAGGAGATTAACTCCAGAAGGCTCAACACCAAGAAGCAATCCAAAAGTCGCAAACGATCTCCTGCATATCAACGTGTTGAAAGTGACACCAGCGATGACGATGATGAAAACACACCTTCGCTGAATAAGAGACGAAGACTAGTTTCAAATGAGATAGAGGACCCCAACCGCAGCCTTAGCTCCCAGAAGCAGTTCTCGCAAATAGATTCCACTCTGTTGATCCATGCTGCTGATATTGCGTCTTACAAGCTTGGATTCCCACCCGCTTTTGAGCAAACGGCTTCAGACAATGTTTTAGTATATTTGCAGTATCCAGGGAGTTCGACACGAGAGAGGTACGTTCAATATTCTGGACAAACACGGCACATCTATTGACATGGATATAGGTATGAGCTAGTCTTTCGGAACGACTCTTTCGATCCTATCGAGGAAATTCTGGGAGTGGTCAAAGACTTCACAAGCTATTTTCTTGAGCCCGAAGCCGATGACTCTTTCGTCAACGCGGATACTGGCATCATTCGGCGACTCGAGCGGGCAAGGAATTTGAGAGATTTGGATGGATTCACAAAGGCGCTTGATGATTATAACTCTTCAATACAATCGTTGCGAGACAGCGGAGAGATTGCTGCGATACTCGATAAGAAGCATGGTCTCCCAGAAAGTCTTGTGATCAGAATTATGACTCAAACGTATGATCGGGCAGTGTCTCCAAGAGTCGATCTTCTGAGAAAGTATGAAAATGGGACGAATGAGATCTACGGCGAGCTCAAATCCAATCTCGTTTATCAGATTCTTGTCGAGACGCAGATATCATCTAGCCAAGTCTTCGTAGATCTTGGATCGGGTGTTGCGAATGTTGTGCTCCAGGCTGCATTGCAGATTGGATGCGAAAGTTGGGGATGCGAGATTATGGAGAATGCTTGTTCTCTCGCGGATGCACAAAAGGTTGAATTCGAAGCTCGATGTCGGCTCTGGGGAATTCAACCAGGTTTGGCAAGGCTTGAGCGTGGGGACTTCATGATGAATAGCGACATTCGTGGGGCTCTCCAACGAGCAGACGTTGTCCTCGTGAATAATGAAGTATTCACACCCGAGTTGAATGTCAGCCTTGTCAATCTCTTCCTTGACCTCAAGGAAGGCTGCAAAATCGTCTCGTTGAAATCCTTCGTACCACAAAATCGAAAGATAAGCAACTACAACAACAATGACCCATCCAACATCTTGGAGGTAGAGAAGAAGACATATTCTACCAAAAGCGTTAGCTGGAAGGATGAAGGTGGCGATTATTATATAGCGACCAAGGACAGCAAAAGGCTCCAGCGATATGATGACACCCATTAAGAGTATGGCTTGGCAGCAGTATCGCTTGGCTCGTCGAGGAAATTCAGGATAGTGGTTTATCGTCTATACCATCTGATCAGTTTTGGAGCGGGTTTTACATGAATAGGAAGACAAACAAAGCGCATCAATACCATTATCGTTTAGAATTCCGAGGCATCATTCATTGCGTCTGCTTCCTGGCCCATACGAGCCATCCAACGGTCTATTAAATCTTTGTTCTCCTTCCTTAGCTTATTCGATTGCTGTTCTGCCATATTAAGCTGTAGATTGAGAGACATGTTCTCATCTTGGACTTGCTATGAAAAACGTAAGCTATTCGGCTTCGCCTGTTGGGTGATTTCAAGTATATAAATACCACTAGTAATTGTGCCTTTCCGCGAAGTTCCTCATCGCGATCTTTGACCTTTACCAAAAGGATTGCTCTTTCTGCGGATAGCTCTTTGATGGTCTTGGAATCTGCCTTGACTCTGGCCTGAATTCCCTGAAGACCCTCTTCGGCAAGTTTGAGTCGAGATTGGAGATGCCCCCTTGCTCTGAGAGCTTCGGCAAGATCAATCTTCATTTGCGCCCAGGCCTTGTTATTGATTGGCATTATTGGATTATCATTCACGGATGGCAACCTTGAAGACAGGTGATTCCCGGGTGCATTTGCCTCTAGGACAGCTGTTCGATGGGCAAGTCTGGTATCTGAGACTCAATTAGTTTAACATGTGGACGGACAGAGACGAAGTCACCTTACAAGCATCAATGAGCTCGTAGCTGGCCTTCTCTCTCTCATCTCGCAGTTTGAGACCTTCCAAATATTCTTGTCGCCAGGATGCCATTTTATTTTCTGTCGCATCCGCCACGACTACCATTCAGGGCGTTGGATTGACGGACGATAGCATCATGATCGTATCGTCTGTGCTGGGAGGTGGTCAGGCTGAGAGGTGTTTGGAAGGCTACGAAGTGTATGTACATTCTACCTAGGGACTCCATTATTACGCTCTGGTCCAACACTACTTCGCTTATTGGATGAAGCTTGGACTCCCCCATTGTATCAAGTGTCATGAGCTTCACCCAACTTCACATCTCAACCTTCAACACACGCGGGCAATTACAATACTACTTTGAGCCAGCTCTTATCGACTTTGCAATAAATTTGAGGTTAAGAACTTTGTACTGAGCAACTGTTCATTACGCCGCCGCTGCCGCACGATCGCAGATCGCACTTATCAGCGCCAGTCTATCAAAACCTGCCTAAACCACATCAAGTACATCCGTCGCCATGGCCTCCAGAAAGAAGATCCTCCTGAAAGTATGATGCATGTTCCAGTCCCTTGATGTTGTGGGATGTAGCTAAAACTGCGGTGTTCTTCAGGTCATCATTCTTGGCGATAGCGGTGTGGGAAAGACGAGCTTGATGAATCAATATGTACGCCCCAAGTTCGCTCACCAATGTGGCAGCCTTTCCAGTGAGGTGCCGTACACATAATTGCCTTTACTGAGAGTTGGGAATTAGGTCAACAAGAAATTCAGTGCGAGTTACAAAGCAACCATTGGCGCAGACTTCTTGACAAAGGAGGTTCTAGTGGATGACCGGTTGGTGACGATGCAGGTATGGAAACATCTGTTAGATGGAGATTTATCCGGGTTATTAATTCATTACAGCTATGGGATACTGCTGGCCAAGAACGTTTTCAATCACTGGGAGTTGCGTTTTACAGGGGCGCTGATTGCTGTGTTCTGGTTTATGATGTAAACAACTCGAAAAGCTTCGACACTCTCGATAGTTGGCGCGACGAGTTTTTAATACAAGCCTCTCCCCGAGATCCCGAGAGCTTTCCATTTGTGAGTCGCAAAGGGACATTGGTTTAAGGCTATAAGCTAACACCATCTCTAGGTTGTTCTTGGTAACAAGATAGATGTGGAAGAAAACAAACGCATGGTGAGTTGACACTCAAAGTATCGTTCAGAGATCAGATCACTGACGTGTCCACTAGATTTCATCGAAGCGCGCAATGACTTTCTGTCAGTCTAAGGGCGGCATACCGTATTTCGAGACAAGCGCAAAAGAAGCTATAAACGTTGAGCAGGCATTTGAAGGTATTGTTAATCCGTTATTGCACTTCCAAATGGTGACGAGGCTTGCGGCCCATTGGATCCCTAGATGTACCGAATCTGCCAGCTAACGTAGCTCACAGTTATCGCCCGCAATGCTCTTGCGCAAGAGGAATCGGAGGAATTCAGCGGTGACTTCGGGGATCCCATTAACATCCACATCGAAAATGATAGGGATGGCTGCGCTTGCTAAGTAGCACGCTTTCTGGGTGATGGGTTTTGTTGTGAGCAGTTCTGCTGTACAATACATATGGCAGAAGCTCGGGCTGCAACATTGGCTATGGGAGCTGCCTGCTACAGGAATAAAAGACTCTCCGGCCTGTCCAGCGATATGTATATAGACTGACTGACTGACTTAGTAGGCGCAGATGGCGTCTTCGTTTCTTTCTGAGATTGTGGGGACTCTCTTGTTATCGGGGATCTGTTTCTCTGACCTACGTGCAGAAGTAGACATAATACCCAGCATTTCGTTTTGGGACTAGGTGTTGGAGGAGAGCATGTTACATGGTAGTTAAATATACATGCCTGAAGAGTATGTCGCAATCAATTGCAAGATTATACCGTGACATCCATGATTGCCTACATATCCATATCCGTGACGTTTGTCAACATTATTCAACCTGAAGCGCAGCAGTTGCAAATAATACTTAGAGTATCTCAGAGTACGTATCTTACATATATGGTACTTGAAGGCTGCCATTCTACATACATAATAGTACATACCTAGGTAGGCACATAGGTACCTAGGTAGGAATGAAGTGATACTGTTACCATTTACAAGGAGGTAAGCGAGAGGAGGGACATTACCTACGGAGTACCACCTACCTATTCAGATAAGATTCTAAGGTCTCACAGGCACTACCCGGCGATAACAATTACTGTTACAAAAAGACAGCATTCAAGAAAGGAAGTCAGCGTTTGTGGACAAATTGCTCATCGAGTCTCCTCATCACCATCATCTCTCCCCTCAGCGAATATCGGCGTTGAAAGCAGAGGGTTTACTTCAGACCGGCCAGACGGGTTAGTTCCATGGATCAAGCAGCCTGTTCCGCCTCATTGAGAGCGAGCCCCTGAGAGTCCGAGACGGAGAGCACCGTCCCTATCAAGCCCATCGGCACTCCGCTGCTTGAGCTTGAGCGTCATGAGCACACGAGATCAGCCCACATGTTCAACGGATGCGGTTGATACCTACGAATCCGGAGACATAAGTGGGATATCGGAACAAGAACTTCGACGCTCCCTCTCCTCAGAGCCATCGCCGAAGCATCACGGCTTCCGAGCTGATGTGGGACTCGAAAATATAGCTCGCCGGACTCTTGGGATCATCTTGCTCTTGATCACTGTTATCCTCTGGACTACTTCTAATTTCCTTGCGAGTGTGGGTGGTCCATATGTTCGAATCCTTTGCCTGCACCAATTAACTAACCTGCCACAGTATATATTTGCAGATGATAGTTACTCGAAGCCATACTTCGTTACATATTTCAACACAGCATTCTTTGCAATATCCTTGGTCCCCATTCTCTTGAGGATCGCGCATCAGCATGGGTTTCACAAGATAACGCTGTCGACCGTGTTGGATTGGCAGCACCGTCAGAATGCCTATGAGTCAACCCGAATGAGTGTCGAAGAGGAGGGCGGACATGTTGGCCGCGGCGCGCCTTCTGATGCACCGTTATTACAAGATGATTCTTCATCAGCTAACAACTACGAGTCTTCGGTCTTGGTCATTGAAGAGATGGGGCAGGCGCGGGGCGTTCTGAGTATTCGAGAGACTGCTGTACTCAGTTTGGAGTTCTGCCTTCTTTGGTTCCTAGCGAACTATTTTGTTGCTGCATGTCTTGAGTATACGAGCGTTGCTAGTTCAACAATACTCACGTCTACTAGCAGCATTTGGACACTTATTTTTGGTGCAATGCTTCGCGTCGAAAAATTCACCTTCAAGAAGCTTGTCGGTGTCCTCTCTTCTCTTGCCGGCATCATTCTAATATCTATGGTGGACCTATCTGGGGACAACGACGATCATCGAGGTTCTTTTCCACACAAATCTCAGCGACAGATTGCCATTGGTATGAACTTTTTCATTTTCTCCGTTTTCAACGTCGTCATAGCGGCCAGTATGCTAATATCAGCACCGCAGGCGACATTATTGCCTTGATCTCGGCCGTATTGTACGGAGCCTACTCCGTGGTGATGAAGAAACGAGTGGAGAATGAGGATCGTGTGAACATGCCGTTGTTCTTCGGATTGGTTGGCTTGTTCAACTTGATCTTTCTCTGGCCTGGATTCATCATTTTGCATATCACTGGGGTTGAAACATTCGAATTACCACCGACAGGGAAGATATGGACAATCGTGATGGTAATCCTCCCGTTGAACTTCACGGCATCTTATATCCTATAGCCACCACCGTTGTTGGTCATGTTGCTGACTAGGAACCAGTTGAACTCGGCGTCGTCCTTCGTCAGCGACTATTGCTGGGCATATGCGATGCTCCTCACAACTCCACTTGTTGTGACTGTCGGGCTTTCGTTGACAATCCCTCTGTCCCTTATCGGGCAAATGGTACTCAGTTCACAATATTCGAGTGGTTTGTATTGGGTTGGGGCTCTTGTTGTGGTTCTTTCGTTCCTTTTCGTCAATCACGAAAGCCACGAGCGAGATGAAGGAGATGGGACAGATATGCCAGGACGTTGAACTAGATACCTAGACAGAAGAGCATGCATTGAGCTTTGGGTATCCTTCGACCATGCATGGAGTTTATTGGAGTTTATTGGATCCAGTCAGCCATTTTGATAAATGCAGTCCTCAATGTCTGAGAAGGACTGGATCCACGTGTGTTTCTAGCCAACCATCCCGACCTATAACAATTAATCGACGGATTTCATCTTACCCTGGCTTCCGTATAAACGCGCCTATATTTTAGAATTCTTTGGTGGAAAGATGAGGGCCTGCTTTAGTTTTTAGTTTTTGATAAATACGATAAGTTTTCCCGAAGGACACACATAGTAAATCCCCATCTGCGATTCTAGAGGCTGTGGGGCACAAAGTCAAAAAATATCTCCATATGAATCTGATCTTCCTCGGATTTCGGCATCGAGGAACATAGATCTACGAGATGGGTGACAAGATTTACCAAGTCCCTACCTACATAGACTGAGTCCAATGCAAACAACATACTGGTGGGCGGGTTTCGGCAGCAGTGCAGTAGTTCAATCATGAGTAGTTCACGACAGAAGTCTGTATCTCCGTATCCACATAGGATAGAATGGAACAATGAGGCGATTTATAAACTTATGATACTGCAGAGTCGCGGAATGCTGCGGGTCCAGTTTGCGAGTCTGCGACTCTGCGAGTCCATTCTGGGAGTCTGCAGCTCGACTCTACGGAGAGTACTTTATTACGAAGTAGGAGACTAATCCTACTACATCCCGATTTGGCAGACGACTAGCTGGCAGACAGCTGAAAGGAAGTCTTGTCTTAGGCTTAGGTGGTAAAGTCGTCGACATGGTTGGTTCGCGCAATACCACAAGATGATCTGCATTCCATATTATATCATATCCATGCCTAGGTACATAACATCACTACTCACTAAAAAGTGACAGATGCCGTCCCACTCTACTGCAGAACTAGATACAGAAGCAACTCCACTCCATCCAGCTTTGGCCGCTACATTATATACTACCGCCTACATACTCAGGCCATTTACATGCATACATGCATACATGCATACATACATACATACATATATACTACTGTACGTTTATCTTGCTTGGGCTGGAATGCTTCCAACCTGGTTCAGCCCTGATCGTCGCCTCATTCGATACTCCGCTGGGCCCTGCCCACCAGGCTTGCATCGATCTCAGGTCTTCACCCGTCCTGCAAGTACAGCAAGGTAGATACTCCATATATCATTGCTCGGTATGTTCTCCGTATGTGATCAATGATCGACCTCGCAGATGCTCAAGACCTATCTAGGTATGTACCCGGCATTCGCTCAGTCGCAATATGATACGTCTCACATGGCTCGCCAAGAGGCTCCTCAGAACCCCGCCCCCAAGAGGAAAAACAGATATATGCATAATACTCCACCATTGTGTAGGAGCCGCTTGTTCTATGTTTCGGTTTTTACTACCTATTATGTATTTACTCTCTATCTTCATAGCTTTTCCCTGCCACTGCACTTGCGGTCACATCTCACATTTGCCTTTATGTACTGACCATTTGGTGCGAAGTTGAGTAACAATCATCCTATTTTCGTATCCCACTTACCTACTCCACTCTGCTGCCTTCTCTCTTCTCTCTCGTCTCTTCTCTCTTCGCTATTCAGCCCTTTTACTCCCATCGATGAACGGAGTTTCCCATAGTTACAAGTATATCCTTTGCTCCGCTGGTTTCTTAACCTCTCTGTAATGTTTATCTTCATGCTCTCCTGTGCCTGCCATTTCTTTATTTATCGGATTGGTTCTGTCGATTGATATTGTAGTCAATGGTTTCAGTCCATGGACTCTGACCCAGATATCCATCCTGCTTTTCACAGTTTTCTCATCGGGGCGGCCGTCGAAAGGACGCCAGACTCCCCCCATCCATCACTATGTCGACTGGCAATATGCTCAACGCCCTCCAGGCATATCTCGCAGGCTTTGATCTGTCGGACAAGTCATCTGCTGTGGCCAGTGTAATCAGCGTGAACACAGCTTTCATCGCCGTCACAACACTTACCATGGCGCTTCGTTTATATGTTCGATGTTGGATTGTCCGTGCAGTTGGTCTCGATGACAGTGAGTACAATGGCCCTTTACCGCACCCGCGATTCTTCAGAATTATATATGTAGGTATAGGAGCGGTAAACCCTCTATATACTAGCTGCGTGTTTATGCACATGAGTCCTCATGAGGAGGTAGCCCGACCTGTATCGGTACATATACTGACGTGCTTCCAGTATTGATGGCACTTGCGGCTGTCCTCGCCATCACTCTATCAAGCTTCTGTCTTCGTGGCGCTCATTACGGCCTTGGTGAACATATATGGAATTTATCGCCTGAGCCATTCGTCTTTTTGACCAAGGCCAAGGGCATTACACAGTCTCTATATGTCTCTTACCTCAGCTACGCAGCGGCTATCACATTCACAAAGTGCTCTATCATTGCTTCATGTCTTCGAGTTTTCCCCAATCCAAGATTCAGAAAGCTTCTGAAGGCGACAGGAATTACAGTTATTGCTATCTGGCTCTGCTCTCTTTTCGTGATCATATTTCAGTGTACACCTGTCAGTGCCGCATGGGACTGGACTGTCATGAATGGCCGTTGTATCAATATCGTCGATTACTTTCTTGTCACCAGCACCGTTGGAATAGTTACGGATATCGTCCTCTGCGTGGCACCAATACCACTCATTATCAAAATGAAGATGAGTCGAAGTCAGCGCATGATTGTCTGCATGCTCTTTGGCTTTGGGGCGTTGTAAGTCGAACTCATTATCCATTTCTGACTTGTATTCTGACATCCATTAGTGCCTGTGTGGCCAGCATGCTACGACTATCCCAGCTCCATCATCTGCGGAGCATTGATTTGACCTGTGCGTTCCAAGAATCCACTCTCCATCAGTTCTAACGACGAGAATCTAACCTCTTCGATAGATAGCAGCGTCGGCTCTATAAATTGGTCTGTGGCTGAGGTAGGCACAGCGATTGTGTGCGCCTCAGTCCCTTCATTGCGTCCCCTCATATCCACATTTTTGCCCAGGCAGGGCAGTGTATCCTCGCCGGTCACAGCAGACGTCCGAATCCAGAATGGAAAATCTGCCTCCTTCACGCATGATCCCTCAACGTTCGAAACGAATGATGTTACTGATGGCAAATGGGAATGGCATCAGCTGTCCTCGGGGTCCTCAATCTCATCACCGGCAGCGGCTTATATTCTGCCACAGTCAGACAGGCCGTGACCAAAAAAATGCTGTTCGATTGGGCATTATGCATAGGATTGTATTAGGGTTTAATACAGTTAGTTGTTCTGGAGATCTCAGGTAAAATGATAGCAGTAGTTCTCATATTTGATTACTTTATATATTAAGACTATCAGGTACTTGATTCTTCTCTATGACAAAATGATAAATCACTCACGTCGAGGAAAACAGAGGAAATAAACCTATCGATCTTGGAGTAGGATAAAATAGCCTAAAATAGCTGTTGTCCTGAGAGTGACATATTTTTCAGTGTTTTTGGGCCAACCCAGCTTGTCGTTGGCAATAGTGTCACGTGATTACACATTCATTCACCGAAACTGTATAATTTCAGAAAATAAGGCAGGATTAGCAAATGTCCAAAAGTCATTAGAGTTCTTTTATTTTTGTTGAAATTTCGAATTTATTAACAAGTCATATAATGATAGAAGCCACCATCAAATGTTTGAAATGTCACAGATTATGAAAAAGATGAAAATCCCACAATATCCAAACAACTTACCAATGACCCAAATGCCACGATTTTTCTGCTTATCTATCTAGTTTGCGCAAGCGCATGAATATCTGATTGATAGTTCGGCAAATGACTGAAATGCCACCCAAATTATCATAAATGACGAAAATGCCAAAGCTTTTTGTTCACCGCCTTTTCCACCTTTTCCCAAAATGACTAGACGCCCTATTTGTTCACTGCTTTATAGCCTTTAGCGGCTTAGCATATTGAGGGAGCTAGAAGAGGCTGAATTTAAGAGGGAAACGGAGGCTATTAGGAGAGAAAATCCCTATTTCCTGTTGCAATAGCATTGTTTAGGATGAATCCTCTAATAGTACTTAATTAGATACAATCCCTGTAGGTAGAAACAACATCATGGGATTACTTAGTAGAAAAAATGTGGCATTTTCATCATTCTGATAATTTTTAGGTAGTGGCATTTTCATCATTAAAATATGTTTTTGTGGCATTTTCATCATTTATGATAATTTGGATGGCATTCTAGTCATTTGCCGTTGATAGTTAACGTTACAGAAGCTTCAGCCTCAATATCCAACACTCATAGATGGTTCTAAAAATTGAGGAGAAAGGCTACTGCGACGGGAAATGGGATTTCTGTTCAATAACGTTCATTTCATCTTAAATCCAGTCTCATCTAGCTCAAGGTGGTGGAAAAGAATCACGCATTTAAATCATTTGATTATTTTTAGATATTATGGCATTTCTGTCATTAAAATATTTTTCGGCAAATGTCTGAAATGCCACCAAAATTATCATAAATGACTGGAATGCCACAAAAAAATATTTTAATGACTCAAATGCCACACACAAATCCTGAAAATTATCAAAATGACTCAAATGCCACGATTTTTCTTACCGCCTTTTTCACCGCCTTTTTCTCAAAACTGTCAAAATACCTAATTTGTTCACCGCCTTTAGGTTAGCGGCTTGGCATATTGAGGCTCAAGATGCGATGTGACATGTTATTAAATAAATATAGTAGACTGAGGCTATTAGGACAGAAAACCCTATTTCCCATCGTAATAGCCTTGTTTCCTCTCAATCTTTAGAGTATTAATTAAATCTTAGGATGAATCCTCTGAATACTCAATTAGATAGATACTGATCCCCTTACGTAAAGTGGCCGATAAATCTTGGCAGTGGCAGAAAAGTCGTGGCATTTTCATAATTTTGATAATTTTTAGGGGGTTGTGGCATTTTCATCATTAAAATATGTTCTTGTGGCATTCCAGTCATTTTTGATAATTTGGGTGGCATTTCAGACATTTGCCGTTTTTTTGATGTATCATGCCTATATTAACATGTTTAACGAGCCTGCCATGCCTAGGAGGTTTTTGGAATATTCGATATAAAGGCTGCAGCAGGTGGATTCTCAGCTTCTAGAATAAGTAGTTAGGGCTTTTTTGAAACCGTCCTCATAAAAGGTTCAGGCTATTTCCCAAAAGTGCTTTCGAGCCTTAAGCCTAAATTTAGACTGAATATTGTCTGCAATATCTTAATTGCAATGGACTTGTAAGCCTTGTGAGAACTCTTTTGAAATTCCCTCAAAAATGCCCTTTTTCCCTATCGCTAATAAAGACGTGATCATTAGCTCTAAGTCTAGGAGACTAGGCATTTGGGCAATTGCAGAATTAAATCCACCACCACTCTTTGTTCTTAGTTGGAACAATAGCCCATGATAAGGGCAATATTTGGTTGTTTGCGTCAAGGCCAGTTGTGATGAGTAAGTTTAACATCATCCGGAATCTTGATTTTGTATGGCAGGCACCTAGGCAAACTAGCTATTTGATATGTTCCTGAGCATGATGGGTCGCTGCTAGTGCAACAGCAAAAGCTTTAAATGCACTTGTTTCTTCGTCTCTTATGAGCAAAACCCTATTTTTAGGGTCGGCATCTAAAATATGGGTCTGATAGTCAGGGAATAGGGCGAAACAGTCGATTTCTGAGCCATTGATTCGTCTATTATTGCCTCTCGTAGCCGGTGTGCTTGTCGGTAGTTAACCCACATTACCACCAAATTGTAAACGTTCATTTGATTGTAATTGACCTAAATATATAGAAATTAGCCTCTATTTATAAAATAGCTAAGGAAATTAAGACTAAATACCTAGTGTAATACTATTATTATCAGTTATCAGGTCGCGGTGGGCTTTAAGATATTGAATGCTACCTGCACCTAGATTGTTGAGCCGGGCTACACTCTGCTCTTGATATTGTGTTAGAGTAGCTAGGTCCGTTTTCATTTCTGTCATTTTTAAATGCGATAAGGGAAACAGTGGCATTTTTGTCATTTTGAAATTGATCAGTGGCAGTTTTGTCATTTCCAAAACAAACAGTGGCATTCCAGTCATTTGCCGATATTTTAATGTTTCAATGCCACAACATCGGAAAAAAATGACCTAACTAGCTTTTCCTGCCACTATCTAAAATTTCTGCCATTTTTAGATAAAGGGATCAATATCTAACTCTATCACCCTGAGACTCAATAATACTTATTGTAGGTAGGTAAGTCTGAGAGGAAAGGAACTATTGCAATGGGAATTTCCTGTCCTAGTAGCTCCAATTCCATTTCAAATTTAGCCTCCTCTAGCTCATCTTTAAGCTCTTCTTATGGTCTTCATGCCTGTTTCTCTTGTAATCGTGAATGAAATAGCTTAAAGTAAGGTTATTTTGACATTTTCGCCTTATATCGCATGGCTGTTTGTAGTCTAAACTCATGCGGGGAAGAAAGTATCGAGTTAAATCACCTTTATAGACGCTAAATGACGAGGCATTGTCGAGTATTGCCACTTAACTTTGCTAATGTTTAAATTAGCCACCAACTTTGAACATTGTAGAATAAATTGCCAGATTGAAGTAATGAACTAATATTTAACAAAGATGCGACGTTTTAGGTCTCATATGCTAAGCCATTAAGGCTCCAAAGATGGTGAACAAAAATAAAGATTTTCATATTTTTGCCATAAAAGAAATGAAGATCTGCAACTCATTTTAACATTTTTAAGGATTTATGGTACTTGAGTCACTGTGAGAATTGTGTAGTATTTCAGACATTTACCATTATTTATTACTGATTTGATAAAAAATGACAAGTACAATATTTCGAAAGAAAAATGTCCAAATCTCACCATCGACATGGCCATCACCGCCGTCACCGTCGCCATAGCCATCGCCGTATTGCAGTCTTCGCTCTTCATTGTAGTGCCATCGCTGACTGTATTGGCTTTAGATATGGCGATGGTGAAGATGAGATGGCGAATGGCGATGATGATGGGAATCGACGTTGCAAAAGTTGAAGATGTAATGCATCGTAACGACCATTCTCCACATCTGCAAAAACGTCCCCACATCCCCGCAGCAAGGGCCAACATCCACTGCACGGGAAAACCACTATGGGCCAAACTCCATCGCATCACGCATTAAAACTCAAGTGGAACGACATACACATATAGCATTGCGAACGACGAGATAGCCAACGAGAGCATATCGATCACAAAACCATATTCATAGTTATCTTCATTATAGCGACATAATGAAGCCCGAAACCCTGTGAAGAGCTAACGACGACTAATCGTAAAGACAGGCCGGCCGACCGACGAAGACTCGTGATGCCGACGACGGATGAGCACATATGAGAGCAGATGACCACTGCAGAGCGCCGAAAATGACGCAGGAAATGCGTGGAAAACAATCTGACATCAAACAACATCATGTCTACTATTCCATACTTGCTGTTAAACACAGCGTCACCACCTTTAATCATGTATCATTACCGGCTATCCGTAGACCAAAAATGCCATTATTTATGTTTCGGTGTGAATTGTGTCGTCGCATTTTGTACGTTACTAACTATATTCACTTCATTTTATTTATCATTTTCCAGGTGCGAGACTTGCAGAATAAGGCATCCGTGACTTCTATGACTAGTCGCAGGCCTTCCAGCGCCCTTAACCAAGGAAACCATATTTATCAGATCAATACTCACTTCCTCTTTGCCGCTCGCTTCAAACCACGAATATCCTTTTTCATTCTGGCATCCACCATCTTATATCGGCCTTTAACACCTCTCGGTCGGCCAGCAACACCCCTATTGGTACCACCAGCTACCACAACCTTCACCTGAGCCTTTGGCTTTTTCTTCGCCGCATTGCTCATCAGTTTGGTGATGCTTGCAGCTTTCTCCTTCTCAGTCAAGCCCTCTTCATCATTAAGCAGAGCGGATTTCTTGCGTAGCTTCTCTAATCGCTGCGCAGCGTGGAACTTCTTTCGATCCTTTGCTTCTCGGACCTTCTTGATAGGCCGAGCATTCAACGCTCTCAACTTCTCCTTAATAGCAGCAGCACCTGCGGCAGAGATGGGGCGATGTGGCTTATCATGCCTGCCTTCATCATCAAGGAACCACTCTGGCAGACCATCTCTATCCTTGAAAGCATACTTATTATAACCTTCATCGATAAGGTCGTAGCTGGACTTCTCGCCAGAAGCGATCTGTTGTGCGAGCGTCATAGCTTCCGCAGTTATAATATCGATATCTGGAACTGTTAGCTAAGACAAGGTGGGCTTTCATCGAACCATTACCTAGTCGTCCATTTTTACGCGGCTCTCCTTGATCCTTCCATTGCTTGTCCTTTGCACTGTGTTTAACGACCTCAAATGAATCCGAGTCTTCTGAGTCGTCTGAATCTCCCATGTGATTCGACACCGTAGAATTTGGCGTGGGTTTTGGTGATTTGTCTACCACTGCTTGCTGCTTGCTGCTTGCAATCTTCTCAAGTTTATCCAAATCGGTCTCAAATTCGCCCAAATCCTCTTCTGCATCAGCGTCTGATTCCTCTTCCAGAACGCCGCCAATATCCTTGAAGATATCCTGGTCAAAAAACTGAGCGGCACGTTTTGACAAACCAGAAGAGTCCTTCTCGTGGGGCTCTAGGTCTGTAAGAAGAGACTTTGCCACAGGCGCTTGGTCATCATCTGAGGACTCATCGCTGCTGTCATCCTCCAACTTGTCATCGTCGCTATCATGATTGTCTGCGGAGAAGCCTTCCCAATCCCCGTCTTCATATTCCTTCCTGGCTTTCTTCACCCTGAATTTAGCATCTGTCTCCGACTTCCGCTCCTGATATTGGTCATACATCGAGTCAAGATATCGGTCTAACTGATCCTGCTCAACGTCGCTCTCTTCTTCCCCATCAAAAAGCATAACACCATTCTCAGTTTCCTTCCGTGACTCTGATTCCGTGAAAATAGCCATTTTTCCTTTGGCTATCTTGTTCACAGCACCTGACTTATCGACGGTCTTTAAAGCAAACATTGAGCCCTCTCCATTCGGACCAGATTGCTCAAGTCCGATCTCCGTCGGGGCTGTCATGTGTAATTGCATTCTAACGACCTCTCTTTGTTTCTTTTCGTTCTCGCGGCGACGTTCTCTCTTTTTCCTTGATGATTCCTTCTCGCTCATTGCCAGAAGCTCTTCCTGTATCCGTAACTCCTCGTCCATGGGCTCTACCTCCGCAACTTCTTCTCCAGCAGCATCTGCGGCGGCGCTCTTCTTTGTTGCGAAGCCGAATTTTTCCCGAACTTTGAGGCGCCACTTGAGCAGATTCCGAAATTCTTTACGGCCCAAAACTCGAAGGTCATTGCAGCAATCCCGGATCTCCTTTGTCGTCTCTGGCAGTTTTTCAAGAGCTGCAAGAGCAACATCGCCGTTCGATGGCTGTTCAAAACTGAACCGATTAAGGCTACCCAGCATAGCAATCGGATCTGTTGTTTGGATGAATTCACTGGCCGGCACCTCTTTGAATTGGGTATAATTGCCTTCCTCGTAACCGTCTCTCTTCCTTTTCTTGATTTCTGGATTGAAAACTTTGGCCTCATTATTTGGTGTAGGATCTGACAACTCAGCAAACACGGATCGAGGATCTAAGAATTTTGGATCTATGCGCTTTGGTGCCTTGAAGCCCTGGCAGACGACGAAGATTTCGGCGGAAACGTTTCGGGACGATGGAGGCTTCGTTGCCTCAACTTTTGTGAATAATTGGTTGAAAACCCATAGCAAGCTGTTGTAGTCTTTGGATCTAAAAACCTTTGTGACGAAGGTCCCTCCTTCAATAAGGAACTCTGTCGCAAGCTTCATGGCTTGAAGAGCCAACTCTGCCTGGTTGAAGGAATCCTGAACCCATGCGGTACCGACGTTTGGCGCACCGTCGTGCAAAACGGTATCTGCCTTCCACGTCTTGAAGTGCGATCGGATAGTGGCACGACATTTATCTGTTGTAATGTCGCCCTGGAAGGTGATGACTCGAGGAATGGCCTTGATAGGTGATAAATCAACCCCGACGATGAGGCTGTTTACGGGCATAGTCTCGGCTGCAACTTGACACCAAGACTGTAGACGTTAGTGGCAGCCAAATGAAATGCTGTATGCAATAACTCACACCTGGCGCGGCACAGAGATCCAGCAGGACCTTACTCTTCTCAAGGAAACCATACTTCTTATTGAGTTGGATTAGCTTGAAAGCGGCACGAGCACGATATCCTAGACAATGAAACATTAGCAGAGCCCATATTTCGTCCATTGATCTGCAGATATTAAGTTCATTCGTATGCAATAGGAAAATTCATAGAAGGCAGGCAGGCGTTACCTTTCTCCTGTGAGAGAGTTAGCAAGAAAGAATTGGAAATTTCCATGGGAAGATATTACCTTAGCTAGCTTGTACCATTTATCAAGACGGCCTTTGCCATGCTTTTTCTGAATACCCATGATGGCGACTTCGACTCCTTACTCGACAGCCGGGTTTGATGCGAAAGTCTTCGAGAATGTTTGCGCCGACGAGGACGGAGCACCCTGTTGTAGTGGTCGTCAAAAAATATGGAAATTATGAACATTTTCGGAACGGATAAATATGCACCCGCGCAACATCCATGCCAAAAATCATAATTTGCAACTAGTTTATCGAAGATAAGATAACGGGATAGACCGCGGTTCGCAGCACTGGGACGCGTCGCGTTTTCAATTTGAACGCGTTATTGTACAGGGTACCTGGCTTTCACGAAGCTCAAGTGGCTTAACATTTTCAAAAGCTCAACACCATCTTGTTGTAACTCACACGCTCAGCATTAGTTGATCAGGAATCAGCATATGAAAGACTCCTCTCAGAAGACCTCCATCCACAGTATATGATCTCTTCTTTTCCAAGCATAACCTTGATCAACGACTTTCACACCTCCAAACGAAGCAATGGAAGATATGCCACAGCACATGTCGACGGAAACAGATCAGTATACAGATAATGGAAGTTCTAAAGAGAAGAGACCGCCTTCGATCACGCCTAGAAAGTTTACTCGATTTTTCACGCCAAGATCGCATGGCTCCAGTGCTACCAGGTCATCGAGAAGGGCGCTTTTTGACGTCACCACGCCAGCAAATAATCGAAATGGCATACAATCCAGTCCTATCCGGGCATTTAGTTCCATTGGTGGCCAAGAAAACAGTCCAACATCTTTTACTCGGGAAATGAAAAGGCGGAAGCTTCTTCATACTCCAAGCTCCTCTTCAGACTCTTCAAATTCCGAAAAGAGCTCCCTCTCCACTGATACACACACCATCCATCATGAACAGGCCCAGGAAATGTTGAAGACATTGCACAGTGAGAATTCTGAGGAAAGCATATGCAAGTTATCAACATATCCGGACTATTGCAACGATGCGCAGAACAGTACAACTACCGAGGAGCTTGGTGCGAGAGGCCCAATTCGGAGTATTGTGTCTCGAGGGCTAGCGGGTACCTTGCTGCGCATGAGGCTTGGTTCGAATATACCACACCGGCGGTATGAGAGCTATCCAGCGTCTGGTAAGCAGCTTAATACACCATCGAAGCTCCAGGCGACTAACGTTGATGTCCAGATTGGCAAGATCAAACTGCATCTTTCTATAGTCGGCCCGAGGACACCCATTTTTGCACTAGCATTGACAGGTCTGCTCGGTGTATACCTTTCTGTGTTGCAAGCTGCAATAGTAGGTCATATCCCGTATTCTGGTTGCTATCAGTTCTAACTTTTTTGTGCTTTAGCCAATAGTCTTGTCGCCGTTGGGGATGAAGAAGGTCGAATACGGATACTGGAATCCGCAAAACAGGGCAAGCCCGCCTTCAAGGATCCCTATATTACTTTTCGACCACATTCAAATGCTATTATCGATATGTGTTTCTCACAGGACGACTCCCTGCTTGCAACAGCCTCTGGCGATCAGACTTCCAGAGTAATTGATATGGCTACTCAGACAACCATATCAGTGCTTGCCCAGCATACTGCTTCACTCAAACAAGTCCGATTTCAGCCAGGTGCCGCTAATAATAGCGTCATTGCGACATCCAGTAGGGATGGCAGCGTTCATATCTGGGATTTACGATGCAAAGGTGTTGGAGGCCCTATCCAAACTATTCACATGCCATTAGATGGCACCGACAATCCACCAAATCGAGTGGCCCCAGCCAGATTCAGTTATGGTTGTGCCGTGAATAGTATTTATCAAACACATCACTCCGCACCTTTGTCTCGGACTGCTGCACAATCAATTTCATCCAATGATGGTGTTAGTCGAGGAGAGGCACCAGGAAGAGCAGGAGATGTATCAGTGACGGCAATACATTTCCTTCCCGCTGGGCAGGAACACCTTCTCCTCACTGCATCGGAAGCAAACGCTACAGTGAAACTATGGGATATAAGGTCACTCCAGAGCACTCGTAGGAATGCTGCAACTGCAACTGCGTTATCGGGTACAGCACAACCTCAGAGCCATAGTCAATGGCGGCACTTTGGTGTTAGCTCCTTGAACATTAGTGGGGATGGAAGCAGGCTCTATGCTTTGTGCAAGGACAACACAGTTTACGCATATTCAATGGCTCACTTGATCGTCGGCCGAGCTCCTGAATTATCCACAAGCAATCCACCACGAAGGCGTCAAATGGCTGAGATGCAAGAAGGCCTTGGTCCAATCTATGGCTTCCGTCATCCCAAGCTCCATGTAACATCTTTCTACGTTAAGTCAGCGATCCGACCAGCCAAGAACGGAAAGGCGGAAATGCTCGCGGTTGGGAGCAGCGGTGGATCTACAATATTGTTTCCCACAGATGAGCGATACAGAAAACACTTGGAGAATATGTCAAGTGCTACAGTTCCGAGCGATCAATTCGGCGAAAAGGATCAAGTACAACCACCAATTCGACGGACCCAAAGCGAAGTCAGTAATGGGCCACGAGTCGACGATGATGTCCCGATATTTCAGAATGGGACACCACTCGTGAGGGGCCATGACAGGGAAGTAGGAGCTCTGACATGGACATCAGAAGGAGAGCTTATTACTGTTGGTGATGATTTTCTGGTTAGATGCTGGCGAGAGGGCGATGATGCACGCGATTTGAGGACAGGAGGTGAAGAAGGCGGACGACGATGGGGATCAGGCTGGGCAGAAGTGTCTGAGATGTATGACGAGGATTATGAGTAGTGTTTGGCTCAGTAGTAACGATGGGTCATAATTAATTGTATACTATCTCTTATTGTTTGGACGGGTCCCTCTGAGAAGTTTGACAGTAAATATGTACAATAATTGTTGATCGGCTGACGTCGACGCCTTTGATTATAGGGACCAGAATGACGATTGGCAATCACCGATTGGAATTCCACTACACCATCTGCACATCTCCACCCCAATGACATGATGTGTATGTATATCATTTCAGTCAGATATGAGCAGTGGACTTGAACTGTCTCTAAAAACTTCCCAGTAGTCGCCAGTGACACCCTCCCCCTTTTTGTCGGGGCTCGTTCAAAGATGATTCAATACTTGATTGCCGACGAAAATAGTAACAAGACAATCAAACTTATCGAGACAGGCAATCCCTTGGGTATAATCTGCACTGCTTGGCTATCTTGATAAACAGTCTGATTATTGGTCATGTTAAATTGCTTGCTGAAAAAGAAGGGTACTGGGTCGTTGTGCCCGGTTTGTCCACCATCATCTAGAGTAGAGACTTGGTCGGGAATCGGACAGACGGCCTTCGGCAAACTGGGATTCGAACAATGTGTAGAGAAATCCTGTTGTCGAGCGCTTAAAGAGGAATTAAAATATGCCCTGACGTAACTGACAGCCATAGTAGCATCAGCTACTGGGGGTCCACCGGACCATTGCCCATTCCCGTTGCTCCAATGCGTCAATATCAGATGGCCTGGCGCTGTTGGAGCTGCTGATGATTTCATGGTAGCGATAATCTTGCTGTCGGCATAGAAAGCGATTCTGTCTGGGACAAAATCGATACGATATTCGTGGAAACCCAGCGTGGGATTGAAGGGGAGGTTTGCAACAATATGGTTGCCAGTACTCGTGTCAACAAATCCCTGCTTCGCAGACTGGGCAGAGTGAAGGACCAGATGCACTGGGAATGAGTTGGTTTCCACGACGAATTGAGAAGAAAGAAACTCCATGTCGATTTCCTGAGTATCGTTGAAATACTGAGGGAGCAGACGGTTAGCTTCGTAGAGAGATCATGCTATAATCGACGCCAACGAGGGGATAAAGTCCATAGCACATGCAGAACTGGTGATATGAACGAGAGACCTACCCAGAAGAATGCGGCGCATGTGCCAGGGAGGCCAGTCAGTTTAAGTGAAGCACGATAGCTTCCCCAGAGCATATCCGTCCGAGACGAATCTATCTCGGCAACAGAAACCATACCATCAACCGGTATACCTCCTCTAACAACCAGCTGTAGCCCGATATCACCATCCAAGACTCCTGGTCCGGTATATGCAGTGCTGTTCAGGAGGGGGTTCAAGATGATGTTGCGCAGCTCGGCTGACTCTCCATAATCACCACGAGCAGCAGCACTCGAGACATTAAAACCCTGTCTTTGCCAGTCCGTATCCTTTGAAATATTGGAGAGATGCAGAAAGTCGGACTCGAGCAGGTCTGTAAAGTGGTATGTGGCGGGGCTGACAGTAGAGGAATAGCCGCATTCGCAATCAGCGGCAGCACCGTCGAGAAGCAAGGATAAACAGAGAATGGCAAGAAGCCCCGACGGCCTGAAGGTCATCAACATTTCGTCGACCGACCTGATATCTAGATGACTCGACGAGATGTGAAATATACACCTTTTTGCTGAGTTGAATGGTGGAAGCAAATCCGATTCGACGTCAACAGAAGTATTATGTGAGTTGGTGCATTGGATCCGTGTCTCACAGTATGGCCATCCTACAAGACTATCTTAGACTGTCACTGCCAATAAAGGACGTGGAAGGGATGAGACAGATAGGCACAAGATAGGAGGGGGGAGGGGGAGCGAACGAGAAAAGCACGGGAACAGTGCAGGAGGAAGTGCAAGGACGAGAGTGGACTGTACCTCAACCAGGAGACTTTTCACTTCCACGACCACAGCTTAATGAATCGTTAGGAATTGATGACGGCTGGACACTCAAAACTCCGACGTACTTCCATAACTGAGGAGAAGTGTTCATCAGACGTGAAAATAAACAGCAGTCCAAAAAGACGTCGTCGTCTAGGAGCGCCACGGAATTCCATTTACTTAAATCTGCAACCAGCATAACTTGTGGAATTAGCGAATGAGAGGGCAATTTAGAGAGCTGGAAGGAGTCGTCATTTATTTTCGCTGCAGGACTTCTGCATCTTTCCTTCGGCCGCGTCACACGAGATGCAGAAGACCGTAATTGAGCAACACAAGCTTTGGGTGAAGACATCGGTCAGAAATGGAAATTATGCACAGGAGTTCATGGTAGTACCAACGTTCATCTGGACGGCGAGTTGCATGGTGTTCATACCGCTGGTCTCACATAGAATTTTCAGAGCAACAGGACATGAACAGCCGTCATTCGAGTCTCTCTACAGTCCATTAATAATTAGCTGTTGCAAAAGATCGCAAAGGAAATTGATAACTAAAATTTAGCTATTCAATGCTAGCACCCACTATCTGTACACTTATATCCTCAAACAGAACACCGAGATTGATTGCAAGCTGCCCAAGCCTGCCATCCGCCAGTGCTGCTCTTGACGACTACATGCTGAATACAAAAGGACGAGCTAGACGCAGAGAGCTACCAGACATGCGCATAATAAAGAAAATTATGTATATCGAACAAGGTATCTGAAAACAAATATGACGAGAGGAGAGGCCATTAGAAACAATATTCAGACCTGATTGAAGAATGGGGCAGAAACAACACAGCTGGGCCAGCCAATAGATGTGTGCGGTATTAGTAGTCGGACAGCGACGGTGTACGAGATGAAAACCCCCCCAACAATGTCCGCCCAAGCCTGTCTTGTTGCCCAAAACCCGGAAAGAAATGCCAAGACGACCGCTGTATGCATGCAAAACAAATGAGATGAATGATCTCTAACCAGGCACACCAGGCACACCAGGATGTCCGGAAATCCAAAATCCAAAATCCGAAAGAAAAACTTCTAATTCCAGCAGATAGCAAAAGGGAAAACAGCAAAAACAAAAACAAAAATATCATCAATAGATGCTGTCATCGTTATCTTCGGCACCTTGAGAGATCATCGAAGGGGTTGAAGCATTCGACGAGGCTTCCACGTCATCTTCGTATCCAACAAGGGCCTGAGAGTGTAGTTGGAAGGACTCTCCCATTAACCGGGTGATTCTGCAAGAGAGTTAGCCATCATTGCTTTTAAAAGAAACGGCGTGCAAAACTTACCCCCATACAACAACCTCATCAAGCATGCCGCCCCAGATGCGAGCAACAGTCGAGCTTAGCTTCGAGTCATATATGTCCACAGAGTCATCATCAAAGAGATTACGGACTTTGTTGTACATCGCCAGTTCTTCCTCAGTCGCAGGTTCCTCGTCATGTTCCAGACGGTAGAGCCAGAGGCTGAGGATAACCATCAAGTCGAAGCCACACAATGGATGCTCGACACTCCAGTTCGTGGCGGAAGTTCGTGCCACCCAGCGAATCCCCTGAAGTGCAGCAATTTCAAGGCAGTTAAAGCATTCTTGAATCACCTTGATCATCTCGCTCGATCGTTTAACCTTATTTCTAGCGTTTGACATTGCGGCCGCAACTTCATACGAGTCATGGTATCTCAGAGCTTCCTGTATGGACTTGAGATCGACCTCAAGACGAGCACGTGCGTTGCGAAACATCGCCAAAGCGTTAAAAATCAGAGGATGTCCCTTGTGGGGTGCACTCAGCGGAACAGTAACAAGCTCCGAGTCGCAAAGAGCCAAGGATTTCTCCCATGTCTCCAGGGCCAGGCGGAGCTTGTATTCGGTAACCACATCTTGTAGCGCCTCTGGACTACGTTTGTGATACCACACTTCCAGAAAGAGCGCGTTGATCATAACTCTCGTAGCGAAAGCACTATATCGCAAAGATTCCCCTTGGAAAAGGTTATCATGTGCCTCCATGAACGAGGGAACAGGGGACAACATCAAATCCTCATGCCAGGAGGCATCATCGTCAACATTAAGATTCCACAAAGCTTCCGTTGATGGTAACTGAAGGTCTTCGAACTCGTTGAATCCGATTGCTGGTGTATGATTATATGACAGCGTAAGTAGGCCGAAGAAGATGTACACGGCATAGTAAGTACGCCTGCAGCCTTCATCCTCGACCCATTCGGCTCGAGAGGGTTGAGCATCTCCACGTGCTTCGGTACGGAGTTTCAATTCGTATCTATTACCCGCCACCATATTTGCAAGCAAGCTTTTGATAGAGCAAGTCCATTCCAGTCCCTTCGCATCGCCACTCCAACTGGCGAATATCATGTTCAGCAAAGTGCTTTGCATTGTCCAGAGAGGGCACTTTCGAGAGCTGAAGTTCTCCTTGTTCTGCAGAAATTGATTGACCAAAACCTTTGAGCCAATGTGCAGCATGTATGCCTGCTCTTGGTCAAAAGCATAGAGCGCGCCAATGGACAGAACAGCTAAGAGCAGCGGAGGTGAGACTTTGGTTGGCCTAAATGAAGCCGGATGCAGGAACGGCAAGTGGTGATGGAAAAGGCTGAAGTACGTTGACAGATACCGATTCAATGAAGCCAAGTTCGGTAAGCGAAATGTCTCCAAGAGAGCACGTTCGCTGTCTGCACTGCGGATATTGTCAAGGATTGCAATGCGTTGTTCATCGCCGTTCACTTGAGGGGTTCTTGGAGCCTGCATTTGACTGATTGGTTTCGGAACAGACTCCGAAGGTGAGGACTGTCGTGGGGTCGCGGCAGCTGTAGGCGGAAGTGAATCGATCATGGCTTGCAGAGCAGGTACAAGCCCATTACATGCGGCAGCCGAGTGGTTGAGAATCGGTGCTAGCAGACTTGGGTGCGGCTGTACGGTGCTAACACTTGTGAAGGATCGTTGGGATTCTTGGGAGCCGGAAGCACTCGATGAAATAGAATGTGCCTTAGGCTCCGTGACCGACTGTGGCATAAAAGCATCCCATTGCACTTGAGGAAGCGAGATGGCGCCGGAGGGATAGGTGACCGACGGCTCCATGAGAGATGAACCGGTTCCAGAAAAGGCCATTCCAGGTCCTTGATCAAAAGGTCCAAGTCCCGCGTTGCGCATGGCCACCGTAGCTTTGTGGTGCAAGTCGGTCATCAACATCGCAGCCGTCTCGAGGTCAACCATACCATCACTGCTGGCTTCGATTTGCTCGAGAGCCGAAGTATCGATGGCGATGCTTGACTTCGATGGAGCTTTTCTGCGCTTCACGTCGCTGTGTAGAGGAATACCACCGTCCTTGGCATGCACCGTCCGATCGTGCCGGAGAAGCAGATCTCTGCGAACAAACGTACTCCTGCATTTCAGACACTTGAAGGGACGTTCCTTGGTGTCTTGAAGGACGAGTTAGCCTAAAGAGCAAAGCTTGTTGATGAAAAAGGTTGTCGCTAAAGAGGAAGGGGTGAAACTCACGGGATCTCTCGTGTCGACTACGATGCTCACTCCGGCTGAAAGCTCTATTGCAGAACTGGCATTTGTACTTCTTCTCTGGTACCAGAGAAGACTTCCGTCCCGTAGTCGTCGAGGCAGCGATGGTATCTAACGAGGTGACAGGCATGGCGGCGATGAATCCTACCCTTCAAGACGATGGTTGAATATCGTCTCGGATCGCGAGCGGAGGCGTTTAGTTTAAAGTGCGACGGATTTCTCTTGGTGTATGCTTGTCATTCCTTTTTCGTTTCTAATCATCGATTTCTGTGGTGGAAGTGGTTGAGTCCAGATGGATGAGGGGCTACTGTCTCGCAGTACTGTGATCGTGTTGCGTGAGGGCGAAGACGAGAGACGAGGTGAGAGTTGCAGTCGCGTGAGGCAGGAGGTGCACAGGATTATTATTCCCGTGAGGGCGGTTGATGGTTGACGATGTATTCTTGACGAAGAGAGATAGATAGATGATGATGCCGATATAAATCAAGGCAAAACAGATCACAGAGAGAATGACGAGGGGATGGTGGGAATGAAGGAGTATCCGAGTGAGGTCTGAGTCTGAGGTGTGAGGTGTGAGGTGTGAGGTCTGAGGAGAGGAGGAGAGGATGAGAGGGAGAGCGAAATGGAGTAGGTGGTGTTTTAATTTTTGGGTCGGTTGGCTGGCTGTGTTGGCAGGGTTGGCTGGCTGGTTTAGCTTTAGACTCAAAGGGGACAGGGAGGGGATATTGGGACAGGGGGGACGAGA